>SKEQ01000020.1_pt1 | contig 214770 bp, 250 predicted proteins | sample 4826751 | NCBI WGS metagenome assembly SKEQ01 (sample SAMN11008805, study PRJNA524170) | human gut metagenome | biome: Human fecal sample; material: Feces; isolation source: fecal sample from pouch patient p44 | host: Homo sapiens | place: Israel: Tel-Aviv | collected 2013-07-11
ATACTCTGATGATATTCGTAAAAAGTTCCCGGAGGATATATTAGATGAAGTCTGGAATCCTCAGGATTATGTGGATGCAATGACAGCAGAAAATGAACAAAAGGCACTCGAATTTTCGGCACAAAAGTGAGATTTCAAAGATTGATAATGAACGCAGTGTTTTAGGGAATAAAGTCAAAAAAATAAAATGTTATTAATCTAAAATCATGCATAAAGTAGAAATAGTGTAAAAATGTCATGGATATAATGATAGAATTGTTTGAGATAGTGCGTTAAAATACAAAATAACGAAATACGTAAGTAAAGGGGCATTTTATGGAATATTCAGCAATTTTTCATGATATGGATAAAAGATTCTGCTATGCGATAGATAAGGATTTGTTTGTGATACGCGTGCAGGTAAAAAAGGATGATATGAAGGAGGTAATCCTTCACTATGAGGACAAGTATATACCAATCGAGCGCAAGGATACGCGAATGACACTTCCTATGAAGAAGGTAGCCACCTCGCAGTTTCACGATTATTATGAGGCGCAGCTTCAGATGCATCTGATATGTCTGAGATACTTTTTTGAATTTACGGACATGCAGGGTGAAAAGGTATATTACGGCAATTATGAGTTCGATAAGGAGTGCATCACAAACAGGGACAGAATGTTTGACTGCCCGCAGAATCTCAGAGAGGAAGAGATGTTTGAGGTGCCACAGTGGGCAGCCAACAAGGTAGTGTATCAGATTTTTCCGTCGCGCTTTGCCACAACACAGCCGGTGGACAAAGAGCTGTGGTATAAGGCGCCGATTACGCCTATGGATGATTTGCATGGCAATCTCAGGGGAATCATAGAGCATCTGGATTATATTAAAGATCTGGGAATCGATGTGGTATATCTGACACCAATCTTTAAATCAAATTCGTGCCATAAGTATGATACCATTGATTATTATCAGGTTGACCCATCATTTGGAACAACAGAGGATTTAAAGGAGCTTGTACAAAAATCTCACGAGCGTGGCATGAAGGTAGTGCTGGATGCGGTATACAACCACTCAGGAAGAGAATTTTTCGCATTTCAGGATATACTTGAAAAGGGTGAAAAGTCAAAATATCTCGACTGGTATTTTATCGACGAGCTGCCGCCTAGGGGTGAATGGGGAGAAATTCCAAACTTCAAATGTTTCGGCTATTACGGTGGAATGCCAAAGCTTAATCTGAAAAATCCTGAGGTTGAAAAATACATCACGGATGTTGCCTGCTACTGGATTAAGGAATGTGATATTGACGGATGGAGACTGGATGTAGGAGATGAAATCAGTCATTTCTTCTGGAAGAATTTCAGAAAAGCAATCAAGGCAGTAAAGAAGGATATGCTGATAATTGGTGAGATATGGCACTACGCAGGAGACTTCCTCGAGGGAGATGAGTGGGATACTGTCATGAATTATCCATTCTACCTGAATCTGATAGACCTGCTTGCAGACGAAAAGATTAATGTCAGCCAGTTTGTACAGAATCTGGGATATCTGAAGGGGCGCTTAAACAAAAAGTGCTATCCGCTGATGTGGAACCTGATTGACAGCCACGATACAGCAAGATTTTTACATCTGTGCCATGATAATAAGAAAAAGCAGCATCTCGCAGCAGCCTTTCAGCTGTTACTGCCGGGAATGCCTATGGTTTACTATGGCGATGAGTATGCCATGCCGGGAGCAAACGATCCGGACTGCAGACGAGGCATGTACTGGGATGAAGAATATCAGGACAAGGAGATGTATAATTGGTATAAGAAGCTCATGCAGGTTAGAAAAACACATGCATGCATCGTAGAGGGCGAAATGATTGAGACAATCGCAAATGATGATGAGGATACGATTGTTATGATTAGAAAAAATGGCGAGGAGACCATCGCAATGCTTTTCAATTGTGGCAACAGTGCAAAGGAATTTAATGAGTATGCCGGGAAACACAATCTGCTGACAGATAGCGCATTTGACGGAAAAGTAGACGGGCTTGACGCTGCCGTAATTGTGCTTTAAAAACATTATATGGATTATCTATAAGAAGTCATGGAGCTTTGCACATCAGGAAAACGGAAAGACGGTAGAAGCGACGAAAAATAGGTAAATCGCAGTAAAATAATTTTATATGAGTTTTTATGGACAGGAAATTGCAGGCAGCTGCTTTTTCCTGTCTTTTTGCATAAAATCAATTCTGTTGAGGTAAAATTGAGATTGACATTGTATTGTATGAGTATAAAATACAAGGAATCAGGTGATGTACAATGAAAAGGCATAAGATATGTAAAATTATTTTTGCTATACTGGCAGTTTTTTTATGTGTGGCTTTTTATGAGTTAATCGGAATCTGCGTCACATATAAAAAACAGCCGGCGGTGTCTGATGCTACTATAAAGGAAACACAAAATATTATGAGTGTGGCGGGGAGAGAGAATACGGAAAGAGCAGTAATCATTGAAAAAAATTCGCAGGCTCTTTTAGAAAGAGTTAGATTAATCCAAAATGCAAAGGATGAAATAATCCTTTCTACATTTGCATTTAAATCAGACGAAAGCGGAAAATTGATTTTAGGAGCACTGCATGATGCGGCAGACAGAGGCGTACATGTCCGCATATTGGTAGATGGAATGGAGAGCTGGATTGATATGGAGGGTAATCCATATTTTTATGGATTATCTTCGCATGAGAATGTTGAGATTAAGCTGTACAATAAAGCAAATCCGCTTAAGCCATGGAAGACAATGGGAAGAATGCATGATAAATATCTGATTGCAGATGGTAAAATATATATTCTTGGCGGAAGAAACACATATAATTATTTTTTGGGTGATTTTCCGGGGCATAAAAATTTTGACCGGGATGTGTTAGTTGTCTGCGATGAGCCACAGAAAGATAATTCGGTCAATCAGCTTTGGAATTATTTTGAAACAATATGGGAACAGGAGGACTGTCGGTATTTTCATAACAGTAAAAAATTAGCTGACAGACAATCTGTAAAGAAAGCAGTTTTAGAGCTGCAGGAAGGGTATCAGCAATATTTTGAAGTTAATAAGGAAAAAATTTGTGATACAGATTATGCGGATGAAACCTTTGAAACAGAAAAGATTACATTGTTATCAAACCCAATCCACACCCAAGCTAAGGAACCGGTGGTATGGTATCAGCTGGGAGAATTAATGAAAAATGCAAAGGAACGCGTAAAAATTCATACACCATATATTATTTGCAATGATATGATGTATAATACATGGGAGGAAATTGCACAGAAGGTTCCGGACTTTTCTATTATGACAAATTCTGTTGCAAATAACGGAAACCCATTTGGAGCTGCTGATTATGCCAAAAACAGAAACAGAATTTTAGAAACAGGAATTGATATCTGGGAATATGAAGGCGGTTATTCGTATCATGGAAAAAGTATTCTGATTGACGATGATCTGTCAGTAATAGGTTCATTCAATATGGACATGAGAAGTACTTATCTGGATACAGAGCTAATGCTTGTAATACGCAGTAAAGAGATTAATAAACAGCTGGAAGATGGCATGATGGAGTATGAGAGCGTGTCCAGACAGGTATTAGACGACGGAACATATTATGATCCGTATCATGTAAAGCCGATTGAATTAACAGAAAAACATAAAAGAAAGGTGTTTCTGGTACAGCATCTGCTTGGATGGGCAAGGGATTTGTTTTGATTAAAGGAGAATATAAAGCGTGTTTAAGATATTAATTGTAGAAGATGATAAGGAATTAAGTCTGTTATTCCAAAAGGTGCTTGAAAAGAGCGGATATCAGGTCAAAAGTGCGTCGGATGGAGCACAGGCACTGGAGGTATTGGACAGAGAGTATATTGATTTAATCATTTCCGATATAATGATGCCGGTTATGGATGGATATGAACTTGTGTCGGAGCTTCGTTCGGCGGGATATCAGATACCGGTGCTTATGATTACTGCAAAAAGCAGCTTCGATGATATGCGTCAGGGCTTTCTTTCGGGAAGTGACGACTATATGGTAAAACCCGTAAATGTCAATGAAATGGTTTTGAGGGTAGGAGCACTGCTTCGTCGTGCACAGATACTGAACGAACACAAAATTGTGATTGGCTCAACCGAGTTTGATTATGATGCAATGACAGTTGTGACCGGTGATGAAACGCTTGTCCTGCCAAAAAAAGAATTCCTGCTTTTATATAAGCTGGCAGCTTCACCGGGCAGGACATTTACGAAGCAGCAGCTAATGGATGAGGTATGGGGATATGAGACGGAGGCAGACCCGCATACGATAGAGGTACATATAGGAAGAATCAGGGAGCGTTTTAAAGAAAATCCGGATTTCGAAATTGTAACAATGCGTGGTCTGGGATACAAGGTGGTGAAAAAATAATGGAACATAAAAAGAAAAAAGAATTGCGTATCCGCTCATGTCTGACCGGTGCAATCTGGCTGGCACTTGCATTTTCTATGCTGATATCAGCCCTGTTATTTGCGTTTTTGAATCATTTTTTGGATTTGCCCGGGAAAATACCGGGCCTTGGCTGGCTTTTGATTTTTAATACATTGATAGCAGGACTTATTACATCATTTATCAATGCAAGGCTCCTTGAGCCGATTACCAGGCTTGGTAAAGCAATGAAGGCAGTTTCCCAGGGAGATTTTGAACAGCATTTGGAAACAAACAGCCGCATAGCCGAGATTGGAGAATCATATCAGAGCTTTAATGTCATGACAAAAGAGCTTCGTGCAACAGAGATGCTGCAAATGGATTTTGTATCCAATGTTTCCCATGAGTTCAAGACTCCAATCAATGCAATTGAAGGCTATACGATGCTGCTCCAGGGAGATGAGCTGTCACAGGAGCAGGAGGGGTATGTAGAAAAAATCCTGTTTAATACTCAAAGGCTTTCAGGCCTTGTTGGAAATATTTTATTGTTATCAAGGCTGGAAAATCAGAATATTCCAATGAAAAAAACCGAATATCGTCTGGATGAACAAATCCGTCAGGCATTTCTTTCATTGGAAGATAAATGGACTGAAAAAGGAATTGGATTTCAGGTGGAGATGGAGGAGGTCAGATATGTTGGAAATGAAGGGCTTTTTATGCATATCTGGATGAATCTTTTGGATAATGCAATCAAGTTTAGTCCACAAAATGGGACAATCACCATGTTTCTAAGGCATGAAAATGATTCTGTGCAGTTTATTCTGGAAGACGAGGGACCGGGAATTGCGGATGATGCAAAAGCCAGAATATTTGACAAGTTTTATCAGGTGGATGGTTCCCATAAAGCCGAGGGAAACGGCCTTGGCCTGGCACTTGTGAAAAGAATTGTAGACATCGCCGGTGGAACAATCAAAGCTGAAAACCGGGAATACGGAGGATGCAGATTTGTAGTAGAACTGCCAATAAAGAATTAAAATGAGTAGCTATTTAGAACATGATAGTTACAATAATAAAATAATAAGATAAAAGATAGGAGAATTTACATGACATTTTATCAGGAACTGCAGTTAAATCAGGCCGGCTCTAAAAGCCTGCTGAAAAATAGTAAAACAATGAAAGAAAAACTATACCATGCGTTTGTATATATGGTGAAGATAGCTGTTACAATGGTTTTTTGCTTTGCCTTTGTCACTGCCTCAAGCATCATATTGGGAAAGGATAACAGTATTGTAGGAGTAGTGGTCTTATTATGCGTTATGGTATTTCGAAACGCTGATCTAGGAATCCATACCGGACACTCTACATGGCTTTTGGCATTGTTCTTTGTAATTATGACAGTATGCCCACATCTGGCAAATCAGCTTTCACCGCTTCCGGCGCTGCTTATAAACATTGCAGCTCTTGCAGTGCTGATTTTGTTCGGATGCCATAATCCATTTATGTTTAATCAATCCACACTGGTTCTTGGCTATTTATTGTTATATGGATATGATGTGACAGGAAAAAGCTATATGCTTCGAATAGCAGGGATGGCTGCAGGTGCTGTCCTTACATGCCTGGTATTTTACAGAAATCATAAAAACAGAGTCTTTAAAAGAAATATGAAAGCCGTAATTCAGGAGTTTGATCTTTTTTCATCACGAACGAAATGGCAGCTGTGCCAGATACTATGTGTACCGTTAGTTCTTTGTATTGCACAGCTTTGCAATATGCCGCGTGCAATGTGGGCAGGTATTGCAGCCATGTCTGCCATCCTGCCGTTTATGGAGGATATGCAGTACAGGGTCAAAAAAAGGATTGTCGGTAATATCGCCGGTGTTATATGCTTCACGGCATTATACTTCCTGCTTCCGCCATCAATCTATGCGTACATAGGAATTATAGGCGGAATCGGCGTGGGATTATCGGCACAATATGGCTGGCAGGCTGTTTTTAATACATTTGGTGCTTTGGCTATAGCTGCAGAGAGCTATGGGTTAAAGGGAGCAGTCAGCCTCAGGGTGATTCAGAATGTGTTTGGAGTCGTTTTTGCGTTGGTATTTTGTGCTGTATTTTATAGAATTATGTCAGTGAAAGCGCCGGTGAAAGAGGAAACTGTATAATACAAGTGGAAACGTGTAATCAGTCATAAGGAATTGTATTCTTCAGATGAAACAGTCCCAAAATCCAAAGTGAAGGAAAAGGTTAAAACAAATATGAGTCAGATAATATTGGCGTCGGCATCACCGCGCCGCAAGGAATTATTAGAGCAGATTGGGGCAGAGTTTGTTGTCTGTCCTGCAAAGGGAGAAGAGATAATCACAGAGGAGGAGCCATCTGCGGTTGTCATGGAGCTATCCCGTCAAAAGGCAGAGGAGGTAGCGTCAGGTGTGCTTACCTACAATGAACAGCATGCAGAGCTTGTGACACCGCAGGATATTCTTGTGATCGGAGCGGATACGGTAGTGGCTTATGAGAATCAGATTCTTGGAAAGCCGAAGGACGAAGAAGATGCCAGGCGTATGCTTTCGATGCTTTCGGGAAAAACGCACAGTGTCTATACAGGGGTAACGTTTGTTTTTATTGACAAAGCCGGAAGAACCGGAGAACACTGCTTTTATGAGAAGACGGATGTCAGCATGTATACACTGACGGAAGAGGAAATTGATCGCTATATTTCAAGCGGGGATCCGATGGATAAAGCAGGAAGCTACGGGATACAGGGACGCTTTGCCATCCACATTAAGGGAATACATGGTGATTACAATAATGTGGTAGGGCTTCCGGTAGCGCGCCTGTATCAGGAGCTTAGAAAGCTTGGAGTTGATGTTTAGCGAAGTCTTTTTTTAATAGCCGGTCCGATAAGCATGGCAATTATCATTTTTATCAGGTCGCCCGGGATAAATGGGAACACACATATTGAGAGCGCACCGCTGACTGTGCTTTTTGCCTCAAAGCAGAACCACGCTGTACCGAGTACATAGCATATGATAGTTCCGACAATCATACCAATGAGCTGGAGCCAAGGCTGGTGGAAATGATCGATTACAAGTCCTGCAATAATTGCCATGGCAATAAAACCGATGATGTATCCGCCTGTAGGGCCGGCAAGCTTAGCTGGGCCACCGGTGAAGCCTGAAAATACAGGGATTCCGACAAGTCCGATAAGCAGGTAAATCAGGTAGCTTATAGTTCCGCGTTTCCATCCGAGCAGATATAATGAAATATATATGGCCAGGTTTGTCAGTGAAATCGGTACCGGCCCAATCGGGATAGATAATGGTGCAAGTATACATGTGACAGCTGTCATGAGCGCTGTTACCGTTATGGCATAGGTCGTTCCATGCTTGTAGTCTATAGTTTCTGTCTGGTTCATGATAAAATCTCCTTTTTGTAAATTTCATAGTAATTTTTGTACGGTTAACACATTAACATGAAAAGATGTCGATTGTCAACCGAAACTGCAATAAAGGTTTACAATTATCGGGGAGTAATGAAAAAAAATACTAACATCGGTATATACGTACGCTATTCGGAAAACATGGATACTTGGAAAATGTCTGAAAAATCATTAAAAACAATCGACATTACAGCAAATAAACGCTATAATAGATACATTAAGATAAATGTACTGGGACTTGTATTATCCACAGCCGTCACGCGGTACGGCTGTCGCGGATAGCGTCAGGCCCCGGGAAGGGGAATTATATGCAGGATAAAAAGCAAAAAAAGGCAAAAATACAGGTTATATTTCTAATTCTTATTTCCACGCTTGTTATTTTAGCGGATTTTTATGCGATAATTAATTATCCAAAGGAATACATGCTCATTGCAGCAATCACAGTTATCTTTATGATTTGCCTGTGGGGAGTGATAAGCGGATTTTTCTCACTGAGTGCTCTAAAGGAGGACAGGAGGGAGGAACAGTATGACAGTATTTTTAAGTCGGAAAAGGCATCTTACCTCATGCTTAGAAAGTATTTTGATGAGATAGAGGGAAAGATTGAGATACTGCAGAAGGAGTCAAAGATTCCGACTGAGGATATCATCAATGCACAGAAGGGAATCGCAAAGGTTGTTATCAACAGGAATAAGGAAAATGCTGATGCGATTATGAACTCTAATGAACAGCTTATGGAGACTTTTGAGCATCTTGAGAATAAGCTCAAGGAGAGCAATGATTTCATTATTGAGAGCCAGAAAAATGTGATTTATGACAACCTCAAGGACATTATGGAAAAGCAGCAGGTTCTGTCTGACAGCATAAAGGATATGGAAATCCGTCTGAGTCAGGCAATCACAGCAAATCCTATTCAGTTTACAGCAAATGTTGAGATGCCTAAGCAAACGATCGACGCACCACAATCAGCATCGGCCATGGAGGCGATACCTGAACCTGTCGTAGAGGAAGCCGCGATAGCTGAGCCGGAGCCTGTTGCGGTAATCGAGCCGGAGCCGGTAGTTGAGACACCACATGTACCTGAACCTGAACCGGTAGTAGAGCCAAGCCCTGCTGCAGAAGAAGATGTTGCAGATACGACAAACAGCGACCCGAACCGCCAGCTGAGTGCAGATGAAATAGCAGCACTTTTTGCAAGTGCAAACGCAGGTGCGACAGAACCTGAATCAGAGCCGGCAGAGAAAGTGATTACGGAACCGGTCACAGAGACACCACATGTACCTGAACCTGAACCGGTAGTAGAGCCAAGCCCTGCTGCAGGCGAAGCTGTTGCAGATACGATAAACAGCGATCCGAACCGCCAGCTGAGTGCAGATGAAATAGCAGCACTTTTTGCAAGTGCAAACGCAGGTGCGACAGAACCTGAATCAGAGCCGGCAGAGAAAGTGATTACGGAACCGGTCACAGAGGCACCTCAGGCACCTGAGCCGGAGCCTGTAAGTGAACCGGAACCTGCAAAGTCTCCGGTTGTAGATTTGAATAACACAAATCGTAATCTGACACCGGATGAGATAGCAGCTTTATTTAGCAGTATGTAGTATTTTGGTAACTATTCAGTAAAGAAATATGCGGTATTGCATATTTCGTAAAAAATGAAGAAATAATATTTTGTAATTATCTCACAAATATGTTAAAGTGTGCATGTTATAAAAATATGCACACTTTATTTTTTTGAAAGGAAATATAAAAAATATATGGAAACAATCAGATTTGACGAATTAGAACTAAACCCTAAGATTTTGCGAGGCATCAAGGATATGGGCTTTGAGGAGGCAACTCCAATACAGGCTCAGGGAATCCCGGCAGTGCTTTCGGGCAGGGATGTAATCGGACAGGCGCAGACCGGAACAGGAAAGACAGCAGCCTTTGGTATTCCGGTGCTTGAGAGCGTTGATGCGTCAAGTCACAAGACACAGGTTATCATCCTCTCTCCTACAAGGGAGCTTGCCATCCAGGTGGCAGATGAAATCAGGAAGCTTGCAAAATATATGCATGGTGTGAAGGTACTTCCGGTATACGGAGGACAGGATATCAGCCGCCAGATTAAGGCACTTAAGGGCGGTGTGCAGATTATTATCGGAACCCCGGGGCGTCTTATGGATCATCTCAGGAGAAAGACAATCAGGCCTGACCATGTAAAGACAATAGTGCTCGACGAGGCAGACGAGATGCTCAACATGGGCTTTAGGGAGGACATCGAGACAGTGCTCGAATACCTGCCACAGGAGCATCAGACAGTACTCTTCTCGGCAACAATGCCAAAGCCTATTTTGGAAATTACAAGAAAATATCAGCATGATGCTATCAATATCAAGATTGTGAAAAAAGAGCTGACAGTCGCAAATATCGACCAGTATTACTATGATGTGAAGCGCAAGGACAAGATAGATGTACTCACAAGACTGTTGGATTACTATAATCCAAAGCTCTCACTTGTATTCTGCAATACCAAGAAGATGGTCGACGAGCTGGCATATGAGCTTTGCGGACGCGGCTACAGTGCAGAAGGACTTCATGGCGATATGAAGCAGGTGCAGAGAGATCGTGTCATGAAGAACTTCAGAAACGGAAAGACAGATATTCTTATTGCCACTGATGTCGCAGCGCGTGGAATTGATGTGGATGATGTGGAGGCTGTTTTCAATTATGATCTGCCTCAGGATGACGAGTATTATGTACATAGAATCGGTCGTACAGGAAGAGCAGGCCGCTGTGGAAAGGCATTCTCCTTTGTAAAGGGCAAGGAGGTATATAAGCTCAAGGACATACAGCGCTACTGCAAGACAAAAATCTATGCACAGCCAATTCCATCATCTGATGATGTTGCCAAAATCAGGGCAGAAAAGATTATGGACCAGATTTCCACCATTATAGATGAGGAAAATCTCACAAGTGTCATTGATATTATAGAGAATCAGATAAATGAGTCAGATTACACGGCAATGGATATAGCGGCGGCATTTTTATACCAGGCTATGGGTGCTTCAGAGATATCCACAGCTGAATCAAAGGACGACTATGATTTCCACAATACAGGAGCAGAGGATGGCATGGTACGCCTGTTTATCAACGTCGGAAAGAAGGACAAGATAAAGCCGGGTGACATTTTAGGCGCCATTGCAGGCGAGTCAGGCATGCCCGGCAGGCTTGTCGGTGCAATCGACATGTACGATAAGTATACATTTGTTGAGGTACCGGCTGAGTATGGCAAGGAAGTGCTTAATGCCATGAAGAATGCAAAGATAAAGGGCCGCTCTGTGAACATGGAGCCTGCAAATTCACGTTAGCAAAGTCAGGCTTTTCTGATGACGCATCAGCTTTTCTTGTTCTCAGTGGTTCTGAATAGTTACGATGGTTGTATAAAAAATACCGGGACACAAAATGTGTTGCCCGGTATTTTTGATTACTTGTCGTCATCGATTCCCCAATGCTCTTTCATGTAATCCTTTCCCATTCCTCCGCCGATATCATTCTGATTTCTGCGAAGATAATTTACAAATATTCCACCAACAACTGCTAAAATGATAAGTGCTGCAAGTACTACCATATGGTCTCCCTTCTGAAACATCTGTCAGTTTCAAAAAAAGCTGTAATTATTTGTTCGAAAATAAACGAAAAACAATTGGCTGCCATCATTATAGCAGAATTGTCAGATAAGTCAATACACAAATCAGCTATTGTTTACACTAAAGCGCAGTCGGATTACTGGTTACACTGTTAGTAGTGAACCGTAACGTGGCCGTGGCTGGTCACACTGTTAGTTGTGAACAGTAATTGACCGGCAGCGAAATCATGCGTCAGCAAGCATCAGCACATGCTTCACAATTGATTTGATTATATTAACCGCAGTCTCCATGCCCTCCACTGATATGTGCTCAAATGGGCCGTGGAAGCCGTAGCCGCCGGTACCGAGGTTTGGACAAGGAAGTCCCATGAAGGATAAACGTGCGCCGTCTGTACCGCCGCGAACCGGGCGTGATAGCGGCTCTAGACCGTTTTCCTCTATAGCAGCCTTAGCCAGGTCGATAATGTACATGTTGTCCATTATGATTGAAAGCATATTCTCGTAGGAGTGGGTGATAGTCAAAGAAACAGTGCCCTCACCATATTTTTTGTTCATCTCTATCTCAAGAGAGCGGAGAGTATCAAGTCTTTTAGCAAAAAGAGCCTTGTCGTGGTCGCGCACAATATATGACAGATGGGCTGATGCTACATCACCGCTCATATCACACAGATGGTAAAAGCCCTCTCTGCCCTCAGTTGTGGCAGGAGTCTCGTTTGCAGGCAGCGCTGCGGCAATCTCGCAGCCAACCAAAGCAGCATTGACCATAATGTCCTTTGCTTCGCCCGGATGCACGTTGACGCCCTTTATGGTAAATTCAGCGCTTGCGGCATTAAAGTTTTCATAGGCCACCTCGCCCTCGTAATCACCGTCCACGGTGTAGGCAAAATCTGCCTCGAAATAGTCCAGATCAAACAAATCCGCACCCTTTCCGACCTCTTCATCAGGGGTAAATCCAACCCAGATATCGCCGTGAGGAGTGCCCTCTGCGATAATCTGCTCTAAGGCGGTCATAATCTCAGCCACACCGGCCTTGTCATCGGCACCAAGCAGGGTAGTGCCATCTGTGGTAATGAGAGTGCGTCCGGTGAGGGCTTTAAGCTCAGGAAAATCGCTTACTCTCAGGTATTCGCCACTGCCTCTAAGCAACACATCGCTTCCGTCATAGTGACGCAGCAGCTGTGGCTTGACATTTTCCCCGGAAAAATCAGGAGCAGTATCCATATGTGCAATAAATCCGACCGCTTTTTTGTGTTCCATGCCGGCAGTGGCAGGCAGCAGACCATACACGTAACAATGGTCAGTGAGCACAACCTTGGATAAGCCAAGCTCCTTAAGCTCTGACTCAAGCTCTCTTGCGAGTGCAAATTCCCTGTCACTGCTTGGTATTTTATCACTTGCTTCATCAGATGTGGTGTGATAGCCCACATATTTTAATAATCTTTCTTCTACTTTCATTATCAGTAAATCCTTTCTGAGAGACTTTGGATGGGAAATCTGGAATAAAAAGTCTCTGTATATAGAAAATAATATAGCTTAAAACGGTGTAAAATCAACTGTTTTACAAAAAATCTAAAAAAAATTTAAAAAAATTAAAAAAAAGTGTTGCATTTCTATAAACTATACTATATAATAAATTTCGCGTTAAGGAAAACGCAAACAAATTAATAAACGCGCTTCTAGCTCATTTGGTAGAGCACCTGACTCTTAATCAGGGTGTGCAGGGTTCGAGCCCCTGGAGGCGCACTCAAAGGTACCGGTTTTATGGACGTATGAGCCATAGGGTTGGTGCTTTTTTATTATATCATATGCTTACGCATATGATAGGCCTGCGGCTGATACTTATGCGCATTCGCGCGTGATATAATTCGCTACGCTCATTATATCATTGTTAAAGGATCAAAAGGTATCATGTTATTATTTGGATAGGCTGGCAGCTCATGCACGTAAAAATGAAATTAATATTGAAATTTTGAAATAATGAGTTTATACTGTTGAATAGGAAAAAAGTAACATTTGGAAAGATGCTTTGGTCGGAGTAAAATATGATGAATGGGGTAGACAAATATTCAACAGACAATATAGCGGATAACGAAATGATAATTGCAGTAGATGACGTGGTAAAGAAGGACTATGACAGTGCGGTTGTACGTATAAAGAAAGCGCTTGCGCGCTTGAAGAGCACCGGTCACGTGGAAAAATATGCAGAGTATCTCAATATCCTGGGATTGGTATATGAGCTTGAGAACGATGAGTCAAAAGCCTTTGAATGTTATCTGGAGAGCCTTGCCACGGCAGAAATTATCCGCTCGAGAGATCTTAAGGCTATGGTTTACAGTAATATCAGTTCAAGCTATAGCAAGATGGGAAGAGATAAGGAAGCGCAGAGATATTTCAACGATGCCAGAGACGAATATGACAGTTCCTCAGAAAAATCTGAAGAATGTCATAAAAGCTGGGTCATGTTTGACTATATAAATCATGCGATTAACGACAGATATGTCGCATTATCTTGAAGCAATCAGCTTGCAGATAGGGTTTCCGATAGCAGAGAATTTCTCCTCGTACTCGGTCATGATGTTGCCCTCATTCATTGCGGCATCATGATGCAGGTCGCGTGTACTGGCGTCGAGGTGCCATTTATCAGAGCTTTCAATCTCTTCCAGAGAGAAGGTGAAGAGGTCCTGGTTGTCAGTCTTGAACTCTATGCGTCCGTCAGGTGCAAGAAACAAATCATATCTGGCAAGAAATTCGCTTGAGGTGAGGCGCCTTCTTGCGTGCCTGTCCTTCGGCCATGGATCGGAAAAGTTCAGGTAAATGCGGTCAACCTCATTACGGTCAAAAATATCCGGAAGAGTTGCGGCATCAATGCACAAAAAGTGCACATTTGGCAGCTCATCCTCCTGCATTTTTTGTACGGCACGAAGAAGCACACTTGTATATCGTTCGATACCTATATAGTTAATCTCGGGATGAAGCCGTGCCAGATCCATCAGAAATCTGCCCTTTCCCATACCAACCTCTATATGAATCGGATTATTGTTTCCTAAAAAATCATGCCATTTTCCTTTTAATTCAACAGGCTCCTTTATGCAATAAGGGCTGTTGTCGATGACTTCACCGGCGCCCGGGATATTTCTAAGTCTCATGTAAATCTCCTTATAAAAACGTAAAATTTCATATAGATAATACCCTACAATTGTGTGGGTGTCAAAATAAAATGGAAAAATACGATGCACATGCCCTTGATAACATGTTTTTCATACATTATAATTAGAAATAGTACATTTTTGGTTATAGTACTGAACAGCTACCCAATTTTAGAATTAATAGGAACAGATATGAAGCATAAAATTATAAATTTAAAAAAATCAGGAATACTAATAATGGCAGTGTTTGCTATGGTCACGACGCTTTGTGCGAGACCGCTTATGGCATTTGCGGATGGTGATGACACGTACTGGCCGGAGGGACCGCAGATAAATTCACCGTGCGCCGTGGTGATGGAGGTCAATACAGGTACGGTGCTCTATGAGAAAAATTCACACGAAAAGCATTATCCTGCAAGTATCACAAAGATTCTCACCACATATCTGACTATACTCAACTGCAAGATGGATGAGAAGGTTACATTCTCAAAAGAGGCGGTGAAGGAGAGCAGTGATGGTTCGTCGAGCATCAAGAGGGATGTGGGCGAGGAGATGACCATGGAGCAGACACTATATGGAGTTATGCTTGAGTCGGCAAACGAGTGCGCATATGCTGCAGCAGAGCATACAGGCAAAAAGCTTGGGGGAGATTACAGCACATTTATTGATCTGATGAACAAGGAAGCCAAAGAATTAGGCTGTACAGATACACATTTCAACAATGCAAATGGTCTGCCCGATGAAAATCACTGGACAAGCGCATACGATATGGGGCTTATCTCGTGTGCAGCATACAGGAATGACGAGTTTCGAAAGATTACAGGCACAAAGACCTATATCATACCACCTACAAACAAGCATACCGAGGATACCCCGCTGTACAATCATCATGCGATGCTGCATCCATTTAAGTCGTATTCACAGTTTGTAAATCAGGATTGTACCGGCGGCAAGACCGGCTACACTTCAGTGGCTAACAGCACGCTTGTCACTTATGCGGAGAAGGATGGCTTGACGCTGTGCGTGGTTATTATGAATGCGCAGTCGCCTGACCAGTATGCAGACACAAACACGCTGCTCAATTACTATTTCAGTAACTTCAAGGCACTAAGCATAGCTGAAAATGAAAACAGCGCAGCTACTGACAATACGACGGATCTGGGCGTGATGAATGAACACGGCATGTATGCAAAGGTGTCGGAAAACTATGTTGTTTTGCCGAACAACGCGGATTTTTCAAGCGTTAAAAGGGAAGCTGCTGACATGAAGTCCGACAACAAGGATGCTCTTGCTACGGTCAGATACAAGTATGGTGATCATGTGGTAGGCTGTGTGGATCTGCTGAAATCAGGAGCAAAGGTCGATCTGTCGTACTTTGATGAGAACAGCAGACAGAACGTGGAAAGTGATATAATAAGGATAAAGCCGGTATATTTTCTCTGGGTGCTCATACTTATCTCAGTGATTCTTCTGAGCATTTTTATGCTTAGAAGAATATCAGACAATATATATGTGTTGAAACACAAATGGAGCATTAAGAAGGAGCAGCGTGAGCGCTTCAGGGAGCACAAACTTGAGAGAAAACAGCGCAGAAGGAGAGACAATCTGAAGTTCAGCGGTCGACATAAATATTAATACATTTTTTATTATGACATTATAGATGGAGGCAGAAATGAGTGATGAAAGATGCGCCCTCGTGCTTGAGGGTGGAGCAATGAGAGGTATGTATACAGCCGGAGTACTCGACTGTTTTATGGACCATGATATTAGCTTTGATGCTGTTATCGGTGTTTCGGCGGGAGCACTTTTTGGAGTGAATCTGCTGTCAAAGCAGCGTGGCAGGGTTATACGATACAATAAGAGGTTTAACAGTGACAAAAATTATATGGGTATCAGGCCGCTTCTTCGGGAGAAAAACATAGTGAGCACGAAATATGCCTATGATACCGTACCAAGAGAGCTTGACCCGTTTGATGATGAGGAATATAAGAAGTCGGATATCCCATTTTATGCGGTTGTGACGAATATCAGAACAGGTAAGCCTGAATATGTGCAGATAAAGAGTGTCTTTGACCAGATGGATGTGCTCAGGGCATCGGGCTCCATGCCTGTAGTGTCAAAGCCTGTGAAGCTGGGGAATGAGTGGTATCTGGATGGCGCGGTGACGGACAGTATTCCATATGAGCATATGCTTGATATGGGATATGACAGAGTGGTTGTCGTGCTGACAAAGCCGGCAGACTATATAAAAAAACCTATGCCAAGGTTTTTAACATCGGTATACAAAAAGCGTTTTCCGAGGTTTTATGAGGCATTTTCAAACAGGCATATCATGTACAATTATCAGCTTGAGCATCTTAAGGAGCTTGAAAAGCAGGGCATTGCCGAGGTGTTAAGGCCGTCGGAGCACATTAAAATAAGCAAGGTAGAAAAGGATCCTAATAAGCTTGAGAGCCTGTATCAGCTTGGATTACGTGATGCCAAGAGGCTTTTAGCTGATAAGCAAGGGATGGAGAAGCAGTAATGAATATACAACAGGTACAGACTATCATAGCTGATGCCATGGAAAAGCATAACGGAATAGTGAAAAAAGAAGAGCTTACAAGGCTTGGTATAGACTACAGACGTATTGATGAGCTTGTCAGGGAGGGGAAGCTTGTCCGCATCAGAAACGGCTATTACACAGACCGTGTGGAGGGCTTTTCAGAGGATGCGCTTGTCGCAGCACTCTTTCCGGATGCCATGCTTTGCATGGAAAGTGCACTTTACGCCTATGGCTACATAAAGGAAAAACCTTACGGATGGACGCTTGCTGTGGACAAAAATACATCAAAATCACGCTTTAAGATGGACTATCCAAGAATTATCCCGTTTTATACGGAGCCGGATGCGCTTATGCTTGGTGCTTCAACCATTGAGCTTGGCGGTAATACTTTTGGCATTTATGATAAGGAGCGTGTGATATGCGACTGCCTGAAATATGAGGCAAGAATGGACCGCAATGATTTCAAGGCAGCCATACAGTCGTACATAGCTGATCCGGATAAGGATATTTCCGTGCTCATGGATTATGCAAGGGCAAGGCGTGTAGTGAAGAAGGTGCAAAGCTTCATAGGAGTATGGTTGTAGTGAGGGTAGATTTAAGACATATAAGCGATGAGAAAAAATTATCGTACAGCGATGTGTTATGGCAGTACGTGAAGCAGGATTTTCTCTGGCGTATAAATAATGCCGGTCTGGGAAAAGTGCTGTGGCTTCAAAAGCCGTATTTTGCAACAGGAGAAAAGCTGGCGTTTTATTATGTATATGGCAGCCCCGGTGGCAGGGCAGAGGATAATGGTACGCCGTTTGATGTACTGCGCAATATCATTATAGGCAATGCAGGGCTTAACAGTCACAGTGATGTGGTATGGACTAATGCAGAATTATCTAAGCAGACGGCAAAGGTATCAGATAATGAACCGGACGGCAGTGATATGCAGCCGCTGATACATACGTGGAATCTAAGCGCTATGTGTGATGGCGGGGAGGTACCGTTTGCAGTGAGGCTTGAGCGCCTTAATGAAGCGGATGCAGGAGTTCCCATGACTAAAAATATTGTTTTTATGAACAGCTTTTATGGAGACGCAGATGTTTGCATTTTTTCGCCTGAATCCAGGCTCGGAGAACAGCTGTTTGAGATAATGGATAAGCTTGAGCTGGTTAGCGATATGAAACCATATGGTGATGCATATGAGATACTTAAGAGATATTCGGTCAGCGGAAGGCAGATAATTGATATTTTTAAGGTTAGAGCGAAAAATAAGCCGAAAACAGTGAGCATGCATCGGCTTGAGCAGGTGTATGGCTATCGCAGCTATGCTTATATGAGAAGGCGCTGGGAGCGGTATTGTAAGAGGCTGACACGACAGCAGAGGGCATATGCGAATGCAGGCTGGGAGGAGACGCTTGATTTGATACTTGATTTCCTCACACCGGTCTGGAGCGCGTTCTGCAATGATGAAATATTTTATGATGACTGGATGCCGGAGCTTGGAAGATTTCTGGGCTAAAAAGGATATATAGGTACTTAAATGGAAAAAGAACTGATAAATAATTCACAATCAAATATTTATCCGTTTCACATGCCGGGGCATAAGCGCCGTGGCAGTGATATAGGTGCAGGGCTGGACCCGTATGCTATTGATATCACAGAGATAGACAATTTTGACAATCTGCACCACGCTGAGGGCATTATAAAGGAGGCGCAGGCTGAGGCAGCGGCACTTTACGGTGCAAAGCGTGCATATTTTCTCATAAACGGAAGCACCTGCGGTATACTGGCAGCAATATCTGCGGCCACAAAAAGGGGAGACAAGGTGCTTGTAGCAAGGAACTGTCACAAGGCGGTATATCATGCGCTTTACTTAAGGCAGCTTCATCCGGTGTTTACATACCCTGAAATTACACGGACAGGGCTGCAAGGGCAGATAACCGAGGCGCAGATAAGGGTGGCATTTGATGAAAATCCCGACATAAAAGCGGTTGTGATAACCTCTCCTACATACGATGGTGTGGTTTCCGATGTGGCGGCAATCGCATCTGTGGCACATGCACATGGAGCTTTGCTCATAGTTGACGAGGCACATGGCGCGCACTTTGGCTTTGGAGGCGGCTTCCCTCAAAATGCCATAGCGCTCGGGGCCGATGCGGTCATAGTGAGCCTGCACAAGACGCTTCCGGCATTTACACAGACGGCGCTTTTGCTGCTGGGTGGGATGCGTGAAGCTGCAGTGGAGAAGTTTCTCGGCATTTATGAGACAAGCTCACCGTCATATGTGCTTATGACAGGAATAGAGCGCTGCATACACTATGTGCGCGATAATAAAGAGACAGCATTTGCACAGCTTAGGAGCAGGCTTGACAGATTTTATCAGAAGGTCAGCGGCCTTTCGCATCTGAGTGTGGTCAGAAAAAGTGATTTTTCTGCCGATGAGGCATATGATTTTGACGAGTCAAAGATTATTATATTTACGAAAGAGGCTATGAATGGACACACGCTGCTTGAGCTTCTGCTTAAAAAATATGAGCTGCAGCTTGAGATGGCAGCGGGCAATTATGTACTGGCGCTGGCATCTGTCATGGATACGGATGAGGGCTTTGACAGGCTTGCGGATGCTTTGATTGAAATAGACAGCCAGCTCGAAAAATATAAGTCTGATTTTGAAGAGTTTTATGATATATTAAAGCAGGAGGGTGTGGTACATAAATTTTACCTGCCTGTCAAAATGGACACATATATATATCAAAAGCTGCCTGCCGTAATGGAAATGTATGATGCATATGATGCAGACCATCAGGCGGTCTATGCCTTTAAGGCAAGCGGGAAGGTGAGCGGTGCCTTTATAAATATATATCCGCCGGGGATACCGCTTGTGGTGCCGGGAGAGATAATGAACGACAAGCTCATAGATGATGTAATAAAGGCTGTAAATTCAGGTCTTGAAGTGGATGGCCTGTATTTTGATCCGGATGCCAATATGTGGAAGTTTGTTGCGGTGCTGTAAGCAACAGTTTGACATAGCAAACAATCATATTTATACTAATTACAATATTAAGAGGTTTACAGATGGGTAAGATTTTCTGCGTGATGGGAAAAAGCGCATCAGGCAAGGACACTATATACAACAAAATACTGCAGGATGATTCCCTAATGCTTAGCAGGATTATCCCGTATACCACGCGCCCGATAAGGGACGGAGAGACACAGGATAAGGATTATCATTTCTGCAATGAAGAGGATGTAAAAAGGCTCAGTGCACAGGGGCGCATCATAGAGCTTCGCGAGTACAATACGGTGTACGGCGTGTGGAAATATTTCACGGTAAACGATGATGATATAGACCTTCGCTGCAAAAGCTATCTGACAGTCGGAACACTGGAGTCTTATACAAAGATACGCGATTATTTTGGCAGTGACAAGGTTCTGCCAATCTATGTGGAGGTGGAGGACGGCGACCGTCTGATACGCGCCATTCACCGGGAAAAGGGGCAGCAGGTGCCTAAATATGAGGAGATGTGCCGCCGTTTTCTGGCAGACGCATCAGATTTCTCTGAGGAGAAGCTGCGTGAGGCAGGGATTACACGTCGCTTCATAAATGATGATATGGACACTGTGCTTGCCGAGATTTCAGCATACATACGACAGAGTTCCTAATTGCAGAGCAAGATGATGGTTACAGCCTGCACATAAATGTAACCGGAAACGAATAAGGAGGCAGCCTCATGGCAGTCAGAGTAAATGAAGTAAATCAGGTGACACAGGTTCCTGATGCACAAAAAACACAGGCCGGTGACGGCTCGTTCAAATTCACACTGGCCAGCGCCATAACAGACGCTGATCTCCAGGCAAAGGTAGATGCACTGATGCAGGATATCACAGCACAGGGCAACAGAATAGCCGAGCATATGGATATCAGGGATATGAAGCGATATCGCGGGCTCATAAAGGATTTTTTAAATGAGGTGGTATACAGATCCCATAAATTTTCCAGAGAAAATTTCCTCGACAGGAGAGGAAGGCACAGAGTTTATGGTATAATAAGACTGATAGACAGCAATCTGGATGAGCTGGCATCAGAGCTGGTGGAGGATGAGAAGGATCATCTGTCCATACTGGCAAGAATCGGAGAGATACGCGGACTGTTGCTTGATATACTCACGTAGGAGATAAAAGCTATAACAGACACAGGCAGACTAAAACGGAGGCAGAAGCTATGGCAGGATTTAAGGATATAGTAGGAAATGAGCAGATAATAGAGCATCTGCAAAATGCCATATCAATGGGAAAGGTCTCACATGCATATATAATAAACGGACCACAGTTGTCCGGCAAAATGATGATAGCCGAGGCATTTGCCAGGGCACTGCAGTGTGAGAAGGAGGGCACAGACGGTTGTGGAGAGTGCAAATCGTGCCATCAGGCAGATGACCACAATCATCCTGATATCATATATGTCAGTCATGAAAAGCCCAACAACATATCGGTTGACGACATCAGGACACAGCTTAACAACGATATAGTGATAAAGCCGTACAGCAGTAAATACAAGATTTACATAGTGGATGAGGCTGAAAAAATGAACCAGCAGGCGCAGAACGCGCTTTTAAAGACCATTGAGGAGCCACCGGCATATGCGGTCATCATGCTTCTTACCACCAATGCAGACAGCTTTCTGCAGACCATCAGGTCGCGCTGCATCACACTCAATATGAAGTCGGTAAAGGACGAGGTGATAAAGGCATACCTGATGAACGAAAAGCATATTCCGGATTATCAGGCAGATATCAGTGCCGCATTTGCACAGGGCATCGTCGGAAAGGCTGTTAAGCTCGCCTCATCAGACGAGTTCAACGAGCTAAAGGAGTCAGCACTGTCGCTTATAAAGCGCCTCGATGACATAGATTTGTACGAGCTGGGCGCAGCGGTAAAGCAGATAGCTGAGTACAAGCTTAAGGTGCAGGATTATTTTGACCTGATTATGGTGTGGTACAGAGATGTGCTGTATATGAAGGCGACAAACGATGTTAACGGACTCATATTCAAGGATGAGGTCTATGATATAAAGAAACAGGCAGCAAAGCATTCCTATCAGGGGATCGAGGCAATACTTGAGGCGCTTGAGAAGGCGAAGATAAGAATTAACGCAAACGTCAATTTTGATCTGGTAATTGAGCTGCTGCTTATGACCATAAAGGAGAACTAATCACATGACAAAAATAGTTGGTATCAGATTCAGGACAGCAGGCAAAATATATTACTTTGACCCGGCTGATTTCGATCTCGACATGGCAATGCATGTTATCGTGGAGACAGCAAGAGGCATAGAGATGGGAACTGTCCTCATTCCGCCGAAGGAGGTGGATGATGATAAGGTGGTTTCACCGCTTAAGCCTGTCATCAGAGTGGCAACCGACGAGGATGAAAAAACGGTTGAGAGAAATAAGGAAAAGGAAAAAGAGGCATTTGCCATCTGCAAGGAGAAAATCATCAAGCACGGACTTGAGATGAAACTGGTGGATGCAGAGTATACCTTTGACGGAAACAAGCTGCTGTTCTACTTTACAGCAGACGGCAGAATTGACTTCAGGGAGCTCGTAAAGGATCTGGCAGCGGTATTCCGCACGAGAATCGAGCTTCGTCAGATCGGTGTCAGGGATGAGACCAAGATGATGGGAGGCATCGGAATCTGCGGCAGACCGCTCTGCTGTCATTCTTATATGGCGGATTTTGTGCCGGTTTCCATCAAGATGGCAAAGGAGCAGAATCTTTCCCTCAATCCAACCAAGATATCCGGTGTGTGCGGAAGACTCATGTGCTGTCTCAAGTATGAGCAGGATACATATGAGTATCTGAACAGCAGAATGCCGTCAGTGGGAGAAAAGGTTAAGACACCTGAGGGAATAATCGGAGAGGTCAAGTCAGTCAGCGTGCTCAGGCAGCTCGTGCGTGTTGTCATTGACAACGGTGAGGAGAAGGAGCTTCGTGAGTACACTGTAGATGATCTGCGCTTAAAGCCGCGCCAGAAAAAGGATGTAAAGCTCACCGAGGAGGAGCTTCGCGAGCTCAAGGATCTCGAGAATAGCGGAGACGAGACGATGGAGGACAAGCCACAGGAGAAACCGCAGAGAAACCGTGGACACCGTGACAACAAAAATGAATATCGCGAGCGCCGTGATAAGCGTGACAACAGAGAAAGACGTCCGTACAAGGCGGACATAGAGGCAGCGGAAGCTTCTGCAAATGAGACAAATGAAGTAAATGCTGCAAATGCCGGCAGAGAAAATAAGGACGGTTACAAAAAGCCGTATAAGGGCGGCAAAAACAGACCAAACAAGCAGAAATACAACCGCAACAAGGATTACAAGAACAAAAACTATAATAAAGAGTATAGTAAAGATTACAACAGGGACAAAGATAATGGAAGCACTGATACACAGTAATGAGCGCCTGGACGATTTGTGCCGCAAGGGCTATAGGCTCATACAGGATCCAAAGCTGTTCTGCTTCGGCATAGACGCCGTGCTTTTATCTGACTATGCAAAGGTAAAGCGCGGCGAGAGAGCTGTGGATTTGTGCACCGGAAACGGTGTGATTCCAATACTTCTTGAGGCAAAGAATAACGGAGAGCATTACAGCGGGCTTGAGCTTCAGCCTCAGTGTGCTGACCTGGCGAAAAGAAGTGTGAAATATAACCATCTTGAGGACAAAGTGACCATAGAAGAGGGAGATGTGTGCAATGCATCGGAGATTTTCGGTCGAGAGTCCGTGGAGGTGGTGACGGTAAATCCGCCGTATATGATAGGTCAGCACGGTATCAAAAATGCAGACGATGCCATGACTATAGCGCGCCACGAGGTCAGGTGTACACTTGACGATATAGTCAGGGAGAGCGCAAAAATGCTCAAATTCAATGGGCGTTTTTACATGGTTCACAGACCATTCAGGCTGGCAGAGATCTTTAACACAATGATGAAATATCATATTGAGCCAAAGCGAATGCGCCTTGTGCATCCCTACGCGGACAGGGAGCCGAACATGGTGCTCATAGAGGGGCTAAAGGGCGGCAAAAGCCGTATAACCATCGAAAAACCGTTAGTTGTATACAAGGAGCCTAATGTATACACGGATGAGATATATGAGATATACGGCGATAAGCCCCGGAATAACGGAAAATAACAGGAGAATCATATGACAGGAACACTGTATCTGTGCGCAACTCCGATAGGAAATCTGGAGGATATCACATTCCGTGTGCTGCGCACACTTAAGGAGGTAGACCTCATCGCAGCGGAGGATACGAGAAACTCCATAAAGCTGCTCAATCATTTTGAGATAAAGACACCCATGACGAGCTATCATGAGTTTAACAAGATAGATAAAGCCTACCAGCTTGTGGCAAAGCTAAAGGAGGGCAAAAATATAGCCCTCATCACTGATGCAGGAACACCCGGCATTTCTGACCCGGGTGAGGACATTGTGCGCATCTGCTATGAGGAGGGCGTGCCTGTTACCTCGCTTCCCGGGGCAGCAGCGTGCATTACAGCGCTCACCATGTCGGGCAGGCCGACCAGGAGGTTTGCGTTTGAGGCATTTTTGCCGAGGGATAAAAAGGAACGCGCGCGCGTCATTGAGGAGCTTAAAAAAGAGACCCGGACAATCATAATCTACGAGGCGCCTCATCATCTTATAAAGACGGTCACGGAGCTTTACAATGCGCTCGGAGACAGAGAACTCACCGTGTGCAGGGAGCTTACGAAAAAGCACGAGGAAAAGGTGCAGACTACATTTTCGGAGCTTTTGGAGCGTTCAAGGACACAGGAGCCAAGAGGCGAATATGTGCTTGTAATTTGTGGCAGAAACGTGGCTGAAATTGCAAAGGAGCAGCAGGAAAGCTGGGAAGCCATGCCTCTTGAAGAGCATATGGCACACTATGAGTCACAGGGCATCGACAGGAAGGAAGCCATGAAGCTCGTGGCAAAGGACAGAGGTGTCAGCAAGAGGGATATATACAAACAGCTTCTGTAAGCTGACAATAATACATTCTGCAGCAAATAGTTAGGATTGGATATGAACGATATAAAACATGACATAAAAAAACGACATAAGAACCTGACAGAGTTCAGATACATCGCAGTTGGATTTTTTCTGACAATATTATCAGGGGCAATAATGCTGAGCCTTCCGTTTTCTTCAAGAGACGGACAATGGACTAATTTTCTGGACTCACTTTTTACGGCAACAAGCGCAACCTGTGTGACAGGTCTTGTTGTGTTTGATACTTTCAGACACTGGAGTATTATAGGGCAGCTCGTGATTCTGGTGCTGATTCAGATAGGAGGCATGGGCTTCATCTCAATCGGTGTGGCATTTTCCATGCTTCTGCACAAAAAAATCGGACTTAGACAGAGGGATCTGATGCAGGAGAGCGTCAATGCACTCGAGATTGGTGGAATAGTAAGGCTTTTCAGCGTGATAATAAGGGGAACCTTCCTTATCGAAGGCATAGGAGCGGTGCTTTTAGCAATCCGATTCATACCGGATTTTGGCATAATAAGAGGCATATATTTCTCGGTGTTCCACTCGATATCTGCATTTTGCAATGCGGGCTTTGACCTGATGGGCATAAACGAGGAGTACTCATCGTTTACAAAATATGTCGCAGATCCGTTAGTCAATATAACAATTATGCTGCTTATCATCATAGGTGGTATCGGTTTTACCATATGGAATGAGGTCAGAATCAAAAAGCTTAAGTTTAGCAGATACTCGCTCCACGCCAAGATAGTAATATCAACCACACTGATACTTGTCTTCGGCGGCGGACTGTTTATGTATATTTTTGAAAAAAGTAATACCATAGCAGGCATGGATACACCGGGTGCCATATTTGCATCGTTATTCGGCTCGGTTACGGCGAGAACGGCAGGCTTCAATACAGTAGACACAGCAGCACTGACACAGGAGAGCAAGCTTTTGACTATAGTGCTCATGTTCATAGGAGGAAGCCCGGGCTCGACAGCCGGCGGAATCAAAACCACAACCATGGCGGTCATGATAATCTATATTGTTTCTTATATGAGAGGAAGCAACGGCTGCAATGTGTTTGGCAGGAAAATAAGCAGTGAGGTAATCAAAAAGGCCGGAATGGTGCTTATCATCAATCTGGTGCTTGGACTTACAGCGGTGATAGCTATACTTGCCACATCCAATATGAAGATGGACGATGTACTGTTTGAGGTATACTCTGCAATCAGTACGGTCGGCATGACAACAGGCATCACAAGAGATTTAAATACAGTAGGACGCATAATTATCATAATTATGATGTATTGTGGAAGAATCGGAAGCATGACCTTTGTGCTTTCGTTTGTGCATAGACCGGATAAAGCCAATATAGAGCTTCCGGAGGAAAAAGTTATCATAGGATAAGGAGAAACGCAATGAAATCAATTTTAATTATTGGAATGGGTAAATTCGGACACCATCTGTGTGCGGATTTGATAAAAAACGGAAATGACATTATGGTGATGGACAAGGACGAGGCCAAGGTCAGGGATTTAATCTATGACGTGACCAAGGTGCAGATAGGTGACTGTACCGACCCACAGGTAGTAAAAGCACTCGGAATCAACAATTTCGATTTGATTTTTGTATGCATCGGCACCAATTTCCAGAGCTCACTTGAGATAACAAGTCTCGTTAAGGAAATGGGCGGAAAATACGTCATCAGCAAGGCAAACAGGGATGTGCATGCCAAGTTCCTGCTTCGAAACGGTGCGGATGAGGTTATCTATCCTGACCGCGACATGGCAGAACGAGTGGCAAAGAAATACAGCGCCAACCATGTGCTTGATTATGTGGCATTAAACGATGATTACTCAATCTACGAGATAAATCCACCTGAAGGCTGGGTAGGAAAGAGTATCAAGGAAAATAATGTGCGCCAGAAATACAATGTAAATATCGTTACAGTAAAGGAAGCCGGAAAGAATCGCGTACTTCCGCTGCCGGACTACGTGTTCAAGGCAGACGATGCAGTGATGGTGCTTGGACTGAATGCAGATGTGGACAAGCTGGTGCGAAAGCTATAAAAGTGTGGCTCAAAAAATAATAGGCAGCAATTTAAAGAAGAAAAGAAGAAAGGATGGATACATATGGGTAACAATGACAGCAGTGTAGAAACATTTTTGCAGTGGATAAAGGCTTCGGACAATATTGTATTTTTCGGCGGAGCAGGTGTATCAACCGAGAGCGGCATACCTGATTTCAGAAGCGTGGACGGACTTTACAATCAGAAGTATGACTACCCGCCAGAGACCATCCTGAGCCATACATTTTACAGGAAGCATCCGCAGGAGTTTTACCGATTCTACCGTGACAAGATGCTCTGTCTTGATGCAGAGCCGAACATCACGCATTACAAGCTTGCAGAGCTTGAAAAAGCAGGAAAGCTTAAGGGCGTTGTGACGCAGAACATAGATGGACTGCACCAGAAGGCCGGCAGCAAAAATGTGATGGAACTGCATGGTAGTGTGCTGAGAAACTACTGTAAGAGGTGCTTGCAGTTTGTAAGCGCAGAGGAAATCCTCCACTCAACAGACGTGCCAAAATGTCCAAAGTGCGGCGGTCCGGTAAAGCCGGATGTCGTATTGTACGAGGAGGGCTTAAATCAGAAAACGCTTGAGGATGCAATCTACTACATCAGTCATGCCGATGTGCTCATAGTAGGCGGTACATCACTTGCGGTATATCCGGCGGCAGGCCTCATAGACTATTACAATGGAAATAAGCTCGTGCTTATCAACAAGTCCACCACACCGATGGACGCAAGAGCAGACCTTCTGATACAGCAGGGACTGGGCTCTGTATTTGAGCAGATAGAGGTGTAAACAGAGGATAATACACAGCATATTAAATGGCAGGCATAGGTAGAAGAGGAATATAGAATGGATAAATACGCAGTAGGAGATATCGTAAAACTGAAAAAACCGCATCCGTGCGGCTGTAGCGAGTGGGAAATCATGCGTGTCGGCGCAGACTTCCGTCTGAAATGCATGGGCTGCGGACACCAGGTTATGGTGCCAAGGAAGCTGGTCGAGAAAAATGACCGCGGTCTCACCAAGAAGCAGGCTTAGTTAGATAGAAACAGCGCATGTCCCGACCTAATAAAAATTAAAGAAAAATTGCAAAAACCCCTTGAAAAGTACCACGATTCATGTTATTATCTAGACTCGTGATATAAAATTCCTTGCTCATAATCAGATTTATGAGCCAGAGACCAAAAGGAGGTAACATTCGCATGAACAAATATGAATTAGCACTCGTCGTTAGTGCAAAGATCGAGGATGATGCGAGAACAGCAGTAGTCGAGAAGGCAAAAGAGTACATCACACGTGCCGGCGGTACTGTTACAGAAGTTGAGGAGGCTGGTAAGAAGAGATTAGCTTACGAGATTCAGCACATGACTGAGGCCTTTTATTACTTCATCCAGTTCGATGCTGAGGGAACAGTCCCAGCAGAAATCGAGCAGGACGTTCGTATCATGGACAATGTTCTTCGTTTCTTATGCGTTAGAAAAGACGAGGCATAGTATAAGAAAATAGGAGATTGTATTATGAACAAAGTAATACTTATGGGTAGATTAACCAGAGACGCAGAAATCCGCTATGCCCAGGGGGACAACTCACTTGCAATAGCAAGATTTTCACTTGCAGTAGACAGACGCTACAGCAAGAATGCAGAGGAGCAGTCAACGGATTTCATCAACTGCGTAGCTTTTGGAAAGATAGCAGAATTTTTTGAGAGATTTGGCCGTAAAGGAACAAAATTTGTTGTTGAAGGCCGAATCCAGACCGGCAGCTATACAAACAAGGACGGACAGAAGGTATACACCACTGACGTCGTGGTTGAGAATGCAGAGTTTGCAGAGTCTAAATCAGCCGCATCAGGAAATGCAGGCGGATTTGCACCGGCAGACAGACCTGCACCTAGCCAGGCTGCTGGGGATGGCTTCATGAACATTCCGGACGGAATCGACGAGGAGCTTCCATTCAATTAGTAGTGTCCACGAGGACAAATATTCAAGGAGGTAACAAAAATGGCTTACAATAAATCAGCTGATGGTTCATCAATGAAGAGAAGACCAATGCGTAGAAGAAAAAAAGTCTGCGTATTCTGTGGAAAAGACAATGTCATTGATTACAAAGATACAAACAAATTAAAGAGATACATCTCTGAGAGAGGAAAAATCCTTCCACGCCGTATCACAGGAAACTGTGCAAAGCACCAGAGAGCTCTTACAGTAGCAATCAAGAGAGCACGTCATCTTGCTCTTATGCCATACGTTTGCGAATAAGATAAATGTATGATAAATCCCGACTACCGGATGGTGGTCGGGATTTTTTAGGTTAAAAATGTTTTATGTTTAAAAAATTAATATTTGTTGCATAATCAAATTACATAGTATAAAATGAATATAAAACAAATACTAATAAAAAGGGAGGGTTCAAATGGATACATATATTGTTTTCTGGTTGGCAGCTACCGTAGTTTTTGTTTTAGTTGAGCTTATGACAGTCGGGCTCACATCCATATGGTTTGCGGCAGGTTCATTTGTAGCGTTTATAATCGCACTGCTTGGTGGCAATGTCGTGGTTCAGGGAATTGTATTTATACTCGTTTCAGTCGTGCTTTTAGCTCTCACAAAGCCATGGGCCGGGAAGTACATCAATTCCAGGACAGTGAAGACAAACGTGGACAGTCTGGTCGGAGAAAGAGCTGTGCTCACCGAGGATGCTGACAGCATGAAGCAGACGGGAAAAGCCGTTGTAAACGGTCAGGAGTGGACAGTCAGACCGCAGGACGAGACCCAGGTCATAAGAAAAGGCGAGCTTATCGAGGTAGTAAAGATAAGCGGAGTAAAACTAATTGTAAAAAGGGTAAAGGAGGCTTAACCGGAAATGGAAGGATTAATAGCACTTGCAGTGTTACTCGTAATCGTACTTATAGTACTGGTAAACTGCATCAAAATCGTGCCACAGGCACACGCAATGGTAATTGAGCGTTTGGGAGGATATCTCACCACATGGAGCGTAGGACTTCACCTCAAGGTGCCATTTATCGACAGAATAGCAAAGAGAGTCATCTTAAAGGAGCAGGTGGTAGATTTCCCGCCACAGCCTGTAATCACAAAGGATAATGTAACAATGCAGATAGACACTGTAGTATATTTCCAGATTACAGATCCAAAGCTCTACGCATACGGAGTAGAGAATCCAATTATGGCAATTGAGAACCTCACAGCCACAACACTTCGTAACATCATCGGAGACTTAGAGCTTGATGAGACACTCACCAGCCGTGAGACAATCAACACCAAGATGCGCGCAACACTCGATGTGGCAACAGATCCATGGGGCATCAAGGTAAACCGTGTCGAGCTCAAGAACATCATACCTCCAAAGGCCATCCAGGATGCCATGGAGAAGCAGATGAAGGCAGAGCGTGAGAGACGAGAGGCCATTCTTCGTGCAGAGGGTGAGAAAAAATCAACAATCCTTGTTGCAGAGGGAAATAAAGAGTCAGTCATCCTCGATGCCGAGGCTGAAAAGCAGGCAGCCATCCTTCGCGCAGAGGCAAAGAAGGAGGCAACAATCCAGGAGGCAGCAGGTCAGGCAGAGGCTATCCTCAAGATACAGCAGGCCAATGCAGACGGACTTCGCATGTTGAAGGAGGCAAATCCGGATAACGCAGTGCTCCAGATAAAGAGCTTGGAGGCATTTGCTAAGGCAGCAGACGGCAAGGCTACAAAGATAATCATCCCATCAGAGATTCAGGGGATTGCAGGTCTTACAAAGTCAATTGCAGAGATAGCTGCGGATAAGACTGAGAAGTAATTATATTTAATTAAAATGAATACCGGAAGATGAGAGCACACAAAAAGCATCGCATGTATCGTATCAATATCAGATATATGCGGTGCTTTTTAGATTGCACAGGATTGTATTAAGATTCTCTCTGCTACACAGAAATGCCATATATTCCTCATAATCATAACTACGGTTCACACCTAACAGTGTGAACAGCAACGATTTGAGTATAACTGATAAATATAGTACTAGGAATAATCCCCACAAAGTGGTATACTCTCTAGTAGGTATATCAATTGATGCGGGCTGCACAAAGGTGTGGCCGGTAACTATTAATTTGTAGTACATTCTCGAAACCGCAACCGTTGCACCGGCAGCATCAGCGCAACGCAGCGGGGATAAGGAGAGTAAAATGAAGAAAAAAATAAAATTCAAGGGCAGACTGAAAAGCTACATGTGCTGGCCGCTATATCTGACGTTTGTGTGGATATGTGCTGACGGAATAGCACTGCGCTATGACAGAAGGCTTGGCTATGGCATGGTAGGCTTTACAGTGTTTTACTTTGCGCTCGTGCTGTTTTTGTATGTCAGAAGCAAGTCAGTCGTTGCAAATGAGCTGATAAGCTTTGCAACACAGTATTCATCGGTGCAGAAGAGGCTGCTTAATGAGTTTGAGGTGCCGTATGCCCTGCTAGAGTACTCCGGCAAGATACTCTGGGTAAATGACAAATTCTCAGAGCTAATGGGTGTGGATAAAAACTATCACAAATCCATCACGACACTTTTTCCGACAGTGACCAGAGAGCTTCTCACCAAGAGTGATGCGCCGACAGACTTCAAGATAGTAAATGAGGAGGAGGACAGCATAGTTCGTCTGTCTGTCAAACGAATATATTTCAACTCTATCGCAGAGGAAAATGAGATAATCGACACAAATGAAGCAGACCAGTTTTTGACGGCGCTGTACGTATTTGATGAGTCGGAGCTTTATCACTGCAAGAAGGAAATCACAGAGCAGAAGCAGGTCTCAGCGCTTGTATATATTGACAACTATGATGAGGCGCTCGACAGCATAGAGGATGTAAAGAGGTCACTGCTAGTTGCACTTATCGACAGGCGTGTAAACCAGTATTTTGCCAAGTATGACGGACTTGTCAGAAAGATAGAAAACGACAAATACTTCGTGGTGTTCAAGTACAAGTACCTTGACAGCATGAAGGAGGACAAGTTCAAGGTGCTCGACGAGGTCAAGGCTATAAAGGTCGGCAACGAGATGGCGGTCACGCTCAGTATCGGAATCGGTATAAAGAGCGATAAGTATAATGAAAACTACGTATATGCGCGAAATGCCATAGACTTAGCCCTCGGACGAGGCGGTGATCAGGTAGTTATAAAGGATCATGACGATATCCTGTATTTTGGCGGCAAGTCCAAGCAGGTGGAGAGCAAGACAAGGGTAAAGGCGAGAGTCAAGGCACAGGCGCTTCAGGAGATTATTGAGACATGTGAGAATGTGCTTATCATGGGCCACAGCATCACAGATGTAGACTCGCTTGGAGCAGGCATAGGTATATACTGTGCAGCTAAGAATCTCGACAAAAAGGCACAGATAGTAATAAATGACCCGACAAGCTCAGTCAGACCTCTCATGGAGACATTTTCAGAGGCAAAGGGCTACCCGGCGGATATGTTTATAAACAGCGAAGAAGCTCTTGAGATGGTGAGCAAGGATACTCTTGTCATGGTGGTGGACACCAACAGGCCAAGCTACACAGAGTGCCCTGAGCTCCTCAGAAAGACTGGAAAGATAGTCGTATTTGACCACCACAGACAAAGCAGCGAGATAATAGAGAATCCTATACTCTCATATATCGAGCCGTATGCATCAAGTGCGTGTGAGATGGTAGCAGAGGTATTGCAGTACTTCAACGACGGAGTCAAGATCAATGCGACAGAGGCCGACTGCATCTACGCAGGCATCCTTATCGACACCAACAACTTTATGACGAAGACAGGCGTGCGTACATTTGAGGCTGCAGCCTTTTTGAAGCGCTCAGGCGCAGAGGTAACACGCGTCAGAAAGATGCTTAGAAATGACATGGCATGCTACAAGGCAAGAGCCGAGGCAGTACGCCATGCAGAGGTATACAGGGGCTCGTTTGCCATATCGGTATGCCCTAGCGAGAATGTGGAGAGCCCGACAATCGTTGGTGCACAGGCAGCAAATGAGCTGCTCAATATCATAGGAATCAAGGCATCATTTGTGCTCACGGAGTACAATGACAAGATTTATATCAGCTCTCGTTCAATCGACGAGATAAATGTCCAGATAATCATGGAGAAGCTGGGCGGTGGCGGACACTTAAATGTGGCAGGCGCGCAGCTGACAGGCGTCACTATCGTGCAGGCGAAGCGCATGATACAGGATACACTGGACGAAATGCTAAAAGAAGGAGACATAGAAGAATGAAAGTAATCTTATTACAGGACGTAAAACCATTAGGCAAAAAAGGCGAGATAGTAAACGTAAGTGACGGCTACGCCAGAAACAATATCATACCTAAAAAGCTCGGAGTAGAGGCTACTCCAAAGAACCTAAATGACTTAAAGCTTCAGAATCAGCACGCTGACAAGGTGGCACAGGAAAACTACGAGAGTGCACTTGCACTCGCAAAGGTAGTAGAGAACACAAAGGTAGTAGTAAAGCTGCGCTCAGGAGAGGGCGGCAGGACCTTCGGCTCCATATCCACCAAGGAGATCTCGGCTGCAGCAAAGGAGCAGCATGGCTTAGAGCTCGATAAGAAAAAGATGCAGCTTAACGAGTCAATCAAGGCACTCGGAAACTATGAGGTGCCTGTCAAGCTTCATCCAAAGGTAACAGCAAACCTCACAGTATCAGTAGTTGAAGGATAGGAGGAATCCCCTTGGAAGAAGCATTAATCAAACGAATAATGCCAAACAGCCTTGAGGCAGAGCAGTCCGTGGTCGGCTCCATGATTATGAGCAAGGATGCCATAGTGACCGCCAGCGAGATGCTCCTTAAGGAGGATTTTTATCATCAGCAGTACGGCATCATATTTGAGACCATGGTTGAGCTCTTTACAGAGGGTCAGCCTGTAGATCTCGTCACACTCCAGAACCGTTTAAAGGAAAAGGATGTGCCGCAGGAAATACAAAGCCTTGACTTTGTGAGAACTCTCGTCACCAGTGTGCCGACCTCTGCCAACATCAAGTACTATGCCAATATCGTAAAAGAAAATGCCATAAAGCGAAAGCTCATCCATGTGACAGAGGACATAGAGAATGAGTGCTACGCCGGCAAGGAATCGCTCGAGAGCGTGCTCGACAAGACAGAGCACGATGTATTTGAGCTGCTTTCCACAAGGCAGACAGGTGACTACGTGCCAATCCGTACTGTAGTCATGAATGCCCTCGAGAAAATCGAAAAAGCAGCACAGCAGGAGGGCACAGTAACAGGAATCCCGACAGGCTTCATAGACCTTGACTACAGGACAGCGGGACTTCAGCCGTCAGATCTCGTGCTCGTGGCAGCCCGTCCGTCAATGGGAAAGACAGCCTTCGTGCTCAACATAGCACAGCATGTGGCATTTCACGCACATCTGTGTACAGCCATATTCTCACTCGAGATGTCGAAGGAGCAGCTCGTAAACCGTCTATTCTCGCTCGAATCAAAGGTAGATGCGCAGGCACTGCGTACAGGAAATCTGTCTGATGCCGACTGGGAAAAGCTGGTCGAGGGAGCCGGAATCATCGGAGACTCCGAGCTCATCATAGACGACACTCCGGGTATCAGCATATCAGAGCTTCGAAGCAAGTGCCGTAAATACAAGCTCGAACACGATTTAAAGCTCATCATCATCGATTACCTGCAGCTCATGACAGGTTCAGGACGAGGATCAGAATCACGTCAGCAGGAAATCTCAGACATATCGCGTTCGCTTAAGGCGCTCGCCAGAGAGCTTTCAGTCCCTGTGGTGGCGCTCTCCCAGCTATCACGAGCCGTAGAGCAGCGACCGGACCACAGGCCTATGCTTTCTGACCTTCGAGAGTCAGGAGCTATCGAGCAGGATGCCGACGTCGTTATGTTCATTTATCGTGATGACTACTACAACAAGGACACCGAGCTCAAGGGCATCTCAGAGATCATCATCGCTAAACAGCGTAATGGTCCAATCGGCACCGTAAACCTTGCATGGCTGCCTGAGTACACGAAGTTTGCAAATCTGGAGCATTAAGACTAAAACACAAAAAGAATAAAGAGACAATCCATCCCGGCTCACGTCATAGGATAAAGTTAAGTATCCTGATGTGGGCCGGGATTTTTCAAAATCTCTTTATACTTAAAAAGGGAAGAAAGCTATAAACTTTCCCGCAATTCATCCGATATATTCCTTAGAATAGGGTAAGAACAACAGTCAATTGCAACATATTTTCACACGGAGGTGTTAGAGATGGCAATAGAGGCAATCAAAGGTGCAGGAATGGTCTATCAGGGAAGTACATCAACTGCACAGATAAAGGAACAGGCACAGGGAAGGACAGAGGTGTCCAGTGCGGACAATCAGGTCGTGTCTGACAGCATCGCAAGGAATATTCAGGCGATGAATACTAAGGAAACAAGCGGTGATTCAGCCGGTGATGCCGGAGCGCAGGGACAGGCACAGCTTGCCGCACAAAAGCAGAATGAGAAGAATATGCAGCTTAAAAAGGCTGTGGATGATATCAACAAGAGCGCGTTGGCTGACCAGTCGGAGGCAGTGTTCGGCATCCATGAGAAGACTAACCGCGTGACAATAAAGATAATAGACAAAAAGACAAAAGAAGTCATCAAAGAGTTCCCGCCGGAGAAGACACTCGACATGATAGCGAAGGTCTGGGAGATGGCAGGACTCATGGTAGATGAGAAGAGATAGGAGGACATCATGGCAATCAGATTATCGGGAATGAATTCGGGCCTCGATACGGATGCAATTGTCAAAGCACTTGTATCAGGCTATACAACCAAGAAAGAAAAATATGAAAAAGCACAGACAAAGCTTGGCTGGAAGCAGGAATCCTGGAAGTCACTGAATACCAAGGTGTACAGCATGTACAGTAATATATCAAACCTGCGATTTTCAAGTGCCTACAACCTTAAAAAGACATCGGTTTCAGACACGACAAAGGCCACAGTTACAGCATCATCAACAGCTCCAAATGGCACGCAGTCGCTTAAAATAAAGGAGACCGCAAAGGCAGGCTCGCTCACAGGAGCACAGATAAATGCCTCAAGCTCAACGACCACACTGGCTCAGCTTGGCTATACAGGTGGAGATGCACAGATAAATGTAAATACAGGCGGCACCACAAAGACTATCACGCTGAGCGCGACATCCACAATGTCAGACGTGGAGAAGCAGCTCAAGGAGGCAGGACTTAATGCCAGCTATGACAGCAACTACAAGCGTTTTTACATAAGCTCAAAGGACACAGGTGTAGAGAATGACTTCACACTCACAGGAGCAAATGCCGCAGGAGCGAGCGCACTCTATAAGCTTGGAATTGCAGTGGGAGCATCAGCAGACGGAACTAGACCAAACCCATATGGAGAGTACGCAGGCCTGTCCGGTAAAAACAACGGAAGCACAAAAACCACACAGCAGAATATAGAAGACGCCAGAAACGCATATGTCACAGCAGCAGACAATGTTGCAAAGTACAATGCGCAGAGCAGCAACCTGCTCAATGCCATAACATATGGTAATGCTTATGCGGATGTTCAGGACTTTTATGCAGCACACAGCAGTGCAGACAAGACAAAGCTTGAAACACTTGCAAAGCTTGGTTCAGGAAGAGACTCAGCCGTCATAATGAAAAACAGTGATGACAGCTACACCACATACAGTCTGACAACTGCAAAAGACGCAAAGGGCAATGCGGTATACAAATCAGCAGACGGCAAGTACATCTCAGCAGAAGAGACATATACGGCCGACGGCAAAACATACAAGAAGGATTCCGGCGGCAATTATATCAACGTAGCTGATGAAACAGATAAATACAGCGGAGATACAGCAAAGCTGACCAAAAACGTGGCATATCATGAGGTTACAGAAAAAATATCATACACATCCACAACCGGCGAGGGCGATGACGCCAAGGAAGTGTCATACACAAAGGTCGGAGACACTGATGAAAAGCTTCAGGATGCAGACGGAAAAGTATATACCAAGCGTGCAGACGGCAAATATTATGCAGACGGTGAACCGGATGATTCAAAAAACGGCATAACAATCACATCAAAGGCAGATTACACATCCAAGGAAGCGTCGCTTACAAATGCGGAGGCTGCAAACACAGCCTATACAGCTCTCACAAATGGTATATCAGAGGCTGATCTGAACACATACACAGCAAACCTGTCAACAGTCACAGCCTTTGAATCATCAGAGGATACAGTGCTGAAAAAGGATGATGATTACACCATAAGCAAGCTCACAGAGGCTGTCCATAGTGCGTATGCGGACAACGGCGGAAAAGCCGGAGTGCAGGCACTTATATCAGGAACCGGCGCCTATGCATCAGGCAGTGATGCAGCAGATAACAGCTACGCAGGCAGAGTGTCAGCGCTCACAACAGCAGCACAGACAGCACAGGAGACCGTAGACAAAAACAGCATCGTAAAGGATCTTGCAGCAATAAAGGACACAAACTCAGAGGAGTACAAAGCAGCCCTTTCAAAGCTGGCAGATGAAGTGGATGCAGCGTATGACCTGTCATCAAGCGCACAGTACAATACCGATGCCAGCAAGATAGACGGAAAAGACGCCGAAATTGAGTTAAATGGCGTGAAATACACCGGAGCCAGCAACAGCTTCAACATCAATGGACTGAACATTACAGCACTCTCAAAGACCTCCGGCAATGATGAAATCAGCATCACCACAGCCACGGATACACAGGGCATTTATGACAAGATAAAGGACTTCCTGACAGAGTACAACAACGTCATAAACGAGATGACCAAGCTCTACAACGCAGCATCAGCAGGCAGCTATGAGCCGCTGACAGATGATGAAAAGGAAAACATGTCCGACAAAGAGATTGAGAAGTGGGAGCAGAAAATCAAGGATTCATTGCTCAAAAACGATACAACTCTCAGCGGCGTAATGACAGCCATGCAGTCAGCCATGTCATCAGCAGTGGAGATAAACGGCAAGAAATACTCATTCTCAAGCTTCGGAATCCATACGCTTGGCTACCTCAATGCTGCAGACAATGAGCAGAACGCATACCATATCGACGGAGATGAGGATGACACCAACACCTCAGGCAACACAGATAAGCTCATGGCGGCAATCAATAATGACCCTGACAATGTCATGACATTTATGCAGCAAATCTCCAACAACCTCTACAAGGCAATCGGAGATAAGATGTCATCAACATCACTGAGCTCAGCGTTTACCATATACAACGACAAGCAGATGAGCACAGAGTACAGTAATTACACAAAGCTTATCAAGGAGTGGGAGACAAAGATATCAGACAAGGAAGACTATTACTATAAAAAGTTCTCCGCAATGGAGAGCTCGCTCGCCAAGCTCAACAGTACACAGAGCTCACTAAGCAGCTATTTCTCATAAAGAATAACCATACATGAGTCAGAATGTGTGAAATATGTTGAAAATGTACATTTCAACAAGCAGTAAATGTACGAAATCAGGGAGGTAACAAATGTTACAAAGCAAAGGATACGCAGTATATGCAAACAGCAAGGTTCAGACAGCATCGCCAGCGGAGCTGACACTCATGCTCTACGAGGCAGCCATCAAGTTCTGCAATATAGCAGAGATGGCTATAGAGAAAAATGACATACAGAAAGCACACGATAATATCAAAAAGGTAGAGGCAATCATCGAAGAATTTCAGGCCACCCTGAATCACAAATATCCGGTAGCAAAGGACTTTGACAAGGTATATACATACCTCATGCAGAGACTGGTTGAGGCCAATATCAAGAAAGATACAAAGATACTCGATGAAGTGCTTGAGCACCTGCGTACCATGAGAGATGCATGGAAAGAGGTCATGCGTGTCACTTGCAACGGAAGCAAGGTAGGCGTGTCGTAAAACAAAAAATAATAACGATAAAAGACAAAAAGGCTATTGCAAAGTTATGGAGCTGGGCAATAGCCTTTTTGAAAGGAGAACACCATGGAACAGACATACATCGCGATAATGATACAAAGCCTGGAGAAAAAAGAACAGGTACTTGACAAAATAATAGAGCTTGACACGGTACAGAAAAACCAGCTTGAAGACCCGAACCTCACACCGGACGATTTTGATGATGTTGTAGAGCAGAAATCAAAGCTCATAGAGCAGCTGGACAACCTGGACAGTGGCTTTGAAAAGCTCTTTGAGCGCGTAAAAGAAGAGCTTGAAGGCAACAAAGAGACATACAAAGAAGAAATCCGCATCATGCAGGACCATATCCGCAAAATCACAGACAAGAGTGTGAAAATCCAAAGCCAGGAAGCCAGAAACAAAGCCCTTATGACAAACAAATTCAACGGAATAAAAAAACAGGCCAGACAAGTGCGAAAGGGCGCGAATGTGGCCAGCAAATATTATCAGTCAATGACAAAGACAGGATATGTAGATCCACAGTTCATGGATAATAAAAAGTGAAAATGGGTGGATGAAAATGGTGAAAATGGGTGGATGAAATTGACAAATGCTGTAAAATCAAAGAATATTACACAGCGGGACAGCGAGAATTGGAAAAGTCCGCATGAATACAATGATGCCAGCATGTTTCATTTCAGAGATGAAAAAGGAAATGAAGCAGAGGAGTTTCTTAAACTCAAATAAATAATGAAGGGGACAATCCGCCAAAGGTGCTATGTATAATATGCGGTATGAGTAATATGGCATATAAGAGAATGGATGGAGTGTATGTGGTACCAATAACGGCATTGAAGCCGTGAGCGAGGAATGAGGAACAGAAAAAGGTTCTATGATAATCATTGTACAGCCTAAACTAGAATAGAAACTGACCGATATATAATATAGAAATTCAGGAAGAATTTAGATGGTGCATGGATGCAAATGGATATTATATAATTATAGAACATATTGTGCCATTCGAATTTTAAAAGTTCGAATGGCACTATTATTTATATGAGGATTAAAAATGAAGAATAAAATAAAAGAAGAAATCGAAAGTAATTTGCAGAATGGAAATTTACAAAAAAGTATTGATATTTTAAATGCATATGAACATAAATATCCTAAAGATAGAGATTTAAAGTTCTATAAATGCATTTATATGTTGCAAATTGGAGACATAGAGAAAGCGATAGAAATATCTGAAGAGTGTGTGAGAAAGTTTCCTACAAGTTATGAAGCCTACTATTATAATGGTTGCTCATATCAGGCAGCCGGAATGGTAATAGAAGCTTTAAAGGCATATAAAATTACAGATTATTTGTATAATTATTTAAAGATTGAAGATTTGGATATATACGAGGATGTATGTAATCAGATTTCTATTTTGGAAGAAAAATATATTGATTTAGTGAACGAATATATAGATACGAATGATGTAAGTAATATATTGAAGGCTGATTCGTTTTTAAAAAGAATGAACAGTTTTTGGGGAAAAAATGAAAAGTCGACCAGAGATAGCAGTAAACTAATAGTAGGTACTGAGTATTGGGTGACAGACTCTGATTTAAGGTTTGTTGGAGTATATAGGAGTCCGGTACCGGACTTCATAGGAAAAGAAAATATGAGTTTAATAAGAACTCAGGCAGAGTTCTTAAAGTATACTAATAAAGGTATAGAAACAAGTGTTATTGGAACCGATAATGAATATTTAATTCCTATTGCAAGCACAGAGAATAATAATGTATATACATTTAAGAACGAAGAAAATAAAAATATAATTGTACAAAGAGTTGCTAATCACTTTAACTATTATAGGGTAAAAAATGGAACACATATAATTTCAAAGTATAAAGCATATTATGGTTATCCGATTCCACTAAAACATGATGCGAAACGAAAAAAACTTGTCTTGAGCTTTTTTGTTGATGGATTATCACAGGAAGTTATTAATGGAGAAGATTTTAGAAGGCTAATGCCAAATACATACGATTTCTTTAAAAAAGGTACTATATGTACAAATACTTTTAGCTGTTCGGAATGGACTTTTCCGAGTTTAGCAACATATGAAAGTGGATTGGATACGCTTGGACATATGATGTTTCATAATACAATAGATGGAGAATTACCTCAAAGCGTTCCGACATTAACTGAATATATTAAAGGAAAAGGGTATTTTACAAGTAAATTGGATGGTGATTGGAGATGTATATATTCATATGGATTTGCAAGAGGGTGTGATCAGTATGTATATCAAATTCAATCAATGGGCGCGCGAGCAGAGCAAGAGATTATAAATGCCATTGAGCACATAGAGGCATTTAAGGATACAGATCAATATTTGTGGATGACGGTTGGCGATTTGCATGATATTGCTGATGGATATGATTTGTCACTTGCAGTACAAAAAAATCTTACACTTGATGAACTGGAATATGAAGATGCCGGTAAAACGTCTGTTAAACAAAACTATAGCTGGGGAAAAAGTCAGAGGTATAAAAAAACTATTCAGTACTTTGATATGTTGTTTGGAATTCTATATAACTATATAGAGAGAAATTATAAGGACAACGAAATAGTTATAAGCCTTTTTGCTGATCATGGACAGGGTTATTTGGTTCCAAATGATAAACATTTTTTGTCGAAGGAGAGAACTAAGGTGGCTTTTATGTTTCGTGGAAGCAATGTGGATGAAAAAATATCAGATGAAATTATTTCAACGGCTGATTACTTACCTATAATGTGTAAATTGTGTGATATACAGGTTGATTATGAGAAAATAAATGGTAGACTTCCGCTTAGTTTTGGAGGTGAAAAAGAACGGAAATATGCGATAACCGAAAGCATTCATCCGGGAGATAAATATTGTGCGGTAGCAAATGCTGATGACTATGAAATATATTTTGATAACCAGGCTTTAACTGATGAAGAAGGGAGATTTGAATTAAAAGATTATAAGGTGTATGGATATTATAAAGATGGTACAAATATCGAAGATAAGGCTTTATTGGATAAATATGAGAAAATTTTTATGGAAAGAATAGCAGAACATGTAATATATGACTAGATAGTGGGAGGACGTTTATGCAGGCAATAATTCTTGCAGCAGGAATGGGAAAAAGATTAAAGCATTTAACAGAAAACAATACTAAATGTATGGTGAAGGTTAATGGTATATCCATAATAGAGAGAGCATTAAGAATATTGGATAGGAAAGCATTAAATAAAATCGTAATTGTTGTTGGATATGAAGGACAAAAGCTTGTAAATTATATTGAATCATTGAATGTAGCTACACCGATTACATACATATGGAATAAAGACTATGAAAAAACTAATAATATTTACTCTTTGTCATTGGCTAAAGAATATTTGTGTGAAGATGACACAATTTTACTTGAATCTGATCTTGTATTTGATGAAGCTATTATAGATGTACTGTTGACAGATGAGAGAAAATCGCTAGCTGTTGTTGACAAGTTTGAAAGCTGGATGGATGGCAGTTGCATGATTATAGATGACGATGACAAAATAGTAGATTTTGTGCCGGGTAAATATTTTAATTTCAATGATAAAGAGAAATATTATAAGACGGTAAACATATATAAGCTGTCGGTAGATTTTTCGAGTAATATATATGTCCCTTTTCTCGCTGCCTATGAAAAGGCAATGGGCGAAAATGAGTATTACGAGTCCGTAATTAAGCTAATTGCAATGCTTGAGACTAATGAAATACGAGTTAAACGTATAGATAATCAGAAATGTTATGAAATTGATGATATTCAGGATTTAGATATAGCGGAATCACTGTTTACAGACAATCCGGCAGAGAGATATCGTAAAATAATGAGCAGATATGGGGGGTTTTGGCGATATCCTCATATGACAGACTATTGTTATCTTGTTAATCCATATTTTCCGCCACAAAGATTAATAGATGAAATGGAGTCGAATTTTAAAACATTACTTACGCAATATCCTTCTGGGCAGAAGATTGATTCAACGATATCATCAAATATATTTGGAGTAAAAGAGGAATATATTATATTATGTAATGGAGCGGCCGAATTAATAAAGGCTTTACTTGATATACAAACTGGGACAATGGGGATTATAGAGCCATCATTTAACGAATATAAGAACAGATATTCAGGGAATGTGGAAATATATCATCCGTGTATAAATGAAAAAGGATATAACGCAGATGATGTGATAAATTATTTTGATGACAAAAGTATTGTTTTTTTAGTCCTGATAAATCCGGATAATCCAACAGGCAATTATATACGGGTACATGATATACTAAAACTTATACAATGGGCTAAAAAGAAACAAATAAAACTTATTTTAGATGAGAGCTTTGTCGATTTTGTCGATTTGCAGCAAAACGAGAGTATTGAAGATGTAACTTTTATAAAAGATGATATATTGGAAAAATATACCAATTTATATATCATAAAGAGTATTTCCAAATCTTATGGGGTGCCGGGTGTTAGATTAGGGCTTTTGGCTTCGGCAGATAAGAAAGAAATGGAACGGATAAGAAGCACTCTGCCGATATGGAATATAAATTCTTTTGGAGAATTTTTTATGCAGATATTTAATAAATATAAAAAGAACTATATAGAAAGTATGGAAAAATTTAGAAATACAAGACGAAGATTCTTGAGAGATTTGCAGGAGATAGCTTATCTAAAAGTATTGCCAACTCAGGCAAATTATGTAATGTGCGAGGTAGTGGGTATGGATAGCGAACAGTTGTGCATTAAAATGTTTGAAAAAGGCGTGTTAATAAAAGATGCTTCCAGCAAGATGTCCAATGGAAGGAGTTATATTAGAATCGCAGTTCGTACAGAGATAGAAAACAATATATTAATTGGTTATTTTAAAGAGATATATAAAGATTAGAAAAATTTTTTTAAAAAATTATTTTAGGTATAAAGTATCGAAAAATAAGTCCGATATAGATAATAAGTAAGCAAGATATTACTTATTAGTAGCAAGCCAAACGAAGCGTACGGTCGAGCGGCAAACTACAATGACAAAACAGATTGAAGCATGGACGCTTCACTTAATTCAAGGAGGAAACAATTATGGTAGTACAGCACAATATGTCAGCAATGAACGCTAACAGACAGTTAGGAGTAACAACAGGTACACTCAGCAAATCAACAGAAAAGTTATCTTCTGGATACAGAATCAACCGTGCAGCAGATGATGCAGCAGGTCTCTCAATTTCAGAGAAGATGAGAAGCCAGATCAGAGGACTTAACAAAGCTTCTTCAAATGCTCAGGATGGTATCTCAGCTATCCAGACAGCAGAGGGTGCTTTAAATGAGGCTCATTCAATTCTTCAGAGAATGAACGAGCTTGCAACACAGGCTGCAAACGACACAAATACATCAGCAGATAGAACAGCAGTACAGAGTGAGGTTAATGCATTAACAAAGGAATTGGATAGAATTGCATCTACAACTCAGTTTAATACAAAGAATCTTCTTGATGGTTCTTTCTCAGGAAAGAAACTTCAGGTTGGAGCTTTAGCAAACCAGTCAATTTCTATTTCAATAGGAACTATGAATGCTTCAGCACTCAGTGTTAAAAATTTATGCGTTTCAACATTCACAAAGGCAGGCTCAGCAATGACTGCTGTGCAGAAAGCTATATCAAAAGTGTCAACACAGAGATCTAATCTTGGTGCTCTTCAGAATCGTCTTGAGCATACAGTAAACAATCTTGATAATGTTTCTGAGAATACTCAGACAGCAGAGTCACGTATTCGTGATACAGATATGGCTTCAGAGATGGTACAGTACTCAGCTACTTCTATCATCCAGCAGGCAGGTCAGTCTATGCTTGCCCAGGCAAACAGCCAGACACAGGGTGTACTTTCACTTCTTCAGTAGTTTGGAGTGTAATAGGACTATCATTGATAGAGCCACTCGTAAAGAGTGGCTCTATTTAGTATAAGGGATTTATCAATTATGGAAAATGAAATTTTAGAAGCAATTATGACAATAGATGATTATTCAAAGCTTTTATATACAAACTTTAATAATGGAATGTCTAGGATAAATGATATAGTGAATATAATACAAATTTATATAGAAGCTTTTTTGAATAAAATAGACAAATATAATTCATTAGGAGAAAATATATCTACAGATGTGATAATAAATCAGTTAAATAATCTAATGAATGCAATTGAATATAAAGACCAGGTATTATTGATTGATACATTAAGATATGAGATAGAAGATACATTAAATTTATATAGAAAGCTGGTAATTAAATATGGAGAATAAAGAATTAGTTAAAAAGTGTTATTTAATATTACAAAATTATCCATATATAAAACCAGCTATTGATAAAATATTAGAAAAAGGTAACGAGCTTGAACTGCTAGTTGGCAAATCTGCAAATGATGAAATGATTTTTGCACAAGAAAAAAATGGACATTTGTACTATCTGAATAGCAGATATAATTGCATTAATGAAATTGATATATTGCTAAGTAATATAAAGGCATTAGAAAATCCATTTTCGCCTATTATTATTTTTGGAATGGGAAATGCAATGATTATTCATGAAGTGAGAAGACGATTTCCAGAAAACTATATTTATATACATGAACCGGATATAAAAGTTTTTAAAACAGTAATTGATAGTTATGAAAATATAGACTTTTTGTCAGATGACCATGTGATACTTACAGTAGGGCAAGAAAACCGTGGGGCAATGATAGAATTGTTACATGAAATGATAGATCAGAGTAATTTTAGTGTAACGGACATTATTTGTATGCCACAATATGAGATATTGTGGGAGAATGAATACCTCGATTTTTTAAAATTATTCTATGCCCGCTGTGAACAGATTATCATGCAAAAAAATACCGATATTATATTTAACGATGAACATATTATTAATTTTTGGGAAAACATTACTGATTTGATTAATCAATATAGTGTGGGAGATTTGATTGAGTTACTTAAGAATAAGCAAGAAAAGGCATATCCTGCATTTATAGTATCAGCAGGTCCGTCTTTGGATAAAAATATAGAGGAGTTAAAAAATATTAAAGGGCGAGGTATAATAATGGCAGTGGATACAGCCATAAAGCCATTGTTGAAACACGGTATAGTTCCAGATATTATTGCATCAGTAGATCCTCATAAGCCATTATCACTATTTGAATATGAAGGTGTTGAAAAAATCCCAATGCTTGTAGATATTAATTATAATTCACAAATTGCAAATATTCATAAAGGCAAACGCTTTTATGCATGGAGCGGAGAACCATTTATAAAAGCCTTTCTAGGAGAGATGAATATAAATCTTGGATTGATTGAAAGTGGAGGTTCGGTAGCCTGTAATTTGTTTTCTCTTGCGGTTTTTTGTGGATTTAAAACAATTATTTTAGTTGGACAGGATTTAGCATATCCTGATAAAAAGGGACATTCGTCAGCATCATATGATGATGAGAAAGAAATAGACTATTCCAGCAAGAAGTATTTTGAAGTGGAGGATATTAATGGTGGTAAGGTATTTACAGAAGGAAACATGAATGCGTATAGAAAATGGTTTGAAGCCTGTATATCTAGAAAACCAGATATTCACTATATTGATGCTACAGAGGGTGGAGCAAAGATATATGGAACAGAAATCTGTACACTAAAAATGGCAATAGAAGAATGCTGTGATGGCATGAGACCACAAAAGTGGATGGATATTATCAATTCCTGTAAACCATTGATGAATGAAGAACAAAAACAAATAAGTAAAAAGAGACTTTGCTCCTTACCTAAGAATATGAAGAAAATATCAGAATTATTAGATGAATCTGCTTCATATATAAAGGAGGCTAACCAATGTCTGACTAAGAATAATTATGATGGACTTATAGAGAATATGAAGAATATAATTGAAATAAATAATATGTTAGATGAAAGTCTGGAGGTTAAGTTGCTGAATCTTTATACACCTAATAGTGGATATGCGGTTTCTATGGCAGCATATAATATTGAAAAAAATAAAAAGGATGACATAAAGAATTTATTAAAGCTCTGTGATATATTAAATAAAGGCTATAAGGAGGCATTAAATAAATCCTGTAAAGATATTGACGAAAAAATAAAAGATATGAAAATGTTTTAATTAAAATATAAAGATATTTAGAAATAGGCCGATATACATCATAGAGATTCATGAAGAATCGTTAAGGTGCATGGAGGCATAAGTTTATATCGGATGAATTATTATGCCACTCGGACTATGTGCGTTCGAGTGGCTTTTTATTTATGAAGGTATTCCAAGCACTGATAGAAAATATCAGGAGGAAATATTTCATGTTAAATGGAAAGTCGATTTTGGTAACAGGGGGAACCGGTTCGTTTGGTCATCAGTTTGTTAGTTATGTATTGGAGCATTATGAGCCTAAGAAAATAATTATATACTCTAGAGATGAGTATAAGCAGTTTGTGATGCAGAATGAATATAAGAAACATCCACAGGCTGATAAGTTGCGATTTTTTATTGGAGATGTAAGGGATAAGGAGAGACTTTACAGAGCGTTTGATGGTGTGGATTATGTGGTACATGCTGCAGCATTAAAGCAGGTTCCATCATGTGAGTATAATCCTATGGAGGCTGTAAAGACAAATATCAATGGTGCAATGAATATAGTTGATGCAGCATTGGATTGTGGAGTGAAGCGTGTTGTTGCTCTTTCTACAGATAAGGCAGTAAATCCAATTAATCTTTATGGAGGCACTAAGCTGGTTTCAGATAAACTGTTTATTGCTGCTAATGCCTATACGGGGGAAAAGGACGTCAATTTTTCAATCGTCAGATATGGTAATGTAGCAGGAAGCAGAGGCTCAGTTATTCCATTTTTCAGAAATATAGTTGCTAATGGTGGTACTTCTCTTCCGATAACAGACTATAGGATGACAAGATTCTGGATAAGCCTTGGGCAGGGGGTAGAGCTTGTGATTAAGGCATTATCAGAGGCTAAAGGTGGAGAGACTTTTATCTCGAAGATTCCTTCATTTAAGATAACAGATTTGGCACAGGCTATACTGCCGGGATGTGAGATGCCGGAGGTCGGTATTCGTGAAGGTGAAAAACTTCATGAAATAATGGTTACAAAAGAGGATTCTATGCTTACATATGAATATGACAAGCATTTTATAGTTTATCCACATTTTGACTGGTGGGATAAAGATAAGATACAGGCCGGTGGAAAAAAGGTGGAGCAAGGATTTGAGTATAGTTCAGGCACAAACACTCAATGGTTAACTGTAGAGCAAATTCAGGAATTACTTAAGAAAGTAGGGGAACATTAAAGTTTTATGAACATAGCAATTATTACTGCACGTGGCGGAAGTAAACGTATACCGCATAAAAACATAAAGAATTTTTGTGGAAGACCAATAATTGAATATTCAATAGAGGCAGCAAAAGAGGCAGGTATTTTCGACATTGTGATGGTTTCAACGGATGACAAAATGATTGCAGAAATTTCAACAAATGCAGGCGCAGAAGTACCTTTTATGAGAAGCATGGAAACTTCAAATGACTATGCAACAACAGCAGATGTAATAAAGGAAGTGCTGGAAACATATAAGGGAATGGGAACTAATTTTGATAATGTTTGTTGTATATATCCTACTGCTCCATTTGTGAATGGTGAGAAGTTAAAAAAAGCGGTTCTCTTATTACAGGAATCTGATTTTGATAGCGTGATGCCTGTAACAGCATTTTCTTTTCCGCCATTAAGAGGAATGGAATTGAAAAATAATAAATTACGGTATAAGTGGCCGGAACATGCAATGAAGAGATCACAGGATTTAGAGACGATTTATCATGATTGTGGACAGTTTTATGTGTTAAATGTTGATAAATTTTTGAAAAGTGGCAAGCTGGTGACAGATAACACAGGTGGTATCATAGTTTCAGAAATGGAAGTTCAAGACATTGATAATGAGATGGACTGGGAAATGGCAGAACTTAAATATAAGATGCTTAGGGAGAAAGGCAGAATATAGTATATGAGAATAGGAACACACGAAGTCGGAAATGGTGCATCGACATATGTTATTGCAGAAATGTCGGCAAATCATGCAGGAGATATTAATAGAGCAAAGGAAATTATACATGCTGCAAAAGAGGCAGGAGCAGATTGTATTAAGATTCAAACATATACACCGGATACTTTAACGATAGATTGTGATAATAAATATTTTCATATTTCTGATGGGACATGGAATGGAGAAAATTTGTATAAGCTATATGAAAAAGCGTATACTCCATGGGAATGGCAACAGGAATTATTTAATGAAGCAAAAAAGTGCGGAATAGATTTCTTCTCGACTCCTTTTGATAAAACAGCGGTAGATTTTTTAGAAAAGCTTGGCGTGGGTTTTTACAAGATTGCGTCATTTGAGATTGTGGATATCCCTTTAATTGAATATGTAGCATCAAAGGATAAGCCTATAATAATGTCGACTGGAATGGCAACACTGACCGAAATAGATGAGGCAGTTACCACCATAAGAAAATATGGTAATAATAATCTTATATTGCTAAGATGTGCTAGTGCATATCCGGCAATAACAGATCAAATGAATTTGAAAACAATGAAAAATATGGGAGAAACTTTTGGAGTGCCATATGGACTGTCAGATCATTCATTGGGGGCTGTTGGAGCTGTTACGGCAGTTGCTTTAGGCGCAAGTGTTATAGAAAAACATTTTTGCCTCGATAGGTCAATAGAAAATCCTGATTCTTCCTTTTCAATGAATCCACAAGAATTTAAACAGATGGTATGTGATATAAGGCAAGCAGAAAAGGCAATTGGAATCGTAAAATATGGAATTTCAGAACAGGAAAAGTCAAGTCGGATATTCAGAAAATCTATATTTGTCGTTAAAGATATAAAAAAAGGTGAACTCTTAACAGAAAATAACATAAGGGTAATACGACCAGGGTTTGGTCTTGAACCGAAATATTATAGGCAGGTATTAGGTAATATTGCACTTTGTGATTTGGAAAGGGGAACACCATTAAGCTTTGAAGTTGTAGGAGGAAGCCTGTATTGAATAATTTAAAAATTATTTATTTAACAAATAATTTTAATTCGTTAGAGTTGGCAGAGTGGCTTAAAAAATATGGAACAGTTATAGATATAAGAGACAGATTAACACTTGAGATGGTTAAGGTTGAAAAACCAGATTTTATAATAAGCTACAATTATGGTTTCATAATTACAAAAGATATAATAGATTATATGGACGGAAAAATATATAATCTACATATTTCATATCTGCCATGGAATAGAGGAGCTTCACCGAATTTTTGGAGTTTTATTGATGATACACCGAAAGGGGTCACAATTCATCAGGTAGATTATGGTTTGGATACAGGCAAAATACTATTTCAAAAAAAATGTTTTTTTGATGAAACTAAAGAAACGTTTATGAGTACATATAATACTTTGCAAAGAGAGATAATAAATCTTTTTAAAGAAAACTGGGAGAATATAATAAATCAATCATATATACTTAAAGAGCAGTTAGGGGGTGGAAGTTACCATAAAGTTAATGACTTGAAAGAGATAGAGAAAAAATGTCCATTTGTGTGGACTGATAATATAGATCAATATAAAAAGCGATATAATAATTGTGTAGGAAAAAACTAGTATGATAGCAATTAGAGTAGATATGAATAATATAATTGCAACGGGACATGTTATGAGATGCATTGCAATTGCAGAAGCGATTCGGATGCAAGGTGAAAATGTTATATTTATAATTGCGGATAATCATGCAATTGATATTTTAAACAAAAATAACTTAAAGTATATAATATTACATACTGAATGGAATAAAATGGAAGCGGAGCTTTCCACACTTATAAGTGTTATCCGAGAATATAATATAACTAAAATGTTGATAGATAGTTATCAGGTTACTTATAAGTATTTAGAGGAATTAAGTAAATGGGTCCATACGATATATATTGATGATTTGGGCGCATTTGATTATCCGGTGAATACAGTGGTTTGTTATGCAAATTATTGGGAAAAACTGGGATATAGTCATAGTAGTTTGAAACCCAGATATTTACTGGGAATACAATATGTACCTTTGAGGAAAGAGTTTTGGAATACAAAACCTAAAGTGATATCTGAAAATGCGAAAAAACTTTTGATATTGACAGGGGGAAGTGATCCATATAATATTTCTCAAAAAATATTGGAGGCTTTAGATAGAAGATACTACCAAAAAATAGATGTTATATGTGGAAAATATAATGTCTATTATGATGAATTAATTCAAATATATGGAAACGAAAAAAATATAAAATTCCATAGAAATGTTAATGATTTAGAAAAATATATGATGGAGACGGATTTGGCAATTTCAGCAGGTGGAACAACGTTATATGAGCTATGTGCATGTGGAACACCTACATTATCATATACTTTTGTTGATAATCAAATTGATAATGCAATACAATTTGATGAAGAGGGAATTATAAAATATGTAGGCGATATACGAACGACAGATATTGTTAAGAATATGAAAAAGTACATCCATAAAATTATGGATGATGCACAAAAAAGATATGATATTTCTAAGCTCATGAGAATGAAAATTGATGGAAGAGGAGCCGAAAGATTGGCGAAAGCACTGATTGATATTTAGACAGTAAAGATAGAATATGAATACTAAAATAGAGAATTTGATTGAAAAAGGTGAATATGATAATTTGTTAGAACAAATACAAGTATATGAAAATGTTTGTAATGATGCTGACATTAATACATATAAGTTTATGTATTATTATGCTATTGGACAATATCAGAGGGGATTAATTTATGCAAAAAAAGCAGTTGTTATGCAACCATATATAGCAGATGTGCATTATAATTGTGGATACGCTTATGAATTAAATGGATATTTGTATGAGGCATATGAGCAATACATAATAACATCTGAAATAATATCAGCAGGGAATAAAAGTAGTGTTGAATTGGAAGTTGTAATTGAAAATGCTCAAACAGTATTAAAAAGAATATTAGAAAGTGTTGAGAACAATGATTTTGTAAATGACATTCAAAATCATAATTGGTTACAATATATTGTAAATAAAAATAAATATAAGTTCGGAATTAGATGCCATGAATTTCATTCAGGAAGTGATATAATTGGTTCTGAATATTATGATTATCCATTTTTAAATAGAATGTACATTGGTGTTACAGGTTTAAGAAGTATATTTAATTTGCATTGTGGAGTTTTAAAAACGGATACAGTTAACGAGAAGGCTGAATTACAAAGGGTTGACGATTCAAGAAAATGTATATGTGTTGAATGTAATACAGATAGTTTTATTCCAATAATAATGACTAATAAGGGAAAACTCATTTTTAATATGAATGATGAAAAGAAAGAAGTTATTTATAGTTCACCATACCATTATGTTAACTATAGAATGCCTAAAGGAACATTTATAATATCATCAGATAATGAATTTAGGATAGGAGAGTTAGTTCCATTAATTCATGAAAAAAATAGAAAGAAACTGGTGCTTAACATCTTTGTAGATGGATTGTCGCAAACGGTGTTAGAAAATAATTTTGAAAAATTAATGCCTCATACCTATAGATTTTTTAGAAATGGAATTGAATGTACTAATGCGCATACAGCAGGAGATTGGACGTTTCCTTCTATTGCTTCAATTACAACAGGGCAAACATTGGCAAGACACAAAATGTTACATTCCAAAATATTAAGGAAGATAGATGAGGAAACACCTATTTTGTTTGAATATTTTAAAAATGCAGGATACAATACAACGAAAATTGGTGGAAATTGGAGAATTGCACCTAATTATGGATATGCAAGGGGAATGAATCGAGTAAAATATCAACATATGTACGCAGGATATTCGGTTGAGCAGGTTGTTGCGGATGTTGAAGAGCAAATACATTGTATGGCTGATACAGATCAGTTTATATGGATGGAGATTGGTGAATTACATCTTATTGCAGATGAAATTAATATGGCACCATTGCAATCGGAATTAATGGTATGGGAAAATGAAGAATATAGTGGTAAAGTAAATTCAGTAAAGCAAAAATATGATGAAACAAAGATAAAGTATTATAAAAAGCAGATAGAGTATATAGATAGACGATTGGCAAGTTTATATCAGTATATAGAGGATAACTATAAAGATGAAGAGATTGTGGTAAGCCTATTTGCAGATCATGGACAGGGATATTTAGTTAAGCCGGAAGAGGACTTCTTATGCGATGAGAGAAGTAATATAGCATTTATGTTTAGGGGTGGAAACATAACTGGAAAGTCAAAGGAAATTATTTCTTCTTGCGATTATTCAGGAATTATGTGTAAGTTGGCAGGAATAGATTATGATTATTCTAAGACAGATGCATTTTTACCTATTACGTTTGGTGGTTCAAAAGAGAGAGAATTTTGCGTGACTGAAAGTATACATGTAGGTGATCCATATGAGATTTTATTGAATGGAGAAGACTTTAAATTTTATTTAAAAGGGAAAGAAAATGTTACGTCAGAGTGTAGGGTTCCATTAGATGAGTTTGAAACGAGATTATTAGACTTAGATGGGAATGAAATTAATGATAATGATAAGATAAAACGTTATACAAAGTGGTGTCTAGAGCATATAAGCTCATGTAGGATCTTTAATAATTAGTAGAAGAAACAAGGGAGTACATTTTGGAAAAAGGAATTTTATATTGGATTACAGGATTATCGGGTGCGGGTAAAACAACAATAGGAAATGCTCTTTATTATGAATTACGTGAAACAAAGGACAATATTGTAATTTTGGACGGAGATATTTTGAAGAAGTTGGTTGGAGATTCTTTGGGATACACAAAGGAGGATCGTAAGAAGAGAGCTTATTATTACTCTAATTTGTGTAAAACATTGACTGATCAAGGAATTTCAGTTGTAATATGTACGATTGCAATGTATGATGAGGTACGTGAGTGGAACCGTAATAATATAGAAAAATATATTGAAGTTTTTTTGAAAGTAAAAAAAGAAACACTGATAAAAAGAGACAGAAAAGGATTATACTCAGCTCAGGCATTAGGAAAAGTGAACAATGTTGTTGGAATTGATCAAGATGTTGAGTTTCCAAAAAATCCGGATATTATTATTGAAAATGACGGATTAATTCCAGTAGTGGAAATAGTAAGAAAAATTGTGAATTATTCCCCAAAGATAAGAGATTCATTTGATAGGGATACAGAATATTGGAATTCATATTACAGTAATGACTTAATAGAGTTACAAATGCCAAGTTACTTTGCACTTTTTGTAAAGGAGTATATAAAGTCTGGAAAGAAGATAATGGATATTGGTTGTGGAAATGGAAGAGATAGTTTGTTATTTGCTAAAATGGGACTTAAGGTTGTGGGAGTAGATGCCTCAAAGATAGCCATTGACAGATTAAATTCTGTTCAGCATGAAAATATGCCTATGTTTGTATGTGATGATTTTGTAACATGTAAAGCTTTATATCAAGCACAATATGATTATTTTTATAGTAGATGGACGATGCATGCGATATCTGAAAGGCAAGAAGATGAACTATTACGTAATATATCAAGTTCTATAAAAAAGGATGGGTTATTGTTTATAGAAGCAAGAAGTATTCATGATGATTTGTATGGTGTGGGCGAAAAGATTTCAGAGAATGAATACATATATAATGATCATTATCGTAGGTTCATGGATAAAAAAATATTTATAAGTAAATTAAAAAATTGGGGTATGAAATAGTTTTTGAAGTTGAAGGAAATACATTGTCAAAGACAAAAAAATCAGATCCGACCTTGATAAGGATTGTAGCAAAGTATATAGGATAATTATTTTATATTCGGGAAAAAGGGAATTTATAATGAAAGAGAAAAATAGAATAAAATTGATTTGTGTTATAATTACAGCATCAACTAGTGTTGCCAGTGCATTTGTAGGGGGAAAAAAAGAACATATTACTATAAATAACAACATCAAATCCGCTACAAGTGATGTAAACAATGTGGATGATTTGATAAAAAAATATGAAAATGCTATGGAAAGCAATTCTAAATTAGCAGAACAAAATAAAAATTTAAAAGAAGAAAATGATAATCTGCAATCTAATATATCTGATTCTATAACGGCTGAAGTGAAATCACCAAGTATTATTGTTGATGGGATGAAATCGAGTCAAAATTGGAATAAATCCATTGCAATAGTTAATAATTCCAATTACTATTCAGAAAATTTACTGAATAGCTTGGTTGAAGGAAAATTTTCTTATGATATTAGCCAAAATAGTTTATTTTACAACGAAGAAGACCAGATGATTAATAAGGTAACCAAGATTAATGCATTATCAACAAATGTTATATATGAAGGTATAGGATACGATGTTGTAAAATCCTCTGACGGAAAAGAGATATTAATGGGAAGTCAGTCATACACGGAAGGATTGGTTGTTTGGGATGACGAATCTCTCTTTGGAGGAGGCAATGGATATGCATTATTTGATTTGCAAGGAAAGTATTCTAAACTAGAATTTGATGTAGGTAGAACAAATGAGTATGAAAAGGAAAATGTAGAATTAAAAGTATATTTAGATGGTGAATGTAGAGAGATATATCAATTGGATGCAGAAACTCCACCTAAGCATTTTGAAGTTACATTAAATTATGCTAATAGCATGAAATTAGAAATAAGTGGAGGAACTAGAGTTAAGTATGGTTTTGTTAACATGATTTTATATTACTGATTATGGTATGTTAATATGAGACTTTTAGCAGATATAAAAAAAGTTGAAAATACTAAACCGCATTAAACAAACATAAAAAGATTTGTCTAACTTAAAATGGTTTGCGATGTAACTATAAATTAGTATTATATGTAGCTATAATCATATTTAATAAATTGCAGAGTATATAAAGAAAAGAGTGAAATTATGATACCATACGGAAAACAAACAATAGAACAAGATGACATTCAGGCAGTTGTAGATGTCCTCAAATCAGATTTTCTTACAACAGGACCAAAAATTGCAGAATTTGAGCAGATTGTGGCTGATTATGTTGGAGCTAAATATGCAGTTGCCATTTCAAACGGCACATCTGCTCTTCATGCAGCTTGCTTTGCGGCAGGGATTGGACCGGGAGATGAGGTTATTACCACACCGCTTACGTTTGCGGCATCTGCAAACTGTGTACTGTATTGTGGCGGTACGCCTGTATTTGCTGATGTTGATCCGAAGACCTACAATATAGACCCGGAGGATATTCGAAGAAAGATTACTGACAGGACAAAGGCAATCATAGCTGTTCATTTAGCTGGTCAGCCTTGTGATATGGATGCTATTCACAGCATTGCGCGTGAGCATGGACTTATTGTAATCGAGGACGGAGCGCATGCACTTGGCTCTGTTTACAAGGGCAAGAAGGTAGGTAGTATGTCTGATATGACTACATTCAGCTTCCATCCGGTGAAGCCGATTACCACAGGCGAGGGTGGTATGATAGTCACTGACAATGAGGAATTTTATAAAAAGATGGTTCTTTTCCGCAGTCATGGCATTACAAGAGATGATTCTATGATGACAAGGAATGATGGACCGTGGTTTTATCAGCAGTTTGATTTGGGCTACAATTACAGGATAACTGATATCCAGTGTGCCTTAGGCTGTAGTCAGATGAAGAAACTGGACAGATTTTTAGCACGCCGAAAGGAAATTGTTGCACGTTATAATGAGGCCTTTGCGGATTGTGACAATATTATCACACCCTATCAGCTTTCGGATACGGAAAGTGGTTGGCATCTGTACATAGTTCAGGTAAAGAACTGTGATAGAAGACAGGTTTTTGAGGGCATGCGTGAAAAGGGAATCGGAGTGAATGTACATTATATTCCTGTTTACATGCATCCATATTATCAGGAGCATGGATATGAGAATGTGCATTGTGCTAATGCGGATGAGATTTATTCTCATATTATTAGTCTGCCTTTGTATCCGGGATTGACATCTGAGCAGCAGGATTATGTTATTGATACCTTGAAGAGTTTGTGTGAGGAGTAGAATGATGGATATAAAGTTGTTCTATAATAATCAGCAGAGTATTAAGCTTTCTTATGGGATAGTCGAGAGCTTCAGAAAACAGAATTTCTACATTGCAACAAGCAAGCTGACAAAACTGCTTGGGAATTTAGATACTGTTGCCGGATATATATTTTCACAGGAAGATTTTAAGGAGTTAGCAGATGAACTGCAGCTTATTTTGCCGGCATTACTTGACGCACAGGACAATTGCGATTATTTTTTACAGGCGGATATTATAGAAGGTGATTTGCTGCCTTTATTGCAGAAGATTCAGATTGCTTTTCAGGAACGTGACTTGGTTCAGGTTCCTGATTTTTTTGAGAGAAATATGATAGCTTTAAAACAATATGATTTTTCTTTATATAGGGTGTTGGATAAAGAAAACGAGGATGAGGGAAAGAACTCCTTGTTGTCTGATAAGCTTACATTAAGTCTGGCAATTAACGGACAGCCTACCGCTCAGGCTTTTGCAAATGGACAGTCGTTTTATCTCCACAGCACTGTTAATCCTGAGAGGGAAGCAAGTCTTTTGGCAGATAGTTTAAAGCAGGCAGAGGAGTATATGGTTTTTGGAATGGAGCTTGGATACCATGTGCTGGAGCTTTTGAACAGATATCAGTCGGCAAGGGTGCATGTATTTGAGAGCAATATCTATTTGCTTCATATGGCATTTACATATATTGATTGGACAACGTATATTGCAAACGGCAGGATGCGAGTGGTTTATAACGATGACCTGAAGCAGCTTGTCAGCGAGCTTAGTGGGCGGTTTGCAGAAATGAAAAATGCGGAGTTATTAGTACATTATCCTGCTATCAAAATGATTGAAGATGCACAAACCAGACAGTTGCTTGAAGATTTCTTTGTTACAACGAGCAGCATGAGAGAACAAGGTGGTTTGCTTGATTCTAACTTTGAGGTGATTTCCAAATTGAATTTACCGGAGTGTGGTGAATTGAAAGATATATTCAAAGATAAAGCAGTGGTGATAGTGGGAGCAGGTCCATCGGTTGATTCACAGTTGACTTCAATAAAAAAATGTAGAGATAAAATAACCGTATTTGCTACAGGTCATATCACAAGAAAGCTTGTCAATGAAGGAATTGTTCCGGATGCAGTTATCATAACAGATCCGCAGCCGCTTATGTATAAACAAATTGATGGAGTGAACCTGAAGAATATTCCTATGATTCTCCTTTCAACGGCTTCAGCATCAGTAATTGATTATTATAATGGTCCAATCTATGTGGCATATCAAAGTGGATATGTTCACGCAGAGATAAAAGCAGAAGAGATTGGTGCAACACTTTTTGAGACAGGTGGTTCCGTGACCACAACGGCATTGGACATTGCTCTGCGTTTTGGAGCAAGAAAAATTATTTTCGTGGGTGTTGATTTAGCCTATACTGGCAGTTATTCTCATGCTTCGGGCGAGGGACGCAGGATAGAGAATACAGATGGATTGCGTCAGGTCAGAAGCAATACAGGTGGTATGGTGTATACTAGCAAAAATTTGGACATTTACAGGAAATGGATAGAGCGAAGGCTTGAAGGAGTTAGGGATACAGAAGTTTATAATACAGGAGATGGAGCTGAAATTAAGGGAACAGTTTTGGTGAAGGACTTTATGAGCTTGAGATTGTGATGGAAAAGGCTGGATGTATCTGGGAGAAATATTGTTCAATATGTCTGAAAAGGAGATAATAAGAAGAAACATATTGTGCGCAGCTCATCCATAGAATAACACGCATAAAACCGGCAAGCTATCAGCGAACACTAATTATTCTTGCCATCCTATAGCCACAAATAGTATAATTAGAGAAAGAAAATTAAATTAAACTGAATTAATTGTATTTTTCAATAAAGTCCGCTATACTAAAATAAGATTTTATATAGCGGACTTTATTATATAGTCAATATAGGGGGAAGTATGATTAAGACCTTTAATGTAGATAATTTTAAATCATTAAATAATTTGTCAATAAATTTGCAACCAATGACTGTAATTGTTGGAAATAATGCTACAGGAAAAAGTGCAATTTTACAGGCAATTGACTTTGTATGCGGATGTGTTAACGATGACTTTTCAGTTTTATTGGAGAGGCGAGGCTGGACGGTTGATAATATTCGTTCAAAGTTTATACGCTCAGGGACAGCCCGTATTTCATTTGGAGTAGAGGTTGTGTTGGAGGAACCGGTTAATACGACACTTAAATGGGGAATGGTATTACAGCCCAATGTGGCCAAAAATCAATTGCATCTTGTTTCGGAAGAGATTGTAGATTTAGATACAAAAGAGACATTAGTACAATATAAAGCATCTGCTGGAGGCCGGATTAAAGGGGATAAAGGAGAGCTATCAATAATGCCGAATTTTGTGATTACAAGTTCCTGTCTTAAAGTAATCCAGCATTTGCATGGAGTAGATAGCCGTTTAAATAGACTGGTTGCTTTTTTTGATAATTCTGAGTCGTTTGAGATGCTGGCGCCGGATAATATGAGGCTTTCCAGCCGAGGCATTGTAAAGAATATTGGAGAGACAGGAAAGAATCTCCCATCATTTATCAGACAGATGTCCGCAGAACAGAAAAATAATTTTATGAGTAAATTAAAACGGATTATGGGTGCTAGGATTAGTGATGTAAGTGCATCGGTAAAGGGAAAACCGGGATGGACTCTGATAAATGTAAAGGAACATTATGATACAGGTGATGTTGAGTTTTCATCAAAGGAAATTAGTGATGGTATTTTAAGAGTACTTGCTTTTATTGCTATAAGTGAAATAGAGCCTGCAAATGCGATATTTTTACTTGATGAAGTGGAAAATGGAATTAATAGTGATTATGCAGAGGCTATGATAGATGTTTTGTCAGAAATATATGAGGAAAGCAGGCATCAACTTGTATTGACAACACATAGTACAGTATTCCTTGATTATGTAAAGCCGGAGCAGATAGTTCTCTTATACAGGGATCAAAATGGAAGTACAAGGGCAGATAATTTATTTGATTCAAAAGAAATCCGAGATAAATTGGAGTATATGTATCCGGGAGAAATTTTGCTTAATATGTCTCAAAAGGAGATAGCTGATATATTTTTAAAACAAAATTAAGGGGATAAAATATGAGAATAGCGGTTACAGGAGAAGGACCAACTGATTACGGAAAGGTGGATTATGGTAATCCGGGACATTGGATTGATGGCCCTGTTCAGGTGTACTTGAGAAGGATTGCGGAAGAGCAAAATATTGAGCTTGATTTTGAGATGATTGAGCGTGCAGAAGTGCAGAAGATTAAATTGCAACGTAGGCATCTTAATGGATTAGATGGTAAAGCAATTCCGGCAAGAAGATTTTATATCAAGTGTAAGGAAAAGCAATTAAATTATGGTGTGTATTATTGTGATGCGGATAGGAACGCAGGAGAACACAACAGTAATGTGCATCAATTAGAAAACAGATATAAAGAGGTATATGGCGAGGTAAAAGAGGGGATGTATAATTGTGATAATTATATTCCAATGATTCCTTGTCGCATGATTGAGAATTGGATATTGGCAGATGGGGAAAATATAAGAGATTTTTTTCAAGTGAATAAAATAGAATATAATCCGCATAATGTCGAGCTTTTATGGGGAAATGATAACAATCCGGAAAGTAATTATCCAAAAAATGTGTTTGAGAGAATCAAGAGTTCTTCAAAAAATAGGGACATTAAGAATTTATCGAATAGTGAGTTGTTTTATGAAATAGCAGAAAGACAGAATTTAGCAATTGTAAAGAAAAATAGTAGTATAAGTTTTGCGAGATTTCATGATGATTACATAAGTCTGTTAAGGAGCGAGATGCTTTGGGCTGTTCGATTTCAAGACCTGACATAAGCCAATCGAATTGCTGCCTTGTAAGCTGACGCACTTCCTGGCTTGAACGTGGCCAGCGGAACCTGCCTTTTACTTCCATGCGTTTATACAGGAGTACAAAGCCATCGTTTTCCCATAGAAGTGCCTTTACCCTGTCACAATATAAAGCTCGCCGGCAGCTGTTATATTGCCTAGCATGAAAGCTCCGCAAGTATCTGGATTGTTTTAGCAAGAAGCAGTTGATCCGTTTCGTTTGAAATACGCAGATTCATCTCCGAAGCTATTCTTGCGGAGACGCTTAACCCAGTTGTAAAAGGTGCCTGGATTAAAGTCATTGTTTAAACACCACTGATGATCAGACAGTCCGCTTTTGCGGCATTCCATGATCAGGCGGTATTGTTCTTCGACTGGTACTCTTGGTGCTCTCATAGCTTTTACCTCATAATAATCAGAGTAAAATGCTAGCATCTAGCAAACATAAGTATAGTAAAATACTAGCATTTCCTGATACTTATTATGAGTTGAGAATTAACTTGTTGCAATCCGTCGAATTATTTTGCGCTTACATTTATCGGATGATATGGTATTAATATTTCACCACAATATCCCCAAGCCCTGAGTCGATAACCAGGTGCTTTTTGGCATGCTCATTTACCTCATACTCATCATCATAGTCATTGCCGTTGATTGTGATATCGCCTGTACCTGAGTCCAGGTCCATCATGTAGCCGTCAAGTGACTGTGAGGATGTCACGGTGATGTTACCTGTACCGCCGTCGATATCCATCTCGTCAAAGGCACAGTTTTCAAAGCTAAGATTGCCGGTTCCGCCATCCACATCACATGTGGCGAAGCTGCAGTCTGTGACATATAAATCGCCTATGCCGGTGTCAAATTCTGCATCGGCTGCGGTCAGGGAATTAAGGTTTACCTCGCCTACACCGGTATCAAGGGAGAGCTTGTTCAATGCTGCGCCATCAGGAATGGTAACAGTGATTTCACTTGTGGTGTTTCTTCTGTAGTTGGCTCCTTTGCTTTGGGATATTGTGAGGGTATCGCCGGAGCTCTTAATCTTTGGAACCAGTCGCTTGTTGCATTTGTATGAGACCATGTAGCTGTCACCGGTTTTCACGTTGATGTTCGATATGGTTGTATCAAATACCAGGTTTGAAAATTCATCGACTGAAAGCTCCTCTGTGCATACGTTTCCGAGAGACTTGTCTGAGCGCGGAATCAGATTGTCAAACAGGCCTAGGGCAAAGCCCCCGATATGGTATAGACTCCCGGCGATGATGCAGACCACTGTAATTATTGTAATTATTATTAGATATATATTTTTTTTCATGACTTGTCTCCATTTCTGAATTATCTTGTTGCATAATTTGTTTTGTGATTATTCAAAATATGCTACACACATTTTTGACTGTCTTGGTTTCCATTAATTTCCATGTTTATCGCCGAGCAGGTTTTCCACCAGCGAATTGATGATTGCGGCTATTGGCCAGATAATCCATGTGATACCCCAGTCAAAGGTAATAAAGCTCCAGCATAGATAGATGCATGTGACAGTTGACCAGTAGACTGACATGATTGCAGCCACAACAGGGTTTTCATAGTGCACCTTGCCATCGTGTGAATTGGCAAAATTACCGCCCATAGTCTGTGCTCCGTTCAGGGAAAGAAGCTTGTCAAAGCTTGATTTTTTCATGTTTGTGAATACTATCATGAATACACCGATTGCTATAAACACGAGCACGAGTCCGCCTGAAAGTGAGTCTGCGAAGGTGCTTTTGGTGTTCAGTGAGCTGATTATGATTGCTGGCACTGCGCAGAGTATGCAGAGCATGATACCCACTGTTAAAAGCATCGCATGTGTGGAGCGGTAGCTTTCCTTTCGCTCGATGACCCAGTTTGCCGTCTCAAAATCTATGCAGTAAGGCTCTTGCTTCAGGTAGCTCCACTTGGATGAGAGAGAGCCTGAAAAAATAAAGAAGCCGACTGCCACAGCGATGCACAGGAACAGGAAGGTAATGCCGATTGCATCAGATGCGTCAGGTGAAGCGAGTGAACGCGGAATGCATTCGCTGAATATCGGTCCAAGACTTGCGATTATGCAAAGCAGCACTCCAAAGGCAGTGAGATATGCGTGCTTTGCTGAATCCCTGAGAAATGCAGCAGCAGTCTCGCGGGAGAGTGTTTTGGCAGCAGGCATTGCCTGACTGGGATCCACGAAGCTCTTGATGCCGAGTGAGTCAGCAAGCTCGTCAAGATTTCCAAACTCTGATATGACTATGCCTATGGCTTCATTGTCAGATTTGCCCTCGGATATTAATTCGTTGTATTTATCCTCCATCATCTGATAGAGTTCATATTTGGCTTTTTGCACCTCGGGGGTATTCGGGAGGTGCGAAAACATATTTTCCAGATAATTCTTTATAGTTTCCATAAAATGTCTCCTTTAAAATCGTATGAATTTGCTTACTACATCAAGTGTCAGCTTCCATTCCTCGCATTTCATCCTGTAATATTCTCTGCCGGCATCGGTAATCTGATAGTAGGTCCGCCTTTTGCCGCTTGCATTGTCGCTTGAAGAGAAGGACGTGATATAACCGTTTTTCTCAAGGCGGGTAAATGCAGAGTAGAGAGTTGTTTCTTTTATGACGTATTTTTCTTCGGATATCAGCTTTATCTGCTTTGAAATCTCGTAGCCGTAGGATGGTCTGTCGAGGAGCAGGTAGAGTATGATGGTATCGTTGTATCCGCGGATGACATCGCTGCTTATATTGAGCATTATTCACCTCCTGTATCAAGTGTTTAATTTCATTTTAAAATTATTCAATACTACGAGTAACATACTACGAGTGTCATACTATGTCTGTCGTAGTAAACATATCACATGTTGTTTTTCGTGTCAACCATGATTTTAAAATAATTAGTTGTGTAAGTCTGTATAAAATTTGTTTTGTAAAAAATGTTCCGGGTAGTTTCGATTATTTTAAAAAGTTAGCCGCTCCGTACAAAGATTAGCGGTAAAATACATTGACACAGCCCATGTCATTTGATATATTTTTTTAGAAGCAAAGGCGATTAATTAAATACACACTACCTCTGAGGGAGTAGTTCGCGTATCATTACATATACGTGGTTTGTCAACAGACCGGTCAATAGACCTGGCAAACATTAAAGAATGAGACTCAAGTATGCAGCACACAATAAAGCTATATAAGCCATATAATTATAGCTTTATAAGGTTTCGTGTCTGCATGCGAGGGTCTCATTTTTTCATATGCTTATCCGTGAGAAATTAATCGCCGCACACTAGGCAAAAGGGAGAAAAATATGGTATTATTTATTGAAATCCTGCTCATAGGAGTAGGTTTGTCAATGGACGCCTTCGCAGTATCCATCTGCAGGGGGCTTGGAATGACAAAGGTAAACAGAAAGCAGGCGCTGACAATCGGTCTGTATTTCGGAGGATTTCAGGCGCTTATGCCGTTTATCGGCTATATGCTGGGCATCCGGTTTGAGAAGTACATCACAAGCATTGACCACTGGATAGCATTCATTCTGCTGGGATTTATCGGTGGAAAGATGGTTTATGAGGCAGTAAAGGAAAAGGATGATGACGCGGTCGTGGAAAAAGACCTGGCGCTCAATCAGGGAGAGATGCTTCTGCTTGCAATTGCGACAAGCATCGATGCGCTTGCAGTCGGAATCATGTTTGCATTTACCTATGACAGCTTAAACATCTACTGGGCTATTGCAATCATCGGATTTACAACCTTCGTGCTCTCAATCATCGGAGTCATAGTCGGAAACTTTTTCGGCAATAAATATAAAAAGAAATCAGAGATAGCCGGAGGAATCATTCTCATACTCATAGGTGTGAAGATATTGCTTGAGCATCTGGGAATTATAAGCTTTTAAAAAATAAAAAAATGGAGGATTCAACATGGAAAATTTCATCAATAATGCACCGTTTATAGTGGTGCTGCTCTGCCTCATAGTGGGCTTTGTGTTTTTGGTAAAGGGCGCAGACCTGTTCGTGGAGGGCAGCTCAAGCGTGGCAAAGCGCTTCAAGGTGCCGTCACTTATCATTGGACTGACAATTGTTGCGATGGGAACTTCGCTTCCTGAAACAGCGGTCAGTGTGGCAGCATCCATAGCACACAACAATACGCTTGCAGTCAGCAACGTGACAGGCTCAAACATATTTAACCTTATGGTAGTAATCGGCGTGTGCGCTTTGATGACACCGATAGTGGTGGATGGAGCATCATTAAAAAGGGATTTCCCATTTTCGATGATATGTGCCATTTTACTTCTTGTCATGGGAACAATCGGCATGACACTCGGCAGAGTGGACGGGATAATACTGCTCGGCTGCTTTGCAGGATATATTTTCTACCTTATCAGACACACATTAAAACAGAACAGGCAGTCATCAGATGAGGAGGTCGATGAGATACCGCTTATCTCAATGCCAAAAGCAGTGATTTTCATCCTGATCGGAGCTGTCGGTATCGCAGTAGGCGGAGATGTCGTAGTAGACAGTGCAAGCCGCATAGCGATTGACCTTGGAATGAGCCAGACACTCGTCGGACTGACCATCGTATCTATCGGAACATCGCTTCCGGAGCTTGTGACATCAATAGTCGCAGCCAGAAAAAACGAGGTCGATATGGCACTCGGAAATGCCGTCGGCTCATGTATTTTCAACATACTCATGGTGCTCGGAATTGCATCAGCCATCAGCCCGATAGCATTCATACAGGAAAATATCATAGATATTATCGTGCTTGTGGTATTTTCACTCATCGTGTGGATTATGGCATGGACAAAGCGTGAGATAAAAAGAGGCGAGGGTATCATCATGCTGCTAATGTATGCGGCATATACAGCGTATATTATTATACGATAGGGTAAAATACCTTTTGACCCTTTAATGCATAATATTACTTAGAAAATGTGCAGATACTTATTGAGTATCTGCATATTTTTTAGTCAAATATATGCATAAAGGAGGAAAATATGCAACAAAATATGTCAATGCAAAATATATCAATAGTAAATAGAAAATTTCCCACAAATTTTACACAGCCACCTCAATATATTTTCAATTATTTGTTATGCTTATAAGTGCAGAAATAAAGATTACAAAACATGTACGAATATTTTTATGAAAAGTAGACTATAATTTATGATTAAGTAACAAAACAGGAGGCAATAATTTGACATACGATGAGATAAAAAAGAATAAGGAGGTCTGTGAATGTTTAAAGAAAGGGAATGAAAACCTTGGAGTATTGGGCTTTACAGACCATTCGGCAGCTCATTGCACAATGGTAGCCAAAAGAGCAGCATATATATTAAAGAAATTCGGTTACAGCGAATCTGATATTGAAATGGTAAAAATCGCGGGATTTATGCATGATATCGGAAATGTGGTAAACAGAAGCCGTCATGCGGAATATGGTGCAATACTGGCAAACGAGATACTCAAAGAAACAGATATGAGTCTGAAGGATAGGATAACGGTTGTGTCTGCGATAGGACATCATGATGAGTCAACCGGAGGGGCAACGGATCCTATTTCAGCAGCACTCATCATAGCAGATAAAACCGATGTGCGCAGAAACCGTGTAAGGAACAAGGCAAAAGAAAATTTTGATATACACGACAGGGTAAATTATGCAGTAACAGATGCAGCTCTTAAGATAAATATGGATAAAAAAGTCATAGCGCTTAATCTGCAGATTGATACGAAAATCTGCTCTATGTATGAGTATTTTGAAATTTTCCTGGGTCGAATGATGATGTGCCGTGGCGCAGCAGAGGTGCTAGGTGCAACCTTTAAGCTTACGGCAAATGGTTCGAAGGTGTTATAGAAAATCGTGTCGTTTGTCAGATTTCAGAGGGATAGTTCATCCTTTTTGTGGATGAATTGATTCAAGGATTCAGAACAGGTATTATAACGGTGGCGGAATATATATCATTTTCGTGATTGATCACGCAGAAACCACCGCATGCCTCGGCTGAGTCCTTTACATTTTTCAGACCATATCCGTGAATAAAATCTATTTTTTCAAAATCATCAGGTGCCTTGTCAGGATCTGCAATCACATATGTGTTTGCAACGTGTATGGTAAAGGTGCCGTCTACAGTTCTTACCGCAACCTTGATATTTGCTCCGATTTGTCCACGGCAGGCATTAAGCGCATTATCAAGCAGATTTCCGAGAATGATAGTCAGGTGATAATCATTGACAGGAATAGTGGCTTTGTCAAATTTCAGATTGGTGTGCAGAGTGATACCTTGGGCTTTTGTCTGAAGCAGCAGGTTGCTTACAAAGGCATCTATAACGAGATTTCCTGTATTAATAGTACAATAGCGTGATTCGAGGTCGTGCATAATCTCTTTAGAATAAGGGATTATATCGTCATATTTTTTCTCAGTAACACAATTTTCAATATAAAACAGATGCTTTTTGGTGTCGTGCATAAAGCTACGTATATTTTTGTAGGCAGCACCCAGTTGCTCGTATTTGTTGCGCTGAAATTCAATCTGTTCTTTTTGGATGGTAAGCTGAAAGCGGAGCTCTTCGTTTTCGAGGACGTTGTAAAACAATATATAGTTCATAATATTTATAAACAATACAAAGGCTGCTAAAATGAAAAAGGCAGACGGAATATTTATATTTAGATATAAAATTGGTTTTGATAGTAACAGGCACATAGAAAGTACCGGAATAACCAATAAAATTATTGTATAACTTAAAGAATGAACAAAAGCCTCCTTTTTCCAGATAAAATGAATCAGTATTGAAAAAATAAGGAAAAACATATTCGCCATAAGCGATATATTGGAGAATACTAAAAAATCCATAGTATCTTTTTCGACTCGATATGAGTAAATGCTTGTAATAATGTAATACGAAAAAGCTTCAAAGATAGAGCATAATATAGTAGTACTGATGGATATAAGTATTTTAGTTCGCAAATTGGCTGAATAAAGAAAACTTAGGCAGAAACAAAGTAAAGATGATAAGGTTAAACGTAAATAAACTGCCTGTGTCGATGTATTGCCAATTAAAATAGATGTAATGGCTGCATAAATAGTAAAGCTGCATACAAATATGAGAAGTATTATATAATATGGCAGTTGGGATTTCTTCTTTCCAAGAATTGTCTGAAAAAATATAAAGGCTGCTGCACCGGACATCATGCTGTCCAATAAATTCAACAATACTATTTTCATAAACTTGTCTCCTTAAATTTATAATATATTAATAATGTGCTGAGAGTAGATATTTTGTAATTCCTTGGATCTTCTCCGGCTGATTGGAAGTTCAAAGCCGTTATTCAGTAAAAGCCGCGTGGAAGTAATTGATCTGATCTGGTGTAAATTTACCAGAAATCCTCTTGAAGGTGAAACAAATCCGTGAGAAGAAAGTCGTTTTTCTGCTTCGGATAAAGTGCCTTTGGATATCAATGCTATGTCAGTAAGTTGATATCTGAGATGTAACTTATTTTCTTTCATTGATGAAATATAAAGAAGATCGCTTAAAGGTACAAAATTTTTTTCACCATCAGTATCAATTATAACGATACTTTTTGAGTTTCGATATAATTTTTTGATAATATTGTTAAAAAGCTTGTATATAGCTGTATAGTCGACCGGTTTTGTTATGAATTGAAATGGCTGGACTTCAAAGCTTTCGTGCATATATTCCGGATAGGATGTTGTAAATATAATGAGCAGATCATCATCCATATCCCGGAGTTGTCTGGCAAGTTCCATACCATTTATGTCTGGCATTTCTATATCCAGAAGTACTATCTGATAGAGATGATTCTTGTAGTCTGAAAGTATATCACTCGCTGAAAAATAAGATGATACGACAATGTTGTTATCAGTTTCTATTGTGTATTGTAAAATATTCTTTTTCATTATTGCGATATCGTTTGTATCATCGTCGCATATTGCTATATTAAGATTCATGATGCCTCCTTATATTTGAAATATATCCGGTATAAAGACCTGTTGCGCATATTATGAGACTTAAATCAATAAAAATTAAACCCTTATTCCAGTGTAACAAAAGTGACAGAATTGTAAATATGGAATTGAAGAAAAAAATAATATAGGTTTTTTTCCGGGCTGTCTTTTTAGCTGACTTACTAAATACTTTGTTAGGTGTGTCAACAGGTGAAACCACTAATATTAAAATCCAGCAAATAATATATATGGGTATCAAGATATATGCAGAAATCATAGGTATAGTGGCAATAGTTAAAAGATATATAGAAAATACAGTATATGATAGTATATAGCATGAAATACGTGTTTTGCAATGATACCCACCGGTTACAGCACGTAAAGATCCTGTAATGATAATATATATTGTAACGGCTATCGGATGGTGAAATAAAAAACCTAAAGTTAATAGTGATAAATTGTATAATATGAAATTAAACATGTAGTCAAAAATATAAGCATATGCATCACTAAAATGAGATTCAATAATTCCATTTAAAACATATTTTTCGGATAAGCATTTTCCAATAGATTTCATAGTTTGTCTCCTCGCATAAAATCATGAATAAATCTATTATATATTTTTTTATAAAGAAATTGTAATTTATGGATAAGTGGATGAAAACGAGGAGTGAGTGGTTGATAAGACCGCTCACTCCTCATTTTTGACTATTAAGAAGAAATACAGTTATATGAGAGAAAATGAGGTAATATGAAAGTGTCAATTGACAAGCATAATACTTATGATATAAGGGCCAAAAGATATACTTAAAAATGCAAGCATGCAAGGGTACTTTTGGATTTTTCAATCATTTTATTGAATTATAAGTGGTAGGAGGATTTATGGATAAGAGAAACATATTCACTGCAATCATGGCAATTTCAATGCTTATAACCACATTTTCAGGCTGCTCGTCAAATCAAAAACAAAGCTACGGCAACCTGGGTAAAGGTGATGAAAGCGATAGACCTGAGGTTGAGGATATAGTGATAGATAATGAAAGTGATATTTATAATATTGGAGATGAAATTCAGGTGAAAAACGTGGATTACGGCACAAATAGAGAATACGTTGCCAAAAGTTATATTGTAAACAGTGTAAAAATATATGATACTGCGGCTGAAATTGATGGTGTGCAGGATAAACTTATAGAAACCGATTATTATATGGGAGCTGATCCCGAAAAGCCTGCGATACTGAAAAAGGATGAGGTGGCCTGCGGAAAGCTTCTGCTTTGCGATATATCTGTAAAAAATATCGAGGATGAAATATGCACTGTAGGGGATATTTCCCTGGTATATGATATTAATGGTGTCTGTCAGCTTTTAGGCTATCCGGTTTATTTTTCAAATGCAAAGGACAATGAGCATGGGATATATGATTATACACTGGTGCAGGGACAGTCGCTTGACGCTCAGATAGGATTTTGTGTAGATCCGGCATTGCTGCAGATTGATAATATGGACTTAAGCAAGCTTTATCTGTCGGTGAACTTTAATGGTGATGAAGAGAACAGGCAGTTTATAGATCCCGGATTGGAGTAGCATATGAAAAATGTATTACAAATTGAGCTTAACAAGGCGATTAAGACCAGATATTTTGCCATATCCATAATCATAGGAACTATTATTGGCATAGTAGGACTGGTTTAAATGTAAATCTTGTATACAACAGTCAGATATATGATGGTATCAATCCTTGTTATGAGGGATTTACGCTATTTAATCATTGGATTGGTGGTGAAGGCTTTTCGCTGGGGTCATCACTATACTTTTTTGTGTTTCCGCTGCTTATCGCATTGCCGTATGGCTGGTCATTTTGCGGAGAAAAAAATAGCGGATATATGCGTCAGATGCTGGTAAGAGCAGGAGAGAAAAGCTATCTGACAGCCAAATTTCTGGCAACATTTATTGCCGGTGGTCTTGCAATGGTAGTGCCGTTAATCATCAATTTTATGCTGACTGCGATGTTTATTCCGGCAATAACACCTGTTCCTACATATGACACTATGTATGGTGTTTTTGGCAATTCTCTATTTTCAAGCTTGTATTATACACAGCCATTTGCTTATGTAGCGGTATATATGCTGGTTGATTTTATGTTTTGTGGAGCTTTGGCATGTATTACGATGCTGTCGGCACTATTTATTAAATATAAATGGGTTAATTGTATTTTTCCGTTTGTTGTCTGCATGGTATTAAATGTACTTAATAATATGTTGTTTTCAAATACTCCTGGGGCAGAAAATTATCAATTTTCACCATTTTATTTTACCAAATGTGTACAGACCGGATATCCGGCAAAACTTTGGATCATAGTTTTAATGTCTATGTTAATGGCTGCTATAACAATTGCGGTTAATATGGTTTTGATGCATAAAAAGGATGTAATGTGAGGATGCATATATGAAAATGTGGAAATTGTTATGTTATGACATAAAATATGGCTGCATAAAAAACCTGAAATTATTATTGTTTCCGGTTATATTTGAAATGGCTGTACTGTTTATGCTGTGGCAGAAAATGAATTCGTATGCGCAGTATGGTATAAGTACACAAAAGCATATGGGAGATGTTCTGCTATATAATTTCGGTGGTATGGAAAAATATAAAATGTCTATGGAAAATGTGTTTCAATTTCCAGTGACATGGATGCTGCTTTTTGTAATGATACTTTTTGTGACTCTGAGTTATCCCATGAATAATTTATGCGGTTTCGGAAATAAGCTTCTGATAAAGGGAAAAAGCCGTGTGAAATGGTGGCTGTCAAAATGTATATGGAATCTGCTCTGCAATATTATTTTCTTTGGGATAATTTTTACATTAATTCTGTCTTTTTGCAGTATAAGCGGCATACAGTCCGGAATGCAGGTAAATACAGATATGCAGACTGTTCTTTTTAATCTGGGGGCAGATACGTCACTTAAGCCAGATGCAATAATGCCGGTTGGAGATATAGTAATGGTGTTTATGTTATCTGTAGCAATATGTCAGATACAAATGGCACTGGGACTCTGGCTTAAGCCGATATACAGTTTTATGGTAATGTGCATGGTTTTGCTGCTGTCAGCATATTTTCAAAGCCTGTTTGTTATTGGAAATTATGCAATGCTGATAAGGCATTTGTGGATAAATGAGGATGGTATAGATTGCAAAGTGGCAATCCCTGCTATGTGTTTGATAATATTTATAACAGTTATAGTGGGTGTGATAAGGTTCAAAAAGTATAACATTATTCAGGAGGAAAACTAGAATGGCACATATAGAGGTAGAAAAGCTTTGTAAAACAATCAATAAAAGTATAGTGCTTGAGGATATAAATCTGGATATGTCATCAGGAAAAGTATATGGATTTCAGGGAATAAACGGCTCGGGAAAGACAATGCTTATGAGAGCACTTATCGGATTGATCCGTCCAACGAGTGGCAAGGTGTGTATTGATGGCAAAGAACTTGGAAAAGATATAGATTTTCCGGAGAGTATTGGATTTTTACTGGAAAATCCTGCATTTTTGGATATGTATTCCGGAGAGGATAATTTAAAGCTTCTTGCAAAAGTGGATGGTAATGTGGATAAAAAGAGCGTGGAGAATGAAATACGTGGATTAATTGATGATGTAGGACTGGGGCAGGCGGGAAGGAAAAAATATAAAAAGTATTCACTTGGAATGAAACAGAGACTGGGGATTGCGGCAGCAGTTCTTGGAAATCCCGATATCGTAGTATTAGACGAGCCGACAAATGCCCTGGATGATGATGGAAAGGAAATGGTTAAATCAGTTGTTAGAAAACAGAAAGAGCGGGGAGCACTTGTGATCATTTCATGCCATGATATGCAGACATTGGAGGAATTATCTGATGAAATTGTAAAACTTAAGGAGGGCAGGATATGCGGGTGAGAAAAAGAGTGCTTATTATTTGCGGGTTAATTTTGCTTATTCTGTATACAGCTCGTGTAATTGTGGTTAATAAAAATGCTGATAGAGTGCCGGTATACATATATGATGTGGGAGAAACTGTAGATTTTGGAAATGATTATGTGGATACTGTTGAAGAGTGTATCGACGGATATGCTGTACAGGTTCTGGGCTATGAGGTAGTAGATACAAGAGAACTTTATGAGCGTTATAATATGGGGCAGGCAGATGAAGCAACAGTAAAAAATACTCCATTTTATTGTCTGTTAAAGGTTCGTATCTATAATAAAGACTGCGACCTTGGAGAGGAAGGCGGGCTGATGCTGGATCGCTATAGTCTTATGGGCGATAATTATATGGCACTTGTGAGTGAGAATGTTTTTTGCACAATGTACCCTGATATGCCTGGAACATCGTTTTCACTTAGAAAGGGAACAAGCATGGAATTTGAGCTGCCTTATCCTATTACAAGGACTGAGGGCTGTACAAAAGAGGATATGCAGAAAAAAGCACCAATGCTGGAAATCTCTGAGTTTCCAAATAGAAAGCTATTGAAAGCAGGGTGAGCCTGCTCTATTATTTTGCAGTTACAAGTACAGAATGCATTTTAAAAGATTGGTAAAAGAAAAGTTGATTTACAACAGTTGACAATTTAAAAGCCACATGCTACTCTAGAAATGTATGAGATAAAAGCGACGAAAAAGAGAGTACTTTTATGGCAGATTTACAGAGAAATCCCACACAGGCTGAGAGGGGATGACCTAAAGTAGGAGGAACATGGCTTTGGAGCAGCAGTATCGAACCATTGGCTAGATACTGACAGGAACCGCCTGTTATAGCGGAAAGAGGCGCAGCAGTGCCGGCAAAAGATGCCGGATGATTTTGATAGCTGCGTGAAGAGAAGTGGTACCACGATATAATCGTCTTCTTGGGAGTTTTCTCCTAAGGAGGCGTTTTTTAGCGTATAAAAGAAGTATGATGAGCATAAAGAACGCGCAAACTTGTTTGCATAAGTGCTTTATGCGAAATCAGACGGCATAACGGAGACCGAAAATTGTAGCTGCGAAGCAGCGGAGAAGCCTTGAAAAGGCGAATTTGAGGGTGGAGTTATGTATTTATACGCATTTTAAGAAAAACAGGAGGAAACTAAATTGGCAAACAAAGGTAAATATTACATGACAACAGCCATTGCGTACACATCAGGCAAGCCTCATATCGGAAACACATATGAGATAATCCTTGCAGACGCAATCGCCAGATACAAGAGAGCAGAGGGATACGACGTATATTTCCAGACAGGAACAGATGAGCACGGACAGAAAATCCAGGAAAAGGCTGAGGCAGCCGGAATTTCACCGAAGGAGTATGTAGATCAGATTTCAGGTGAGGTAAAGAGAATCTGGGATATGGTAAATTCATCATATGACAATTTTGTCCGCACAACAGATGAGGACCATGAGAAATGTGTAAAGAAAATCTTCAAGAAGCTTTACGATCAGGGCGACATCTACAAGGGCTCATACGAGGGACTTTACTGTACACCATGTGAGTCCTTCTGGACAGAGTCACAGCTCGTGGACGGAAAATGCCCGGACTGCGGACGTGAGGTACAGCCTGCGAAGGAGGAAGCATACTTCTTCAAGATGAGCAAATATGCAGACAGACTCATCGACTATATCAACACACACCCTGATTTCATCCAGCCGGTTTCAAGGAAAAACGAGATGATGAACAACTTCCTGCTTCCGGGACTTCAGGATCTTTGCGTATCGAGAACATCATTCAGCTGGGGAATTCCGGTAGATTTCGATCCAAAGCATGTAGTGTATGTATGGCTTGATGCCCTCACAAACTATATCACCAAAATCGGCTACGATCCTGACGGATCATCAGAGCTTTTCAAGAAAAACTGGCCTGCAGATCTGCACCTTATCGGAAAAGATATCGTGCGTTTCCACACTATTTACTGGCCTATTTTCCTTATGGCACTTGACCTTCCGCTTCCAAAGCAGGTATTCGGACATCCATGGCTGCTTCAGGGCGGTGACAAGATGAGTAAGTCAAAAGGAAACGTTATCTACGCAGACGATATGGTCAGACTTTTCGGCGTGGATGCCACACGTTACTTTGTGCTTCATGAGATGCCATTCGAGAACGACGGAATCATCACATGGGATCTTGTAATCGAGAGATTCAACTCAGACCTTGCAAACATACTTGGAAACCTTGTAAACAGAACAGTTTCCATGAGCAATAAATATTTTGACGGAATCGTAAAGAGCACAGGCGCAACAGGCGATGCAGATCAGACTGCCATTGACGCAGATCTTAAGGCTGTTGTTACCGGCACAAGAGATAAAGTGGCAAAGAAAATGGAAGGACTTCGTGTGGCAGATGCCATCACAGAGGTATTCGCACTTTTCCGTCGCTGCAACAAATACATCGACGAGACAACACCTTGGGTGCTTGCAAAGGACGAGTCACAGCAGGATCGTCTTGCTGAGGTGCTTTACAACCTCACAGAGTCTATCACAATCGGAGCAAGCCTGCTTCATTCATTCCTGCCGGAGACAGCAGAAAAGATTGTGGCACAGCTTAACACAACACTCCGTGAGTTCGATGACCTTGACAAATTTGGTCTTTATGAGAGCGGCACAAAGGTTACAGACAAACCTGAGATCCTCTTCGGCAGATTAAAGGCAGAGGATGTGATGCCTGAGGTAGAGAAAATCCAGGCGGTACAGAAAGCAGAGTTTGAGGCTGAGCAGGCTAAGCTTGCTGCAGTTGAGGGTAAGGCAGCATGTGGCTGTGGTGCAGGTGAAAATGCCGCAGATGGTGCAGACCTTGAGCCGATGGATGTGGAAGCAAAGGAAGAAATCACATTTGATGATTTCGAAAAGCTCCAGTTCCAGGTTGGTGAAATCGTAAAATGTGAGGCAGTTGCGAAGTCAAAGAAGCTTCTCTGCTCACAGGTAAGGATTGGAAACCAGACAAAGCAGATAGTATCAGGCATCAGAAAGTACTATTCTCCTGAGGAGATGGTAGGCAAGAAGGTAATGGTTCTCGTAAACTTAAAACCGGCTAAGCTCGCAGGTGTTTTATCAGAGGGAATGCTGCTGTGCGCAGAGGATGCAGAGGGCAATCTCGCACTCCTGACACCGGAGAAACCAATGCCGGCAGGAGCACCTATTGAATAGGACGTAAGCGACGAGAAGTACTGAATTTAAGGCAGACGTAAAATCGTGCTTGCATGATTTTATGTCTGGCTAAATTCAAGTTCGGCGACCGCCGAACCATCCCGGAAATCTTTGATTTCCGGGATAGGTACTTCTATTAGAAATAAGCTATAATATATCTCAAAAAATGCACTTTATTGAGCAGGAAAAGGAGTCTCATATGGAATATTTTGATATAGTGGACGAGCAGGGAAATCCAACAGGACAGACCGTAGAGCGCAAGCAGGCGCACAGAAACAATATACTTCATAGGACTGCGCATGTCTGGATAGTCAGACGCCGTGGAAATTCCATACAGATACTTTTGCAGAAAAGGTGCATGGAAAAAGACTCCTTTCCGGGCTGCTACGACATATCAAGCGCGGGACACATACCGGCCGGTGTGGACTATATACCGTCTGCACTCAGAGAGCTTAGGGAGGAGCTGGGGCTGACAATAGATCCCAAACAGCTTATCGATTGTGGACTGCACAGACACCATGCAGACGAGGTGTTTCACGGAGAAAGATTCCTGGACAACCAGATAAGCAAGGTGTTTCTGCTGTGGCTCGACGTGGATGAAGCGGACATCACCGTGCAGAAGGAGGAAATCGATTCTGTAAAGTGGTTTGACTACGCAGAGTGTAAGCAGGACGTGATAGACGGCACGATTCCAAACTGCATAGATGTGGCGGAGCTTGAGATGCTTGAGCCACACTTTATAGAATGAAATTTTTGTGAAATAATCATAAAAATATATTTTACGTTAAATCAAATTGGGAGGATACTATGAAATCAACAAAAGACTCTCTCTTAGAGGATATCAAGGCAGAATTTGCCGAGGTCAATGCCATGATGGAGGCGCTCGAAGCAAAGGAGCCGGAGGATGAGGCGAGTGAAGCCTATGACAAGTGGATTGAGGAGTGTGAGCAGCTCGCCATCGAGTCAGAATCACTCATGACACTTATAGATTACAAGATGACACAGGGACTGTAGAGGGATATCCTGTATATATTATACAAAAATAAACACTCGGATATAGATAAATTGCTATATCCGGGTGTTTTTTATAAAGAAAAACTTCAAAAAAATGAAATTAAATATATAAAAAATTGTACAAACCGTGTTATACTTTATACGTTACACTAAATTCAGTAGGAGAAAAAGATGTTATCAGTAATAGAAAAAGTCAATGACGTGGTCAACAATTTTATCTGGGGCGTGCCTGCGATGATATGTATCATAGGTGTCGGGCTGCTTTTGAGCTTCAGAACGGGATTTATTCAGATTAGAAAGTTTCCATATGCGATGAAGGTTACGCTTGGCAGGATGCTCAAAAAACGTGAGGCATCCGACGGAGCGCTCACACCGTTTCAGGCAGTGTGTACGGCACTTGCGGCGACGGTCGGTACAGGAAATGTGGCAGGAGTTGCGGGAGCCATCGCGATAGGCGGACCGGGTGCGGTGTTCTGGATGTGGATTTCAGCACTTCTGGGCATGTGCACCAAGTTCTCGGAGGTCACACTTGCTGTACATTTTCACGAGAGAAATGCAAACGGCGACCTGGTAGGCGGCCCTATGTACTATATTAAAAACGGTCTTAAAAAGCACTGGCACTGGCTGGCATATCTGTTCTCAGCGTTTGGCGTGCTCACCGTGTTCGGTACAGGAAACGCTACACAGGTAAACACCATAACCACAGCGATTGATTCAGCTTTATATAATTACGATATAATTTCAAAAGAGTCGGCATCAACGTTCAATCTCATAATAGGAATAGTGCTTGCCGCTCTCATTGCGCTTATTCTGCTTGGAGGAATCAAGCGTATAGGCCAGGTTACTGAAAAGCTTGTGCCATTTATGGCAGTGATGTATATTCTGCTGGCACTTGGAGTAGTAATCGTCAACTTTAAAGCTATACCGGGCGTATTCGGAGCCATAATAGAGGGCGCGTTCAATCCGTCAGCAGTGACAGGCGGAGCAGTAGGAAGCTTTTTTATGAGCATGAAAAAGGGCGTTTCCAGAGGAATTTTTTCAAACGAAGCAGGTCTTGGAACAGGCTCTATCGCGCATGCCTGTGCAGACACCAAAAAGCCTGTAAAGCAGGGCTTCTTTGGCATATTTGAGGTGTTTGTGGACACTATCGTGATATGTACACTCACAGCACTTGTCATACTTTGCAGCGGAGTTTCTGTGGGCTATGGAGAAGCAGCAGGCGCAGAGCTTACCATCAGCGGATTTACATCCACCTACGGCGGCTGGGTATCAATCTTTACAGCGGTTGCCATGTGCTGTTTTGCATTTTCAACCATCATAGGCTGGGGACTTTACGGAACCAGATGCATAGAGTTCTTATTCGGAACTAAGGCAAATAAGCTGTTCATGGTAGTATATTCGCTTGTTGCGATTGTCGGTGCGACAATGAACCTCGGACTGATGTGGAGCATAGCGGAGACCTTCAATGGCCTTATGGTGATACCAAACCTTATCGCAGTATTTTTGCTTTCGGGTGTAGTTGTAAAGCTGGTGAAGGAATATTTAGCAGGAGAGGGAGCTGCATCTACCTTGAAGAATAGCCGGGAAGAGGCAAAAAAAACATTTTTATAGAATATGAGGGTATAAGTCATTATGGAAAATAAAACTGATTCATCGTTTGAAAGAAGCTTACTATTCAGAGTAGTTGCAATTATAGTGTGTATAATTATTGCATGTATTTCATTTTTTGGACTTGCAAAAAGCTATTCATCGCCTGAGTCAAAAATAAACAAAGAAACTATAAAGTATCTCGATGAAAAGAAAACAACTGCATTGGAGCTGAGCGCAAGTGCTACAGCAGTTTCAACACTTATTACATTAGCGCCGGGAGATGATGGAACTCCTGTTGCAAATAAATTAATGGATCTGGCAGGATATTTTTTGATTGTTGTATCAGCAATATATCTTGAAAAATATCTGCTGACTATTTTTGGCGCGCTGACTTTCAAATGGCTTATTCCGTTATCAATGCTCGCGTTGGCAGTATATTTTGGAAGCAAAAAGGAGCTCTTTTGGAAAATAGGTGTAAAAATATTCATTTTTGGTCTGGCAATATATGCGGTTATTCCGGTAAGCGTGCATGTCTCAAAAATGATTTACAGTACATATCAGGAGTCAATTGATGCGACAATCGATGAAGCAAATGATTTAGCGGATGAATCAGAAGCATCAAAGGATGATGATAAGGATAGCAAGAAGAGTAAGGACTCTGAAAGCAGCTTTATAGATAAGGCGAAGGATGCAGTAAACAGTGTGAAAAATACATTGTCAGTTACCGCAGATAGTGTAAAGAACATGGTCAACAAGTTCATTGATGGACTGGCAGTGCTCATAGTTACAACGTGTCTTATTCCTGTACTTGTGATAGTATTTTTTATCTGGTTGGTGAAGCTTGTATTGGGAAGTGCGATATCATCGCCGGGAGCTGTAGCGATGAGGAGAGGAAAGGATAAATAGGAACAGGAACTATGAATATTCCCAAAGATAAGAAACTCTGAGAAATTTAATGACAAACTGTCCTCCCTGTGCTACAATCAACTCAAAGCATTATATTTCTGTAAATACGACACCACAGCATATTTTATCGGTGCGTATCACTTTGAAGAGGGCAGACCACTTCGCATTTTTCGACAAAGACATGGAAATTTTCAATGCTTTATGTTACCAGTTAATAGCAGGAAAATTGAAATGTCAGATGTGAAAACATTGCGAGAAAAGCGGGTTGTGGGGATTTTGCCGGCTTTTATATAAGGGATTATTGTATACATTATATACGTGGAAAGCATAAGTATACAGTATTTTTATTCGACTTCAGATTTTCCCGCTCACGCAAGAAGAGGAGGTTAATTTGGGTACAAAGGACTCGAAGGCAAAGGAGTATTTGTCGGACAATACGAGGTTTAGTGAAATCTGTAATTATGTATTGTTTGACGGAGAGAAGGTTATCAAACCGGAGGATTTAAAGGAATGTGACACCACAGAGGTGCTATCAGTTTTCGGTATTGATAAGAAGCAGATTGTTAAGCAGAAATGGAGAGATTTGCTAAAAAGTGTTTCCGTGAAGCATACAGGGCAAATGTATGTTATCTTAATTGGAGCAGAAGCGCAGACAGACATTCATTATGCGATGCCTGTTAAAACTATGATTTATGATGCATTGAATTACGGAGAGCAGGTCAACGAGGCAAAGAAACGCCACCGGAAAAATAAGGATTACAGGTCTTCGGACGAGTTTTTGTCAGGCTTTACACTTGATGATAAGCTGACACCGGTGATTACAATCACACTGTATCTTGGAACTACACAGTGGGATGGACCAAGAAGCCTTGTAGAGATGATGCCACAGATGGATGAAAGAATACTCCCATTCATCAATGATTACAGGATTAATTTGCTGAATCCACTGGAAATTACAGACTTTTCCAAGTTCGAGACAGGGCTCAGGCCATTGTTTGAGTTATTGAAAAATGCGTCAGATGAGGAAAAGCTGAATGATTTAATTACAAACGACGAAACCTTCACAAGGGTTGACGTTGAGACAGTAGCAGCTATCAATCTATTTGTTGGAACTGACATTAAGTATGATGAAAAGGAAGAGGTGGTAAATATGTGTAAGGCATGGGATGATCATAAAAAGCTTGGCATTCAGGAGGGGATACAACAAGGACTGCAACAAGGAAGATGCCTTGAAGTATATTCACTTGTTCAGGATGGTATATTAGAGCCCGAGGTGGGCGCAAAGAGAGTAAGTATGTCATTAGATGACTTCGTAGACGCAATGCAAAAAGCGGGCTACAAAATTCCTGAATTGGTGTAGTTTGATAGCTTAAAAGTATAACAGTAATTGCCCCGACCTATGTGTGTTGGGGCATGATTTTTATATGACAGGGGAAAGTAGATGTATCTTGTATCTGTATATTTTGACAAGACGGCAGTTCATATTTTACAACGATATATAAATAAAATAGCTGAGAAAACAGGTAATTCATTCATGGTGGATAACAATGTACCGCCACACATGACGATATCGGCAATAGAAGCCCGAAGTGAAAATGCTTTATTGGGAGCAATGGATAATCTGCGAAATTCACTGTTTAATGGGACGATTAGCATTGTGTCAGTTGGACAATTGCTGCCATATGTATTTTATGCCACGCCGGTGCTTAACGGATATTTACAGGATTTATCGGAAAAAGTATTTGATGAGGTGAAAAGCATTCCGGAATGTGCAGTGAGCAGATATTACAAGCCAATGAGCTGGCTGCCACATATTACACTTGGAAAGACACTGACAAAGGAACAGATGCAGATGGCATTTTCAGTAATGCAGGAAAGCTTTGTGCCTTTTGAAGCGGCAATTACGGAGATTGGACTTGCCAGGGTTAATCCACATAGAGATGTGGTGCGATGGGAGTTAAAACAGCAGCAATGAAGCCACAGATAAACCGGTTTTTTGAAAGGATAATAAACATGATAATAGATAGAGAACGAGTAAAAAATACATTCGCAGAGTACACATCAGGATACAATGCCACAGACCCAAAGATTAAGCTCAAAATAGACCATACCTATAGGGTAGCGGAGCTTTGCGAGCTGATAGCAAGGGATTTAAAGCTTGATGAATATGAGACAGATGTGGCATGGCTCACAGGGATGCTGCATGATGTCGGAAGATTTGAACAGATTAAGCGTTATAACACATTTAACGATGTACAGTCTGTTGATCATGCCAATTTTGGAGCCGACCTGCTGTTTAAGGAAGGTCTTATCGACACATATGTGGATGGATTTCATGATGATAAATACGGCATAATTGTTGAAAATGCGATAAGAAATCACAGTGCTTTCAGAATAGATGAGAGGCTTGACGAGTATACGGTTATGTTTTGCAATATACTAAGGGATGCTGATAAGGTGGATATTTTCAGGGTAAATGTAGATACTCCGGCAGAGGATATATATAATGTGACGACGGAGGAACTGAAAAATTCGCAGGTAAGTCCTGAGGTTATGGCTGCCTTTGATGAGAGGCACGCAGTACTTCGTTCCTGCAAAAAGACCGTGGTAGACCATGTGGCAGGGCATATTGCACTGACATTTGAGCTGGTTTATCCTATCAGTCTTCAGATAGCAAATGAGCGTGGATATCTTGACAAAATGATGGCATTTGAGTCGGATAATGAGGTTACAGGAAAGCAGTTTGAAGAGATAAGAGCGAAGCTAAACGAATATGTGGCGTCAGTCAAACCATTATAGTGACTAATGCAGGGCAGATGAAAAATATAGGGGAAAGGGATATGGCAGGCTGATGGTTGATCATGTTAAGAAGCTTGCCAAAGCGCGTGGCTGCAAGGCAATCATATTGGATTCAGGTATGCCTCGAAAAGCTGCACATACATTTTATGAGAAGTATGGATTTGAGAAAAGCTGTTATGGGTTTGAGTCGTTTTTGGAATAGCAGGTAGCTGAAATATAAAAATATAATGACAAGCTTACTTCTGTGTGCTACAATCAACTCAAAGCATTATATTTCTGTAAATACGACACCACAGCATATTTTTCCGGTGTGTATCACTTTGAAGAGGGCAGACCACTTCGCATTTTTCGACAAAGACATGGAAATTTTCAATGCTTTATGTTACCAGCTAATAGCAGGAAAATTGAAATGTCAGATGTGAAAACATTGCGAGAAAAGCGGGGTGCGGGGATTTTGCCGGCTTTTATATTAGCATACAGTATTTTAATTCGATTTCGAATTTTCCTGCTCACACAAGAAGAGGAGGTTAATTTGGGGACAAAGGACTCGAAGGCGAAGGAGTATTTGTCAGACAATACGAGGTTCAGTGAAATCTGCAATTATGTATTGTTTGACGGTGAGAAGGTTATCAAACCGGAGAATTTAAAGGAATGTGACACCACAGAGGTGTTATCAGTTTTCGGTATTGATAGGAAGCAGATTGTTAAGCAGAAATGGAGAGATTTGCTAAAGGGGGTGTCTGTAAAATATACAGAATCAGTATACATCGTACTGATGGGGATAGAGGCACAGACAGATGTTCATTATTCGATGCCGGTTAAGACCATGATTTATGATGCCATGAATTATGGAGAACAGGTCAACGAGGCGAAGAAGCAACATCAGAAAAACAAAGATTATAAATCATCAGATGAGTTTTTATCAGGGTTTACACTTGAGGATAGGCTGACACCGGTGATTACAATTACATTATATCTTGGAACAAAAAACTGGGATGGTCCAAGAAGTCTTGTTGAGATGATGCCTCATATGGACGAGAGATTTCGGCCATTTATCAACGATTACAGGATTAATCTGTTGAATCCACTGGAGATTACGGATTTTTCCAAGTTCAAAACAGGACTGAGACCACTGTTTGAAGTGCTAAAAAATGCTTCAGATGAGGGAAAGCTGAATGATTTAATTACAAAAGACGAAACCTTTACAAGGGTTGACGTTGAGACGATTGCGGCTATCAATCTATTTGTAGGAACTGACATTAAGTATGATGAAAAGGAAGAGGTGGTAAATATGTGTAAGGCATGGGATGATCATAAAAAACTTGGCATTCAGGAGGGGATGAAGCAAGGAATACAACAAGGAATGCAACAAGGAAGATGTCTTGAAGTATATTCGCTTGTTCAGGATGGTATATTAGACCCTGAGGTAGGGGCAAGTAGAGTAAGTATGTCATTAGATGACTTCGCAGACGCAATGCAAAAAGCAGGCTACAAACTTCCTGAGATGGTGTAGTATAATAGCTTAAAAGTATAGAAATTGCCCCAACTGATTTGTGTTGGGGCATGATTTTTATATGACAGGGGCAGTAGATGTATCTTGTATCTGTATATTTTGCCATGCAGGTGATTAATAGATATTTGCAGGAATTTATTTTGAATATGAAAAGGAATAATTTATGAATTATATAGGCACACAGAATTTTGAAACAAAACGATGCTTTTTACGAAGAATCAAACTATCCGATTATACTATGATGTATGAAAATTGGGCTAAGTATGATGAAGTTTGCAGATACTATCCATTTAATCCTGTTGATGACATAGAAATATATAGGGACAAGGTAAAGCATTGGATATCTAATTATGAGTCGGATTCATATTTTCATTGGGTAATTGAGTGGAAAGAAACGGGAGAATTGATAGGAACAATTAATTTGGGAAATGTGGAAGAAGCATGTCATATGTGTGATACATGCTATATGTTGTCTCCCGGATTTTGGAATAAAGGCATTATGACAGAAGTATTGGAGGCTGTCTTAGATTATGCCTTTGATAGAGTTGGATTTAACAGAGTTCAGGCAGAAGTATTCTATGGAAATGATGCTTCCTCTGCGGTATTAAAGAAATGCGGCATGGTGTTAGAAGGCATTGCCAGACAAAAATACTATAAAAATGGTGAGTATATCGATACTGCTTTATGGGCAATTATTGTAGGTGATAGGTTATATTGAGACAAGAACTGACATTAAGTATGATGAAAAGGAAGAGGTGGTAAATATGTGTAAGGCATGGGATGATCATAAAAAACTTGGCATTCAGGAGGGTATGAAGCAAGGAATACAACAAGGAATGAAACAAGGTATGCAACAAGGAAGATGTCTTGAAGTATATTCGCTTGTTCAGGATGGTATATTAGAACCTGAGGTAGGCGCAAGTAGAGTAAGTATGTCATTAGATGACTTCGCAGACGCAATGTAAAAATTAGGCTACAAACTTCCTGAGATGGTGTAATAATTAGAACAAGGATGTTGATAGTAAATATCAATGTCCTTGTTTCTTTGTAGAGCTGTTATGGGTTTGAATTGTTTTTGGAATAGCAGGTTAATAAAGTGAAATTGAAAAATTTGGATCCACACCAAATCAGCATAGTGTCATTGACATTTTGCCAATGTGTAGTATAATACTTATACAAGAGATTGCCAGTTTGTCCTCCGGTGTCCTTCGGACCCGGGGGCTTTTTATATATAGGAGGTACCATGGCAGATAAATCATACAAAAAGTATTAAAAATTTCTCCGTTTTAGGGATTGTACGTGCCAAAGATGGCGCCTATACTTATGGAACTAATGATGCATACGCCATAGCTATAATGTTTGCGCTATTACTAAGCAAATCCGACTTAAAGGACTTTATTTCATCTATGAGAACTGCTTTTGGCAAACTTCAAAAACAGTTACATACCATTTCAGCCACAGATATCATGTCCATAATGGGTTATGATGCAAATTGGACGAACTTAGCAAACTTAATATAATATACATTTTGCCAGAGACACTGACCTCTGGCTTTTTTATTAAAACACCAGCATGGAAAGGGTTAGGCACTGTTAACATCAAAAGCTATATTCTGTGTAGCTGAAATGACAAATAAAAAAAATAAAGCAAAAAGTTTTAAAACTTGCAAGCAAAAGGGATCGAATCCGTACTTAATAAATAAGAGAGGGTTGTAATGGACGATAGAGAAATAATTAAACTATATAATTGCCGATCCGAGGATGCATTGCTAGAAACAGAGAAGAAATATGGGAAACTTGTATCATTTATAATTGGCAGGCTGATAAAGAATCAGTTAGATGTTGAAGAATGTACAAATGATACATATTTAGGTGTCTGGTTTACGATTCCCCCAAAAACACCAGATAACTTGAAAGCTTATATTTTAAAAATTGCAAGGAATCAGGCGCTAAAAAAGTATGAACATATTCATGCGGCAAAAAGAGATATAGATATGTGTTTGCCATATGAGGAATTGAGTAATTATCTGGCGAAAGCGGGAGAAGAAGATTGGGAAAATAATGAATTGAAAGATATTGTTGAGGATTTTTTGGAATCGTTGCAAAAACCTCATCGACAAGTTTTTGTATTAAGATATTGGTACTTTATGTCGGTAAAAGAGATTATGAAATGTTGTAATATGAGCAAAAGCAAGGTCGAAACAATCTTATTTAGAACAAGAAAAAAGCTGAGAGAACAATTAGCGGAAAGGAAGTATTTATGAAAACTTTGAAATCAGATATTTTTTATGCAATGAATGAAATAAACGATAAATATATCCTAGAGGCTGCACAATGTTTAGAGCAAAAAAAAGAAAACGATATTTCCTTACAAAAGAATAGTAAACTATTTCATGAAAGTAACGCACATAGCCGTAAATGGTTGGCTCGCGTTGCAACTGCAATGGCGGTAAGTATCATTCTTTTTACAGCAGGAGGAATTGCCAATGCAGCGACAGGAGAGAAACTGGTTCAATGGATTAATGGGCTGTTTGGTGCGGAATTAGTTACAGATGAAAACGAAGGATTGATCGGAAAAGAAGTCATAGATAATTCGGAACCGGAGGTTACGCATGGTGAAGAAAGCGATATAGGGAATGCTGAGGGAAGAGCTATAACTGAAAGCCATATTATAAAGAGTGTCGCAGATGATAATATTGTGCTGCCATTATCTGTTTCTGAGTTTAAGGTGGAGAATGATACGACACCTGAAATTATTATGACTAACGGAAGTATGGCAGTATTTTATCTGGAGGATTATGCAGGTTGGAATTGTAAAGCAGGGGATATATTAACCTTTTCGTTTGAAAAATATGAGTCAGATGCGGTTTCTAATCAGGCGCTGGTTATAGGATATATTAAAGATGGGGTTATGTATGACGGAGAAAGTTTTGGAAGTCTAAGCGGAAGTTACGAATTAAAAGTTAGAGAGGGGGGAGAATACAATTTATATATTATTAGCGCAACTTCCGATTATTTAACATTGAAACAAGGCACTATCAATCTTAGTAAATAGAGAGGAAAAGTCAAATGAAAAGTATGCGTATGTAAGCTCAGTAACAAGTCTTTCTGCCAACGACAAGGCTTCCTATGACGCAAGTTATAAAAGATATTAAAGAAGGGAGGAAGATCTATGAAATTTCAGTCTAAAACCAAAATTGGTATTTTTATCGGAGCTGTTGTGATTTTGCTGGTTATTGGTGTGCTGTTTTTTTGCATTGCGAAACCTTCAACTTCTGACGAAATTAAGACATCATATTTGAGAGGTACTTTTTCGATTGATTATAGCGATCTGAATGCAGTTGTAGGCGATGCTGATTATGTATTCGTTGGTACGGTCGCAAGTGAAGAAGGTACTGTTTATAAAGATGCTGTTACGGTTGAAACAGACGATGGAAAGACTCGTGAAGTTTCCGGCCCATACACAAATTATACTGTGAACGTCACAAAAAATATCAAAGGCAATTTAGTTACTGACACGGCTATCCCGATTCAAAAATCTGGCGGACTTTCGGAAGATGGCTCACAATATTTTGTTTATGAGGGTGATGAGCTTCCGGTTGTAGGAAATGAATATATCTTTTTTGCTTATGCCCAGCCGGACGGGTCATTGTTAATTTCCGGTCCTGTTTCTAACATGAGTGTATCTGACAATACAAGCGATATTGCTCCTTTTAGCGATTCAACGGAATATAGCGACATTGTAGATGCGTATAATAATCAAGTCGATTCTGGACGGACTAGGTTTACTTCTTCTTATGAGGCAAAATAAATTAAAATTGCAGGAAATGTAAGAATGCTTTCCGATAGCTATATGATACTTATAACTTCGGATCAATGCGATCCGAAGTTATTTTTAGGCGTTGAAGAAATGACTTGAACATGTTTATATTGCCCGATAGTATCTTAAAAGGCATATTTTGATATGCTTTTTGGATTCACTTTAGTAATCAGTGTAAAAAGATTGCAGTATGGGCGAATTTAACTCGGTCGCGGAAAAAATAGGGTTTATATTGAAATGAGCTTTGGAGAAAGATGCCAACTATTCCAGCACTTTAAGTTTCTCTGTCAAGTAAGAATATTTTCCAGTAACTATATAATACTTATTTTTTGGAGCATACATGTTTGGTATATGGTAATTAGAGTGATAGGAAAAAAAACAGGAGGGGTCAATATGATTAAGAAAGTCATTAGCGTGGTAATTGCAATATGTTTGATGTTTATTTCAACCATTGGAAGTTCTATTCAGCCGATATATGCAGCATCATCGGCTCGGATTAATCCGGATGATATGTTGACAGTGCTGAACGATATAACAGTAGCGGGACAGTCATGGGAGAATATTGGTTTTGATTCGGAGGATATTGCCAATATAATGCAGATGCAAAGGAAAGATGACTCATATTATGCGTCGTTGAACACGGACATAGCTAGATTATCAGTAGAAACAGTAGAAACAAAGGCATTAGAAAACGCAATAGCAGGGCAAGGGTATATTCAATCTTATGCACAGAACGGTAATCCGCCAGCAACCACACAAGAACAGAATGAAAGGATGCAATATGTTACACAAGTAGCATTAGAGAGATATGGTAATACATATAACACAGCAGATTTTAACAAATATGTACTTTATCTTTATATGTCCCATTATATAGACAATCCTAATTATACTAAAGAAAGTCCAGGATTTGATAATATATATGCTTATGTTATTACTTCAGATGATATTACAGCATATGAGAATTTTATAGCACAAAGTAAGTTTTCTATGTTCTCTACAAATCTGGTTAATTTTATGGATGAGTTCAAGTCTGCGGTAAATAATTCGTCAGACATTCTAACCGCGGTGGATGAGGGAAAAGTTATATCCATAAATACCGCAAATGCGATATATGGTTTATCTACGTTTGATCCGGAAAAAACCGCATCAAGAGCAAAGTTAATTGTCACTTCATTTAAGGACCACTATGAGAGTACGGCTTCTGTAAATGAATTATTAAATGCAATGTATGTAGATTTGGAGCCGGAGGATGTCAGCCAACAGTATATTGATGCATGTGTTACGGGATTTTTAGGAGTATTGGCAGGAACAACATTATTTGGCTTTGGTATGTCAATATCGCTATGTTATTATAACGTGTATGCAAATTTGTACGATAAGGCAAAGCTAACAGCATTGCATTATTCATTGTCAGGAAGAGTGGCTATCAGGCTTGATGAACTGATTGGGGGCTAAGTTATGAACGACGACAATGAAAATGTGTTGATTATTGCATATAACTTGTTCTGCACCATACTAATACCAGCAGTAATAGTATTGACAGGAATTTGGTCTTTGGAGTCGGAGAGCGATTTCACACATGGACGAACAGGAGGATTGCCGATGGGGGCATTGACTGTATTCGTTCCAGAGGTTATATTGGGTTTGAAGTGGAAAATGAAAAGGGCGTTTACAATTCCATGCTGTATTGCGTGGTGTATCTTCCTTCTTAAGATGGCACATTATTTCTTTGCTGTGGTTACAAATGCACCAATTACATATTATGGAACGGTGTGCATTGTGCTGTCTGGATTAATGTGGAGTATAGTCATGGAATTGAAGCAGGAATTAAAAGAATACCTTTTGGGGTTTCCACAGGAATATTGGCTTGTTCCGTGTTCTAATAGTTCGAGATATAACAAGGTGTTTCGCTTTATATGGTTAGTAGGCGTCGTTTTAGGAACGATATTTTTATTAATGATTAAATGGGGATGAGTCTTTGATAAAAGTTATATTTTATTTTTTGCTTGTAAGTATAGGAGCAGGTTTGGTGCAGATGAAAATACCGCTGTTTGGTCGTCATAGCAAGCGGTGGGAAGAACAAAATTATGCACAGCGGTTTGGCGGTATCTTTTTTCCGACATTCATTGCGCTTGTAGTTATCTTTTTATTTAATGAGTATAAGACGGCTCAATTACCCACTTTGAATGAAGAAATGCTGATGAATGGAGCGGAGTATTGTTTGGTAACTGATCTGAATGAGATAGGAGATGCGGGTTATGCTTATGAGATAAAAAGCGGAAGCTCACAAGAGGAGATTTGCGGAATTATATCAAGTATATGTATAGACTTAAAAAGGGAAGATGATTTTGTAAATGTCAGATATGAAAACGGAGAATATATTATCATCAACAATGGCATAACAATAGGACGGGCTGTCATAAATGACAAAGCAACAACAGATTTGTTGAAAATATACTTTTGCAACTAAAAGTGGATGAGCGTTTCAGTGTAACCTTTAGGCGAGAATATCAAAAAATACAAAAAAATACAATTTATTCGGTTGACCAAATGATACTTTTGTCATATAATCTAATCAAAAATAGTAATAATTACTAATTTAACTGGAGATTATTAGCAGGAGGTACCTATCATGGACAAGAAGATTACAGACAGCATTATTTACATCGGTGTGGATGACAAGGACATTGATTTATTTGAGAGCCAGTATGTTGTTCCAAACGGTGTTTCATACAACTCATATGTGATTATGGATGACAAAATTGCGATCATGGATACAGCAGATGCAAGAGTTACGGATAAGTGGTTTGCCAATTTGAGAGAGGCGCTCGGTGATAGAAAGCCGGATTATCTCGTTGTTTCCCATTTGGAGCCGGATCATGCTTCCAATATCCAGAAGGTTGCAGAGGCATATCCTGATATGCAGATTGTAGGTAATGCAAAGACCTTTAACATGATGGGACAGTTTTTCGATATAGACTTAACGGACAGAAAGGTTGTAGTGACAGAGGGAGATAAGCTTTCTCTTGGAAAGCATGAGCTTACATTCGTCATGGCTCCTATGGTTCACTGGCCGGAGGTTATGATGGAGTACGAGTCAACAGACAAGGTGCTTTTCTCAGCAGACGGCTTTGGTAAGTTTGGTGCGCTCGATACTGATGAGGACTGGACATGTGAGGCAAGACGCTATTACTTCAATATTGTTGGAAAGTATGGTGCTCAGGTGCAGGCAGTTCTCAAAAAGGCAGCAGGGCTTGACATTGAAAAGATTTGTCCTCTTCACGGACCGATTCTCACAGAGAACCTTGGCTTCTACATAGATAAATACAATACATGGAGCAGCTATCAGCCTGAGGATGAGGGAATCCTTGTGGCATGTGCTTCTATTCACGGCAATACAAAGAAGGCAGCAGAGCTTTTAGCAGAAAAGCTCAAGGCTACAGGTGTAAAGGTTGCATTTACAGACCTTTGCAGGGATGATATGGCAGAGGCTGTTGAGGATGCGTTCAGATACGACAGGCTTGTGCTCTGCGCATGCACATACGATGGAGGCATTTTCCCACCAATGGAGGATTTCTTACATCATCTCAAGGCAAAGGCTTATCAGAATCGTAAGATTGCCTTCGTGGAAAACGGTTCATGGGCTCCTACAGCAGCACGCCAGATGAAGGCTATTGTTGAGGGCTTCAAGAATATTGAGTGTGTTGAGCCGGTTGTTACAATTAAATCTACTCTCAATGAGGCATCTGAAAAGCAGATGGATGAGCTTGTTGCAGCACTTACCAGATAGAATTATGGATTAACGAAGACCCGGACGTTTGTCCGGGTTTTTGTATTAAAGTATATATAAATATGCTATCATACAAACAAAGAAAAAAGCCATAATAGTACAATGTCAAATGAGGTAAACTATATGCAGCAGCGAATTACCATAAATCTTAACACAGATAGCAAAACAACCGACAAAACCACTATTCTTGAATACTGCCGCAGTCACGGCATTGCAGGGATAGAAACACCGTGCGGTGGAAAAGGAACCTGCGGCAAGTGCAAGGTGACGGTGACAAAACCATACTATAAGGACGTGCTGGCCTGTCAGACGAAGATTTGTGACGGTATGGAAATTATTGTTGGGAGAAAAGAAAGCACCGGAACCAAAGAAGACAGCATGGTTGTTCTGAAAAATGGAGGAAATGTATCGGAAAAATTTAATGAGCATGTAAATGAGCATGTGAATAGGAATGTTGTCTTGAAGGAAGAGACTGCAAATGAATCTGAAAAAGTCGAATCAAATGAAGACACTCTGGCGGCCTGTGATATCGGAACCACAACAGTAGTCTGCTATCTGATTGATAAAGAGACCGGGCAGATTATCTCAACCAGAAGCGGTGCCAATCCACAGCGCAGCTTTGGAGCAGATGTACTTTCCAGAATTGATGCTGCAGCGAGGGCGGATGATAACGATAAAGCGAATGGCGGCCTGCAGATGATGCAGACACAGATAGTGTCCCTGCTTAACGGCTGGATATCAGAAATGCTCACGGAATGTGGCAGAACTAAAGTAAGCCGGTTTTCAGTTGCCGGAAACACAGTTATGTGCCATCTGCTTATGGGAATTTCACCGGAAAAGCTTGGCAAGGCACCGTTTATGCCGGATGAATATTTTGGCAGGGAATTTAATCCTTTGGATATAGGACTTGAAAATTGTCAAACCATGATTATATTTCCGGCTGTATCAGGCTTTGTAGGCGGAGATATTACAGCGGGTATGATGGAGACAGTGAACTGCAACGAGCTGACGCTATATCTGGATATCGGAACAAACGGTGAGATGGCGCTTGGAAAAGGCGACAGATATGTGTGCTGTGCCACGGCGGCAGGACCGGCTTTTGAGGGTGCGCAGATTGAGCTGGGTATGCCGGCGTCTAAGGGAGCCGTGGATAAGGTATGGCTGGAAGGGCGCAGAATTAAGTATTCGGTTATCGGAAATGACAGACCTGTTGGACTGTGTGGTTCGGGGCTTATCGATGCGCTTGCCGTTCTTCTGAAAGCCGGAATCATAGATGAAAACGGCACGATTTTAAGCGGACAGGAGCTTCCTATACTGTTTAGGTCGTATGTGTTTGAGGTGGAAGCGGAGGAGACTGCACAGAGCACAGAGTCCTCTCTCGCCGTTCATATTGCACCGGGAGTCTACATTACGCAGGATGATATCAGGAAGCTGCAGCTTGCGAAGGGCGCGATAGCCGCCGGAATAGAAGTATTGTTTAAGGAATATGGCTGTATGCCTTGTAATATTGATGTTCTCACATTTGCAGGAGGCTTTGGAAACTACATTGACAAAGCAAGTGCGGCGGCAATAGGATTGTTTCCACAGGAGCTTTTGGACAAGGCAAAAGAAGTGGGAAATGCGGCAGGAAACGGAGCTGTTTCGGCAGCTTTATCGCAGGAAGCCTGGGAAAGAGCACTGGAGATAAGCGGGAACATGCGTTACATCGAGCTGGCATCGTATCCGCATTTCAATGAAATGTATGTGGAGCATATGAATTTTTAAATAATTGAAAAATATATATTTTTACTTTATTGTTGAACAAAATTGTCATATAATGACTTCGGGTGAGATTATATTTTTAAAAGAAAAGCTGATAGGGTGATCAGCATCAGGAGGAATATTAATGCGTAAAACAAAAATTATCTGTACTATTGGACCGGCCAGTGAACATGAGGATGTCCTCACCAGGATGATAAAGGCAGGTATGGATGTTGCCAGATTGAATTTTTCTCATGGCTCACATGAGGAGCATCAGGGCAAAATAGATTTAATCAAGAAGGTAAGACAGAAGCTTCATATGCCAATCGCAATCATGCTTGACACAAAGGGACCTGAGTATCGTATCAAGACCTTTGAGAATGGCAAAATAGAGCTCAAGGATGGAGATACCTTCACACTTACCACTGACGATATTGTAGGAAATCAGGAGAGAGTATCAGTAAACTATGAGAATCTGATCAAGGATTTAAAGGTTGGTGACCGTGTGCTTGTTGCGAACGGAATCATCATTCTGCAGGTCAGAGAGCTTAAAGGAAACGATGCAATCTGTGATGTTATCGCAGGCGGTACACTTTCAGACAGAAAGAGCATGAACTTCCCGAATAAGGTCATGAAGCATGCATATTTAAGCAAGCAGGACAAGGACGATCTGCTTTTTGGTATAAAAAATGAGGTGGATTATGTTGCTGCATCATTTGTTTCTACAAAGCAGGATGTAGCTGATCTGAGAAGCTTTTTGGATGAAAACGGTGGAGAGGACATTGAAATCATCGCAAAGATTGAGAACCGATCAGGTGTAGACCATGTGGAGGAAATCTGTGAGATAGCAAATGGAATCATGATAGCCAGAGGAGATCTCGGTGTTGAGATTCCGGGAGTTGAGGTACCGGCAATACAGAAGTATCTTATCAACAAGTGCCGTATGCTTGGTACACGCGTAATCACAGCAACAGAGATGCTTGAGTCCATGATTCACAATCCACGTCCTACAAGAGCTGAGCTTTCGGATGTAGCCAATGCGGTATACGATGGCTCATCAGCTATCATGCTTTCGGGAGAGTCTGCAGCAGGTAAATATCCTGTAGAGGCTGTAAAAAATATGGCAGAGACAGCAGAGTATACAGAAAAGCAGATAAACTACGGCAAGAGATTTGCCAATGCGGATTTCCAGACAAAAAGCATAGTTGACGCTATTTCACATGCTACATGTGCCATGGCAATAGATGTGGATGCGAAATGTATCGTAGTCAGCTCGCTGACAGGACGTACAGTGCGCATGGTCAGCCGTTTCCGCTGCCCTGTTGATATAATAGGCATGACAACCTCTGAAAAGGCATGGCGCAAGCTTAACCTGAGCTGGGGTGTAAAGCCGGTTCTGTGCGAGGAATACAACTCAATGGAGGTTATGTTCTACAATGCGATGAACGAGGCAAAGAGTGTCATGAAGCTCAAAAAGGGTGATCATATAGTGCTCACAGGAGGTCTCATCAATGGTAAGACAGGCAACACCAATGTGATTAAGGTTGAGACAGTTTAGTACATTTGTACTATTGATTAAATCGTATATATGTCATATAATCCTTAACGATTAATAAAAACAATAAATTTAAAATAAACAATTTCGAGATGAAGTTTGCAGGAAAACGGCAGCGATTTTACTTTATCAAAGCCTACCGAAGGAGTAAAACTCTCAGGTGCCGCAGCAGGCGGTGCAACTGTAAATGGATCGACTCTCTGGAGACACCCGCTTGGCGGGGGCCGAAGGTGCAACGTACGAATAGGAAGCAGTAGGAGTGCAGTGACTATGAATATATCATGGCACAGGCTGCTTCTCGTACGAATCTCTCAGGCAACAGGACGGAGAAGATATTGGACAGATATTCTTAAGATAATCTTCTTAATCCCATGTATCAGACTGTATATGCAGCGTATATGGGGTTTTTTATTTCAATTCACGTAAGTGCTGCTAAGCCTGCTTTTTCAATTGTTTCCGGATGAAATTATTTATATCAATAGTATTTGCTCAAAACACAAAGACTTTGTGTTTAGATAAAAAAGAGAGGCAGGAGTATTTCAATGTGGAACACAATCAACATTTTTCTTAAAGCAGTGGACGATTTCGTCTGGGGAGTGCCGCTCATGGTGCTCATCATGGCAGGAGGTATAATGCTCACAGTTCGTCTGGGGCTTCTTCAGATGAGAAAGCTTCCTCTGGCACTAAAGTGGATGGTCAAAAATGAAGAGGGCGGCGATGGCGAGATTACGAGCTTTGGCGCACTCTGTACCGCGCTTAGCGCAACAATTGGAACCGGCAACATAGTCGGTGTAGCAACTGCAGTCGGTGCAGGAGGACCGGGAGCACTTTTCTGGATGGTGCTTGCAGCCTTCTTTGGCATGGCAACAAAGTATTCAGAGGGACTTTTGGCTGTAAAATATCGTGTCATCGGCAAGGACGGACATAGTCTCGGCGGACCATTCTACTACATAGAGCAGGGAATGGGTGCAAAATGGAAATGGCTTGCAAAGATATTTGCATTTTTCGGTGTATGCGTTGGACTTTTCGGAATAGGAACATTCAGCCAGGTAAACGGAATATCAAGTGCTGTAAACAACTTTTTTGACCCTAAAAACCAGCATACAGTGAAGGTTTTACCGTTCCTTGGTGAGTATTCATGGTCAGTTGTCATTGCTTCGCTTGTACTGGCATTCTGCGTGGCAGCAGTGCTTATCGGCGGAGTAAAGCGTATTGCAAGTGTCAGCCAGATAATAGTTCCTTTCATGGCTGTTATATATATTGTATTTGTGCTCGTGCTTGTGGTATGCAATATCACAGCGGTTCCGGCAGCGTTTGCTACAATAGTAAAGGCAGCGTTTTCACCGAAGGCCATAACAGGCGGTGCCGTGGGAAGCTTTCTTGTTGCAATGCAAAAGGGTGTTGCCAGAGGAATCTTTTCAAACGAGGCAGGACTTGGTAGTGCCCCGATTGCAGCGGCAGCAGCCCAGACAAAGGAGCCTGTACGTCAGGGCCTTGTCAGCATGACAGGAACCTTCATTGATACAATAGTTATATGTACACTTACAGGACTTTCCATCGTGCTCACAGGCGCATGGCAGGTTGACGGACTCGAGGGTGTGCAGGTTACTACATACGCATTCCAGAATGGTCTTCCTTTACCGAAAGAGCTATCAGCATTTGTACTTATGCTGTGTCTTGTATTTTTTGCCTTTACAACTATACTCGGTTGGGATTATTATAGTGAGCGGTGCTTAGAGTATTTGAGTGGCGGAAGGATGAAATATGTAAAGGTTTATCGCTGGATATATATACTTGCAGTTTTCATCGGACCTTATATGACTGTAAGTGCGGTGTGGACTATCGCTGATATCTTCAACGGTCTCATGGCTCTGCCAAATATGATAGCGCTGTTTGCTCTTAGTGGTGTTGTTGTTAAGGAGACAAAGCATTTCTTCGAGCGACATAGAAATGGAGAAATCGAGGATTAATTATGTTTTATATTTTGCGACATGGAAGAACAGATTGGAATGAGGAGCACAGACTGCAGGGGGAGGTGGATATCCCACTCAACGAAACCGGCAGGCAGATGGCTTACGATGCCGCAGAAAAATATAAGGATATAGATTTTGATATATGCTACTGCTCCCCACTTAAGAGAGCACAGGAGACGGCAAGGATTTTTCTTGCAGACAGAAATCCAGCAGTAGAGATTATCACTGACAACAGGCTTCACGAGATGTGCTTCGGTGATTATGAGGGAGTGAAGAACATCAGGCAAAAGCCCGAATGCCCTGTCTACCTGCTCTTTGAGGAGCCGGAAAAATATGTGGCAAAGGACGGCGCAGAGAGCTTTGAGGAGCTATATCACAGAACAGGCGAGTTTATAGAGCAGGTGCTGAGACCGCAGCTTGAGGCAGGCAAAAATGTGCTTGTCGTGGGACACGGTGCAATGAACTGCAGCATAGTCAATCAGTTTCGCGGCACACCTATAAAGGATTTCTGGAAGGATATGCAGGGAAACTGCGAGCTGCTTAGGGTTGAATAAATTTAGATTATTATGAATAGCTATATCGTTTGTAATAGATAGGGCATACCGGTTGTGGTGTGCCCTGTTGCTGTCAGAAACTAATTTCAATAACATTTATTTATAAGTAAATGGATATTATATTATAAGTAATACTAAATTGACCACATAGCCTTATGCTCGTAAAATAATTTTGTAAATTTTTTATTAAATTAAGAGTATAATTATTTGGAGGAACCAATGAAAAAGACAACGAACTCTTCACCTTACCAGTTTGAGGGCAGAATACCTCTGTCTCAGGCTATTCCGCTTGGACTGCAGCATGTTATGGCTATGTTCATCGGAAACCTTACACCTCTTATCATTGTTATGGGAGCATGCGGGCTCACAGCGGACGCTGGCTTTGCGGAGCTTAGAACAGCTCTCTTACAGAATGCAATGATTATCGCAGGTATTGTAACATTAGTACAGATGTTTTCCATCGGACCTGTCGGAGGAAAGGTACCTATCGTTATGGGAACCTCTTCGGGCTTTCTTGGAGTATTAAATAATACAGTTGCAGCGTGTGGCGGCGGAGTTATAGCATATGGAGCTATTATGGGAGCCTGCCTTGTAGGAGGTATCTTCGAGGGCATACTCGGAGCCTTCTTAAAGCCTTTGCGCAAGTTTTTCCCGGCAATCGTTACAGGCTCAGTTGTTATAGCAATCGGACTTTCACTCCTTGGAGTGGGAATCAACTACTTCTGTGGTGGAACAGGCAAAAATGATTACGGCTCACTGCCAAACCTTTTTATTGGAATGGTTGTACTTATAGTAATCGTGCTTCTTAAGCATTTTGCACCATCGCGCAGTATTTTTTCATCATCTGCCATCCTTTTTGGTATCCTGGCAGGATATGTTGTAGCAATCATTATGACACTTACCATGTCACACACAGGTGTGACCGCTGACGGTGTTAAATACACATACTCATGGGTTGTAAACTTTGATGAGGTTAAAAATGCGGCATGGATAGCAGTTCCAAGCTTTATAGGCTTTGGAAAGCTGTCAGATGTGGGAATTTCCTTCCATGCCAATGCAATCATCCCAATCGGTATCATGTTTATCGTTACTGCAATCGAGACAGTTGGCGATATCTCAGCCTGTGTGGAGGGCGGAATGGACAGAGAGGCTACAGATTCAGAGCTTTCAGGCGGTGTTATCTGTGATGGTCTTGGTTCATCATTTGCAGCGCTTTTCGGAGTACTGCCAAATACCTCATTCTCACAGAATGTAGGTCTTGTTTCAATGACAAAGGTTGTCAATAGATTTGCTATTTCAATGGGAGCTATATTCCTCGTTATTTGCGGCTTCTGCCCAAAGATTGGAGCTCTCATGTCAATCATGCCTCAGTCAGTGCTCGGCGGAGCTGCTGTTATGATGTTTGCCTCTATCCTGATTTCGGGAATTGAGCTCATCACAAAGGAGCCAATCGGCAGCCGTGAGATTACAATTATCTCAGTAGCAATCGGTTTAGGCTACGGACTTGGCGCTACAACCGGTGCTACATCACATCTGCCATACTATGTACAGCTTATATTTGGCGGTTCAGGTATCGTGCCTTGCTCACTTTGCGCTATTCTTCTCAATATTATTTTGCCGAAGAAGTCAAAGAACGCGCCATATATGTGGGATATGGACGAGAAAGACGATGTGAAGCGTGTGGATGACTAACGCTTAGGATTTTGAAGCCGTCCGGTGCATTAAGTACACCGGCGGCTTTATTGTTTGTGGGAAAGTATGGAAATATATGGAAAAAGTGATTTCAATAGTGGGCGCAGGTGGCAAGACCACACTCGTTCATAAGCTTGCAAGGGAATATCACAGGAGTGGAAAAGGTGTGCTTGTCACAACGACAACGCACATGTATGTCGAAGCTGACACTGACCTATCCTGCGATTTTTTTGCGTTAAGGGATAAAATAATAAAAGATGGATATTGCATGGCGGGGCAGAAAATATCTGAACAGAAAATATCAGAACAGTCAAAGTCAAAGATGTGCGGAATGCCGTATGATTTGCTTGATAAACTGATTAAAGACATGCCACAGGCGTTAGATTATGTTATAATCGAAGCAGATGGGGCAAAGCACCATTCCCTCAAATATCCGGCAGCGGATGAGCCGGTCATATATCCGGGTACCACAGATGTTATCATAGTGCTTGGTACATGGGAAAAGGGCAGGTCATGTAAGGACGTTGTATTTCGATATGAGCTTATGCAAAATGAGCTTGGAACGGCAGAGGATGCAGTGGTTGATGATTCGGTTATAGATACGTTGCGGCAGGTCTATGTCAGAAAGCTGCGCGATAGCGGGTTTGAAGGACGAGTATCGTGCGTTTTTGCGAATGAGCGTGGGGGCTGAATAGTTGCAAATATGAAAATAATAAGGTAACAGGGTAATTAATCAGATGAGCATGAATCAGAGCAATAATCAGATAATAAAGAAAAATTTGTTAATCATATGCCGCGGTGCAGGAGACCTTGCGACCGGCATCATCCACAGACTTCACCGTGCAGGGCATAGGGTGATAGCGCTTGAGACAGACTATCCGGCTGCCATACGGCGCCAGGTGTCCTTTTGCGAAGCAGTGTATGATGGAAGCGCAGCTGTAGAGGGTGTGACAGCCAGACTTGTTCCTGCCTTGACTGATGCAGAGACTGATACAGAGACATATTCAGGGATAAATGACACTCCGGCAGCTCATATTGCATCAGAAAAGTGGGATAGTTCAGCCATCGAAGCTGTGCTTGAAGCCGGAGAGGTTCCGCTTCTTATAGACCCAAAGGGTGAGTCAATTGCACTTTTGAAGCCGGATGTTGTGGTAGATGCCATAATAGCAAAGAAAAATCTGGGTACCACAATCAATATGGCTCCGCTTGTGATAGGAGTAGGCCCGGGCTTTACGGCAGGGCAAGACGTGCATCTGGTGATTGAGTCCATGCGTGGGCACAATCTGGCGCGCATCATTACCGATGGCATGGCACAGCCCAACACAGGTGTTCCGGGAAATATCGCCGGCTTCACAAGTGAGCGTGTGATTCACGCTCCGGCGGCAGGATATATTCATGATGTCAGAAAAATCGGAGACATCGTGCAAAAAGGCGATGAGATAGCGCGGATATATCCGGATAAAGAAAGCTACGACAATGCATTGTCTGAATATGTCCCTGTGAATGCTACAATTACAGGCATCATACGAGGCCTTATCCGTGAGGGATATTATTTCAGGAAAGGCTTCAAGATAGCGGATATCGATCCGCGCGAGAGTGAGCTAACAAACTGCTTTACAATCTCTGACAAGGCAAGGAGTATAGCAGGCAGTGTGCTTGAGGCGGTATCGGCATTTGAGCACGGCGTAAAGATTTATTAAATAATAAATGAGGGTAACTATTAAGGTGTTTTCAGTGGTTCTGAATAGTTACAGTGAGGATAAATAGATTGACGCAGGAAAACGAATTAGATATCAATAATCAGGAACAAAATAAAGGAAAGCTCACACATTTTAATGAGGCAGGGGAAGCTCATATGGTGGATGTGCATGCAAAGGATGACACATACCGCGTGGCGAAGGCCTGTGGCACGATAAAGGTAAATGGCGCCGTATACAGGGCGGTATCTACGGGCACAGCTAAAAAGGGAGATGTGCTGGCAGTAGCGAGAATTGCAGGAATCATGGGTGCAAAGAACAATTCCATGCTCATTCCGCTCTGTCATGCTATTGCCATGACGAAGTGTGATGTTGAGTTTGAGCTGGATGAAAAAAACAGCAGTATCACGGCAATCTGCACGACAGCCTGTGTGGGCAAAACCGGTGTAGAGATGGAGGCCATGACAGGGGTCAGTGTGGCGCTTCTTACCATATATGATATGTGTAAGGCACTGGACCGTGGCATGGAGATCGGGCAGATACATCTGCTGGAAAAATCCGGTGGCAAGAGCGGGCATTACGTTGCTGTTCACAATTAACAATGTGACCGGCAACGATTACAGCTCATTTAAAATGCTGAGAAGTTAAAAATACACAATTAATCAAGGATAACAGGGTGATGTAATGTATACTGTAGGGATTATAACGATAAGCGATAAAGGCGCAGCGGGCCAAAGAGAGGATAAAAGCGGTCCTAAAATAAAGGAACTGCTTCCCAAAGATAAGTATGATGTGGTTTCATATAAAATCATACCGGATGAGAGGGAACAGATTGCAGACGAGCTTGTCAGGCTGTGTGATGATGTGAAATGCAATCTGGTGCTTACAACCGGAGGTACCGGTTTTTCACCGAGAGATATCACACCGGAAGCTACAATGGATATTGCAGAGCGTAATGCACCAGGTATCGCTGAGGCACTGAGAGCGTACAGCATGAGTCTTACACCTAAAGCCATGCTTGGCAGAGGAGCTTCAGTTATCAGGAAAAACACACTGATAGTCAATCTGCCCGGCAGTGTGAAGGCTGTGTCGGAGAGCATGGATTTTCTGATGGGAAATATAGAGCATGGGCTTGATATTTTACTGCAGTATGACAGTGAGTGCGGCCGGTGACAGAAATGCACGGGGTATGGTTTAGGACAGTAACTATTTACAAAAATAATATTTGGAGTGTGGGATTATATGAAGCTTATGAAGACAACGGAGGCAGTCGGACAGGTGCTCTGCCACGATATCACACAGATTATCCCCGGTGTGAAAAAGGATGCGGTTTTTCGCAAGGGGCATATTATAACAAAAGAGGATATACCGGTGCTGCTTAGCGTCGGAAAAGACACCATATATATATGGGAAAATGATGAGACCATGATGCACGAAAATGAGGCAGCAGAGGTGCTTTATCGTATGAGCGCATGTGGCACAAATAGCAATGAGGCAGACGCAGAACGTCATTGTGAAGCCACAGAATCCGGCGTTTTTGGTGGCGCCGCAAGTAAAATGCATCCATCCCCTGTAAAGGAAGGCAAGATAGAGGTGATTGCTGACTGTGACGGACTGCTTAAGGTGGACAGCGAAAAGCTGAAAAAGGTCAACTCCTTTGGTGAAATGATGATAGCAACGAGGCACGGCAATACCACTGTGAAAAAGGGTGATAAGCTCGCCGGAACAAGAATCATACCGCTTGTCATAAAAAAGGATAAGCTAGAGGCGGCTTCGCACATATGTGATGACGGACCGATTCTTGATATAAAGCCGTTTGTGGTCAGAAAAGCAGCAATAATCACAACCGGAAACGAAGTGTACCACGGCAGGATACAGGATGCGTTTACCCCTGTCATCGAGAAAAAAATAGCAGAGTTTGGTGCACAGATGATGTTTCATGAGGTGTTTGATGATGATGATAAAAAAATAACAGACGGATGCTTACGTGCAATAGAGGCAGGAGCGGAGATTGTATTCTGCACAGGAGGAATGAGCGTGGATCCTGATGATAAAACACCGCTTGCCATAAAAAATACAGGCGCGCGGATTGTGTCGTACGGTTCACCGGTGCTGCCGGGAGCCATGTTTTTGCTGTCGTACTATGATGCAGGTGACAGGCTGGTGCCGATATGTGGACTGCCTGGCTGCGCCATGTACAACAAGCGCACGATATTTGATATTGTATTGCCGAGGCTTATGGCGTGTGATATGATTTTGGCAGATGAGCTTGCCGGACTTGGAGAAGGCGGACTCTGCCTGAATTGTGATGTCTGTACGTTTCCTAACTGCGGTTTCGGGAAGGGCTTTTAATATGCGCGATAGATTTGGCAGAGAGATTGACTACATGCGCATATCGGTGATAGACAGCTGTAATCTGAACTGTTATTATTGCAACCCACAGGACAATAATAAAAATTGTCAGGCAATAAATATACTTAGCGTAAAAAAGGTGCTTTGCATAGTCCGCGCAGCCACAAGGCTTGGAATCACGCATTTTCGTCTGACAGGCGGTGAGCCGCTTCTGCATCCGCAGATTGATGAGATGGTTTCACAAATCAAAGAGATACCCGGTGTCAGGAGTGTATCGCTCACCACAAACGCAGTACTGCTTGCGCAGCATGCAAAGCAGCTTAAGGAAGCCGGCATAGACAGTATAAATGTGAGCCTGGACACGATAGATGCGTCAGAATATGAACATATCACAAAAAAACCGCTGCTTCACAAAGTGGAGCATGGAATCGATGCCGCAATAGAGTGTGGAATAAGAGTGAAAATCAATGCAGTGCTCACACCTCAGACAGATGTGGTAGCTCTCACACGGTATGCTTCAAAAAAAGGCACAGATATCCGTTTTATAGAGATGATGCCGGTAGGTGAAGGGCATACCAACGGAGTCGAGCCGTATGAGAAGGTTATTAGCGCACTTTTAGAAGTATATGGAACTCCTTGCCATATAGATACTGAAAATAGAGAAGAAATTAATTCGGGATATAATAATGCGGATAACGGTCCGGCAGAGTATTACAGTTTTCATGGACTTGATATCAGAGTAGGGCTGATTCAGGCAATCCATGGGAAGTTCTGCGATACCTGCAACCGCATACGTGTTACGGCTGACGGCAGGCTTATGCCATGCCTGGGAAGCAGCGTGACGATGGATTTAGTACCTGATTCATGCGAATTTACGGATGATTTGGAAAAAGATTTTGTAATAGCTCAGGCACTAAAGGCTGCCATAAAGGCAAAGCCGGGGTGTCACAATTTTAATGATAATGCAGTGACATATACAAAAACTACTGAGACAAAGACTGTGGAGACAAAGACTACAGAGCTGAAAGCTGCGGAAGTAAATGCAGCAAGAAATATGAGCCGGATAGGAGGCTGATAGCAAATCATGGGAAAGCTTCTTGCAATCAATATAAGCAAAGAGAGAGGAACTGAAAAGAGAGAGGTGCCACAGGCGGAGCTTGTTGCAGACTATGGCATCATGGGAGATGCACATGCCGGAAAGTGGCACAGGCAGGTCAGCCTGCTTTCCGCAGAGAAAATAGATGCCTTCAGGGCAAGAGGAGCGCAGATAGACAACGGCGCATTTGGCGAAAATTTAATTATATCAGGATTTGATTTCAAGAATTTACCGCTTGGAACACGCTTTTGCATAGGAGATGCTATTCTGGAGATGACGCAGATAGGCAAGCAGTGTCATTCGCATTGTGCTATCTACAAGAGGATGGGCGAGTGCATTATGCCAAAGGAGGGCGTGTTTGCAGTAGTCATAAGAGGAGGTCAGATTCATACCGGGGACGAGGTGAAGCTGATTCCGGCAAACATATATGCTTCGATAAAGGACAGACCGGCGGACAGCCGCTGTGAGCTGTTGACAGTCATAGAAGGAGCACATGCCGGTGAAAAGGCGCTTTATATAGATGGCAGAATAAGAGTGGCATCAGGCAGTGCATGGGCAGATGAAATAAATGACAATGATAATTCCATTGTGATGTTTAAACAGCAGATAGGCAGCAGACCACGCCTCATAATCTGCGGAGGAGGTCATGTATCGGCGGCACTTGTACGCATGGCATCGCTTTTGGCCTTTGACATATGGGTGATAGAGGACAGACCTCTGTTTGCCGATAATGCAAAGCGCCAAGGAGCAGACCATGTAATTTGCGGCGATTATAAAAAAACTCTCGCCAGGCTGGAGCCACAGGCGGATGATTACTATGTATGCATGACAAGAGGTCATCGCTTTGATATGGAGTGTCTTACAGAGATTTTCAGAAAACCATACGCCTATGTGGGGATGATGGGCTCAAAGAAAAGAGCTGCCATAGTAAAAAAAGACCTTGAAGAAGCGGGATTTTCACAGGAAACCATATCCGGATTACATTCTCCGATAGGCCTTGCAATAGGTGGACAGACACCGGAGGAAATTGCGCTTTCGGTGATAAGTGAGATAGTAAAGTGCAAAAATGAGCGTACCGGCTGCACACAGGTGGATAACGAAGTGCTTGATGCACTTATTGAGGCATCAGATGGGAAGTATATACTGTGTACCATCATAAAAAAGAATGGCAGTGCACCGCGCGGAGTCGGAACACAGATGCTCGTGAGCTCAGACAATCGGATCATCGGAACTATAGGCGGCGGTTGTGCGGAGGCAGAGGTTATAAGCCATTGCAGGAGACTGTTTCGCAAGCAGGAGTTCAAATGCGGTTTGATGGATGTGAGCATGAACACTGACGATGCCGAGAAAGAGGGCATGGTGTGCGGAGGCAGTATTTCGGTGCTGCTGGAGCAGATTGGATGATGAAATTATCATATATTAATAAATCAAGATAAGCTGAATATTAATCACATGCATATTTAATTTAAATAAAGGAAAAGAAAGGTTAAAAGTATGAGCTTAAGAATAGCGACAGGTACTGACGGATCAGTAAAGGAGCGCAAGGGCTTAAAGAGAAAATTTAAAGCATATGCAGGACTTGCGTTTGGACTTATCCTTATAGCAGGACTTCTTGCGGGCTGTGGAAAAAAGGATACAGCAGATGCAGATGTCGATTTATCAATTTTTGCGGCAAAGAGCTTAAACGGTGTTATGGATGAAATTTGTGCAGCCTACACCAAGGCGCATCCAAATGTAAACTTCCAGAACAACTATGACAGCTCCGGAACTCTGATGGCACAGATTAAAGAGGGTGCGAAGTGCAACATCTTTTTCTCAGCAGGAGTGGCACAGATGGATGAGCTTCAAAATGGCTACGACGGAGGAAGCGTGGTGGACGGTACTCGTGTTGACCTATTAAATAATCAGGTGTGCCTTGTTACATATAAGAATAGTGGCACGGCAGTTACCGGCTTTGCAGATATCTCAAAGGCTAAAAATATGGCGCTTGCTGACGGAACAGTTCCTGTAGGACAGTACACCAGAGCAGCGTTAGTAAATTCAAAAATGGTTGAAGGTGATGCTTCAAAGCCACAGGCTATTTCAGATTCTGATATCTCAAAGGCACTTGACGGTCTGGAAATAAACAGCTGTGCCAATGTAGGTGCGGTTGCATCTGCCGTAGCTGAGGGCGCAAATGAGATAGGAACCGTTTATTACTCAGATACATTCGGATACGAGAACCAGCTTGATATTATAGAAAAGCTTCCAAACAGCTTAACAGGCGATGTCATCTATCCGATAGCAGCCTTAAAGGGAGACACCACCACATCAGATGAGCTTGAAGCAGCAAAGGAATTTATCGCATACCTTCAGACAGATGAGGCAATGTCAGTATTTGAGAAATATCATTTTTCGGTAAATAAATAATGGGACAGATTGATTTTTCACCGCTTTGGGTAACATTAAAAACAGGAATAGTAGCGTCAGTTTTTTCTTTTTTCATAGGAATAGCTTTTGCTGAGCTTGTCATAAACACAAAGGGCAGAGTGAGGGCATTCTGGGATGGACTGCTGACACTTCCTATGGTACTGCCGCCTACCGTGGCTGGATACATTCTTTTAAGGATTTTCAGCACAAGGCGTCCTTTTGGAAGCTTTTTAAGCCATAGCATGGGGATACAGGTAGTACACACGTGGCTTGGCTGTGTGGTGGCAGCAACCATCATTGCACTCCCTCTCATGTACAGAAATGCGAGAGCGGCATTTGAGCAGATAGATGAAAATGTCATATATGCGGCGCGTACTCTCGGCATAAGTGAGTGGAAGATTTTCTGGAAGATACGTCTGCCGATGGCAAAGCCCGGCATCATTTCGGGTGTCACGCTGGCTTTTGCCAGAGCTATCGGTGAGTATGGTGCCACATCAATGCTTGCCGGAAATATAGCAGGAAAAACCTCGACCATATCACAGCAGATAGCAATGGTCGTCCAAAGTGGAGACTATGCCACAGCGGGCTTTTGGTGCATAGTAATCATAGCGATTTCGTTTGCATGCCTTGTATCAATAAATATGATATGCGGCAAAAGCAAGGGCATAAAGAGAAAGAGAAAAAATAATGTCGCTCATAGTAAAAATAAAAAAACAGTTGGATAATTTCATGCTCTCGGTTGACATGGAGCTTACGGACGAGGTTGTGTCCGTAATCGGTATGTCAGGCTCAGGAAAGAGTATGACATTAAAGTGCATAGCAGGGATAGAGACACCGGACTCAGGCTTTATATCATTAAACGGCCGTGTGCTGTATGATTCGAAAAAGCGTATAAATCTGCACCCGGGTAAGCGCAGGGTAGGCTATCTGTTTCAGGACTATGCATTATTTCCGACAATGACTGTGATGGAAAATATATGCATAGCAATGGGTCAGCGTAACGAGGAAAAAGTGAAGGGCTGGCTCAAGAGGTATGGGCTTGAGGGCATGGCATACACATATCCCAATCATCTCTCCGGTGGTCAGAGGCAGCGCGTGGCAATGCTTCGCATGCTTGCGGCTAAGCCGGAGTGCATACTGCTCGATGAGCCTTTTTCGGCACTGGATGAGCATGTGAAAAGAAGCATGGAATCAGAGCTTATGGAGATGCTCACCGATTTTCACAATCCTGTTATTTTTGTGTCACACAATCGCGATGAGGTGTATCGCCTTGCCGAGCGTATCGGCAGTATTGAGAGCGGTGTGCTGAGTACAGTCCGCGACAAAAAAGATTTCTTCATGCGGCCTATGTCTGTGGAGCAGGCACTGCTTGTGGGCTGTAACAATATATCAGAGGTGAAATGGCAGGATAAGCATCATGTGCTTGCCGTGGAATGGGATAGCGTATTTGAGGTCACTGATGAGCAGCTTGAACAGACTGCAATGGATATGGACGACATATCACACATAGGTGTTTTCCCACAGGATATAATAATATCGGTAGGCAAAGCAAAAACGGCACTTGTATATAATAATAAAAATATAATCAGGATTAAAGATTATAAAATGATTGAAGAGTTGAAAAGCTGGGAAGTATTGTGCAAATTAAATAACGATTCAATAATTTACGCAAGCCTTCCGAGGCATACAGAAGCAAATATGCTTAGCAAAAATATAAATGATGAGCTTTATATAAAGAATTTTTATCTGCTTGGATGAGAAGTAAATGAGGACATACTATGATTTACCTGGACAATGCTGCCACAACAATTAAAAAGCCGGATGCGGTATATGATGCAGTACTTGATGCAATGAAGCACTGCGGCAATTCCGGGCGCGGGGCATCGGATGCGTCGCTTGATGCGTCGAGGAAAATATATGAGGCCAGAATGTGTCTTACAGAATTTTTCGGCGGAGATGATGCAGCCAGACTCGTTTTTACGGCAAATGCCACTGAGGCACTAAATATTGCAATTCACGGACTGTTTGAGCCGGGGGAGCATGTGATTACAACACAGCTCGAGCATAATTCCGTGCTCAGACCTCTTTATATGCAAAGGGAGCGGGGCGTGGGTGTGGATATTGTACCATGCAGTGATGCAGGCATAAAAAGGGGGATAATTTCCCCATCGGACATAGAGGCTTTAATCCGTCCGGATACAAAAGCCATCGTATGCACACATGCTTCAAATCTCACAGGCAACGTGGTGGATATTAAGTCGATAGGGCAAATCGCACGAAAGCATAACCTTTTATTTATAGTCGATGCATCGCAGACAGCCGGTGTACTTCCGATAAATGTAAAAGACATGAATATTGATGTGCTCTGCTTCACAGGCCATAAGGGGTTGATGGGACCGCAGGGCACCGGAGGACTTTATGTGGGAGAGAGAGCAGATATAAAGCCGTTTAAGAGCGGTGGCACCGGCGTGCTAAGCTTTCTTGAGAACCAGCCTATGGAGCTTCCGACAAGACTTGAGGCCGGTACCTTAAACGGTCCGGGAATCGCAGGGCTTTTAACTGGTGTCATGGAGCTTGAGAAAATCGGCCTCGACAATATATACGCTAAAGAGCATGAGCTGATGCAGGCATTTATTGAAAAAATAAAGACAATCCCCGGAATCAGTATATATGGAGATTTCGATATGCTGCCCGACAAGGGTCTGCACTGTGCGATTGTTTCAGTAAATATAGCTGATATGGACTCGGCGGAGGTGTCAGACATACTTATGAATGAGTATGGCATTGCAACAAGGAGCGGCATACACTGCGCACCGCTGATGCATAAATTCTTTGGAACACAAAATCAGGGTATGGTGAGATTCTCATTTTCATATTATAATACAGTTGATGAGATAAATGAGGCCGCTGAAGCGCTTATGCAGATTGCGGGAATGCAATAAATAGTATTAAACAATTGAAAGGAGCAAAAATGCCACAGGAAATAGTGTTTTGCAAGGGCGGTGGCTGTACTGCAAAGCTTGGTCCGGATTTGTTAAGTAATGTTTTAGCAAAGCTGCAAAGGGGGGAAAAAGACAGCAATCTGCTCATCGGGTATGATAGCTGTGATGATGCGGCAGTGTACAAAATTTCAGATGACACGGCGGTAGTCCAGACGCTTGATTTTTTTCCGCCGATGGTTGATGATCCGTATACGTTTGGACAGATAGCGGCCGCAAATGCGCTCAGTGATATATATGCGATGGGCGGCACAGTAAAGACCGCATTGAACATTGTCTGTTTCCCTGAGAAAATGGACCTGAATATACTCGGCAAAATAATGCAGGGTGGTGCCGATAAGGTGATAGAGGCAGGCGGCACACTTGCGGGCGGCCATTCTATAGCAGACAGTGATGTAAAATACGGACTTTCAGTCATGGGTACGGTCCACCCGGAGCATATTTACAGCAACAACACAGGGCAGCCGTCAGATGTGCTTATACTTACAAAGAAACTCGGCGTGGGGCTTGTATGCAACGCAAACCGCGTAGGGGAGGCTCCGTTAGGTGCAATTGAGGATGCGGTAAGCTCTATGACCACACTGAATAAGGCAGCATCCGAAATCAGTCATGCTTTCGATATACATGCATGCACGGATGTCACGGGATTTAGCTTTTTAGGGCATCTGAGTGAGATGTTAAATGATGATATAACAGCACTTATCGACTCGATTTCCATCCCGGTCATTACCGGAGCACTGCGATGCGCAGATGAGTTTTTCCTCACGGCAGCGGCCCAGCGCAACAGAAACCATGTAGGTGATAAGGTGTGCTTTGAAAAAAATATACCTTTCTCAATGGAGGAGGTACTTTTCGATCCGCAGACCTCCGGAGGACTGCTGTTTGCAGTAAAAGCTACTGAGGCAGATGCATTTTTGCATGAGCTTAAAGCCGCAGGACTTCCGGCTGCAAAAGTGGGACGATTTGTTAAGCGGCGAGATGTGCCGATATATGTGAACTGATTTTAAGCTGCCATAGCTTATGCAAATTTGCTGACAGGCTGCATGCCCTGCATTCTGAGGGTTGACGAGTTGAAATAACATAGGGAGGATTATAAATATGATAACAGTAAATGCAATAGGGGATACATGTCCGATCCCGGTTGTAAAGACAAAGAAGGCGATAGAGGCTCTCACACAGCCGGATACGGTGGAGACACTTGTGGACAATGAAGTTGCAGTGGAAAATTTAAAAAAGATGGCTGTACAGAAAGGCTATAGCTGCGATAGCAGTAAGCTCGATGACGGAAGCTACAGCGTAAAGCTGACAATTGAAGCTGTAAATGCCGATGAGCTTTCGGATACAGACGAGGCTTCACAGTATACATGCAGGCCGGCCGCAGATAACAGGGTTGTTGTAATCCGCTCTTCATATATGGGAGAGGGCAGCGAGGAGCTTGGCAGTGTACTTATAAAGGGCTTCATCTACGCACTTTCGCAGCAGGACAACCCGCCTGAAACCATGCTTTTCTACAATGGAGGAGCGAAGCTGACCTGTGAGGGCTCAGAGTCACTTGAGGATTTAAAGGAGCTTAAGAGCCGTGGGGTGAAAATTTTTACCTGCGGAACATGCCTGAACTACTATGAGCTGTCAGATAAGCTTGCAGTCGGAGAGGTGACCAACATGTATGATATCGCAGAAAAGATGGCTGGGGCATCTCTTATTGTAAGTCCGTAGAGTTATACAAGGTGTGAGGTAATGGATAAAAATTTGGCAAGAGAAAAGAAAAAACGGCTAATCATCACCTTCGAGACTACCACAGCACCGTTGAAGCTTGATATAAAGGGCAAGGCATGTGGTATTTCGGGACGCACGATCCCTCTTCCGTCTGTCATATCGGCGGGCTGCGGGCTGGCATGGAGAGCAGAGCTTTCTGACAGGGAGTGCCTCATAGCCTTTATGAAGGAGCATGACATCAGGTGGGAAGCGATGTATGAAATCGAAATGAGGTAACTGATAGTTACCTATATAGCAGGATAACAGGAGAAAAATATGTTTTATTACAATCAGTATGTGAGGGCGCAAAGCCTTGATGAAGCCTATGAGCTTTATCAGAAAAAACCGAATTTTGTGCTGGGCGGCATGCTCTGGCTCAAAATGAAAAATAGGACGCTTGGTACGGCAATTGACCTGTGCGACCTCGGGCTTGACCAAATTGATGAGGATGAGAACGAGTTTAGAATCGGTGCATATGCAACACTCAGGCAGATAGAGACTCATGAAGCACTGAATGCATATACACACGGCGCAATCGCAGAGTCGGTCAGACACATTGTCGGAGTGCAGTTTAGAAATGTGGCAACTGTCGGAGGAAGCATCTGGGGCAGATTCGGATTTTCAGATGTCATGACGATTTTCAGGGCACTGGGAGCAAAGGTGCAGCTTCACAAGGCGGGAATTATGGATTTGGACGAGTTTGCGGCACTTCCAAGAACCACGCGCGATGTGCTTGTGTCAGTAATAGTACCGAAAAATGCAAAGGGCGTAGTATACTTAAGCCAGAGAAATCAGTCAACAGACTTTCCGGTGCTCACATGTGCAGTGGCAAACAGAAGCGGCAGGTATGTGGCGGTTATCGGAGCATCACCATATATGGCAGAGCCTGTGTGGGATGAGGATGGCATACTCAATGGTATAGCAGATGCAAAGACAGATGGTAATGCAGCTTTGACAGATAACTCCGAAACCAATGCCAAAATAGATAAATTTGCCGAATATGTTGCAGAGCATATCCGTTTTGGAAGCAATATAAGGGCAGGGGCTGAGTACAGAGAGATAATCTGCAGGGTGCTTACACGCCGCGCTGTTACACAGTCGCTTGACATCTGCGATGATATTAAGCACGAGCATTAAGTAGGAAGGAATTCATATATATGGATGTTAAAATAAAATTAAATGGAAAGTTAATAACCGACTCGGTAGACCAGGATATGGTCCTTTTAGACTTTTGCCGCAAGCACAATTGCTTTTCGGTGAAGAGAGGCTGTGAGTCAGGCAACTGCGGTCTTTGTACAGTGCTTCTGGATGGAAAGCCTGTGCTGTCATGCAGCACGCCGATAGGCAGGGCAGACGGCAGAGCGGTGGACACCCTCGAGGGACTTGAGGAGGAAGCTAAGCAGTTTACAGGATTTTTTGCTGCACAGGGAGCGGATCAGTGCGGCTTCTGTAATCCGGGTTATATTGTAAATATTGTGGCGCTTCTGAGAGAAAATCCGGACCCGACTGATGAGGAAATTCTTGAATATCTTTCAGGAAATCTGTGCCGTTGTACAGGATATCAGAGTCAGCTGCGCTCAATCAGAAATTTCTTAAACAGTAAGAAAGAGGGCGCACCTCTTAATCTTGAGGCAGGCGTCTATGGAGAGGATATCGGAAAGGAGTGGCAGGATGAGCACAAATCAAACTAACGAAAACAGCTTCAACCGCGCCAGAAGGGACTACCACGCGGTTGGAAAATGTATACCGAAGAAGGATTCGAGCCAGCTTTTACTCGGAAAGCCGGTATTTACCGATGATATCACACCGCGTGATGCGCTTGTCATAAAGCTTCTTAGAAGCCCGTATGCAAATGCAATTGTCGAGGATGTAAAGACAGATATCGCTCTTAAGGTGCCGGGCATGGTCGCAGTATACACCTGGGAGGATGTTCCGAAAAAGCGTTTTTCTATCGCAGGCCAGACTTTTCCGGAGCCGTCACCATATGACAGATTAATCCTTGACCGTCATGTGAGAAGCGTAGGTGACGCCGTCGCTATAGTGGTCGGAGAATCTGAAAAGGCGGTGGACAAGGCTCTTAACATGATAAAAGTAAAGTACACGGTGCTTGAGCCGGTGCTTGACTTCAGAAAGTCGCTGGATAACAAGGTGCTCGTGCATCCTGAGGATGACTGGTCATCCAGCATAGATACAGGCGATGTAAAGCGCAATCTCATTCATCACGAGGAGGATGAGCATGGAAACGTGGAGAAAATTCTGTCAGAGTGTGATGAGATAATTGAGCACACATATCGCATAAAGGCAGCGCAGCAGGCATATATGGAGACCTGCAGGGCATACTGTGAGATAGACAGATACGGCAGACTTCACTGTATCAGCTCAACACAGATAGTTTTCCACCTGCGCCGAATACTGGCAAATGCACTTGATATTCCAAAGTCTATGGTGCGCGCTGAAAAGCCGCGTATCGGAGGAGGTTTCGGTGCCAAGCAGACTGCGGTCTGTGAGGTGTATCCGGCATTTGTTACATGGAAGACAAAGCGCCCGAGCAAGATAATCTACAGTAGAAAAGAGTGTCAGACTATCGCGTCACCGCGTCATGAGATGGAGGTCACCGTGCGTCTCGGAGCGATGAAGGATGGTCATATAAGGGCAATCGATCTTTATACGCTGTCAAATGGTGGAGCATACGGAGAGCATAGCACTACAACAGTAGGACTTTCCGGTCATAAATCGCTTCCACTTTATACAGGAGGCTGCGAGGCAACCAGATTTTCGTGCGATGTTGTGTATACAAACGTGCAGGCGGCAGGAGCATACAGAGGCTATGGAGCCACACAGGGTATCTTTGCACTTGAATCAACCGTCAATGAGCTCGCAGAAAAGCTGCATATAGACCCGGTTGAACTTCGTTTGAAAAATATTGTACGCGAGGGCATGTTTATGCCGGCATATTTTGGCGAGACAGCAAATGCATGTGCACTCGACAGATGCATAATGCACTGCGCGGACAATTTCCACTGGGCAGAAAAGTATCCTGTCCGCGATATGGGAAATGGCAAGGTTCGTGCAGCAGGCATGGCACTTGCAATGCAGGGCTCCTGCATATCCAATGTAGATGTCGGCTCGTGTACCTTAAAGCTTTCAGACTGCGGCACCTACAATATGATGATAGGCGCGGCAGACATGGGAACAGGCTGTGATACAATACTTGCGCAGATGGCGGCTGAGGTACTTGACTGCGAGCCGGATGATATAATAGTGTTTGGAGCGGATACAGATGCTTCTCCTTATGACTCGGGTTCATATGCCTCATCAACCACCTACATCACAGGAATGGCCACACAGAATGCAGCACTTGAGCTTCGTGAAAATATAAAGAAAATCGGTGCACAGCTGCTGGGCTGTGCTGCATCAGAGGTGGATTTCGACGGTAAAGAGGTGTATATCATAAATCCGGACGGTGCAGACAATGGGGCAGTTTCCGTAAGTCTTTCCGATATAGCAACAAAAGCACAGGTCAACAACACGATACCTGTAGATGTCACCGCCACATATTCATCACCTGTCTCACCGCCACCATATATGGTAGGCATGGTCGAGATAGAGCTTGATAAGGAGACAGGAGCAGTTAAAATACTTGATTATCAGGCTGTCGTGGACTGTGGAATCCCGGTCAATCCAAACCTCGCGCGTGTGCAGACAGAGGGTGGCATAGGTCAGGGAATCGGCATGGCACTTTATGAGAATGTCACCTACAATGCCGGTGGTAAAATCGCAGAAAATGATTTCATGCAGTACAAGATACCGACACGACAGGATGTGGGACATATCAACGTCGAATTTGAGACAAGCTATGAGCCGTCAGGCCCATTTGGAGTCAAGTCAATCGGCGAGATAGTTATCAATACACCGGCTCCTGCACTGGCACATGCCATTTATCGCGCAACAGGCGTATGGCACAGGACAGTTCCGTTTACCCCGGAGAAAATACTTATGGGAATGGCAGACCCTGACTGGCACGAAAAGGACCTAAGAGTGAAATGATTCATATCATATACATGGCGGCTGGAAACAGCCGCCGTTTTGGAAGTAACAAGCTGTTTTATGAGCTGGATGGAAAACCTATGTACAGGCATCTGCTTGAACGTTTGATAGAAATTAAAGATAGATATAATAAATTAAAAAATGCAGAATCGAATAACCCGGTCATAGATATAACCGTCGTTACGCGTTACCGGGAAATACTGGACTACTGCGCATGTATCCCGGATTGCCATGCAGTCTTAAGTCCTGACAGCGAAAAAGGCATAGCCTACACCATAAAAGCAGGAATTATGGCGGTGCAGGAGCAGAAAAAGACCGGTATGCAGATGTGGCAAAGCAGTGTGTGGCAGAAAAAGCTGGAAAAAACCAGTGGCTCGTTGCATAATACAGCCGAACCAGAGGACTACTACATGTTTGCAGTAGCTGACCAGCCATATTTAAAAAGTCAAAGCATGATTAAATTAATAGACAAAGTGCTTGAAAATAAAGGGAATAAGCGATTAGTATTTTCGCTTCGCTGTGGAAATGCTGTAGGTAATCCGTGTGTATTTCATTCATCGCTCATCCCGCAGCTTTTATCACTGGAGGGTGATAAGGGTGGCAGAAGTGTGGCAAAGAAGTATGACTGTGTATATGTGGATATCGCAGATGAGCGTGAGCTGATGGATGTAGATTCCTTATCAAATTCAAAACATACCGTGACATTATAAAAGCTATTATGAAAGAGCACTGTATCAGTGCATACCGAATGTATATTTTATTCAAATTCCCATATACTACCTCCAAAGCATGAATGCAAATGCAAAAAAGTAACCGGAGGACAATAAAGTGAAAATCACAGGATTGACCAGAAGAGTAGATTCCCTCGGCAGAATAGTTATACCAAAGGAGCTTCGCAGGATGCTGCATATAAAAGAGGGAAGCCCACTGGAAATATATATGGATGCGGACGAGACGATAGTGTTAAAGAAGTATTCGCAGGTTGGAAGCCTGAAGAATATATCACAGGCATATGCACAGAGCCTGTCAAAGGTAACAGGAGCCATGGTATGTGTGGCAGACCGGGATGAGATAATAGCGGCAGCCGGCAAAAACCACAAAAATTATATAGGCAAGGCTTTGTCAAAAGAACTCGAGAATATTATGGATAAGAGAAAAAGTGCATTGTACAGTAAAAAAGACGATACCCTGATACCTGTGGTAAAGGACGATAAAGCTGACTGTGAAGCGCAGGCAATAGCAGTAATAGTGCATGATGGTGATAGCGCGGGAGCCGTTATACTGTGTGTTTACGATGAAAAAGCCGATAAGTCTGAGATTGCCGAAAAGCTGGCGGGTGCAGCAGCAGAATTTCTGGCTGACCAGCTTGGCTAGAGATAGTAAAAAGCATTGTAAAAACTATTTACTTGACTACAACAGTAATAAAGATGTAAAATAGCTTGATAAAGGGAGCAATTAGCTTCCTTTTGTGCTATAAAGGTATAATAGAAAATTAAGCAATTATTAATTATCTGATGTAGAGGCATTGTAGTATAATAGACAGTACATATTGGATATAGTTGTCAATTATCTATAAAGTATGCCGATATACAATGGTATACCGATAGTTTGGAGGTAACGTTTAGAAATGGCAAAACAGAAAAAGAAAAAGAAGAAAAAGCAGCATCGCGTTTTCTGGTTTTTCATAAAGCTTCAGATTTTTCTGATGGTACTGATCCTCGGTGGATTATGCTTTTATTACTTTGGAGGCTATGCAGACAAGGTTGCGAAGCTTCACTCAGAGGCGGTAGAGCTCGTGCAGAAATCTGACAAAAACACATTTTTACCGGCGCGCACGAGTACACTCTACGATACAAACGGTGATGAGATATCCGAGACGGCCACTACCAAAAAGGCTGACTATGTGAAGTATGAGGATATACCGCAGAACTTCGTAAACTGCATGGTCAGTATCGAGGACAAGAAGTTCTATAAGCACAATGGTGTGGACCTAAAGGCAATAGTGCGTGCCGCAAAGTCCATCATAAAGAACAAGAGAATTACCCAGGGTGGCAGTACCATCACGATGCAGCTCGCCCGAAATATTTATCTGGATACGAACAAGAACTGGCAGCGAAAAGTCAAGGAAATGTTCATAGCGATGGCGCTTGAAAAGAAATATTCCAAGAACGATATTATGGAGTTCTACCTGAATAATGTCTATTTCATGAACGGATATTATGGTATTCAGGCAGCGTGCCATGGCTATTTTAACTGTGAGCTTTCGGATCTTGATTTGTCGCAGACTGCCTTTTTGTGTGCGATTCCGAACAGCCCGACGTACTATGACCCGATAAATAATAAGGATCATACACTGACGCGTCGCAATCTCATATTGAAAAACCTAAGGGAAGACGGCAAAATCACACAACAGGAATATGAGTCTGCCATAAACGAGGAGATAACCCTCAATATGCCTGAGAAGGATGACACGGTCAAGTACAATTATGTGGATACCTATGCATATTACTGCGCTACGAGGGCGCTCATGGAGAATGAGGGCTTCAAGTTCAAGTATTACTTTGACTCAGACGATGAAGAAAAGGAGTATGATGCTTCATATGATGAGATGTATTCATATTGTCAGAAAAAGCTCTACTCAGACGGTTACAAGATTTATACATCGATTGATCTGACTATGCAGCAGCAGCTTCAGGATTCAATTGACCTTACGCTTTTGGACTTTACAGACACGACCGATGATGGCACATTTAAGCTGCAGAGTGCTGCAACCTGTATAGACAACGACACAGGCGAGGTGGTTGCAATAGTTGGTGGACGAAGCCAGGATGCGGTCAGTCATACGCTAAACCGTGCTTTCCAAAGCCATCGTCAGCCGGGAAGCTCAATCAAGCCGCTCATTGTGTATACACCATCATTTGAGCGTGGTAAGACACCGGATACCATCGTAAATGACCACAAGTTTGATGGAGGACCGTCTAACTCGGGTGATTCATATTACGGTGATGTGACTATCAGGTTTGCCGTTCAAAAGTCACTGAATACTGTAGCATGGCAGCTATATGATGAGCTTACGCCAAAGGTAGGCTTACAGTATCTCAAGGATATGAATTTTACCAATATTGTAAAGGATGACTATGTCACAGCAACAGCACTTGGAGGTTTTACAACAGGTGTATCCACACTGGAGATGGCATCTGCATATTCAACACTTGAGAACGATGGAATGTACAGGAATCCGACATGTATTAAGTCGATTGTAGATTCTGACAACAATATCATATATACATCATCGCAGAAGGATACCGTCATATATACAGAGACAGCATCACGTATGATGACAGATGTCATGACAGATGTTATGAAATCAGGAACCGGACGTAGCGCTAATCTGGACAATGGCATGCCTTGCGCCGGCAAAACCGGAACCACAAACGATAAGAAGGATGGCTGGTTCTGTGGCTTTACCAGATACTACACCACATGTGTATGGGTAGGCTGCGATATGCCTGAGACAGTCAAAAAACTGACAGGAAGCTCTTACCCGGCAGAAATATGGAAGAACTACATGGATCAGATACATGCTGACCTTACACCAATAGATTTCCTGCCATATGCCCAAATATCGGATGATTATCAGGACAGCCAGGAGACACAGGATACACCTGCCGATGACCAGACGCAGAATAATCCTACAGATCAGACAGTGACCGCACCTGATGCAGGAACTACAACACCGGATAAGACCACAACAGACCCGAATAAGACAGATGCTGCTGGTGGCAACACCGGTGGAAATACCGGAGACAATACAGACGGAACAACAGGCGGAAATACCGGAGAAAACACCGGTGGTAACACAGGCGGAAATGGTGGACAAAACACCGGTGGCAACACAGGCGGAAATACCGGAGAAAACACCGGTGGCAACACAGGTGGAAATAGTGGTAACACCGGTGGTAATACAGGTGGAAACACCGGGGACAGCACAGGTGGAGCTACCGGTGGTACCACCGGAGGCGGAGCAACCCAGTAGATTTTCTTTGCGGTGCTGTCGGGAGTTGTGTTCTTTGCAGCATACGCACCTGTCATGATAGGAAACAAGATGATAGATGCGCTCATATATTCAGTGACCTACAACGGCTCATACCTTGCAGTAGAGGAAATTATCACAATCATAGTGATATCAATCCCACCGGTTAAGAAGGCGCTCGACTATGTGAAGCAGATGGCGAACAGCCGGTAGATAATCTATATTTAAATAATTAAAATATGTAAAAAAGAGCAGAATAGGTAGAAATACTTGTCCTGCTCTTTTTAGTATTCGAAAAAAGTAAAATAAAACACTCGAAAAATATAAAATAAAACATTAGAAAAATACAAAACAAAACACTCGAAAAACATAAAATAACCTTGTATAATCTGTGAATTAAATGGTATAATAACCATGAAGGGAGCAGATATTTATGGAATATATAAGCAGAATTGTTGATGATGTGATAGATAGAAAAACAGAGGCATTTAATGCAGTGAGCATCACAGGACCAAAAGGATGTGGAAAGACAAGAACAGCAAGAGAACGATGTAAAACTGTTATTGAATTTCAGGATGAAGACAAGAGAGAGGGGTATCTTGCAGTAGCAGAAACTGCACCTAAGCTCTTTTTAAAGAATCCTAAGCCAATACTGTTTGACGAGTGGCAGGATGCCCCAAAGATATGGGGAACAATAAGAAAAGCGTGCGATGACAATCCGGAGAGTGTGGGAGAGTTTTATCTGACAGGCTCATCAAGTAAGAAGATTAATACACCCCATACAGGTACAGGACGAATAACAGAGGTTACGATGTACCCTATGACTTTGTTTGAGACAGGAGAATCAAACGGAAGCATATCGTTGTTTAAATTATTAGAAGATGAAGCATATGATATTGATGGACTTACCACAGATATAAAGCTTGAGGATTTGTTTTTTGCGGTCTGTAGAGGTGGATGGCCGAGATGCATGGCACTTTCAAAGGACAGTGCAAAGCTTGAAATAGCTAAGGATTATTATAGGCAGATTTATCAGAAGGACATATCAGCGATTGATGGAGTAAACAGAAATCCGGAATGGGCAAGGACACTGCTTTGGTCGTATGCCAGAAATATGGCTACTACAGCAAAACGCAAGAATATATTTTCAGATGTAAAAGCCACACAGAATGTTACAGATGTAACGCTTTCTTCATATATAGATGCTCTGGAGCTATTGTATGTTGTAAAGGATATAGATGCCTGGACACCGCATTTGCGTTCGAAAACAGCTATCAGAGCTGCCAAAAAGCATATATTTGTTGATCCCTCTATAGGATTGGCTGCGCTTGGTGTTAATCCGGACTATTTTATCAACGATTTGGATCTATTTGGGCATGTATTTGAAAATATGGTGCTTAGAGATTTACTTGTATTTGCTGAAAAGCACAATGCCAGAGTGATGCATTATACAGATGATATGGGCGTAGAAGCAGATGCAGTCTATCAGTTGGAGGACGGCCGTTATGCGCTTATTGAAATAAAAACCGGAGTGAACAAGATTCCGGAAGCGGAAAAATCCTTGCTGCGATTCAAGGATATTATCTTAAAATATAATGAGAAAGCATTGGAAAAAGAAAAACATCCACGTGATGTATATAAAGAACCATCGGCACTGATTGTGATTTGCGCAAATGCAACCATGGCATATACCACGGAGTCAGGAGTTCGGGTTGTGCCGGTTGGGTGTTTGAGAGATTAATATAGAGCAGACTGTAAAATTGAGCTGACCACTCATAATTACAGTCTGTTTTTTATTGTATATTATTGTCACAGTGTAAGGGAGCAGGCGGGCAGAAAATTACTCATCCAATGAGTTTGTACGAAGCTGCTTAGAGTCTGTTGGAATTGTAATAGGTACACAGCAGCGCACGTGCATGGAAGCACGGGCGAGGCGTTACCGCGCCAAGGACGGCGCGTAAAAGCCGGCTGCGTCAGGCATAGAAAACCTGACTTACAATTCTTACAGCCTCTTGGCTGCTGGTAGGAGACGTTTTGGATGGGTAATTTTCTGCCCGCCTGCTCCCGTACCATATAAAAAATGAAAAATAAAAATACTTTGACTTGACAACTATTTAAAATGTGATATACTTTCACTGTCAAATGATTTGATGATGAAAATATTTGACATGCAAACTAGTGCAAATATACCAGCACACAAAACCGAAAATAAACACAGAAAAAGGAGAACAGAAATATGTTGGAGAAAATCAAGGAAATCGTAGCAGATCAGTTAGGAATCGACGAGGATGATATCAAATTAGAGTCAAACTTCAAGGAGGATCTTGAGGCAGATTCATTAGATCTTTTCGAGCTTGTAATGGCACTCGAGGAGGAGTACGGAGTAGAAATCCCTTCAGAGGATTTAGAGAAAATCGCAACAGTTAACGACATCATTGAGTATCTTAAGAACAAAGGTGTAGAGGCTTAAAAGACATGGAAACAAGAATAACAAAGCTTCTTGGAATCAAATATCCGGTCATTCAGGGTGGCATGGCATGGGTAGCAACCCATGAGCTTGCCAGCGCTGTGTCCAATGCAGGCGGACTTGGCATCATCGGAGCAGGCGGAGCCCCGGCTTCATGGGTAAAGGAGCAGATAGTCGCTGCAAAGAAGGAGACAGATAAGCCGTTCGGAGTCAACCTCATGCTTATGAATCCGGAGGCCGATGAGATAGCAAAAATCATCGCCGAGGAAAAGGTAAAGGTAGTCACCACCGGCGCAGGAAACCCTGCAAAGTACATGGATATGTGGAAAGAAGCAGGCGTCATCGTAATCCCTGTAGTTGCAAGCGTAGCACTCGCAAAGCTCATGGAGAGAGGCGGGGCAAGTGCGGTAATCGCCGAGGGAATGGAGTCAGGCGGACATATCGGAGCACAGACTACCATGACACTTGTGCCACAGGTTGTTGATGCAGTGAGCATCCCTGTTATCGCAGCAGGCGGAATTGCAGACAACAGAGGCTTCAATGCAGCATTTGCACTCGGTGCAGAGGCAGTCCAGATGGGTACACGCTTTGTCACCGCAAAAGAATCGATAGTACATGAAAACTATAAGCAGAAGGTCATTAAGGCCAAGGATATAGATTCCGAGGTTACAGGAATGAGCACAGGCCATCCGATCAGAGTGCTCAGAAACAAGATGACCAGACAATATCTCAAGCTTGAAAAGGAAGGGGCTCCATTTGAAGAGCTCGAAAAAATGACACTTGGCGCACTCAGAAAAGCCGTTGTAGACGGAGATACCGTATATGGCAGCGTCATGGCAGGTCAGAGCGCAGGTCTCGTAAAGAAAGAGGAAACCTGCAAAGAAATCATTGAGGATGTAGTGGGACTGAACAAATAGACAGTATTCACTTTTACATGCAAATTTAAGGATACCGGGCCGCCTGCAAAGAGTGGCTTACGGTATCTTGTCAGAAATAAGGAGAAACCGAAAATGGGTAAGAGAGTATTTATGTTTCCCGGACAGGGCTCACAGTATATAGGAATGGGTAAGGAGTTTTACGATACAATGCCAAATGCAAAGGCAGTAATCGACCTTGCCAGTGAACAGACAGGCTTGGATATTCCGGCATTATGCTTTGAGGAAAATGACAAGCTGAATATTACAGAGTACACACAGATATGTATGCTTGCAGTTGAGGCAGCTATATATCAGGCAATCATTGACAAAGGTATCACACCTGATGTCACAGCAGGCTTAAGCCTTGGGGAATATGGTGCTCTCATCGCATCAGGAGCCATGACTATGGCAGATGCATTTGCAGTTGTCAGAAAAAGAGGAATCTACATGCAGGAGGCAGTTCCTACAGGTGGAGCCATGACAGCGGTTTTAGGACTTGATCCGCAGGTCATTGAGGATATCTGCAAAAAGACAGTAGATGAGACAAATTCAGTTGTATCGGTAGCCAACTATAACTGCCCTGGACAGATTGTTATCACAGGAGAAAAGGCAGCAGTAGATGCCGCTGCAGCAGCATGCAGCGAGGCAGGTGCCAAGAGATGCGTACCGCTCAAGGTCAGCGGACCTTTCCACTCAGCAATGCTTAAGGGTGCAGGAGAAAAGCTCGCAGATGCACTTGAGAGTGTAGAAATCCACGATATCAAGGTGCCATATATCACAAACGTCACAGCAGACTATGTGAAGTCACCGGCAGACGTCAAGGATTATCTGACACAGCAGGTTTCATCGTCAGTGCGCTGGCAGCAGACAATCGAGCGTCTTATCGCAGACGGTGCAGATGAGTTCGTGGAAATCGGACCGGGACGCTCACTCAGCGGATTTATGAGAAAGATAAATAGAGACATAAAAGTCGTAAACATAGACAAACTGGAGGATTTTGAAAAGTATGTTAACAGGTAAAAATGCCCTGGTTACTGGCGCAAGCCGCGGAATTGGAAGACAGATAGCTCTTACACTTGCCGCAGCACACGCCTTTGTAATAGTAAATTATAATGGTTCAAAGGAAAAGGCAGATGCCGTTGTTGCAGAGATAAAGGCAGCAGGCGGTGATGCAGTTTCTTATCAGTGCAATGTATCTGATTTTGACGAGTGCCAGAATATGATAACAGCGCTCATCAAGGAGTACAAGCACATAGATATCCTCGTAAACAACGCAGGAATCACAAGAGACGGTCTCATCATGAAGATGAGCGAGGCAGACTATGACGCAGTGCTCGACACAAACCTTAAGGGTGCGTTCAACACAATCCGTCATATGTCACGCTATTTCTTGAAGCAGAAATCAGGAAGAATTATCAATATTTCATCAGTTTCCGGTATACTCGGAAATGCAGGACAGGCCAACTACAGCGCCAGCAAGGCAGGAGTTATAGGACTCACAAAGGCTGTAGCCAGAGAGCTTGCCAGCCGGGGAATCACAGCAAACGCAGTGGCACCGGGCTTTGTAGAGACAGAGATGACAGATGTGCTTGCCGATGCGGCAAAGGAGAATCTTTTATCACAGATTCCGCTTGGCAGACCGGGAAACACAAAGGATATCGCAAACGCAGTATTATTTTTAGCATCAGATGCAGCAGGCTACATCACAGGCCAGGTGCTGTCTGTTGACGGAGGAATGGCAATATGAGTAGAAGAGTAGTTGTAACAGGACTTGGAGCAGTAACACCAATCGGAAATAATGTGGACGATTTCTGGACATCGGTAAAGGCCGGAAAAATCGGATTTGACCACATCACAAAATTTGACACAACAGATTATAAATGTCACATTGCAGCAGAGCTTAAGGACTTTAACCCACAGGATTTTATGGACAGAAAGGCTGCAAAGAGAATGGAACCATTCTCACAGTACGCTGTAGCTGCTGCAAAGCAGGCAATTGATGACAGTGGATTTGACATCGAAAAGGAAGATCCATACATGGTTGGATGTGCCATCGGTTCAGGTATCGGAAGTCTTCAGGCTATGGAGCGCGAGACACAAAAGCTTTATGAAAAGGGACCAAACAGAGTCAATCCTCTGCTTGTTCCGCTTATGATCTGTAACATGGCAGCAGGAAATGTTTCCATCCAGTTCGGACTCAAGGGAAAGAGTATCAATGATGTAACAGCCTGCGCTACAGGAACAAACACAATCGGTGAGGCATACAGAAGCATCCAGTACGGTGAGGCTGACGTGATGGTAGCCGGTGGTACAGAGGGCAGTGTATGTCCTATCGGAATCGCAGGATTTACAGCACTTACAGCGCTTTCTACAGTAGATGATCCGGCAAAGTGCTCACTTCCGTTTGACAAGAACAGAAGCGGCTTTGTAATGGGTGAGGGCGCAGGAGTAGTTATCCTTGAAGAGCTTGAGCATGCAAAGGCAAGAGGTGCAAAGATTTATGCAGAGGTAGTCGGATACGGCTGCTCATCTGATGCATACCACATCACATCTCCGCAGGAGGATGGCGCAGGTGCAGCAAGAGCCATGACCAATGCCATGAGCGATGCAGGTGTCACACCGGCAGATGTAAAATACATCAATGCTCACGGAACAGGTACACATCACAATGATCTCTTTGAGACAAGAGCAATCAAGCTTGCGTTCGGTGATGAGGCTGCAAATCTTAAAATCAATTCAACAAAGTCTATGATAGGACATCTGCTCGGAGCAGCAGGAGCTGTTGAGTTTATAACATGTGTGAAGGAAATCCAGGATGGATTTATACATAAGACTGTTGGCTATGAGACTCCTGATGAGGAGATTGACCTCAATTACTGCAAGGACAGCTATGAGGAGCCTGTTGAGTATGCACTTAGCAATTCACTGGGATTCGGTGGACATAATGCAAGTATTCTGCTCAAGGCTTATAAATAATTTAGGGGCTTCGCGAATGTAGGCTGTGAGGTCCGGTGGAGCACACAGTATATTCCTCATAAAAAATATGAAGTCAGTCACGGCATTTTGCACGGACAGGCTGTGATATGGTGTTAGCATTTCATGCTATTGGAGCGGATGGAACGCCGTGACAGTTCATATTTTTCATTCAGAACACACTGTGTGCTTCCCGGCTCCACTTTGTTGAGCGCGAAGCATGTAGATAGTTTGGAGTAAATTGAGAAAGGATAGATGTATATGTCAATTATGAATACGCAGCAGATTATGGATATTCTGCCGCACCGCAGTCCGTTTCTTCTCATTGATACGGTTGAGGAACTGGAGCCGGGCGTAAAGTGTGTGGCTAAGAAGAATGTGACTATGAATGAGCCGCATTTTATGGGACATTTTCCGGGAAATCCGGTGATGCCGGGAGTGCTTATTATTGAGGCTTTGGCGCAGACAGGTGCAGTTGCCATTCTTTGTCAGGATGAGTGGAAGGGCAAGACTGCATATTTTGCAGGCATCAATAATGCCAAGTTCAAGCAGAAGGTGGTTCCGGGAGATACTCTGGAGCTGACCACTGAGATTATAAAGGTTAAGGGTCCTATCGGTGTGGGCAAGGCTGTTGCCAGGGTAAACGGCAAGGTCGCCTGTATGGCGGAGCTTACATTTGCAATAGGTTAATTGCATAAGGAGACATGATGAAGTTATTCAAGAAGAAAGATAAAAATATAGAAGCTGAAGAGATTTTAGCAAAAAACGCTGAGAGCGCAAAAACAGCCGCAGATGGCAAAAATGCCGGTGCAGCACAGGAAACAAAAGAGGATGTCCCTGAGACAATTGTTTGTCCCAAGTGTGGCAAGACTGTGCTCAAATCAGTTGTAAAACAGCACAAATACGTCTGCTATGAGTGTAATTATTATTTCCGTGTGCGTGCTAAAAACAGAATCAGAATGGTTTCCGACAAGGAAGCATTTGAGCCATGGTTTACAGAGCTTACAACAGGAAATCCTCTCAATTTCCCTGAGTATGAGGAGAAAATTGCAAAGACTCAGGAGAAAACAGGACTTTCTGAGGGCATTGTCATCGGTAAGACAAAGATTTACGGCGAGGAGACAGTGCTTGGTGTAATTGATTCAAGATTTATGATGGGAAGCATGGGTCATGTGGTTGGTGAGAAAATCACAAGCGCATTTGAGCGTGCCACAGAGGAAAGACTTCCGGTTATATTATTCTGCTGTTCAGGCGGTGCCAGAATGCAGGAGGGTATCATTTCGCTGATGCAGATGGCTAAGACTTCAGCCGCAGCAAAGCGTCATTCAGAGGCAGGACTTTTATATGTGCCTGTACTCACAGATCCTACAACAGGTGGTGTGACAGCCAGCTTTGCAATGCTTGGAGACATCATTCTTGCAGAGCCGAAGGCACTTATCGGCTTTGCGGGACCTCGTGTTATCGAGCAGACCATCGGACAGAAGCTGCCTGAGGGCTTCCAGAGGGCAGAGTTCCAGCTTGAGCACGGCTTTGTGGATATGATAGTTGAGCGTGAGGATTTAAAGAAGACTCTTTACAAGATTTTACGTGCTCACAGACCTACCACTGGCTATGCCAATTTTGATCCACTTCACTCAGACGACAATTACGAGCCGACAGAGCTTATGAAGGAGCGCGAGGCAAAGGCCAAGCCATTTAAGGTATGGGATAAGGTCAGCGCCGCAAGACAGATTAAGAGACTTGCATCGGTTGACTATATGGACTATATCTTTGATGAGTTTATGGAGCTGCACGGAGACAGATATTTCCGCGATGACCCGGCTATCGTAGGTGGAATCGCATATTTAGACGGTCAGCCGGTCACAGTTATCGGTGTCCACAAGGGAAAAGACCTTGAGGACTGCGCAAAGAGAAACTATGGTATGCCATCACCTGAGGGCTACCGCAAGGCACTGCGCCTCATGAAGCAGGCAGAGAAATTCAACCGTCCAATAATAACCTTTGTCAATACATCAGGAGCTTATCCGGGAATGGAAGCAGAGGAAAACGGACAGGGTGAGGCAATCGCAAGAAACCTTTATGAGATGAGCGGCATCAAGGTGCCAATCCTTTGTCTCATGATAGGAGAAGGCGGAAGCGGCGGAGCTTTAGCTCTTTCTGTAGGAAATGAAGTGTGGATGATGGAAAATGCCACATACTCAATTCTCTCGCCTGAGGGCTTTGCATCTATCCTCTGGAAGGACGGAAAGCGTGCAAAGGAAGCCGCAGAGGTAATGAAGATTACAGCACACGACTTAAAGGAGCTTGATGTCGTGGATGATATAATACCTGAGTTTGGCGGAGCCGATGAGGATGCTCTTTCATCAATCGGAAACTACATGAAGGGCAACATGAAGAAATTCTTGGAAAAAGAAAGCAAATTGACAAAGAACCAGCTCTTGGAGGAAAGATACAAGCGTTTCCGCAAGTTCTAGTCCCGGAAAGGAAATTCTATGAAGATAGTTGGAACAGGAAGCTGCCTGCCACAGAGAGTGGTCTCAAACGATGACCTGGCAGCCATAATGGACACATCTGACGAGTGGATCAGCTCGCGTACAGGAATAAGAAACAGACACATTGCAACGACTGAGACAACCACCTCACTTGCCTGTGATGCAGTAAAAAGTGCGCTGCAGGATGCGGGAATTGACGGAAGTGAGATAGACTTGATAATAGCGGCAAGCGTATCCACAGACAAAATCGTTCCGTCGCTCGCATGTCAGATTCAGGCTGAGATAGGTGCAGGCAGTGCAGTGGCATTTGATATAAATGCCGCATGCTCAGGCTTTTTATTCGGGCTTGCCACAGCGGATGCATATTTTAAGACCGGCAGATTTCACAAGGCAGTCGTAGTGGGAGCAGAGGTTCTTTCAAAAATAATGGACTGGAATGACAGAAGCACCTGTGTACTCTTCGGAGACGGAGCAGGAGCAGCCGTTGTGACAGACGAGGGCGATGCCTTCAAGGGCTTTGTACAGGGTTCTGACGGAAAAGGCGGTGAGGCGCTTGACGGAGACAACCGTCCAGTAGTCAATCCGTTTACCGACAATGGAAAGCAGTCTGCACTCGGTGGCTATGTCACCATGGACGGTCCTGCTGTATACAAGTTTGCGGTAAAGACAGTGCCAAAGGCTATAAATGAGCTGCTTGATGAAATCGGCTGGAGCGCAGATGATGTTGATGTCTATGTGCTGCATCAGGCCAATATCCGTATTATTGAGTCGGTTGCCAAGAGGCTTAAGCAGCCTATGGACAAATTTCCGACCAATTTACAGCAGTGTGGAAATATTTCTGCGGCAAGTGTGCCGATTTTGCTTGATAAAGTCCGCAAAGATGGTATGATAAAGCATGAGGAAAAAATAATTTTATCAGGCTTTGGAGCAGGACTTACATGGGGAGCCTGCGCCATAGAGTGGCAATAGAAAGAGGTATTTATGACGGCAGATGAAACTTTAAATGAATTATTGGTGTGTCTGTTCAAGGATTTGACAGAGATAGAGGGCAGATGTCTGATAACAGACGAATTTTCTGATATTTCTATCAACGATATGCATATAATAGAGGCAATAGGAGTCGATGAGCCAAAGCGCTCCGGCACCGTAGCCAAGCTTATGTCTATCACTCTGGGCACGCTGACAAAGGCAATAGATGGTCTCACCCGCAAGGGATACGTGAACCGTATCCGCAGTGAGGAGGATAAGCGTGTGGTAAAGCTCTCACTCACCGACAAGGGAAAGAGTGCATACTATCATCATGAGCAGTTTCACCGTCATATGATAGAGCATATAAAGGACGATCTTTCGGATGACGAAATGAAAGTTCTTATAACTTCACTTGCAAAACTCTCGGATTATTTCAAGGTGGTATATTCCGATGATGAGGAGAATCAGTACCAAAACTGGGATAATATAAATGAAGATAATAAATAAAATGAATTTTTTTTATATAAAACTTTCAAAAATTACTTGATTATAGCAATAGATTTATATAAAATAAACTTGTTGATGTGAAAAATAATTTTGTAAAGGAGATATAAAAATGAGCTATGTTGATGAAGTACTCGAAGTAGTAAAGAAGAAAAACGCAGATCAGCCTGAGTTCTTACAGGCAGTAACAGAGGTTCTTGATTCTTTAAGACCTGTGATCGATGCAAATGAGGAATTATACAGAAAGAATGCGATTCTTGAGAGAATCACAGAGCCTGATCGTCAGATCATGTTCCGTGTTCCTTGGGTAGATGACAACGGACAGGTTCAGGTAAACAGAGGTTTCCGTGTACAGTTCAATAATTCCATTGGACCATACAAGGGAGGTTTAAGACTTCATCCTTCTGTAAACCTGGGTATTATCAAGTTCTTAGGTTTCGAGCAGGTATTTAAGAATTCTCTTACAACACTTCCAATCGGTGGTGGTAAAGGTGGTTCTGATTTCGATCCTAAGGGTAAATCTGACAGAGAGATCATGGCATTCTGCCAGAGCTTCATGACAGAACTTTGCAAATATATCGGAGCAGACGTTGACGTACCGGCCGGAGATATCGGAACAGGTGCAAGAGAGATCGGCTTCTTATTTGGACAGTATAAGAGAATTCGTGGATCATACGAAGGTGTGCTGACTGGTAAGGGTCTTACCTATGGTGGATCTCTTGCACGTACACAGGCTACCGGATATGGTCTGTTATATCTTACTAACGCATTATGGAAAGATCATGGTATGAGCCTTGAGGGAAAGACAGCAGCAGTTTCCGGATCTGGTAACGTTGCTATCTACGCAATCGAGAAGGCACAGCAGCTCGGTGTCAAGGTTGTAACATGTTCTGATTCTACCGGATGGATTTATGATCCAAACGGAATTGATGTTGCTCTTCTTAAGGAAGTTAAGGAAGTTAAGCGTGCCCGTCTTACTGAGTATGCAGCTGCTAAGTCAACTGCTGAGTATCATGCAAAGCAGAACGGTGAGCACGGTGTATGGCAGTACAAGGTAGATCTTGCTCTTCCATGTGCGACTCAGAATGAGTTAGACATTGAGGATGCCAAGATGCTCGTTGCTAACGGTGTTACATCTGTAACAGAGGGTGCTAACATGCCTACAACTCTTGAGGCTACAAAATATCTTCAGGAGAACGGAGTACTCTTCGTAGGTGGTAAAGCTGCCAATGCAGGTGGTGTTGCTACATCAGCACTTGAGATGAGCCAGAACTCTGAGAGACTTTCATGGACATTCGAAGAGGTTGACGGAAAGCTCAAGGGTATCATGGAGACAATCTACGCTAACATTAGTGATGCTGCTAAGAGATACAATGCAACAGTTGGTGGAAAGACTGACTATGTTGCAGGTGCAAATATCGCAGGCTTTGAGAAAGTAGTTGACGCTATGTTAGCACAGGGTGTGTGCTAATCAATAAAAACGAACCCCGGAAATTCAATGTTTCCGGGGTTTTATTGTGCGTATTTTTACAGTAAGTGTTCGTAAGTTTGAGTAAAAATTTGATAGTAATATACTGGCAATATACTTATAATATACACGCAAGATACAAACGATTTTGCATAATATACGCATAATATACTTGGTTTTTGGCACTGTTTTAGAATATTTATACAGTAAAAGGGAGGCATGACCTCCCTTAAATTTTGTTGACTTCATCAATAAGCTGTTGTGTGGTTTTATGTGTGTACACTCCCTTTGTGACATTGTTTTTCATGCTGTGACCCATTATGAGTTTGATGCAAACCTCATTCGCTCCGGCATCATCCATCAACGATGCAAAGGTGTGGCGACCGTCATGCGGTAGATGCTGCATACCGAGTCTGTTCATAACGGTGTTGAAATTTGCACTCACATACGAACCGTAGGTGTAGTGGTTTCCGTACTTATTATTCACAAGAAATCTTCTGTTCGGATCGTACCGATTCTTTATTAGTGGCAAAATTTTGTCTGCGATTGGTATTGTTCTGTCTGTGCCTGCCTCTGTTTTCATTCCTCCAATCATGTATTGTTCATCCAGATGCACATTATCCGTGGTTATCTCCAAAAGTTCCGTAGGTCTTAGGCCGGTGTAGATCGTAATGAGAATGAGGTCCACATTGTTTATCACATACAGTTTAGACCAAAGGGTTGCAATTTCTTCATTGGTATATCTGCTATGGATTTGTTCTGTCGGATCAACCCATGAGTATACAAAGAACTGAGACAAATCTTTTTCTATATAGTTGTTCATCAGGGCATACTTGTATAGATTGTTAAGGATCGTGCGGATATTAGAGACAGTAGAGTTTGATTTACAGGTCCATTTATTGATACACTCCTGGACCTCATCAGTTCGTAGGGCATTAAATTTCTTGTGGTGCAAATCTGATAAGTGGTTGAAAGCAATCTCATAGTTCCGCCAGGTGTTTGATGAAATCTTATCCGGCAGAGCCTTTCGATAATTTTTCCACTTTCCATACATCTCTGCAAAAGTAGGTGTCTCGGCGTATTTAATATGTTCCGCAACCACATCGGCATTATTCAATTCCGACAGAAAAGCATAGGCGTGTTCCTGTTTGGCGAAGTATTCAAGGTATTTGAACGTTTGCCGGTAAGCTATGGAATACTCATAACCCTCTTCTTGCATCAGAGTCTCGGCGAACTCACAGATGGCATCTGAGGAAATAGCAGCCCACATCTGAGCTTTTCTTTTCCATTTGAAGTTATACCGGTTGAGTTCCCGGCGGATATTAGACGGCAGATCTTTCGGAGCATCAATCTCTACAAATTCCGCAATTTCAGAAGTTCGGACGGCATAAGGCTTACGCCTCTTGCCTTTTAGTTTGATTACACTACCGTAACCGTTTGGCAGACGCATAATATCATCCTCCTTTTTCCTAAAAATGGGCGTAAAAATGCCCGGTATATTGTTTTTCTACCGGGAAGATGATATAATGCAAGGTGTTCAGACGAGCATACATCGGCTTTCCGGTGTGTGTTTATAGATACCGTCTCTGTTGGTAGCAGAGGCGGTTTTCTATTTTAGTATTTCTGTCGGTTTTCAACGACTCTGCCAATGATTCTCACTGGCTTATTCTCAATTTCCTCATTTGAATAGAACATAGGCTCATAGGTCTGATTAAAAGGAATGAGTCTGATTCCACTAGGGAACTTTGCCAACTTTTTGCAAGTGGCACTGTCTCCATTGACTAACACAATGACAAGATCTCCTGATTCTGCATAGTTCTGTTTGCGGACAATCACAACATCCCCATTGCAGATACGAGGTTCCATTGAATCTCCCTTTATTTTTAGAGCGAAGAAATCTCCGGTATGAGCCAATTCCTCTGATATTTCCTCATAATCTATAACATCCTCAATGGCTTCAATAGGTATTCCGGCGGCCACATTACCAAGAACCGGTATGCGGATTGCTTTCTTAGCCATCCTCACTTTCTCGGGAGAAACAGATACTTTCATATTATCATCTAATTGATTAAAAAGTTCGTCGAAACTCATAAACATTCCATTTGCCGCTTTCTTTATTGTTGCCATGGACGGAACAGGCGGTTCTCCTGTTTTCGGATTGAGATTATTTTCAAGCTGGGATATGTAACCTTTACTCAAACCACTAGCTTTCGCAAATCTATCCATGCTCATGCTATTTTCTTCTCTATATGCCCTTATTATCTGCCCTAATGTCATAAGAAAACCTCCTTTCAATGTTTAGTCCATTATACAATGTACGGAACAAAAAGTCAATTTTTTTGTAAAATGTGCTTGACAATAAATGTTTAGTCGGCTATACTCAAATTGTTCAGTCGAGCAAACATCGGACAAAGAAAGGAGGCGCAGTAATGGCGTATCGAATCAGAGAACTTAGAGAAAAGAAGAAACTTACCCAGGAACAGTTAGCTCAAATGTCTGGCGTAAGCAGAACAACCATAGTTCTACTTGAAAACAACGAAGAGCATGAGGCTATGGTCGGTACTCTGAAATCGTTGGCGGCGGCTTTGAATGTCCCTGTCAGCAAACTTTTTACCCAAAAAGTTTAGTCAAACAAACATGAAAAGGATAATCCACAACGAACTAAGACACAGCAAAACGAACAGATTGAGGTAAGAAGCAATGAACAGTGAGAGAGTAACACCAAAAAATGCAGCGAAAGAGTTGCAAATGGATGTGATTACGCTCCGTGAACTTATGAAAAGGGAGAAATTGCCTATTGGATATGCCATAAAGCGAGAGGGTAAATCCAAGTGGGGATTTTACATATATCGCCACCTTTTGGATCAGGAGAAAGAACGACTTGGTATAGGTTAAGCATCCGCAAGGATTGTTTAATAGATATTTTTTGAGGAAAGGAGACGCACCATGAGAAAAGGTACAGTTAAATGGTTCAACGCCGCAAAGGGCTATGGTTTCATTACAGGCGAAGATGGAGTTGATGTGTTCTGCCATTTCAGCGCATTGCAGATGGACGGTTACAAGACTCTCGTAGAGGGACAGCCCGTAGAATTTGATGTTGTTGACGGAACCAAGGGACCGCAGGCATCCAACGTAACAGTAATTCAGTAGCGGTTTAGGGGGTAAGGCATTGCCGAACCCCATAAACAGAGAAAGGAAAATCCACCATGAAGATTTCAAAAATCACGATAAAGCAGCTCTTCGGGATTAAGGAATGGCAGGGGGACGGAAAGAACATTGAGCTTGTCGGAGACAACGGTACTGGAAAAACATCCGTTATTGACGCAATCAGATATGCTCTTACAAATTCCTCAGACCGTGAATTTATCGTAAAAAACGGAGAGACAGAGGGAGAGATTTACATAGAAACAGATAACGGTCTCTCCATTGACAGAAAAGCCAGAACGGCAATGACAGATTACAAATCTGTTAAGCAGAACGGCAATGTGATTCCCAGTCCTGAGTCGTTTCTGAAAACAATATTCACACCGTTGCAGCTTTCCCCTATGGAGTTCATCTCTATGGATAAGAAAACCCAGAACGCAACGATTTTGGATATGATTCAGTACGATTGGAACCTTGACACCATCAAGGAATGGTTCGGGGAAATTCCGAGGGATGTAAATTACGAGCAGAATATCTTGGCTGTCCTGAATGATATTCAGGCAGAGAACGGTTACTACTTTATGCACCGTCAGGATGTAAACCGTGATATTCGTGCGAAGAAAGCAGTTATCGCAGATATTGGCAGCTCACTTCCTATCGACTATGACGGAGAGAGATGGGAAAAGGAAAACCTCTCAGACCTCTACACAGAGATCGAGAAGATCCGCAAGAACAACGAGACTATTGAAAAGGCAAAACGCCTTAGAGACAGCCACGATGGAAAAATCCGCTCATTTCAGGCAGACAAGGAAATTAAAATTGCCGCACTTGATACGGAAATGGCTCAGCAGGAAAAGAACATTGAGAGTGAGTTGGCGCAGCTTGAAGAGAGAATAAAAGCCCTCAGAGAGAAGAAAGATGGTCTTGCTGGTGTAAAAGCGGACAAGGTAAAGGTAATTCAGTCGGAGTATGAGGCATCCGTGTCTAAGTATGAAGCTGAGCAGGCATCCTACGCAGAATACGCAGATATGGAAACCACACCTATTGATGATCTTATGGCAAAAGCCAATGAGACTGAGAAGATGAAAGGCCATATCAATGAGTGGCACAGAATGTTGAACATCCAGAAAGAGGTTGATGAGTTGCAGAGCGAGTCAAACAGTCTCACAGAGAAGATCGAACTGGCAAGAACTCTTCCGGGAACCATTCTGGAAACCGCAGAGATTCCGATTGAGGGTTTGACCGTTAAAGACGGAATACCTCTTATCAATGGATTGCCGGTAAGCAATTTGTCAGAGGGAGAAAAACTTGACCTCTGCATTGATGTGGCAATTCAGAATCCGGCGGGATTACAGATCATCCTTATTGATGGTACTGAGAAACTGTCTGAGGAAAACCGCACACGTCTCTATGAGAAGTGCAAAAAGAAAGGGTTGCAGTTCATAGCAACCAGAACCACAAGCAACAATGAATTAACAGTTATTGAACTGTAGGAGGAAACACTATGGCAGGAAAGAATGATAACTTTGACGCACTTATGGCAATGATGGCACTCAAACACATTATGGATGATACGAAAGATATTGAAATCCATCCATTCACTTGTGAAGTGACCGTAACGCCTACATCAATCAGCTGCAGTTCTTCTGGAAATAAGGCATTTCTCGAAGATATTGACGGTGGAATGGAGTGGGCGGAGGAAACCAGCAACCTCATCAAAGATATTATGTCTGAGCAGACAATAAAGCTCACTGATTTGATGAAAAAGAAATTTGGTTTCGATACCGTCAAAGTTAAGCCCGACTCCGAAGATGGTTTTGCGGATTTTTTGAAGAACCTTTTCGGGGGGGGGTACAGACGATAGCGAATAAAATAAATAATCTGCCTGCCATAGCCTTTTCTTGGTAGGCAGATTCATAAAAATACAAGGAGGTTATTTATGGCAACAAAAGACACAAATTATTTAGTTGCAGTTCATAAAGGACTGGACGAAAGCCTTGAAAAACAGGTTGCAGCTCTGCCGGAGAAATTCAACAAGCAGAGATTTTTACAGAACTGCATGACGGTTCTGCAGGACGGACAAGCTGATTTCTCAAAATGCGAAGCACCGACCGTTGTGCGAACACTCTTAAAAGGAGCTTTCCTTGGTCTCGATTTCTTTAACGGAGAGTGTTACGCAATTCCTTACGGAAATCAGTGTCAGTTCCAGACTGATTACAAGGGAGAGATCAAGCTGTGCAAGAGATATTCGAGCAATCCTATTCAAGACATTTACGCAAAGGTAGTCCGTGAGGGAGATAAGTTTGAGGAAGTAATTGAAAACGGTAAGCAGTATGTCAATTTCAGACCTAAGACTTTTTCAAACGGAGAGATTATCGGTGCATTTGCGGTAGTCCTCTACAAAGACGGTTCCATGATGTACGACACCATGAGCAAAGAGGACATTGAACATACCAGACAGACATTCTCAAAGGCAGCAAACAGCAAGGCTTGGAAAGAAAGTTACGGAGAGATGTGTAAGAAAACAGTTCTCCGCCGACTGTGTAAGTTGATTGACCTCAACTTTGATACCGCAGAACAGTGTCAGGCATTTGAAGATGGTTCGGCATTTGATGTTAAGGAAAAACCGAAAGAGAAGTATCAGGCACAGGACATTTACCAGTCTCACGATCAGAGTTCTCATAACGCAGATGAGAGTTCTGATGGTGTGATTGACGGAACATTCAAGGAAGTAGATGAGTAATCTTCTTAAACTTACCCCGGAGAACTATTACACCAAAGAAGCTAATATGCAGTATGTGTCCGTTTCTCAGTACAAAGAGTTCAACGGCACGACCGGAAAAATGGGTTGTGAAGCATACGCTATGGCGAAGCTCCGGGGAGAAGTTGAGGAAGTAACCACAACTGCGTTAATGGTAGGCTCCTATGTGGATGCCTACTTTGAGGGTACACTTCCTACATTTTCCGCACAGCACCCGGAAATCTTCTCATCCAGAGGTAAAACCGCCGGAGAGTTGAAATCCGAATACAAACAGGCCTCAATTATGATTGACCGTGCCGTGAAAGATCCAGTTTTCATGCAGTACATGGCCGGAGATAAACAGGTTATTATGACCGGAGAAATTGAGGGAGTTCCTGTCAAAATCAAAATTGACAGTGCAGATGGCAGACGAATCACTGATCTCAAAACAGTAAAGAGCATAACAGAAACCTTTTACGCAAAGGACCTGGGGCAGAGACTTAATTTCTGCGAATGGTGGGGATATGATTTGCAAGCTGCCGTGTACAGAGAGATTTACAGACAGAATACAGGTGATCTCTTGCCGTTTTACATTTGTGCTGTCAGCAAGGATAAGACAGACAACATTCCTCATCCGAGAATCAAGGTTATTGAAGTTCCACCGCTGATGATGGATGAAAAACTGGCAGAGGTCAAAAACAATATCGTGAAAATCCAACGCATTAAAGATGGAGACATTGAGCCACTTAGATGTGAGGTATGCGATTATTGTGCCGATACTGAGATTCTGGATGGTCCTGTCTCCATGGATATGCTGATGGGAGAGATTTAATGAAAGATTCAATCGTAATTGATATGAAATACGCTGATTACGATATGATAGACGGCTCTTACGGTGTCGAGAGACACCATTTGATGGGTGGGGCAAACAGGAACCATGCAGACGAGGATGGTCTGTGGGTTCCTTTATCGCCGGACCATCACAATTCAAGTAGAATGAGTGTTCATCACAACAAGGAAATGAAAGTAATGAGCCATATCATTGCACAGTTGGCGTATGAGCTTGAAATGGTATCTACCGGACAAGCCAAGGATAAGAACGAGGCAAAGGAAATGTTTCGGAGAAGATACGGAAAAACATTCGTATAGTAGGCGATACGCTTATTATAAATAATTCTTTAGAAAGGAAGTGAAAACAGTGGCAGAGAAACTTACATTGGCATCCATGTGTGCTGGAGGCGTTCAGGAACGTATCGACAGAGCGTTAGCGAAAATCTCAGATAACATTCTGGATTTGAACACTGATGCAAAGAAGAAACGTGTCCTTGATGTAAAGATCACTCTTACTCCCAATGAGGATGATAGAGAGGATGTTTCCGTTGAGGTACAGACTTCCGTTAAGCTAGCTCCTGAGATGGGACTGAAAACTCAGTTGTTCATCAATAAGGATTTCAGAAGTGGTGTTACAACCCTTACTGAACATTCCAAAGGCGCGATCAAAGGACAGCTTACCTTGGACGATTGCGGTATGAGCATGAACCCAGAGGAAGTTGAGGAAGAAAATCCGGTAACGGCTGAGGAACTTGGCTGCGACCCTGAAACCGGAGAGGTTATTGAAAAGCAGCCGGAACAGAAAACCGAACACAAGGTTATTAGCCTGAAAGCGGTTAATGATTAAAGGAGGACATTATGAATTTTGGAAAAGCAATAGAAGAGATGAAGTCTGGTAAGAAAGTTGCAAGGCAGGGATGGAACGGAAAGAACCAGTACATTGAACTTGCAACTAATATCAGCTACAAAAACGCCTGTGGCGATATTGTGAACTGCGAACATGATGCCATCGGAAACGAAGCAATCGCATTTGTCGGAACATCCGGTGTACAGATGGGATGGCTTGCATCTCAGGCTGATATGTTGGCAGATGATTGGCAGATCGTACAGTAACAGGAGGAAGATATGTTAAAAGCAGCTATTGAGAAAATTCTTTCTCTCGATGCTCCCCATATTGAGGAAATTGAGGGAAGAACCTATGTAGACAAAGATATGACACAGATTGGCAAGGAACTCAGAGCAACCAGTATCACAATGAGTAATCTGAGCAGCCTTGTGGATTTCATCAAAAAGAGTAAAGCAGATTTCAAGACCGGTCATTACATCGCCCAGGTGGTATCTCCTACTGAGGTTCGTCTGTTTTCCAGTTTGGATGCAGACCGCCAGAGAGAAACACTGGCAGTTGTCAAAGCAGAGATCCCGGAGTTTTCATTCGGTCAGTTCATTGGAAACGAAGAGTTTGTTATCGGTGTGCAGTCCAAGTTCTTAAACGAGGATGCTGAGGCAAATGATAAGCCGATCATCTTACAGTTTGCCGGAAATGTTAAGGCCGGCACTGTTGCGGAATACGGAGACACCGGAGTAGGGCAGAAAGCAGCAATCAAGAAAGGCGTTGCCTCTCTGCAGGAAGTTGAAGTTCCAAGTCCGTGCCGCCTGATGCCGTACAGAACCTTTACAGAAGTTGCGCAGCCTATGAGTAACTTCATTTTCAGAGTAAAGGACAATGATCGCTATGGCGTTACCTGTGCCTTGTTTGAGGCAGACGGAGGCGCATGGAAGAATGAGGCGAAAGCCAACATCAAAGCGTATCTCGAAAAAGAACTTGCGGATGTATCAAACATTTTCGTGATTTCCTAAATAATCGTAACCCGTAAATATGTTTCTGCAATTATCTCCTAAGATTGGTCTCTGAGGAAAATATGTCACGAAAGCCGCAGAACAAACAAACGGTTTACCTCCTTTTAAGAAATTCGATTAGTTAAATGGTATAAACCCCTGACAAGGATCTTTTGTTAAATTACCCAGGAGCCGTCATTCCGGCGGCTCCACCCATAATGAAAGAAAGGAGGGCTTAGGGATGCACAAGGTTGTTATCAAAGGAAATTATTACGGCAGAACCAGAACCTTACCGGATCTTAACGATTACCTACATGAGTGTGCAAGGCATCCTCAGATGGGTGCAAAAATGAAAAGAGATTACCAGATGATCGTGTGTAACGCTATCAGGACACAGTTGCCGAGACTTACGATTACAAACCCTATCATCATTCATTACAACTTCTATGAGCCGGATAAACAGCGTGACAAGGGCAATATTTTTTCCTTTGCAGACAAAGTTTTTCAGGATGCTTTACAGAAATGCGGAGTGATTAAAAACGATGGATGGAAAGAAATCGAAAACTTTACGCATGACTTCTATGTGGATAAGAAAAACCCAAGGATTGAGATATTCCTTGAAGAGATAGAGAAAGGACCGTTCGATGGCTGAGAAAAAGTATTTTTGGCTCAAAATGCCCCGGAACTTCTTTGAAAAACACTATATCAAGATACTTAGAGCAAAGGATAATGGCGATCTTTTGGTTATGTTCTATATATGGATGATTACAGAGTCAATCGACCATGAGGGCAAACTGCGATTTTCCGAAGATATTCCGTATGACGCAGAAATGTTGGCGGAAGCATCCGGCTTTGCGTTACAGATTGTTACACAAGCGTTACAACAATTTTCAAAATTACAGCTTGTGGTTACGGAAAGTGACGGCACACTATTTTTACCAAAATCTCTGAAAATGATTGGGTCTGAATCGGCATCCGCACAGAGGGTTAGGGAGTATCGGGAGAGAGAAAAAAACAAGACAAAACCCACTGAGACACCCGAAAACACTGAATGTAACGAACGTGTAACAGAGAGTAACGTTAATGTTCAAAAAGGTAACATAGAGAAAGAGTTAGAGAAAGAGTTAGAGAAAGAAAATAAAAAAGGGGGAAAGAGGGAAACTACCCAATCAATTTTTGAAAGGCTTCTCCCTGAGTACACCATCTCTGATGTAATGGCAGATAAACTTCGCGAATGGTTCAAGTATAAGACGGAACGGAAAGACGGATATAAGGAACAGGGCATGAAGTCGTTGTTAAAACAGGTTGCCAATAAGGTCTCTGTCTATGGAGATACTGCCGTATGCAATCTTATTGATGAATGTATGTCGAATGGATGGAAAGGCATTATTTGGGATAAATTGCAATCATCTTCTGCATACAGAAATAGCGGAGATCGCATTGGAAACAGAGTAAAGGATGTGGATGGCTGGTAATGGAAAGAGAAGAATTTAAGATTTTGGTAAAAGCTATGAAAGCGGTCTACGCACAGCCGACATTCATACCAGATAAAGACGCTTTCGATGTGTGGTATGGATTATTACAAGATCTTCCGTATGAGCAGGCAAACTTGGCAATACAAAAGTACATGACGAGTGAACGTTTTCCTCCAACCATCGCAGATATTCGCACTAAAGCAACGGAGATTATTGCTCCGGCGGAAGAAAGCATGAGCGAACTGCAGGCATGGGCGTTGGTACAGAGGGCGTTAAGGAACTCCGGTTACAACTCAGAAGAGGAATTTGCAAAACTGCCGGAGGCGTGCCAAAGAGCTGTTGGAACGGCGGCAAACCTCAAAGAGTGGGCGTTGATGGATTCAGACCAAGTGGCAACCATTGAACAGTCGCACTTTATCAGGAACTATCGGACTTCGGTGCAGCGGATGAAAGAAGAGGCACGTCTGCCGGAGAATGTAAGGATGCTCATAGCCGATATGGGGAAGAAACACGCAGCACTTATGGAAAAAGCAGTAGACCCACAGATAGAAATGCAAAAAATTGAAGTGCCGGAGGAAAAGACCGAACCACCATCCGGTATGTCAAACGAAACCAGAAAGAGACTGGATGAAATGTATGAGAAGTTCGGTGTTAAAAAGTAACGGAGGAAAGGGCAGCGCGCATAAATCCTGGGAACCTCTGAAATGGATTGAGAAAATTATCATACAAAGAGATGAGGGAAAGAGGATTGTGTCCGAAGTGTGGTAAAGAAAACCCAACGCCGGAAAGATCCATGTGTCCTGACTGTGCGGCAAGAAATTCTGAATTACGCAAGCAGAACCGAAAATACCATGAAAGGATTGGGATATGCACTCATTGTGGGAAAAATCCAGCAGAACCTAACAAAAAGCTATGTTATGAGTGCTTGGGTCAATTTCAAGATAGTTATTCGGAAAAAGGGAAAACCGATGAACAGAAAGAGAAAGATCGGCTGAGGAAAAGGCAGTTAAAACAGACACGCATCGAAAACGGACTATGCCCCAGATGCGGAAAACATCAATCGCAGAATGGTGGTTTATGCCAGAGATGCAGGGCGTATCTGAAAAATTACAGAGACAAAAACCGATGCGATTTGTCACGTTCAGAGAGACCGGACTACGGCATTTGCTATATATGTGGCAAAAATCCAACAATGAAAGGGAAAAAGGTGTGCGATAAGTGCTATGAAACACGGCTGAGTACCTTACCGGCAATGTGGGAAAATGCGAATAATGACTACTTCCGGCAGCTTAATTATGCGAGATTTTGCATGATAAAAAATCAAAGAAAGGAGAAAACGAGTGGATCAGATTTCAATGTTTGATTTAATGTACCCAACATTTAAGACTGACAACCCAGTGCGATTGATAGAATTGTTTGCCGGGGTTGGTTCTCAGGCGATGGCACTTCGTAATCTTGGCGTACCGTTTGAACATTACCTTATGTCTGAATGGGAAATGCACGCCACGGCATCATACAAAGCTATTCACATGGCGGAAGATGATACGGATTACAGTGCAGAAATGAGTTCTGAGGATGTTATACAGGCACTTACTCAGTTGGGAATATCCGTGGATGGAAAGAAACCTCTCACGGAAGAGCAGATAAGGAGTCATTCATACAGTGACACATGGCGCAGAGAATGTTACAACAACATAAAAGCCACGCACAACCTTGTCAACATTTGCTCAATGAGGGGGGGTGATCTGGCAATAACGAATACTGACAGATACACCTACCTTATGACGTATTCGTTTCCATAAGACCTTGCCAGGACTTATCACTCGCCGGAAAGATGCGAGGAATGAAAAAAGGATCAGGAACACGTTCCGGGTTACTGTGGGAAGTTGAAAGACTTCTGAATGAGACAGAAAATCTTCCCCAGATACTTCTCATGGAGAATGTGCCACAGGTTATCAGCGCAGACAACATAGACGATTTTCATAGCTGGTGCAGCTTTCTTGAAAGCAAGGGATATAAGTGTTATACGCAGATCCTCAATGCAAAGGATTACGGAGTGGCACAGAACAGAGAGCGTTGTTTCATGGTATCTATTTTGGGAGATTATAATTACAAATTTCCGCAGCCGGTTCCACTGGATAAGACAATGAAAGATTATTTGGAGGACGAGGTAGACGAAAAGTATTACATCAACTCTGAAAAGGCACAGAAACTCATCAAAGACTTACGAGAGAGCGGTCAGTTAGACGGTATCTCAAAAACCGTTAGGGGGGGGCAGAGGCTCAGTAGACAGGCATCATTGGGATGCGGTGTTACAGAAGTAGACAGCTCAGATGAACTATGAGCCGGCCATTGATTGTGGCTCATACGGGAACAGGCGGAGAAAGAGGACGTATAATGTCCCCGGATGGCATATCAGTGGCATTGTCGGCAACGGATTATAAAGATCCACCGAAAGTTTTAGTGGAGGAAAAAGTAAATGGCAGACAGAATAATCGTAGTCGGCTCACTGAACCCGGAAAAAGAAGTCCAGGACAGGGTCCGAGTTTTATCGGGGGGGGTATTTGCCAAGCGATAAGGGCAACAGACTACAAAGATCCTCCGAAAGTGCTTGTGGAATCTACGACCCATACAATAAAGCATTGTACAAAATGATATGTCCTACCCTATTGGCGAGCGACTACAAACATTTGAAATATGTAATTGAGGAACTATGAAATGGCAAATAAGGTACGCTGCATACAACTGGGGAATATCGCCGTAGGAAAGAGCTGGGATAATCCTCAGAGCGGAAGAATTTATTCCGTAGACGGAATTGCCCCGACCTTAAACACTTGTGGGGGGGGGCAATTTGGAACCAAAGATATTAGAAATCAAGGAAAGGAAAGAAGATATTGCAGACCGGGATTAAGAGGTTAGGCAATATTCTCCCCACTTCCACGAGAGAGAACCCAAACCAAGGGAGAGTGTATGATACCGGCGGTATAGCTCCGGCAATCACGAGTGGGGGGGGTACTGTACCTTGCATCATAACAGAGACGGAGGCTAAACATATTGCAGAATCAGAACGATAGATTGTGCAATATCTCTTCCACAAACTCATGTGGGGGGGTACTCACAGTTACCAGAAAGAGCAGATCGTATGTGAACTCAGAAGTGATGAGGGAATAAGATTTTTCAAAGACGGATGCTGCGGAACTTTAAGAACAATAGACGGATGTGGAGACAAATGCGTGATTGAGAGAATAATTTGTGCGTCAAGAGGGAGAAATCCCACGAACCCATCTGACAGAACTGTAGGCGCACCAACAGAACAACGGTTAGAACCGAACTCACAAGGAATATGCAATACACTTACGAGCGTTGCGAAAGACAATTATGTTTTGGAGATAAAAATAAATGAGGATTGATTTTGCAATATGCCGTTGTGTCAGAACCGAATACGGCAAAAGGATAAGAAAGTTATATGAAAAACACCAGATTTCAGAAAAAAGAGGCAACATGACCCAACTTGAAGCAAGAACTGATGGCATATCCAACACGCTCACAACGGTTCAGAAAGACAACCTTGTTTTAGAGATAAGGACGGTGGATGATGGATAAAGAGTATGTAGGAATCAGGCAGGCAACACAGAAAGGTTATATCGAATGTGAGATTGGTGGAGTTGCGGATTTCTCATACCCGACAAGTAAATTACGGCGAGGAAGAGTGCAAGGCGGCGGCCATGTATGCCCCACACTTACATCTCAAAGCATGGGAGTTTGCCGTATTGAAAAAGTTGTTCGGGGGGGGGCAGGACGGTATGCAGCATAGTGACAATCTTACGGAAAGGAGTACAGAAATGGCAAAGGTAGGGCAGATTTCCAGCGATGGAAGTCAATGCGGATCTGTTTATTCTGATAACGGTAATTCTCCAACGCTGACCGCCGGAACGCATGGAGATGCGAACTCAAAGGTTTGCACAGAGTACCGCATAAGAAAGCTCACTCCAAAAGAGTGCTGGCGGCTGATGGATTTCTCAGATGCAGATTTCCATAAGGCGGAGAAAGTAAATAGTAACACACAGCTTTATAAGCAGGCCGGAAACAGTATCGTGGTAAATGTTCTGGTTGCAATCTTAGGGCAGTTATTCATCGGAAAAGAGGATGTATATAGAGACTGCAAGGTAAAGAAATAGGAGGCAATATGCAGAAATTAAAACAGATGGTGGTAATGAGAGAAAGCCACGAAAGAGACGAGGGAACAATGGGATTTCACGATTATGTGACAGTGAAAGAGGACTTCAATAAATTCGTGGACAGAGTAACAGAGGCTTGCGAAACAGTTAATGGCAAATTCTTGGGAGTTTCTTATCCTAACGAAGATACCGCCGTTATTCTGTATAGATGGTCTGACGGATTACATTAAATTTTTTTGAAGAGAATGTTTAGCCAGACAAACAAAATTATGAAAGAAAGGAGAAAAATCGGTATGTTAGGAAAAACCGCAAAGGGAAAACAGGCAGAGGATAAAGAGACTGAGTATGCTTCCTATGAGATTTGCCGGAAGAGCAAAGTGGGAGAGTATATTCAGGCAGGGCAGGAGTTTTTTGTGGCTGATATGAAAAAGAAAAAGATTTACAGCTCCAATGATCTGCGCCTGAGAGAGTTATCGGAAAAGGTAGACTCTGAGGACACATTCGTATTCAAAGAAGCAACTTATATGTAACACCAGAAAGGAGAAACAGAGAAGTGAGTAACAAACACGTTATATCCGACCTCTACCAGATGCAGTCCTTGCCGCTTAATGCAAAAATCAGCATGACACAGCGGAGAATCAGGGAGTGGGTAGATGAGTACGGAGAGGATGGTGTGTATATCTCTTTCTCTGGTGGAAAAGACAGTACAGTTCTTCTTGATATTGCGAGAAAACTGTACCCCAACATTAAGGCAATGTTCATAGATACAGGCCTTGAATATCCAGAGATAAGAGAGTTTGTTAAGACTTTTGAAAATGTGGATTGGATAAAACCAAAACTGACATTTCGGAAAGTAATTGAGAAATATGGCTATCCGTTCATAGGAAAAGAAATCAGTAATTGTATATATGGTGCAAGAAAAGGTTCTAAAACAAGATTAAAACGGCTTCAAGGCGCAGTAACGACAGGGGGGGGGCAGCAAGAAATCAAGATTTAATTGTGAAAAATGGCGGTTCATGCTTGAAGCTCCATTTGAAGTGAATGATACGTGCTGCGCTGTAATGAAGAAAAGACCGGCAAAGAAATATTACAAAGAAACCGGTAAAAGACCAATACTTGCGATGCTTGCATCGGAAAGTCAAAAGAGGACGATAGGGTGGCTGAAAACAGGGTGCAATGCGTTTGAATTAAAATATCCGCAAAGCCAACCAATGGCATTTTGGACGGAGCAGGACATACTTCTCTACATACGGCAGTTGCAGGACGAATACGACCAGAACTTAGCAGCTTGCAACATGGAAGTCCGATGCAGGGCAGATAAGACCAAAAGAAGAAAAGCCAGAAAATACATTAAAAAACAGCCAAAGAGGTTTGAAATCTGTTCCGTATACGGAAAAGTTGTGACAGAGGATGAGGCACACGGTCAAATGACATTAGCTGATGTAAGCAATATGGAAATCTTCGACCTCGGCAGGCCGGTTCTCAAAACGACCGGATGTGAACGTACTGGTTGTATGTTCTGCGGCTATGGATGCCACCTTGAAAAGTCCCCAGGAAGATTTGAAAAGATGAAACTCACTCATCCAAAACAGTATGAGTACATTATGAAATCGTGGGATGAGGGAGGTCTTGGATTCAAGGAAATTATTGATTGGATCAATGAACATGGAAATCTAAATATCAGATATTAGGAGGTAATGGTATTGACACAGGAACAGATGAGAAACCTCAACACCATCGTAGAAACGTATGGAAACGATGCACAGGAGGATATGGCTATTGAAGAGTGTTCGGAACTCGTCAAAGCCATTCTGAAATTCCGCCGTAGCGATGAGAAAACAGCGGAAATGAGAGAAGCAGTGATAGATGAAATTGCAGATGTACAGATCATGCTCACACAGTTGGAAATTATTTTTAACTGTGTAGCGGAGGTTGAGGATCGAATTGATTTCAAAATCAATCGACAGATGGGGCGAATTAAGGAAAGAGAGGCAAAACGTGATGTTTGTTAAGTCTCAGGATGGAGCAGTAGTTCTGAACAACGACAAGGTAACAGAATACAGCACGGACAGCAAATATGATGGGCGGTACAAGGTTGCTGCCCTCGTAGGAGAAAGTAGAGTAGTGATTGGCAGATACTCTACGAAAGAAAAATGCAGAATGGCGATTTCGATGCTTATGGACTGCTACACCATGAATTTGCTGTTTGAAAGAGGACAGGATGAAAACCCCAGAGACTTAGTATGTGAATATGTGGCGGATCAACCACTTGGAGTATTCGAGATGCCGCAGGAGGATGAGATCGAATAGGAGGACACTATGAACAAAGAATTTTATAGAGGGGAAATCTTCTATATCCGCAACGAGAGTGAATATAGCGGAAATGTACAGGGGGGGGGTAGACCTGCGGTAATCATAAGCAATGATATTGGCAACAACGCAGGTCCTATATTGGAAGTGGTTTACCTTACCACCCAGGAAAAGAAACCGTTGCCGACACACGTTAAAATTAACAGTTCAAAATATCCGTCCACTGTGCTTTGTGAGCAGATTGACACGGTAAATAAGGATAAGGTTGGAGACTACATAGGGCAGTGTTCTATGGCGGAAATGAAAAAGATTGATGCGGCATTGGCGGTAAGTATCGGTATTGGAATTAACATCAAATCAAATGATCTGGTAAAGAAGTGGGCGGAAGCTGCAAATGAAGCAGTGAAGCCAGACGAGAAAGAACCCGAACCTATTGCAGAAAAGGTGGAGATGCCGGACATTGAGACACAGTTGGAAATTGCAAAGATAACTGCTGAGAGGGACGTGTATAAGCGGTTATACGAGGATGCAATGGCACGGAGATAGGAGGAAGCATGGCTCTAATAAAGAGAGATAGAGAAAACTTCTGGATGTTAAATTGGCTTGATGAATACATGACCGGTCACAAAGGATTTATATGTGGAGGATGTTTCAAAAACATATTCAATAAAGAAAAGGTAAAGGACCTTGATATTTTCTTTGAGAATGAAAGCGATTTTGATGATGCGGTACAGTATTTTGACAGTCAGACACCAGGATATGACGGAGACGATGTAAGAGATGAGAAATATCATTTCCACTACGAAAACGACAATGTAAAGGCATACAAACACATTGAAACAGGTGTTGTGATTGAACTTTGTTGCAAAATATTTGGAAAACCGGAAGAAATTCTGAATAAGTTCGATTTCACAATCACGAAGTTCGCATATTACAAAGAGGAAGTAGAGGATGAAACTGGTGCGGTAGCGAAAAGACAAGAACTTCCGTTTGAAACTCTGGAAGATGAGCATTTCTTAGAGGAAATTGGAATACCGGAAACACACATTGAGTACAAAATCCTGATGGATGATGCGTTTTTTGAACATCTACATCTTAAACGGATTGTAATTGATAAAGATATTCCATTTCCAATGAGCACTTTTGAACGGATGCTGAGATATGCAAAGTACGGATATTTCCCATGCAAAGAAACAAAGATGAAGATAATCAATGCACTTAGGGATTTGACAGACGAACAGGTTGAATTATCTGAAAGCCTTTATGACGGCATGGATTAAGGAGGAAAGATGAAAAAGACAGCGAGAGTAATTATCACATCAAAGTGCGACCTGAAGTGCCCGGGGTGCTGCAACAGCAAATTGGACTACACATCATTGTCGAAAGTGATTGGCGGTATCACGGCATTAAAGGACTATGAGGAAGTTGTGATTACCGGCGGAGAGCCTATGATAAATCCGGCACAGCTCTACACAGTCATTAAAATGCTCAGAAAGCAGAATAAGAGACAGAAAATCTATCTTTATACGGCTTGTCTGACAATGGACGATCATCCGGTAATTTTAAAACACTTGGACGGTATCACAGTAACAGTCCATGCGGAAGCCACAGATGAGGATATTCGTAATCTGAAATACATGAGTTCCAATCTCTACGATGAGGACTTGGATATGCGCCTGTTTATCGACAAGAGGGTGTACGACAGGTACGACTTATCTAATATCTGCATGAAAACATGGGATGTAGTGAGAAAACTGGAATGGAAAGAAAAGTGCGATCCGGCAGAAAACGAAGAACTGTTTTTGTGGAATCTTTATTAAGGAGGCTGCCATGGAAACTTATAGAGTTGTATCAATTACAGACAGAAAAGGCAATCCGAGAATTGAGGGCAGATACCCTCTCAGAGTAGGGAGAATGTGCAAGAAACCCACTCCAAGAAACGGAGATGCCATGATGATTGAATGGTTGGCTCAGCCGGATGGAACGCCGTATGTCGGCATGATTGTTACGAGTACGGTTATCGGATTCAAGACAGAGGATAGAGGAAAATACATCGAGGTAACAACCAGAAATTCAATCTACACATTTGAGAGAGTATGAGAGAAACAGAAACTTTTGAGTATATCCGCCGGAAGTACCCGGATAAGGAAGAAACATGGAGAAAAGTCACACAGCTTGTCAAGTTTGATGAGAATTTGGAAGTAAAGAGCGTGCATGACTTCAACATGGAGTGCTACATATCATCATTTGGCAGGCTCATACGGAATGGAATCCTCTGCAATATGGCATACGGAGATAAATACGATATTTCCAGTATGTTCACAGATACGGACGGGAACCAAGTACGGTTTAAGAGACACCAGATTGTTATGCAGACTTTCTTCATGGGAGACAGACGGCGGTATGACACCGTAGACCATATAAATAACATGGAAAGGTTTGATAACAGCATATACAACCTCAGATGGGCGGACAAGGGCGTACAGTGCGGAAACCGCAAGGACAAGCCAGGGAAACACAGAATGGTTATCTGCATAGGCGATGAGGAAGAAATCTTTTTCTCATGTCGGGAGGCGGAACGACTGTACAACCTACCGCCGAACTCGGTCGGTAAGGTATGCCGCGGAGAACTAGAATCCATATATGGTTATAGATTTGGATATTTATAAGGAGATCAGAGATGGAAAAAGATTGGATCGGAAATGGCAAGAGTATTTTTACAACTCTTGGTGCATCCAACCACACAGAGAAAGAAAGAGAGATTAACGACTACTATGCGACAGACCCTATCGCAGTAGACGCATTGTTACAGGGGGGGGGCAGAGCTGAATCGTAAGATTTGGGAGTGCTCTGCAGGACAAGGACACTTATCAGAACGTCTCACAGAACTCGGTTATGAGGTCCGCAGTACGGATCTTATCGACAGAGGGTATGGAGAGGGTGGAATAGACTTCTTGCAGACAACAGAAATGTGGGATGGCGATATTCTTACCAATCCTCCATACAAGTATGCGAAAGAGTTTATTGAGCACGCAATGACGATCATACCGGACGGGAGAAAAGTGTTCATGTTCCTTAAATTACAGTTTTTGGAGGGAAAGGCTAGAGGCGAACTGTTTAAGAAATACCCTCCGAGATATGTATATGTGTCACGCAGCCGTATTCTGTGCGCCAAAAATGGAATGTTTGAGGAAATGAAAGCCGGAGGCGGAAGTGCAGTTGCGTATGCGTGGTATGAGTTTCAAAAAGGTTATAAGGGAGTGAGCATTATTAAGTGGATAAATTAGATTTTGGTTACTACAACATGGACTGTATGGCCGGCATGAAACTTTTCCCTGATAAATACTTTGATGTGGCAATCGTAGACCCACCATACGGAATCAATGCGCCGAACATGGCGATGGGAACCAATAAGAGCCGGACGAAGAACGGTTATCCATCCGAAAGCACCGCAAGCAGATTGAAACGGAGTGGACAGGTAAAGGAATGGGATAGCAAACCGCCAACGGAGGAATACTTCAAAGAATTGTTTCGCGTATCGAAAAATCAGATTATATGGGGCGGAAATTATTTCAATCTGCCACCAACAAAGTGCTTTGTTGTATGGGATAAGGTGCAGCCGTGGGATGCCTTTTCGCAAGCGGAGATTGCGTGGACTTCTTACAATCTCCCGGCAAAACTGTTCAGATACTCAAACACCGGCGGAACAAATTCAGAGAAGCGCATCCATCCAACCCAGAAACCAATAGCATTGTACGAATACCTCGTAGGTGCTTTTAAACTATCGGGGGGGGTGGTGCTTGACACCCATGTAGGATCCGCGTCAAGCCTCATAGCATACCATAGGAACGGTGTGAAGTTTGTAGGGTTTGAGATAGATACCGAGATGTATGAGGTCTCAAATACAAGGTTAGAAAGAGAAAGAGCACAATTATCACTATTTGATTTGGGAATGGAAAGGAACGATAACAGATAATAGGAGGAGAAACATGAGGGTAAAAAAGGTTTGCAGATGCAAAACTTGTCAAAAAATATACTCCAACGGAATTGTGGAGATATGTAATTGCGGGACTATTTTGGGAGAAAAGATACAGAAAGCTGAAAGATTAAGCAAAATGTTCATTCCGGGCGCAACAATTACATTCAATCCAGAGGCATTTCAAGGATATGAAGAGGGGGTATTAAGAGCGACCGATAATTGCGAAACCGTTGTTGCAAGAAAAAGATTTTTACGAAGATGGGAGGTTATTTAGCTGATGAGTAGTTTTGTACCGATTTATGCGGTAGATTTCGATGGAACGCTCTGCGAAAGCAAGTGGCCCGGAATTGGCGCACCTAACAAAAAACTGATACAGCACCTCGTTCAACGCAGAGCAGAGGGCGCAAAAGTGATACTTTGGACTTGCAGAGTGGAAGAACATCTGAAAGAGGCGGTGGACTGGTGCGGTAAATTTGGTTTGGAGTTTGATGCAGTCAACGACAATCTGCCTGAAAATATTGAAAAATATGGGAACAACCCAAGAAAGGTGTATGCCACTTGTTATATTGACGATTTAGCCGTGGATAAAAACAAATATGATCTTCCGTTTCATACTGACGAAGAGATAGACTACTCAAAATTCGATAAATACCCTATCGGAAGTGAGTGGATGTTAAAGACGGAATATGCAGAGTTACCAGTGATAATAGAAGAGGTAAATGCTTTTCATGGGTATATCAGTGCGAGAAGCACGAGTGAAGAGGACAAATTTAGATTTTTCAAAGTCCGCCGTGATATTGAATGGTTTTACGACAAATTATTTCCAAAGGAGTGATGCGTTTATGAAGAAAAAGAAAATCAATCCGCAGGAATTTGACTGTGGATGTTGCGGAAATCAGATTTATAAGAGCCGTCTTAGAGACGAGGTCAAGTGCTGTTATTGCGGTTATATCAATCATGTAGGGAAATACACAGGTAGGAGGAAGAGACTTGGATAAAACGAAAATAGAGTGGGCTGACAGCACATGGAATCCGATTACCGGTTGCCGTCATAAATGCCCTTATTGCTATGCCAGAGGTATTGCAAACCGTTTTGTATCACGGAAAGGATGCCATCTGGTAGAACCGGAGACGTACAAACTTGGAGACGATGGTTCTGAAACTTATGAGATAAATGAGCAACCGTATTATGTTGATGATGAGACCGGAAAACAATTCAGATGCGCCTATCCGCATGGATTTGTGCCGACAATCCACAGATACCGCATGGGAGAATACAGAGACAAAAAGAGGCAGAGAAATATCTTTGTCGGATCAATGTCGGATGTGTTTGGAGAGTGGGTTCCTGATAGATGGATCAGGGAAGTGTTTAATGCTTGTGAGAAAGCTCCGCAACATAATTACCTCTTCCTCACGAAGAATCCCGGAAGATATATGGAGCTGCATCATTACGGAGAATTACCACTCAGAGATAATATGTGGTACGGAACGACAGTCACAGATCCAGATACGGAGTATATGGGGCAGGACGGACACTATGAGTTCCATACGTTTTTGTCAGTAGAGCCTATACTGGCAGACTTTGGAGAGCTGAGTGAGAAATCATACATCCCGGAGTGGATCATCGTAGGAGCGGAGACTGGCAGTAGAAAAGATAAAGTCATACCAAGACGAGAATGGATTGAAAATATTGTGGAGCAGTGCAGAAAGTACAACATACCGGTATTTATGAAACCGAGCCTCACGGACATTTGGGGCGAAGAACTCATTCAAGAGTTTCCGAAAGCTCTTATTCATGCCTGATTTATTCCAGAGCATTGATAAGAATATGCTTAAATCGCCGGTAGCGTACTGCAAAACACATAAAGGGTATCTATCAACAAAGCAAATGAAAGTCCATAAGTGCCTGCAGATAGGATGCACTGGACTGGAAAGGTTGGAACATCCCTACTGGGAGGAACGCCAACGGAAAAAGGATGAAGCAAAGAGGAAAAAGAAGCAACAGTAAATTGGTTCACGTTTCATTTGATGAAGTAGAGAGATTTGTTCCGAGAGTTCCGAAACAGATTTGCCCGGATGAGGATAACACCACTCCGAGGATATGCGTAGCACCTAACATATTGAGTGCAATCCAGGCGATGCCGCAAGGCGGAACAGTGGCGTACAACATGGCAAGAATCGGTGTGCCGGTTGTTATCCATGCGTATTACATAGAGAGCGATGCTATCCTCATGCCGGAGCAGATAGCGGATAAAGTGCCGGATGCCGTTGCCACAGGAGAAATGTGGGTTATGGCAGTTCCGGCAGCAGTCCGGCGGATAGATTACGAGATTGTTGATCCGTATGTGCCTATGAGGATTGATAGGAATGGCACGAGAGAACGATTTCTTGTATGGTACGGAGAATTGAAACGGGTTCAGTATCAGGATAATTGGAGAAATCTATCTACCAGAACAGCCAGAAATCAAAAGGCGGTAGAGTGGTTTATGGAAAATAAGCCAGACATATCGTACAGAACATTTATGTCAAATATGGACGATGAACTATTGAAATCATTCCATGTGGAATTACAGGAGGTATGGGAGTGAACAAACAGAAGAAATTAGCAAAGCAGAACACGCCGTTGTATAAGAGAGTACCGACACTTAATCTGGTGGACTATTCAGATATAAAAGTGCCGCTAGTAGTGATATATGACAGCCCGAAAGACTTTCCGGGAAAAGTGGTGGCAAGAGTGTGGGACGGAGAGAAGAATCGGCCAACGAATGTTTACTGCGAATATGAAAACCTTAAAAGATGCGAAGATGATGTAATGTCAGCCGGATTTATTTTTAAGTTCCCGAGGACGCCAGAGGACGATGCGTGCATCGTTGAAACATACATGAGATAGGAGGATTGCAATGGCAAAGAAGAGAAGCTGCCGCAGAACAGTAAATGAAGATAAGGTACATGAAAAAGCGGTTAAAATCCGCAAAATGACTGATGAACAGTTGGTGCAGTATGTCAATGACAGAGTGGAAAAAGCCAGGAGCGAGGGATTTAATCAGGGAAAGAAATCAGTTACCGGAATAACGGTCAACGAGTTTCTGAAAGAAATCTCAAAAATCAAAGGTGTCGGAGATGCCACAATCTGCAAAATCATGGAGCATTTCAGAGAGAAAGGGATCAAGGATGAAAAAGACACCACTACAAATATTTGAGGAACGGAACGAAAAGGCGTGCTGCCTCAACTGTGGAAAACTGATAGTCAAGCACACAAAGACAGGACACATAAATTTCTGTGGAGAGAGTGAGAAAATCATTCTGGATATGTTTCTTGATACCGGAACAAACTTCTCAGGATACAAATATGCAAGAAAGGAACCGGACGATGATAAAAACATGGTTCAAGGAGTATGAAAAGATCAAGGACAAGGCAGTTGTGGTATATCCGTATGAGTGGGATTGTATGTCAGAGAAACAGCGGAATAAGATTCTTTCCAAGAAAACCGTTATTATGAGCGGAGAAAGCGGATATGCCTGTAAATATTATGAGATTATCGGAAACGTAAATAATCTGTCCGACCATGACTGTGCAATCATAGCAGACGGTGGAAACCTATGTTTTGGTTACAGAATGGAGGGACGGAAAATAGTGGTATACACGGATTAAGGAGGATATGTGATGATTACAGCAAGAGAATTAGCAGACAAGCTCAATGGAAGAGCATACGGAGACAGTTTTGACGATGTAAAGCAGAAAGCAAAGGAAAGCGGCCTGGTTATCGTTTACGGAGCATCTGACGATCTCATGGAGTTCGATGGTGCAATCTACGATGAGGGTGGTTGCTTCGATGGAGGAAGAGTGTACTTCGACAGAGACGGCGTAGACCAGGAGGGAGAAGAACGTGCAAACTGGATAGATGCTGTCTGGTGTGATGGCATGAACAGGGACGGACTTCCGGCAACATGGACTTACAAAACAGACATTCCTTGCGAACAATTTGACATCTGGGAAGATGGAGAGATTTACTGTGTAGGTCTTGTATTCTCAATCGAGGATCTGAAATGAAAACAGCGGAAACCGTAGCACTGGAAAAAGCAATCAGATTGGCCACAAGAAAGACAGGTGTATTTGGCTGCTATGAGGTAACAATCGGATTTTGCGGAAGAGAAAGAGTTGATTACATGACCTATGACACAAAGGGCATTTTCCGGTGCTATGAAATTAAGGTGTCGAAAGCGGACTTCCATAGTGCTGCTGCAAAATCCTTTGTAGGCCATTACAACTATTATGTTCTCACAAGGGAATTATACAATCAGGTCAAGGAAGAGATACCGGACTGGATTGGTGTCTATATCGGAGATTACTGCGCTAAGAAAGCAAAGAAACAGGATTTATCCGGCAGAGAGTATAAAATGCGCCGTTCAGTCAATGGACGCAGTACAGAGGTATCTACTCCGTGGGTAGATATGCTCAAAGAGAGTATGATCCGTTCGTTGTATCGGGATTCTGATAAGCTGATACAGACGGAGGATGAGCAGTATATAAGCCGTATCAGAAGTCAGATTGATAAGGCAAGGACTGAAAGGGACAGAGAATCCAAGAAGTACCTCAGATTGTGGAAAGCCGTAAGGAAAGAATTTGGCGATGAAAAGGCATGGGAACTCATAGAAAAGGCAGAGGAATAAAACCTCTGCCTTAAATCATTTCCTGCCATTTATGGCAATCACTACATCATCAAAACCGGAATCAGAGTAGCAAGTGCCCTCCTGAGAAAGAGTTGTACCGGGCTGCAATTCCTGGTTATCATCCATAAAAGATAATTCGCTAAAATTAACCATCTTCCCATCTTTAAGGTACACCACATCCATTAACACATAATCTACGGCGGAAGTTGCGTTGTTTGTCACGGATGCAACAATGCCGCTGTCGGTAGTATTGTAGTCAACGGATAAGTCAGAATAGACAGGAGAGTATTCCTTTTCCTCTGATACCGACAGTGTGTAATCGAAACTATCAATCTTATCCCATTCATCAAATGTGGTCCATATACCGGCTGTTTGCCCTGGAGCAACCGCTTTTGTTCCATCGCTGGAAGAACCAACCATACTGCCGGAAGAATCCAATGCGGTCACATTCAGATCAATACTCACAACCTTATCTGAATTATTTGTTACATACATAACGTAATACATAAAAGAATCATCCACAGTACAGGAATAATCCTGCGTACTCATCAAATCTGCAAGGTCTGTTTTGTCTTTACTTTCTGTCGTAGTCGTGACCGCAGTAGTGCCATTTTTGGTAGATGTACCGCCGCCACAACCACTCAAAAGAACGGCCGACAGTAACAGTACGGCAAAATATCTCATCTTCATAGACATATCCTCCCTATATAAATGTTTAGTCCATTATACATCAATGTGTCTATCAATGCCACATTATTCGCTTGCCTTGAAATTATATATAGGTTTCAGAATCGCAAGAATATCAACGGTTTCTCCAATACATTCCACAATCTCATCAATAGGCTTGTATGCCATCGGTGCCTCATCTATGGTTTCCTCTGATACGGAAGTAGTGTAGATGCCATCCATAGAGTTTGAATAATCACTCATGTTTAGAGTTTCCTTTGCTTTCATCCGTGACATAAGCCGCCCAGCTCCATGCGGCGCAGAACAGTTCCAATCCTCATTTCCCTTGCCAGTTCCGAGAATACACCCATCACGCATATTGATAGGGATAAGAACCTTTTCTTCGTACTTGGCAGAGATAGCACCTTTACGGACGATGTTGGAGTCGTGGTCGATATAATTGTGGATGCACTCAAAATAATCCGGTATTTCCGCACCGACTCCCCATCCCATATGATTGCATATAATCTGTGCGATCATCACACGGTTGAAATATGCAAACTTCTGGCAGATACGCATATCATGTAAATACTGTTCACGATACTTTCCCTCTAAGTAGCACAGATCCTTTGGTAACTTTGGAGTAGTGGCACGGAAGTTTTTGTGCAGTTCTTTTATTGCACCCTCAATCTCGGATTTTCTTCCGGCAGCCTTGTATTCCTCAATGAGCTTATTCTGACGCTCGTACAAATCGTCCTTGCCACACATCAATTCATAGGCAAGGTTCTGATAGTAGTCCGCCACCTGTTTCCCAAGATTGCGGCTGCCAGTATGAATAACCAGATACTTATAACCGTCCTCCGCAACATCAACCTCAATGAAATGATTGCCACCGCCGAGAGTGCCGATAGAACGCTCAATGCGTTTGGTATCTCTCAATTCTCGGTAGCAGTAAAGATCCTGCAATTCATCAAAACGGATCTGCCGGCCGTCATGCACATTTCTTCCGCTTGGAACATAAGTGCGAATGACTTTATCCAATCTATCAAAGTCGATTTCTCCGTGTCCGATGCTTACGCAGAGCATACCGCATCCAATATCCACGCCAACGATGTTCGGAATTACTTTGTTTCCGAGATCCGCAGTAAAGCCAATGACACATCCCTTTCCGGCGTGAACATCCGGCATGATACGAACCTTACAGTCCTTAAAGGCATCCTGAGACAGAAGAGTGTTAATCTGTTCCAAAGCCTCATCTTCGATGGTTTTTGCATAAACTTTCAAATTACTCATAGTGATCCTCCTATACTTTGTATGTTTTGTTATTTCCAGAATTTCCATTGTATTTTGTGAAAGGGCGAACCCATACACGTTTACCGGTTTTGGTAGTTCGGTAAAATCCCCTCACACTTACCTGTTCGGTAGGCTTTGTGTAGTGCCTTTTTGTACCGTCTGCAGGAACAGGTCTGCTATCAATGCGGTATGTGGTTATCAGTGGTGTAGCACCGCCGGAACGGCGCAGGATTTTTCGATGCTTATGAGAAATGCGTTTCTCTTTCTGCTCCGTAGTCTCAATGCAGTTGCGGTAATGAGTTGCAAAACACATGAGAGAGTGGAACTTCAATGCCTCCTTGTATGGCGTTCTGTCAGCGGCAAGAACCATCCGGGCAACCTTTCGTTTCTCTTTGCTTAATCCGGCAGGAAAGACAATGTTTTCGATTTCCTGAGTTTTCGGATCATACCGATAATTGCAGACATACACGCCACCCATATACAGATGCAGCCTGACGAATACACCCTCCTGCTCATAATAGAATTTAATATCTTCCTCCGGCAGCTCAACCAATGCGGAGGGGATGGGGATGCGGAACTCTTCGGCATCCAACCAATCTTTATTTTGCTGATACCATTCAATGATCTTCTCTGTTTTCCCGATGGTATCGACTATGATTTTATTGCAGTTTGTAATATCAATCATGCCTAAGACCTCCATTTCTTCAATGGTTCCTTATAGCATTTGTCTATTTGGACACGTTCTTATCAAGCGGCATCGTGCGCTCCGCCGGAGATACGCGAATGTCAGGAGATCCCACTATCCTTATCCGGTTTCGCATTAAAGCCGGAAAACCTGTCAACCAACAAAGGGATGGTGTATGCCGTTATCAACCCTCATACCGGCAGCAGTTTTCGCATTAAAAACTGCCAGAAACCTGTTACACGACACTCAAATAGACAAATCTTATAAGGAACCATTACTATATATGCGCCTCATTTGGGGCGGTAAATAATATCAACGTGGGAATCTAATGCCTGTTCAATCTTTTCGTCCGTAACGCCCAAGTAGCGAGCTGTAACTGCTGCGGAACTGTGTTGATACAGGCGGCGGACCAGTTCAATGTCCTTTCCATTCTTGTAGTAAATCTCTGTTCCGAAGTATTTACGGAACGAATGGGTGGATATATCCTCATATTCAGGACCGAGCCAGTCGCAAACCTTTTTCAGATGCTTTTGCACTGCCCGGACACCGATAGGGAATATCAGATCATCGCCCTCAATGCCCTCAGAGTCCGCATATTCAAGGAGGAAGTTGTAGACCTGTTCCTGGACCTTGAAACGGCGAACCTTTCCGGTCTTATGCTCAACGATATTGAAAGCGTGGCCGGATGGTGTCTTGATGAAAGAGGAACGCCGGAGGGAGAGTGTGTCTCCAATACGCAATCCTACATTCGCCTCAATAACGAGGATCGTAGCAATCCGGGGATTAGGCTGTATGCAGTCTCCAATGCCCTCATATAAAGTTTTTATGATAGTCTCGTACTGTTCATGCGTACAAGCTGTTGTTGTCTTTCCTGCCATTCTAACCATCCTCCTACTTACTGATTTTTCATCAAACCGGCAACGACATTGTTGATTGCCGTCTCAGATACAAACCCACCTTGCAACCTTACCGGGGAAAGAGAACCGTTAGGGAGAAAGAGCATATCGCCATGTCCCATGAGCTTTTCGCCGCCTGCCATATCCAATGCAACCATAGAGTTTGTGACTGTACCAACACGGAGACAGATCTTTGTAGGCATATTCGCCTTAATCAATCCAGTAACAACCTTTGCAACCGGGTACTGTGTAGCGATTACAAGGTGGATGCCACAGGCACGGGCTTTCTGTGCAATTCTTACAATATGTCCCTCAACGGATTTTCCACCCATGCTCATAAGGTCTGATAACTCATCAATGAATACAATGTCTCTTCTCATCGGTCTGTCTGCGAACTTCTGATTGTAGCTGTCAATGTCACGGCATCCGGCAGCAGCCAGAACGGAGTAACGGCGATCCATCTCAATACAGAGGTTCTTCAATAAATCAACTGCGCCGTTCACTTCGGAAACGACTGTACAAGCCGCGAGGTTTTTGTAATACTCAAACTCGGTAGCCTTTGGGTCAATAATGTATAAGTGCATCTGAACCGGGTCTTTCTTCATCAACAGGGAAAGAATAAGGTTGTGCAGCACGATTGATTTACCGGATCCTGTCATACCAGAAATAAGGATGTGGCACGCCTTGGCAATATCAATGTAATGCTTGGAACCATCAACCGCCATGCCGATTGCCATTGTAAAACCATCGGAGGACTGAAACTCATTATCAATAAGCATATCCCCCAGGAACACTGTTTCTGTACCGGTAGGGACCTCAATATACACATAACCATTATCAAATCTCAAAGAGGCGTTGCAATGTAAAGCTGCCTGAAATTCCTTTTCATGTCTCAAAATGGCTTGCACCTGAGTTCCGGGAGCCGGTTCAATAACATACTGTGTAAGGCGTGGTCCTTGATTGATTTTTGCAAGGGTGGAGCGGAGGCGGAAAGAGTTCAATACACTCAATATGGTTTCGGCTTCGTTCTTTACTCCATGAGATCCCCATGAGGTGTGATAAGTCATATTGCCATCAACGGCAGGGAAGATATACGGCTTTGTAAGTTCATACGCCGGAGCGGTGGCAGCGGTCTGTCTCTCTGCGGACTCTTTCAGTCCTGCATTGAGAAGTGTGCGGGCCTCGCTGTGTTTTCTGTTTGCGGTCAATGCCTCCATACAGTTAATAAATACGCTTTTCTTTCTCATGGTTCTCAATCCTTTCTTTACCGGATGCCGGTAGTACACAACTTTCTGTTTAATGCCTGTAATTCTTTGATGTGTATGTCAATAGCTTTCTGCGATTCAGTGTCACATACAAGGCGTTGCGCCTGCCCTGCGTTCTCTATCATCGTCAATACACTGTCACTCAATAATGTCTGTTCTCTATCTGTCAATGAAATAACTACCACGTTCATACCTCCTACAACATATCATTACTTGAAAAAGTATTCAAAAGGATCTCATTGTCGGTTTCTGTTATATCCAGATAGTTGCCGGAATCATCAATAATACTCAATGCTTTTTCTTTGGTTATAGGTCTTTTCTCTGCGCCCCTAAAAGCGAAGCCATATCGGAACATCAAAGGCTTTTCGGATGCCTCAACAACTTCCCTTGCCTTGGCTCTGTCCAAGGTACCTTTATAGAATGACATTTCTAACATTTGTGTTACCTCCATATTACAACGTGTTACATATCGTTACAATGTAACGGATTAGATCAAAATACTCTCAATCAATCGGCGGTTTCCGGGTGTAACCTCTCCGCCGTAGTTGGAAACGGTTAGAATCAGGTCAATAGCCGTTCTCAATCCTCGAAGCTCGGCAGATACCCGGCTGCGCTCATTGTGGTAATTTTTCAACGCCTCACGCTGAATAGGAAGCTCAATAGAAAGCTCAAAGCGTGTGCGGCGCGGTGTGGATGGGTTGTTATAGGTGCGATCCATTGCATCAATGGCAGCCATGCGGCGATCCTCTTCAATGCTCATGCGCTTTTCTGTTGCTTCAAGGCTTGACACCTTGGCCTGCAGTAACTCAAAACTGCTCATACCGTTCTCAATTCTCAATGCTGTATTATTCATGGTTTCTTATCCTCCTAAACTCAATATGTTATGCTGTGACTACTTCATAATTTGCCGGGATCCTGGTTGCTGGCATATAACGGCCGGATGATTGGCAGAACCAGAAAGGGCGTTTGAACTGATACGCCGCGGCGTGTTTCAATAGTTCGATGCTTTCCCCAGTGTGGAGAGTAAAGCGGATCACTGCGCCGACAGGTAAATTTTTCAATGCGTGCGGATCTTTCTTTGCTTCAATGTTCTTTCTGCATCTCTCGCGCCAGTTATTGGCATATTCTGAATCAGTAGGGGAGAGAAGAGAGAGAATAGAAGCCGGGCAATGATCTTCACATGGTCCAGAACTTTCTCCCATCGTCTTAACTCCAAAGTTGAAATAATCCCGGCTGTTGGTGTGAGTCAATACAACGGCGGCGAATGTCTCAGCCTCTCCGGTGCTCAATATGGTTACTTTAACAGCGGCGTAATATGTACCGCCTACCATTGCGGAGCGCACAACCTCGGCTTTTCTGGTGTCGTTCTGCCATGTGTAAAGCTCGTCAATTTCTGCTTTCCGGTCAATAGCTCCGGTTCTGGTGTAGTGTGTAGCGTGTGTATAATCCCATCCCATAATATAAAGGCCTCCTTAATCCTGCACCGGCTCACATTGTAAGCGGTGGTTTTTACTGAATGTTATCAATATACGTTTTGCGTGGTTCCTCTGTTTGAAATCCTCAAAGAATTTTATCAATGTATCATACTTGAAATAGTGCAAGCCGATTTCTCTATACTCAATATAGCGGCTGTCTGTTATATAGATTCCCTGGTTGTTTCCGTATTTCTTGAAAAACTGCATTTTCTCTATATACTCATCAATATTTACGGTTTGCCCCTCTTGCAGATGTTCCAATACTGCGGAACGGTTCAGACATTTATAAGCCATCCTAAAGCCTCCGATCTTTTAATATATCCGGCAGAGCCGGGGCGGATGATCCGCCGCCGTCCGTCTATGCCTGCCATACTCCGCAATATTTACAAGTGCTATTAGGTGCTTCGGGTTCTCCGAAGATAAACCGGCGGATCTGGTCTTGCATGGTGTCCGGGATAAGCCGCGCCCACTGTGTAGCGTTCCGCCATCGGTTCACGGCTCTGGTTGCAATATAAAGCCGGTTGCGTGTCTCTGTGTCCATTTGGAAAACCTCCGCCAATGTATCAACGGCGTTTTGTTCCCTGTCGTGAACCTCTCGCGCATAATTAACATGATTTTTTCGGGTTGTGATTTCCTCAAAGGGACCACGGTACAAGGTTTTAGAGCTATAACAATATTCGTTGTAGGCCTCATTTTCTGCGGCTACTGCGTCAATAAGTCTTTCAATGTCGATTTTCATACTATGCGCCCCCTTTCTTTTTAGGCTCCATCTTGGAGAGTTTCACAATATCATAAAATGGAATAGATGAGCGGGAACCGCGGAAAGTGTCGCGGATGTCCTCAATATAATTGTATCGTGTTTTCAATTCTTCAATATCTGCGGCTATTTCCTCATATTCTGCCGGGGTCAAGTCGTGTAAATGGCAATGATCCCACTTTTCAAAGAAACGGCGAGCCGGGGAGAACTTCGGCAACAGATCCCGCTGAGCCTGTCCGCCTCTGGTGTAGTCTAGTTTACTTCTGCAGAACTCATTCGCAGAGGTTGAGAAGTACGGCGCGGAGTTGGTGCCGAGGGTGTAAAAATTTACTTCAAAAGTGATCAATTTTGAAATCTGGAAAACATACATAAATTCTTTCATAACTCTATACAACCTCCTTTGCTGCTTCTCTTGCGCCCCATTTTGTAGCGTGTTCCTGGAACTCTCCGACCGTCTCAACGTGGAGAAAGTCAGGAGAGAAACGGCGCACGGTGTAAGCTCTGCGGCTGCCGTCAAAATTGTTTTCACTGGTAACAAAACAGCGGTTTTTATACAAAGCGGATTCTATACGAGATCCCCAATATTTGAACGTTTCACGGTCGAAAAAGTGGCCTTTTCCGGTTCTATAAATGGCTTTCGCCTCTGATAATGTCATCATAATATATAAGCCTCCTATATTTTGAGAGGGAGCGCCCCGGAGGGCGCGCGCCTCGTTTCTGTCAATTAGTAATTTTCGTAATATTCATTAAGGGCGGTTTTTTCGTCCTCTGTAAAAATACGGTCAATAGCTGCCGCGGTACGCTTGCAAGCCTTATAGGCCTTTAAGCCTTTGCGAACCTGATCCGCTCCGCCGTCAATATATCCAAACTCTGTTAAAAAGTCCGCCTCATCTGTGCAGCTATCAGCACAAGAAGCATCAGACAAGAGACAATATAAACAATCTTCTTTTGTTGGCTCATGCGTTGCGCTTGGGTTGCATTGATAATCAAAAGTGTAGCGGCGATTATTTGCCGGGTTGATAACGCGGCATTTATAGAGAACGTGGGGCGGTGTAAAAAGGTCCTTTTGTTCGTCTGCCTCTGTTGCTGTGAATCTCAAAGAATCAATAATTTTTTCTGCTGTCATGGTCTTTCCCTCTCTTTTCTGTTGTTCCATCCGGGAAAGCCTGTTATAATAGGAGACAAGCCCCGGAGGGGTGGCGGCGGTCCGTGTCGCTTGGTAGGTGTAGCGGATCGCCCTTTTTTATTTTGTTTCAAAGTCGTTTGCGTCAGACTTGCAGACGGCGGCTTGCAGGGGTTCGCCTGTCCTATTCCCTTTTATGCTGCGTGTATATAGGCAACTCGTTCCAGCCATCGCCCCGGCTCAATAGTTCCGGAGCGGTTCCCGCTTTCCCCTGGGAGCGTCGGGGGCGTTAATCATTGTTAGAGTGCTAACTGCTTTCACTCGATGCCGGGCCGGTTTTATACCGCTTTCCCGATCTCGTGCGGTTCTGAAAGTTTCAAAGTGCTTTCATACTTCCAATAACTTAATTATCTTTTTTATATGTGCGGTGTGAATTGGTACACCCTAGCACAGGTTCACAATTTTCCTTTTGCCTGATATATGCACTCATTACCACAGGGGCAGCCCTCACAGGAGATACAAGCCGGAGGCGGTGGGGCGTGTGTTTCGGTCTCGTCTTAATAAGTGCCGCGCCGCCGTTGCCTTGGTCCGGTCTGCGGTGCGTTGTTCTTTTGGGGTACACCGTGCGCCCTTGCCTGCGCTTGTTTGTTTTGTTGAACGTCCGGCGGTTCGTTGTTGTCCGTTGCGGTTCGTTCTTTATGCTTGTATTGTAAAGCGTACTCTTTACAAAGTCAAGCGGAAAATTTACAAATTATTGCGGTTTGTGAAATATGTATAGCCGACTAAACAAAATAAGGGCGGTTTGTTGTGTAAATTGTACACTTTACAAAGTGCAAGAAAACCCCGGCGCAGTGTTTACCATGTAAACGGCAGACTTGACAGGCGGCGCAGATTCCTATATATTAAAGGGGTACAGAGAGAAAGGAGGGCGGAGCCGGTGCGGTTGAGTTTTGGCGAAAAAATGCGCGTTATGATGAAACGGCGCGGGGTATCGGTGCAAGAGGTGGCGGATCGTCTGGGCGTGTCCCGGCAGAACGTAAACCAGAGACTAAACGCCGACAAGTTCACGCTTGAAGATATGGAGAAATACGCCGCCGCCATTGGTTGCGGAATTGAAATAGAAATAACAGAGCCGCCGGAGGGCGGAGCAGATCCACATATAAAATAAATAAGGATAGCCGAAAAAGTAGAACGTAGGGCACAGAGAGAAGCACAAGAAAGCTTTTCCCGGTGTCCTTTTTATTTTGTCCGTGTGACAGCGTAGGACCGCCACAGAGGGCACAGAGGAAAGGAGGGCGCAGAGATGGCAACAGAGAAGAAAGAAACGGCACAGAGAGACGCGCAAGGCGTGAGAAAGCAGAGCTATAAACGTTTTAAGGAGGGGCGCGACTATGAACCAACGGACGCAGAAACAACGGCGGCTTTATGTGATGCCTTTTTAACTGGATTCTTACAGACAGAGGAAACGCCGGAGGGCGGAGAGGTACAGAACAAAGGGGGACGCCCTAGGAAGTTGGAAACCGTAGAAGAATTTACAGAGGTAGCGGAAAAATACATTTTATATATTAAGGGTAGAGCGGCGGAGGGTGTGCGCTTGGTGCCTGATGTAGAGGGCTTTTGTAGTTTTGCCGGGATTTCTAGGGAAACGCTTAATAATTGGGAAACAGCCCGCCCGGGTGCGTATTCTGACACAATAAAAAGACTGAAAACAAGTATAGCAGCATTTAAGAAACAACTCGCCTTTGCTGGCAAGATCCCGCCGATCGTATTCGCTACGGATATGAACAACAACCACGGATATACACAGGCGGCGCAAAAGATAGATCTAAACGTTGGAAAACAGGCGGCAGAACTACCAACAGCGGCAGAGATTGCGCAGCGTTTACCGGTGGAAATGAGCGGAAAAGATCCGGCAGACACGGACGGAGATATAAATATATAGCATTTATGCGGTTTTGCGGTTCGTTTTCTTTTACTTTTACGAACTCCGGCACGTTTCCGGCGGTTCTGGTGTGGCGATCCGGGGACAGGTCCGGCAGCTTATACCCTGGGGCGGGGGTGTAGAGCGGAGCGGATCAGGGGCAGCTCACCCCTCTGAGTTCCCCAAAAATTAAAAAGCCCAAAACCACCCCAATCGTAAAATGGCAAAGAACCCTATTACCGTAAACCACCCAATTTACAATGTAAGTATAAACACGGCATCCGAATAACAAAAGGAAAGTGAGGACTTTACAAAACCACAAAATCCAAAATCGGCGGATGCCTACCGGCATAGAAAGAGAGAAATATGGAACAGAACAAAGAAACAGCAACACAGAATAAGCAGAGAGAGGCAGAAGTATGCAGAGAGAAGAAACAGACCGCATGGGACAAATGGAAAGAGGACACACTGCGGAAGTTCAACCGGACTGCATGACAGAGGCATACACCGTAGGAATCTCTGAAACGCATATCAGAAACAATGCAACGGTATTCCGAGTATGGCAGATGATAGAGTGTGGAGAACTTACCAGAGAAGAGGGATTGTACCTCATGGTAAATACGCTTGCGGATGAAAACCATCGTCTGAATCAAATGTGTAATGACCTCATAATGAGGATGCCGTCACGTCTGCACGCAGAAACGATAACAGGCGAAAAATAAAAATCGGCGGAGGCTTACGCCTCATAGGAGGTAAAACCGGATGAGCAATGAAAACAGCAATTCCAAAAATTCCCCGGAAAATAAAAAGAGGTCTTGGCACAAGGAACCGTGGTATAAAAGGTTATTCGACAAGATTTTGGTATCGTATTTTCTTCCGTGCAAGCATGAGTGGGAAGTACTGGAAGTCCTCTGGACGGTACATGATTACGGCGGATTTAAGTGTGAGGTATGCAAATGTGGGTGTAAGAAATGCGGAGAAATAAGCATTGAGCAATTATTAGTATGAGGTGTAGGGCATGGATAGACCGGTAGAAATCACAAGAAGCTATGCAGAGTGCAAATTCTGTAACGATATTGCTGATATGTGCAATGAGATACCAGATTGTACTCACTGTGAGAATAGAAAAGGAACATGGATAGATACAATCACGAGCCTGCTTGGCACAAAAGCGGTTGTCGTTCTGGAAGATGGCAAAGTGGAGACATATCCATTGGATAGACTTAAAGTTATCACAAAGAGGGAGAGATAATGAAGATCATTGAAGAAATTGGCGAAGCTGCAATGTTGGAGCAGCTTGCTGAGGAATGTACTGAGTTGGCAAAGGCAGCTCTCAAAATGGCAAGGATCATCCGAAAAGAGAATCCGACACCGGTTACTGAGAAAGAAGCCATTGCCAATATCCGGGAGGAATACACGGATGTTGTGCAGTGTGCCGGAGAACTTTCACTTACGGTTGATGAGGAACAAATGGCACGAAAACACGAGAGATGGGAGAAAAGAGTGAGGGATAGAGGATGATACCATTCAGACATTGCATAAGGGAACCGCACGGATCAGCAGTGAAATTTGAGATACTGGCGGCAACAACGAATGAGTTTCAGGTACGTTACCCAGATTACGATTATATCAAAATGGGAGCCAGACCGTCAGTGATGTATAACAGAGAACAATTACTGTGTTTCCTACTAGCTTATGATAAGGCGGAGTGCCTTGAATTTATGGAAAAACTGTATCATCACATGGGATGGCCTACTGAAAAGCTGCATGAGAATCCGGCGTTTGCCGAAGTGATAAAGGAGAAAGAGACATGATAGCACGTTTCTTGCAGGATATTGTCGTGAACGACATTGAGAAGAATATGGAAATGAATATTGATAAGGGCGAAGAACTTTTTGCCATCGACAGAGGGGCCCATTATGAGCTGAGAAAGGCTGACGGATGGGGAACTATGGCTCCGAAAGAGTGCGAGGGAGAATATTATGAGATCATCAAAGAATAAAAATCCGTGTTTTGATTGCCTTGCATCAGAAAAAGAAAATGAGGAAGTATGCAGGACCATACGGGCGATATTAAACAAGCACAATAGCGTACAAGTGGATCTGAATGATCCTGGCAGCATAGGAACATTAACCATAGGGGATTGTACATTTAACGTTTATCTTGGAGGTACAACACTGAATAGGCTGACGCTTCTGCCGGGCAAGGATGTATATAGGCGTGTATTCACACTGATAGAGGCGTAGGGGGATATGTATGGAAAATGAGACAAAACCACAGCTCTTTATTATGGATGAACAGCTTGGAAATCCTATACCACTTGCGGAAATTAAGGAAATATCTGAACCTACACTGGATGAAGAGTATGATATGCCGGATATTTCTCATCTGAAAGAGGGATTTGAAATACCTTTTGAAGTGAAAATGAAGAAAACTGCCATAAACAAGTTGTTTCGTCCATGCTTTGGCAGAGAACCATACGGAAATCTCGAAAAATGCGCCAAGTGCATACTGAAAAAGGACTGCGTTGTGGCGAAAATCGAGAATAATTTCAACATGAGATTAAGGGCATACCACCCTTGATAATAAATCACAAGGAGGACACCAATGGAAAAGAAAGAAAAGAAACCGTGGAGACCGCCAGAAGCGGCACATTTACCAGATCCGATAGCGTTTGCCATGCAGGGTTTTGAACGTTTTGGATTGTCGAAAGAACGACTGATACCGCCATTACAAGCATTTGACAGAGTGATGCAACACTCGGCATTTACCGAAAACCGATGGTGGGAAAACGCAAGGCAGGTAACGGCAACAGCATCATCGGAAGAACAGTGGCGGAGAGTGAGCATCGAAAGAGCACGTTGCCTCGGAGAACCATGGCCGGATTTTGATGATATACCGGTTACGAGTATCACAGAGGATTTTTCACAGAAATGTCAAAACGCCACAATCGGATTATTAAGAGATCAGGTAATAGCATCATGCGCTATTCCGGGAGAAACATTGTTTGGAGACATTTTTAATCAGTTAGGTATTAAGGAGGACAATATGGATAGAAGTTTAGCAGACAAAAAATTTAAGAAAGTAACTATCGAGTGCGAGGACGGCACGACTTACGCTGGAAAGATCAATCATGTATGTGGTAGCCCGTATCGTTGGGACAAACTGTGTGTAGAAGCAATGGTTGAGGACAAACCTATTGGAGCATACGGTATTGAGAAAGTCCTGTTCCAGAATCCTGCCACAATCGTGTTTTGGTCTGACGGAACAAAGACGGTCGTAAACTGCATGGATAATGTGGAAACCAAAAAGAAGATCGTAGACGGCAAAGAAGTAATCATTCGCAAACCTAGAAAGTGCGATACCTACTCCAAAGAGGCAGGACTGGCTATGGCTATTGTTAAGAAGTGGGCCGGTAACAACGGAAATTACAACAACATCTTCCGTAAATTCATTCCTGAGATGGCAGAGGAAGAAAAGGCTGCCAAGAAAGCCAAAAAGGCACAGAAAGCGGAGAAGTAGATATGACATTAAGAGAATTGGCAAAAGGCTATGATGGAGATGTGTTGATTAAAGCCTATGAGAATGAAAAATCAAAGATTCCTACGGCAATCATGCAGAGTTCGGTCACGGATGCAATAAAGGATGAGATATTGGATAGAGAGATTTACAGTTATGCAATGGTCTATCAGTCGTTGTTCACATCAAATCTAAGAGCGAATTTTGCAGCCGCACCGGAAGAAACGGAGGAAACCACATGAGAACCTATTTTTTTGACACAGAGTTTACTGGTCTGCGTAAGGACACAACTCTTATCAGCATAGGAATTGTCTCAGACACAGGAGATAGGTTCTATGCAGAGTTGACGGACTATGATGAGGGTATGTGTGATGAATGGATTGAGAAGAATGTTCTCGATCATTTGGTTTTGAGTGGCAATGCGGAGTTAGAAGAAAGTCTGGCAGCCGACAATAAAACAACGACTGTAATCGGCAGTAAGGCAGATGTTTGTTGCGAACTTATGGAATGGCTTGAAATGGACGTTAATTTTGACAGTGATTATGCTGCGGTATTCGTTTCAGATGTCTCGCATTACGATATGGTGTTACTGATTGACTTATTGGCAGGAAACGCTATGAAGTTGCCTAAGTTTATTACACCGGCTTGTCACGACATCAATCAGGACATTGCAACGATGCTTGATATTTCAGAAAAGGCAGCTTTTGACATTTCGAGAGAACAGCTCCTTACAAACAGAGGAATTGATTTGCCGAAAGGTCAAAAACACAATGCACTCTACGATGCGGAAGTTATCAAAGCGATATACGAGGACTTTTTCTCCGTGGGGGGGGTAAAACAGGGAGGAAAAAGGAACCATGTCTGAGCAGGAAATGATAAAGAAACTCGGAGAACTTACGAGTGAGGTCGAAAAACTGAAAGCAAACAAGAAATCTCTGGCAGAAAGAAATATGCAAGCAGAAAAAGAGAATGATGATCTGAGGAAACAGATTGAACAGCTTGAAAGTTTCAATGCAGAGTTGGATGTCACAGTCAAGGAACAGACTGAAATGCTGAACGGTGGAAAGTTATATGAGGACTATCAGGAAGTTTGCATTAAGAACAGCAAACTCAACGCAACGATTGATGTTCTGGTAGAGAAAATCAGTATGTTAAAGGCGGTGGGATGTCATGGATAATGGAATGGAACTCAGAGTGAAAGATTATTGTGCTTTCTGCCCTGATTTTGAGGCTGACGTTGATAAGGTTGATATTACCGTATTGGCGGATCATACCCAAAGGGCATTAACCACAATCAGATGTGAACACGCCGAAAAGTGCGAAAGAATATACGGGAGAATACAGGAGGGCAGAACTAATGAAACAACGGTGGTACAAAGTAGTGTTTGAAACCATTGAGAGAAAACCAATCCGCAGAACTGTTACCGTATGCAGCACGGACAGTGTTCATGCGTCTGCTCTGGTATATCAGCAGTTCGGTAGAAAGAAAATCAAGGTAAAATCTGCCAAGAAAGTAAAGGAGAGCGAATGATGGATAATTTGAACTTGAAACCGCAGTCCCCGGATGAAGTAAAAACCATGATGTGGACTGGGGAAAATCAGCGTGAAATGTTCGATCTGCTTACTTGCGGCAAGAAAATTGATGATTATATGACTGCCAGTGGAGAGAACTTTTTCATAGACCATAGCACCGTAAAAGGCGGGTTGGTGCTTATTGCCAACATAGGAAATCAGTGCGGATGCAAAATACCGGTAAAGATAGGGGATTATGTGTGCGGTCGCAGATATGGAGATAAATGGTGTTTTTCCGTTGCGGACGGTACGGCTTTTGAAAACAACACTTGCGGAACTCTCGAAAAGAGAGAGGGGAAAGAAAAACCGATAGACATATTCAAAAACCAGGAGCAGTTAGAAGAGTGCCTGAGAGAGTGGCAACACAGATTATTCCTTGATGGGTGGCTAATACTGGCGCACGTTAAGGATAAGATTATGAACCCTAACGGAGAAGAGGTAATTGACGCTGCCGGGTATAACACATTCGTATTTGAATCCAGTCAGGCGAACATCCAGTTACTCAGCGATGAATCTTACAAAGAGAACAATACATTGTTCAAACACTGCATGGAAAAGGATCTTGTGCATGAACTTTTACATTGCAAGTACGATTGGATGGGATGCCAGGGTGGAACCTATGAGGGCGTGTATCTGGATGCGACCGAACACCAGAAGCTAGAGGAAATGGCAAAGAGCCTTATCATGGCAAAATATGGTGTCGGTTATGATTACTTCATGTGAGGTGCAATATGACAACGGTGGTGGTCTATAAGACCGATACAAAAGAAGTTCTGGCAGCTATTCCGATGGACGGCGGAGATGCCGTCTGCCGGAATGATGTGGAATTTCAGATTTACAACGGAACAGAGCCAATATTCACGGAAACTCCCGGAGGAATCGTATTGGCAGAAAACAAATTTATGATAAAGATGGAGGACAACAACAATGAAAAATAAAGGAACATGGATTATTGTCGGCATTGTAGCCGCATTTGTATTACTGATAGCAGGAATTTTTGTAAGTACCAACAACAGAGCGGTTTCGTTGGAGGAACAGGTCTTTACGGCTGACTCTGATATTCAGGCACAGGAGAAACGCAGAACGGATCTTATCTACAATCTGGCAGATTGCGTCAAGGAGTACGATAAGCATGAGGCAGAGACTCTTCTTAATGTCGTAGAAGCAAGAGGAAACAATGGCAGCACCACAGATATTGAGAATGTGACAACTTCCATAGCTGCGGTTGCCGAAGCATACCCGGAATTAAAATCCAACGATAATTACAAGGAACTGATGAATGAACTTTCAACCACAGAGAATATGATCCTGCAGTACCGCACTGCCTACAATAATGAGGTAAGGGCGTATAAGAAATATGTTCGTAAATTCCCACATAAGCAGATCTTGGGAGTTATGGGATATGAGGTTATCAATTATGACTATCTGGAATACAGCGAAGAGGACAGACAGCCGGTAAGCAATCTGTTTGGAGAATAAGCCTATGAGGAAATGGAGTAAGATAATCTACTCCGGCAACGGTTGGGATATGACGGTGCGTGAACTGATGTTTAGCATCGTCATTATCCTTATCATGCTTATGGGTGGATTTTTCATTAGTGAAAAGATAGCTTCACACAATGACGAACAGAATCAGGAATACTATCAAGCCATGCAGATTGATGGAAATGCAGAACTGTTTCAGTACGGTATGCGAACTGATGTAGGAAATGCGTTTGTGAAAGGAAATCTGGTGGCAGTAGATCCTGTTACAGATCCGGGAATAGGTGGAGTACCAGCTGCCTACATAAAGGTTGAGGAACAACACTACAACCGACATACGAGACAGGTGGCACATACACGGACGGTAAATGGGAAAACGCAGACTTATTACACTACGGAGGTATATTATTCGTGGGATTACTACGATAGTTGGGAAAGCCATAGTCAAACGGTGTCATTCCTTGGCGTGGAGTTTCCGTATGGAAAAATCCAGATGCCGGAGTCTTACCTGTATGACACAATTAAGCAATCGTCCCATGTGAGGTATTTGTACTATGTTATCAACACGGAATACAGCGGAGTTATCTATGCCAATCTCAAAGATAATACCATAGAGGACGGAACACCGTTCATTCAGGCAGATACGATAGATGAAGCGGTGGACTATATGGTTTCAAACGGAACTGCCGGGCTGGTAATTCTCTGGGTTGTATGGGTAATTCTGATTGGAGCAGCCGTGTTCGGGTTCTGCTATTTTGATAATAAGTGGTTGGAGGATTAGAGATGTATATTGTAGATCAGGACCGTAGCAACGTAGTTAATATCGGCAATATCAAAAGCATTGCACTCAACGGAAAAAGAATTACCGCCGATGATTACACACTTGCGGCTTACGATACAGAACAGAGAGGGAAAGAAGTATTTGAACAGTTACTTGGGAATGCTTTTCCTCCTGATATGATAGTAGCCAAGAATTGCAACATATCCGAGGATGCCGTAAAGGACCTAGCAATGGATCATAGCATTATTATGGTTAGCGGCAACGGACAGGCGGATGTTACAGCGTATAGCTGCGGAGTTTATTATATGCCGGAGGAATAAAAGAATGGTAGATGTTATTTTAGCAATCATTTGGATTGCGATATTGGTGCTTTACATTGTTGTGGGTTGGAAAGATGCAAAGTCCAACAATGAAGTGAAGAAAGAAATTACACAGATGAATGAGCTGCTATTGGAACAGAACTCTCAGCTCAAAGAACAGAATAAGCATCTCAATATGGTTATTCTGAGTGTTTGCAGTAAGAGTGTACGAGATAGAAAAGACCAGGAGGAAAAACGTGAAAAAGCAACGGAAAGAGACACGCCTGAAAAGGAAACGCCTGAAAGCAGCGTATAACACAATCTTAGAAGAAAACCGCCGATTAAAAGGTTGGCAATCAGTGTATGGTAGAAAAGAGATTAGAACATTTGGAGAACGCAAAATACTCACAATATTTGAAGCAGGAAGTGACAATATGGGAGAAATCATAAAAGACAGAATGGCAGTTGGAATTGGCAGAGCACTTAAAGAAAATGGCACAATTCAGTTTGAAACATACGATGATCCTATGAAATGTGGAATTATTGTGGATGCGAAAGTTAAAATCGTTATGCCGTAGGTATATTACAGAGCCGTGTAGAGCCGTGAGAAAGGATGAATTTTCATGGCTCAACACGAACTATCGAATAAAGAGATTATCGTAAGGCTTCTGAAAAGCGATCTGAGTGACTATGACAATCTTCTGTCCTTACTCGGAATGGCAAATGAGGTTATTCGGGAAGATAAAGAACTTTCACGGAAATTAGCGAATAAGGTCAGATTCCTTGCACTGAGGCTATGTGCGACAGGAGATATTAAATATTACGATTTGTACAATAAGGCTCTTTTGTTCTTGGCACAGGAACATAAGGATTTTGACTCTTATCTGCTTTATGTGGAAAAGAACAGAGATCCAGAGGACAGATACTATCAGCCACGAAGAAATAAGATTTATTGGCTTGTACAGAAGATGCAGAGGCTTATTGATGATGAGTTGGATATTCTATCAATATCAATGCCTCCTGGCACCGGCAAGACCACACTGGGAGAGTTTTTCATATCGTTTGTAATGGGGCATTACCCCAACACACCAAACCTTATGTCCTCCCATTCTGGATTTATGACGAGAATGTTCTATGATGCCGTTCTCAACATAATTACCAGCAATGAATATTGTTGGAGCGATGTGTTCCCGGACATTGTATTTGAGGGAAATAACGCAAAAGAAGAGACAATAAACCTTGGAAGATGGCAACCGTTTAAGACACTGACCTGCAGACCAATCAGAGGTTCCCTTACCGGTGTTACCCGTTGTGAGGGATTTCTGTATGTGGATGATTTGGTTTCCGGTATCGAAGAGGCTCTGTCTATTGATCGTCTGGATAAGTTGTACGGAGAGTACACCACAGACCTTAAATCTCGTAAAAAGAAGAAAGCAAAAGAGATCCACATTGCAACACGATGGAGTGTGCATGATGTTATTGGCCGGCTTGAAAGAATGTATGAGGGCAATCCGAGGGCAGAGTTCATTGCTGTTCCAGACATTGATCCTCAGACCGGAAAAAGCAACTTTGATTACGATTATGATGTTGGATTCGATGAGAAATACTTCCACGATATGGAAATGTCGATGGATGATGTCTCATATCGCTGCCTGTATAAGAGCGATCCGATTGAGAGAGAGGGTATTCTGTATCATCCAACAGAATTACAGAGATATATCGGAGGACTGCCGGACAGAGAACCGGATTCTATATTGGCAATCTGCGATACCAAGGACACCGGTACAGACTACAACTTCCTCGGAGTTTTCTATCAGTACGGAGACAGATACTATCTGGAAGATCTGGTATTCAAAAACATCGACCCTGGAACCTTGGACGAACTCAACTCAGATATGCTTGTTAAGCATCATGTACAGCAGGCACAGTTCGAGAGCAACAAAGAGGGTAGCAGAACCGCAAATGAAGTTGAGAGACTTGTCAAAGCAAAAGGCGGCAGATGCCATATTACGAAGAAATACACTACTCAGAACAAAGAGACCAAGATCATCGTCAATTCTTCATGGGTTAAGGAACACGTCATATTCAAGGATATTACAGAATATGAGCCTAAGAGCGATTATGGTGTGATGATGTCATTCCTTTGCAGTTATACACAGCTCGGAAAGAATAAACATGATGATGCGCCGGACACTCTGGCAATGTTCGCCCAGTTTGTAGATGCTCTTCTTGGCGGAGAGGGACAGGTAGTAAAGAGAAGTGACTTAGGAATATAGAAAGGGATAGCATGGGACAATATAGTTTCGCCACCAACTTGAAAAAAGAAAGAACGAATAGGGGAATTACACAACACGAACTTGCAACGGGCGTTCATGTGGCACAGAATACCGTGAGTGATTGGGAACAATGCAAAAGTTATCCGTCAATCGACAAGATATACGATATAGCAAATCTTCTCAAAATCCCTGTAAGCAAGTTGATTTCTGATGTTCAGAAAAATGGTTGTAAAGCCGACTGCACACAGAAAAACAAATTTTTTTGAAAATTTTGTTTATTCCACTTGACAAAGAATGTTTAGTACGCTATACTACGACCATACCAAGTGACACGGACATAAGTTAAGCGGAGTGAACACAAGGTATTTGGCATTAAAGTTTCTCCTAACCATTACGGCACAGCAACAGTGCCGTAATATGGGAAGTAAGCTAACTCGGTAGAAGCGATGGACTGAAAATCCATAGGAGTTGGTTCGACACCAACACTTCCCACTTAGGAATTGTTGTTCCCCGACAGCAATCCAACATCGGAGGGTTCACACTTATGATGGACCTCCGAAACCTCACATGGAATCTCCCCAAGTGTGAGGTATGGACCATTAGCTCAGTTGGTTAGAGCATCCGGCTCATAACCGGACGGTCTGGGGTTCAAGTCCCTGATGGTCCACGCATGGCAATCCGGCACGAAACTATAAATATAGCCATGGCAGTGAAGCTACGCCGAGATACACCGGAGGAAGTAAGGCGGCTGAGTGCGGCGGTGCAGTGCAGAAACGGTATGACTACCGCATGACCGTGACGGCTACCAGAGGTAGCAGACAAGAGAGGATGCAAAAAGATGTATATTCCTGAATTTTGGTGCGGTGTTGCCGCAACGATAATCACAGAAGTAATAATTGCAATCGCATATTCCATATATGCAGACCACAAGAAAGGAGGCAAGAAGTAATGAACAAAGCTGAATTAGTACAGGCTATGGCTGATGAAACCGGACTTTCTAAGAGTGATGCTGAAAAGGCACTCAACGCATTTGTGGAAGTTGTCGGTGGAGAACTTGGCAGGGGTGGAAAAGTACAGCTGGTTGGATTCGGTACGTTTGAAGTAACTGAGCGTGCCGCCAGAGTTGGCAAGAATCCCCAGAACGGAAAAGAGATTACCATTCCGGCTTGCAAGGCACCTAAGTTCAAAGCAGGCAAGGCTTTGAAAGACGAGGTAAATCGTTAAATGATCGGAGCGAACTTGGTGTAGCGTGGTGGTTCGATTCCACCTGTGGGCGTAGCTCTTGCGATTAAGGTTTCCACCGCTTCTTTCCTAATGTTCTTGGCGATACAAAGAAAATTCCGGGCGAACGGCAACGATTGGTGGTGTTGCGGCGGACTGTAAATCCGTTCCCTCGTGGTAAACATTGGAGGTTCAATTCCTCTTTCGCCCATTTCGGTGTAATGAGCCGAGAAAGTAATCTTGCAAGAAAAAATCAATATCAGGAACCTGTTTACGCTTGTGCGGTTAATTGCCTTTCGGTAAAAAGGAACGCTCCTCTGTTCGATTAGTCAAACGGTCAAGACACCACCTTTTCACGGTGGGGACGGGAGTTCGATTCTCCCATCGAACATTTCAACTGAGAATAACGCTGACTGTTTATAGTTGGTTTAGTGTTCCGGCTGAAAAGTATTGGCGAAAGCCGTGGTAAGCAATCATTAAATAGGGAGATTGCAATGCTCACTGAGAGGCTTATGTGAGTAGTCTGGGAAAGCCGACAGGACTTAAAATTGGAGAGCTTGCGTAAGTCACGCTAAAGACCACTGTTACAACGGTGCCTACGATAGCATAACTGGAAATGCCACGGACACCATGCCGGGGAAAGTGGGGTTCAACTCCCCACCGTAGGACGAGCGGATTTCTTAACTGATTTTCTTAGTCCGGCTTTAACAGGAAAGAAAATTGGCGGTGGCGAGGTTCCGGTGATCACCAAGTGCTTTTTCATTACCAAGAGTTTTTAAGAAAAACTCCGGTGCGGAAAATTTACTGCTTAGAGTGCATGAGCGTTACAGCGATTTAAGCGGCGGTGGAAACTTCCGAGAAAGACCTGATTATAGATGTGCGCGAGCCGTAACCAATCGAGCCGTCATGCTTAGTCAGGCGCAGAGGAATGTAGTAGAGGCGGAGAACTGCGATAACAACGTACATCCGAGGTAAGGCGATAAAGAGTTGGACTCGTCAAAGGTTCTTTGAGTATGTAGTCGGTGGATTATGAGAACCATGTGGAGGGGTGCAAGGTCCGAGAACCACATTAAAAAATGAAATACCTTTGTTGGCAACTGTCTTACACGTTGCATCGGTTCGGTAGTGGCAACCATCCAAGCTGCCGCCGGACTGCATTGGAGTATAGCTCAGATGGATAGAGCACAACACTACGGATGTTGGTTAGCGCAGGTTCGAGTCCTGTTACTCCAATAATGGCTTGTAGCTCAGTGGTAGAGCGTCTGACTGTTAATCAGAATGTCGTGGGTTCGATCCCCACCTTGCCAGTTGGAGACACTTGACTTACTCTTTCAAAACACTCCACGACAGAAAAGGTTAGGAAAGGGCGTTTACGACCGGCGGAAGAGGATCTCCGACTTGTACGTTACCAAGGGAAAACTACTCTGCCGTGTGTCCGGTTGGTCGAGGGTGCGGTCTTGAAAACCGTCTGGATGTAAAAGTCTCTGGGGTTCAAATCCCTAACACGGCGTGGCAAAGTAAAGGATACGTTCGATTCGTAGGTGTATGGGTTGCACGTTCTCTATCCAAAACCAATAGAGAAAGGAACGGTTCGATTCCGCGGTGTGAGGTCGCATTTTACTTTGTGGTTTTGGCTCTATGGTATAAAGGTTATTACGCCCGACTGTCTATCGGAAAATTTGGGTTCGATTCCCAATAGAGTCGTTATGGTGCATTGCCGTAATGGTAGCGGAGTGGCTTGCTAAGCCATCCGGCAGAAATGCCGTATAGGTTCGATTCCTATATGCACCGCTATGAGACCGTATTCCACCGGTGGAGGAGGTCTCAGAATTTGGAGTTGCCGGAATAGGTAGACGGATAATCATAGTAAAGGAATGGGGTAGGCGAGAGGTAGGTGCGAGGACAAGCCACAGAAACAGCCGTAATCCTACCGCCCCAAGAAACTACTGAAAATCATAACTATTGTACCGAGTACCAACAGCGAAAGGTGTGGCTAACAGTAGCATAGTTCCATAGTGGGTGCAAATCCCATTACTCCAAAGCCGTCCTGACTTCGGACGTTAAACCAGTTGGGGTTAGAGAGATTTCCCGAAAGATAGTTCCTATTGGCATACCCGGTGGTTAGGGTGTATCACAACAAACCATAGTGAGTGTACGGAATTATTTAATCAAGTCCACCGTTCAGGATGTCGGCTGTGTGACGGTTAAGAGTGATTATGCGAGAAATTCGACATAGCAGAAAACTCAGAGGTTCTTGTGGGGCGAAGAACTATTATGGCGGAGTGGAGCAGCGGTAGCTTGTCGGGTTCATGCCCCGGAGGTCACAGGTTCAAATCCTGTCTCCGCAATCTTGCGTGGTAGTTCAATGGAGAGAACATTATGAGCGGTTGTCATGCTCCATGTGACACGGACAGCAATAATTCTTTTTTCGATGGTAACGAAGAGATGGGGGTTCGATTCCCTCCCACGCAACTGATACGGATTTCCGTATTAAAACTGAATATGGAGAGATGGCGGAACGGTAGACGCGGCAGTTGTGTACAATACATCATGTTTGTGGTGCTGACAGCAAATCTTACAGCTTGGGGCCTGCTTCATTGTTGGTTCAAATCCAACTCTCTCCAATCAAGGCGATGGCACAAACGTCCTTACAAATCAATAAGACGTGCCACATGGCGAGGTAGCTCAGATGGTAGAGCAATGATATGAATACGCAGATCATGTTAGTGATCTCAACAGCAATCTCATTCCAATCCAAGGCATGTGTCGGCGGTTCGATTCCGTCCCTCGTCTCTGCCCCGATTGCCGGTTATGGTAAACCGGAGGGAACATGACTGCGATAACGCTTGTGTTCCGCACAGCAATCGAGTATACGGGTTCAAGTCCTGTCGGGGCAATTAAGTGACGCTTACAGCAATCTTTCAAAACAGAAAATTCCATTGACAATATTTTCCCGTTTGAAACAGCGTCATGTAAAGAAATGAGGTTGCCTATGAACCGAAAAGAAGATTATAGGGATATGGAAAAGTATCATAAGGCGTGTCAGAGACAGCATAGGCGATATTACAGCAAAACGTCATTTCTATATCCGTCTCATCCGTGGACTGCGGAGGAAGATGCACTGGTAATCAAACATGAGATTACCGATTCTGAACTGTCCGAGAAAATAGGTCGTTCTGTTGGTGCGATACATAACAGACGGTATGAACTTAAAAAGTTAGCCAGATAGGCATAAAACTTTATATGGGACGCTCACAGCAAATTATGGGATATGACTGTTAATCATAAAAACCAATAGCGTCCTGAATGAACTTACAAACAATTTTATTATGGGACTCCTACAGCAATCACAATGGTTAAAACAATGTCTGCAAAACAATGTGAAGTGGTTCAATTCCACAAATGAGAGTCCTGGAAAGAGAGGAAACAATGAGCTTCGCAGATGCAATGAGAAAAGACGGTTCATTTACCAGAACCGAAAACGGTGCTGTGGCTTTGAATACCACAGGAGACGCAAGACTGGATTTGTTCGGCACAATCGGATCTCTGAGAGAAACTGATGAGGGCAGAATCGAAACACTGTTCGCAGAGGCATACAATCAGGATGCTCTTTTTGCCACAAAGATTGCGTTCTATGCAAGGGATATTCGTGGAGGCCTTGGAGAAAGAAAGACTTTCAGAACAATCATCCGTTACATGGCAGAGAAACATCCGGAAGCACTCAGACCGAACCTTGATCTGATTGGAGTATTCGGAAGATATGATGATCTGTATGAGCTTATCGGTACTCCGTTGGAGGACGATATGTGGGCGGCAATGAAGAAACAGTTTGAGGAAGATTTACAGAACCTCAATGCCGGAAATGCAATTTCTTTACTTGCAAAGTGGATTAAAACCGCAGATGCAAGCAGTCCTGCCACAAGAAAACTCGGCATACTTACAGCACAGAAATTAGGTTATCCGATCTACAATTTCAAGAGAATTGTTCGCAGCATGAGAAAACAGATTGGTGTCGTTGAAAGCCTCATGTCCGCAGGAAGATGGGATGAAATCAAATACCCGGAAGTTCCGAGCCGTGCGATGATGATTTACCGCAAGGCATTTATGAAACATGATGCTGAGAGATTTGGAGAGTTTATCAACAAAGCACAAAAGGGAGAGGTAAAGATCAATGCCTCAACACTATTCCCTTACGATATTGTTGAGAAGATCCTTTACGGCAGAGAGAGCAACAAGGTACTTGAAGCCCAGTGGAAAGCCTTGCCGGATTATGTGGAGAAAGGAACAAACGCTTTAGTTATGGCGGATGTGTCCGGTTCCATGAGAGGCAGACCTATGGCAACATCAATCGGTCTTGCAATCTATTTTGCAGAGAGAAATGTGGGTGCATACCACAATCTGTTTATGACATTCTCTGACAGACCGGAGACGGTTATTCTGAGGGGAGAAACCCTTGAACAGAAGATTTGCAACGTGAGCAGAGCAAATTGGGATGGTAACACAGACCTTAAAGCTGCTTTTGAGAGAGTTCTTGAAATTGCGAAAAAGCATAATACTCCGCAGGAGGAAATGCCGAAAGCAATCGTTGTTATCTCTGATATGGAAATTGACTATTGCGGAAACCGTGAGTGGTCGTTCTATGACAAGATGGCAAATAAGTTCCGCAAGGCCGGTTATGTAATCCCAAACATCATCTTTTGGAATGTGAACAGCCGACACGATGTATTCCACGCAGACCACAACCGTAAGGGAGTGCAGCTTGCAAGCGGACAGTCCGTGACGGTATTCAAACAGATCCTGCAGAACCTTGGCCACAATCCGGTTGAGGCTATGGAGAACACAATCAATTCTGAGAGATATGATTGCATCACAGTCGAATAGAGTAAATACTGACCGGGGCAAATAGCTCCGGTCAAATAAAATATAAAAGGAGATAACCACCAATGAAAACACCCTACAATGAAATTGTGAACATCGCAAGTATTGGTTCACAGACAAATCCGATTTCTCTTAATGAGATTTTGAGAAAGGCAAACGATGAGCAGCTTACACCGGCAGCACAAAACAAAGAGAGAGTATTGTTTCTCGGAATTGATGTGCAGCAGGACTTCATGGATAATGGAGCACTCGGAGTTCCCGGAGCACACGGCGATGTGGAGAGAATGACACAGTTTATCTATAACAACATGGATAAAATTACAAACATTGCGGTATCTATTGATACCCACACACCACATCAGATTTTCCATCCGTGCTGGTGGATTGATGAAAATGGCAACAATCCGGCTCCTTACACACCGATTACGCTAGCAGACCTTGATTCTGGAAAGTACAGAGCTGTTATCTACCCTCGCCAGAGCCGTGACTATGTAGAACATCTGGAAAAAGACGGAAAGAAAACCTTATGCGTATGGTCTTACCACTGTTTACAGGGTACATCTGGTGCGGCATTTGAAAATCAGTTTGCCAACATGATTTATTTTCACTCTGTCGCAAAGAAAGCCGTTACGCAGCGTCTTGTAAAAGGACAGGATCCACTCAGCGAAATGTACGGAATTATCAAACCTGAGTATGATACAAAGAACTACATCAATATCGACTTCCTGAACAAACTGGAAAATTACGACAAGATCATTATTGCAGGAGAGGCAAAGAGCCATTGCGTATTGGAAAGCATTAAACAGATTCTCGAACATTACGCTAATCGCCCAGAGATCACTCAGAAAATCTATATCCTGGAAGATTGTATGTCCTCCATTCCTGGGTTTGAGGATGTTACTGAGCAGACCTTTGATGATTTTAAGAAAACGTACCATGTAAACATCGTGAAAAGCACAGATGATATTTTGTAGGGGGTAGCCGGTATGAATGAAACAGAACAGATAATTGACGGATTAGATGAGGTTGAGATCGCAAATACCTCCATTGATGAAATCGACAGTGAGAACATCAATTTAATTTTTGTCGGAATCGACAAGTCTGGTTCTATGGGAATGTATGAAAGAGATATGGTAAAAGCTCTTTCGGATTTCAAAGATGCACTTATCAATTCCAAGGAATGTGATGAGATTCTGGTTGCAAGAGCAGACTTCTCCGACAGTGCAACCGTAGGAGGCTATAAGCGCATTACAGAGTTTGACACTTCGTATAGCACCGATGGATGCACAGCTATGTACGATACGATCATTGATGGAACTGAGAAGTTGAAAGAATACAGAGACTTCCTCAAAAATGAGGGAATGAGAGTAAAGGCCGTGTTTGCAATTTTCGGAGATGGGATGGATAACTCTTCTCAGCCGGGAGGGTTTGCAAAGGCAAAGAAAGCGGTAGAGTATCTGAACGTGGAAGAAATCGTTACTGCGTTTATCAGTTTCGGAGGACAGGCAACACAGGAGGCGAAAGACCTTGGATTCAAGAATATCCTCGATGTAAGCAGTTCTGCATCAGAACTCAGAAGAGCTTTCAACTGCTTATCAAAATCAGTGATTGAAAACTCCAAGAGTGCCGTATCGAAACAGGATGATTTTTTTGACGTATAAAAAATGAGAGTAGAACGGCGATCCTAAAAGGGGTTGCCGTTCTTTTTTGTGGGAGGAAATACAATGGTTATAAATAAAATCGGTCAGCAACATATCGACTACGGTACGAATTGCCAGGACTACGGAATTGAATTTGATGGGATGAAAGTTGTTTGCGATGGCTGTTCGGAGGGGAAACATTCGGAAGTTGGAGCAAAAGCGTTTTGCCATCTTTTGAAAAATGACAGCAGAATTATACATGAATGTAGTGTATATACTGCCGCAGCCGCTTTTGGAGAGATACTTGGTCTATTCGGGCAGACTTCCGGCTCAATCAGAGATTTCCTTTGTTTTACGATCCTTATGGTTACTGAAAATGAGACACATTTCATGGTAGATTACTGCGGAGATGGTTTTATCGTGAAAGAACGTCTGGACGGAACGATTGAGTTTGAAGAACTATCTGACGGAGAATACCCGAAATACTTTGCCTACAATTATGTGAATAAAGATATGCTCAAACAGTACAAAGACGGTGTCAATTTTTCCACAAAGGCTTTTCCGAAAGATGAATACAGGAATATTGGTGTAGCATCTGATGGAATACGATTCGCCATGAAAGATGAACAATTTAAGAAAGAATTTACGGAAGTCCTGCAGAGCGGCAAGGAAGTAAGAGTAAAGAGGTTTATAAACAAACATCAGAAATTATTCCAGGACGATACAACAATCGTATTGTAGGAGGGCATTATGAAAATGGCACTAACGAGGATAGGAAAAGAAAAGATAAGACAGCTTACTCCCATAACGGAGGGAGGCGAGGGATATATCTATGAGTTTGGCAACGATATTCTGAAAATTTACAAACCCTGTGTTGATATTGCAGCCAAGGAAAAGAAAGTTGCCATGCTCATTGACAAACCGCTGCCAAAGGAGGCTATTAAACCGATTACGGCAGTGTATGACAATAACAATAAGTTTATTGGTTACATTATGCCAAAAGCCGTAGGAGAGGAAGTAAGAGTTCTCACAAGTAAAAAATATCTGAAAGCGAATGGGATAACCACGAAAGATATTTTGGAAATACTCGTAAAGATACAGGACACCGTGAGAGATATACATTCCGCCGGAGTGTGTATTGGGGATCTGAACGATCAGAACATCCTCTTTGACAAAACTGGAAATGTGTACTTTATAGATTGCGATAGTTGGAGCGTGGAAGATGAAAAATGTGAAGTTTGCATGGACTTATTCAAAGATCCATTGATGAAAGGAAATGATTTTTCAGAGGAAACAGACACATACGCAGAGGCAATTTTGATTTGGAAAACCCTTACAAGGATTCATCCGCATGGTGGGACTATGACACCAGATATGGATATTGTAGAACGTATGAAACGAGGAATATGCGTAATAGACAATCCAAAAGTAAAAATACCAAGAACGATTAAACCGTGGAAAAACTTATCTCCTTATCTGGTTGATTCTCTGAAAAAGATTTTTGAGAATAAGAGCCGATCTATGGGGGATGAATTAAAACACATGGCAAAACACCTTAAATTCTGCGATGTACACCAGGAGTTTTATTATGGCAAATATGCTCGTTGTCCGCTATGTGATAATAATGCAAATGTTCTTACTAAGCCGGTATCACAAGGGGTAACAGGAGGGCTTACACTTATCACGATGCTCAAAGGAAACGATGTAAAAATTGTTCTAAATGAGCAGTGTTATATCAATAATGCCGGAGAAGTAGTGGAAGTTAAGAATGGGAATAAATTCACATACGAAAGCGGAATTAAATACCATTTCGCAGAGGTTGGAGCAGAGAATATTGTAATAAAAGCGGATGATAGAGCGTTCTGGTTTGCCACGGATAGAGAATATGTGTTTGAGAAGAAACACAAGAGTCCGATTTATGCGGCAGGAGATTCAGTATATTTCATAAGTCCTGCCAATACATTAACCTCTATCCAGATCACAAAATCAGGCAACGGAATACGGACGATTACAAAATGTGGATATGAGAGTTACTTTGCGGTATCTGAGGGACATTCGTGCGTTGTGAGTAGATTTGCAGAAAACCTCATTGTGAATCTGGATGGAAAAAACATTGAGATACCATATACTGATACCGTGAATAATTATGGAATACACAGAGATAAAATAACCGGAGGATGGCTTATCGTGTTGGAAAACGGAGCCGGACAGTTCTTTACCTTTGTGTGCAATGAACATGGAGTAGTGTATAGCGAGGATCGCATTAAATATCAATGCGGGCTTGGCAATGTATGTTTTTATAACTCCAATATCTCAATACCGATTGATGGAAATATCAGAATATATTCGTACCAGAAACAGGCATTTAAAGATTTTGAGTGCGAAGCCGTATCGCCGGATAGCTGTTTAATCAAAGATTCCACAGCATTTACAATCGTCAATGATGAAAATATTTATAGACTTGTGAGAACTGTACGATGAAAGGAGAAAATGGTATGACAGAAGCGCAGAAAAAAGCAGTTGAGGTACAGAAAGAAATCGAAGAGGCCTGCATCCGGCATGGACTTAATCTTACTATCTTTGAAAATGGTATTGGATTTGTGGATCCAAAAGACAATAAAATTGTCATGGTATGGAGACCCAAGTATAAATCGGCACCGCCAGAAACACCACCTACACAGAAACCGTCCGGCGGAAATATGTCCGCTTTCATATTTGGCGGTTCAAAGGGAAGTGGCAGATTTATGGGAAACAAAAGGAAACATACAGTCAGAGGAATGAAACGGAGGTAGGTTGATATGCCAAGTTTTAAATTAAAACCGGAGCACATAAAGATTATGACAGACCTTAATTTTAGAATCTCCATTTTAATAGATTCTAAGGATAGGTATAGACCGGCAATAGATGTTAAAAGACCATTCGGGAACAGCGGCCCCACAACGAATGTGTGTGAAATCATGGGATGGCACTGCGATGAAGAAAGTGGAGAATACGCTGCTGAGGATATTGAAAAAGCCGAAATGCTCATTATCGAGCTTCCAGTTGCTTTGCAGATCGTGATGCAAAACCACACATTTGAACCCGGAGAATATGAAGTAGGGGAATATTCCTCGGCATACTTCAATTATGTTCACATTCGCAATTATCACGCATTAAAATCTCCTATCGCAGAAATAGAGGAAAAATATAAAGACTGCGATCAAATGGAAAGGTTACATGAAGTTTGTATGAATGTATCTGGCGATAACCCGTGGAAAGTGATTGACGATCTGAAATGGTTTGCCCAGACCGACTTTCTGGCAGATGCAATAGTGGTATTTGAAAAGCATCGAGACGAACAAATCCTTGATGAATGGCTGAAAACACATGACGGAGAGGATTATTGCAAATATTGTCCTGAAAACGCTGAATGTCCTCACGGAATGGCTTGTTATGGTGGAGAACCTATCGAGCCGTCTTGCTACGGAGCAGATATGAAAGAATTTCTTTACACGGACTCTATTATTGAGGATGCACTGGAGGAAAGATATGGCGAAGAATAACAAACTGATAAATTCCCTGAATGAAATCGCCAGAAGAAACCGCTCACAGAACGTTGCTACTGCGGCAGACCAGATGGTTCCACAGATATATGCTGCGATTGCCATAGCACTTCACAGAACCTATGGATTCGGATATAAGCGTATCAATGATGTGTTCGTAGAATCACAGCACATTTGGGAAAACTATGCCGGGGACGGAACCGGTATGGTAAAGAAGTGTGAGGAAGAAACCGGAGTGACGGTATGTAGCCCGGAAGAGGCACAGAGATTGATGGAGATGCAGAATGGAATGTAACGGAAATTGTGGATCATGTGCTTGGCATGATAATTTTAATGGGACAACGGATTGGATATGCGGCAATGAGGAAAGTGATTGCTATGGAGCGGTCACATCCTGGGATGATTACTGCATTGACTACGAACCGAAAGGCATATAATAACGAACTCAATTACATCATAAAATTTTAATTTTATCATTTAACAAGGAATGACTGCATTAAAATATCGGTTTCACCGATATTCTAATGCGTGGTTGTTCCTTTTTTGTTAAAATGATGGTGTCTTGGTATAGACGTTGGTGGATTATCCCTTTCTTGATATGGAGTAGTGAACGCTACTCCATATTGGTAAGCCCGGATAGCTCAACTGGCAGAGCATTTGATTTGTAATCAAAAGGTTGTGGGTTCGATTCCCATCCACGCAACTATCCACATACAGAAAGGAGCAGCTATATTGGAAACGGAAAACGTATACTGCCCTGTATGTAAGGCGCGGGCAAACCGTGAAAAACTTCTTTTCAAGAAAGCACCCGGAGCATCCGGCACGATTTTTATAAACTGCCGTGGATGTAAGGAAGTAATAAAAATAGAATTAAGCAAAGAGCCTTTGAGCCGGTTAAGTCATAAGTAGACTTGATCGGTTCTTTTGTTTTATTCGGAAAGGGGAAACTTCATGTACGCAAGCAACCGTCCAACTCTCGGTAGACGAATGTTAATGACTGATGAGAGGGAAATTACGAAAGACAATATCATATCGGTTGTATCTAAGGCGTTTATGGAACACCAGGAGAATGTGGCACAGGAAGTTTTTCTTTTTGAGTACGAGAAAGGCAATCAGCCAATTCTTAACCGTGAAAAGAAAATCAGACCGGATCTCAATGCCACAGTCGTAGAAAACAATGCTTCAAAGATTGTGGACGTGCATCTGGGATATTGTTTTTCCAACCCGATCACTTTCGTACAGAGAGCAAAGATAGAACCGACAAAGAAACAGAAGAAAGCCTTATTCGGATTTTTGAGAAAAAAGGATGAGGACGATGGAGAGAATATTGACGATTTGAAGATCGCCATGCTCAATAAAATGATGCAGGAGCAGAGCAAAGCGGCAAAAGACATTGCCCTTGGAAGAAACCTATTTATCTGTGGTGTCGGCTACCAGATGATGCTGCCGAACAGAAATAAGAGCAGATATTCTCCATTTGAACTATTGGTTCCAAGTCCACTTACAACCTTTGTGGTGTACTCAAATGACGCATATAGAGAACCGGTGCTAGGATGCACCTATTCCGTACATGATGATGGAACAATTACTCTTACGGCATACTCAAAGAATTTCTGCTATACCATTGAGCATGAGTTGAACACGACAGACTATCATCTGAAAGAGAATATCGCACCAAACCCACTCCGAAGAATACCGGTCGTTGAATTTTATCTGAATGACCGCATGGGTATTTTTGAAAAGGTTATCCCACTGATGGATGCAATGAATCTTGTGGATTCTGACCGTATCAATGATATTCTGCAACACGTTCAGAGTTTACTCTGGATGCACAACTGCCAGGTAAACGAAGAGGGCAAGAAAAACCTCGTAGACGGCGATGGAGTCATTATGACAAAGAGTACCGGGGACGGCAAGGAAGCAAAGATCACTTACCTCAATCAGACATTGAATGAGAGTGAGGTTCAGAAACTTGTGGATCATCTCAATTCTCAGTTGGAGCAGATTACCTCTACACCGTCATGGCAGGAGGCAAGCGGCGGTTCAACAACCGGTGCAATGCAGTTATCCAATGGATGGCAGTGTTTGGAGATTTCCGCTAAGACGGTTGAGCAGTTATTCACTGAGCCGGAAATGCAGCTCATTGATTTGGCAATCGAAATCATTAAGACAGATCAGAGACCGTATGACGGTCTGAAAGATATAGAGACGGCAGATGTTGAAATCCGTTTCTGCCGTACAAAAACCTATGATTTGGTGTCTAAGACCAATTCCCTTGTGGCATTGCTTAATGCCGGAGTAGATGGTCTTACATCATTCAACACTGTCGGACTGTTCACAGATCCACAACAGGCATGGGTTGATAGTAAGCCTATTATTGATGGCATACAGAAGAAACTTGCCTCCAAGGAGGAAAAGACACAGCAACCGAACCCTAACGCATACAAGGATGAAGAGGGGAACGGTGGGGAGAACAACACGGAAAAAGATAAGACAGAGGAATCTAAGCAGCCAAGTAAGACTGCAATGGTAGAAGAATAGGCGGTGTGAACTATGTATAATCCGGTTGAATACTTTGACGAAATGAACATTCTCAAAGACGATAAGCTACGCCGGAAGAAAACCGCCAAGGAGTTTATAAATGCACTTGTAGACTTTTTTGCAGCACAGTTCCTCAATCTTATTTCCGGCATTTTCCTTTACGAAAAGACGAGTGCTGATTATGAAAATGAACTCATGGATCTCTATTTTGCCATGATGCCGGAATATCAGTACGAAACAGAAGTAAGGGAAAAGGCATACAGATTTGCAAAGTATATTCAGGAAGCCACAGAGAGGGCAGTGGCAAATGCCAACGGCAACGATGATTATAAAACGTCTCGCATGACCGGTGGTTTGATGAAAGAAGAGGATGTTCCCAAAAGTGTAAAAAGGATGTTCTCGGAGGTTAGAGCCACGGAAATTGCCCTGAATGAGACGAACTGGATATATAACTGGATAAATCATCAGAACCTCGTGGATAAGAAACAGACCACCCATACATGGGTAAGCATGAGGGATGAACGTGTCCGGGTTAGCCACTGGGAGGCGGACGGCCAAACAGTTCCTATTAACGAGCCTTTTATCATCAACGGGTACAAAATGATGTTCCCACTCGATGATAGCATGGGCGCACCGATAGACGAGATCATCAACTGCCGGTGCGTAGAATTATAAATCAGGAGGTAGAAAACCAATGGCAACTGCAAAAAAGACAGCAGCAGACAAGAAAAAGATGGACGATAAGAAGAAAGCAGCTTCAAAGAAATCCGTTTCAAAGAAAGATACTGCCAAGAAAACTGCCAATAAGAAAGCGGCAGCAAAGAAGTCCACAGCAAAGAAAACTGCTACCAAGAAAACAACTGCCAAAAAGGCAGCAAAGAAAAACTAACTGAATACAGTTAGAGCCTATGAGCCGGATGTGATGGAAAATCGTGTCCGGCTCATTTTTTCGGTTACAGAGGGAGTAATTCCTTTCAGATAACGGGTTAGAGAAAACCCTCATCAAACGCATACAACTATTGTCTTGCAGAGACGCAAGTAAAAAAACGCAGAAATTCACACGGAGAGAACCGTTCAAACGCAGGAGGTCAATTATGGCAGATGTAAACAGCACAACAACTCAGAACCAGACACAGCAGCAGTCTCAGACAGCACCGCAGAATCAGCCTACTCAGGCATCCGGTACACAGCAGCAGCCTCAGGCAGATAAGCATGAGGAAAACAACTCCGGCGGAGAAGTAACCGTTGAGAGCCTTATGGCGCAGCTTGCACAGGAGAAAGCGGCAAATGCGAAACTGAAATCCGATAACGACAAACTTTGTACATCCGAGGGAAATCTTCGCAAACAGCTTAGAGCTAAGCAGACAGCCGAAGAGCAGGAGGCAGAGGCAAAAGCGGAACAGCAGGCTCAGAGAGATGCTTATGTCAAGGAACTGGAAAAATTCAAAGCGGTAGCGGAATCATCGGAGCGTTACTTAGGAATGGGTATGCCGGCCGAAATGGCAAAGGCTACGGCAACAGCAGAGTATGAGGGAAGCATGGATGTTGTTACCGGAAACATCACTAAGTTTATGGCGGAAAGAGACAAACAGAAAGAGTCGGAAATCCGCGCTCAGTATTTGGCTCAGATGCCTACGCCACAGTCTGGAAACGTAGGTCAGGTTGACTATTCAGCACAGATTAAACAGGCAATGGACGCAGGCGATTCACAGGCTGCGATTCTTGCAATATTAAGTCAAAGTGCCGCTAACAATCAGCAGGCATAAATCTAAAGGAGGTAATGAATTATGGCACAGGGCACAGCAACATCATTCGCTGTTCCTAATTTTAGCGGAATGTTATTCGCTAAAGGACAGACAGCAACACCGTTCTCTACTATGATTGGCGCAAGACCTCTTGTAACCAATCATGTAGAGTTTACTTGCGGTCAGGAGTACAACACAGAAACAGGCGAACAGCCGGAGATTTCTGAAACAGCATCCCTTACTGCACCACAGCCGGAAATGGTAACTAGAAGCCAGCTTACCAATGTAACTCAGATCTTCCAGAAATCCGTGGCGATTTCTTATGGAAAGCAGAGTAACATGGGTACACTGCAGGGTATCAATGTGGCCGGCCAGCAGGCAAACCCTATGGACGAGCTTGCATTTCAGGTTTCTCGTAGAATGGCAAAGATCGCACAGGATATTGAGTACACATTCATCAACGGAAAGTACGCAAAGGCAACTACTGATGCAGAGGCCAATAAAACAAGAGGACTTCTGACAGCTATCACAACCAACGTACTTGATCTTGCTAAAAAGCCTCTCACATATTGGCTTGTAGCAGAGGGATTAAAGTCCATCCACGATCAGGGCGCAAAGACAGACAACATTGTTCTCGGAGTTGATGCAACTACAATGTTGCAGCTTAACCTTGATGCGCAGCAGAACAACCTTACAATCGTTCCCCTTGGAAGAGAAGTGAACGGTATCAAATTACAGACAGTAGTTACCCCTCTTGGAGAAGTGGCAGTTGCTTTGTTTGATACTATGCCTACCGGTACAGCCGTTCTGTTCGATCCGTCCATCATGGCTCCGGTTCATCAGATGGTTCCTGGCAAGGGCAATTTCTTCCTGGAGCAGCTTGCAAAGACTGGTGCAGGAGAAACATATCAGATTTTCGGACAGATTGGTTTGGATCACGGTCCTGAGTGGATGAGTGCTAAGTTCACAAATATTTCCACAGATCTTCCGAGCAAACTGACAGCAGCCACAAAACCGGGGGAATAACAGGTCATACCCTTGACGGTGGTTCCCGTATCGTAGCCGATTCTTCTGTTTCCACATCATCAGATGCGAGCACAGAAGAGACGGTTACTGATGTCACAAAGAAGTATACAGAGGAAGAACTTAATGCTCTGACAGTGGCACAGATTAAGGCTATCGCAACGGAACGTGGGTATGACATGAAAGAAACCGTAAAAGCAAAGCTGATCGCAGAGTTTTTAACTCAGCAAGGGTAAGAAAGTGAGGACGGATTATGGACGCTAAATTGTTGAAAGTCATCTTAGATGATGAAACTCTCACTGACGAACAGATTGCCGTCCTCCTTGTGAAAGCTCAGAAACAGGCTGCAAATCAACACTTTTGGGCGGATGATGATATTCCGACAGAGGCAGAGTTGGAGAGGTTTTATAACCGGTATGAGTTTGAAATCTATGATTTGGCAAAAGCCATAAACTCTGACGATGCGAGGGGTGGACTTGTATCTCACACAGAACTTGGAGTTACCAGGAACTGGGGACAGACAGGTAAGAAAGATATTGAGTTGGCCTTGGCGAAGATTCCACCCAAAACCTATGTCGGTCTGTTAAGGAGGGATGGCAATGCCTAAGCTGAGACTTAAAGACCTCAGATTGAACCAAGTCCCCTTTTATTACCAGACCTATGACGGAACGGTAGACGAAGTGGATGAGGATGGCAACCTTACTGGGGAGAGCATACCGAAGTATTCAAATCCGGTTCGTGTGCTTGCGAGAGTAAGTCCGAACTCAGGAAATGCAGAGGATTCTCCGTTTGGTAAAGATATTGTCTATGACAAGACCATATCAACCGTACAGAAATTGCCGATTGATGAATACTCAAAACTCTTCATAGATGTGGTTCCTGTTCTCAATGAGGACGGGTCCACGGACACGGAACCAGATTATATATGTGTCTGCCCGAAATATGATTTGCAACAGAATCTATGGGCGATACGGAAGATTAAGGGGAATATCCATGCAGGACAAAATAACGATCAATCCCTTTGACCCGGACAGCATAGATGAGGCCATTAAGAAACTGGAAAAGCGGAAAGAGCGTATACACAAATGCGCAGAGAAACTTATACAGAGACTTACAGACCTTGGAGTTGAAAAGGCACAGGAGCTAGTTCCGGTTGATACCGGTACAGCAAGATCTTCCATTATCGGTTATCTGGATGAGGCAGAGGGAGTTGGAATCATAAGTGCCGGAGGGTATTGCAAGTACATTGAGTTCGGTACTGGAGTAAAGGGTAGGGACAGTTCCCACCCAAGCGAAGAGTACAAGGCAATAATGAACTGGGCGTACAATTCCGGTGCAACAATCTTTACCACGAAAGACGGCAGAGAGGGTTGGTATTATCCGGCTGATGATGGCACATGGCGATTTACAGAGGGTATGCCGTCAAGACCATTCATGTATGAGACGGCACAATATCTGAGGAAAGAAGCACAAAAAATAGCAAGCGAGGTATTCAAGGATGGTTAAGGACAATGTGAATTTGTATTTTACGAACCTCCTGAAAGACTTGCAGAAACAATACAGCAGTTTGAAAGGAGGACAGGTGTATAAAGCTACACCACCGTCATTCCCCTATATGTATTTCAAACAGATAGGCGGAGACGGAGCGTTATCCACACTTTCAAATACAGAGGACGGTATCAATCTTGGATTGGAAGTCAAATTCTATTCAAACAAATCCGCCTCAGAAGTGCGGAAGTTAGCAAATTCCGCAAGGGAATATATGGTAGGGATTGGATTTCATTGCGACTACTTCTCCCCTGTGGAGAATGTAAGCGATACTTCCATTTCACAATTCCTTACCCGATTCTCAAAACTGGAAACATGATTAACTCCATCGGCTAGGGTCGCTCCCGAAAAGCACTCGCCTGGTGTCTGCCGGTGGTTTTAATAAATTCAAGGCTTTACCTCTTAGGCAAAGGAAAACACAAGGAGGTAGAACGAAGATGGCAAAATGTACAAATGTGACATATCTCATGCACGAGAAAGCAGATGCTCCAGGAACATTTGAGAAGTTGATCGACATTACTGAGTACCCGGATCTCGGCGGAGAAAAGGAAAAACTCGATGTTACAACACTTTCCGATACGAAGAAAAGAACCATTAATGGTATCGAGGACACAGGGGATCTTGCTTTCAAAGCATGGTATGAGAAAGCTGATTACAAGAAACTCTTGGATCTGCAGGAAGCAGGAAAAGTTGATAAATACCAGTTATGGTTTGGAGAAGAGGGTGTTGACGGCAAATGGGAGTGGGCCGGTGTTATGGCAGTATATCCGACAAGCGGATCTTCCAACAATGCGAGAGAAATGTCATTCTCCATTACTGATGAGGGCGAAGAGGCTCTTCATTATGTAACAGCGTGAAAAAGTGAAGCAGCGGCAGGGGAATAATCCTCTGCCGTACAAATGGGACAGATTAACGAAAGGACGGTTAATAAGTATGATTTTACAGACAGCGAATGGACCTAAAGAGATTAAAGTAGCAGATCTCGATTTTACAAACCTTATGTGTGATCTGGAAGATCACGATGTAGATGTAATGGGACTTCTGGATGATGATACCAGAGAGAACATGAAGATTTTTAAGACAATCAGAGCGATCATCGCAGTCCTTACCGGCACAAAGGATCTCACAAAAGCCGGAAAGATACTGAGCGAACATTTGAAGTACGGTGGTTCCATGGATGAAGTCATGGAAGCCTTTACGGAGGCAATGAAAACCGCGGGTTTTGGCGAGGAAGCCGAGGAACCTCCGAAGAGCGGAGGAAAGAAAACCAAGGCGGCAACAGAGTAGAGGAAATAGATCTCAGTAAATACAAAACATTTACAGAGATTATCAATAAAGTTTGGCTTCCCAACGCTCTCCTTTATGGAGTTTCCTATGAGACCTTTTGGACATTGAACCCTACGAAATTAGAGCCATTCCAAAAGAAGAGAGAAATGGAAGCGAAAGAACAGGCCACAGCCTTAGATACGTTGGCGTGGTCCGTTGGTTCGTATGTCGTAGATGCCATGGCAATCTTCCTTGGCAGAAATGCTCCGGCATACCCAAGCCAACCAAGAAGCATGAACAGCACAGAGGACGCACCGCCGGGAGCAAAAATGACGGATGCAGACAGATTCGCTGCCTTTGCCGCAGAACATAATAAGCGATTGAGACAGCGAAGAGAAAAGTAGCTGATTACATGGGGATAGGTTGACGAACCGAAACAGCGCAAGTCCGGCGCAGTTCCCCATGTTTTCTTATTTTACGGACAAACAATACCACCCACGGACAGGGTTTTACGAAGTGAGGTGGCAAAATGCCTGATAACAGAGTAGATAGCATTTTATTGGAAATAGAAGCCACCACTGATAAGGCAGACGGTGGTATTGATAAAGTAACAAAAGCTCTTACCTCAATGAAGAAAATCACTGAGGGATTAGATACAGAAAAGTTAAAACAGATTCTTGATGTAATGCGTGGTTTCTCCGGCGTTGGAGATGATCTTAAAAATGCCGGAAGTGGTATGAGAAGCATTGCATCATCCATTAAGTCTCTGTCAGGAGTTGATACGGCGAAATTAAAAGAGGTTGCGGCTACTGTAAAGGAAGTCAGCACAGCACTTGGAAACCTCGGATCGAATAATCGCGTCAGCATCAGAATTGATTCTGAGGGGGCACAGAGACGTGTACAGCCTTTGGAGAACGGTCAGCAAGCAGCGGCAGCCACAGAAAGCGTTGCGACTGCATCAGAAGAGGCACAGGCAGCAATGAACGGTGCCGCATCAGCGGCAAGTCAGTTGGCACAAGAGGAAAGCAACCTCGGAACTGCCGGACAAAGTGCAGCAGCCGGACAGACAAACTTAAACGAAAGTCTCAATCAGGCAAACACAAATCCGGCTAATAGACGTATTCAGGAACTCATAGACCAGATCAATAAGTACAAAGCCACTGTCAGCGGTATGGAGAGTGGAAAGATACGGTTTGATACCGGTCAGTATGAGGAAGCTGTGAATGGTCTCAGACAGGCACAGGAACAGTTTAAGCAGTTCAAGGAAACGGTTTCACAGTCTCCTAAGAATATGGAGGATGTGGCAAAGTCCATTAAGTCCATAGGGGATGCAGCACAGAAATGTGGACTTGGAACCTTTTCTTCTATATTAAGTGGAATTGCATCAATTCTTCCGGCCATTGAAACCGGGGGCATGGCGGCAAACGCTGGGTTCCAATCTATGGCAGTAGGTCTTGAAGCCGTTCAGGCGGCGATACCGATTATTGGTATTATCCTGACAATCCTTACTGCAATCATCAATGCGGTAAGGCAAGTGGCAAATGCTGTAAAGAACGAGACACAAAAAATCATTTCTGCCGTGAAAACGGTAGTGAACAAAATCCGTTCTGGGATTGCTGCAATTATAAACAAATTCAAGGAACTCAAAAAGAGAGTGAGAGAAAGCCTTGGATTTTCAGAAAAACAATCTGGTGCATTTGCAAAGAAACTCGGCTCAATCATCCGACTTGGAACGTTCATGTTATTACGTTCAATGTTTACACACCTATTTGAACTCGTAAAAACAGGATTCGATAACCTTGTTATTTATTCAAAAAGAGCCGGAACAGAGTTTCACAAAAACGTAAATCTGCTCTACAACGATTTGCGACAGCTTGGAGCATCACTGACAACTGCATTTGAGCCAATACTGAATGTAGTTACTCCGATTCTGGATTATCTGATTCAGAAGCTCGTTGCAGCAACAAACGCATTGGCACAGTTCTTCTCAGCACTCACAGGTAAGAAGTTCTATACCAAGGCAATAAAACAGAATAAAGATTATACAGATTCCTTAAATGGTGCTGCAAAGGCGGCAAAGAACCTTACCACCGGCATAGATGAGCTTAACATCCTAAGTGATGATAAAAGCGGCAGTGGAAGCAACAGCGGAGCCGATGGAAGCGGTTATGAAACAGACGAGATTGCGGATAAGTACAAAAATCTTGCACAGATGATTAAGGATGCTTGGGATGAAGCTGATTTCTACGATGTAGGAAGAATGTTCGGGGAGAAACTGAAAGAAGCCCTCGATAACATTCAGTGGGACGGCATCAAAGCATCTCTGAGAAAGATTGCGAAGTGCATTGCGACATTCCTGAATGGTTTCCTTGAAACTCCTGGATTGTTCACATCAATAGGTGTGACAATAGCGCAAGCTATTAACTCTGCATTTGAGTTCGTTGATTCATTTGTAGAAAACTTCCATTGGAGCAGTCTCGGAACGGCAATAGCAGATCTTATCATTGGTGCATTAGATACTCTTGACTGGACTCTGATAAATAAAACCGCAAAGGGACTTGCACAGGGTATCGTAGATGCAATCAACGCTGCCCTGCAGACAGAAGATCTCTGGAAGAAAATTGGAACAGCAATTTCCAATGCAATAAACTCAGCGATTCTATTTGCAAAGACATTCGTTACCGGATTGGATTGGGCTTCACTCGGAACCGCAATCGGCAATTTGCTTGGCAATGCAATAGTCGGAATTGATTATGTTGGCATTGGAGAAACATTCGCCGGTTTTGTAAATGGTGTATTTACTGCCGTACTGAATTTCTCAAAGACTTTCCCATGGAAAGATATTGCTACGAACTTTGCAAACGGTGTCAACACAGCACTGAAAAAACTCGATTGGAATACCATCAAAGATGGTTTCGATACTTTCTGTGAGGGACTTGGAACAAATATAAATACCGCAATTACGGAGATCGACTGGAATCTTGTAGGCACAACGCTTGGCAACAGCATCAAGACACTTTTCAGCGGTCTTGGAAAATTCCTTGCGAAGATAGATTTCAAGAAAATCGGAAGTGACTTTGCGAGTGCGATAAACAAGGCAGTTAAGACTATCGACTGGAAAGAAGCCGGAGGCACAATCAATTCCCTTATATCTGGTGTATGCACACTGATTAACACTTTGATAGACGAGGTAGATTGGTACGAACTTCTAAAGGGCGTAGGAACGGCAATGTCCGAGATTGACTGGGACACAATCCTCAAAACAGTCTTTAAGGTATTTGCAGCCAAGTGGACATTCAAGAATTTGTTCAAATGGGTATCATGGACCGCCATTTGGAATGAACTGAAAACAAGCGTTGTTGAGGGAATATCAAAGAAGTTCGGAATTGGATCTGATGATGGAGAAATAAATACTGTCGGAGAGAAAATAGTCAGTGGCTTGCTGGGTGGAATATCTAAATCCCTTTTGCCAGCACCATTGCAGACAGCGTTGAGTTGTTTCGGAAATGTGACAGATGTTGTCAAAGGAATATTCGGCATAGGTGGTTCATCCGATTCAACCGTATTCAGCACACTTGGAAGTAATCTTGTCACTGCTTTCAATGGAGGCATCGGAAAGAAATTCTCAGACTGCCAAGCAAAAGTTACGGAGTGGGCCGGAAAGGTCAATGACTGGTTCTCGGGTACGAGCTTTGGAAAGATTTGCAAAGAGACTTGGGAAACCCACGGTCAGAACATCATAACCGGCTTTAAGGACAAGATAGGCAATGCTTATACCACCACGAAAGACAGCATCACGACTTGGGCTACTAAGGCTAAAGAGTGGTTCAACAATTCATCATTTGGTGGGATCAACATGGAAACATGGACCGGATATGCAAATGACATTATCTCCGGTTTCAAGACAAAAGTGGGAAATGCCTATACACAGACCAAGGACAACATTACCACATGGGCCTCAAAGGCAAAGGAATGGTTTAATAGTTCTTCATTCGGCGGAGTGAATAACGGTACATGGACCACCTACGCAAATGATATTATCACTGGTTTCAAAACAAAGGTGGGTAACACATACACCACCACAAAAGATAACATCACAACCTGGGCGAGCAAAGTTAAGGAATGGTATACGAGCAGCGGCTTTGGAAACATCAATAGCAATACTTGGCAGACCTACGCAAACAATATCATTTCCGGCTTCCGGGAAAAGGTTGGAAACACCTATACCACCACAAAGAACAACATTACTACTTGGGCGAGTAGCCTGAAAGATTGGTTTTCTGGATCTTCATTCGGAAATATCAACAATGCCACATGGACCACTTATGCAGGAAATATCATAACTGGTTTCAGGAACAAAATAGGACTGTCGTACACAGATACGAAAAGCAATATCACAACATGGGCTTCAAACCTCAAAACGTGGTTCTCTGATAGTGGTTTTGGAGGCATCAATAGTTCTAAGTGGAGTACCTATGCAGAGAATATTATTTCCGGCTTCAAAACGAAAATCGGAAACAGTTATACGACTTGTAAGAGCAACATTACAACATGGGCTTCTAATGTAAAAACGTGGTTCACAAATACCTGTTCTTATGACAAGTGGTATGACATTGCAAAAAATGTGGTAGATGGTTTTAAGAACGGTATAGGAAATCTGTACTCTACCTGTAAGAACAACATTGAATCGTGGGGCAGCAGTATTATCTCATGGTTCAAAGACAAGCTGGATATTAACTCTCCGTCCAGAGTATTCAAACGATTAGGTGCATATTCCGTAGAGGGATATAACATCGGCGTAGAGAAAGAGGGAGAGAAAACAAAAGGAATTGTCACTTCCTGGGTAGATTCATTCGCTGATATGGACGTGAACCTCGGAACACGTCTGAAAATCAATGACAGTGCATTGAAAGAATACAGCAACAATTATGGAAGTGATTTCACGAATGAAGCAATCGTGCAGCGTGTGACAAGGGAGGTATCTACAAACGGAACCGTGCAGGCAACGCTTAATTCCGGCGGCGGTCTGAAAGAAGCTATCAAAGAGGCTCTGGATGATCTCGGAATAACAACCGCTGTGAGTGAGATTTCCAAGAACACCAAGACACAGGCTGATAAGAAAGAACAGACGATTGTTGAAATCGGTGGAAAGACAGTTACGGATGCAGTAACCACACAGCGCAGTGCCAACGGTTACAGCTTCCAAGGAGCGTAAAGGAGGGATATGGAATGGCTTATATATCAGTAAATGGTTATGACTTTCCCCCTCCTAAACGTGGGGCAAAGCCAACTGTATCTACAATGGTGGATGCCGGAAGAAATGCCAACGGCACGGTCGTAGGGCAGAGAGTTGGGCGAGATCAGTACAAACTCGACACTCTGGAATGGCCGTGGCTGACGGCAGCAGAGTGGAGCCGGATGCTTACGGTGCTGAGTGCGTTTTTCGTATATGTCACTTTTCCGGATCCGGTCACTATGAAAAAAATAACAATAAAGATGTACCCCGGAGATAGGACGGCAGAACCATATTGGATTGATACAGACGGAAATCCAATTACCTATCAGAGTTGCAAAGTAAACCTTATTGATTGTGGAGAGTGATGGTGTATGCAGAAAGTATCAAATGAATACAAGGCAAGCATGAAAAGCTCTCTGAGAGAGCGGTCATACATGATGATTTCATTCGGTCTGGTAAATCAGGAGGCACAGGCCAACGCAACTGTCATGGGAAATAATTTTGCCTATTACTCGAAGCAGACCGGCTTATTCGGTCAGCGAAAAGAGGACACTGTATATGCCACGCTCGAACATGATTTCACAAAGGTTGACGGATCCATGTATTTTCTTCCAAGAGAGAATACATCCGGTAACTACTACGACACCGGTTTGATAAGCAAGCCTCTGATTCCGAAAAGTGGATATGAGCTACTTATCGAACTGAATGTTGTGGCAACAGACATTAAAGGTCTGACTATCAATTTTGGAGAGGTATACCCTACACGTTTTGATATTTTGACAAGTAGCGGTCAGCGAATAGAGATTACCGACAATGATATGTCAGAGTTCAGCACAGAACAGGTGTTGGAGAATACCACTTATATCAAATTCATCTTCTATGAGATGAAAAATCCATATTCCAGATTGAGAATATATTCAATCCAGTTAGGTTACGGCCTCGTGTACTATAACGAGGACATTATGGATTCTAAATTAGACAGTTACATATCCCCGATTTGTGAGGATGTTCCGCAAATAGATTTCATGGTTAAGTTGCAGAACTACGATCAGTATTTCAATGTTGACAATCCGAACTCTGCAATCAACTTTTTGGAGACAGGGCAGGAGATGTATGTCTGGTACGGTTATCAGTTGCCGAACTCAGACGCTATCGAATGGATAAGAGGGGCAAAGTTACAGTGTAGTGCATGGGAAAGCGATGATTACTCGGCAACGATAAGGTGTCAGGATCTTTTCAGAAACATGGATGAGGAATATTACAAAGGCTGCTATGCTCCGGCAGGAATCACATATTACCATGCAGCAGAATTGGTCTTTCAGGATGCCGGAATTGAGGAATACTACATTGATCCGTACCTCAAAAAGTCAACCACAAAAAACCCCATACCGAGGGTTAAGCACAAAGAGGCTTTGCAGATTATCGCTAATGCCTGCAGATGTGTTCTTTCACAGAACCGGTACGGCAGACCACAAATTAAATCCTCATTCGCACCGGAGTACGACATAACGTGCAACGGAGAGACAGAGTATTCCCATGTTCGGAATATAAAGAGTGAGACTGCAAAACAGGAGTACGCTTCATTTGCACACAACTACACCACTGTAAATGCAGAAATGTATTATCTCCCGGAGAACCAGAGTAAGGCAGATAAGTATACCGGATATATTTCATTACAGCAGTCCAATAAGGATTGCCTATTTGAAGAAAATCCGATTATCTACATAACTCAGGAAACCGCCTGTATGTACTATGGTTTGCAGTTAATGTTTGGTTCTACACTGCCTGACGGAATTATATTCAGGACTTTCAATGACGGCAAAAAGGTGGATGAGTATGAGGTAAATTCGGACATTACAAAGAGGCTGATAGTACAACACGATTTTGATGATTTTGATTTGATGGAGATTGAGTTCACAAAGACAAAAGAACCATTCAACCGCATAGTCGTTGATTACTTCTCATTTGGCGATATAACGGATTTTACAATGGAAAGGCAGGATATGACCTCTTCTCCAAAATCAATCAAACAGGAGCTTGTCAAGGCAGTCAGAGTGCCATGCTATTCCTATCAGAAAGGAACTGCGGAAGAAACTCTTATTAGTGAAGAGACGGAGGCAGTAAAGGGAGATATTCAGACGTATTATCTCGGAGATCCGACTTATGGATGCAGAGCTACGTTCAATTCCTCGGCATCAAACGTCAGCATCATAGAAAGTGGAGATTATTATGTGACAGTTAAGTTTCTGATTACTGGCAAGTACCAGTTTGAAATTATAGGACACAGATACAACATTGTTGAGCAGTATGCCGTAAAAACGCTCAATAGCAGAGGAAAGACCATAACATGGAAAAATCCTTTGGTAAGCGATATGGAAACGGCAAACCACTTGGCAGACTGGCTTGGGGATTATTACAACGCCGGTATTGAGTACGAATACAATACCCGTGGAAATCCAGAGATTGATGCGAACGACATTGTTTATCAGGAGAACGCATACCGCCCTGGATTAAAGGTCAATATCTATCGCCACATTGTTAATTTCTCACAGAGTCTATCTGGAAAGGTAATTGCCCGTAGGGTATCAGAAAAATAAGAACAGAAAGGAAGAGGAAAATGAATGGCTATTAAATCCGTACAGGCTATCGTAAATGGTGTGACTACCACACTCACATACGACAGCGCATCAAAGACTTACAAGGCTACGCTTACCGCTCCGGCAAAGTCCTCATACAATCAGTCAGGACATTATTACGGAGTACAGATCATCGCCAAGGATGAGGCCGGCAACACGACTACCGTAAACCAGTCGGATGCCACACTCGGAAGCAAGCTGAGGCTTACGGTAAAAGAGAAAACCGCACCGGTTATCACAATCTCTTCTCCGACAGCATCACAGTTACTTACGAGCAATCAGCCGACAATTTCATTCACAGTCACAGATGATGATTCTGGTGTCAATCCAGATACAATCAAACTGCTTATTGATGGTTCTGAAATATCTGGAATCACAAAGACAAAGACAACGTCCGGTTATTCATGCAGTTATAAACCGTCCACAGCACTTTCAGACGGTTCACACACCGTTGTTGTAAAAGCATCCGACTATGACGGCAATGCAGCTACTCAAAAGAGTGTTTCATTCAAGATCGATACTGTACCGCCTGAGTTATCAGTTACAAGTCCGGTAAACAAACTCGTCACGAATAAAACCACAGTAACGGTAGCCGGAACTACCAACGATGCAACATCAAGTCCGGTTACGCTGACAATCAACGGCAGTGCAGTAACTGTATATGACGATGGTACTTTCTCAAAGGATATAACCCTGAAAGATGGCTCAAACACCATTACCGTTGTAGCAAAGGACGGAGCCGGAAGAACCACGACCGTCACAAGAACAGTAACCCTCGATACAAAAGCACCGGTTATCTCAGATGTTTCATTGGCACCGAACCCGGCGGATGTCGGAGCAACCTATGTAATTTCTGTTTCGGTAACAGATTAGGCGGTGCGGCATGGCAGCTAACATATTGGTAAGGGACGTTACGATAAGTCCAAACCCCGTGCAGGCAAAGGGGAAATACACAATCTCAGTTTCCATTGAGGAACTGAAAGGCGTTGCATTTGTCGGCAATTATGTTGGCTCCTATGTCAATATATCAGACAAGGAAATTCCTGATAAATTGCCACTGGCATACGTTGGCAATTACACCAAAGGATAGGAGGCGATGAATAATGGCTGATATAGCAAATGTCACAGGAACACTTGACGATAAAGAACTGAATTTTCAGCACTCTATCGGAACCGTATATAAAGCCTCCGCAAGCATAGATGGTTCGGAAAAGGATCATGTAGCCGTATTGACGGCAACGGATTCTGCCGGGAATAGTACAACGGAAACAATGGTTATTTCTATCTCGGGTTCCTGGGCCACTCCAAAAACAGATTGGTACGGTTACACAGACGATGATTGGATTTATCACGGAGACCGGTTCAACACGGAGGATTTCAACCGGATAAAGAACAACCTCGCATATCTCAGAGAGATAGCCGTGGCAATGTACCAGGAGTTTTCCATAAATGATCTGGGAGACGATAGGAGCAAAGACCAGTATTTTTATGCGGATGAGATAAATCAGTTGGAAGAAAACATTAAGCTCATAGCTGAAAACACATTTAAGCCGGACATAGGGGAGAACCCCTTATACACAGCGAATGGAAAGATTTTTGATTTCAACGAACTCAACCGCATTGAAAGCCTAATTTTGGATTTATTCAATCAGTTATTAAACCAATACAGAGGTCGGCAGATGCTTACCTTTAACTTTGGCATAAGGAGGGAGGCGTTCTAAGTGGCGTGGGAACGATTAAAGACAGACTACAAGGATGCCGTATGGTCCGGTCTGCGGAAGTTCATACCTATTGATAATGGAGACGGCAGTTATTCCGTAAAAGATGTGACCCAGTACACAGTGTACGATGAATCGTTTTTCGGTGCGTATGATGCCAACCGCATCAATACAGCCGTCAACGCAATCATGGCAGCATTGGAAAACGGAACAGATTTGTATGAGGTATTCACAGAGTTTTTTGAGAACCAGAAAGTTGAGTTTGACAAGAGAGCAAATCTGGATCTCGACTCATTCAATATCTTTCTCGACAATTTGCAGGCAACGGCAAATGCGGATGTTGTGCAGTTAAAGAAAGACTACACATCTGAAATGACAACGTTTGAGAACAATCAGGAAATATTGTTTAATCAATGGTTTTCAATGATTAAAGATCAGTTGTCAGCGGATGCAGCCGGAAAATTACAGAATGAAATCAACGATGTGGAAACCCACATCAGAAACCTTGCAGTGAAGATACATTTCAACGATACCGTTGGAACTGCTGCTGCAATAACTGTACAAAATGTAACATCCGGTAACAAATATACTGTTACAGATTATACTCAGCCTTTGTATCTCACAGAGGCAGGAGAGTACACAATAAGCATTGCGAATGACAACTATATAGTTGCCCCAAAAACATTTTCTATCAGCAATGCGGATCTTATGACACATAAGACTTTCAGAATCATGGACGGCAACGGATTGGCGTTTGTCGATGGTTTTGTAGGAGCCTATGTAAATAAATAACGGAGGTAGACAAAATGAGAGATTTCCCTAAGAGACTTGCAACCGCCGAGGACATTAGAAATTGTAAATCCTTGGTGGATGATGGCGCATTTGCAGCAAAAGACCTGTTGGAAGCCATCGAAGATCTTGAAAACATGAATTATCTTCACTGCCCTATCCTTGCGGTAGGAGAGGATAAGAAAACAGTAACTATCAACTATTGTGCAGAGGCAAAGGCCGGAACAAAGGCAATCGTTGGCAACAAGACTGTGAATATCACGAATGTTACCCACGAAGAGGGAGAACCGGATGAGCACACTGGAGATACCCAGTTGGAAACAACCATTATCTCCACTTCCGCTATGGTTTCTACCGAAGCCACGGAAATTGCAGTTACCGCACCTTACACAATTTATGACAGTCTCGGCATGACAGCCGAAGAACTGAATCAGATCAAGGAGGAATTGGCTAATGAGTAAATTCTACGGTTATGATGAGGCAATGGAGAATGATATTGCAAAGATAACCACTCCAAAACTTGCTCTCATGTCTGATGTGGTGGCATCAGACAAGAAATTCATCCGCATGGAGAACGGAGCACTTACTGTAATCGCCGGAGTTCTGATTGCAGTAGGAAATTCTGTTTTTAAGACAGAAAAGACCACTCTTACAGCAAGCAATTTGGACGGAACAGCAACTAAGTTTGAGGTGGGAAAGGACTATTGCATTTATATCTGTGATCCTACCGGTGGAGATGCCACGAACTTTGCTGCAGAACAGTATCGTATTTCCCTTAATACGACATATCCAAACGGTTATACGGCAGTTACATCAAGAAAAATCGGTGGCTTCCATTACGGCGTAGTCAGAAAAACAAATAGTTCCGGTATTCCAATCAGCGCATCAGGCGCGGCATTAGGAAGTGGATGGGAAACAAATGTAACAGAGGGGATCGTTCCTAACTCTGTATGGACTCTTCTCCACAGGCCTACTTGCGATCCTACCGGAATGGTTTATATCGGACCGTTCTGGGGAGACATATATCTTTCATCCGACAATGGCGCCAGTGGTTTGCAGAGCAAAAAGGGTGCTGTGCCGATTACTGGAACAGAGGGATTAAACTGGTATATCGCCAACGAGAGAGCTATGAGAGTAGGCAAGAGACTTCCTACCTACGCTGAGTTCTGTAAGGGCGCATACGGATCTCCGCAGGGAGCGGACGGCAACAACACTTACGCATGGTCCGCAACTTCCAATACAGCAAGAACCACTTGCGGAAATGTTAAGAACGCAGTTTCTGCAACGAACGTTCGAGACCTTGTTGGAAACGTATGGAAGTGGCTTGATGAGTTCATTCACGACCCTACCGGATCAGCATGGAACTGGTATGACGTTATGAGCGGTCAGAAAGTTGGCCAGCTTTACATGGCCAACAACACTGGCTTGCGCGCGCTCGTTGGCGGTGGCGGCTGGGGCAGCGGGGTTCACGATGGTTCGCGGACTGTGAGTTGCGGCACTTGTCCGTGGGACGTGGGCACGAGCCTTGGCGTGTGGTGCGTCTGTGACTCGCTGTAAGCTGATGGGGACCGGCGAAAGCCGAGTCCCTTGCAGTTGAAAGGTTGGGTGTAATGGCATACGAAAGCAAATATGAAAATCCCTCCACTCTGAAAATGGACTACATCCATACAGAAGCACACCAGATGGCCTACGACCTATCGGTATATCTCCACAAGAAAGTGAGAGAAATGCCACATTATGAGAAATTCACTCTCCAAAAGGATATACGAGAATGTATAGACGGAATCATGGATGAGATAGAAGCATACGAGAGGTCAAAGACAATCAGCCATCTTTACACAGCCGACAGGTTGAAAGGAAGATTGGTACGGAAAATCCGATTGGCACATGATCTCAAATATTCTGCAATGAACGACAGAGTATACAAATATTGTGCAACACAGATCGGTATTCTTGGTGCGTATATCGGAGGGTTAATAAACAAAGCACAAAAGGAAAAGAAATCAAAATAAGCAACTATCTTGGGGTAGCTGTTAATTCGCACTGTCGCTCCGTGGCTTGCACGCGCTCATTGGCGGTGGCAACTGGAACAACGGGGTTCACGATGGTTCGCGGACTGTGAATTGCAACAATTATCCGTGGAACGTGAACACGAACATTGGCGTGTGGTGCGTCTGTGACTATTTTGAAAACTGTCAGATTGGTGGAGCTATGGCTTGCCAACAAGGATTATTTGATAATCATTTATTGAATAGTCAGACGGCTATCCCGACCCGTGCAAACCGGGCGAACTTAAAACAGCGAAGCCAAATAGTAGCGAAAGCGAAGGAAGTGTGGCGTAAGCATTATTTATGAAGAGAATAACAGGTCTTATGAAAAACATCTGTACCATGAAGAACGCATTAAACGCATACCAAAAAGCGAGGCGGTGCAAAAGGTACAGACCGGAGGTTTTGGAGTTTGAAGCAAACAGAGAGGAATATCTCGGCAAAGCCATTCGGGAATTGGAAAGTTTGACATATACTCCTGGAAAGTACAAGGTATTCAAAGTTTGGGAACCCAAAGAGCGTATAATCATGGCTTTGCCATTTTACGATAGGGTTATCCAACATATGATTGTCAATTACATAGAGCCGATATTTGAGCATCAGTTCATCTACCATTCCTACGCTTGCAGAAAAGGGAAAGGTGCTCACAGAGCCAGCAAGCAGTTGACAAGGTGGTTATATAATCTGGAAGTTGTGCAAGGTAAATCAGTCTATGTACTGAAAGCCGACATACACCATTACTTCCAGAGCATAGACCACAAGGTTCTGAAAAGAGAAATTAGAACCTACATTAAAGACAAGGACTTACTCGTAATCCTTGACCGGATAATAGACCATAATGGGATATTCCCGGATGGTGTCGGCATACCGGTTGGAAATCTTACGAGCCAACTATTTGCCAACGTGTATTTACACCGATTGGATATGTTCGTAAAACATACACTTCATGCAGAACACTACATGAGATATATGGATGATTTTGTGATTATATCAGAGGATCTTGAACAGTTGAAACGGTGGGAGAAACAGATAGAAATATTCCTTGCGGATGTTCTTAAATTACAATTAAATCCAAAAACAACCATTGTTTATGCAAAGAACGGAGTGGATTTTGTTGGATATAGGCATTGGAACTCTACGAAGAAAATCAGAAAGGATGCTATGCGTAGACTGAAACGCCTTATGAAGAATTTCAAAGATGGAACTATCACGGAAGAATTTTTCGACAAATCGTTTACAAGTAGAATTGGTTCGATAAAACACGCCGACACCTATAATCTGGTGCAGAAGATCACCTGTGAAGCAAAGGAGTTAAAGGAAAGTCATGCGTGATGGAAGTTATGTCATTGTAGATAGGCTGTGTGAGGCAACCACACAACTGCTTGAAATAATTAAAAAGCAGGAAGAAATCATTGAGCAGTGCAGAATATCGGATGAACTGCATAAGGAACTCGATGATATGAAAAACGACGTGGATCAGAAGATGGATTTAATCGAGTATGATTTGAGATCATACAGACGGGAGCGTGAAGAATGATAGATTTTATCGTGAAATATTGGATCGAGTTTCTTTTTGGATTGATAATCAGTGGAATGGGCGTGATGGCGAAGCTGATGTACAATCAGCACTTAAAAAACAAAGCCATTGACAAGGGTGTAGAAGCTCTTTTAAGAAATGGTATCGTTCAGACATACAATAAGTGGTCTGAGAGGGGTTACTGCCCCATATACGCACGAGAGAACGCCACAAGGATGTATGAACCTTATCACATACTTGGCGGAAATGATGTTGCGACAGACTTAATCGAAGATCTGAAAGGACTACCGACAGAACCGCAAAAGAAGAAAGAGGGTGTAGAAGATGATACTTAAAATTTTTATAGGTTTCGCTCTCGGTTACATTGCAGCTTGCGTGACATTTTACATCCTGCAGAAAAGAGAGCGTAGGCGGAGAAAAGAGAAGAAAAAGAAAGTAAGCCTGAACACCTATGCAAAGGTAGCCACTACTGCGGTATTGGCTCATGGGATGATCCTTACATCGTGTTCCTATGTTCTCTCATGGATAGGCATGGACCCGGTGGTGGATGTATCAAGCACAATCGTCAAAGAAATCGTAGCTCCATTGGTGGTTTACCTTGGAACAAATACGATTATGAACATCTTTGAAAAGAACAAACTCAGTTTTTCAGTACCAATCAACAGCACCGTCATAAGCAAAGACGGAACCACACACAAAGCCTCTGATGATGAGGCAGTAGGATAGGAGGCCATATTATGACAATGGAATTTTTAATTGTAGCACTGTTCGCGGTATCATTACTCACAAACCTTACCGTTGAGGGAATCAAGAAACTTCTGGATAAGAAATCTGTTGACTATTCATCGAATGTGATGGCAGCAGTTACCGCAGTCGTTATCTCCGTGGCACTGTCCGCCGGGTATCTGATTTACACAGAAACGATGCTTAACGCAAAGATTGGCGTTGAACTCATTGCCCTTGCGTATCTTAGTTTTTTAGTTGCCACGAACGGATATGACAAAGTTATTCAGGCAATCAAGCAGATCAAACAGATTGGAAACCAGTAAGAGAATATTATTCAGAGCCATGAGCCGGATGTGAATTAACACACCCGGCTCTTTCTTTTTAAGGAGGCACGGATCATGGCATTGAAAGGTACGACAGCACAGGAGAGGGCATGGAACTTCTTTTGTGCTAAAGGATTAAGCCATTACGCCGTAAGTGGTGTCATGGCAAGCATAAGAGCCGAGAGCGGATTCAATCCTCGCAATCTGCAGAACAGTTGTGAGAAAAAGAGCGGGTATACAGATGAAACATATACCGCTGCGGTAGACAACGGCAGCTATGGGAACTTTGTCGGGGATTCCTACGGCTATGGGTACGCACAGTGGACCTATTGGAGCAGAAAACAGAATCTTCTCAATTTTGCCAAGAAGAAAAATAAGTCCATCGGAGACGAAGAGATGCAGTTGGAATTTCTGTGGGAGGAATTGACCGGATCGTACAAAGGGGTTCTTACAAAACTCAAAGCCGCAAAATCCACACAGGAAGCATCCAACATTATCCTGACCGGATATGAAAAGCCGAAAGATCAGGGACAAAAGGTAAAGGCAACCAGGGGATCTTATGCCAAGGAATATTATAACCAGTTTGCAGTGAAAAAGGAGGAAAAGACAATGAAAGTAATTATCGGAAGTGCAAGAAGAGATGAGAACGGAAAGTATGCCGGAGGAAAGCCGGGAGATCAGGATGGCGTAGAGGTAAGCACACAGAATTATTATGTTCATACCAAAGGATGGTATATGTTCCGCTTCCTGAGTGACGAACACGCAAAGAAAGTTGCTAAAGCAATGTGGGATGCCTGCATGAACAACAATATCGGCTACTGTCAGGCACACAGATCCATTATGGCAATGCTTAAAAAGTACGGCAACATGAAAGCAATCGGAGAAAAGACAGAAACAGATTGCAGCGACCTCGTAAGAGGTTGTATCTATGAGGCAACCGGCATTGACGTGGGAGCTTTTAGCACCGCAACGGAGCCGTCAGTATTAGAAAAATCCGGTCTGTTTGCCAAAAAAGTTTCCGTTACATCTGCAACCGTCCTTAAACCAGGAGACATTCTGGTTACAAAGAGCAAAGGGCATACTGTTATCGTTGTTTCCGTAGGCGGATCCGCCCCAAGCGGAAGCACATCAACATCCAAACCGGCAGTGTCTGGCAGTACAGCAAGAGTTGAGAGTGCAAGAAGTAAAGATGCAGCAATCGCCGGAAAATACAAAACGACTAGCAATCTGTACCTGAGAGTTGGAGCCGGCACCGGTAAAACTGCAATCACTTTAATGCCAGCCGGATCATCGGTACAGTGTTATGGTTACTACACAACCTACAACGGAACACGCTGGTATTATGTGGCATACGGAGACAAAACCGGATTCTGTTCATCTGCATATTTACGGAAAGCCTAAAGCGATGTAAGATGGTATAAAATCGAAAAGGACTTCGTTGGTAATATGCCCGTAATATACAAATGAAAGCAAAAACCGCATAAACACTGAGACCTTGTGCTACCGCTATGCTTGCTCAGGGTGTTTGCTAATCTTGTAGGCACTTATTGAATAATGACTATAAAAACCCCTCCCACAGATAGAAGTCTGTGGGAGGGGTTTTGTAATAATATTTCAAAGAGAAAACTAATTTATTTTTTATTAGCAAATGCTTTAATACCGCCTGCTACAAAAAGTATAGAGGCGATAATAACGCCGGACACAAGCACAATAGCGTAAACATTGGCATTCACGCAGATATTGGAAGTCCAGTCAGAAAAATTCACGGACTTTATAGTGATTTGTCTGGTACCAAAAATTAAAAACTCGCATATGTCATCGGCAAAAGCTGTCCAAACCGAAGCTATCAAAACTATAATTGCGGATTTTATAAATCCGTTTGCGTTTAAATATCGTGCATCGAAAAATATGAGCCAGGCTGCAAGTACAAAGACAAATGCTATAATACAGCCGGCCTTCATTCCGGCAACATCGTTTGTATGACCACATACCTCAATGATTGTGAGGAAAAGCCATAAGGTATCCCACAGCATAGTGATAAGAGCTTTTTTGTCTGATAAAACAGGTGGAAGCTCAATTCCTCTGATGACAAACGGAAAAAGAATAATTGATAATCCAAATATAGTTGGAACAGACCAAAGCATAAATTCATTTGAACTATACATTCTGTCAACAAAAAAGAATATCAAAAGCAGAGCAAAAACACCGCAGATTATGCATTTGGTCAGTTTTTTCTGCTGTGCCATAAGTGGAACAACTGTCATTGCAGCCACAAGAAGCATAGATGCTGTTACCACCGCAAAGGTATTTAAACCATCGCCATTTGACAGACACACTATGAATGTGATGAGTATTGGGATAAGCAGTAATCCGGCTATTATGACTCCGGTCTTGTAGGCAGCAGATTTTTCCTTTTTCTCATGCTGCTTTAATACACTGTCGGCCTCTTTTTTTATCATTGAATCAATAGAATCGTTTTTTAGCTCATTGTATGTATTTTGACATTTTTCACAAGTCTTAAGGTGTTTTTCAACAAGCCTTTTGCTTGAGGGACTGCATACATCGTCATAGTATAGTGGGAGTAAATCCTGAACTATATTGCAGGTTTCATTGGTTGATTGTGTAATTGGATTATTCATTTCTATCCATCCTTTCTTTGATTTTCAGTCTGGCTCTATGGTAAGTTACCCGTGCCCAGTTCTCTGTTTTTCCAAATATCATGCCTATTTGTGAGAATGGCAATTCACCAAATATTCTAAGCTGAAAGACCTCCTTGTAGGGCTCATCAAGCTCGTGCAGTATAAGATGAATCTGAAGAGCTGTATCTTTATTTTCCAGGCTTTTTACCATATTATCGGGTTGTTCGAGCTGTTCTTCGTCAAGCTCTGTAAATTTTGTGTTTTTTCGGCATTCGTCCATTGCCAGATTTCTTGCTATGCTGCAAAGCCAGGTCTGTTCGCTTGATTTGCCGGAATATGCCTTCTTTGCGGTCATGGCCTTATAAAAAGTATTCTGGGTAATTTCCTCAGCCTGATGTTGATTTTTTACAATTGTCATTACATATGAGTATACTTGCAAGTAATAGGAATTGTACAATTTCTCATAATCCAGAACTGTCACCTCCTTTGTTCATAGATTAGACGTAGAAAGGATTGTTTTGTTACAAAAAATTTTAAGATTTTTAGATTATATCATAAAAGGTAGTTATAAGGCAGGTGGAAATAAGCATATATTTACAGACCAAGAGCTTTACGAAGAATACAACCTTACTGATGAAGAAATAAATATCATAGAATCAGTCATCAAAGAACGAAAATAACAATACCAATACCCTTTGTCATGTGGTAAAATAAAGAAAAATCTATTATGAAACCTAAGGGGGGATTGGACATGAAAATTTTGAAAAGTATTCTTAATTATATTCCATTAGCCACGTTTATCATATTTGTGGTTACTGATGGAATTATTTCTTTAACATCGGCATTAATTTTTGTTATTTCCACGATTGGTCTACTGATTAATTGGAAAAGAAAAAAACCAGCGATGAAGAATTAAGAAAATTCTTTAGGTTACAATCGATGATGGGGTAAACGAAAAAGCAGTTTTGACATTGCAGAGAACTGCCCCTTCGTTTACACCATTTTCGATTTGACCTAATTGAACAAAGTGAGCGTCCGGGTAGCC
>SKEQ01000021.1_pt1 | contig 212596 bp, 192 predicted proteins | sample 4826751 | NCBI WGS metagenome assembly SKEQ01 (sample SAMN11008805, study PRJNA524170) | human gut metagenome | biome: Human fecal sample; material: Feces; isolation source: fecal sample from pouch patient p44 | host: Homo sapiens | place: Israel: Tel-Aviv | collected 2013-07-11
TGCGCGAAAAGGGGGCATATAAGAAGACCTGTGAGAAAGCCCATGGGCAAATTGAGATCCGAGAGTATTATCAGACGGAAGATATCCGGTGGCTGAGCCAAAAGAAGAATTGGAAAGGCCTGAGAAGCATTGTAATGGAGAAGAAACGAATAGAAAAAGCAGGAAAGATAACGTATGAATATCGATATTTTATAAGCAGTTTAAAAACGGATATCAACGAAGTCAGCCGAGCGGTGCGAGGTCATTGGAGTATAGAAAGTATGCATTGGCATTTGGATGTAACATTTCGGGAGGATGCAAATACGACAATCGATAAAATGGCGGCACAAAATTTGAACATTATAAGAAAATGGAGCCTGAGTATTTTGAAACCAGCAGAACTATCAAGACATAAGTTGTCAATGAGAAAGAAAAGGTTCGTAGTAAGTTTGCGTCCAATTAAGTATTTAGAAGAGCTTTTAGAAGCTTAAAAAGTAGAAAAAAATAGAATTTGCAGTTGCTAACCATTCATGCGTTTGTCGTGCCGCTCGTGTATATTGAAATTGACAAATATTTTTAAGTGACTTATAATATACTTAACAAGACAGCTGGAACGATAGCTGAAACCTATCCGTTTCTGGCGTTATAAGAGTTATAGAAATAGCATCCTACTTTACCAGAGCGGGGATGCTATTTCTTATTGTTCAGATTCAGAATGGCTACGATTAAAAGTCCTACATTTAGGATAATCATAAATTCTTCATATGTACTCATAAGCCCCACTCCTTTCTGCAAGACTCAGAAACGGAGTGGTACCGCATCCTTCCAGTTGCCTGGGTAAGTATATTATATTGTCAAAACATATCTGGCAGATCTGCCAATTATTCCCGTTTCATTTTTTACTCACAGTACTGTAAAGCACAGATATTATTTTCTTTTACCTTTTACAAATTCTGCGAACTGACGGATTTCATTCAATTCATCTTCTGTATATTCCTCGCTATCGAAGTGAGCGGCGAGAGTAGTAGGTTGTCCATGAGAATCATCTGCCAGATAGTCAATGGTACAGCCAAGATATGCAGAAAGTTTTTTTAATGTAGAAAGTTTTATATTATCAGTTCCTTTTGTATAAAAACCGGCGATTGTAGTATATGGAATACCGGCTTCTTTTGAAAGGATAGACTTATTGATTCCCTTTTCAGCCATTAATTCATCTAACTTATCAGTGAATGACATATCTAATACCTCCTGTTAAATTCTATTATACATATAAAAATAACTTTGTAAAGTAAAAAAATACCCCGCAAAGTAAAAAAATGTATTTTATGGGTTGACAAACTACCCTACAACGTATAATCTATAATCAAAGTTACCTTACAGGGTAACAGAAAGGAGGAGAAAATGTTTTTTAACTTAAATGCCGAAATGGGAAGAGCCAAATTAACCATTAAGAAGTTATCTGAGATTACGGCTATAAACTATGAATCTTTAAAATTGAAACTCAGAGGTGTTACAGAATTTAAGCTGAGTGAAATGATGGCAATTAAGAGAAAAGCTTTCCCAGATAAGACATTGGATTACTTATTTGCAACTGAAAACGACAAGTAATCATTCATTTGAAGGGAGGAGGTGAGAAGTGATGGATACATCAAAAGAAGAAATTGTAAACCTGCGTAAGCAGATAAACAGGTTAAAAATTAGTTTAATGTTTACGCAGGTATTGATGATTGCATTGCTGCTTATTTTGGGGTATCAGTGTCTTTGGTCAATTTGGAATTATCATTATCTTCTTCAACAGATAAGCATGTGTCTTGATTCTGTGAATACTGTTTATTCTGCTCTTCAACAGTTTTTTGCAACTCTTTGATCGCTTCGGCTTCACTGGAAGAAGAAGTATCTATGTTGTGAAGGAGTTGTTGCAGTATTTCATTTTGGGCACGTTGGAGCTCAATTTGGATTTCTTCAATTTGCGTTTGTTTAATCTGATCTTCTTGTGATGAATTGAACTGAACAACAGCAATAGAGATTGTGAGGATTGTCGAAATAATTAGGTTTATAAGAGTCAGCAAAATAGAAGTAGGCATTTTTATTCTACTGTTTCCAATGGGAATATATATGCAATCGGGAAATTCGTATATTTTAACAGCGGATTCATCAACAATTACAAAATCATCTTCAGGTAAATTATTGAGATTGTCTGGGCGGTCAAAAGATGGTTCAGGGGCAATATCAATAAGCTGTTGCTGAAGACTTTGAAGTGAAATCATAGTTTTCAGAGATTCACTTAAATTGTTGTACATATTGGTTGTTATATTATCTCGGACAGCCGCTGTCATAGCTTCTGACATTATGGAAAGCGAATTAGTAAGTGAAGAAATTATACTCGGTGTATATAACTGAAAAAAGTGCTTATAGGATTTAACCATTTCTTCTTGAAGCTGGCCAATTTGAGATGTTATAGAGTCAGAAGAAAAAATAGTTTGTAAGTAACCATCATACATATGCGAAATTCTATTTAAAGAATCTTGAAGTGCTGAGCTTAAAAAAAGTGTATTTTTTTGATTGTTTTTCATTGAAACCTCCTTATTCAACAGGTATGCCAGTACCTGTGATACAAGAATAGGAAAGAAACTAAGAAAAGTCAAGTAACCGTTTATTTGAAGGGAGGAGGTGAGCTGAATACAAAAATTGCTTATCACTGTCATTGGTGGAACATTATTTTTAATACTGCAGCATTTGTATGGCACTATCACTACCATATGTTTATTTGCCCTATGGATAGTGATAGTGGCGGTGAAAAAAGGCTAATCTCAGTTAGAGCACGAGGAGGTGAAATAAATGAGTGCAGGGATGTTATCTGTAATATTTGTATGGTTGGTAGCAGCTATTGGGGTTGTGATTATGAAAAAACTACAACCCGAAACATGGATATTATATCTGGTTTGGGTTGTAGTCGTATGTATCTTACTTACATTATATGTGGGTTCCTATGAATCTTGGTTGCGATAGATTCAATAATGGGAGTAGCTTCTTCCCATTCATCCTGAAGCATAAGCTGATTAGCCGTTATCATATCGCCTCTTAGTTCAGCAGGTGCATAAGAAAGTGCAGCGAAATAAAATTCACCATAATCCTTAAGTGCAGTAGAATCAGCAAAATAAATACAACGTCCAGCATGCTTTAGATAATTTTCAAATACATCACGTTGGTGAAGAATGGTATTTCGATATTGATCCTGTTGGATTTCTAACTTGCGGATTTTAGTGTGATGAATATTATTGATTATTGCTACAAGTATTGGAGAAACGATTGCACAAAGAGCAAGGATGACAGAAATACTGAGTGACAAATCAATCTCAGGAAAAGCAAATGAATTTGCTAACACAAGAATCCCTCCTTTCTGTATGTACTCAGGTATTTTGAGAACCCTGTATATACAGAATAGGAGAGTGTTGTCGAAACTGCAAGAAAAAGCGTTCGACAAAGTTATGAAAATCTTATAAAGAAAGGAAAATGAAGTATGGAAGTAGGCAAGATATTACCTGTTGAAGCAGCAGCTATACTGCATGCATCCCCACAGTTTGTAAGGGTTGCAATGCAGCAGCAAAAGCTTCCGATCGGGACTGCAATTAAGATGTCCTCGATCTGGACATATAACATATCAGAGAAGCTTCTGGCTGAATACAGCGGAAAAGATATAGGAGCTGAGCTGGAGAAGATAAGAGGTGGAAGCAAATGAAACGAGATGCAATTATATCCCTTTTTATTGCAGTTCCGGCAGCAAATTTTCCATTCTGGCAGTGGAGAAGTCCGGCAGAAATGCTTTTAATGGCAGGACTGTTCTGGCAGGTGGCATTTGTGTTTGTAGTTGGAACAGAGTATCAGAAAAGGTAGTAAGAAAGGATCCCGGGAGTGCAGCTCCGGCGGGATCCGATGGACGTAGTAATACACGAATATTACGTTCTTATTATATAGAGAAATAAAAAGAAAAACAAGTGAAATATCAGTATCAACGCAATCTCTATAGAAGAACTGGAGGAACAATCATATGGCAAGGCGAAGGCAGGAAGGAAACCTCTTTTTTCGCCTGGATGTGGATTTTTTCTCAGATAGAAAGGTAAAGATCCTGAAAGCCCGATATGGAGCAGATGGGATCACCTTATACTTGTATCTCCTGTGTGAGATATACAAGACAGGATATTATTTAAAGATTGATAGAGATTTTGAGTACATTGTTTCAGATGATCTGAACATGGAAAGCAACAAGGTGAAGCAGGTCTTGAACTTCTTATTGGAACGGTCACTGTTTGATAACACACTTTTTCAGTCGGACAAGATCTTGACCTCTGCCGGAATACAGAGGAGATATCAGGCAATGGTAAAAGCCAGGGCACTGAAAACTCCGATTACTGTAGAAAGGTTTTGGCTCCTTCCAGAGGAGGAAACAGAGACCTTTATTAAAGTGCACCCTTCTTTAAATAATTCCGAGAATAATCCCGATAATTCCAGGAAAAAAGATGATAATTCCAGGAAAAATGACATAAAAGGAAAGGAAAAGAAAGAAGAGTATATATATACGGCTCCGCCGGGTACATACTTTGAAGATCCTTCTTTGAATGATATTTTCCTGCTGTTTTTGAAATCAAGACAGAATAAAGGCGATCAGCTGACAGATGAGCAGATCCAACTGTTGGCAGAAGAAGTCCTTTCCTTATCCAGTGATCCGGAGGAAAGGATCGCCATGGTCAAAAAATCTATCATGAATGGTTGGAAAGGATTTTACCCGGTGAATAAGCAAAAGAAGAAAGAGACCTCCAAGAACCGGTTTAATAATTTCCACCAGCGGGACTATGACTTTGCTGATTACGAAAGGCGTTTATTGAAGCAGGGCGCTGGAGGTGATGAAGCTGGACGTAAAAGAATTATGGGGTAAGGCCTGGAGCCTTAGACCTGGCCAGAACACAGCCAACATGAAATATGTTGGTACGATTATTAAATCCGGTATCCGATTTACGTATTACCAAGATGAGAATGGAGGGATATGGTTTGACAGTGAACCAGTCGAAGGGAAACCTGAATGGATGCAGAGAGCAGATGAAGCCAGGAGAAGAAGGAATAGACGGTATTCTTGAAATCTTAAAGGTTTATGTCTGTGATGAACTCTGCTGCCACAGAGGTGCTGTAACACAGGAAGAAATGGATCAGCACTGCTGCCGTTGTAAATTACAGCAGTACACAGATAAGATCCGTGAAGAATATGAGAAGACCAATGCTTTTGATCAGAGTTCAACGTATCAGATCATGAAGAAGTATCGCAAGATCATCTTATGCAAAGATTGCAGACACAGAGCAAAATTACGAGATGATTGTTATCGCTGCAGGAAAGCAACCAGCCTTTTAGGTACATTAGAAGACTATGATGGCTGCAGTAGAGGAGAAGAAAAATGTTAATCAGAAGTAAGAACAAAATGCACATTGTAAATATTGAAAATGGTGTAGTATCCGCTGAAGGGGACGGAACGGTTACATTTCGTGCAGGAAAGATAAGAGTTGTATTAGGCGAATACTCAAGTGCCCAAAAAGCTTTTAAAGTGCTGGATATGATCCAGGAAGCGTATGCAGATGAAAAAGTCGTAGAATACACACTTGCTTTACAGGAAAACGAATTTAAAAATATGACAAGAGATCAACTACTGTCTGTCCGAGCCGGTATCCTGAAGAAAGCTGTTTTCCAGATGCCAAATGAAAGTGACGTAGAGGAATAAGGAGAAATCATGGATGTAGTAGAAAGTAAATGGTACGAAATGGACATGCCACTGAATGATGTAAAGAAACTTCTTTCAGCGAATATCAAAACCATGTCCAGAAGCTTTATTGCTGCCGGATATTACATGAAATATATCCGGGACCGGGAATTATTCCGGGATGGTGGATATAACAGTATCTGGGAGTTTGCGGAAGATCAGTATGGAATCAAAAAGTCAGCAGCCAGTCGCTGGATGGCAATGAATGACAAGTTTTCCAAAGATGGAAACAGCCCTATCCTGGATGATAAATACAAGGATTTTAACAAAAGCCAGCTGCAGGAAATGTTGTATCTGACAGATGAACAGATGGAAGAAGCTGAGCCGGAAATGAGTGCAAAGGAAATTCGTGCAATCAGGAAACCTCCGGAAGTAGAAGTTATTGCGCCGGCGCAACAGATAGATGATCAGATCCCCGGCCAGGACAGCATTGAACAGCATCCAGAATACATGCCAGGAAAAATGACGATTGAAACAGCAACCGGACAGAACCGGCCGCCGCAGAACGAGATCCCAATCACACCGGAACTGCAGATAGAACGCTTTTTCGAAGCCCTGAACAGAGGAGATAAAGAACGTGTTCTTACGTGTGATACAAAAGCAGCAACCTATTTGCTTGAAGCTCGGTATCAGGATGTCCGGATCAGGAATGGCAATTTTAATTATCAGGCAAATTCAACCGGGATCATGTTCAATCCTGGAAGTTACATGGAATGCGCTTTCACCTGGAATGAGCTGGCCCACGAGTTGATAAAAAGGTTCGGGAAGAAACGGAAACCGGTCAAGATGGTGTCTATAGACGCACCGGAGAAGAAAGATAACAAAATGCCGGGGCCGGCAAAATGTATCACTGGAAAGAGCGGTTCGGGAAAATGCGGTGCAGCAGCCTATTGTGATACGGAATACAAATGTTGTGCTCAGTGCCCGAATGATTGTAACAGCCGGTGCGGCTGGTTGGAAGGACGCTGCCAGCAGGCAGAGGAAACACCGGACGAAAAGCAGCACGATTTTGTTGAGCCTGACAAAATCGCAGACCATACCGGTGAAACCACCGCATTACCGACTATGAAGAATAATGATCAGAGAAAAGAATGGCTGAGAAACTACAAGGCCTGGGGAGTGTGGTACGAAGATAAAAACATCGGTGTTAAGTACTACAAGTACGATTTCGAAAACGGTGCCCGTCTGATCGCTGAAGAATATGCACCGGATCCAGTCGACCGAAACAGCTGGTGGGTGCCAAGATCAGAAACTTATTATATGCACCTTGTTGGAGGCCCGGAGCCAGAGCGCAAGAATGGAGTACCAAAATGGACATATCATACACGATACAACAAATTTCCAAATTCAGAATCAGAGTTAGTTGAATTCTTGAAGGAATTACAGAAATAAGGGTATTTTCGAAAATCCGATTAACATATATAACCTGCCGCATGAGCCTGTCAGAAATGCGGCAGGGGAAAGGAGAAGAAAGTGGAATGTGTTCTGAAATATCCTGGAAGTAAATGGAATATTGCCTCTGCGATTGTTAATTTAATACCGGAACATCATAGTTACGTAGAACCTTATTTTGGAAGTGGAGCAGTGTTTTTTAATAAAAATCCATCGAACATCGAAACAATAAATGATCTTGATGATGATGTAATAAATCTATTTCAATGCATCAGGGAAAATCCTGATGAACTTTCGCGTTTAGTAACAACTACGCCGTACAGCAGAAAAGAGTACGATTATACTTATGCAAATACAGATAAATATTTTGGAAAATGCGAAAAAGCAAGGAGAGTTTTGATTCGCTGTTGGCAAGGGTATGGATATAGAACAAACGGAAATAAAACTGGATGGAAAAATGACGTGCAGGGAAGAGAACGAGCATATGCTCTGAAAAAATGGTATCGTTTACCGGAAAATATAGAAGTTGTAGCAGAAAGATTAAGAACAGTACAAATAGAATGCAGACCTGCCATAGATCTTATAGAACGTTTCAATTGCGAAAATGTTTTTATGTATTTAGATCCGCCATATGTGTTAAAAACAAGAAATTCAAAACAATATAAGCACGAAATGGAAGATATCGATCACGAAGCTCTTTTGAAAACAATTTTAAAAAGCAAATCGAAAATCATGATATCGGGGTATGAATCGGATATGTATGAAGATTATCTCTCGAAATGGAAAAAACGGACTTTTATGAGTTGTGCAGAAGGCGGATCTCCACGAAAAGAAACAATATGGATGAATTATATTCCGAATTCTCAAATATCTATGTTTGATTATGAAAGATAAGGAGAAAAAAGATGAATAAAGCGCCCGATTCGGACACAAAGGGGACTATGGATTACACAAAAGAGATATACCTTGATCTTTCAGAAGATGAACTGGAACAGGCACACAAAAAATATGTAGTATAAAAGGAGCAGATATGTTATTCCCAAAAACAAAAGAGAAGAAAAAGAGAATGAGACATCCGGCCAGCATCCTGCATGATAAGAACAGCAGGACATGTTACCTCTGTGTCACACTTCACGATAACTGGAATGAACACAGGATCCTTGATGAGCATCATGTATTTGGAGGACCAAACCGGAAAAAATTCCGAAGAATATGGTCTGAAAGTATACCTGTGTCATGCTCATCACATCTACGGCTCAGAAGCTGTACACAACAACGCCCGGATCCGTCACGAATTACAGCGGACCGCACAGAGGGAATTTGAAAAGCAGCACAGCCACAAAGAATTTATGGAGATATTCGGCCGGAACTATCTGGATCCGGTAGAGATAAGGGAAAACAGTGAGAAAGAGAATGAACCTGTATAAGGTGGTAGATCAGGATGGAAAATAAGTACATTTATTCTTGTGCCATATTTAGAAGAAAGAAGGTGTGAAATGAGCTATAAGAACAACGAAGGTTATCCAGATCCGACAGCTGGCAAAGCAGTCCGAGCAGTAGGCCACATGCCGACATACATCTATAATGTCAGCTGTGCTCTAAATGCTGTGGCGGGGCTCCATGGACTGGAAATCATGGGCCTGAGAGATAAGAAAACGGGAAAAGAATGGCCACAGAGGAGGTGAGAACAATGTGGGTAATATTTCTTGGTTCCGGTATGGCGTTCGGAATCGCAGCCCTGGTGCTGGTCTGGATTGGAAGCAGAGTGATCCTGTCGATCAGGCGGCAGCAGAAGAAATTCGAGATTGAAGATGAAACATATAACAAAGTAAAAGAAGCTATCAAAGAAAAGGAGAACAAAAATGAAAAAGCAGCAGCTGAAGCAGAAAACACAAAAACCAAGGCAAAAGCACAGGCAGAGGCTAATAAAGAACTCAGTGCATCCATCACGGACGAGCTGATTAAGATGAAGGAGGCAGAAGCTCACTACAAAAATGGCTGGGTTACAGTCCAGGGAGCGGATGCCGTGATCGCGGATAAATAAAAGAAATGCAGAGAAAGCCGGGAGCATACACGTTCCCGGCTAAAAGCATCGAAAGGGGAGGATACCAATGTGCGAGATCAAGATCACCAGGAAGCTCCTGGACAATTATAGAAAGTTAAAAAGGGAAATACCGGTCCTCAGCATGGAACTGGCTGAAATGGAACAGGGGGAGGTCGGTCTTGGGAACAGTACGATATTTGATTACAGAACAGGTTTTGCACGGCCACAGAGCGTAGTCGGATTCGACTACGCACGATATGACCGGAGAAAGCACACATACGATCATAAAATGGCACAGGCGGCAGCAGTGGAACGATGGATCCAGAGCATTGAAGATGGCCAGACAAGATATGTGTTCAAGGCATTTTATCAGCAGGGATTGACCTGGGAGAAGATAGCAGAAAAGACAGGGTATTCACAAAGTCCGGATTATCCGAGACTTTATATCAGGGATACATATTTGAAAAAATGTGAGATCAAGTAAAAATATCGTTTATATCGGAAATATCGTTATACAATACAATAGAAGCCAAAGGCGCAGAGACGACGAGGCTCCTTCTTGCAACAAGCTGCCAGAGCCAGCCTACACCCTGGCAGCAATAATCCCTTAAATATAATTTACAGAAAGAACTTCGTAGAAATTACGGGGTTCTTTTTGTGTATATTTCCAGTATGGACATGAAAGAACAAATGTTCTATAATGTATATACTTCATAAGATAGGAATCAGAAACATTGTTTGTTGAAAAATGTCAAATGATGGAGTATGATTTAAGCAAATTATATTTTATGGGGGATCTGCGTATGGCATCAATGACAGTAGAATTTTTTAAAGTAGTGTTAAAAAATAGTGCGAATGACGGAGAAGAAGATTACAAAATTATCAAAAGTATTTTTGATGAAATTAAGAAAAAAAGTACGATTCATAGTAATTATAAATCGATAGATCTTTCGCCAGAGATTGAGCCAAATAGTGTAGAGCCAAAAGAAGTAATGGATTTTTTTGAAGATGAGAATTATTTGTTTGGAAGAGCATGCAGAAAAAAGTTGAATAATGCAATGCTAAAACGAGATTATCAGACATTACAGGCAGATGAAGTTTTTACTGATGCTGAATCAAGAAAGCAGGGAATAGAAGTATTTACGTTCTTTTTGTATGATTATAAAAAAGGAATTGTATCCATTGTTAACGCAAAAGGGGCACCTGGAACAAAAGCATTGGGAAAGGCTATTGAAACATATACATCGGAATACAAGTTGGAATTTCATAATATACCTAATGAGGAGGGGATTAGAGTATTATATAATTCGGAATCGCCTCAGATATCAAAACTTGAATTTGAAGTACCTACACCAGATGCTGAATTTTTACAAAGCGTTCTTGGCTTAGATGAAGAAGTAATCAGGGAAATGATACAGGATGATGTTTTTTCTACATCAATATCATTGAAGCCAATACCGTATGGAAAGTTATCAAGAAAAAAAGAAACTGTAAGAAATATATTGGATGTTTTGTTTAAAAGAAAGGGGAATTTTTCTAAGACAGTAGTTAGAGGAAGCTCAGAAAAATTTAATAGTAGAAATTTTGATTTAAATGCAAAAATGTTTACTTATCCAATAGATGTTAAGACATATAGGACTGAATATGGAAAGAAAGTGAATTATAATTTGCAAGACGTAGTTGAGCAGTTTCGTGTTGGATTACATAAGGCGTATGAAGAAAATTATGATCTAATTGTAGGCATAGCTGATCGATAGGAGAAGATAAATGTGAAGTTTCTTTATAAACAAAATTATGTGACAAAGATATTGGGTGTTGGATTAATGGCTGTAATTTTATGTATATTTGCTCATAAGATGAATTATATAGTTATTCCGATGCCACAAGATAATATCCCTGAATATCATACAAATATATTGACAATTAATTCTATATTTAGTGGATTTGCTTTGACAAATTTAGGAATATTGTTAACGATGTCTGATGATCAGCTTATAAAAAAACTTGAAGGAACGGATATACTAAAGAAAAGAAATATTGTTATTGGGCATTCTATTATTTTTGGAGCAATTTCAATATTTATTTCAGTATTTTGGGTACTGAAAATAAACCTTGGCTTTTTTTCGGCTATAATTGGTAAAGAATATTTTTTAGTAATTAGAGAATTTTTCTTTTATATTGAAATTATATCTCTTGTAATTAGCATATTTTATTTTTTGCTTTCGGTTGAGAAAATGATACAGTTGTTAAATTTACTTCATATACCACGGAAAAGATATACGGATAAGCAAGTTGATGAATTAAAGAAAAGAATATTTGAAAAGAGACAATGATACATAGGCACCCTTCGGGGTGCCTTTCTATATGCGGACATTTAGCTCAGCAGGACAGAGCAACCGGCTCATAACCGGTCGGTCCTGGGTTCGAGTCCCAGAATGTCCATCAAATAACGCGGGATGAAGTAATGGAAACTTGCAGATCTCCTAAGTCTGAAATGATGGTTCAAATCCATCTCCCGCTATTTATGAAAGGATAAGGTATGTTAAGAAGTTGCAAATACTGCGGACGGATTCATGATAGTAAATATCAGTGCAGCAGCAAGCCGGTACGCAGGAAGATACGGACAAAGCAGAACAGTTTTCGAAGTACCGAGGCATGGAAGAGAAAGAGCCTGGAGATCAGAGAGCGGGACAGATATCTGTGCCAGATCTGTATACGAAAGCTGTACGGAACCACACAGCAATATAACAATAGGGAAATAGAAGTACATCACATTGTACCGATAGCAGAAGACTGGGACGGAAGGCTGGACAATGACAATCTTATTTCATTATGTGGTAGGCATCATGAGATGGCCGAAGTCGGGAAGATATCGCAGGCGGAACTGAAAGAGATTGCCAGGCAGCAGGAGGATGAAATGTAATCCCCCCCCGCCTAAAAAAATCTGAAAATTTTGACTTTTTTACGACCACATATGCCCACAGATTTATAATAAATTCCCACATCAGCATTTTTATTTTTGACGGAAGGAGGGAGCGCAATGCCAACAGCATCAAAATCGGCAGATATTATTCGGATGGAAGGAAAATCACACCGAACCAAGAAAGAGCTCCGGCAGCGCGAACAGGCAGAAAAGGCTCTGCTTACAGGGATTCCGCTGAAAGAGCGACAGGAAGTAAAAGACAATGAGATTGCACATAAAGAATTTCTTCGACTGAAAAAGCTTCTTGAAAAGATCAATAAATTCGATGATATGTATGGAGCTGTGATAAACAGATACTGCATTTTATATGCAGAAACGAAGGAATTTGAGGAAAAAAGAGACCAGTTTTATAAACAGTTATGTGAGTTTCAGAATGAAAAAGACGATATGCTTATCAACAGAGAACTGACGCGGAAAGAATATTATGGCATTGAAGCTTCCATGCAGAAAAGTCTGGTATCTATGGACCGGCAGATCCAGGCAAAAAGAAGGATGCTGGCCGAGATTGAGAAGGAAAATGTTATGACAATCGCGGCATCCCTTAGATCTGTTCCAAAGAAACCGGAAAAGAAAACCAATCCACTGAAAGAAGCGTTGGGCGGATGAAAGAAGGAAAAGCATACAAATATGCCGTATGGTGTTCCACGGAGCAGGAAGGAAAAGTCCCGGAATATGTTAAAAAACAGGCAGAAAGCTGGTTACATATTGCGGATGGGAATGATGAGGATGCTTATGTAGATGAACAGGAGTATGAAAAAATATGCAAATTACTAAAATTAATGGTCCACCCGGATCTTAGATGCAGTATTTATGATGGCCTGGAGGATTATGCGTGGCTTATGATCGTAGCCGGGCTGTGCACATATTGTCGGAATTCGGAACAAAGAAGCCGGTTTTATGTAACGATTCTTCTTGAAATCGCACGAAAAAATTTTAAAACATTCAATTCGGCAGTGATATTTATCCTGCTGATGCTTACAGAACCGGATTTTTCCCGGTTCTTTTCTGTTGCGCCAGATTTGCAGTTATCATCGGAACTAAAAAATGCAATCCGAAAAATTATAAAAGTTTCGCCAGCATTATACGATGAGGATGAACCAGCATTTAAGGTCTTGAGGAGCCAGATCATATGTCTGCTCAATGAAAATGAATATACGCCGCTTGCATACAGCCAGGACGGAATGGATGGAAAACTGGCAAATGCGTATCTGGCAGATGAAGCAGGAGCATTGGATGATTATCCGGTAGAAGCAATGAGATCTTCACAGATTACCTTGTTTAATAAACTTGGAATTATCATCAGTACACAGTATCCCAACGATAATAACGTGATGATCGATGAAATTGACATTGCGAAAAAGACTTTGGACGGTCTGCTGGATGATCGGCGATATTTTGCTTTGCTTTACGAACCAGATGATGATCTGAAGCAGGGAGAAGCCTGGCAGACTGATGATCGTGCGATTTATCAGAGCAATCCGGTTGCAGTATCCCATCAATATATTTTTGATGAGATAAAAAAGAAACGTACCTTAGCAGTCCTTTATGAGAATAAAAGAGAAAATTATCTTTGCAAGCATAACAATATTCTCTATAAGGGACTTGGTGTGGAAGGTTATATAGATATTCAGAAAGTGAAACTGTGCAGGATCCAACCAGATCCACAGTGGTGGAATGGCCGTCAGGTATGGGTTGGAGTAGATCTTTCCCAGACGGATGATAATACTGCGGTGGCGATGGTGACAGAAGATAACGGATATATTTACGCTAGGGTAATGGGATTTATTCCAAAAGAGAAAATTAACATAAAAACCCAGAAAGAACATGTGGATTATCAGAGAATGATCAGTAAAGGGGAGTGTATTGCATGTGGTGAGGAAGTAATTGATTACAGTGTAGTGGAAAATTATGTGATACATCTGCTGGAAGAAGAATACGGAGTAATTGTGGAACAGGTTGGATATGACCGCTACAATGCAATTTCAAGTGTCCAGAAAATGGAAGCAGAAGGGCTGGAGTGTGTGGAAATCAAACAGCATAGTTCCGTCCTGCATCAGCCAACAAAATGGTTAAAAGAGCTGATCCTGCAGCAGGCATTCCGATATGAAGAGAACCGGCTTCTGGAAATCAATTTTCAGAATGCGAGATGTACAGAAGACACAAACTTAAACAAATATGTCAACAAAAAGAAATCCACCGGTAAGGTAGATGAGGTAGTTGCATTGATTAATGCGATGTATCTCTTACAGCAATATTTATTAAATGGCGACAATTTTGTTGCACAGACAGCATAGGAGGGATAGCAAGGGAAATTTGGAAACGGAAAAAACGTGCGGATCCGGATCTGGAACCGGAAGTAGATGCCGCTATTTTAAGAGCCTGGTTATCAGGAGAAAGTATTGGAAGGGAAGGGGCAATGAATATTCCGTCCCTGGCCGGATGCCTGAATAAGATAGCAGGGACAGTGGCTGCAGTTCCAATAAAGCTGTATAAACGGGAAGATGACAGGATCACAGAAGTGACGGATGACAGGCGAACGATATTACTGAATTCTGAAACAGGGGATACGCTAGATGCTTATCAGATGAAACGGGCAGTTGTTCTGGATTATTTTCTTGGGAGAGGCGGTTATATTTACATAGATAAAGTCAGGAACGAAGTACGTTCTCTCAGGTATGTGGCAGAAAAAAACATAAGTTTTAACCAGAATCCGGATGTGATATTTAAAGATTATGACATTTTAGTACAGGGAAACACGTACAGGCCATATCAGTTTGTACGCCTTCTGAGAAATACGGAGGATGGGGCACAGGGGAAAAGCCTTATTGAAGAAAACAAGCAGCTTCTTAGTGTGGCGTATAACTCCATGAAATTTGAGGAAACCCTTGTTGCAACAGGCGGTAATAAGAAGGGCTTTATTAAGTCTCCGAGAAGACTGTCGCAGCAGGCAATCAATTCTTTGAAAGAAGCATGGAGAAATCTTTATTCAAACAATACAGAGAGTGTGGTGATCCTGAATGAAGGCCTTGATTTTCAGGAAGCGTCCAATACATCTGTAGAAATGCAGCTGAATGAAAATAAAAAGACGAATGGGGATGAGATCTGTAAAGTAATTGGGATCCCGCCATCGCTTTTAAGTGGCAATGCCGGAGAACAGGATGAAAAAAATTTCATTAAATATGAGCTTTCAAACCTGCTGGCAGAGTTTCGGACTGCATTAAACCGGGCAATGCTGCTGGAATCTGAAAAACAGATGTATTTTTTTGATTTTGATATTTCAGAACTGATCAAAGGTGATATTGACAAGCGGTATAACGCATACAGTGTTGGAATTGAAAAAGGATTTCTTCAGACAGATGAGGTCCGAAAAAAAGAAAATATGCCACCTCTTGGTATGAAATTTATCAAACTGGGGCTCCAGGACGGATTGTATGATCCGGAAAGCAATAAAGTGATTGTACTTAACACCAGTAAAACATTAGATTTGACAAAAATAAAAGAAGGGGGCGATGACTCAGGAGAATAGAGATCAGAGAGCAGTCGGTTACGATTGATGGCTATGTAAATGCTGTTGCCAGAGACAGCAGACCGATCCGGGACAGAAGAGGGGAACAGTTTATTGAGCAGATTGTTCCGGGAGCATTTGAGAGAGCCATTTCACGCGCAGATGAAATAAAGATCCTGTTGAATCATGATTACAGCAGGGAACTTGGAAGTACCAAAACAAATCTGCAGCTGTTTGAAGACAATATCGGGCTTCGTGCAATTGCAGAAATTACAGACGCGGAAGTGATCGAAAAAGCAAAAAAAGGAGAACTGAGAGGCTGGTCCTTTGGATTTATAGAAAGGGCTGCAAAAGAGGAAGATACCGATTCCGGACTGAAACGCAGATTTGTTGAGGATATGGATCTGAAAGAAGTATCCATTATTGATAACAGGAAAATTCCCTGTTATGCAAGCACTTCCATCGAGATGCGCGCAGACGGGAATGAAGTACTGGAGGTAAGAACTCTGGAAACAAAAGTAATCTCAAGTGAACAGAAAGAAAAAGTGGATTATTCGAAATATGAAGCTACCATCAGAAGATTAGGGGGAAAATCATGAAAAGTCATAGAGGAAGAATTACAAATAAAAAGGCATTCCGAGTAGCTGCCAGACGATACTTGCAGGTAAGGGCAGAGGAATTAAAGAACCTGGAGGAAAAAAGAGCTGCCCTTGTAGAAGAAATGGAAGGGATTTTAAATAAGGCCCAGGAAGAAGAACGTGCCTTTGAAGAATCAGAGCAGGTCCGTTTTGATGAAATTGAGAAAGAAATCAATGCCATTGACAAGACGATCGAAGCAAAAGAAAGAGCCAGAAATCTGGGAAATCACGGAGGAAAGAAAAAAGAAGACGGGGAAAACGATGATCTGACCGTTGAGGAACGGGCATTTGTGGATTATGTGAGAGGAACACTTACAAACGAAAGAGCTGCGAACCTTACTTATGCGGACAATGGTGCAGTGATTCCGTCTTCTATTGTCAATAAAATCATTGAAAAGGTAGTAGAAATCTGCCCAATCTACAGTATGGCTGACCGGTATAACATTGGTGGAACAATCAATATCCCATATTATGACGAAGAAACCAGTTCCATTAAAATGGCTTATGCGGATGAGTTTACAGAACTTACCAGTACATCTGGGAATTTTGGAAGTATTTCACTTGGCGGATTCCTTGCAGGAGCACTGACGCTGATTTCAAAGAAACTGATCAATAACAGTAATTTTGATGTACTGAATAAGATTATCCAGTATATGGCGAAAGCGATTTCTGTATTTATTGAACATGAGTGTCTGATCGGAACAACCGGAAAAGCTGAAGGACTTACGAAAGTTACACGGGGTATTACAGCAGCGGCAGCAGATAAAGTTAAAGCTGACGAGTTGATCGATGTACAGGAGTCCATTCCGGATACTTATCAGAGCGGTGCTGTATGGATCATGAATAAAGCCACCAGAACCGCAATCCGAAAGTTAAAAGATAGTGATGGCAATTATCTTTTGAACAGGGATGTATCAGCACGGTGGGGATATACGCTTCTTGGAAAAGATGTGTATTGTTCCGATGCAATGCCAAAGATGGCAGCAAAAGCTACAGCAGTATATTATGGAGACTTTTCCGGATTAGCGGTAAAAGTGGCAGAGGACGCAAATATCGAAGTTCTGAGAGAGAAATATGCAACGCAGCATGCAGTAGGCGTAGTTGCATGGATGGAAATTGATACAAAAGTGGAGGATTCCCAGAAAATCGCAAAATTGACAATGGCATCCGCTTAAAGTTGCGCCGGCGCAAAAGGAGAGGAAATATGAAGATCAGTGAAATAACTGCTGCAGATATATGGCGGCATATCAGGGAATCTCCGGAAGATATGGAGACAGAAGACAATACGGAGATTCTGGTTATGAAAAAAGCCGCCGTAGAATTTTGTAAAGGATATACGGGGCTGACTGAGGAGCAGCTGGACGAGCATGAGGACATTACGATTGCCGTCCTTATGCTCATTGCGGATATGTATGATAACCGCCAGCTGCAGGTTGATAAAAATGTTATGAATAAAACAGCAGAAACTATTCTGGGAATGTACTGTATCAATTTTCTGTGAGGTGGCGAAATGATCTATACAGGAAAATTAAACCGGCGGCTCACTTTCCAACGCCTTGAAGCCAAAGAAGACGAGATGGGACAGGATAAGTCATCCTGGCAGGATTATAAGACCGTCTGGGGGAGCGTAAAACCATACAAATCTTCGGAATATAACTTTATGGGAAAGCTTAAACCAGAAGTATCTCACAGGATATATGTGCGGTTCCGGAATGATATTACTGCAGATATGAGGATCAAATATCACGGCAGGATCTTTACAATAGAAGGTCCGCCGTTGGATATTGATGAAAGACATGAACTTCTTGAAATACAGTGCAGGGAGGTTTTTGAAGGAAATGAGTATCAAGTTTGATATAACTGGAGACGGAGAATTTGCCGAGGCTATGGAAAAGGCTATGAAGCAGTTTCCTGCTTCAACAGAAAAAGTTTTGAAAAAAGAAGCAAGAAATATCGCAAAAGATCTTGGAGTAAGAGTACAGGAAGAAGCAAAAGGACATCATATTCCAGCGACAGGGAATAGACTGCAGGACAGCTTTCGACAGGGAAAAGTGATCCGATCGGGAAAAAATTACACAGTAGCAGTTACATCAAAAGCTCCGCATTATCATCTTTATGAAGAAGGACACGACTTGGTTACTCATAACCGGAAAAACCGTTGGGGAAAAGGAAAACCGGGAACTGGAAGAAAAGTTGGTAAGGTATACGCTAAAAAGACTGTTGGAAAATATATGGCACGACGTTCAGAATATTCCGAAGCAATCGGCCAGGAGCTTCTAAATTCAATACTGGAGGATGCAGGATTTGACTCTTAAAGATATTAAGCAGGCTGTGAACCTCACGTTAAAGGAAGCCTATCCCGGTACAAAAATATACGGACCAGACACAATAGAGGGTTATACAAGACCTTCTTTTTTTGTTTATGTCACACAGACGTTTTCAGAAAGAACAAAAAATGCGGTTCACAAAAACGTTGAGATTGAAATTGACCTTATCCAGAAACGGCCTGATGAACTTGCGGCAATGGAATTCTTTGAAAAAATGGAAGCCGCTTTTGGCTATAAACTTGCGGTTGGCAGCAGGAAATTGAACACCGATAACATAAACTGCATGTTTGAGGGGGAAAGCAACAATATCCCTGTAGTGACATTTGAAGTGGAATTCTGGGATGAGGTGAAAAAGGAGGATAACAGTGAAATTATGAAAAACATGGAAATGAGACAGGAGGTAGGAAACTGATGGGATTACCAGCAATGAACATCAAATTCGTGGCACGGGCGCAGAATTCGGCAAAAAGGCTGGACCGCGGATCTGTTGGAATGGTGCTCAAAGATGCAAAGGTTCCAAGTGGGAATCCGGTAACAATTTTTTCAAGTGAAGATATCCCGGAGGAGCTGGGGACAGATAATAAAAACCAGATTGCTCTGGCACTCCGTGGAAATGACAAGGCACCGCAAAAAGTTGTGGTATATGTTCTTGCTACTGCAGAGACAGATTACAGTAAAGCCTTCAAATATTTTGAGCGGAAGAAAGTAGACTGGATGTGTTTCCCAAGTGCAAAAAAAGATTCCCAGACACAGAAGATCACAGACTGGGTGAAAGCTCAGAGGGAAGCTCATAACAGAGTGAAAGCTGTGTTACCGGAAACAGAAGCAGATACAGAGGGAATTGTAAATTATGCAACGAAGACAGTAACTGCAGATGGAAAAAGCTATACGGCAGAAACATTCTGTTCCAGGATTGCCGGTCTGATCGCAGGAACAGGAAGTGATCAGTCCGTGACCTTTGCTGTTCTGGACGATGTAACAGCCTGTGAAGATCTGGACCGTAAATCGGTTGAAGCAGCCATTGATGCAGGAAAGTTTGTTTTGTTTGATGACGGAGAAAAAATCAAGGTTGGAAGAGGCGTGACATCGTTAACCACTTTAACCGGAAAGCAGAGCCCATGGAAAAAAATCCGTGTTGTAGAGACTATGGACATGATCAACAACGATATTGTTGAGCTGGCCGAGGATAACTACATCGGAAAATATCAGAATACATACAGCAATAAGTGTCTTCTGTTATCTGCGATCAAAACCTACATGGACGAAATCCTTGTAAATGGCCTGATCGAAGATTACAGCATTGAGTTTGACGTGGAGAAAATTCGAAAATATGTGATCGAAAATGAAAAGATCAAAAAAGAAGATGCAGAAGCCATGTCAGATGAGGAAATGCAGAAACAGTATACCGATGAAAAAGTATATTTCAAAGCAACTGTGACAATTTCAGATGTCATGGAAGACATCTATCTGGATATCACGGCATAAGAGGAGGGATTAACGAGGAAATGTTATACACCGGACAGGGTTATTAATGGAACGTTTGGAGAGCTGTGGATTGATGCTGAATATATGGCAGAAACCACTGCACTTCAGGCAAAAATGAAATTTGATACCGCAGAAGTGACACAGGCAAGGACCTTAAAAAAGGGGTATAAAGTAACGGGAATCAGCGGATCAGGAACTGTAAAACTTAATAAAGTGACATCATACTGGCTGAAAAGAGCAGCACAGGCGATCAAGGAAGGAAAAGCAATCAGAGGCACGATCATCTCCAATCTGGATGACCCGGAAGCCTTTGGCGGCGAACGTGTACGGCTTAAGGATTGTATTTTTACAGAAATCCCAATTGCAGACTGGGAAGCCGGAAAGCTGGGCGAAGAGTCCATTCCGTTTAATTTTTCGGATTTTGATGTATTGGATGCTATTTGACAGGAGGAAAAGAACATGAATTTGATTGAAAAGCTGATCAGAGTTGATAAAGAGACAGTAGAGAAAAAGGAAACAAAGAAGATCCGATCTGCAAGGCTGACAAAGCTTCTGGGAGAGGAAACAGAGATCACGATTCAGGAAGTTTCGGGTCGGAAGCACAATGATATCATGCAGATGATGTTTGATGAGAAAGGAAAAAGAAATATTTCAGCAGCTTACGACACAAACCTGATGTTCTGTGTGAATGGAATTGTTGAACCGGATTTAAAAGATCCGGCTTTGCTGGAGCATTTTAATGCTGCGACTCCAAAAGATCTTGCCGCAATTCTGTTTCAGGCAGAAGCAGGAACCATTGCAGATGAGATTATCGCCTTATCCGGGCTTAAAACTGAGGAGAAAGAAATAAAAAACTGATCAGGACGGACAGGGAAGCGAGCATTGCTTATGCACTTTTCCGTCTGAAAAAGTGGAAAATTTCGGATTATTACAACATGGGTGCGGGTGAACGGCTGATCACCCGTGCTTTTTTGATGCAGGAGATCGAAGACATAAAAGAGGAGGCGAGGGAACGGGGCAAATAAAACAGTAGCAGCGGTAGTAAAGCTGATCGATGAATTTTCAGATCCATCACGGACAGTAGCAAGACAGTCAAAAAATCTGGAAAAAAGAATTGGCAATCTTGGAAGTGTATTTGAAAATGCAGGGCAGTTTTTGGAAGGAGCCGGAGAAAGCCTTACAAAATCGGTTTCTGTGCCAATGGCAGCGGCTGGAACAGCTGCAATAAAGTTCGCTTCTGAATCACAGGATGCCTACAAGCAGTTTGCGGCCGCAACTGGGACAGCAACCGAAAACCTGGGCAAGTACCAGGACATGATCAACAACGTCTACAAAGATAACTTTGGAGAATCCATAGGAGATGTGGCGGATGCAATGGCAAAAGTTGACCAGAACATGTCCTATCTGGATGATTCTGCACTGCAGAGGTGTACGGAGTACGCTTATACGCTGGCAGATACCTTTGATGTTGATATCGGGGAAAGTACCAGAGCAGCAGACAGCCTGATCAAGAATTTCGGCGTTTCCGCAAGAGAAGCATTCAACCTTATGGCACAGGGGGCTCAGAATGGCCTGGATTTTTCAGGAGAATTGTTTGATAACGTTGATGAATATTCCGTACAGTTCCAAAAGCTTGGCCTGGATGCGGAGGACATGTTTTCGATTTTCGCAAATGGAGCGGAAAATGGAGCATTCAACCTGGATAAGATCGGTGATGCGGTAAAAGAATTTTCCATCCGTGCGATTGATGGATCAGATACAACAAAACAGGGATTTGAAGCCATCGGCATGAATGCCGATAAGATGGCAAAAAGATTTGCGGCCGGAGGCCAGGATGCGAAAGCGGCCTTTAACGAGGTAATCCAGGGACTGGCCAGAATGGACGATCCCGTTGCCCAGAGTGCGGCCGGGGTTAATCTTTTTGGAACCATGTGGGAAGATTTAGGCCCACAGGTTATTACAACGCTTTCAACAACCAATGGTGCCATCGATAAAACTAAAGAGACGATGGAGGAATTGGTCAACACCAGATATGACACACTCACAGGAGCACTGGGAGGGTTGTGGAGGACGATCCAGGTTGATGTCCTGCAGCCGGTAGGAACGATGCTGATCCCGTATGTGGAGAAGGGAATCACTGTGATTGATTCCTTGGTAGATCACTGGAACGAGCTGGACCCGGCTACACAGAAAACCATTGTGAAGTTTGCAGCTATAGCTGCGGCGACCGGTCCGGTACTGTTGGGAGCCGGAAAGGTATCAACTGGAATTGGCGGAATGATAACAAATTTCGGAAAAGTCAGCGGAGCAATTATGAGGCTTACAAATGGTGCTGGTGGATTTAAGGTTCTTGGTGCAGTTATGACCGGGCCAGCAGGAATTGCCATAGTAGCGATAGCTGCTGGAGCACTCCTGATTTATAAAAACTGGGACAAAATAAGTCCGCTGTTGGGAAAAACAGCCGCACGGTTTGAATCGTTCTGGAATACCGTACAGCCACAGCTTCAGCCGTTTTTAGGACTGTGTACAGAAATAGGCTCTTATCTGAAGAGTGGATTTATAAAAGCTGTACAATTTGTATTCTCAGAAGGATCGGATGTGATTGTAATATTCTTTGAAGGTGCAAGCCAGTATATAGACGGTTTTCTTGGCGTTCTTGAGGGAGTCACAACATTTATGAATGGAGTGTTCACTGGAAACTGGGAAAAAGCATGGAAAGGCTTACGAGATATTGTTTCCAATTCTTTTGGAATGCTGGAAGCTTTTGTAAAAACCCCGATGAATGCAGTCATTTCCATTGTAAATGGTGCGATCAGCAGGATTAATTCCATTCACTTCACGGTTCCGGATTGGGTACTTGGAATTGGTGGTAAAAGCTGGAAAGGGCTTAACATTCCGCAGATTCCAACTCTGTCAAAAGGAACCGATAACTGGCAGGGCGGCATTGTACAGATCAGTGAGAAAGGTGGAGAGATCGTTGACCTGCCAAGAGGTACAAGGGTATATCCACATGATGAATCTGTCCGAATGGCACGTTCCGAGAACAAAGGTACAGTAATTACCATAGCGAAACTGGCAGACAGCATTATTGTTCGTGAGGAAGCAGATATTGACCGGATCGCGGAGAGAATTGTGCAGAAAGTAAAGGAAACCAATGATAATCTTCCGCAGACAGCGGTAGCATAGTAGGCGTAAATGAGTAGTAAGATGGAAATATGGCTGAAATGCGGAAAAGATTCCATACAGCTTCCGATACTACCAGCATCCTATAACGTTACAAGGGATGCCGGACATGAAACCGTGAACGTCCAGAACCTTGGAGATGCCACGATCCTTGGAAAAAGAGGGCTCAGTTCCATAGAACTGGAGTCCTTTTTTCCAAATAAGGATTATTCATTTGCAGCATATAAGAAAAAGCAGAGTCCATGGGAATATGTGAAGAAAATACTTTCCTGGCAAGAAAAAACGCTCCGTCTGGTTGTTACCAAAACAAAGATCAATATGCAGGTGGTGATCAGCTCCTTCTCATACGGGGAGGAAGATGGAACTGGAGATATCAAATATAAGCTGTCTTTGATGGAATACCGGGCACCTAAGTACACAAAACCAAAAAAGAAAAAGACATCAAAGACTGCAGCTTCCACAACAAAAAAGAATATAAAACAGGGAACGAAACGGGAAAACTCCAAAACGAAAGCAAAGGTGCATATTGTTTTCGGAAATGACACCTTATGGAGTATTTCCAAGAAATATTATGGAACCGGATCATATGCGAACAAGATCTACGAAGCAAACAAGACCATTATTGAGCGGACTGCAGTAAAACATGGATTCCGCAGCAGTGCCAATAAGGGTGTAAACGGATGGTGGATCTTTGACGGAGAAAGGCTTGTGATACCATGAAACTAAAGTGGAAAGAGAATGATATAACCAAATACGTCACAAGCGTTACCTGGTCCGGAAGTGCACGACAGGCAGCCCGGACCGTTGCGTTTTCTGTAGCATACAGTCCGAATGATAAAAGTGTAGAGACACTGGACATCAAGCTTGGAGATAAGATCGTATTTTATCCGGATAGCAATCAGAAAGTGCATTTTGTCGGGGCAGTTACGGAAAGAAACAGGAGTTCAGATGCCGGGGAGCTGCAGTATACGGCAAAGGATCATATGATCCATCTGCTAAGATCCAACGGGACATACCGGTTCCGGAACAAAACGCCGGAAAAGATTACGGAAATGGTATGTAAGGATATCGGTATAAATGTCAGAAACCTTGCAAAGACTGGACTGGTGTTAAATAAGATGTTTTTCCAGGAAAGGCCATATTATGAAATTATTATGGCTGCATACACAAAAGTGCACAGGAAGAATAAAAAGCCGTACATTGCCCAGATGAACGGGGATACCCTGGAAGTGATCGAAAAGGGGAAGACGATCCCGGGATTTCACATTAAGCAGGGTGAACGGATCCTTGAATCGTCTTACAGCGAGAATACAGATGATATGGTAAACCGGGTATATGTATATAATTCCTCAAATAAGAAGATCGGGATCCTTACCAACACACGCTGGGCGAACATGTATGGAATATTCCAGAGCGCGATCACTGTGGATTCCGGTAATGGCAAGCAGGAAGCAATGAACGAGCTGAAAGGAATCAGTAAAAATGCAAGCCTGACATCAACAGGGGATTACCGTTGTGTTTCCGGCCTTGGGGTGATCATAGAAGATTCCAGGACAGGGTTAAAAGGGAGATTCTGGATTGAGAGTGATTCCCATGAATGGAAAAATGGCTCCTATACAATGAAGCTTGATCTGGAATTTAAGAATATCATGGACACACAGGAAGAGGATGAAGAAGAGACATCCTCAAGCTCGTCAGGTTCATCGGAGAGTTCTGCATTGGAAGATGTTCTGAACCAGGCAAGATCCTGGATCGGGATTGGAGAAAATCCACCTGGAAGCAATCATAACGAGATTACGGTTTTGTATGGAATGGATGCTGCCTGGTGCTGTATGTTTATCTGGGCCTGCTTCAAGAAGAGCGGCCATGCGGATCTGTTTATGGGTGGCGCAAAAGAAGCCTATTGCTTTAATGTCCGGGATTATTACCAGGCCCGTGGAAAGTGGGGCAGCACCCCAAAAAAAGGAGCTCTGGTAATCTATGGCGGACAGGGACATATCGGAATTGTTGAAAGCGTTAATAGTGATGGTGGATACACGAGCATTGAAGGCAATTATGGCGATGATGTGAAAAGAAGAGATTCCCATCAGAATGTCCTTGGATTCTGTTACATAGATTATCCGGTTACAAAATCGGCCGAAGGAAGCGATGAGGTGATAAGCGGAACAACCGTAGCGGTTCCGGGATCTGTAGCACAGACAGGGATCATAAAAGACTACACAAACTATTCCTATTTCTTTGGAAGATGGAAAAAGTACAGCACCCAGAAGACAATCGCAGATTTGTGGGGAAATAATGGGAAGCCAGGGAAGAACGGCATTGCAACCATCAATGGTTATTATCTGATAGCCCTCCGTCCGGTATTTGGTTCTGCAGGTGATGTTGTAAGCGTGGTTCTGGAAGATGGAGCACGTTTCAACGCGATCATAGCAGATGAAAAAGGTGATGATGCCGGGAACCAGTGGGGCCATGTGTATTCTGGTGCTGTGTCGATCGTGGAGTTTGAAAGCCTGGGAAATTCCGAGACAAATAATGGAGCGCAGCTTAATATCGGGCAATGGGTCGGAAAGAAAGTGACGGCGATCATTAACGGAGGGAGGTACAGCGGACTATGACTCCATATGAAGAACTGATTGAGCAGATGAGAAAGGCAGGACGTTTTTACAATCCTCAGGTGCCGGAGCTGGGGATAATGGGCCATGACGGGAGAGTAAAAATAGGATCTGGAATAATAAATAAAAGTGACTATTCAGTAAGCAGCAACCTGGCTGTTGAAGACGGGATCAATCATCTGGAAGAAGGGGATAAAGTCTTGTTGATGAAGATGAAGGATACTGAGGAATTTGTATTGATTGCAAAGGTGGTGGACCCGGTATGATGTTTCCATTTGCAGATACGGAATCCGATGATATTACGGAAGAGGAATACGTTCCGAAAGAATATGGAATTGATTTCAAAACAGGACAGCTGTCCGGGAAGATTGTGGAGGGCGTGGATGCCCTGATGGTATGGTGCTGGATCGCATTACATACGCCAAGGTACAGATATTATATCTATTCAGATGAATATGGACAGGAGTTTGAGGACCTGATCGGAAAACAGTATTCTGAAGGATATACGAATTCAGAGCTGGAAAGAATGACGGAGGAGTGTTTATGTGTAAATCCATATATAGAAGGGATCACAGATTTTGAATGTGTGAAAAAAGATGAAAAGATCATGCTGTCATTCAAACTTATAACAACACTGGGAGAACAGGAGGCGGAGATTTATGTTTGAGGATATGACATTTGAAAATATCATGGAAGCCATGATGAAGGAGATGCCGGACGATATCGATACATCAGAGGGAAGTCTTCTGTATAATGCCTGTGCAAAACAGGCGGTCCAGCTGGAAGAGACATATATGTTTATGTCCGGGATAGAAAAGAATATGTTTGCAGATACGGCGGATCTGGAACACCTTATCCGGATTGGAAATGACATCGGATGTTTCATAAATGAAGCTACCTATGCAGAATTTGAAGCACAGTTCAATTGTGCAGTTCCGGCCGGCAGCAGGTGGAATTGCGATGAGTACAACTATACAGTGTTCAATGTGATTGATGAAAACAAGCATATATACAGGCTCGGATGTGATACATCTGGAAGTGGCCCGAATACCCTTTTATCTGATCTGGACCCGATAACTTTTGTGGAAGGGTTTGAGTGGGGAAAGATACTGAAATGCAGGCTGCAGGGAAAAGACCAGGAGGATACCGAACTGTATCGGTCAAGAGTGCTGAACAGCTACAATTATCGAGGTTTTGCCGGGAACAGGGAGTATTACAAAGGTAGGATCAATGAAATGCCTGGTGTAAAGGCCTGTAAGTTGGAAAGAGTTTCAAAACCAGATGATCAGATCAAGGTAATGATTGCAGGAGATTCTTTCCGGACTCCTGATGAGGACGTTGTGAAAGAGGTGCAGAATACCGTTGATCCGGTGGTGACAAGCGGAGAAGGCGATGGAATTGCTCCAATCGGACACAGGGTAAAAGTGGTTGGTGCAGAGGAAGAGACCGTAAATATCAATACAGAAATTACATTTGAATCCGGATACGCCTATGAAGACATTAAGGAATATATCAATCAGGCCGTTGAAGAGTATTTCCTTGAAGTAAGGGAAAAATGGGAGAAGAATGATAATCTGGTTGTAAGGATTCTGCAGGTTGAGAGAGCAATCGTGGATGTGACAGGGGTAGAGGATGTTGCAGGAACAACCCTGAACGGAGCAGCCAAAAACTATACAGTTGGGAAAAACAAGCTTCCTGTGAAGGGGGAACTGACATGCACGTCAAAGTAAACTATCCGGATGCCGTGATGCAGATCAGGGAAATCAAGTGTTCTGTTAAAGCTGGGGATATTATTGGAGAAAAACTGGAGAATCATATCCAGGAACTGGATGATAATATCACGGTAAAAGAATCCAGGAAAAGTGGAATTGAAAGAAGAGAGCGGATATTAAATATCCAGCCTTCAAGCAGCAGTGATTTGGAAACACGAAAAATTGCCGTGATTGCAAGATGGTGTATCTCGACTATGTATACGGAAAGGATTCTTCAGAAAAGACTGCAGAGTATGCTTGGGGATGGATACAACCTGGAAGTGAACATACAGCAGAAAACAGTATCCGTTACTTTGCAGTTGAAACACTATAAAAACAGAAAAATAATCTGGGAAATGCTGGAGGGAATCGTACCACTGGACCAGATTATAGACGTTATCATTATTTATAACACATACCGTGCATATAAGCCTTTTACCTATAAAAAACTTAAGGCAAAAACATACGATCAGCTTCGAACGGAGGTAATACAGTGAAAAAAACAGAGAATTATGCAATGCCTTATCCGGAACAGGATGATTATTTCAATGTTGAAGATTTTCAGAATATGATGGTTTCTGTTGACAATCTCATGAAGAAATTATCAGATTCCGGAGCTCAGATAAGTAGCGATGCTGAACATTTATATAATCAGACAAAAGCTCAGATGGACAATATCCAGAAAAGAATGAATGCTTTTACGGCATTAAGAGATGGTTCAACAACCGGAGATGCAGAGCTGAAGGATATACGTGTTGCCTATGATGGAAAAGAATATGGAAACGCCGGAGAAGCGGTAAGGGAACAGGCTTCGGATATACATAAAGCTCTCTTTGGTGCAGGTGCTTCCATCTGGTCAAAGGCGAAATCAGAATCCACGAAATATGTTGCGGAAACCAAAGGAATTTGTATTTTAAATGAACGCTTTACGGCAGCAGGCGTGGTTGCCAAAATAAGCAGAGGTGCTTTTGCACAGAATGAAAGTACATTAAATTTGGACAGAGAATGTTCGGCTTATATTGTAGAATTTGAAAAAAATCCAGGAACCGTATACATGCCCAGTGCTGAAACCATAAAAATAGTAAGCACAACGAAAATAATATTTGAAGCAAACGGCAACGCACGCTGCTGGATCCCCGTAGAAAAAGGCCAATACTTTGCCGTAGACAGCACCGCCACTGCATACACAAGCGAAAGCAACCATGTGCCCTACATGCTCTACGATCAGACGAACAAAACCCTGGAATGCCGGGGCTTTGGCTCTGCCGGAAGCATAGAACCCGTAGATCCATATTCCCTCGCCCTGGAATATAAACTCGAATACGACATGGACGACACAGGTTTGGTGAAGCAGATTGATGCGAATAGGGAGGCTGCTGATTCGCTAAAGGAAGATTTAGCTGATATAGCAACATTTGTAAAACTTATTGATTTGGTAAAAGATAAGCCATTTGGATATTGCAATGGTGTTGATGATAAATCTTTTGTCGGTAATACCTTGAGCGGAACATTTGCAAGCGGAAATTTCGTGGAAATCGGAGCAGTATCAGACACCTATCTCAAAGCAGGAAAAAAATACAGAGTTGCATACAAAACGATAAGTGGTAGTGGATGCGTAATCAGAACAATGTCAGATTATAGCTTTAAAAAACTTATAATAACTGTTGGTGGAGCATATCCTTTAGATGGGTTTGTAGATGTCGACATAACAACGGATTCTAATATCTGTATCTCTAATGGAAATGGCGTTATTAACTGTGAATTGTATGTATACGATATTACAGACATATCAGAAGATGAACTGTCACTAATTGATTGGGAAAATCCAATACATAATATTTCTGTTGGCATTGTTTCAAATGCTATTGAAGCTGAACACTCAAAAACATCAGATAAGGCACTTGTTGCTGACAGAGTTTTGAGTGTTGATGTAAATGGACTAGTAAACTATTCAAGCAGAAATCTTTTAGACGTAAACAACTGTTCTGTCGGTCTGCTTTCGAGAGGAATTGTTGGCGAAAATAATGGTTATATAACTTCTAATTTTATGCCGGTTAATGACTTTGTTGCGTATTGTAATGAGGGTAAAACAGATATCCCAATTAACGCAATAGCGTTCTATACGGATGCAAAAGAAAATTCTTATATTCCCGATTCTCAGATTACAGTATGGAGTGGTGCTCCTAGTGGATATGCAAAATCAGATATGCCAGATGATGCTAAATACTTTAGAGTATCAGTTTATAAGGACTATATTACAGGTTCGGCTTACAAATATCAGATGTTTGAAAAAGGTACTGCTAAAACACATTGGCAAGCCTATTTCAATTCTTATAAATCGTCTGAAAATCAAGTTTTATTTGATAAGGTAATTGATACTCTCGGTGATAGCATAACAGAACAAAGAACGTGGCAAGGCTATGTGGCTGATGCTTTACATACTGGGGTAATCTATAATCATGGTATAGGTGGAACACGAATTAGCGGAAATGATAGTAATGCAATGTGGCAAGACTCTCGTATTAATGCTCTTAATGACGATATAGATTGTCTTTTGATTATGGGCGGTACTAATGACGGAGCACAAGGCGTTACTATTGGAGATATGAGTAGAGATAATGTGAATACCGATACTTTTGTAGGTGCTTACAATGTACTATTGAGTAAGGTATTCTACAAATACTATCGTCTTGGGAGCGGATACAGCGGTATCACACAGACATCAGAAGTAAATCCGATTCAGATTATGATTGCAACACCTATCTACTGCAACGATTCTAACTACGGTAATATGGATGAGATTGCTGAAGCGGTTCGTGGCGTTGCAAATCTATGGAGTATTCCTGTTGCAGATCAACACGCAAAAAGTGGTATTAATTCTGCGACATCATCTATTTATCTCTCTGATAATGTCCATCCTAATGATGAAGGCGGGAAAAAGGTTGCAAATGTATGGGTTAATGCGTTGAAATCAAATGCGGAATTAATTAACTAAAGAGGGGGCGCTAGTTGATTCAAAAACAAAACGGTAAACTATTGTCTTATAAAACTATTGGAAATTGATTCTTCTGGTTGTATAATATACATGAAAGAAGGGAAGGCTTAATGGATACATTTGAAATATTTGGTGCTATAACTACATTGACAGCTTCAGTTATATCAGCTGTGGTAGCATTTATAACAAAAAAAGCTTATGATAAAGCTGATGAAGAAAAAGAATATGTAGAAATCAAGAAAGCAATTGATGGAATTGAAATTAAATATGCAGATAATGATAATGTTCTTGAGCTTATGTTGAGGAATGTGAAGGAATTAAAAGAATACTATGTGATAAGTAAAGATCAGGCCAGGAAGTCTTTTTCGGCAGCACTTTTGATTTGCTTCTTAGGCTTCTTTATATATATGTTTGGCATAGCAGCGGTAGTTTTCTTCAAAAGGAATATTTCAGTAATATCCGTTATTGGAGGAACTGTTGTGGAAATAATTGCAGGATTATTTTTCTGGTTGTATAAAGAAGCCATAAATCAACTCAGTATTTATCACCAAAGATTGGGTTCAACGGAAAAATATTTAACAGTAATACAGATTATTAAAGAAATGCCAGAAGATAAAAAAACGGAGTCATTTCAGAATTTGATTGACGCAATTTTAAATGATAATCGAGAGATTATTTCTCATGAAAAATAAAATATCGGTAATGTTGGTAGAATATACTGACGTTACCGATGTTTTTTTGGTACAAAGGACATAAGGGGACGAGGAGGGCTTTGGTTAAGCAAAAGTTGAAATATGTTCTGCAGATCTATTGATTTCTTGAAAATAGAGAGATAAAATGAAACCAAATACAAGGAATGGCAGCAGTAAGAAAGGAAGGTTACGTTAATGACAAAACAGGAAATGTTAAAGGAAATGGACGAGAAGCACTGGGGACATGATTTGGATGAAAACTCTTCCTATGAAGATGTGAAAGAAGAGTATGAAGAAATGATAGAAGAAATTTCGGATGATTCAGACATGTTTCCGAACGTAAGAGATTATGATGCTGAAGATGAGGATGGAATCTGATTATAAAACACCACATGTGAAATATGTAATTTAGAGAGCTGAAAAGCTCTCTTTTTTAGAAGGAGAAGAATATGGAAATTAGAGCAGAGCCGAAAGGCTCTTATTTTTATACTTATTAAAATTGCGCCGGCGCAACACCGGAGAAAGGAAAAAAACAATGAAAGAAAACTATATTAAAGTATTTTTTACAGCAATTTTTGCACTGATCAGCTCCATCCTTGGCGTACTGACAGTGCCAGTTCTCCTGATGGTGGCCTGCAACGTCCTTGACTATGCCACCGGCCTTATGGCATCCACATACAGATCTGAGGACATCAACTCATATAAAAGTATCCGTGGAATTATGAAAAAGGTGTGTATGTGGCTTTTGGTAATCGTGGGAGCGATCATTGACCAGCTTCTTTTATATGCGACCCAGACTGCAGGTATCACATTACCATTTACATTCCTGGTAGCCTGTATTGTAGCAATCTGGATTATCTGCAACGAGATCATCAGCATTCTGGAGAATATCAAAGATATGGGAGTAACAATCCCGGCATTCCTGATTCCACTTGTAACACATGTAAAATCTCAGGTGGAAGATAAAGTAAATATCGATACAGAAAAAGAGGATTCAGAGGGCGAGTGATCGTCCTCTTTTCTTATCAGTAAAGGAGAAACAACATGCTAAAAATCATGGATAAATCCCAAGCAAGCATTGAACAGATGAGAACCTATATTAAGAAGGTTAATCCACAGGTACCGGATTCCGTAGTAAAAATGATTCCTTTATATATCACTGAAGGAACAGCCGAAGGAGTCCGCGGTGATATAGCTTTTGCCCAGTCCTGCTTGGAAACCGGAGACTTCACCTTTTCTAATTCTGCGGTGACACTCAATCAGAACAATTTTTGTGGCCTGGGTGTAACCAAAACGGGCATGAAAGGCAGTAGCTTCAAGACACCAGCGGAAGGCATTCGGGCACAGATCCAGCATCTGCAGGCTTATGCCTCTACAGACAAGCTGCAGAATCGTTGTGTAGATCCGCGTTACACATATGTCAACAGGGGCTGTGCAGAATATGTCGAGCATCTCGGCACGCATGAAAACCCGAAGGGCCAGGGCTGGGCATCCGGACAGAACTACGGCCAGAAGATCATCAACATTTTGAACAGCATATTATCAATTAAGACAGAGAAGGAGAATGATACTATGAATATCAATACAAGCTTTATCAGTAATAACAACAGCTATGCAGGTCAGACACCGGTGTATATTGTTATTCACAACACAGATAACTATGCACAGGGAGCAAATGCAAAAGCACACGCAAAAGCCCAGCACGATGGAAATTTTAAAGGCTATTCCGCTCATGTATTCGTTGATGATACAGAAGCATACCAGGCACTTCCGTATGATCGTGGTGCTTGGCATGTAGGAGTCAACTATGGCGGCCGCCTGTTTGGAACAGTCAATAACAGAAATGCAGTAGGAATCGAGATGTGTGTCCAGGAAGGATATAACTACGAGAAAGCATTTCAGAATACAGTCCAGATATGCAAGCAGATCATGAAGCAGCTGGGAATCCCGGCAGATAGAGTTGTGCAGCATTATGATGTATGCGCCAAGAACTGCCCGTCAGCAATCCGGGCCAAGTGTGACTGGAATCGTTTCAAGCAGCTGATCGGAGCCAAGACCACCACGGCAACAGTAGATAAATACTACCACACAAGAAAATCCTGGGCTGACAGTAAGAGCCAGATCGGAGCATATAAGAGTCTTGAAAATGCAAAGAAAGAATGGAAAGAAGGCTACACCATCTACGACTGGAACGGAAAAGCGGTGTATCCGGTGGAAAAGACAAGTGCAATAACACTGACAAAAGAAATTAAGGTTCAGCTTCCGGTTATTAAAAAAGGCAGCTCCGGAGCAGCAGTATCTTCCCTGCAGGCCGTGCTTGGTGTTGAAGTAGACGGTTCTTTCGGAAACGATACAGAAACATCTTTGAAAGTATTCCAGAAAAACGTTGCTATTACTGCAGATGGCTCATGCGGAACAGACACCTGGACAAAGGTGTTTGAGCACATGAAGGCCAACACAAAATAAGTATAAGAACAGGTAAGAATGAAGCGATAGCTAACAAATAGCTAACATCATGCGGAAAAAGCATGAAAATAAAGGAACAGCTGTTTCCGTACAGGAAGCTGCTGACGCTGGCAAATTCTAATATAAGCATAGCTTAAAATAGCGAAAAAGCCGTAAACTCAAGGGTTTGCGGCCTTTTTCTTTTTGCCTGGAAATAGAACAAAATATTCTCAAAAAGCCTGGAAAAACAGCAATAGCTAACATATATCTAACACGTAGCAATCACTCGCAGCTAATACTTTTAACCAAATCAAATAAGTCCCCTGCTTCAATTGCGAAAAGCAATAAGCAGTGGGTGGGGACTTGCTTGTATCAGGAAGAGTGCAAGCTCCTCCTGATAAACTGCGGAGCAGTTATTTGGTTATGAGCTACGTAGCGAAGCGGATTGCGAATATCCGCTTGACAATACAAAAAAGATACCGTAAGGTCATCAGTCTTGATGAGTTTACGGTATCCTTTTTGAAGTACAAAGCGGAATGGGAATGACCGCTTTGTATTACGATTGTATTAAAAAAAGGAAGGAGACCGGGAGTTTTAACGCTCCCGGTTAAAAGTATGAAAAAGAAAAAGTTGTTTAGCAGTTGCATTTACTTGCTTGCTGTTTACAGGTAATAATATATCGAAAAAATGTGAGCAAATCGTGATGCAATTTTGAAGAATCTGTGAAACAAATTTCGGAGCAGTTCATAAAATAAAACAAAGCTGCAAGGGGGAGAAGGTTTATGGAAGCGCTTGTGAATTATATTAAACCGGAACTGCTGATCACAGCAGTTGCTTTGTATTTTATGGGAATTGCGCTGAAGGAAGCCCAGGCTGTGAAGGATAAATATATTCCACTGATACTGGGAGGTGTGGGGATCCTTGTATGCGGGATCTATGTTTTTGCAACCTGTTCCTATAATACGGCACAGGATATCGCAATGGCTGTATTTACTTCCATGACGCAGGGAGTTCTGGTGGCGGGGCTTTCTACATATGTAAATCAGCTGATCAAACAGCTGGAAAAAGATGAATAGCTGCATAGAATAAAGAGAAGACAAAAAACAGGAAATTTTTTATGAATATCATAAGATTGATCAGCAAAAAGAATTGTTATATCGGCCAGAACCGGCCGGCATATATTGTAATCCATGAAACGGATAACTGGAGTAAGGGGGCAGATGCCAAAGCTCATGCCAATGCAATGAAGAATGGCAATCTGGCTGGTACCGTGCATTATTATGTAGATTCAAAATCCGTATATCAGACGTTGGACCACAGCGACGGGGCCTGGGCAGTAGGGGACGGAAAAGGAAAGTATGGAATCACGAACCGGAATTCTATCAATATCGAAATCTGTGTGAATCCGGAAACAGATTATTATACGGCGGTAGACAAGACAGAACAGCTGGCGGCTCTTTTGCTGAAACAGTACGGATGGGGGACAGACCGGCTGAAAAGACATTACGATGCGTCAAGAAAACACTGCCCGAGACGCCTCATGGATGAAGAAAAGTGGCCGGAATTTGTGAAAAAAACAGAATTATATATGAAAAACAAAAACTCACAAAATAAAAATGAAACAGCAGAAAGTAAAAGTACGAAAAAACCAGATACAACAGAGAAGCTGAATGTACAGCTTCCGATCATCAGAAAAAACAGTACCGGGTCTGCTGTTTCCATGTTACAGGCAATGCTGCAGGTAAAAGTGGACGGAATCTTTGGAACACAGACAGAAACTTCACTGAAAGCATTTCAGAAAAATGTAAAGATCGCAGTCGATGGAATCTGCGGAGCAGAAACCTGGAAGAAAGTGGCTGAACACATGAATGCAAACCGCTGAAGTATTATAAATGAACTCTGTTTTGAAAATATTGGGCAATGGATTTTAACCAACTAAAATAATTCCCAATAAATTTCCTGTGGGATTGAGAATATCCGCTTAACCCATTTTACAAAAAAGATCAAAGGGAAAATCCATCGATTATTTGATGGATTTTCCCTTAATGTTTTTTATTTACGCATTTTTCAGTGCCTGATCCAGATCTTTGATAATATCGTCCACGTTTTCAATACCAATGGAAAGGCGGATCATTCCAGGAGAAACTCCTGCTTCAACCAGCTGTTCATCGTTCATCTGGCGGTGGGTATGGCTGGCAGGATGAAGAACCATGGTAATGGAAGCAGCAACGTGTGTGGCGATGGTAGCAAGCTTCAGGCTGTCCATAAAGCGGACTGCTGCATCACGGCCGCCGGTCAGTTCAAAGGAGATAACACCACAGGTACGGCCGTCCTTCATATATTTCTGAGCCAGTGCATGATATTTATCATCCGGAAGTCCGGCATAATTTACGTGAGAAACTTTTTCGTGTGCATTTAGGTATTCGGCGATCTTCTGGGCGTTGGAGCAGTGACGCTCAACACGCAGCGGAAGTGTCTCCAGTCCAAGATTCAGAAGAAAACAGTTCATTGGAGACGGAATAGAACCCAGATCACGCATCAGCTGGGAAGTGGCCTTGGTGATGTAGGCTTTTTTGCCAAACTGTTTGGTGTAGATCACGCCGTGGTAGGATTCATCCGGCTCGGTCAGGCCGTGATACTTATGGCCGTAAGCATCCCAGTCAAAGTTGCCGCTGTCAACAATGGCGCCGCCTACCTGAACGGCATGTCCATCCATATATTTGGTGGTAGAGTGAGTGACGATATCTGCACCCCACTCGAACGGGCGGCAGTTTACCGGTGTGGCAAAGGTGTTATCCACAATAAGAGGCACGCCATTTTTGTGTGCAACCCGTGCAAATTTCTCAATGTCTAGGACAACCAGTGCTGGATTGGCGATGGTCTCCGCAAAGAGAACTTTTGTGTTCGGTTTAAATGCAGCAGCAATCTCTTCCTCTGTTGCGTCGGTATCAACAAAGGTACAGTCAATGCCAAGTTTTTTGAAAGTAACGGCAAGAAGATTAAAGGTTCCTCCGTAGATCGTAGAAGCAGCAACAACATGGTCACCCGCTTCGCAGATATTAAATACTGCATAGAAGTTGGCAGCCTGTCCGGAAGAAGTCAGGATTGCGGCAACACCACCTTCCAGATCTGCAATTTTTGCAGCAACGGCATCATTGGTCGGGTTCTGGAGACGGGTGTAAAAATATCCATCTGCTTTCAGATCAAATAACTGGCCCATTTCATCGGTGGTGTCATATTTGTAAGTGGTGCTCTGGCAGATTGGAAGCGCGCATGGCTCGCCTTTGGAAGGAGTGTATCCGGAATGGATACATTTGGTTTCTAAGCTGTAATCGTTCATATTTAAAAATCCTTTCTGTTGTGTTTTTGTATAGAAGTTTTGGATACAGATAAGAGAATATATTTATATACTTTATATAAAACTATATGTAATTATAACTCTTTGTGTGTGAAAATACAACAATATTCTCCATAAACCTTACCGGAGTATACGGGAAATAAAACATTGCGTTCTGGTGCACACAAAAAATGTTAGAAAATTAACAGATTAAAAAACAGAAAACGTACTGGAAACACACATCCAAAATGAATAGAAATCACGCATAAACGCTGTAAAATCAATAAAAACTTGTGAATAAAGTAACAAATCGTGAAAAACGCATAAAAACAAAATGGAAAATTTGTATAAAAAAGATATTGCGTTCACGTGCACAAAATGATAATATAACATCATCAAAAAGAACACGAAAACAGAAAACAATAAAAGGAGTCAAGCGGATATTCGCAATCCGCTTCGCTACTTGCTCATAACCGAATAACTGCTTCACAGTTGATTCGGTTAAAAAATGAACGGAGGAATTTAAAATGTTAAGAGTAGGAATTATCGGATGCGGCGGAATGGGAAGAGATCATATCAGAAGACTGACCGAGAAGATCCAGGGAGCAGAAGTAGTAGCTGTTTCAGATGTATTTGAGGAAAGTGCAAAGAAAGCAGCCGAGATCTGCGGCGCAAAAGTTTACACAGACAGCAGGGAACTGATCAACGCAGAGGACGTAGATGCAGTATTTATCGTATCTCCGGGCTTCGCACATGTAGATTCCCTTCTCCAGGCAATTGAAGCTGGCAAGAGGATTTTCTGTGAGAAACCATTATGTACCACTGCTGAGGACTGCCTGAAAGTAGTGAAAGCAGAGGAAGCAGCAGGCAAACATCTCATCCAGCTTGGATTTATGAGACGTTATGACAAAGGCTACCAGCAGATCAAGGAAGCCCTTGCAACCGGAGAGTACGGCGAGCCGCTGATTCTTCACTGTACACATAGAAACCCGGAAGTAGGAACCAATTATAATACTCCAATGGCTGTGCACGATACCGCAATCCATGAGATCGATGTTCTTCACTGGCTGGTAGATGACGAGTATGAATCTGCACAGGTTGTAATGCCAAGAGTAACCAAATATTCTCATTCCGAGCTGAAAGATCCGCAGATCATGATGCTCCGCACTAAAAAAGGTGTGTGTATCGATGTGGAAGTATTTGTAAACTGCAAGTTCGGATATGACATCAACTGTGAAGTAGTATGTGAGGACGGTGCACTGAAAATGGCACAGCCGGCTTATCCGTCTATCCGTAAAAACGCAGCTGTATCCAGTGCCATTGACACAGACTGTTTCGTAAGATTTAAAGATGCCTATGATAAAGAGGTTCAGGATTGGGTTGACAATGCAGAAGCAGGTGTGATCACAGGACCGAACGCATGGGATGGATACCTGGCAGCGATCACAGCAGACGCTCTTGTAAAAGCGCAGGAAACCGGACAGATCGAGAAGATCATTACAGCAGTTGAGAAACCGGAATTTTATAAATAATTTTACAGAACTCCACCTCATCAAGTGTGAGTTATCATACCAGCTTATTGTCGCAGGCTTTCCCAATGAGCCTGTGGCGGCATTCACCGGCAGAGTCCGATTCCGATACGGTTTTATCGAAACTGCAGCGGGAAATCTGCCGGTGAGAGTAACCAGAAAGATCAGGCTGAAAAGAAATGCCTGCATGCTGGCAAATCGAAAATACGGATAACAAAAATACAAAATAGCACAAACACAAAGCAACAGAAAAATAAAAAAGAAAATAAGAATCGGTAAAGTCTGCATGATCCAACAGAAACAGGGGCGGTTCCCCTGTGCGCAGAAAACAGGACATAGAAATCCAGACAAAGTACACCGGTTTCGGACATATGGAGGGTATCGAAGATGAAATTAGGATTTAATGAAGCAACTGCACTGGAATGCAAAGGACAGTCTCTTATGGCAGATCTGGAGATGTGTGAAAAATATGGCTTTGATTACATTGAGATCCGTTTTGACTGCGTAAAAGACTATCTCAAAGAACATACACTGGAAGAACTGGCAGACTGGTTTAAGAATCATCACCTGAAACCGTGGGCATACAACACCCTGATCTTTTTCAACCAGAGAGATGAGGCAGGGGAAAAAGAAATCGATGAAGAAGTAGATTTTATCCTGAAAGTTTCCAAAGCGATCGGAATGAAAATGCTGATAACAGTTCCAAGTTTTGATGTAAAAGACAAATCTGTCAGCGAGATCAAAGAAGAAGCAGTTGCACGCCTTCGCTATCTTTCTGACAAAGTGGGCGCAGATATGAAGATCTCCCTGGAGTTCTGCGGTGCACCGAACTGCTCTATCAACCAGTTTGGAACAGCATACGATGTAGTAAAAGCAGTAGACAGAGACAATGTTGGCGTTACCGTGGACACTTTCCATTTCCATGAGATGTGTTCCCGTCTGGAAGACCTGAAAGCAGCAGACGGTAAGAAGATTTTTGCATACCACTTAAACGATTGTGAGGATCTTCCACTTGGCTCCTGCGGAGACGACAAGAGACTCTGGCCGGGAGAAGGCGTGGTAGATCATGCTGGAATCGCGGCAGCACTGAAAGAGATCGGATTTGACGGTGTATGCACCATCGAAGAGTTCCGTCCGGAGTACTATGCAATGAGCCACGAGGACAATGTGAAAAAAGCAGCAGAAGTTACCAGAGATTTTGTACAGAAATATTTCGGATAATTCATTCAGAAAGGTTCGACCTTAAACCGATAGGAGGTAGATACTATGGCTGGTAAGGGAATCCCCGAATTGTTGAATTATAAGCAGAAGGGTAAAGACTTGAATGAATTCATCAAGGTTCCGGTGTCAGAAAAACTTGCGTACTGTTTTGGCGATCCGGCGCTGACTCTGATGTATACCATGACAACAACTCTGCTGATCTATTTTTATACCAATGTTGTTGGAATTTCAGCAGGAGCTGTTGGAATGATCATGCTTTTGTCCCGCATTTTTGATGGATTTTCCGATGTGTTGATGGGAACCATTATCGACAGGACTCATTCCAAATATGGAAAAGCCAGGATCTGGATCTTAAGACTTGCGGTTCCCTATGCGCTGGCAGCGGTGCTTCTTTTTACCATGCCGCCGCTTGGAAACATGGGAAAGATCATCTATGCTTTTGTGACCTATAACATTATGAACACGGTTGTATACACTGCCATCAGCCAGCCGTTCCACGCACTGGGATCTCTGATGAGCCGTGACCGCCGTGAGCGTGATGTGATCTGTAACATCCGTATGGTATTGTCTATCACGGCAAGTATGATCATTACCGCGTTCACGCTGCCGCTGATCAATATCGTGGCAAATGTTACCGGCAACCAGCAGATGGCCTGGATCCTGGTAACAGCAGGTTATGCGATCATTTCCGTCGGCGTGCTCGTGAACACTTACATGGTCTGTACAGAGCGTGTTTCTGCGGCAAAACAGGAAAAAGAAGATATTCCTTTTGTGGAAGCTTTTAAAGCAACCGTTACCAACCGGTATTTCCTTATCGCCCTGGGGCTGATGATCTTTTATACTGCATATCAGATCATCATTGGAACGGACCTTACCTATTATTGTCAGTATGTACTTGGAAATGTAGACCTTGTTATGCCTCTTTCAGCAGCGGAGAAACTGGCAACTGTGGCAGGAATTGCCCTCCTGCCAAAGGTGCTTCCCCGCTATGGAAAAAGAAATCTCATCTGTGCAGGCTGCATCCTGGGTGTTGCGGGACAGCTTCTGTTCCTGATGAATATTACCAGTGTTTCTCTTGGTGTTGTGACCTGTATCATGAGAGGAATCGGAATCGCACCGTTCTATGGCGTGCAGTATTCTCTTCCAAGTGATGCCATTGAGTATGGCCAGTGGAAAACAGGCAAACGTGTGGAAGGTCTGATGTTCTCATCTATGAGCATGGGCCAGAAAGCCGGTTCCGGACTGACTTCCGCTATCATGGGTGGAATCCTTTCCGCTGCATATTTTGATGGCACCAAGGCAACCGCAGCAGAGCAGTCTGCAGAAGCTATCCGTGTGATCAAAGGTTTTTATCTGTATGTTCCGGTAGCAATCTGGGTAGTGATGTTTGTGATCGCGGCCTGCTATCAGCTGGATAAAGTCTATGACAAGATGATGCGGGAACTGATCCAGAGAGAATCCGGAGAAGGAAACGTTTCTGTACCGGGAGAGATCCAGTCCATGCCAGCACCGGCAGTTTCCGGAAACAGGATCAATGTAGCGATTGGAAGACTGTACGGCAGCAGCGGAAGAAAAATCGCGGAGGATGTTGCAAAAGCGCTGGACTGCAGGGTTTATGACCGTCAGATCATCTGTCTCATGGCAGAAAAATTCGGCATGGAAAAAGCAGATCTGGAAAGTGTGAGACAGTATCTGGATTCCTACAATTACGAAGATTCCGAGCTTACGTTTTCCCCGTACGGACATTCATCGGCAGGTGCGGCAGCAGATTATACAGGTGCCCAGATGTTTGAGGTGCAGAGCCGGATCATCCGTGAACTTTCAGAAAGGCGTCCTGGTGTATTCCTGGGAAGATGTGCCAACTATGTGCTTCGTGGAGAACCGCATACATACAGCTTTTTCGTATATGCAGATGATGATTACCGGGAAAAAGAAGGCCGGGAATATTATAAAGGCCAGTCTCTTGACGAGCTGAAGAAGCGTGACCAGATCCGAAATGAATATTATGAAAAATTTACCGGAATCCGCAGAGACGATCCCCATTATTATGATATGGTGATCAATGTTTCCAAAACAGGTGCAGCCGGAGCGGCCGGTCTGATCCTGGATTATATCAAAAATAAAGAAGAAAAAGGAGGGAATGCGTCATGAAGATCGCATTTGATGTAGATGTGCTTGCAAAACAGATGGATATCAATCGTATGGTCCATCAGGTGGCAGACTGGGGATATAAATATATCGAGCAGTCTCCACATCCGAGGATCAATCCGTTCTATAAACATCCGCTGTTTTCCAAGGAGTGTGAACAGGAATACAGACAGGCTTTGCGGGAAACCGGCGTGGAGATTTCTTCCTTTATCGTCGTATACCGCTGGTCCGGCCCCACAGAGGAACAGAGACAGTTTGCAGTTGCCAACTGGAAACGGATGATCCAGATTGCGGGAGATATGGGCGTAAAGGTTATTAATACAGAGCTTTCCGGTGATCCCAACCAGCAGGAAATCTGCAATGGAATGTGGTTCAAATCCATGGAGGAGCTGCTTCCGCTGATCGAGCGTGAAGGTATCCGCGTGGAGATCCAGTCTCATCCTTATGATTTCTGCGAGCTGAATAATGAGACCTGTGATATGGTAAAATCTTTCCGGTCTCCGAACCTTGGTTATGTGTATTCTTCTCCTCATGGATTTTTCTATGATGAGGGCAAAGGAGATGTGCGGTCCATGCTGAAGTATGCGGGAGACGAGCTGACACATGTATTGTTTGCAGATACTTTTAATCAGACTATGGACTGCCGGTATATTTTAAATCCGCCGTGGCTGAATGGCCGTGGAAAAGCGGATGTGACGGTACATCAGCATCTTGCTATGGGTGAGGGCGATGTGGATTTTGATGGTATTTTTGAAACCTTAAGAGATATGGATTTTGCGAATAAACAGCTGAGGGCGGATGCACCGAAGGCTGGTGGTGATAATATTGCCTGTGTTTCGATGTTTGGTTTTCCGGAGAAGATGGATAGGCAGGCACCGGAGGCTCGGGAGAGGATTGAACGGGAATTATTAAAATAGTGGTGGGGAAAAATCTGTCGTGCTGGGTGCGGCGGATTTTTTCTTTTTTGATTAGTAAAACGGACGCCCCGGGCAGCGGAATGGATCTGCGGCTGTTTCGGAGTCTAGTGCTGCTAAGCGTCTGAAAGATTGCTAAAAGCATTCAGAAAAATGCAGAACTCGCTGCGCTCAGACAGCTGACATTTTTCTGAATAACGCAATCTTCCAGGCGCTAAGCAGTACTACGGCTCCTGCAAAGGCCAGCAGATCCATTCCGCTGCCCGGGGCTGTGTGACGGTGTGGGCGGAGGTATAGGGTTGTTGAGGATGATAAGTTGAGTGGCTGCTCGGTGGGTGGTGGGCCGTCGGGCGCTTCGCTGGACGGCTGCAATGGCTTAGTTTGTATGTGAGATGATGTGTGGGGTATAATGATAACGATTGTTTATATGAAGAGGCGATGTCCGTCCCCCTAACGTCAGCTACCCGGAATTAAGTCTTATAATCAGGAAGTTACCTTTACATTTAACGTGATAATAACAATTAGATACTTGACCTAAAGTAAACTTTAGATGTTAAAATATAAAAAGTAACGTGTGAATGACAGGAATGTAGAGAGGATAGAAAATGAGTGTAGAGAATATAAAAACAGATAAAGAATTAAAGGGTGCGTATCTTACAGGGGAGCGGCCTTTGTTTCATGGGAAGAAGTTGCATATTGAACAGACGATTTTTAATGATGGGGAGTCTCCGCTTAAGGAGAGTCGGGATATTGTATTGGAGAACAGTTCGTTTCAATGGAAATATCCGCTCTGGTACAGCAAAAATATAGAGGCGAGGGATTGTACCTGGCTGGAGATGGCGCGTTCTGGGGTGTGGTATACGGATCATATCCGGATCGAGGATACGTTGATTGAGGCGCCGAAAAATTTCCGCCGCTGTCATGATGTGACTCTTGATAATGTGTATCTTGCCAATGCGGCAGAGACGTTCTGGAACTGTGAGGGTATAAAACTTGCACATGTACAGGCCAGGGGTGATTATTTTGGCATGAACAGCACAAATATCACCATCGATGATTTCAAACTTGTTGGCAACTATGCTTTTGACGGTGCAAAAAATATGGAAGTCCATAATGCCAGAATGTTGTCAAAAGATGCTTTCTGGAACAGCGAAAATGTTACGGTATATGATTCTGTGATTCATGGAGAGTATCTGGGCTGGAATTCAAAAAATCTTACATTTATCAACTGTACCATAGAAAGTCTGCAGGGACTGTGTTATATTGAAAACCTGAAAATGATCAACTGCACCCTTTTGAATACAACTCTGGCTTTTGAGTATTCGAAAGGGATTGATGCACAGATCAACGGCAGGATCAAAAGTGTCATGAATCCGTCAGAAGGCAGGATCCAGGCAGATGAGATCGAAACCCTGATCCTGGACCCGGAAAAGATCGATCCGGCTGAAACCGAAATTATCTGTCCTACAGTTCTGGAAAAGCTGGATAAAGCACCGGAGGCATAAAAGCGCTGACAGATAAAGAAAGGAAAAAGAGATGAGCATATTTGATGAAAAAACAGACCGCCGGCATACTGGCTCTATGAAATGGGATGTAACAGAAAAAGAACTGCCCATGTGGGTGGCTGACATGGACTTTCAGACAGCTCCACAGATAACAGAAGCCATTATAAAAAGAGCACAGCACGGGGTATTTGGCTATACCCTGATCGAAGATGAATGGTATGATGCCTATCAGAACTGGTGGAAAACACGCCATGAATGGTCCATCGAAAAGGAATGGCTGATCTTCTGCACAGGTGTTGTACCTGCAATCTCCAGCATTGTGCGTAAGATGACAACCACAGCAGAAAAAGTTGTGGTCATGACTCCGGTATACAATATTTTCTTTAACTCCATCATCAACAACGGCCGGTTCATCCTGGAAAGCCCGCTGCATTACGAAAATGGTGCCTATGAAATTGATTTCGCAGACCTTGAGGAAAAACTTTCAGACCCACAGGCATCCCTGCTGATTCTCTGTAACCCGCACAACCCCATAGGAAAGATCTGGGACAGAGGAACACTGGCAAAGATTGGCGAATTATGTGCAAAACATCACGTACTGGTATTATCTGACGAGATCCACTGCGACCTGACAAAACCAGGAAAAGACTACGTACCTTTTGCTTCAGTATCTGAGACCTGCAGAGAAAACAGCATCACCTGCGTGGCACCTACAAAAACCTTTAACCTGGCAGGACTACAGACGGCAGCAGTGATCGTTCCAAACCCCGTACTGCGGCATCGGGTCAACCGCGGATTAAATACAGACGAAGTGGCAGAACCAAACGTATTTGCAGCTATCGCACCGGTAGCTGCCTTTAACCACGGAGCAGAATGGCTGGACAGCTTAAGAGAATATCTCTGGGAAAACAGACGATATGCAGAAGAATTTATCACAAAAGAAATAAAAGGAATCCACGCAGTCAGAGGAGAAGCCACATACCTGCTCTGGCTGGACTGCCGCGAAGTAACCGACGATGCAACCAGATTCTATGCCTTCATCCGCCAGCACAGCGGACTCTACGTATGCGACGGCAATGAGTATAAAAACGGACAAAGCTTCTTACGCGTAAACCTCGCCTGCCCTAAAGATACAGTAATAGACGGCCTCAATCGCCTGAAAGACAGCACCCAGGCATACCTGGAACAGAAAAATAAAACCGAATAAACAACCAAACAATTATTCAGAGCAAAGATACGAAACAGAAGCAAATTCCAATAACCCCATCTCACTGAAAAAATCAAGAGACCTGGAGCTTACAGTAATTTCAGGAATATATATTCCTGGTAATTATTGCAAACACCAGGTCTTTTTTATTCAAAAAAATGTTAATCACTAAATTTACCAGGTAAAAAAATATCAAGTAATTAATTAACCCAAAATAAATACACACACGAATTCATTTTATTTAAAATTTGAACACTCAGGGGATGGATGGCGAAGGGGTGGCGGGTGCTTTGCAGGGAACTTAGTAATTCTTGGGCCGTGGGAGACTGCGTTATTCCTGAAAATGCAGCTGTTTGAGCGAAGCGAGTTCTGCATATTTTCAGGAATGGTTTTAGCAGTCTTCCACAGCCCTAGAATTACTTGTTCCCGAAACCACCCACCACCCCTTCGCCATCCATCCCCGTCCGTCTGCAACCAATCCATCCATTCCCTCACAAAAACTTTACAATAAATCAAACAACTGTCTTGTCACATGTAAAGAACTATGGTATTATGTGTAAGATATTTTGAAAAAACCACAAAACAAAAGCAGGAATAAAAGAAAACCCCCTGCAGGAAAGGTGAAAATAATGACAGTAGCAGAAGAAATCCAGAAATTAAAAAAAGAAAAAGACGCCATCATCCTGGCGCACTACTACGTGCGCCCCGAAGTACAGGACGTAGCAGACTATATAGGAGATTCCTTTTACCTCAGCAAAATCGCAGCCAGCGCAAAAGAAAAAACCATCGTATTCTGCGGCGTAGGCTTCATGGGAGAAAGCGCCAAGATCTTAAGCCCCGACAAAACTGTACTCATGCCCGCAATGGACGCAGACTGCCCCATGGCACACATGGCAACTGAAGAAGGAATCCGAAAAGTAAGAGAAGAATACGACGACGTAGCAGTTGTCTGTTACATCAACTCCACAGCAGCCTTAAAAGAACTCTCCGATGTCTGCGTAACCTCCGCAAACGCCGTAAAGATCGTAAAAGCACTCCCAAATAAAAATATCTTCTTCATCCCGGACAGAAACCTGGCCCACTTTATCGCAGAACAGGTACCGGAAAAACACTTCATCTATAACGAAGGCTTCTGCATCGTTCACGAATTTATGGATCCCGAAGAAGTAAAAGAAGCAAAAGAAGCCCATCCGGAAGCACTTGTGCTGGCCCATCCGGAATGTCCTCAGACAGTCCTGAAACAGGCAGATTATATCGGAAGCACATCCGGGATCATCAAATACGCTCAGGACAGCAACAACAAAGAATTCATCATCTGCACAGAATGTGGCGTACAGTACAAACTGGAAACCACCTGCCCGGACAAAAAATTCTACTTCACAGAAACCGTACCAGTCTGCAAAAACATGAAAAAAGTATTTCTGGAAAAAGTGCTCCATGTTCTGAAAACCGGAGAAAATGAAGTCCATGTAACTGATGAAACAAGAGAAAAAGCAAAGAAACCGCTGGAGCGGATGCTGGAACTTGCAAAATAGAGACAGAGAGGCGAAAACAATGAAAATCAAGACAGACGTAGTAATCGTAGGAACAGGTGTTGCGGGAATGTTCAGCGCACTGAAACTTCCAAGAGACAAAAAAATCGTGATCATCACAAAAGAAGATATGCGAAGCAGCGATTCCTTCCTGGCACAGGGCGGGATCTGTGTACTCCGTGATGAAAATGATTATGACAGCTATTTTGAAGACACCATGAAAGCAGGACATTACGAAAACAGAAAAGAATCCGTAGACATTATGATCCGGGGATCCAGAGATGTAATCAATGACCTGGTAGGCTACGGTGTGGATTTTAAGATGGATGGAGATGATTTTGCCTATACAAGAGAAGGCGCGCATTCCAAACCGAGGATCCTTTATCATGAAGATATTACAGGAAAAGAAATCTCCGAAAAACTTCTGGGACAGGTTCTGAAACTTGAAAATGTAACCGTTCTGGAATATACTTCCATGCAGGATATCCTTGTAAAAAACGGCAAATGTATCGGATTGAAGGCAGTTTCTGCAGAAGCAAACAAAACACGTCTGGAAGCAATGGAAGCAGGAGAAAACGTAAAAATTCAGGAAGAAATTCAGCCAGGCGGAGAGCTTCCGGTAGAAATCTATGCGGAGGATACCATCCTTGCAAGCGGCGGAATCGGCGGAAGATATCAGCATTCCACCAACTATCCGCACCTTACCGGTGATGCCCTGGATATTGCGAAAAAACACAATGTACGTCTGGAACATCTGGACTATGTACAGATTCACCCTACGACATTATATTCCAAGAAACCTGGCCGCAGATTTCTGATCTCCGAGTCCGTTCGCGGAGAGGGTGCAGTGCTTTATAACAGCAAAAAAGAACGCTTTGTCAACGAACTGCTTCCAAGAGATGTGGTAACAAAGGCAATCCAGGAAGAGATGAAAAAAGAAGGAACCGACCATGTATGGCTTTCCATGGAAAACATTGACAAAGATACCATCCTTCATCATTTTCCACATATTTACGAAAGATGCCTGGAGGAAGGCTATGACGTAACAAAAGAATGCATCCCGGTAGTGCCGGCCCAGCATTATTTTATGGGAGGTATCTGGGTTGACGCTGACAGCAAGACCAGTATGGACCAGCTGTATGCAGTAGGTGAGACCAGCTGTAACGGTGTACATGGAGCCAACCGCCTGGCAAGTAATTCCCTGCTGGAAAGTCTTGTGTTTGCAAAGCGTGCCGCAAAAGCAATCTCCGCTGAAAAGAAAAGCGAGAAAAGTGCAGCAGGAGCTGCGTGAACGCAGATTGCAATGTAAAGTTCCGCATTATGAAAGATGGAAACAACCTTGATCTGAAGAACAGGGCTGCCATGATTATTGAGAAAGAGAAGGTACTGTATAATGAATAAGATCACAATGACACTCCAGGTAGACCACCTGATCCTGGAGGCTTTAAAAGAAGATATTTCAAGTGAAGACGTTACCACCAATTCCGTTATGAAAGAGGCGGTTCCGGGAGAAGTAGATCTGATCTGCAAAGAGGACGGAATCATTGCCGGACTGGAAATTTTCAGCCGTGTATTTACACTTCTGGATGCTGACACAAAAGTGGAATTATTCTGCAAAGACGGCGACGAAGTAAAAAAAGGCCAGAAGATGGGAAAAGTTACCGGTGATATCCGTGTGCTTCTCTCCGGGGAGCGTGTAGCCCTTAATTATCTTCAGAGAATGAGCGGAATTGCAACATACACGCATTCCGTAGCATCTCTTCTTGAGGGAACCGGCATCACACTTCTTGACACAAGAAAAACCACACCGAACATGCGTATTTTTGAAAAATATGCAGTACGTGTAGGCGGCGGCCAGAACCACAGATATAATCTTTCTGACGGAGTCCTTCTGAAAGATAACCACATCGGAGCAGCAGGAAGCGTTGCGAAAGCTGTAAAAATGGCACAGGAGTATGCGCCTTTTGTCCGTAAGATCGAAGTGGAAGTAGAGAGCCTTGCCCAGGTAAAAGAGGCAGTTGAAGCAGGCGCAGATATCATCATGCTTGATAATATGACTCCGGAAATGATGAAAGAAGCCGTACAGCTGATCGACGGAAGAGCAAAAACCGAGTGTTCCGGAAATGTTACAAAAGAAAATATTGCAAAGATCAGGGATGTTGGTGTAGACTATGTATCAAGTGGTGCATTAACACATTCTGCACCGATCCTTGATATTTCCCTGAAGAACCTTCATCCGCTTTTCTGAAGATCACGGAATTTTACAGAATACCGAGTGCTGTGACAGAAATACCCGGAACATCAGAAAAACAGAAGTACGTATTGTGCCGAACACAGAAACATAATTGACAGTATCTGAAACGGGTGGGGGATATCGCAGGAATGAGGAAAACAGATATCAGGACCAAAAGTACAGGCACAGCCAGGAAAGGGGAAGCTTAAATGACTGGTTCAGAACGCAGGACAGCGATCATGGATCAAATTAAAAACAGTGACCGGCCGGTCTCGGGAAGCGCTCTGGCCAAAACATTTCAGGTCAGTAGACAGGTGATCGTGCAGGATATTGCACTGATACGTGCAGAGGGGAATAATGTGATCTCCACCAACCGGGGATATATCCTCAACGCCCCGCATACAGTGAGCCGGATCTTTAAGGTGCATCATACAGATGCGGATCTGGAGAATGAACTCTGCGGAATTGTGGATCTTGGCGGAAAAGTGATTAACGTAATGGTCAATCACAGAGTTTACGGACACATCGAGGCAGAACTGAATATCGGCTCCAGGCGCCAGGTGGAGAATTTTATGGAGGACATTCGAAACGGTAAGTCCAGTCCTCTGAAGAATATTACATCGGATTACCATTACCATAAAGTAGAGGCAGAATCAGAAGAAATTCTGGATATGATCCAGGATATGCTGAAAAGACGAGGCTTTCTGATCGAAGCAGAATAATAGAAATCGGATACAAAAAGAAAAGATGTACAGAATAGGGAAATTCTGTTAGAATAAGAAAAGTGAAATGAAAGATAAGAGAAGGAATCCTGTGTGAACAGGGTTCCTTCTTGCGCCCTGTAAAAAAATGCACAGGTGGGGAAAACAGGCTGCAGATATGAGCCGGAGAAGGAACAGCAGCCGGATATGTATGGAGGGGAAATGGATTATCAGAGTTTATTTACATTTATTCTGGAAATGGCGGGAACGATTGCATTCGCTGCTTCCGGAGCAATGGTAGGAGCACAGAGAGGAATGGATATTTTCGGGATCTGCGTTCTGGGCGTGGTGACAGCCGTGGGAGGTGGAGCGACCAGAGATATTATTCTGGGAATCGTGCCGCCGGGGATGTTTCAGAATCCCATATATACCATTGTGGCAACGGTGACGTCCTGTATTGTATTTGCCATAATGTACTGGAAACAGGAACTGCTGGAGGGCGAGAACCGGATGGTCTATGATAAGATCATGCTGGTGATGGACTCCGTGGGTTTGGGTGTGTTTACAGTTATGGGAGTGGATAAAGGGATCACAGAAGGATATATGGGAAGGACGTTTTTCCTTGTGTTCCTTGGAACGGTTACGGGCGTTGGCGGCGGACTGATCCGTGATATGATGGCAGGCGTGCCGCCGTATATTTTTGTGCGTCATATTTATGCTTGCGCATCCATTGTAGGAGCCATTGCCTGCGTGTGGGTATACCGTCTGTGGGGAGGCGTCCCTGCTATGGTGATCGGAACTGTGGTGGTGATACTGGTCCGGTATCTGGCGGCTCATTACCGGTGGAACCTGCCGAGGCTTCGTAGAGAATAAGAGTAGTAATACAGGAAAAGATCCGGAACATTTGAAAGATAATGTTCCGGATCTTTTCTGGCTTTCATTTGGTTTATATTGCGTAGAAAGATTTTATATGTTTTTCTTATAAAAAGATCATGCGTCTGTATCCTGCAGAGCCAGGAAGCCTTCCTCGCCGGTACGGATCTTGACAACGTTTTCGATGTCGTAAACGAAGACTTTACCATCACCGATCTGGCCGGTATGAAGAACTGCTTTTGCAGTGTCAATAACTTTCTGAACCGGTACAAGGCTTACAACGATCTCGATCTTAACCTTCGGGCGGAGGTTCATGTCAACTTCAACACCACGATAGTAGGTTGGAGCACCTTTCTGAACACCACATCCCATAACGTTTGTAATTGTGATACCAGTTACCCCGATCTCGTTCATGGCCTGCATGAATTCGTCCAGCTTGTTCTGACGTGTGATGATAACAACTTTTGTCAGTTTGTGTACGCCGTCAGCAGGAATCTCAGGAACAGATTCAGCAGGAGCGGAAGGTGCGTGTTTGATAACCGGATCTTTTACGGAAGTTCCCATTGGAGCAGGAGCTTTTGTCATGGTATCCTGTACGAAGAATCCGTCGTATGCACTTGCAAGGCCATGCTCTTTCATATCCAGACCTGCGATCTCTTCCTCAGCGGAAACACGAAGTCCGATGGTGTGTTTGATCACCTGGAAGATAATTGTCATTGTAACAGCTACCCATGCGATGGTGATTGCCATACCAATGAACTGAACACCGAAGCCGTGGAAACCGCCGCCTGTGAGAAGTCCTTTCCATTCTGTACCTGCACCGTCGGAGAAAAGTCCTACAGCCAGTGTTCCGAAAGCACCGTTGAGGCCGTGTACACCAACAGCACCAACTGGATCATCAATTTTGAGAACTTTGTCAATAAACTCAATACCAAATACTACGATAAATCCGGAAATGATTCCGATGATAGCTGCAGAGGTAGGAGATACGGTATCACAGCCTGCTGTGATGGCTACTAGTCCTGCAAGGGAACCATTGAGGGACATGGAGACATCTGGTTTTTTGTAACGAATCCATGTGATCAGCATAACGGTTACCGTTGCAACAGCAGCGGCAAGGTTTGTTGTTACGAAGATTTTTCCTGCGCTTACGATGGCATCCCCTTCCATGCTGACGGTAGATGCACCGTTGAAACCGAACCAGCAGAACCAGAGGATAAATACACCAAGGGCACCTACGGTAAGGTTATGTCCGGGAATCGCTCTGGATTTACCGGATTTGGAATATTTTCCGATACGGGGTCCAAGGATGATGGCTCCAATAAGTGCTGCAACACCACCGACCATATGAACGGCACAGGAACCTGCGAAATCATGAAATCCCATCTGACTGATAAATCCGCCGCCCCAGATCCAGTGACCGGATACCGGATAAACAACGAGACTGATCAGAAGACTGTAGATACAGTAGGAGATGAACTTGGTACGTTCTGCCATGGCACCGGATACGATGGTGGCAGATGTTGCGCAGAATACAGTCTGGAAGATCAGGAATGCCCAGAATGGAACTCCGTCCGGAAGCATTGCGTTTCCGTAGTTTGCCTCTGAGGCGATTCCTCCGATCTTACCGAAGAACCCGTTTCCTGCACCGAACATGATACCGAAACCAACCAGCCAGAAGACCGGGGTACCGATACAGAAGTCCATCAGGTTTTTCATAATGATGTTACCTGCGTTTTTTGCTCTTGTGAATCCTGTTTCGACCATTGCGAATCCGGCCTGCATGAAGAAGACCAGTGCCGCACCGACGAGGACCCAGATTGTGTTTACTGAAGAATACATAGTAACACTCCCTTTCCCAATTTTTTTCTTCCTATTATATATAACGATATAACAGAGAATTTTCGGATACCGGACAAAAGAAAATTGACAGAAATTATCCAGTATCAATATAACGAAAAAGCGCGGGAGAGAAGAGTTTCTCTTTCGCGCCTTTACGAAACAAAATGAATATATTGTAAAACAGGGGATATCTGTATCGTGTGATTAATGGATGAGGAAATCGATAATGAATTATGAAGTAGAGTTCATAAGGGATATCCCCTGTATTTACCGTATGAAATTGTTTATCTGATCAAGTATCAGATGGAGAATAACAGCTCGTCGTATGTCGGATATGGAAGTAACTCATCCGGGATCAGAGCTTCTGCCTCATCTGCAGATTTTCTTAAAGTATCCATGTCTTCAAGAACAGTTTCCTGATAAGCTTTTGCGCAGGCAAGTACATCGTCGGAAGCGGCGAGAGCTTTTGCTGTGTCAGCTTTTAGTGTCTCCAGATCTTTAGTCATGGTGTCAGCAAGTGTGCTCAATTTGGAGATCAGAGCAGCTTCGCTTGCTACAGAAACATCAGCTACTACGGATTTCTTTACAGCAGCAGTGTCGGCAAGTTTTTCAACATATGTAAATACGGAAGGAATCACCTGTTTCTGGATTATCTCAGCAAGAGTGTTGGACTCGATGTTGATGGTCTTGTAGTAGTTCTCAAGCCAGATCTCATAACGGGAGAACAGTTCTTCCTTTGTAAAGATGCCGTGTTTTGTGAACAGCGCGATGTTTTTCTCATCAACGAAGTGAGGAAGAGCATCCGGAGTTGTCTTCAGGTTGTAGAGACCGCGTTTTTCAGCTTCTTCAACCCACTCGTCTGTATAACCGTTGCCGTTGAAGATGATACGTTTGTGATCCTCGATGGTTTTCTTGAGAAGTGCATGTACTGCGCTTTCCATTTCTTCTTCCGGAACATCTTTAAGAGCTGCGCTGAACTCGGAGAGAACTTCTGCAACGGCAGTGTTCAGTACGATGTTCGGGTTTGCAACGGATGCTGCGGAACCAAGCATACGGAATTCGAATTTGTTTCCGGTGAATGCAAACGGTGAAGTACGGTTTCTGTCGGTGGTATCTTTTGTGAAGTGTGGAAGTACTTTTGCACCGATATCCATCTGTACGGCATGCTTGTTGTTAAAGAAGGTATCATTCTCAATGGATTTGAGGATATCTGTCAGCTCATCTCCAAGGAAGATGGATACGATTGCTGGCGGTGCCTCGTTTGCTCCAAGACGGTGATCGTTTCCTGCACTTGCAACAGATACACGGAGAAGATCCGCATAATCGTCAACGGCTTTGATAACAGCTACCAGGAATACCAGGAACTGTGTATTCTCTGCCGGTGTTTTTCCAGGATCAAGAAGGTTTACACCTGTGTCTGTGCTCATGGACCAGTTGTTGTGTTTACCGCTTCCGTTGATTCCCTCAAATGGTTTCTCATGAAGGAGGCAAACCATGTTGTGCTTGTCGGCAACTTTTTTCATGATCTCCATGGTCAGCTGGTTGTGGTCAACTGCAACGTTTGTGGTATCAAATACAGGAGCCAGCTCATGCTGTGCAGGAGCAACTTCGTTATGTTTTGTTTTTGCCGGAATACCAAGTTTCCAGAGCTCTTCGTCAAGATCATGCATGTAAGCGGCAACACGTGGTTTCAGGGCTCCGAAGTAATGATCTTCCATTTCCTGTCCTTTTGGTGCGGAAGCTCCCAGAAGTGTACGTCCGCAGAAGATCAGGTCTTTTCTCTTCTTATAGAGATCTTTGTCAACCAGGAAGTATTCCTGCTCAGGTCCTACCGTTGTGTTGATATGACGGACATCTTTGTTTCCAAGGATGTGAAGGATACGAACCGCTTCTTTATTAAGAACATCCATGGAACGGAGAAGAGGAGTTTTCTTATCCAGTGCCTCTCCGCTGTAGGAGCAGAAAGCCGTTGGGATGTAAAGGGTTTTATCTTTGATGAATGCCGGTGAAGTAGGATCCCATGCTGTATATCCTCTTGCTTCGAAAGTGGCACGAAGTCCGCCTGACGGGAAGCTGGATGCGTCCGGCTCACCTTTTACCAGTTCTTTACCGGAGAAATCCATGATCACCTGTCCGTCTCCTGTTGGGGAGATGAAACTGTCATGCTTCTCGGCTGTTACGTTTGTCATCGGCTGGAACCAGTGTGTGTAATGGGTTGCACCGTTTTCAGTAGCCCATTCTTTCATTGCAACTGCTACGGAATTTGCAACATCCAGTTCCAGATGAGTTCCGTTTTCAATTGTTTTCTTTAATGCTTTGTACATGTCCTTTGGCAGTTTGCTGCGCATCACTTTGTCATTGAATACAAGGCTGCCATACATTTCCGGGATACTCTGTGCCATATAGGTACACTCCTTTCGATTTCACTCATTCATTATAATTTTTAATTATCTTATAAGGACCGCTGCCGGAAGATCCGGGTATAAAACGGACCGGAAAAACAAAAAAAGCGCTTCAGATACTTGTCGTATCCAAAGCGCCTTTGCTTTATGTGATGCAGTATACACCAAAATAAAATAATGTCAAGAGCTTTTTTGAAAAAATCTAAAAAATCGACCGGAAAGAGTGGAGTGTCGGAAAATGGGCAGGGTTGACAAATCTTGTCCTTTTATTATAATCTGATATCATAGTTATGCGGTCGAAAAGTCAGTAATTTGGAAAAGCTTTTTGGCCAACAACCAAGATGCACAATATGGAAAAAACAGATGGAGGGAAATATGTCAGGAGTAAAGGAAGAATGTGGCGTATTCGGGATTTATGATCTGGATGGAGGAAATATCGCACCATCTATTTATTATGGTCTTACCTCGCTGCAGCACAGAGGACAGGAGTCCTGCGGAATGGCCGTTTCAAGGACGGACGGAGAAAGAGGAAACGTACAGTTTCATAAAGATCTGGGACTGGTAAGCGAAGTTTTGCGAAAAGATGTTGTACATAATATGAATGGTGACATCGGAATCGGACATGTTCGTTATTCCACCACCGGAGAGTCTGTTGCAGAGAATGCGCAGCCGCTGGTACTTTCTTATATCAAGGGAAGTCTGGCGCTTGCACATAACGGAAATCTGGTTAATACAGAAGCTCTGAAATGGGAACTGATCCAGACCGGAGCGATCTTCCATACAACTACCGACTCTGAGGTTATTGCGTTCCATATTGCAAGGGAACGTGTTCATTCTGCTACAGTAGAAGAAGCAGTACATAAAACCGTAGAGAAGATCCGGGGAGGATATGCCCTTGTGATCATGAGTCCCCGGAAACTGATCGGAGCCCGTGACCCTTACGGACTGAAACCTCTCTGCCTTGGAAAAAGGGACAATGCTTATGTACTGGCGTCTGAGAGCTGTGCACTCACATCTGTAGGCGCGGAGTTTATCCGTGATATTGAACCTGGCGAGATTGTTACCATTACCAGGGATGGCGTGAAATCCAGCAAGCTGGACGTGCAGAAAAAACATGCTCACTGTGTCTTTGAATACATTTATTTTGCCAGACTGGACAGCACCATGGATGGAGTAAAGATCTATGACGCAAGAATCCGTGGAGGAAAATCCCTCGCAAAATCCTATCCGGTAGAAGCAGATCTGGTAACCGGTGTACCGGAATCCGGACTTCCGGCAGCCAAAGGTTATTCTGAGGAATCTGGAATTCCATTTGGTTTTGCGTTCTATAAGAACAGTTACATTGGAAGAACCTTTATCAAACCGACCCAGCAGGAGCGAGAGTCCAGTGTTCATCTGAAGCTGAGTGTTCTGGAATCTGTAGTAAAGGGAAAGAGGATTGTTCTGGTAGATGACTCTATTGTTCGTGGAACTACCATTGCAAACCTGATTCATATGCTGAAAGAGGCCGGAGCAAAAGAAGTCCATGTACGTATCAGCTCTCCGCCATTTTTACATCCCTGTTATTTCGGTACCGATGTGCCATCCAATGACCAGCTCATTGCAGCTCAGCACAGCACAGAGGAAATCCGCAAGATGATCGGTGCAGACTCCTTAGGCTACATGCAGATCGATTATCTGGAAGGCATGGCGGGCGGACTTCCGCTTTGCAAAGCATGTTTTGACGGCAATTATCCGATGGAGATACCGAAAGAAATCAAACAGGATTAAGGTCTGTGTGGAATTAATCTCACAGTGAACGTCGGTTGATTCGAAAATGAAAATATGAAAAATATACAATAAATAAGCAGAAAACCCGAATTTTGTTATATGAAATTCGGGTTTTTATAGGATAACCTTCCAAAATGATAAAAAACATCAACTTGACAAATTCGACAACATGAGACATAATGTGAGACAACCAGATGAGAAGTGACGAAAAAGAATCGCAGAGATCTGGCGTCACCGGTTTGCCGGTCTTTCTTAAGGCCGAGAGAAGAGAGGATGAAATTTATGTCTCAGAAAATCAGGTTAAACGAAACAGCAGATGTGAAAGAGTTTGTACAGGCTGCAAGCAAATGCGACTTTGATGTAGATATTTCATATAACAGAGTTATCATTGATGCAAAATCCATTCTTGGAATTCTCAGCATGGATCTGACCAAGGTCCTTACTGTAACCTGTCATGGGGAAGATCACGAGTTCAACCGTTTCCTTCAGAAGTTTGCGGTAGCGTGACAGGCGGGAAGCACAGAGGGAGATAAAGCGTAAAGAAAATAAAAAGAGAAAACAGACGTGACTGCAGAGAGAGGACATCATATGGGAGTCCCTGGCAGGCGTCTGTTTTTTTGTATCCACAGCATTATTTGCATCTGTATCACCATATCATAGGAAGAAATTCATCAGACTATATAGAAAAAATCTGTTATTGACAAATAAAAAAAAATAGTTTATAGTAAACCATATTTTATATGGAAGATAACTGACAAAGGCGTCAGGAACGGTACCGCAGGGGAATTCTCACCCCTTGGAACCTGTTCCGGACGCCTTTTTGTTGTGGAACACAAAATGGAGGAGGAAATCGAAGATGGCAGTAAAGTATGTTTTTGTAACAGGCGGAGTTGTTTCCGGACTGGGAAAAGGAATTACCGCAGCGTCCCTGGGACGCCTTCTGAAAGCAAGAGGGTATCAGGTGACCATGCAGAAGTTTGATCCTTACATTAATATTGACCCGGGAACTATGAACCCCATTCAGCATGGAGAGGTTTTTGTAACCGATGACGGTACAGAGACAGACCTTGACCTTGGACATTATGAGCGTTTCATTGATGAAAGCCTTGACAAGAATTCCAATGTGACAACCGGTAAGATTTACTGGTCTGTTCTTCAGAAAGAGCGTCACGGTGATTTTGGCGGAGGTACTGTACAGGTAATCCCGCATATCACCAACGAGATCAAGAGCCGTTTTTACAGAGCAAAAACAGCGGATGAGGACAGAATTGCCATCATCGAGGTAGGCGGTACAGTTGGTGATATTGAGAGTCAGCCGTTCCTGGAATCCATCCGTCAGTTCCAGCATGATGTGGGACATGACAATGCCATTCTTATTCATGTTACCCTGATCCCGTACCTTCGTGCTTCCGGAGAGATGAAGACCAAACCGACCCAGGCCAGCGTAAAAGAACTCCAGGGAATGGGAATCCAGCCGGATGTTCTGGTATGCAGAAGCGAGTATCCTCTGACTGATGATATCCGTGGAAAGATCGCCCTGTTCTGTAACGTACCGGTAAGCCACGTACTTCAGAACCTGGATGTAGAATATTTATATGAAGCTCCTCTTGCAATGGAAAGAGAAAAACTGGCAGATGTAGTACTGCAGAGCTTAAGACTTGAGAACCGTAAACCGGATCTTACAGACTGGGAGAATATGGTAGAAAATCTCCGCCACCCGGACAAAACCGTGAAGATCGCCATGGTTGGTAAGTACACACAGCTTCATGATGCATACTTAAGTGTTGTGGAAGCCCTGAAACATGGTGGAATCTCCTGCCGTGCAAAAGTTGATATCGTCTGGGTAGACTCTGAAGAGCTCAATGAGAAAAACCTGGATCAGACCCTTCATTCTGTAGATGGAATTCTGGTTCCGGGAGGATTCGGAAACCGTGGTACTGAAGGAATGATCCTTGCAGCACAGTATGCGAGAGTTCATAAGATCCCGTACCTTGGCATCTGCCTTGGAATGCAGATGGCTATTGTAGAATTTGCCCGCCACGTACTTGGATATGAAGATGCCAACAGCATTGAGCTGGCACCGGAGACCACGCATCCGGTCATTGCTCTGATGCCGGATCAGGAAGATGTGGAAGACCTTGGCGGAACCCTTCGTCTTGGAAGCTATCCGTGTGTGCTGGCCGAAGGCTCCAAATCCTATGAGCTTTTTGGAAAGAAAGAGATCCAGGAGCGTCACAGACATCGTTATGAGGTAAACAATGCATTCCGTAAAGAATTAAGTGAAAAAGGAATGTCCATCGTAGGAACTTCCCCGGATGCACATATCGTTGAGATGATCGAAATTGCCGGACATCCGTTCTTTGTAGGAACACAGGGACATCCGGAATTCAAGTCCAGACCGAACCATGCACATCCGCTGTTCCGTGGATTTGTGCAGGCGGCAGTTGACAAAAAGACGGCAGAAGAAGCTGCAATGAAAGGATGAGAAAAATGAGAGAAGTAGGAAATCAGCAGCAGGGCCTCTACCGCCCTGAATTCGAACATGATAACTGCGGTATCGGAGCCGTTGTTAATATAAAAGGAAAGAAAACACATGATACTGTTGCAAATGCTCTTAAGATCGTAGAGAATCTGGAGCATCGTGCAGGTAAAGATGCAGAAGGAAAAACCGGCGATGGCGTCGGTATCCTTCTCCAGATCTCCCATAAATTCTTCAAAAAAGTCTGTAAGAAAGAGGGCTTTGAGATCGGCGGCGAGAGAGAATATGGTGTAGCCCAGCTCTTTTTTCCACAGCATGAGATCAAACGTGCCCAGGCAAAGAAGATGTTCGAGATCATCGTGGAAAAAGAAGGCCTGGAGCTTCTTGGATGGCGTACAGTGCCGGTATTCCCGGAGGTTCTTGGACATAAGGCAAGAGAGTGTATGCCATGCATCATGCAGGCATTCATCAAGAAACCGGAAGATGTGGAAAAAGGCCTTGCCTTTGACCGTATGCTCTACATTGCCCGCCGTGAGTTTGAACAGAGTAATGACAATACTTACGTAGTTTCCATGAGCAGCCGTACCATTGTATACAAAGGTATGTTCCTGGTTGGACAGCTTCGTACATTCTTCGGAGATCTTCAGAGTCAGGATTATGAATCTGCTATTGCAGTGGTGCATTCCCGTTTCAGTACCAACACAAATCCAAGCTGGGAGAGAGCACATCCGAACCGTTTCATCGTACATAACGGTGAGATCAACACTATTCGCGGTAACGCAGATAAAATGCTTGCCCGCGAGGAAAACATGGATTCTCCGTATCTGAAAGACGAACTCCACAAAGTTCTCCCTGTAGTCAACCGTAATGGTTCTGACTCTGCGATGCTTGACAATACCCTGGAGTTCCTGGTTATGAGTGGAATGGATCTTCCTCTTGCAGTGATGATCACCATTCCGGAGCCGTGGGCAAACAATGATACCATTTCCCAGGAAAAACGTGATTTTTATCAGTATTATGCAACCATGATGGAGCCGTGGGACGGACCTGCATCCATCCTGTTCTCGGATGGTGATGTGATGGGAGCGGTTCTCGACCGTAACGGTCTCCGTCCATCCAGATATTATATTACTTCTGACGGATATATGATCCTTTCTTCCGAGGTTGGTGTTCTTCCGGTAGACGAGGAGAAGATCGTATTAAAAGAGCGTCTCCATCCTGGAAAAATGCTCCTGGTTGATACCGTTCAGGGCCGTGTCATCGATGATAATGAGCTGAAAGAGAAATATGCAAAGAAACAGCCATATGGAGAGTGGCTGGACAGCAACCTGGTACAGCTCCGTGATATCAAGATCCCGAACCAGAGAGTGATCGAGTACACGCCGGAGGAAAGAGCACGTCTGCAGAAAGCTTTTGGATATACCTATGAGCAGTATCGTACTTCCATTCGCAACATGGCATTAAATGGTTCAGAAAGCATCGGAGCTATGGGCCATGATACCCCGCTTGCAGTATTTTCCAAACAGCATTATCCACTGTTCGACTACTTCAAACAGCTGTTTGCACAGGTAACAAATCCGCCGATCGATGCCATCCGTGAGGAAATCGTTACTTCCACAAGTGTATACGTAGGAAAAGACGGAAACCTTCTTGTTCAGAATCCGGAGAACTGCCAGGTTCTTAAAATCAACAACCCGATCCTGACAAACACCGATATGCTGAAGATCAAGAACATGAAAAAGGACGGCTTCAAGGTTGTGACCATTTCTACTTTGTATTATAAGAGTACAAAACTGGAACGTGCCATTGACCGCCTGTTCGTAGAGGTTGATAAGGCTTTCCGTGAGGGCGCAAATATCCTGGTCCTTTCTGACCGTGGCGTAGATGAGAACCATATGCCGATCCCGTCTCTTCTTGCTGTTTCCGCAGTGCATCAGCACCTTGTAAAAACAAAGAAGAGTACATCCCTTGCGCTGATCCTGGAGTCCGGTGAACCGAGAGAAGTACATCATTTCGCAACACTTCTTGGTTATGGCGCAAGTGCTGTCAATCCATACCTGGCACTGGATACCATCCATGAACTCATCGATACCCATATGCTGGACAAAGATTACTATGCAGCGGTTGATGATTACAATCATGCGGTTATCAGCGGTATCGTAAAGATCGCTTCCAAGATGGGTATTTCCACCATCCAGTCCTATCAGGGATCTCAGATCTTTGAGGCAATCGGAATTTCCCAGGATGTGATCGACCGCTACTTTACAGGAACAGTAAGCCGTGTAGGCGGAATCACACTGGAAGATATCGAGGATAACGTAGAAAAACTCCACTCTGAGGCATTTGACCCGCTGGGACTTGCCACAGACCTTACTTTAGACAGCGTAGGTGCTCACAAGATGAGAAGTCAGGGCGAGGAGCACAGATACAATCCACGTACCATCCATCTTCTTCAGCAGTCCACAAAGCAGGGCAGCTATGAGATGTTCAAAGAGTATACAAAACTGGTAGACGAAGAAGGCCATGGAAACCTAAGAGGACTTCTGGACTTCAAGTTTGCAAAAGAACCTCTTCCCATCGATCAGGTTGAGAGTGTTGACGACATTGTAAAACGATTTAAGACAGGTGCCATGTCCTACGGTTCCATTTCCCAGGAAGCACATGAGACACTGGCCATCGCCATGAACCATCTCCATGGAAAATCCAATACCGGTGAGGGTGGAGAGAGTGATGAGCGTCTGGATTCCGCAGGAACAGACAATGACCGTTGCTCCGCTATCAAACAGGTAGCCAGCGGACGTTTCGGTGTTACCAGCCGTTATCTGGTATCTGCAAGAGAAATTCAGATCAAGATGGCACAGGGTGCAAAACCTGGTGAAGGCGGACATCTTCCAGCAAAGAAGGTTTATCCGTGGATTGCAAAAACCCGTCATTCCACACCGGGAGTCAGCCTGATCTCTCCGCCGCCACACCACGATATCTACTCCATCGAGGATCTGGCAGAGCTGATCTATGACCTGAAAAATGCAAACAAGTATGCAGATATTTCCGTAAAACTGGTTTCCGAGGCTGGTGTTGGTACGGTCGCTGCCGGTGTTGCAAAAGCCGGAGCACAGACCGTTCTGATCTCCGGATACGACGGAGGTACCGGAGCGGCACCGAGAAGCTCCATCCACAATGCAGGACTTCCGTGGGAACTGGGACTTGCAGAGACACATCAGACACTGATCATGAACGGACTTCGTAACCGTGTACGTATCGAGACAGACGGTAAGCTGATGAGCGGCCGTGACGTTGCTATCGCAGCACTTCTCGGTGCAGAGGAATTCGGTTTTGCAACTGCTCCCCTTGTAACCATGGGCTGCGTGATGATGAGAGTCTGCAATCTGGATACCTGCCCGGTTGGTGTGGCTACCCAGAATCCGGAACTTCGTAAGAGATTCCGCGGAAAACCGGAGTATGTGGAGAACTTCATGAGATTTATCGCACAGGAGCTGAGAGAGTACATGGCACGCCTGGGTGTTGCAACCATTGACGAGATGGTAGGCCGTACAGATCTTCTTACCGTTTCTGACAGCGTACAGGAGCCGCACAAGGGCAAAGTTGACTTAAGCGCCATCCTGAACAATCCATATGCAGGAAAAGGTAAAGTTACGTTTGATCCGAAAGCGGTATACAATTTCAACCTTGAGAAAACTCTGGATGAAAAAGTTCTGGTTAAGAAATGTGCACCGGCAATCCAGAAAGGTGAGAAAGTTTCCGTTGATGTAAATGTTACCAACACAGACCGTGCATTCGGTACCATCCTTGGATCTGAGATCACGAGAAACCATAAAGAGGGCCTTCCGGAAGATACTGTAACTGTAAACTGTACAGGTGCAGGCGGACAGAGCTTCGGTGCATTTATCCCGAAAGGACTGACACTGAAACTTACCGGCGACAGCAATGACTACTTCGGAAAAGGACTTTCCGGTGGCAAGCTGATCGTTAAAGTACCGGAGAAGGCCGGATACAAGGCAGAGGATAACATCATCGTCGGAAACGTGGCTCTCTATGGCGCAACCAGCGGAACTGCATTTATCAACGGTGTTGCAGGTGAGCGTTTTGCAGTTCGTAATTCCGGTGCAGTGGCAGTAGTTGAGGGTGTTGGTGAGCATGGATGCGAGTACATGACCGGTGGCCGTGTGGTAGTTCTCGGAAAAACCGGAAAGAACTTCGCGGCAGGTATGAGCGGCGGTATCGCTTATGTTCTTGATGTGGACAACGTTCTTTACAAGAACCTTAACAAAGCAATGATCTCCATTGAAAAAGTGGATAATAAATATGATAAAAAAGAGCTTCGTGATCTCATCGAGGCTCATGTGGAAGCAACAGGCTCCGAGATCGGTAAGAAGGTGCTGGCTGATTTTGATTCCTATCTGCCTCACTTCAAAAAACTCATTCCGGATGAGTACAAGAGAATGATCACATTAAGTGCAAAGCTGGAAGAAAAAGGTCTGACCAGCCAGCAGGCACAGATGGAAGCATTCTATGAGAGCATCGGCGTGAAACATTAAGGAGGATGAGGAAATGGGAAAGCCAACTGGATTTTTAGATTATGAAAGAGAAACGGCAAAAGTTCTGCCGCCAAAAGAACGTATTCAGAATTTCAACGAATTTCGTATTCCGTTAAATAAAGAAAAACAGAAACTTCAGGGAGCACGCTGCATGGCCTGCGGCGTTCCCTTCTGCCAGGCAGGTATGATGATCGGCGGAATGGCTTCCGGCTGCCCGCTTCACAACCTGGTTCCTGAGACAAACGATCTTGTATACACAGGAAACTGGAAACAGGCATTTCTTCGTCTGAACAAGACCCACAGTTTTCCGGAGTTTACTTCAAGAGTATGCCCGGCACTCTGTGAAGCTGCCTGTACCTGCAACCTGAACGGAGATCCGGTCAGCACAAAGGAAAATGAGAAAGCCATTATCGAGACTGCCTATGCAGAAGGCTGGGTAAAACCACAGATCCCGCCTGTCCGCACAGGAAAGACAATCGCAGTCATCGGAAGCGGCCCTTCCGGACTGGCAGCAGCACAGCAGCTGAACCGCCGTGGTCACAGCGTAACCGTATTTGAAAGAAACGACCGTATTGGAGGACTTCTCCGCTATGGTATCCCGAATATGAAACTGGAGAAAAAAGTCATCGACCGCAGACTGAAACTGATGGAAGAGGAAGGCGTGAAGTTTGTCACCAACATCAACGTTGGTGTGGACATTACCGCGGAGCAGCTTCTGAAAGATTATGACCGTGTCCTTCTCTGCTGCGGAGCTTCCCATCCGAGAGATATCAAGGTTCCAGGAAGAGATGCAAAAGGAATCTACTTTGCAGTGGATTTCCTGAAACAGGTAACAAAAAGCCTTCTGGATACCGATTTTGCAAAATTCCCATATGAGCTTGCAAAAGGCAAACATGTTCTGGTCATCGGCGGTGGTGATACCGGAAATGACTGTGTGGGAACTTCCATCCGTCTTGGTGCAAAATCCGTAACACAGCTTGAGATGATGCCAAAGCCTCCGGTAACAAGAACACCGTCCAACCCGTGGCCGGAGTGGCCGAAGGTTTTGAAAACCGATTACGGCCAGGAAGAGGCTATTGCAGTATTTGGTCATGACCCGCGAATCTATCAGACAACCGTTACCGAATTTATCAAAGATAAAAAAGGAAATGTCTGCAAGGCAAAGATTGTCAAACTGAAAAGCGTAAAAGACGAAAAGACCGGAAGATTCAACATGGTTCCTATCGAGGGCAGCGAGGAAGTGATTCCTGCAGATGTGGTACTGATTGCAGCAGGTTTCCTCGGAAGCGAGAAATATGTAACCGATGCTTTCCATGTAGCACTGACACCAAGAACCAACGTGGAGACAAAACCGGAGCAGTACGCAACAAGCGTAGACCGTGTATTCACAGCAGGCGATATGCACCGTGGACAGTCACTTGTCGTATGGGCGATCCACGAGGGACGTGAGGCTGCGAAGGCAGTGGATGAATCTCTGATGAGTTATTCATATTTACAGTAAAAAAGTTAAAAATACCAGGGGCAAAGTTCTTTTTGCCCCTAATTTCCTTTAAAAAAAAGTTGACAAAGAATTGACCGATTGCTATAATTACGTCCATGAACAAGGGTGTTCTTCAGGAGCGAAAGCTCTCTGAAGTGCACCCTTTTTCTATTTTTTAGGGTAATTATTTTGTGTGATGAGGAAATAAAGGAGAGAATACTATGGGGAATTATACCAGAGAAGAGATTCTTGCAATGGCAGAGGAGGAAGACGTAGAGTTCATCCGCCTCCAGTTTACAGATATGTTTGGAACTCTGAAAAATATTGCGATCACAGCAAGAGAGCTTCCAAGAGCCCTGGATAACCAGTGCGTTGTATATGGCTCTCATATTGCGGGCATTGTGGGAGAAAAGGAGCCAGATCTTATCCTGTATCCGGATTACGATACTTTTTCAATTCTCCCATGGCGTCCTCAGCAGGGAAAGGTTGCAAGACTGATCTGTGATATGCGCCGTGCAGACGGATCTGAGCATGAGATGAGCTCCAGATACATTCTGAAAAAAACAGCGCAGGCAGCAGAAGAGGCAGGATACACCTGCTATGTTGACCCGGAATGCGAGTTTTTCCTGTTTCATATTGATGATAACGGAATGCCTACAACAGTTTCTCACGAAAAAGCCGGATATCTGGATGTAAGTCCGGTGGATCTGGGTGAAAATGCAAGACGTGATATGGTACTGACTCTTGAGGATATGGGATTTGAGGTGGAATCCTCTCATCATGAGACAGCACCTGCACAGCATGAGATCGCCCTTCATTACGGGGAAGCACGTGAGATGGCAGACGCAGTTATGACCTTTAAGATGGCTGTAAGGACCGTAGCCAAACGTCATGGACTTCATGCGACATTTATGCCGAAACCAAGACGGGAAGTAAATGGTTCCGCCATGCATATCCATTTTTCGCTGTTTAAAAATGGAAGAAATATTTTTGTGGATCCGGATGATCCGTCCAAATTAAGTAATGAGGCATGCTATTTTATCGGAGGTCTTCTGGCACACAGCCGGGAGATGGCACTTATCACAAATCCGCTGGTAAACTCTTACAAGCGCCTTGTGCCTGGATTCGATGCACCGACAGAACTGACCTGGACGAGAAACAATCAGAATTCACTGGTAAGGATCCCGAGAGTCAATGGCAATGATACCAGGATCGAGCTTCGAAGCCCGGATGCTGCATCCAACCCATACCTTGTTTTTGCGGTATGCCTGGCAGCGGGCCTGGATGGAATCCAGAAGAAGATCTATCCGACAAAAGCTTCTGACCGTTCTCTTTCCGAGTCGGACCAGAAGGAACAGGGTATCGAGAATTTACCGGAGAACTTGCGGGAAGCGATCACACTGTTTGAAGAAAGTGACTGGATGAAAGAGATCCTTGGAGAAGATTTCTGCAAACAGTACGCGCAGGCCAAAAGAAAAGAATGGCTGCGTTATTCCCAGGAGATTTCCGACTGGGAGATCGAGGAGTATCTGTATCGAATCTGATGATTGAGGCATAATGGGACGAAAGAGAGTGGCGGCTTATGAACACGAGTATCGTGATTGCATTACCGAAAATAGAAGATGCAAAAAAGATCCGCACAGTCCTTAACCGATATGGATTCACGGTGGCGGCGGTATGCAATTCGGGTGCAAATGCCCTTGCCAGTATCTCGGAACTTGATGGCGGCGTCCTGCTTTGTGGCTATCATCTTCAGGATATGTATTACCGTGATCTTCTGGACTATATGCCGGATTATTTTGAAATGCTGCTTATGGCTTCGCAGGGAGTGATCAGTGAAGCACCACCTTCCGTTTTGTGTGTGGGAATGCCTCTGAAAGCCGGAGATCTGGTAAATACGGTAAGCATGATCCTTTCCCAGATCGAAAGGCGCTGGAAAAAAGATAAGAAAAAACCGAAGCAGCGTTCATGGAAAGAGCAGAATTATATTTCAAATGCAAAGATGCTTTTAATGGAAAGAAATCATCTGAGTGAGGAGGATGCATACCGTTATATTCAGAAATGCAGTATGGATTCCGGAACCAATATGGTGGAGACAGCCCAGATGGTTCTGATGCTTTTATATGATTCTGTATAAAAGAAAAATATAAAAGAAAAATACACCAGAAAAAGCAGAATTTGACAGAAAAAAGTGGCAGAGCGGGTTCGTAAGACCCGCTTATCAAAATACAGGCGCAAAGAAAAAAGGCTGAATGCCGAATGTTTTTTGCACCGGAATTGGAGGATGAGGGAATGGAATTTATGGATGGAATCTGTAAGACTAGAGAATGTGCCTGGGACGTGCTTCTTTCTGAAAGCATGAAAGACCAGGAAGCGACAGTGGAAGGAGCAATACACAGCATCCGTAATATGGGTGATGTGGCATTTGTGATACTTCGAAAAAAAGAGGGACTTTTTCAGACAGTATATGAGAACGACAAAACAAATGTTTCCATTCATGATCTGAAAGAGGCAATGTGTGTCCGCCTCACAGGAACTCTTCATGAGGAAGAAAGAGCTCCTCACGGAAGAGAGCTTCGCATCAGCCATGTGGAGATCCTTTCCTCACCGGCAGAACCACTTCCCCTGGCAATCGACAAATGGAAACTGAACACTTCCCTGGAGGCAAAACTGAACTATCGTCCCATCGCTCTGCGTAACGTGCAGGAGCGTGCAAAATTCAAGATCCAGGAAGCGCTGGTGCGTGCATTCCGTGATTATCTCTACGAAAAAGGATTTACCGAGATCCACACACCAAAGATCGGAGCTAGAGGTGCAGAGGGTGGCGCAAACCTGTTCAAGCTGAGCTACTTCCACAAACCGGCCGTCCTGGCACAGAGCCCACAGTTTTACAAACAGATGATGGTAGGTGTTTTTGACCGCGTATTTGAGACCGGTCCTGTATTCCGTGCAGAGAAACATAACACCAAACGTCATCTGAATGAATATACAAGCCTTGATTTTGAGATGGGCTATATCAACGGATTTGAAGATATCATGGAAATGGAAACCGGATTTCTTCAGTATGCAGTCGAGCTTCTGAAGAAAGACTACGCTCATGAACTTTCCATTCTGAAAGTGGAACTTCCGAAAGTAGACAAGATCCCGGCTGTACGTTTTGACAAAGCAAAAGAGCTGGTGGCTGAGAAATATAAACGTAAGATCCGCAACCCGTACGATCTGGAGCCGGAAGAAGAGGCGCTGATCGGAAGATATTTTAAAGAAGAATACGATGCGGATTTTGTTTTTGTCACACATTATCCGTCCAAGAAACGTCCGTTCTACGCAATGGATGATCCGGCAGATGAGAAATTTACATTAAGTTTTGACCTTCTGTTCAAAGGACTTGAGGTCACCACAGGCGGACAGCGTATCCATGATTATCAGATGCTGAAAGACAAGATCGCAGCCCGTGGCATGGACGAGGAAGGTATGGAGCAGTACCTGGATACTTTCAAACATGGAATGCCGCCTCACGGAGGACTTGGAATCGGACTGGAACGTCTTACCATGCAGATCCTGGGAGAGGAAAACGTTCGTGAGACCTGCCTGTTCCCACGTGATATGAACAGACTTGAGCCGTAATAAGGAGAAAAAAGATGGCAAAGATAATCGATGATGAAACAATGGAAAATGTCTGCATCCTGGCGAAGCTTTCCCTGACAGAGGATGAGAAGGAAAAGGCAAAAGAGGATATGCAGAAGATGCTGGACTATGTAGATAAGTTAGACGAACTTGACACTTCTTCCGTAGAGCCTATGTCCCATATTTTTGAGGATGAAAACGTATTCCGTGAAGACGTTGTGACAAACGGCGACAACCATGAGGCAATGCTTGCCAATGCGCCGAAGCAGAAAGAAGATCAGTATCAGGTTCCGAAAACAATTGGATAAGACAGGAGACAGGACATGGATTTGGGAAAATTAACCGCATTACAGCTTGCGGAAAAGATCAAACAGCATCAGATAAGCGTCCTGGACGGTGTGAAATACGTATTTGATCAGATCGAGGCAAAAGAGGACAAAGTCCACGCTTATCTTGATACCTATAAAAAAGAAGCCTATGCAAGAGCAAAAGAAGTACAGAAAGGCATTGAGGACGGAACTTATACCGGACCTCTTGCCGGTGTACCCATCGCTATCAAGGATAATATCTGCATCAAGGGAAAAACAACCACCTGTGCATCAAAGATCCTTGAGAATTTTGTGCCACAGTACAATGCCGAGGTCATTGACCGCCTGGAAAAAGCAGGCCTTGTGATCATCGGAAAAACAAACATGGATGAGTTTGCCATGGGAAGTACCACGGAGACATCAGCCTATGGTGTTACCAGAAACCCCTGGGATCTGGAACATGTTCCCGGCGGTTCTTCCGGCGGCTCCTGTGCTGCCGTGGCAGCAGGGGAAACATATCTGGCACTGGGCTCGGATACCGGCGGTTCCATCCGTCAGCCAAGCTCCTACTGTGGAGTAACGGGAATCAAACCTACCTACGGAACCGTATCCCGTTACGGTCTGGTTGCCTACGCTTCGTCTCTGGACCAGATCGGACCGGTAGGAAAAGACGTTGCGGACTGTGCGGCACTTCTTGAGATCATTGCCGGACACGATGCAAAAGACAGTACCTCCATGAAGAGAGAGAATCTTGATTTCTCTTCTTCCATGACAGACAAGATTGTTGGAATGAAATTTGGTGTGCCGAAGGAATATTTTTCCGAGGGACTGAACCCTGAGGTAAAAGAGGCATTTATGAATACTCTGAAAAGCCTTACCGAAATGGGCGCGGTAGTGGAATTTTTCTCTATGAAAACAACAGAATATATGATCCCTGCCTACTACATCATTGCCAGCGCAGAGGCCAGCTCAAACCTGGAGCGTTTTGATGGCGTGAAGTATGGTTTCCGCGCAAAAGAGTACGAGGGGCTTCATGACATGTACAAAAAGACAAGAACCGAAGGCTTTGGCGAAGAGGTAAAACGTCGTATCATGCTGGGCTCCTTTGTGTTAAGCTCCGGCTATTACGATGCGTATTATCTGAAAGCGCTTCGCACAAAAGCCCTCATCAAAAAAGAATTCGACGAGGCCTTTTCCAAATATGATGTCCTACTTGCTCCGGCATCTCCGTTTACTGCACCGAAGCTGGGAGAGAGCCTGAAAGACCCGCTTGCCATGTATCTTGGCGATATTTACACGGTAGCAGTAAACCTGTGCGGACTTCCCGGAATCACAGTTCCGTGTGGAAAAGACGCAGCAGGACTTCCGATCGGAATCCAGATGATCGGTGACTGCTTCAAAGAAAACAATCTGTTCCGCGCGGCACACGCATATGAGAAAAAACGCGGCGATTTCGGAACAGCAATGGAAGGGGGAGAAAAGGCATGAAACAGTATGAGACAGTCATAGGACTTGAGGTGCATGTGGAGCTTGCCACAAAAACAAAGATCTTCTGCGGATGCTCCACAGAGTTCGGAGGTGCACCAAATACACATACCTGCCCGGTCTGCACCGGTATGCCGGGATCTCTTCCGGTCCTCAATAAAAAAGTGGTAGAGTTTGCCATCAAGGCAGGTCTTGCGGCAAATTGCCATATCCATCAGTACTGCAAGTTTGACCGTAAGAACTATTTTTACCCGGATAATCCTCAGAACTACCAGATCTCTCAGCTGTATCTGCCAATCTGCTATGACGGAGCCGTTGAGATCGAGACTTCCGCAGGCAAAAAGACCGTACGTATCCACGAGATGCATATGGAGGAGGATGCAGGTAAGCTGATTCATGATGAGTGGGAAGACTGCTCCCTGGTTGACTACAACCGAAGCGGGGTACCGCTGATCGAGATCGTATCCGAGCCGGATATGAGAAGCTCCGAGGAGGTTATCGCATATCTGGAAAAACTTCGTTGTACCATGCAGTATCTTGGAGTTTCTGACTGCAAACTTCAGGAAGGTTCTATGCGTGCCGATGTCAACCTTTCTGTCCGTGAGGTGGGAAGTGAGACCTTCGGAACAAGAACCGAGATGAAGAACCTGAACTCCTTTAAAGCTATTGCAAGAGCCATCGAGGGTGAGAGAGAGCGTCAGATCGAGCTCTTGGAGGAAGGCAGAGCTGTTGTTCAGGAGACAAGAAGATGGGACGATAACAAAGAATCCTCCCACGCTATGCGTTCCAAAGAGGATGCCAAGGATTACCGTTATTTCCCGGACCCGGATCTTCCGCCGATCCATATCTCCGATGCATGGATCGAGGAGCTGCGTGCTTCCATTCCGGAGCTGCGTGAAGCCAAGATGGAACGTTATCAGAAAGAGTACGAGCTTCCGGCTTACGATGCGGGAATCCTTACGGAATCCAGACATCTGGCAGGACTTTTTGAGGAGACAGCCGTTCTTCTGGGAAATCCGAAAAAAGCAGCCAACTGGTTTATGGTGGAAGTTCTACGCCTGACAAAGGACAAAGGTCTTGATCCGGAAAAAGTAAACTTTACACCGAAGCATCTGGCAGATCTTCTTTCCATGGTGGAGAAAAAAGAGGTCAGCGCACAGAATGCCAAAAAAGTGTTTGAAAAAGTATTTGACGAGGATATTGATCCGGTTGTATATATAGAAGAGAATGGTCTTAAGATCGTAGAAGATACAGGTCTTCTCACCGAAACTGTGAAAAAGATCGTAGATGCCAATCCTGGACCGCTGGCTGAACTTCTGGGCGGCAAGGACAAGGTTATGGGATTTTTCGTAGGACAGCTGATGAGAGAGCTGAAAGGCAAGGTAAATCCTGACAGCGTCAGAAAAGCACTGGCAGAGGAAATTGAGAGAAGGAGATAAAAGCATTATGGTTACAGTAAATAAGAATTATTTAAAACTTCCGGGAAGCTATCTGTTTTCCAATATCGCGAAGAAGGTAAAAGCATACAAGGAGGCCAATCCGGAATCCAAAGATTCCGTGATCAGCCTTGGAATCGGCGATGTGACACAGCCGCTTGCACCGGCGATCATCGATGCCCTTCATAAATCTGTAGATGAGATGGCTCATGCGGAGACTTTCCATGGATATGCACCGGATCTTGGATATGAGTTCTTAAGAAGTGCCATTGCAAAAAATGATTATCAGTCCAGAGGATGCGACATCAGCGCAGATGAGATTTTTGTTTCCGACGGAGCTAAGAGTGATTCCGGAAACATCCAGGAGATATTCGGACTGGATAACAAGGTTGCAGTTTGTGACCCGGTTTATCCTGTATACGTAGATACCAACGTTATGGCCGGACGTACAGGTCTTTATAACAAAGAGCGTGAGAACTTTGACGGTGTGATCTACATGCCATGTAAAGAGGATAACGGTTTCCTTCCGGAGATCCCGGCAGATGAAGTACCGGATCTTATTTATCTCTGCTTCCCGAACAACCCGACCGGTGGTGCCATCACAAAGGCTGCTCTTCAGGAGTGGGTTGATTACGCAAACAAAAACGGCTGCGTGATCATCTATGACGCAGCATATGAGGCATATATTTCCGAGGAAGATGTTCCGCACAGCATTTATGAGTGTGAGGGTGCGAGAACCTGTGCTATCGAGCTTCGAAGCTTTTCCAAGAATGCAGGTTTCACAGGCGTTCGTCTTGGTTTTACTGTAGTTCCGAAGGAACTGGTACGTGACGGCGTAGAGATTCACAGCCTCTGGGCAAGACGTCACGGAACCAAGTTCAATGGTGCTCCGTATATCGTGCAGAGAGCAGGCGAGGCTGTTTACTCTCCGGAGGGAAAAACACAGCTGAAAGAACAGATCGCTTACTACATGCGTAATGCAAAGACAATCCTCGACGGACTTTCCGCAGCAGGATTTTCCGTATCCGGTGGAAAAAATGCGCCATACATCTGGCTGAAAACACCAGATCAGATGACTTCCTGGGAGTTCTTCGACTATCTCCTTGAGAAAGCACACATCGTAGGAACACCAGGTTCAGGCTTTGGTGCACATGGTGAGGGATACTTCCGTCTGACTGCATTCGGAAGCTATGAGAATACACTGGAAGCAATTGAGAGAATTAAAAATCTGTAATACAGGTGTAAATTGCGAGGCAGGTCTTTGTAAAAGGTCTGCTTCGTTTTCGTTTATAAGAATTTTTTTGAGCAAATTCAGGAAATTGGCAATGAGGATTGCGAAAATTTATCATATCGTTTATAATTGTACAGGAAGTGAAACGCAGAACACAAAGAGGCTGTGTTTATGAAATTCACAAATTTACGCAATCACGAAAGGGGATTTTATCATGGGTATCAGAAGAGTAGAAAATATGTGCGGCGGTAAAGGCCATGTGATCATCAAAGACATTCTTGAGGGAGACGAGCTGAAAGGAAAATGCGGACTTTACGCACAGGTTACTATCGAGAAGGGATGTTCCCTTGGATACCATGAGCATCATGGAGAGACAGAAACCTACTATATCTTAAGCGGTGAAGGCGAGTATGATGATAACGGTGTGAAACGTCCGGTAAAGGCCGGTGATATCACCATTACACCAGACGGAAAAGGTCATGGCCTTGCAAATACAGGAGAGACAGATCTTGTATTTATGGCACTGATCATTTTTGACTGATCATAAAACAAAAACAGAATAACAGGACAGAAAGGGCCGTACTGCATGATTATGCGGATGGCTCTTTTTGAATGAAAAGTTTAAATTGTATAAATAAAAAATATTTTTTGATTTTTTTAGAAAAAAGTGTTGACATAGGAAGGATGCTTTGCTATACTATCACTTGTCGCGAGGGAGAAGATAAAGAATTCCACAGAAATGCGATATGCGGAAGTGTCGGAACTGGCAGACGAGCAAGACTAAGGATCTTGTGAGCATTGCGCTCGTGTGGGTTCAAGTCCCATCTTCCGCATTTTTTATTTTGTGAGGACTGTGAGAGATCATGGTTCTTTTTTTGTAAATAAAAGCAAGTGTAAAAAAGCTGAATCACAAAACCGGAAGATAAAGGAACCGGTTTGTGATTCAGCTTTTTTTGTTAATGGATATTGTTTATTTTACTTTGACAGAAGAAGTTTTGCTCCAGGTGGAGTAGTAATTCTTTTTGCTGACCGTTTTGTATGTGCGGATACGGATGTAGTATTTTTTGCCACCGGACAATTTCTTCAGCACGGTAGATTTGGAACTGCTTTTGGCGGTAATTGTTTTGGCGCTTTTGAAGCTGCTTGAAGTGCTGTACTGAATCTGATAAGCGGTAACAGATTTTACCGGTTTCCAGGATATATTTGCCTGGCCTTTTGCAGTGGACTTCAGAGAAACACTGCTGACAGTCAGTGGACGTACTGTGATCAGGATCTTTGCAGATGCAGCTTTATAATTTACGCCCTGTGCAGCCTGAATGGTAACAGTGGCCTGTCCGGGGCTTACCGGAATGATACTGGTACCGGAAATTTTTACGATCTTGCTGTTGGAAGACTTGCAGGTGATCTTCCCGTCCGTCTTCTTGCTCTTGATGACCGCGGTTTTGCTGCTGCTCTGAGTCAGGGTAAGTGCTGTGGCTTTTGCTGTGAGTACGGCTTTTGCGCGGGCAATCTGGAAACTGGCAGTTTTTGTTCCTGTGTAACTGCCTTTTCCAGTGATCACGACGGAAGCAGTACCGGCATTTATGTTATTACGGTAGGAAACTGTGTAATCTGTGCCGGGAACCAGTTCTTTTCCGGAAGAAGTTACTGTGATCTTCGGCTTTTTTTCTGTACCGCTGTAGGTAAAGGATGAACTGGAAAGCTGAATCTCACATTTACTGAGATTTCTGGCAGTGATCTGGAAAGATTTTGTTACAGTACCGGAATAATTACCTTTTCCTGTGATGGTGACGGAAGCAGTACCGATGTTGGTGTTGTTATCATAAGAAACGGTGTAGTCAGTTCCTTTTTTTAACTGCTTTTTATTGACAGTTACTGTGACGTCCGGTTTCTTTTCGGTTCCATCGTAAGTAAATGAGGAAGCGGAAAGAGCAAGTTCGGCTTTCTCCAGGCTGGCGGCACTGATAGTGAAATTTTTCGTAACAGAACCGGAATAGTTACCTTTTCCTGTGACGGTAACCGTGGCAGAACCTGCGTTGGTATTGTTTACGAAGGAAACCGTATAATCGCTGTTGGCAGTCAGCTGTCTGTTTCCGGTTTTTACAGTAACGGATGGCTTTTTCTCAGTGCCGTCATAGGTGAAGGAATCGGCAGAAAGATCTACGCTGGATCTGCTCAGGTCAGCAGGCTGGATCTGGAAAGCTTTTTCAACAGAACCGGAGAATCTACCTTTTCCTGTGATGGTAACTGTAGCGGAACCTGCGTTGGTGTTGGCATGATAATACAAGGTGTAATCCTGCCCCTGTGTTAAAGTATTGCCGTTACATGTTACAGTGACGGCCGGTTTTTTCTCAGTGCCGTCAAAAACCAGCGATTCATTGGAAACGGTAATATCGCAGTTGCTGATCCGGCCATAGGTGATAGAAAAGGATGTTGTAAAATATCCGTAATAATTTCCGATGCCGCTGATACCGGCACGTGCATTTCCCAGAGTTGTATTATTTTGATATTCTACAGTGAAATCCCTGCCTTCAACCAAATCAACACCATTTTTAGAGATGGTTACTTTCGGTTCCTGAGGCTTACCGTCGTAGATACAGGAAGAAGGAGTAAGGGTACAGGTGGTGCCGTTTGAGTAGATAGGGGCTTTGTCAATGGTGTATTCCTTTGTTACACTGCCGGCGTATTTTCCGATTCCTGTGAAGGTCATGGTAAAAGTACCGGCGTTAACAGTATCTCCGCTGGTTGTAATGGTATAGTCAACGTCTTTTTGGAGAGTAAGGCCGGAACGGTATATGGTTATAGTCGGTGTTTTGTCTGTTCCGTTATAAGATCCGATATAGCCGCGGGAAATGGTGAATACATCCTCGCTTAACAGGTCTACATATAATTCAGAGGTAAATACAGCATCCGGATTATATTTGGACTGAACGGTAAGTGTGATCTTGCCTGACTTTTTGGGGGTGAGGACTGCAGTTTGATTGGAAGTCTGGTTTACAGAAATAACACTTTCATCTGAGCTGGAAATAATGCAGTCATACAGAAAGTCAGAATCACTGCCGAAATCATTAGGAAACCAGCTGGAAGCGGTGATCCTATAACTAAGTTCCTTAGTCAGAAATTCGCTCTTTTTCATAGCGGAGAAACTGGAATTGGAAGGAGCAATGCTTGCAGTGACCTGTGAGGGAACAACAGCTTTGGAAGAAGTACCGCAGACACGGCAGGTCTTGTCAACCTGATAGTTCTCAATGGTTGTGCCGTAAACATATTTATGTCCGTTTTCCACTCGCGTTGCATGGTTGGAAGAGAGATCCGACAGATTGATCTCATAAAAAGTATTATGGCTGTCTTTCCATGCGTACCAGATCAGTTTTCCGTTTATAACAGAAGGTGCACAGTCGGAAAGATTTCCGGCCATTTTGTATGTAGAGCCAGCCTGCTGGCCGGTTCCGTCAATGGCAGTATAATAAACATAACCCTGACTGGACCAGAGAAGCACGAAGCTGTTGCTGCCGGTTTTTACAAGATGCGGTGTAGCGGCGCTGTCAGAAGTGCCTGCATAGTCGGAAAAATACCGCACAACAGGTGTTCCTCCGGATTTTGAAACAGAGGAGACAAATACATTTCTGGAATGATTGTCAGCATCATAATTGCCTGCGACCAGATAGGAACTGTCGGAATATTCAAAACCGCCAAGGGATGCGCCGGTATAGTTGTTGCCGGATGATCCGGGGAAAGTCATAAGGTCAAATTCCTTGCAGGCATAGGAACTGGAACTCCAGGAATATTGCGGGACAAAAGATCCGCTGCTGATATCCGTGGGATACTGAAGAACCGTAATAGCACGGGGATAAGCATCACCGTGATCACAGCCCAGAAGAGTTCCGTTATCGATCTGGATGAACTGGTTAAAGGAATGGCTGACATATCCGAACTCAGAATTCTGGATTCCTGTAAGCTGATCCACAACAGACATGGTGGAGGTATCTACAGAAAAAGTTACGTTAGCCTGATGCCCTCCGTACATTTCATGGCAAGTGCGGATAAAAAGATAATTTCCGTAAGAAGCCATACGTGCGGAACCTGCGTCAAAGGGATAGGTGGTATTTGCACCGAAAAGGCTGCAGGAACCTTGGGATTTCCAGTCTTTGGAGTATTTGCTCACCCGGTAAACTTCTTTCGTATTATCTTTTTCGGTGTTGTTTGCGCCGGTAAGGATATAATAGTTGTCGTTGGTTTCGTAGAAAGCGCCGAATACAGGCAGTGGAAGATCGAGAGTCATCGTTTTCTTAAAGTTGTATCCGGAATCATAGTATTCAATCAGAAGCTTACCGTCAAGGGCACCACTTTGAACCCGCATGAGAGATCCGTCTGGGCTTGTTGTAAGATAGGATTCGACAGGAGAAGACCAGACACTGTAGTTCTGGTTTTCAAGGTTGCTTCCTTTATAAATGGTGCAGGTTGTATTTAATGAGTTCGATACCGGAATATCTGCTTCGATGACGGAACTGCTTTTTGCCATCTGGGCTTCTACGGAACCGTCCAGAATACCGGCTTGTACCCCACCTTCTTCTCCGGATGAAAAATCGTCTGTTCCATCGGAATCGGAAAAAGTCTCTTCTTCATTTCCGGCATTAAATTCCTCTTCCAAAGAAGAAGCATCGGAAGCGTCTGATGTGCTGCCGCTATTAGAATCTTTCGGTGATTGCAAAAGATCCTCAGAGGATTCCTCCTGTGTATCGATGCCGGTGGAATCGGCAGGATCAGAGTTTTCTTCGGAAGAGAGATCTTCGGAGATCTCAGAAGAAGGTTCTGCTTCCACGTTGTCATCCGCAGAAAAAGCGTCTGAATAAAAATCAGCTGCATTTACCGGAGCAGAAGTGCCCAGTATACATGCAGAAAGAAAAATGGATAGTAGTTGTGCTTTTTTGTTTTTCATAGGTACCTCCTTTTTATATGGTTTTACATATAAACCTGGCAATATTTTACTACAAAAAAAGAAAAAATGGTCAATTATTGTTGAAAAAAGAAGAAAAAGAGACAGAATCATAAGTTGAGAAAAAAATAAAAAAAAGTGTTGACATATAGGAACCACTTTGTTATACTATCACTTGTCGCGAGGGAGAAAATAAAAAATCCCAAGGAAATGCGGTCATGCGGAAGTGTCGGAACTGGCAGACGAGCAAGACTAAGGATCTTGTGAGCATTGCGCTCGTGTGGGTTCAAGTCCCATCTTCCGCATTGGAAATTTCCAAGAAATGCGATATGCGGAAGTGTCGGAACTGGCAGACGAGCAAGACTAAGGATCTTGTGAGCATTGCGCTCGTGTGGGTTCAAGTCCCATCTTCCGCATGACTTTAAGGCAGAGCTGTGAATCGCAGCTCTGTTTTTGGCTATATGAAAGTAAATCGAGGAGCGGTTTGCATATTTGTTCTCGTTTCATATACAATATGAGAATTTTGGACACCTTCAGGTTGGAACAGACGATAAAACCAATATTTTTTGAATTTTTTTTTCAGAAAAGAGGAATTTGCGGTTTTGTGTAGAATATAATTAACAGAGGGTATTTTATCGCCGCTGTTTGTCAGACTGTGGAGGAAGTGCTTATGAACATCAGAGAGAATATGGAACAGAGAGAACGGGAACTGTTAAGTCCCTATGCGTCTCACAGCGCAGATACCAGAGGCAGAGACCGGCCGGAAGAGGAATGCGATGTGCGTACCGCATATCAGCGGGACAGGGACAGGATCCTTCACTGCAAGGCTTTTCGCCGCATGAAAGATAAGACGCAGGTGTTTCTGGCACCGCAGGGAGATCATTACCGTACCAGGTTGACGCATACACTGGAGGTATCACAGATTGCCCGTACCATTGCCAAGGCACTCCGGCTTAATGAAGATCTGGTGGAGGCCATTGCGCTGGGCCATGATCTGGGGCACACGCCCTTTGGACATGCCGGGGAAAGAGCGCTGGATCAGATACATCCTGGAGGTTTTGCCCACTATAAACAGAGCGTCCGGGTTGTGGAAGTACTGGAGAAGAACGGGAACGGACTGAATCTTACCTGGGAAGTCCGTAACGGGATCATGAATCACCGTACCAGTGGAAATCCTTCTACTCTGGAAGGCCAGGTTGTGCGTTTTTCTGACAAGATCGCCTATATCCATCACGATATGGACGATGCTCAGCGTGCGGGAATCATCACAGAAGATGACATTCCTGTTACAATGAGAACTTTTCTCGGATATACCACGAGAGAACGGCTGAATACTTTCGTACATAATATTATAGAGAACAGTATGGATAAAGACAGCATCTCCATGTCGCCTGATGTTTTTGAGGCGATGATGGAACTTCGGGCCCTGATGTTCCGGAATGTCTATGAGAATCCGGTTGCCAAGAAGGAAGAAGACAAAGCCATCAAGATGCTGAGTGAACTATACGAATATTATACAGATCACCCGGAGGCAATGTCCAGGGAATACAGAGAACTGGTGGAATACCGGGGAGTACCCAAGGAACAGGCAGTCTGTGATTACATTTCAGGAATGACAGATCAGTACTCCATGGAGAAATTCAGGGAGATCTACATACCGAAGTCCTGGGAGGTCTATTAAATGGAAAAGAGGGATAAACATGCGTTATTCAGATGACATCATAGAAGAAGTCCGAATGAAAAATGACATTGTAGACGTGATATCCCAGTATGTGAAACTGACACGGAAGGGAAGTTCCTATTTCGGACTGTGTCCCTTCCATAATGAGAAAACTCCTTCTTTTTCCGTGACGCCATCCAAGCAGATGTATTACTGCTTTGGCTGCGGGGCAGGAGGAAACGTATACAATTTTATCATGGAATATGAGAATTATTCTTTTGGTGAGGCTTTGTCACATCTGGCTGACCGGGCAGGAGTAGAGCTTCCGAAGATCGAATATTCCAGGGAAGCAAGAGAAAAAGCAGAACAGAGAGCGGCGCTTCTTGAAATCAACAAGCTGGCAGCTCAGTATTTTTACTATCAGCTCCGGCGAGAAGGCGGAAAAACTGCCTACGGCTATCTGACAGGCAGAGGTCTTTCGGAGGAAACCATCCGGAAATTCGGCCTTGGATATTCGGACAAGTACAGCGATGACCTGTACAAATATCTCAAGGGAAAAGGCTACAGTGATGAACTTCTCCGGGAATCCGGGCTGTTTAATGTGGATGAGCGGCGGGGAATGTATGACAAGTTCTGGAACCGTGTGATCTTCCCGATCATGGATGTAAATAACCGGGTCATTGGTTTTGGCGGCCGTGTCATGGGAGATGGCAAGCCCAAGTATCTGAATTCACCGGAGACGAAGATTTTTGACAAGAGCAGGAATCTCTACGGACTGAATGTGGCCAGGACCACCAGGAAGAATTACCTGATCCTCTGTGAGGGATATATGGATGTGATCGCCATGCATCAGGCAGGCTTTACCAATGCAGTGGCATCTCTTGGAACCGCTCTGACATCCGGACATGCAAGTCTTGTGAAACGTTACACCAAGGAAGTCCTGCTTCTTTACGACAGTGACGGCGCAGGCATCCGTGCGGCTCTCCGTGCGATCCCGATCCTTCGGGAGGCAGGGGTTACGTCCAGGGTGGTAAGCCTGAAGCCATGGAAGGATCCGGACGAGTTTATCAAGAATGAGGGCGCGGAGGCTTTTGAAGAGCGTCTGAACCAGGCGATGGACAGTTTTATGTTCCGTGTGCATATTGCAGAGCAGGAATTTGCGATGGATGCACCTCAGGGACAGAATCAGTTTTTTGAGCGGTGCGCCGAAATGCTGCTGGAACTTTCCGACGAACTGGAAAGGAATCTTTATATAGAAGCAATTGTGAAGGAATATGGCCGCTATGGAGTGGGCACGGAAGATATCCGGAAAAGGGTCAACACATTGGCTCTGAAAGGAACGCCTGCAGAGAAGCGGATCCAGCCGAAATCCGGGACTCCGGAAACAAAGAAAAAAGAATCCGCCGCAGATAAGGCCCAGAAGCTGATGCTTACCTGGCTTGTGAATTATCCGGGGATCTTTGAACAGGTGGAGAAATATATTTCACCGTCAGATTTTGTGGTGCCGCTGTATAAAGAGGTGGCCCAGATGCTGTTTGACCAGCATAAAGAAGGAGAGACCAATCCGGGAAAACTTCTCAATGCATTTACAGATAGCGAGGAACAGAGAGAAGTGGCATCACTTTTTAATGCCACCATTCATCTGGAAAACGAAGGAGAACAGCAGAGAGCCTTTTCTGATACGCTGCTGCGGATCAAGGAAGAGAGCCTCAAAGAAAAAAACCGTACCTGGGACCCGTCAGACATGGCAGGGCTTCAGGAACTGATAAAAGCAAAAAAAGAACTGGAAGACCTTGGAAGAAAGAGGCAGCAACTGCATATTTCTTTCAATTAAGGATAAAATATAAACACTATATGGAGGTATAGAGCACCTATGGAAATGAATATGGCAAAATTCAGCGAGAAACTTGTAGAGCTTCTTGAACTTGCGAAAAAGAAAAAGAATGTGCTGGAATATCAGGAGATCAGCGACTTCTTCAAGGACTCTCCACTGGAAGTAGATCAGATGGAGAAAGTCTTTGACTTCCTGGAGGCCAGCGGTGTGGACGTTCTCCGTATCACAGACAACAGCGGTGACGAACTCCTCCTTGATAACGATATGGATATGGAAGGCCTGGATGATGAAGAAGAGGTAGAACTTGACAAGATCGACCTCTCCGTGCCGGAAGGTGTCAGCATCGAGGATCCGGTCCGTATGTACCTGAAAGAAATCGGTAAAGTCAGCCTGTTGAGTGCAGACGAGGAGATCGAGCTTGCAAAAAGAATGGAAAAAGGTGATGAAGCTGCCAAGAAGCGTCTGGCAGAAGCGAACCTCCGTCTTGTTGTCAGCATCGCCAAGCGTTATGTGGGACGTGGAATGCTGTTCCTTGATCTGATCCAGGAAGGTAACCTTGGTCTTATCAAGGCAGTTGAGAAATTTGATTACAGAAAGGGCTACAAGTTCAGTACCTATGCAACCTGGTGGATCCGTCAGGCCATCACAAGAGCCATTGCGGACCAGGCACGTACCATCCGTATCCCGGTGCATATGGTTGAGACGATCAACAAGCTGATCCGTGTTTCCCGTCAGCTGCTTCAGGAGCTTGGACGTGAACCTACGCCGGAAGAGATCGCTGAGGAGATGGACATGCCGGTAGACCGTGTACGTGAGATCCTTAAGATCTCCCAGGAGCCGGTATCTCTGGAAACTCCGATCGGTGAGGAGGAAGACAGCCATCTTGGCGATTTCATCCAGGATGATAATGTTCCGGTACCTGCAGATGCAGCTGCGTTTACACTTCTGAAAGAGCAACTGGTAGAGGTTTTGAGCACTCTTACCGACCGTGAGCAGAAAGTTCTTCGCCTCCGTTTCGGTCTGGACGACGGACGTGCCAGAACTCTGGAGGAAGTTGGTAAAGAGTTTAACGTTACAAGAGAGCGTATCCGTCAGATCGAAGCGAAAGCTCTGCGTAAACTGCGTCATCCCAGCCGCAGCCGCAAGCTGAAGGATTACCTTGACTGATAAAAATATATCCGTACAGCTTTCCATGCGTCTTTGTGCCATTGCCGGTATGGTAACAAAAGGAAACCGGCTGGCAGACGTAGGATGTGACCATGGCTATCTGTCCATCTATCTTGTTGAGGAAAGAATAGTTCCGTCAGCTATTGCCATGGATGTACGTCCGGGACCGCTTTCAAGAGCTAGGGAGAATATTTCCCGCTATGGTCTTGAAGATTACATAGAGACCCGTTTAAGTGATGGGCTTACGAAGCTTGAGCCGGGGGAAGGTGATACCCTGGTGATTGCGGGAATGGGCGGTCCTCTGATGGAAAGGATATTAAATGAGGGAGCGAAGGTCCGGGAGGGGTTTCAGGAACTGATCCTGCAGCCTCAGTCGGACCTTCCTCATTTCCGGCATTTTCTCTCTGAGATCGGCTGGGAGATCGTAAGAGAGGAAATGATAAAAGAAGACGGAAAGTTTTATCCAATGATGAAAGCGGTGCGAAGAGAATCCGGAGAACAGTTTGCCTATACAGAGGAAGAAGCCTGGTTTGGGCCACTTCTTCTGAAAAAGTGCCATCCGGTTCTGAGGGAATATCTTCTCAGGGAGGAATCCATCCGTAAGAAGATACTGGCCGGTCTTTCCGGGGCAGAGTCTGCTTCCGCAAAAAGCCGTCTGGCAGAAGTAAAGGAGGAAATGGAGCTGATTCATACAGCTCTGAAACGATATGAAAGCATATGAACTGATTAACTGGCTGAATATCCGCCATCCGCAGAAATTTGCGGAGGAATGGGACAATGTAGGACTTCTGGTGGGAGATGATCAGAAAGAAATCTCCCATGTATTCCTTGCACTGGATCTTACAGAACCAGTGCTGGATGAGGCAGTGGCGGCCGGCGCGGACATGATCCTTACCCATCATCCCATGATCTTTTCCGGGATCAAGAAGATCAACAATCATACCTTTACCGGAAGGAAGATCTTACGTCTGATCCGGGAGGATATCCCGTACTTTGCCATGCATACCAATTATGATGTGATCGGTATGGCAGATTTAAGCGCAGATTATCTGAAACTTCAGGATACAAAGGTGCTTACAGTTACCGATGAGTCCGGGGAGCAGCCGGAGGGATTCGGCCGCGTGGGAAAACTTCCCCGTGCCATGACTCTTGGCGAGTTTGGAAAATATGTAAAAGAATGCAATTGCCTTCCAGATGTGCGCGTTTACGGCGATCTGGATCAGAGGATCGAGACTGTGGCAATCTGTACAGGAAGCGGAAAGAGCATGATCCGTGATGTGATGGCAGCCGGTGCGGATGTGTATGTGACCGGAGATATTGATTATCATACTGCCATTGATACCATGGCGGATGGACTGGCAATCGTAGATGCGGGACATTATGGCACGGAGTATATTTTTGCGGAAGCCATGGAGAGGGAACTGAATGAAGCGTTCCCGGATCTTAAGACGACCTGCGCCAGTGTGAAAAATCCATATATTGTTTTATAAGTATAAGCCTGTGGAGGTGAGTGTTATGGAACAGACGATGATAAAAGTGACCATAAACGGAGAAACAAGGGAATACCCCAAGATGACCCCATATTCCGAGATTGTAAAGGATTATGAGGGAGAAACAGAGTATCCGGTGATTCTTGTAACTGAGAACGGAAAACTCCGAGAACTTCACAAGAAGCTGCGGCATGACTGTACCCTGGGATTTATAACCACAAAGGACAGTGCCGGCCGTAAAACCTACCGGCGAAGTGCGATCTTTATCCTTCTGAAAGCAATTTTTGATGTGGCCGGAAAGGAAAATGTGGATCATGTGGTAATCCATTATTCTCTGGGGAATGGTCTTTATTTTACCATGAAAGGTAGTGCAACCCTGGATCAGGAGCTTCTTGACCAGGTGAAAGTGCGGATGCGGGAGCTGGTAGATCAGAAAATTCCGATCTACAAACGCAGTGTCAGCACGGATGATGCCATTTCCATGTTTCACAGGCATCATATGTATGACAAAGAAAAACTGTTCCGTTACCGCCGTGTTTCCAGGGTAAATATTTACAGTCTGGAGAATTTTGAGGATTATTTTTACGGTTTTATGGCACCGGATACCAGTTATGTGCAGTATTTTGACCTGCAGCTTTATGACGAAGGTTTTGTACTGATCCTTCCGCGTCAGAAAACACCGGATGTTCTGGAGGATTTTGAGCCGCAGGATAAGATCTTTCATGTGCAGAAGGAATCGGAAGAATGGGGCGACAAGCTGGATGTTGCCACTGTGGGGGACCTCAATGACCGGATCACCAGAGAGGGTGTTCAGAGCCTGATGCTGATCCAGGAGGCGCTTCACGAGGCGAAGATTTCTTCCATTGCCGAGGAGATCCAGAGAAGAGGAAATGTGAAGTTTGTAATGATCGCAGGTCCTTCTTCTTCAGGAAAGACCAGTTTTTCCCACAGGTTGTCCATTCAGCTTGCAGCTCATGGCCTGAAGCCTCACCCCATCGGTGTGGATAATTATTTCGTGAACCGGGAGCATACCCCGCTTGATGAATTCGGGGAAAAGAATTTTGAGTGCCTGGAAGCCATTGATATCAAGCAGTTTAATGAGGATATGCTGAATCTTCTTGCTGGAAAGAAAGTGGATCTTCCTACTTTTAATTTTAAGACCGGATACAGGGAATACCGGGGAGATCAACTTCAGCTTGGAAAAGATGATATCCTGGTGATCGAGGGAATCCACGGGCTTAATGACAAACTGAGCTATGCCCTTCCAAAAGAGAGCAAGTTTAAGATTTATATCAGTGCTCTGACACAGCTGAATATTGATGAACATAACCGGATCCCGACTACAGATGGCAGGCTGATCCGCCGGATTGTCCGTGATGCGCGTACACGAGGAACTTCTGCAAAGGATACCATTGCAAGATGGCCGTCTGTACGGCGTGGTGAGGAGCAGAATATTTTTCCATTCCAGGAGGAGGCGGATGCGATGTTTAATTCCGCTCTTGTGTATGAGCTTGCCTGCCTGAAGGTTTATGCGGAGCCACTGCTTTTTGGAATTGATAAGAGTGAGCCGGAGTATCAGGAGGCGAAGAGGCTTCTGAAGTTCCTGGATTATTTTGTGCCGGTGCCCTGTGAGGGGGTTCCGTTTAACTCGCTTCTGAGGGAGTTTATCGGTGGCAGCTGTTTTAATGTATAATAAATAAAGATATGTGTAGATAGAAGGCTCTGTGCAGTGCAGATATCGGTTGGCGCAAAGATGGGATTGTTCTGATTTTCTCTGTGCGTAGGATCTGTGGTGTATGGAGTCTTTTGGGTGTGGATCAAAAAAAGTTAAAGTTCTTTGCGGCGTATAGATGTCGGCTAGAGTTTACAGGACTTAAAGGAAAGGGAAAATGATCATGAGAGAGAAAGTGCAACTGACAAAATTGGCTCCAAACTGTGGCTGTGCGGCAAAAGTGGGACCGGGAACCCTGGCAGGGGTTCTTGGCGGACTGCCGAAGTTCTGCGATCCGGATCTTCTGGTGGGGACGGATACTTCGGATGATGCGGCGGTTTACCGGGTGTCCTCTGATCTGGCGCTGATTCAGACACTGGATTTTTTTACGCCTGTGGCGGATGATCCTTATGATTTCGGTCAGATCGCGGCGGCGAATGCGTTGAGTGATGTGTATGCCATGGGTGGAACTCCGAAGACGGCTTTGAATATTGTGGCGTTTCCCAAAGATATGGATGTGGAGATCCTGGGGGAGATTTTGCGTGGTGGTGCGGATAAGGTGATGGAGGCTGGCGCGGTTCTTGCCGGTGGCCATACGATCCAGGATGATACGCCGAAGTATGGGCTTAGTGTGACGGGTTTTGTGGATCCGAGGAAGTTTTGGAAGAATTTTGGGGCGCAGACGGGGGATAAGCTGATTTTGACGAAGCCGCTGGGTGCGGGGATCGTGAATACGGCGATCAAGGCAGATCTGGTGACGGAAGGTGCCCGTAGGGCGGTGTTGGATTCCATGAAGAGGTTGAACCGGGATGCCTGTGAGATTTTGAAAGAGTTTGAGGTTCATGCCTGTACGGATGTGACGGGGTTTGGTCTTGGAGGGCATGCCACGGAGATGGCTGTGGCCAGTGAGCGGACGATCGTGATTGATACGGAGATGCTGCCGGTGCTTCCGGATGTGGAGAAGTTTGCTTCTATGGGCCTGATCCCGGGTGGGGCTTACCGGAATCGGGAGTTTGCTGAAAAAACTGGTGTGAAAAGCCAGGCGGTGCTCTGGAGGGAGGATGTGGTGTTTGATCCGCAGACTTCCGGGGGACTGTTGGCGGCGGTGCCGGAGAGAGAGGCAGCGGAGATTATGAAAAGAATGGGTGAGGCTGGATTGGAGGCTGGAATGATCGGTGAGGTTGTGGATAGACGGGAGTGGACGTTGGAGATTTGGTAGGAAGCCGGACGCCAGAGGGAGCTGGCATTTCCAGTTGGTAGGAAAAAACATAAATACGTGGCAGGGGACGGAAGCAGACGGTGTCCTGTCCTGGAATTGTGAAAGTGTGGCTGTGTCGGCACAGCTTTTCAGCATAAATGCCGAAGAATTCAGGAGCTAGCTCGGCATAGCGTTCCACTCTGAATTCTGTAGCATACAGACAAAAGTCAGCAACTATACACTTACCGCATTGAAATGCGCCCCGCGCAGCCATCCGCCCACATGGCAATGTAAAAAAATCAAACTTTACAAGTTTGCGTACCTGTGCTAAAATATCAGATGCGCAGCCAGGCCAGGTGATCGCGGCTGGACAGACGAAAGGGTTCAGACGAGGAAAGTCCGGGCTTCACAGGGCAGGATGCCGGATAACGTCCGGTGGAGGTAACTCCCAGACCAGTGCAACAGAAATAAACCGCCTCCTTTGCGGGGTAAGGGTGGAAAGGCAGTGTAAGAGACTACCGCCGCTGTGGTAACAGAGCGGGCACATGTAAACTCCATTCGAAGCAAGACCGAGAAGAAAGCCATACGGCGGCCCGTCGTGCTTTCAGGTAGGTCGCTGGAGCCTTCTGGCAACGGAAGGCCTAGATAGATGATCACTCAACGACATAACCCGGCTTATCGGTCTGACTGTGTATAATAAATAAGCATATAATAAAAGCAACTGTATTTTGCGGCCAGTTTATAGACCCGCGAAATAGCAGTTGCTTTTTTGGTAAAGAACGTCAGAAACTTTATACTTTCATAGTTTGTTTTTTTTCAGTTTCAGAATCACATCCAAAGGCAAACCTGTAGTTTCAGCAATAGAAGCATCACTGAGTTTCCCTATCAGATTTCTGGCAATCTCAAGCTGCTTTTTCTGGGAACCATTATTGAAACCGTCATTAAAACCATCATTAAACAGCATCTGACCCAAACGTGTCATACGAATTCCCTCTTTAACATGTTCAAAATCATCATTTTCAAGAAACTTATCTGCCATGGTATAGATCATTGCCTCGATTTTCTGAAGATCTTCCGATGGAATATCTTTTGTATTTTCAGTCAGAGAAAATGCCTGAAGAAATCGTTCTTTTTGGGAAAGCTGCCCGTCCATCAGAGGAATCAGAGTCAGTGGAACGAGATCAGCTTTTGTAAGAATGTCTCCAGAAGAAGCTTTCTCTTTCAGCGTTTTGATCAGGTCATCTGCACTGTGATCCTTCATTATGATCGGAATAACATGATAAGTGTTTATTCCTTCGGTAAATGAAGTGACCGGATTTTGTATATTTCCCGAATAAAGAACGTATGTGGTGACAGCTTCATAGGAACGAAAACGTTTCAAACCGGGAATTCCCTCATTCTTGCTCTGGAACTCAAAATGCTTCCATGTACCATCTTCCATAATAAGATTGATATCTTCATAGAATTTCTTAAGATTGAGGACAATGGACTCTGTAGGAGCAGAAGATATAACCTTCCCATCAATACCAAGATAAGGAAGCAACTCCTTAGCAAAGAACTGAGCGGCAGTTTTTAAAACCGCATCCTCATGCTGAACTACAGTTGCAGAACCGATTTTATCATTTGTAATCATTTCTTTCTGTGCCATAAAAAATCCTTTCTGCAAAAAGACACAAGAAAGAAATTGTCTGATTACAATATAACAGAAAAAATAAAAACATCCGTATATAATAGCCAAAAAACAGCGCCCGGTCCCTGGTTCGATATTCAGGCCTTTGCAGGCTTAGTATTCCTAGGCTCCGAAACAGCCGAATATCGAACCGGGGACCGGACGCGTCCGTTCGTTAATATAGTTACTATTTATTATTTATTCCGTTTACCGCTATACTTCTCTTCGCAATACTTACACCGGTAAACTTCCTTTTCCTCATCAGCAAGAACAAAAATCTGATCCAGTCCCTGCTCGATGGAAGTGATGCAACGAGGATTCTTGCATTTGATCACATTCACAACCTGTTTCGGAAGCTTCAGTTCTTTCTTGGCAACGATCTTCTCGTCTTTGATAATATTTACCGTAATATTATGGTCGATAAAACCAAGGATATCCAGATCCAGATCCTCGATCGGACATTCAACCTTGATGATATCTTTTTTGCCCATTTTCTGGCTGCGGGCATTCTTGATAATGGCAACGGTACAGTCCAGTTTATCCAGTTTCAGGTCATGATAAATAGTCATAGCCTTGCCGGCTTTGATATGATCCAGAACATAACCTTCACGAAGAGCACCTACGTTTAACATGGCAGTTCCACCTCCAGTAAAGTAAGAATCAGGGCCATACGTACATAAACACCGTACTGGACCTGTTTGAAATAAGCGGCACGCGGATCAGAATCCACTTCAACAGAGATCTCATTGACACGCGGAAGCGGATGAAGAATATACATATCCTTCGGCGCAAGCTCCAGTTTCTGTTTGTCCAGAACATAGAAATCTTTCATGCGGACATAATCCTCTTCATTGAAGAAACGCTCCTTCTGAACACGGGTCATGTACAGGATATCAAGACTCGGAAGAGCATCCTCCAGACGTTCCTCTTCAACAAATTCCACATTGTTACGTTTCAGAACATCCTCACGGATATAACTTGGAATACGAAGTTCCTCCGGAGAAATCAGGACAAATTTCACGTTTTTATAACGGACCAGAGCCTCGATCAGAGAATGGACAGTACGTCCGAATTTCAGATCGCCGCAGAGACCGATCGTGATATTGTCAAGTCTGCCTTTCAGAGAACGGATAGTTAAAAGATCAGTTAATGTCTGAGTAGGATGCTGGTGGCCGCCGTCGCCGGCATTGATCACCGGGATATTGGATGCCATAGAAGCTACAAGCGGAGCACCTTCTTTCGGGTGACGCATAGCACAGATATCTGCATAGCAGGAAACAACGCGAATAGTATCGGCAACACTCTCGCCCTTGGAAGCGGAGCTGGAATCAGCGGAAGAAAAACCAAGAACCTTTCCTCCAAGATTCATCATGGCTGCCTCGAAACTTAAACGTGTACGTGTACTTGGTTCGTAAAACAGTGTCGCAAGCCTTTTGTCATCACAGGTATGCGCGTACTTTTTGGGATTTTTCCCGATGTCATCGGCGAGATTCAGAAGCTTCTCGAGCTCTTCAACCGAGAAATCCAACGGACTCATTAAATGTCTCATGTTGTACCTCCAATTATTTACTGGAAATCAGATTCCTTCCAGTTATCATATAATATAATTGTGAGATTTTCAAGAGACTTTCCGAGGATTTTGTCGAAGAAGCCACTCAAAAAAGAGACCGGTGAGAAACCATAAGGGTGCATAGTCCAGCCGGATCACCCCTTTATACTGGAGCGGAACGTGAGAATAGTCCCAGGGACAGATATGAAGCTTCTGAAAAAAAGATCCGATTAAAAATTCCACGAAAAAAATCCCGCAGCTGTAAAAAATCCCCCGTACCATAACCGGAAAACCTTTGAGCTTACGGTAAGCCGGCCGGATCAGGGCCGCAAGACCATAAACCGGGAACATCAGAAGAGAGGTTTTGCCCATCATGGTAAAGTTTCCGGTGAAAAGAGAATGAAGACCGGTCCAGAAAATTTCCAGACACCAGCCTGTAAAACCACAAAGAAAAAAATCCTTCTTTTGCATCTTAAAGCTCCTTCTCATCAGCAAAAAACTTCTCTTTTTGGAAACAAAAAAGAGACAGTTTGACTTTTTATATATTTAACGCAGAAAAGCGCCGTTAATAGTCTCCCCTGCCTTGAAAAAAATATACGTGTGGGTTATAATGAACGAAATTATTACTGCGAAAATTAATAAAGCAGTAATAGATTTTCAACACATGCGGAAGGAGAAAACAGACAAATGGATTATAAAGAAAGTCGCGCCTATATCAGAGCCGCAGAACTGAAAAAAGGAATTGTTCTGGGACTGGAAAATATGAGGGAGCTGATGCGGCGGCTTGGAAATCCTCAGGATGAACTGAAGTATGTTCACGTTGCGGGAACCAATGGAAAAGGGTCTGTGATCGCATATCTGTATTCCGCTTTATCAGGTGCAGGTTACCGGGTCGGAAGATATATTTCTCCGGCTGTCTATTCCTACAGAGAGAGGATGGAAGTAAACGGAGAGCCTGTCAGCAGAGAGAAATTTGCAGCATATGTGACAAGGATCGCGGAAGTGATCGATGAGATCGTAAAAGAAGGCAAGCCGCATCCGTCAGTATTTGAAATTGAAACAGCAGCCGCATTTCTTTATTTTCAGGATGAGAAATGCGATCTTGTATTAATGGAAGTTGGTATGGGCGGCGATCTGGATGCCACCAACATTATCCGTACCACAGTTCTTTCCATTCTGGTATCTATCAGTATGGATCATACGGCATTTCTTGGAAATACCCTGGGCGAGATAGCAGAAAAAAAGGCCGGCATCATTAAACCGGACAGCCATATGGTGACGGTAAAACAGCAGCCGGAAGCAGAAACGGTCATACGAAGAGTATGCGAAGAACAGAATGTACCATACGAAGTAGCAGACCGGGACTGTGCAAAAGTACTGGAAGCATCCATAACCGGCCAGACGTTTCTTTATAAAGATGAGAAGTACACGATATCCCTGGCAGGAGCCTACCAGAAAGAAAATGCGGTGGCAGCGCTTCGTGCACTGGAAATTCTGAATGAGCAGGGATACCCCACAACGTTACGTCAGAGACAGGATGGACTGAAACGTACCACCTGGCCGGGAAGATTTGCTCTTCTTGGAACGAAGCCGGATTTTGTGGTTGACGGAGCTCATAACCCTGCGGCGGCAGACATGCTGGCAGCATCCATTGAGCGGTATTTTAAGGGAAAAAGGATCATCTACATCATGGGAATGTTCCGCGACAAAGATTACCGCAAAGTCATCCAGAAAACAGAAAAATATGCAGATACCATCCTCACCATTGCGGCACCGGATAATCCCAGAGCACTGACTCCCCAGGAGCTGGCAGATGCAGTGCGGGAGTTCCATTCCGATGTAAGGGCTTTTGATGATATCGAATCTGCAGTGGCAGAAGCCTATCGTCTGGCAGGAAAAGAGGATGTGATCATTGCTTTTGGTTCCCTGGCATTCCTTGGGGATCTTACAGAAATTATCAGGAAACATAACGGAGGAAATTAATGACTGATTTGGAAAGATACAGAGACGAGATCGATGAGATTGACAGCGAGATCGTACGTCTCTTTGAAAAACGAATGAAGGTGAGTGAGGAAGTCGCTGAATATAAAATAAAAACAGGCAAACAGGTACTGGATCCGGCACGTGAGAGCCAGAAGATCCATACCCTGAAAGAAAAAGCTCACGGAGATTTTAACAGCCTTGGCGTGCAGGAGCTTTTCCGCCAGATCATGGCCATCAGCCGTAAGAGACAGTATCAGCTGCTTACAGAACATGGGATTTACGGAGAGCGTAATTTTACAACTGTAAAGCATGTTCCCCTTGAAAATGCAACCGTTGTATTCCAGGGAGTCGAGGGAGCCTACAGCTATGCAGCCATGCGCCAGTACTTTGGGAAAAACATCGAAAGCTATCACGTAAAAACCTGGCGTACAGCCATGGAGGATGTAACCCACGGAAAAGCAGACTATGCGGTACTTCCCATCGAGAATTCCACCGCAGGTATCGTGGCTGATATCTACGACCTTCTCATGGAATACAAACTTTATATCGTAGGTGAGCAGATCATCCGTGTGGATCATGTGCTTCTTGGAATGCCGGATGCAACGGTGGAAGATATCAGGGAAGTCTGCTCCCATCCACAGGGACTTGCTCAGTGCAAAGCCTTTCTGGAAGAGTACCCGTCCTGGAAAAAGAAAGAAGTGGAAAACACCGCAGGCGCAGCCAAAAAGGTCAGCGAAGTGGGAGATAAAGGTGTGGCAGCCATCGCAAGCCGTGAGGCAGGCGAGGTATTCGGCCTTAAGGTCCTTGCGGAAAACATCTGCCGGGAAAAAGCAAACTCCACACGCTTCATCATTGTAAGCCGGAAGCCGGAGTACGAGGAAAAAGCCGGAAAGATCAGCATCTGTTTTGAGCTGCCTCATGAAAGCGGAACCCTTTACAACATGCTTTCCCACATTATCTACAACGGGCTGAACATGACTAAGATCGAATCCCGTCCCATCCCGGGAAAATCCTGGGAATACCGTTTCTTCGTGGACTTTACAGGAAAACTTGGTGAAAGCGCTGTGGAAAATGCGTTAAGAGGAATTGAGGCGGAGGCGAATGTTCTCCGTGTTCTTGGAAATTATTAAGATACAGAGGAGTTATTTATTATGTTGGCAAGAATTCAGGAATGTATCCTTTACCGTGGATTTTCGGACGGTGAGATACTGAACAATATGGCAGAGCTTATCAATCTTTATGAATCTGATGAAGAAGCTCTGAAGGCAAAAGAAGACCAGTTTTTCAAAAGCATCAACGGGCTGGTGGAACTGGCGGGAATGTATGGATTTTCCGGAAATATCTGGCATACATATCTTACATTTCTTCTGGTAAATCACGAGAATGCCTTCAGCATGGCAAGCGAGATCCGTGGGGCTATCAAAGGCAGCATCAATGACCTGGCAAAGAATGATTTTCAGATATTCAAGGAACTGTATGATTTTGATATCACAGTATTTGACAGAGTGTTTGGAACGGTATGCTGTAAAGTGATCTGTGATTATCAGACACCGGATGAGAACAGTAAGCTCTTTAATACCAGAATCCGTGACCGTATCTGCCAGATGAGCAAAACACTGGCAGCAGCTGCCACAACAGAAGAGTTCATGGATGATATGGTATCTTTTTACAAGGATTTTGGTGTAGGTAAGCTGGGTCTTCACAAAGCATTCCGTATCGGCCATGATGAAAATGGCAAAGTAGAAATCCAGCCGATCACAAGGATCGCACATGTGAAGATCGATGACCTGGTAGGCTACGAGATCGCCAAGAAAAAACTCATCGAAAACACAGAGGCCTTTGTGCAGGGAAGAAAGGCAAACAACTGTCTGCTCTTTGGTGATGCGGGAACCGGTAAATCTTCCAGTATCAAGGGTATCCTGAACCAGTATTATGATCAGGGTCTTCGCATCATTGAGGCCTACAAGCATCAGTTCCAGGATCTCAATGAAGTGATCGCCCAGATCAAAAACCGTAACTATCGTTTTATTATTTATATGGATGATCTTTCCTTTGAGGAATTTGAGATTGAATATAAATATCTGAAAGCAGTGATCGAGGGCGGTCTTGAGAAAAAACCGGACAATGTCCTGATCTATGCAACAAGTAACCGACGTAATCTTGTGCGTGAGCGTGCGGCAGACAAGCTGGAGATCGCAGATGAAGACGATCTGCATTCTTCCGATACCGTACAGGAGAAACTTTCCCTGGTATATCGTTTTGGAGTCCGTATCTATTTTGGCAAACCGGACAAAAAACAGTTCCAGGAGATCGTCCGCACACTGGCAGCCCGTTATGGCGTTACCATGCCGGAGGATGAGCTTCTTCTGAAAGCCAACCAGTGGGAACTTTCTCATGGCGGACTGACCGGACGTGCCGCACAGCAGTTTATTGATTACATTGTGGGAACAGAGGAAGAAAAGAGAAAATAGTCCACCTGTGTATTGGGGGGAAAGGATGATGAACTATGGCGGTGACAACCTTTGCGGCAATTGATATAGGATCCTATGAAGTCAGCATGAAGATTTTTGAAATGTCAAAGCGGACCGGCTTTAGGGAGATCAATGATGTCCGTTACCAGCTGGAACTGGGACGGGGAACTTACGCGGCAGGACGGCTTGAGATGGAGACTGTGGATGAACTCTGCGGGATCCTTGATGATTTTAAACGCATGATGGCTGACTTTGGGGTGGAAAGCTGGCGTGCGTGTGCCACAAGCTCCCTGCGAGAACTGGAGAATCCGGTGATTATTCTGGAACAGATTTTCCAGAGAACCGGGATCCGTGTGGAGATCTTAAGCAATGCGGAGCAGCATTTTCTGGGATATAAATCCATTGCGGCCATTGAATCCGGCTTCAAAAAAGCCATTCAGAAAGGCACGGCAATTCTGGATATCGGAGGTGGAAACCTGCAGATTTCCCTCTTTGACAAAGATGCGCTGGTGCTGACCCAGAGTATCCGAATGGGAAGTCTTCGTATCCGTGAATGGTTAAAAGAACTGGAGAAAACAACTCCACATTATGACCGGCTGGTGGAGGAATTTATCCGCAACGATCTGATGTGTTTCCAGCGGCTCTATCTTAAGGATAAAGAAATTTCCAATCTGATCCTGATGGGAGATTTTCTCACAGATACGATTTTTCAGGACAGATCCGGGGAGAATATGATCACAAAGGAAGAATTCCTGAAGAAATACGAGACCATCGTAAACATGTCAGATTATGATCTTGCGGAATCCATGGAACTGGAACCGGAATATGCTTCCCTGATCGTGCCGAACATGGTTATTATCCGAAATTTCATAGAAATTTTTCAGGCGGAAGCACTGTGGATCCCCGGTGTTTCTCTTCTGGATGGAATTGCCTATGATTATGCAGAAAAAAACAAATATCTGAAAAGCGCCCACAATTTTGAAAATGATATCCTGGTGGCGTCCGCAAATATTGCCAAAAGGTATTCCAGCGGAAAGAATCACATTGCAGGAACCACCGATCTGGCACTGGATATTTTTGACAGTACAAAAAAGATCCATGGCATGGGAAAACGTGAACGTCTTCTTCTGCAGATCGCGGTTCTTCTTCATGACTGCGGAAAATATATCAGTATGAGTGATGTTGCAGAATGTTCCTACCGGATCATCATGGCGACGGAGATCATAGGCCTTTCCACAGAGGAACGGCAGGTGATCGCAAGTGCGGTGCGGTATAATACCAGAGAATTCGGCTGCTACGAAGAGATCAACCGTGAAACTTCCATGAACAGGGAAAATTATCTCCTGACAGCGAAGCTGACAGCCATTCTCCGTCTGGCCAATGCCATGGACAGAAGCCATTACCAGAAGGTAAAAGCTCTCAATGTAACATTGAAGGACAGAATTCTTTATCTGGTAGTGGATTCTGCGAAAGATGTTTCCCTGGAACTGGGTCTTCTGAAAGATAAAAAGGAATTTTTTGAAGAGGTGTTTGGCATCCGGCTTGTAATGAGACGGAAAGGAAGAAGATAACGGAGGAGGTTTTTGTATGAAATTTAAGGAATTTGACAAACCGGAATATTTTGTAAACAGAGAGCTGAGCTGGATCAAATTTGACGACCGCGTACTCAGTGAGGCCAGGGACAAAAATCTGCCTCTGTTTGAGAGACTGAAATTTTTGAGTATTACCTCATCCAATCTGGATGAATTTTATATGGTCCGTGTGGCATCCCTGAAAGACCAGGTTCATGTAGGGTACAAAAAAACGGACATTGCGGGAATGACAGCCAAAGAGCAGCTGAAAGCCATCAGCCAGCAGACCCATGATCTGGTTCACGTACAGTACAGTACATTAAACCGGTCTCTGGTTCCTGCCCTTGAAAAAGCAGGACTTCATGTGATCTTTGAGCATGAGGCATTTTCTGAGAAACAGAAGGAATTTGTAGACCGGTATTTTGAGGATAATGTATATCCGGTTCTGACACCCATGGCAATGGATTCTTCCAGACCATTTCCGCTGATCCGTAACAAGACACTGAACATCGGAGCACTTCTTTCCAGAAAAGATACCAAAAAAGGAAAAGAAGAGATAGATTTTGCCACCGTGCAGGTGCCTTCCGTGCTTCCGAGAGTGGTGATCATCCCTTCCGAAAAAAAAGGTCATACAACCGTAACGCTTCTGGAGCAGATCATTGAGCGGAACATTGACAAACTGTTTTTAAGCTACGATGTGATCTGTGCACATCCGTACCGGATCATGCGTAATGCAGATCTTTCCATCGATGAGGATGAGGCGGAGGATCTTCTGGTGGAGATCCAGAAACAGCTGAAAAAGCGTCAGTGGGGCGAAGTGATCCGTCTGGAAGTGGAAGATAAGATGGACCCGAGGCTTCTGGATATTTTGAAAATGGAATTTCAGGTTCACGGAGATGACATCTTTTTTATCAACGGACCGCTGGATCTGACCATGCTGATGAAGGTTTATGGTATCGATGGATATGATCAGTTCAAGGAGCCGAAGTACAAACCGGCAGCAGTACCGGCATTTCAGAATGATAAGGACATTTTCCAGGTGATCCGGGAAGGGGATGTGTTCCTGCATCATCCATATATGAGTTTTGATCCGGTGGTGAATTTTGTGCGCCAGGCGGCAAAAGATCCGGATGTACTGGCAATCAAGCAGACACTGTATCGTGTCAGCGGCAATTCCCCCATCATTGCAGCGCTGGCTCAGGCAGCAGAAAACGGCAAGCAGGTTTCTGTTCTTGTGGAGCTGAAAGCACGTTTTGACGAGGAAAACAATATCGTCTGGGCCAAAATGCTGGAAAAAGCAGGCTGTCATGTAATTTATGGTCTGGTAGGACTGAAGACACACAGCAAGATCACCCTTGTTGTGCGAAGAGAAGAAAACGGAATCCGCCGATATGTCCATCTGGCAACCGGAAACTATAACGATTCCACAGCCAAACTTTATACAGACTGCGGTATTTTTACCTGTGATGAGCGGTTTGGTGAGGATGCAACGGCTGTCTTTAACATGCTTTCCGGATATTCCGAGCCGAAACGCTGGAACCGTCTGATCGTTGCGCCCATCTGGATGAAAGACCGTTTTGTAAAAATGATCGAGAGAGAAGCACAGCATGCGAAAGACGGAGAAGAGGCCCACATTGTGGCGAAGATGAATTCCCTGTGTGACCCTGCAATCATGGCGGCACTGTATTACGCTTCTTCCTGCGGTGTAAAGATCGATCTTCTGGTTCGTGGTATCTGCTGTCTGAAGGTGGGCATTCCGGGTATCAGTGAAAATATCCATGTGCGTTCCATTGTCGGCAATTTCCTGGAGCACAGCCGGATTTTCTATTTCCATAATGGTGGTTCCGATGAGATCTACATGGGAAGTGCAGACTGGATGCCACGTAATCTTGATCGTCGTGTGGAGATCGTTTTCCCTGTGGAAGATGAGGGAATCAAGGACGAGATCAAACATGTGCTGGATCTGGAATTCCGTGACAATGTAAAAGCGCATATCCTTAAGCCCTCCGGTCTCTATGAGAAACAGGATAAACGGGGAAAAACCCTGATAAACTCCCAGATGGAATTCTGCCTGGAAGCCACCGAGCGGGCCAAAGCCGCAAAAAAAGAGAAGAAAGAAAAGAAGAGAGTCTTCGTACCGGCCGAACCGGCGGAGGATATTGAAAAATGATGTAGGAACAATTCCAACAGAGTCGAAATCTATCCGGGCATAAGCCAGGACCCTACAGAAGAGAAAATAATAAGATACATAAAGAAAAGGACAGCCATATCATATCAATGTATGATACAGCTGTCCTTAAATAATATTCTTAAAAATTATCCATAGTATATCAATGCCGCATGACATTCAGCATGTTCGAAACACATTGCCGTTTTTAATAACACTTCTTACAAGCCCCATACCCCGCAGCTTCCGCCTGCGCGCGCGTCATCTCCGTAGCATTATCCGGGTTCATATTTCCGCAGTTGGGGATTCGGTGATACTTGCTTCCGGTAGCAGAGATCCATACCATATCCCCGACCGGTTCCGGATCAGCCTGCACTTCAGCCTGAGAATCCGAAGCCGCCCCATCGGAAGAATCATAGCCGGATGCACCGGAATTATCATAAGCAGAAGAAGGCTGCGTACCGGTATCCGATTCATTACCTGCAGAATAATCATTACACGGACTCTGGTTCCATTCAATATTATTTCCGTCACTGACCGCGATAACCGTACCCTGCTCATCCGTACGAAACACCTGGATTCCCATATCGGCAAGTTTGTCCATAGTATCCTTATGCGGATGCCCGTAGGAATTACCGGCGCCACAGCTGATCACTGCATATTCCGGAACTGTCTCCTGGAGCAGATCCCAGGTAGTAGCAGTGGCAGAACCATGATGCCCCGGAACGATCACATCGCAGGAAAGATCCAGTCCCAGATTACAGATCGCTTCCTCACCGGCAGACTCCGCATCTCCCGTAAACAGGAAATGATTGCTTCCGTTTTCCAGTCGGATCGCAACAGAATTATCGTTATCATTGCTGCTGATAGACTGGGGAGAAAGAACCGTAAATTTCCCGCTTCCGAAGGCGAAATCCGTTCCTGGTTCCGGATGCTGCACAGTCAGTCCCTGAGAGGCAACACTGTTCTCGAAAGACTGATAGATCTTCGTATCCTGCACATAATCCGCGCCGATCACATTTTTTACGGAAAAACTGTCCAGACATCCTACGAGACCAGCCACATGATCCTCATCATAATGGGAGGAGATCATATAGTCGATGGTAGAAATATTCTGTTTCTGCAGATACGAAACCACGAAACTGGAATGTCCCCGGTCACCGCCGTCATACAGAAGATTCTCTCCCCGCGACTGTACCAGGATCGAAAGTCCCTGTCCCACATCCAGAAAATGGACAGCCATTGTCGTGTCAGCAGAAGCAGCCTCAGCTGTATAAGCAGCAGAGGGAACTCCTGCGGCTGTCAGCAGAACAAGCAGCAGCGAAAGAAAAAACGCCTGCAGTTTTCTGCGAAAAGAAAGTTTGTGATGCATGAGAAGTCACCCCTTATCATAAGTATTTTTTCAGGGAAAATTATAAAACAGAAAATAAAAAAATGCAAAAAAATCCATGTTTTGTATAGATTATTGACAGCTGTATATAATGTACGTATAATAAAAGTACAGAATACTGTACAGAAAAGGAGGGCGTATATGTTAGCGGTAAATTATACGAATTTACGGGAAAATATGAAAAATTATATGGATAAGGTTACAGATGACTATGAAACCATGATCGTTACTCGTAAAAACAACAGAAATGTGGTGATGATGTCGGAAGAATCCTACAACAATCTTATGGAAAATCTTTATCTTATGGAAGATCGCGCAAATTATGACTGGATTATGGAATCAAAGAAACAGTTACAGGAAGGAAAAGCAGGTATTCATAAGTTGAAAGAGGTTGAATGATGAATAAGGTATTCACGCAGAACGGATGGGAAGACTATGCTTACTGGGAGACCGAAGATAAAAAGACACTGAAGAAGATCAATGCGTTGATAGAGGATATATGCAGGAATGGCAATCAGGGGATCGGTAAACCGGAACCCTTGACAGGAAATTTGGCAGGTTTCTGGTCAAGACGTATTAATGATAAGGACCGGCTGATTTATCAGATAGATGATGAAAATGTTTATATACTGGCTTGCAGATATCATTATACGAGATGAATGTGATAGGGAGCATCTGAAGAATGAGGGACTTTTTTATGCTTCCTGTTTTTTTATTATTTTCAGAATAACGAAAAAAGCAGTTAGAATAATTCTAACTGCTTTTTAGAATAGCCAGTACGGGAATCGAACCCGTGTTTCCGCCGTGAGAGGGCGGCGTCTTAGCCCCTTGACCAACTGGCCATATTCATTCGTTTCTGTCGTTTAAGTTATTTCCCTCAACCGACTTCGTTAGTATATAACACTTTTTTTCAAAATGCAAGTATTTTTTTCGATTTTTTAAAAAAAATTTTCGAGGGATTTCAGGGGCAGGATTTTACTTGCAGTTTTAAAGGGGGTTTGATAGAATAGATAGGCTGTGGCGGCTGAAGAAATCAGTCTTTTAACCAAATCAAGTAAGTCCCCTGCTTCAATTGCGAAAAGCAATAAGCAGTGGGTGGGGACTTGCTTGTATCAGGAGGAGTGCAAGCTTCTCCTGATAAACTGCGGAGCAGTTATTTGGTTATGAGCAAGTAGCGAAGCGGATTGCGAATATCCGCTTGATCCAAATCAAATAAGTCCCCGGTGGGGTTATGAATATCCGTTTGACGGACAGACAGATTTCCTGAGCTGCTATACTGTGAAAAGAAAAAAGGAATATTTTACAGAAATCAATATAGTAACTATATAATATAGTAGGAATATAAATGTCTGCTTTACGAAAAAGCAAATTTCTGATATAATACAAACAAATGTTCGAAAAAGAAAAAGAAAGGAATCAGTGGAATGGCAAAAAAAGACACTTATGATGCGGACAGTATCTCTGTCCTGGAAGGCCTCGAGGCCGTACGAAAGCGCCCCGGTATGTACATCGGAAGCGTATCCAGAAAGGGACTGAACCATCTGATATATGAGATCGTAGACAATGCGGTAGACGAGCACCTTGCAGGATATTGCAGCCTGATCCATGTAGTTCTTGAGAAGGACGGTTCCTGTACAGTAGAAGATAACGGACGAGGAATCCCGGTAGATATGCATGCCAAGGGCGTGTCAGCGGAACGACTTGTTTTTACAACTCTTCATGCAGGCGGTAAGTTTGATAATTCCGCATATAAGACAAGCGGTGGACTTCATGGCGTGGGCTCTTCGGTTGTAAATGCATTGTCCACCTATCTGGATATTAAGATCAGCCGTGACGGCTATGTACATCATGACCACTATGAGAGAGGAATCCCTACCATTGAACTGGAAGCAGGACTTCTCCCGAAGCTGGGGAAAACCAGAGGAACCGGAACCTGTGTGAACTTCCTTCCGGACCCGGAGATCTTTGAGAAAACAAGATTCGGGGCAGCCGATGTAAAGAGCCGTCTTCACGAGACTGCTTACCTGAACCCGGAACTTACGATCCATTTTGAGGACCGAAGAGGGGATATGATCGAAGATATCCAGTATCATGAGCCGGAGGGAATCGTGGGATTTATCCGTGATCTCAATAAGAACGCACAACCACTTCATGATCCGGTCTACTTTAAAGGAGAGGCAGACGGAATCCAGGTGGAGATAGCTTTTCAGTTTACCAATGAATTCCGTGAAAATGTTCTCGGATTCTGTAACAATATCTACAATGCAGAGGGCGGAACGCATCTGACCGGTTTTAAGACAACCTTTACAACCGTAATGAACACTTACGCACGTGAGATCGGTGTGCTGAAGGATAAAGATCCCAATTTTACAGGCGCAGATATCCGAAATGGTATGACAGCCGTTGTCTCCATCAAACATCCGGCACCCCGTTTTGAGGGCCAGACCAAGACCAAGCTGGACAACCAGGATGCGTCCAGAGCCACCGGTAAAGTGACAGGGGAACAGCTGGTACTCTTCTTTGACCGAAACCTGGAAACACTGAAGACAGTACTTTCCTGTGCGGAAAAAGCGGCCAAGATCCGTAAGACGGAAGAACGTGCCAAGACCAATCTTCTCACCAAGCAGAAATACTCTTTTGATTCCAACGGCAAGCTGGCCAACTGTGAGAAGAAAGATCCGTCTCTCTGCGAGATCTTTATTGTAGAGGGAGATTCCGCCGGCGGTTCTGCCAAGACTGCCAGAGACCGTAACTATCAGGCTATCCTGCCTATCCGCGGTAAGATCCTCAATGTAGAGAAGGCCACCATCGACAAGGTACTGGCCAATGCGGAGATCAAGACCATGATCAACGCTTTTGGATGCGGCTTTTCCGAAGGATATGGAAACGATTTCGATATTACCAAACTCCGTTACGATAAGATTGTGATCATGGCCGATGCCGATGTGGACGGAGCACATATCTCCACGCTGCTTCTGACATTATTCTACCGTTTTATGCCGGAACTGATCTATGAGGGACATGTATACATTGCCATGCCGCCTCTTTATAAAGTAATGCCCAAGAAGGGACAGGAGGAATATCTTTACGATGACAAGGCCCTGGAGAAATACCGCCGGAGCCATAAACCTGGAAGTTTTACCCTTCAGAGATATAAAGGTCTGGGAGAGATGGACGCCCAGCAGCTGTGGGAGACGACTCTGAATCCGGAAACCAGGATGATGAAACGTGTGGAGATCGAAGATGCCCGCATGGCTTCTGATGTGACAGAAATCCTGATGGGAAGCGATGTTCCGCCACGTAAGGCGTTTATCTATGAGCATGCAACGGATGCAGAGCTGGATATCTGATAACAGCAGGGAGAAATGTCGAAGCCGGAGGGCAGGGCATCCATGAATGGATCGAATGCAGACTGGCACCAACGGATCAAAATTGGGAGAATAAACTATGAATACGAAACAGGACAATATCATCCGCACCGATTATGCGGAGATCATGCAGAAATCATATATCGATTACGCCATGAGCGTTATCATTTCCAGAGCGCTGCCGGATGTACGTGACGGACTGAAGCCGGTACAGCGCCGGACCCTTTACGATATGTATGAGCTGGGCATCCGTTACGACCGCCCGTACCGTAAATGTGCCCGTATCGTAGGAGATACCATGGGTAAATATCATCCTCACGGTGACAGTTCTATTTATGATGCTCTTGTAGTCATGGCGCAGGAATTTAAGAAAGGTCGTACACTGGTTGACGGACATGGAAACTTTGGTTCCATTGAGGGAGACGGAGCCGCAGCCATGCGATACACAGAGGCACGTCTTGAGAAGCTGACCCAGGAGGTTTTTCTGGAAGATCTTGATAAGAACGTTGTGGACTTTATGCCGAACTTCGACGAGACCGAGAAAGAACCGGTAGTGCTTCCGGTAAGAATCCCTAACCTTCTGGTAAACGGAGCCGACGGAATCGCTGTAGGTATGGCCACCAGCATCCCACCTCACAATCTGGGTGAAGTAGTAGATGCAGTGAAGGCATACATGAAGAACAATGATATCAGCACCCGTGGGCTGATGCGTTATCTCAAGGGCCCGGATTTTCCGACAGGTGGTATCGTAGTAAATAAGGACGACCTTGTAAAAATCTACGAATCCGGAACAGGCAAGCTCCGTATCCGCGGACGGGTAGAAATAGAGAAGTTGAAGGGTGGTCGTCAGCAGCTGGTGATCACAGAGATTCCCTACACCATGATCGGCGCCAACATCGGAAAATTCCTCAATGATATCGCAACTCTGGTGGAAACCAAGAAGACTACAGATATCGTGGACATTTCCAACCAGTCATCTAAGGAGGGAATCCGTATCGTTCTGGAACTGAAGCGCGACGCAGACGTGGAGAACCTTACCAATATGCTCTACAAGAAGACCAGACTGGAGGATACTTTCGGTGTCAATATGCTGGCAGTTGCAGACGGAAGACCGGAGACCCTGGGACTGAAGCAGATCATTGCCCATCATGTTGATTTTGTTTTCGAAGTAAATTCCAGAAAGTACACCACCCTTCTTGCCAAGGAACAGGAGAAGCGTGAGATCCAGGAAGGTCTGATCAAGGCTTGCGATGTTATTGATCTGATCATTGAGATCCTCCGCGGCAGCAAGAGCCGTGACCAGGTAAAAAAATGCCTCACAGATGGCATTACAGAAGGGATCAGATTTAAAACCAAGACCTCCGAAAAAGCGGCAAAAACCCTGAAATTCACAGAAAAACAGGCCGCAGCTATCCTGGACATGCGTCTTTACAAGCTGATCGGTCTGGAGATCGATGCTCTGATGAAGGAGCATGAGGAAACCATGAAGAACATTGCTGCTTATGAGGATATCCTGAATAATTATGACTCCATGGCAGCAGTGATCATGGGTGAACTGGATCAGATCAAGAAGGAATACGGCAGTAAGCGTAAGACTTCCATTGAAAACGCAGAGGAAGCTGTTTATGAGGAGAAGAAGATGGAAGAGACCGAAGTCTGCTTCCTGATGGATCGTTTCGGATATATGCGTCTCATTGACAAGAATGCCTACGAGCGTAATAAGGATGCCGCTCATGCAGAGAGCCGCTATGTCTTTACCTGCATGAATACGGATAAGATCTGTATCTTTACAGATACCGGCAAGCTCCACACAGTGAAGGCAGAGGATATCCCGCTGGTACGTTTCCGTGATAAAGGTGTTCCGGCAGATAATCTGGGTAATTATGACAGTACTTCCGAGCAGATCCTTTATGTGGCACCGCTGAGCCAGGTGGCAGCCTCCACAGTGCTCTTTGTTACAGAGAATGGCATGTGTAAGCTGGTAAAAGGAGAAGAGTTCCGTGCTTCCAAACGTACCATTGTTTCCACCAAGCTTGCAGAGGATGACCGCCTTGTATTCGTAGGAGCAGCGGACGAGATGGATCAGGTTGTGTTCCAGTCTGAAAAGGGATACTTTCTCCGTATCATGAAAACCGAGATATCCGTCACCAAGAAAAACGCTATGGGTGTCCGTGGCATGAAGCTTACCGGTGAAGACCGGATCCACCATGCGTATCTTTTGGAAAGCAGGCAGGAGTATGCCATTACCTACCACGACAAACCATACGTACTCAACAAAGTCAAACTCGCCAAGCGAGACACCAAAGGTGTGAAGCCGAGAATCTGATCACCACCCCGCCATCCATCTCACAGCCTACGGTGATCTGGCTGGAACTGACCATTCGTGAGATGCACGCTCATTTCCGGTTTGACGGGCAGATATGAGGGGAAGGCTCTCCTCCCTGAAATACGTAGACAAAGGTCAGCTCTACGAAGCCACCATCCTCAAGTCCCTGAAAGAAGACACCACCCGCCGCACTGTAGTCCTGGTATCCCACAGAGTCTCCACCATGAACGTGGCAGATGTGGTGTATGAGATGGAGAACGGGAGATTATCATAAGAGATAGCACGTTGGATGTACAAAAACCACAAAAACCGGAAATCGCAATTAATACTTGCAATTAACAGACATTGGTGTTACAATGAACGAAACTAAGAACTTGTTGGCATAGGAGTGGGCGAGAGCCCGCTCCTATTTGCTGAGAAGGAATTTGTTCAGAAACAGGCAGAAATAAGAAAGGCAGGTGGGAAGCATGAGCAGACGGGAAGAATATGAACAGAAAGCAGAGGCGATCCTTACACCGATCGTAGAGTCCAAGGGCTTTGAACTGGTAGATGTGGAGTATGTCAAGGAAGCTGGAACCTGGTATCTCAGAGGTTATATCGACAAGCCGGGCGGAATCACAGTCAATGACTGCGAAGACGTAAGCCGTGCATTCAGCGATATCCTGGATGAGCAGGATTTCATCGAAGACAGCTATATTATGGAGATCAGTTCTCCGGGACTTGACCGGCCTCTTAAGAAAGAGAAAGACTTTAAGAGAAGCCTTGGCAAGCTGGTGGAGATCCGTACCTACCGGCCGATCGAGAAACAGAAAGAATTCTGCGGTATTTTAAATGCATATGATAGTAACAGTGTGACAATCGATGAAGACGGCACAGAACGCACTTTTGATAAAAAAGATATCGCCCTGATTCGTCTTGCGATCGAATTCTAAAAGAGAATCGAATCTGTAAAAATTCAGGAGGAAAAAAAGGAAAATGAGCAGAGATTTAAGAGACGCGCTGGACGTTCTCGAAAAAGAGAAAAACATCAGTAAGGATACACTGCTGGAGGCAATTGAGCAGTCACTGATCCAGGCATGTAAGAATCATTTCGGAAAGGCAGATAACGTTCACGTTATGATCGATCCGGAGACCTGTGATTTCAGTGTTTACGCTGACAGAACTGTTGTAGAGCATGTGGAGGACCCGGCCCTTGAGATTTCTCTGGTGGATGCACAGAAAACAAACACCAACGCAGAGATCGGTGATGTTATGAAAGTTGAGATCCAGTCCAAGGAATTCGGACGTATCGCAACCCAGAACGCAAAGAACGTCATTCTTCAGAAGATTCGTGAGGAAGAGCGCAAAGTTCTCTACGATCAGTACTACGGAATCGAAAAAGAAGTAGTAACCGGTATTGTTCAGAGAGTAATGGGCAAAAATGTCAGCATCAACCTCGGTAAGGCAGACGCAGTCCTCACAGAGAACGAGCAGGTAAAAGGCGAGACATTCCAGCCGACTGAGCGAGTAAAGGTTTACATCCTTGAGGTAAAGGATACACCGAAGGGACCACGTATCCTTGTTTCCAGAACACATCCTGGCCTTGTAAAGAGACTTTTCGAGTCCGAGGTTGCAGAGGTAAGAGATGGTACCGTTGAGATCAAGAGCATTGCCCGTGAGGCAGGTTCCCGTACCAAGATCGCCGTATGGAGTAACGATCCGGATGTAGATGCTGTGGGAGCATGTGTCGGTATGAACGGCGCACGTGTAGGTGCGGTTGTCAACGAACTTCACGGTGAGAAGATCGATATCATCAACTGGGATGAGAACCCGGCAATCCTTATCGAGAACGCATTAAGCCCTGCAAAAGTTATCGCAGTTATGGCAGATCCGGATGAGAAGACTGCACTGGTTGTAGTTCCGGATTATCAGCTTTCCCTTGCCATCGGTAAAGAGGGACAGAACGCACGTCTTGCTGCAAGACTTACAGGATTCAAGATCGACATCAAGAGCGAGACACAGGCAAGAGAGTCCGGTGACTTCTACGATGATTACGATGAGGAACACGAAGAAGCAGAGGACGAAATGACAGAAGAGGCTGTTTCCGAAGAAATTCCGGAAACAGAGGAAGATACAGAAGAGACAGAAACAGAAGCTGAAGAAACAGCAGATGGAGATGCCGAAGAATAATGAAAACGAGAACCAAGATTCCCATGCGTCAGTGTACCGGCTGCAGGGAAATGAAAAGCAAAAAGGAAATGATACGAGTTCTCAAAACATCAGAGAATGAGATCATCCTGGACGCTACAGGTAAGAAAAACGGACGCGGCGCATACCTTTGTTTCTCAGAGGAATGCCTGGAAAAGGCCATCAAAAACCACGGCCTGGAGCGTTCCTTGAAAATGGCAGTTCCGGATGAAGTGTATCAGAACCTCAAGAAGGAGTTTGAGTCAATTGAAAAACAGTAAGGTTTTATCACTCATCGGACTTGCGACAAAAGCAGGAAAAACAGTGAGCGGAGAATTTTCCACAGAGAAATCCGTAAAAACAGGAAAAGGTTTCCTGGCACTGGTGGCAGATGATGCCTCCGAAAACACAAAAAAGAAATTTCGGAATATGTGTACCTATTACGAAGTTCCGTTATATTTCCTTTCAGACAAAGAGAGCCTGGGCAGAGCAATGGGCAAAGAATTCCGTGCCAGCCTTGCCGTGCAGGACGAAAATTTTGCAAAGGCGATCATGAAGGAGCTGGAAAAAGAATCCGGCAGATAACCTGCATGATACAGGCGTCTGTAAGGAGGTTTGACGATAATAATGATAAAAGATAAATTCAGCAGATCGGGAAAGGAGCAATATAGACAATTGGATACTCCAAAAACAGAAGAAAAGACAACAACGGTGAACGCAGAGGGTAACAAGTCTGAGGCACCGAAAAAGAAAAAAAATATCATCCGTGTATTCCATGCACAGAATGCCAGCGACGGCGGTAAAGGAAGAAGAAAACCGGCAGCAGGCGAGAAAAAAGGCCCGGCACGTTCCCAGAACGGCGGACAGCGTCCGGCAGGCCAGGGTACAAGAAATAACGAATCCGGCGAGCAGAGAAACTCTCAGGGCGGAGCAAACCGTACTCAGGGCGGAAGACCGCAGGGTAATCGTCCGGAAGGAAGAAGAGACGGCAACCGTGACGGAAGAAGCTTCGAGGGAAGAAGAGACGGTGGAAACCGTTTTGGTGGAAACCGTTCCCAGAATGGTGAGGGACGTCCGGCAAGACAGGGTGAAGGAAACAGAGGACCACGTCAGAATGACGGAAGAGGCGGAAACCGTTTCGGCGGTGGAGCAAACCGTGGCCAGGGCGGTCAGGGCGGACGCTTCGAAGGCAGAGATGGCGGAAACCGTTTCGGCGGCGGAGCAAACCGTGGCCAGGGCGGCCAGGGTGGACGTTCTGAAGGCGGAAGAGGCGGAGATAACCGTTTCGGCGGTCAGAACCGCGGCGGCCAGGGCGGAGCACGTCCGGGACAGAAAAGAAGCAGTTCTTCCGATTCCGTATTTACTCCGGAGCTGACCAAGACATCCAAGGACAGCAAGCGTGAGCGTGACAGAGAGAACAAGAACAAGAAGAAAGATTTCGAGAAAGGCGGCCAGGGCGGACGCAGACCAAATCAGGGTGGACGCAGACCGAATTCCAGAATCCCGAAAGCGCTTCAGAAACCGAATCCACAGCCGAAGCAGGAAGAGAAGAAACCTGAGATCAAGGAGATCACCATTCCTGAGAAGCTTACCATCCGTGAGCTTGCGGACGCTATGAAGATGCAGCCATCTGTGATCGTTAAGAAACTTTTCATGGAAGGTGTCATGGTAACCGTAAACCAGGAGATCGACTTTGACAAGGCAGAGGAGATCGCACTTGGCTTTGATATCATTGCCGAGAAAGAAGAAAAAGTAGACGTGATCGCAGAACTCCTCAAAGAGGATGAAGAGGATGAGGACGATATGGTTCCAAGACCTCCGGTAGTCTGCGTCATGGGTCACGTTGACCATGGTAAAACATCTCTTCTGGATGCCATCCGTAATACAAACGTAACCAGAGGCGAGGCCGGCGGAATCACACAGCACATCGGTGCTTACGTGGTAAACATCAAAGGCCAGAAGATCACATTCCTGGATACACCGGGACATGAGGCGTTCACAGCTATGCGTATGCGTGGTGCCAACGCTACGGATATCGCAGTTCTGGTCGTTGCCGCAGACGATGGCGTCATGCCGCAGACTGTAGAGGCCATCAGCCATGCAAAAGCAGCAGGCGTTGAGATCATCGTTGCCATCAACAAAATCGATAAACCAAGCGCAAATGTAGAGCGTGTAAAACAGGAACTTTCCGAGTATGAACTGATCCCTGAGGACTGGGGCGGAAGCACCATCTTTGTTCCGGTATCCGCACATACAGGAGAGGGAATCGAGAACCTTCTTGAGATGATCCTTCTTACTGCTGAGGTTTCCGAGCTGAAAGCAAACCCGAACCGTGAGGCAAGAGGTCTTGTTATCGAGGCTCAGCTTGATAAAGGTAAAGGACCGGTTGCTACCATCCTTGTTCAGAAGGGTACTCTCCATGTAGGAGATTTCATTGCAGCAGGTGCATGCAACGGTAAAGTCCGTGCAATGATGGATGACAAGGGACGCCGTGTTAAAGAAGCAGGCCCGTCCACTCCGGTTGAGATCCTTGGACTTGGAGATGTTCCAAATGCAGGTGAGATCCTGATGTCCTTCGAGAGCGACAAAGAAGCCAAGAACTTTGCAGGCGCATTCGTTACAGAGAACAAGAGCCGTCTTCTTGAGGAGACCAAGGGCAAACTTTCTCTGGATAACCTGTTTGATCAGATCCAGGCAAGCGACCTTAAAGAGCTTCCGATCATTGTCAAAGCCGATGTACAGGGATCTGTTGAGGCTGTAAAACAGAGCCTTACCAAACTTTCCAACGAGGAAGTTATCGTTAAGGTGATCCATGGAGGTGTAGGTGCCATCAATGAGTCTGATGTCAGCCTTGCCGCAACATCCAATGCCATCATCATCGGATTTAACGTACGTCCGGATACCACAGCAAAACAGCTTGCTGAGCAGGAGGGCGTTGACCTTCGACTTTACAAGGTTATCTACCAGGCAATCGAGGATGTGGAGGCAGCCATGAAAGGTATGCTGGATCCGGTATTCGAGGAGAAAGTTATCGGCCACGCAGAAGTACGTCAGCTGTTCAAGGCATCCGGTGTGGGAACCATCGCAGGAAGCTATGTACTGGATGGTACATTCCAGCGTAACTGCAAGGTTCGTATCACAAGAGGTGAGGACCAGATCTTTGAGGGTGAGCTTGCATCCCTGAAGAGATTTAAAGATGACGTTAAGGAAGTCCGTGCAGGATATGAGTGTGGTCTTGTATTCAACGACTTCAACGATGTTAAAGAAGAAGATAAAGTCGAAGCATATATCATGGTAGAGGTACCAAGATAGGAGTGACTTGTAATGAGAAAAAACAGCATTAAAAATACACGTGTGAATGGTGCAGTTCTTAAAGAACTCAGCACCATCATACACAGCGAAATCAAGGACCCCAGAATTCATCCGATGACTTCTGTGACAGCCGTGGAGGTGGCACCGGATCTTAAAACCTGCAAAGCCTACATCAGTGTACTTGGCGAAAAGCAGGCCAAAGATTCCACCATCCGTGGATTAAAGAACGCAGAGGGTTATATCCGGAGAGAGCTGGCCAGAAGACTGAACCTCCGCAATACGCCGGAGATCCGTTTCGTTCTGGATGAGTCCATCGAATATGGCGTAAATATGTCAAAGAAGATCAATGACGTAATGAGTGGGATGGAAACAGAGGAATAGGTGGAAAAAATGAAAAACATTTCAGAAATACTGGAAAATGTAAAAACCGTAGGCATTGGCGGCCACATCCGTCCGGATGGAGACTGTATCGGTTCCTGTATGGCTCTGTACCTTTATATCCGGGAATATTTTCCGGATATTGAGGCAGATGTCTATCTGGAACAGCCGAAGCCTATATTTGATTACATCGACAGAATGGATGAGGTTAAGACAGAAGCAGAAGAAGAGAAAGAGTATGATCTTTTTATCACCTGTGATGTCAGCGCACTGGATCGCCTTGCTGTTGCCGGAAAGTATTTTGACACAGCAAAAAAGACCGCATGCATTGACCATCATGTAAGCAATAAGGGGTTTGCGGATGTCAATCATGTAAGGGGCGACGTCGGTTCCGCATGTGAGGTTCTTTACGGGCTTCTGGATGCAGATAAGATTGACCGTTCCATTGCGGTTCCAATTTATACGGGAATGGCACATGACACCGGCGTATTCCAGTATTCTTCCACAACACCGGAAACCATGAGGATTGCCGGTGAGCTGATGAAAACAGGATTTGATTTCAGCAGGATCATCGATGAGTCCTTTTACCAGAAAACATATCTTCAGAATCAGGTTATGGGCCGTGTGCTGGCAGAGAGCATTCTGCTTCAGGATGGCAAATGCGTAGTCGGATATCTGAAAAGACGAGAGATGGATTTCTACGGTGTGGAAGGAAAGGATCTGGAGGGAATCGTAAGCCAGCTCCGTCTGACCGCAGGCGTGGAGGTTGCGATCTTTATCTATGAGATGGAGACGCAGCTCTTTAAAGTATCTCTCCGTTCCAACGGAAAGGTGGATGTGAGCAAAATTGCCGTATTCTTCGGAGGCGGCGGACATATGCGTGCAGCCGGCTGCGACATGCAGGGTTCCATGTACGATGTGATCAACAACCTTACCGCTGAGATCGAAAAACAGCTTGCAGAGGAGTAGAAACAGATCATGGACGGAATACTTGTGATCCGAAAGGAAAAAGGTTATACCTCTCATGATGTAGTTGCAAAGCTGCGTGGAATTCTCCACATGAAAAAGATTGGCCATACGGGAACGCTGGATCCGGCAGCAGAGGGAGTGCTCCCTGTTGCTCTTGGAAGAGGAACCCGTCTGGTAGAGCTTCTTACAGAGAAAGAAAAAACATACGAGGCAGTTTTAAGGCTGGGCGTTTCCACAGACACCCAGGACATGACAGGAACCATTCTTTCCGAGAAACCGGTAACGGTTACAGAAGAGGAAGTCCGGGAAACGGTTGCTTCTTTTGTGGGAGAACAAATGCAGGTTCCGCCGATGTATTCCGCTCTGAAAGTGGGCGGAAAGAAGCTTTACGAGCTGGCCAGAGAAGGAAAAACCATAGAGCGCAAACCGCGCCCTGTGGTTTTTTATGAGATAAGGATACTGGATATGGACCTCCCGCTGGTACGTATCAGCGTTACCTGCAGCAAGGGAACTTATATCCGTACACTTTGCAATGATATCGGAGAAAAATTAGGCTGTGGCGGTGCCATGGAAGAGCTTCTTCGGACCCAGTCCGGGAATTTCACACTGGAAGAGAGCATGACACTTTCCCAGGTGGAAGAAGCGGTTGCCAACGGAACCATCGGCGAAAAAATCGTTTCTATTGAAGATGTACTTTCCATGTATCCGGCGCTTATCTGTACACCGGAAGGAGACAGGCTTCTTGGTAATGGAAATCCAGTTCCGGAAGAACTGGTACAGGGCGGCAGCAGGGAAGAAAAAGTCCGGATGTATAAAAGCAGCGGAAACTTCACAGGAATATACGGCTGGGATGAAAGAAAACAGAAATATGTTCCCGTCCGCATGTTCTTTGTATAAATTTTTTACAAAAACTTGCAGGAGCAGATATGGAATACTTGAAGATTGACGGAGAATTTCCGCGCCTGTCAGGGAGTGCGGTAACACTTGGAAAATTTGACGGCATACACCGTGGACACCGGAAACTGGTGGAAAGAATTCTGGAGCAAAAAGAAAAGGGACTTCAGACAGTTCTCTTTTCCCTGGGAATCGGAAGCCAGATGATCTTTACAAAAGAAGAACGATGCAGGATTCTTGAGGATGCAGGTGTGGATGTTCTGATCGAATGCCCGCTGGATGCCAGGATCCGCCACATGAAAGCAGACACTTTTATTAAAGAGATTCTGGTGGGGGATCTTCAGGCAGAACACGTTGCCGTAGGAGAAGATTTCCGGTTTGGATATGAACGCAAGGGAAATCCGGAACTTCTCCGGGAGATGGGAAAGAAGCTTGGCTTTTCGGTGGATGTGATTCCAAAAGAAATGGAAGGAAAACGAAAGATCAGCAGTACCTTTATCCGTGAGGAACTGAAAAGAGGTAATATGGAAAAGGTCAATGATCTTCTGGGCTTTCCGTTTTTTGTGGATGGAGTGATCGAACATGGAAGAGGAATGGGACATAAATTTCTTCTTCCGACAACCAATATTATTCCGGCGAAAGAAAAGCTGATGCCTCCAAACGGGGTCTACGATACAGTGTCCCATTTTAAGGACAGAAGCCTTAAAGGAATCACCAATGTAGGATACAAGCCTACGGTGGGGGAGAAATTCCTGGGTGTTGAGACTTATCTCTTTGATTGTGAGGAAGACCTGTACGGAGAGTCCTGCAGAGTGGAATTTTTTCATTATTCCAGACCGGAGAAACGTTTTTCTTCCATAGAAGCTCTGAAAGAACAGCTTATGAAAGACGCGGAAAAAGGCAAGGCTTATTTTCAAAGCTTCGAAAAGTAAAAATTTCCGGTAAAAACTTTTCAAAAAAACAGTTTACAGGTCAGGAACCGTGTGCTATACTGTTCGAGGTGAAAAAAGCCAGTATTCAGAAGCCGGAGACTCCGACCACTTCTTAATACCCGGCGTTTAATTAAAATTTCAAGGAGGAAACAACAATGATTTCTAAAGAGAAGAAAACAGCGATCATGAAAGAGTATGCAAGAACAGAGGGTGACACAGGTTCACCGGAGGTTCAGGTTGCAGTTCTTACAGCAAGAATCCAGGAGCTCACAGAGCACCTTAAAACACACCACAAAGATCATCATTCCAGAAGAGGTCTTCTGAAAATGGTAGGTCAGAGACGTGGCCTTCTTGCTTATCTTAAGAAAACAGACATCGAAAGATACCGTGCACTGATTGAGAAATTAGGTTTAAGAAAATAATTGCTACGGGAGGGGCGGATGATTCCATCCGCCCCATTTTAACATGTGTGATAAACACAGACGGAATTACCGCAGGAGTGATTTCCGAGACTACTGAAAAGCCCATTTCCGGTCGAGATCTTTTTCAAAGGAAGTGGTCTTTTCAGTTGTTTCGGGCTCCTGTCAGATATTAATATAATAAGAAAAGGAGAACGAATATGTACAAAAGTTATTCCATGGAACTTGCAGGAAGAACACTGACTGTAGATATCGGACGTGTAGCGAAACAGGCCAATGGTGCTGCTCTTATGCACTACGGTGATACTACGGTCCTTGCTACTGCTACCGCATCCAAAGAGCCAAGAGAAGGGATCGATTTCTTCCCGTTAAGCGTTGAGTATGAGGAGAAAATGTACGCAGTAGGAAAGATCCCGGGAGGATTCAACAAGAGAGAGGGTAAGGCAAGCGAACATGCGATCCTTACATCCCGTGTTATCGACCGCCCAATGCGTCCACTGTTCCCGAAGGATTACAGAAATGACGTAACACTGGTAGACATGGTTATGTCTGTTGATCCGGAGTGCAATCCGGAGATCCCGGCTATGCTTGGTTCTTCCATTGCAACCTGTATTTCTGATATCCCATTTGACGGCCCATGTGCAACCACACAGGTTGGCATGATCGACGGCGAGTTCATCATCAACCCGACACTTGCACAGAAGGCAGTTTCTGACCTTCAGCTTACCGTAGCTTCCACAAGAGAGAAAGTTATCATGATCGAGGCCGGAGCCAACGAGATTCCGGAAGACAAGATGATCGAAGCCATCTACAAGGCTCACGAAGTAAACCAGGAGATCATTAAATTCATCGACCAGATCGTAGCTGAGTGCGGAAAAGAGAAACATTCCTACGAGTCCTGTGCAGTACCGCAGGAACTCTTTGATGAGATCAAGAAGATCGTTCCTCCGGAAGAGATGGAGGTTGCCGTATTCTCCGATGACAAACAGACACGTGAGAATAATATCAGCGAGATCACAGACAAGCTGAAAGAAGCTTTTGCAGATAACGAAGAGTGGCTTGCCGTTCTCGGTGAGGCTGTATATCAGTACCAGAAGAAGACTGTCCGCAAGATGATCCTCAAAGATCACAAACGTCCGGACGGCCGTGAGATCAGACAGATCCGTCCGCTGGCTGCGGAGACAGACATCATCCCGAGAGTTCACGGTTCTGCCATGTTCACAAGAGGACAGACTCAGATCTGTACCGTTACCACACTGGCTCCTCTTACAGAGGCACAGCGTCTTGACGGACTGGATGAGTTTGAGACATCCAAGAGATATATGCATCACTACAACTTCCCGTCCTACTCCGTAGGTGAGACAAAACCTTCCAGAGGACCGGGACGCCGTGAGATCGGCCACGGAGCACTTGCTGAGAGAGCACTGGTACCGGTACTTCCTACAGAAGAGGAGTTCCCGTATGCAATCCGTACCGTATCTGAGACATTTGAGTCCAACGGTTCCACATCCCAGGCAAGTATCTGTGCATCTACCATGTCACTGATGGCTGCCGGTGTACCGATCAAGAAACCGGTTGCAGGTATTTCCTGTGGACTTGTTACAGGTGAAACAGACGATGATTACATCGTTCTTACAGATATCCAGGGCCTTGAGGACTTCTTCGGAGATATGGATTTCAAGGTAGCCGGAACACATGACGGAATCACAGCGATCCAGATGGATATCAAGATCCATGGTCTTACAAGACCGATCGTTGAGGAGGCGATCCGCAGGACAAAAGAGGCAAGAGAATATATCCTGACAGAAGTTATGGAGAAATGTATCGACAAGCCTCGTACAAGCGTTGGTGAGTTTGCTCCGAAGATCATTCAGATCCAGATCGACCCGCAGAAGATCGGTGATGTAGTCGGACAGAGAGGAAAGACCATCAACACGATCATCGAGCGTACAGGTGTGAAGATCGACATCACAGATGACGGCGCAGTTTCCATTTGCGGAACAGACCAGAAGGGTATGGATGAAGCAAAACGTATGATCGAGATCATCACTACCGAGTTTGAGGCAGGACAGATCTTTACAGGACGCGTAGTCAGCATCAAAGAGTTTGGCGCATTCCTTGAGTTTGCACCAGGCAAGGAGGGAATGGTACACATTTCCAAGATCTCCAAACAGAGGATCAACCGTGTTGAGGATGTTCTCACACTTGGCGACAAAGTTAAGGTTATCTGCCTTGGCAAGGACAAGATGGGAAGAATCAGCTTCAGCATGAAGGATGTACCGGAAGAAGCATAAATGATGAGATATCACAATATTACCAAGGACGATATGTTAAACGGAGACGGACTTCGTGTAGTACTCTGGGTGGCCGGCTGTTCACACGGCTGCCGGGAGTGCCAGAATCCAATTACCTGGGATCCAAACGGAGGTCTCCCATTTACGGACAGCGAGCGAGCTGAGATATTTGCAGAGCTGGACAAGGATTATATCAGCGGGATCACATTCTCAGGAGGAGATCCCCTGCATCCTTCCAATATCGCTGAGGTAACAGCTCTTGCAAGAGAGATCAGAGAGAAGTATCCGGATAAGACCATCTGGCTGTATACGGGTTCTCTCTGGGAAGAAATCCAGCAGTACGAGATCATCCATTATCTGGATGTATGCGTGGACGGGGAATTTCAGGTGGACAAGAAAGAGGTTCGTCTGAAATGGAAAGGCTCCTCAAATCAGAGGGTGATCGATGTACAGGCGTCACTTCGTGAGAACCGTGTGGTTCTGTACACGGAGTGATCAGAGGTTTTTTTGAAATTACCTATTGGGAGTGGAACGAAAAATGAAAAGAATTGCGAAATTTCACAAGGTAAGTTTTGAACAGTTTGCAAAGGACTGGAAGGATACCTTTGAACAGTATTCAGAAGAGGAGATCCGGAATATCTATGACAGTCTGAAGCTTCCGAAGAGAGCTACGACCGGAAGTGCAGGATATGATTTTTATGCACCTGTGGATGTGACCATGAAGCCAGGTGAGATCGTAAAGATCCCGACCGGTATCCGTGTAGAGATGGAAGAGGGCTGGGTCCTGAAATGTTATCCGAGAAGCGGATTGGGATTTAAATTCCGGCTGCAGCTCAATAACACAGTGGGAATCATTGACAGCGATTATTTCTTTTCCGACAACGAAGGTCATATCTTTGCCAAGCTGACTAACGATACAAGAGAAGATAAAACGATCCAGATCCCGGCAGGAACCGGTTTTATGCAGGGGATCTTTGTGGAATACGGAATCACCGTGGATGACGATGCAGATGCAGTAAGAAACGGCGGCTTCGGAAGTACCACAAAATAAAACAAAAGCCCGGAAGGCGGAGGTGTGAAGACCACATACATCCGATTTTCCGGGCTTGTTTTGTGTAGTTACTGCTTTCCGATAAATGTACTGTTTAGCTGAGAGGTGCGTCTGCCTCCTCGTCTGCACGTGCTTTTTCCACGACTGCGTTAAAGGCATTTGCGGCAGCGTCGTACTCTTCATCATCTTCAATGTTTGCCAGCATCGGATCGCCGTCTGCTGTGCGGGAGAAGCTGTAGAGATAAACCTCACCGGTCTCATTCTGGCCGTTCTCATCCAGTGGGAGAAGTGCGATATATTCTTTGTTCTCTACAGGGAAAATAGTAAGGATGGCACATTCTACCTCAGTATCATCATCCATAGTCAGGGTGATGGTATGATGTGCTTCATCTACCTTGCTTTCGCAGTTAGCTGTGCAGGAAGCGCAGTCGCTTGGTGCACATCCGCTTTTGTTAAATTCATCATTCATAAAAAAATCCTCCGTTCTGCTGCTGCCTGTAAATAAGAGGGCAGCTCTGCATGATATAGAGAACATTTTAACAGATATGACGTAGAACAGCAACAAAATATTTGAGAGCCTGAGAAAACTTTCAAAATATTTTTTGCTTAATCCGACAATGTGAGATATAATAAAAATATGACGAAAAAATGAGGAGAAAATATAAAAATATGAAATTTATTTCCTGGAATGTAAATGGGATCCGGGCCTGTATCACCAAGGGCTTTGAGGAACGCTTTCATGAGCTGGATGCAGATATTTTCTGTCTGCAGGAGACGAAATGCCAGCAGGGACAGGTGAAACTGGAACTTCCCGGATATCATCAGTACTGGAACTACGCAAACCGCAGAGGCTATTCAGGTACAGCCATTTTTACGAAGAGGGAGCCATTATCTGCGGCTTACGGGATCGGGATAGAGGAGCATGATAAAGAAGGACGTGTCATCACGCTGGAATTCGATGAGTATTATTTTGTGACTGTATATACTCCCAACTCCCAGAGTGAGCTCCGCCGTCTGGAATATCGTATGAAATGGGAAGAGGATTTCCTGGCTTATCTCCTGAAACTGCAGGAGAAGAAACCGGTGATCTGCTGTGGCGACCTTAATGTGGCACATCAGGAGATCGATCTCAAGAACCCGAAGACCAACCGCAAAAATGCAGGCTTTACGGATGAAGAGAGAGCCTGCTTTACCAGAGCCCTTGAGAGTGGCTTTATTGATACATTCCGCTATTTTTATCCGGATAAAGAGGGCGTTTACTCCTGGTGGTCCTACCGTTTCCGTGCACGAGAGAAGAACGCCGGCTGGCGTATCGACTATTTCCTTGTTTCCCCTTCCCTGAAAGAAAAGCTTCAGGATGCGAAGATCCACGGAGAGATCATGGGATCCGATCATTGCCCGGTTGAGCTGGATATTGATCTGTGACGGATCCGGCGAAAAGGATTTCTATGGATTTGAATAATAAAAAGAGAAAAGGAGGAGTTGCCTTGGCAAGCCGCAGATTAGGTCGAGTGGAGAAAGGTCAGCCGCTGATACTTGGAGCCAACAAAATGGAGGGCGGTTATAATTTTGCAGTGGAGGCATCGGAGGATTCTGAAGTATCCCTGCTTTTATATAAAAAAAGAGGAGCTGCCGCACCGGTGGAGATCGTTTTTCCAAAGGATTTCCATACAGGACGTGTGTGGGCGCTGAAGCTGTGCAGTGCTTCTCTGAAGGAGTTTGAATATAATTATAAAATAGACGGTGAGATCGTGCAGGATCCGTATGCATACGGACTTCACGGGAGAGAGCATTTCGGAGTACCTTACGATCCGGAAAAGGAGGTCCGCTGTCGCTTCCTTAATGAGAATGTTTCCGGCTGGGAAAATGAAACTGCACCGGCAGTAGAATATGAAAATATGATCCTGTACAAGCTTCATGTCCGTGGTTATACGAAGCTTGCCAGAAAGATGGTTTCCCATAAGGGGACTTTTCTTGGCCTGACAGAGATGATCCCTTACTGGAAAGAACTTGGGATCAATGCCATTGAACTGATGCCTGCCTATGAATTCTGTGAGGTTCCGATCAGTAAACCGAAGGAAGGCAGTGAACACATCAAGACCCGCCGAAAGGAAAATATAGTGAATTACTGGGGCTATGCTTCCGGCTTTTATTTCAGCCCGAAGAGTGCTTACTGCAGTACCAGAGAACCGGAGCAGGAATTCCGGTATCTGATCCGGGAGCTGCACAAGAACGGTATTGCCTGTATCATGGAATTCTATTTTCCGGAGGAAACAGACAGCCTGATGGCTCTTCGAGCCCTGCAGTTCTGGAGAGATTTTTACCATGTAGATGGATTTCATGTGCTGGGAGAGGGCTTTAACCGGGAGATGCTTCTTCGGGACGGAATCCTTTCCGGAGCAAAACTGATCTTCCAGGGCTTTGATTTTGATCATTTTTACAGAGGAAAGCTTCCGGTCAGACGCTGCGGAGCGGAGAGCAATATGAATTTTCTCCAGGATATGCGCCGTTTCCTGAAAAGCGATGAAGGTATGGTGGAGGCTGCAGCATGGCATATCCGTCATAACAGCGAGAATCATGGAGTGATCAATTACATGGTCTGCCAGGACGGATTTACCATGAATGACCTGGTGAGCTACAATTATAAACATAACGAGGCCAATGGCGAGGGCAATCAGGACGGAAGCAGCTATAATTATTCCTGGAACTGTGGTGTGGAAGGCCCTACCCGTAAGGTTTCCGTCCGTCAGATGAGGGAACGCCAGATCAAAAATGCCTTTCTGATGATGCTGCTGAGTCAGGGTGTTCCCATGATCTATCACGGTGATGAATTCGGCAATTCCCAGAGCGGAAACAATAATGCCTACTGTCAGGATAATGCTACCGGCTGGACAGACTGGAAGGGCCTTTCCAGAAACCAGGGACTGAGGGAATTTGTAAAGGATGCCATTGCTTTTCGTAAGGCCCATCCCGTTCTTCATATGCCGGTGGAACTGAAAGGGGTAGATTATCTGACCAAGGGGTTCCCGGATGTGTCTCTTCACGGGGAACGTGCCTGGTATCTGAGCTATGAGAATACCAGCAGGCTTCTTGGTATGATGTACTACGGAGCCTATGCAAGGGAAAAAGAGGATCTGGAGGCTGCAGAGGATGATTTTATTTACATCGGCTATAATTTCCACTGGGAAAACCGGAGCCTTGCTCTGCCCAATCTCCCGGAAGGCATGTGCTGGAAAAAAATCGCAGATACCTCTCTTTACGGAACAGGATTCTGTCTGGAGGAGGAAGAAGAATATAAAAAATCAATCGAAATAGGACCCCGCGCCATTGTGGTATTGCTGGGCAGACAGGAGGCGGAGAAAGATGCGATCATGGCACCCGTGGCTGCACTTCAGGACCATCACGAGGCATAAGCTTCTGGTGATGAAATATTGTTTTCGTATCGGGTTATATAAGCAGGGGTTGCTTCATGACCTGTCCAAATATTCCCCGACGGAATTTCTGGTAGGCTGTAAATATTATCAGGGGACAAGAAGCCCCAACAACGCAGAACGTGAGGCAACCGGCGTATCCATGTCCTGGCTGCACCATAAGGGAAGAAACAGACACCATTTTGAACATTGGGTAGACTATTCCCTTGACGGTGAGCATGTGATCATGGGAGCCAGAATGCCCAGAAAATATGTGGCGGAAATGGTCATGGATCGGATCAGTGCATCCAGAAACTATCTGGGAGAGGAATATACCTATCATGAACCATTGCAGTATTTTCTGAAAAGCAAGGAGAAGCTGTGGTTTATCCATCCACAGACAAAGAAAGAGCTGGAGGGACTTCTCCGGATCCTGGATAAATACGGAGAGGATAAGACCCTGTGGTATATCCGCAATGTATATCTATGTGATAACCGCGGAAAAAAAGTGAAAAGCCCTGGGAAAAAGCTTCGAAATCACAGATAGGGGTGTATTTTTGGCAGGTTGTCTGATATAATATTCAGATATCAGGAGGAAGAATGAATGGATACACCAACAATTGCGAAATACTATAGAGAGAAAGATCCCATGGAGCGCCTGAAGCTTCTGGAGCAGTCCATTGCAGCAGGAGAAGAACCGGAAGAAAACAGGATCCGCAAGGAACTCTGGGAGATCCGTTACAGCGATAAAGCTGAGACTGGTGATACCAGGGCAGACGGTTATCTCGGTCTCTGGATGACCATGGAGTTTAACCGGAATTCCGCTTCCAGATTCTTTGGCACAAGAAGTGCGAAGAAAGAGATAGGCAAGTATCTTAAGAAGCTGAAATTTCAGGAGTTCCAGGAAAAGGGCGGTCTTTATGAGGAGCTTCTTTACCGGGAATGCTGTCATCTGGTTCTGGTCTACATGGATCTCTGTCAGACAGATAAATCCTATAACACAATGATTTTCGGCCTGATCCACATCAAGGAGGACAGTGCGAAGGCCAAGGTCCAGAGAGACATCAGGGAAACAGCTGTGGAGCTTCCGGCTAATCTTGGAATGGAAGCTGAGCTTGGAATCATCACAAGAGCTGCCAGAGAGATCTACAGGCAGTATTATCCCAACGAAGGAAACATTTAGGAGGCCGGAGCGCTTCCGTTTCAGGCTGTCTGACTACTCAGGCAGCCTTTTGTTGCCATGCATCCGATAAAATATTCTGAGATTTTTTTGAACGAAGATCCATGTCGGGTGTGAAGAGAAACATTCAGGAGGTTACTAATTTATGAATCCCAATCATCTGAACGCATATGAAGTCCTGAAGGAAGAAGATCTTCAGGATATTCATTCCAAAGGATGGCTTCTCAAACACAAAAAAACAGGAGCCAGAGTCATGCTCATCGAGAACAGCGATGAGAATAAAGTTTTTAACATTGCATTCCGTACACCGCCAAAGAACAGCACCGGTGTTGCCCACATCCTGGAACACAGCGTACTGTGCGGCTCCAGGGAATTTCCGCTTAAGGATCCTTTTGTGGAGCTGGTAAAAGGTTCTCTTAATACCTTCCTTAATGCCATGACCTATCCGGATAAGACCTGCTACCCGGTAGCAAGCTGTAATGACCGGGATTTCCAGAATCTGATGCATGTGTATCTGGATGCGGTGTTCTACCCGAACATTTACAAAAAAGAGGAGATTTTCCGCCAGGAGGGCTGGAACTATCATCTGGAACAGAAAGAAGGACCGCTGAAGTACAATGGTGTTGTTTACAACGAAATGAAAGGTGCTTTTTCCTCACCGGACGATGTTCTGGAGCGTGAGATCATGAATTCCCTGTTCCCGGATACCACCTATGGCTGTGAGTCCGGCGGAGATCCTGTAAATATCCCGGATCTCAGTTACGAGGAATTCCTGGATTTCCACAGACAGTACTATCATCCGTCCAACAGCTTTATCTATCTCTATGGAAACATGGATATGGAGGAGAAACTGGAGTTTATTGACAGCCATTATCTGTCTGCCTTTGATTCCCTTGCCATTGATTCCCAGATCCGGGATCAGGAAGCTTTTGCCCAGGTAAAAGATATCCAGAAAAATTATCCGGTGTCAGAGGACGAAGGAGAAGAGGATAACACTTATCTTTCCTACAATATGGTTGTGGGTGAAGCAGCAGATATCAACTTAAGTCTTGCTTTCGAAGTCCTGGATTACGCACTTTTAAGCGCACCGGGTGCACCGCTGAAACAGGCACTTCTGGATGCAAAGATCGGCAAGGATATCTATGGCTCCTTTGAGGATGGAATCAAACAGACCTATTTCTCCATCGTGGCAAAGGGAGCCAACTTAAGCCAGAAAGAGGAATTTGTCAAAGTGATCCGTGACACCCTCACAAAGATCATGGAGGAAGGTATCGACAAGAAGGCAGTAACAGCCGGAATCAACTACTACGAATTCCGTTTCCGTGAGGCAGATTTCTCTTCCTATCCGAAGGGACTGATGTATGGCCTGGATATTTTAAGCAGCTGGCTTTATGACGATACAAAGCCGTTCTGTGAAGTACAGCTTCTTGAGGGATTTGAGTTCCTCAAAAAAGCTCTGGAAGAGGGATATTTTGAGGATCTGATCCGTAAATATCTTCTGGATAATACCCATGGCGCGATCCTTTCCCTGGTACCGGAGAAAGGCCTTGCTGCTAAGAGAGACAAAGAACTGGAAGAAAAACTGGAGAATTACAGAAAGAGCCTTTCTGATGAAGAGCTTACCCGGATGGTAGAGAATACAAAAGCCCTGGAAGCTTATCAGGAATCCGAGGAAGATCCGGAAGCACTGACCTGTATCCCGATGCTTTCCAGAGAAGATATCAAAAAAGAGATCACAGGACTGACAAATGAGGAACATTACGTAGATGACAGCCTGTTTCTGTATCATGATGTATGCACCAATGGAATCGGTTATGCAGATCTTCTTTTTGAGATCCATGACTTTGATGTAAATACTGTCCATTATCTGGGACTTTTAAAATCTGTGCTTGGAGCAGTGGATACAGAAAACTACAGTTATGGTGAACTGTTCAATGAGGTGAATGCAAGAACCGGCGGCATTTCCTATGGAATCGAAGTTTTTGATGATGCGCAGGATACCGATGCGTTCCGTGCCATGTTTGCTGTAAGAGGCAAAGCTTTGTATCCGGAGATGGATTTCATGTTCTCCATGATCCGTGAAGTTCTTACAACTTCCAAACTTACAGACACCAAACGTCTCTATGAGATCATTGCCAGAGTGAAATCCAGAGCCCAGGCCAGCCTTGCAAGTGCAGGCCATTCCACCGCCGTTCTCCGCGGTGCTTCCTATGCATCCCCGATGGCTGCCTTCCAGGATGAGATGGCAGGGATCGGATATTATCAGTTTATCGAAAAACTGGAAAAAGATTTTGATAGCTGCAAGGACGAGATCGTAAAAAATCTCCGCAAAGTGATGGAGGAGGTTCTTCGTCCGGAGAATTTCTGTGTAAGCTACACCGGAGAGAGAGAGTCCCTGGATACAGTGAAAACACAGGCTGCCGAAATTAAGAAAGTCCTGTTTAATGGACAGAAACCGGAGCCCGTGAAACAGGCCCCGTGCGTAAAGAAAAACGAAGCCTTCAAGACATCTGGTCAGGTACAGTATGTGGCACAGAACGGAAACTTCCGCAAAAAAGGCCTGGAGTATACCGGTGCACTGGAGATCCTGAAAGTGATCTTAAGCTACGATTATCTCTGGATCAACCTTCGTGTAAAGGGTGGAGCGTATGGTTGCATGAGCGGCTTTAAGAGAAACGGAGAGAGCTTCCTGGTATCCTACCGTGATCCCCATCTAAAGAGAACCCTGGAAGTATACCAGGGAGTGCCGGATTATATCCGTGCCTTTGAGGCAGACGAGCGTGAGATGACAAAATATATCATCGGAACGATCAGCAACAAGGATGTGCCGAGAACTCCGCAGATGCAGGGAAGTATCTCAAAAACCGCATATTTCTCCAATGTTACAGAGGATATGCTCCAGAAGGAAAGAAATCAGATCCTCGGAGCGCAGAAGGAGGATATCCAGAAATTGGCAGCTCTTGTAGAAGCAGTACTTTCCGATGATCAGATCTGCGTAGTAGGAAGTGAGACTGCAATAGAGAAGGCGGAAGATGTATTCATGGAAGTGAAGCCACTGATCGGCTGATGAGAAACAAAGCCTGCTGTCCGTTAAATGGGATAGCAGGCTGTGAAAGGATTATGAGAGGATAAAGAATGGATAATAATTTTAGATCAGGCTTTGTTGCGATCATCGGAAGACCGAATGTTGGAAAATCCACGCTGATGAACCATCTTATCGGACAGAAGATCGCCATCACATCAAACAAGCCACAGACAACCAGAAACAAGATACAGACCGTATATACCTGTGATGAGGGACAGATCGTATTTTTGGACACACCAGGTATCCACAAGGCAAAAAACAAGCTTGGAGAATACATGGTACAGGTTGCGGAGAGAACCCTGAAGGAAGTAGATGCCATTATGTGGCTGGTGGAGCCGTCCACATTCGTAGGTGCGGGAGAGCGCCACATTGCCGAGCAGCTACAGAAGGTTGGAGTTCCTGTGATTCTCATCATCAACAAGATCGATACGGTAAAAAAAGAAGAGCTTCTTCCTGCAATCGATACCTACCGTAAGATCTGTGATTTTGCAGAGATCATTCCCTGCTCTGCCCTCCGCGGAAAAAACACACAGGATATCATTCCAAGTATTTTCAAATATCTTCCGTACGGACCGATGTTCTATGATGAGGATACAGTTACCGACCAGCCTCAGCGCCAGATCGCCGCAGAGATCATCCGTGAGAAGGCTCTGCATGCACTGGATGAGGAGATCCCTCACGGAATCGCCGTTGCCATCGACCGGATGAAGAAACGTCCGGGAAGAAGCAACATCATAGATATTGATGCGACCATCATCTGCGAGCGTAATTCCCACAAAGGCATCATCATCGGAAAACAGGGTGCCATGCTGAAAAAGATCGGAAGCAATGCCCGCTATGAGCTGGAGCGTATGCTGGAAGCAAAGGTAAACCTAAAGCTCTGGGTCAAGGTGACTAAGAACTGGAGAGACAGTGATTTCCTGATCAAGAACTTTGGATATGATAAGAAAGAAATCTGAAAATGAGTGATCTGATTACCGTACAGGGAGTGGTGCTTTCTGCCATGCCGGTAGGCGACTATGACAAGCGGATCGTCCTTCTCACAAGAGAGAGGGGAAAGATTTCCGCCTTTGCCAAGGGAGCAAGGCGGCAGAACAGTCCGTTTATGGCAGCAGCCAATCCGTTTGTATTCGGAAGTTTTACCCTTTATGAGGGAAGGACAAGTTATAATCTCAACCAGGTCAGCGTACAGCATCATTTTGTGGAACTGGCCACCCAGCAGCCGGGAGTTTACTACGGATATTATTTCCTAGAACTGGCGGATTATTTTGGTAAAGAGGGAACAGACGAGAAGGAGATGATGAATCTTCTCTATGTGACCATCAAAGCCATTTTGAATCCCCATATTGAAGACCGGCTGGTGCGCTGTATCTATGAACTGCGGACCATGGTGATCCAGGGCGTGATGCCGCAGCTGTTTCAGTGTGCAGGCTGCGGGAGAGAGCTTACGGAAGAAGAAAATGGAGAGCTTTTTTTCTCCCAGGATGAGCACGGGATCCTGTGTGCGGACTGCAGCAGGATGGCCATGGACCGGAAACGGATCTCAGAGGCAGCCCTGTATGCCATGCGCTACATAGCCGTGTCCCCCCTGGCAAAGCTGTATACGTTTACAGTGCGGGATGATGTGCTGCGGGAACTGGAACGCCACATTTACCGGTATACGGAGCTGAATACAGACAAGCGGTTTAAAAGTCTGGAGATCCTGGAATTAATGAGATAGATCACTGCCGGCTGCGGAATAACCGTAACGATTTATTTTTCAAAAGCAGGACAGGAAGCAATGCAAATGGAAATATCCTTGAAAAATCATGAGGATACTAGTATAATAAGACCAAAAATGTAAAAAAGCAGCTTTTTCCGGAGCTTTCCGGACGCATTTGGCGGAACAGCTGCAAGTCAAGAGGAGAGAAATCATGGAAAAGACAATGGAAAAGATCGTAGCTCTTGCAAAAGCCAGAGGATTTGTTTACCCGGGTTCCGAGATCTACGGCGGCCTGGCAAACACATGGGATTATGGAAATCTCGGTGTAGAGCTTAAAAATAACGTAAAACGTGCATGGTGGCAGAAATTCATTCAGGAGTCTCCGTACAATGTAGGTGTTGACTGTGCAATCCTTATGAACCCGCAGACATGGATCGCTTCCGGACATCTTGGCGGATTTTCTGATCCTCTTATGGACTGTAAAGAGTGCCACGAGCGTTTCCGTGCAGATAAGCTCATTGAGGACTTTTGTGCAGAGCATGACATTGCCATTGAGGGAAGCGTAGATGCATGGTCCCAGGAGAAGATGATGGACTTCATCAAAGAACACGAGGTAGGATGTCCGAGCTGTGGTAAACACAACTTCACAGATATCCGTCAGTTCAACCTGATGTTCAAGACATTCCAGGGTGTTACCGAAGATGCCAAGAATACTGTATATTTAAGACCGGAGACTGCACAGGGTATTTTCGTAAACTTCAAGAACGTACAGAGAACATCCCGTAAAAAGATCCCGTTTGGTATCGGCCAGATCGGTAAATCCTTCCGTAACGAGATCACACCGGGTAACTTCACATTCCGTACCCGTGAGTTCGAGCAGATGGAGCTTGAGTTCTTCTGCGAGCCGGATACAGATCTTGAGTGGTTTGCATACTGGAAGAAGTTCTGCCTTGACTGGCTGAGTGCTCTCGGACTTAAGGATGATGAGGTTCGTTACCGTGACCATGATAAGGAAGAGCTGAGCTTCTACAGCAAGGCTACCACAGATGTGGAATTCCTTTTCCCATTCGGATGGGGTGAGCTCTGGGGAATCGCTGACAGAACAGATTATGACCTGACACAGCATCAGAATGTATCCGGCCAGGATCTCACATACTTTGATGATGAGAAGAAACAGAAATATATCCCATACGTTATCGAGCCATCACTTGGAGCAGACCGTATGGTACTTGCTTTCCTCTGCAGCGCTTACGATGAGGAAGTTCTGGATGAAGAGAAGAACGATGTCCGTACAGTCCTTCATTTCCATCCGGTGCTTGCACCGGTTAAGATCGGTGTGCTTCCGCTTTCCAAGAAGCTTAACGAGGGTGCTGAGAAGATCTACCAGCAGCTTTCCAAGAAGTACAACTGTGAGTACGATGACCGTGGAAATATCGGTAAACGTTACCGCAGACAGGATGAGATCGGTACTCCGTTCTGTATCACTTATGACTTCGAATCTGAGAATGACGGTGCAGTTACAGTCCGTGACCGTGACACTATGGAGCAGGTACGTGTGAAGATCGATGAGCTTGATGCATACTTTGCTGATAAATTTACATTTTAAGTAAATACATTTTTTAATAAAAAACCTCCGGCTATTTTCTGGCCGGAGGCTTTTTTTCAATAAGTCTGTTTTTCATTCGCCAGTTTCTTGGCGACATTCCGTATACATTTTTGAAAGCCCGGGAAAAATGCAGCTGATTGGGATATCCGACTGCATTTCCGATATCTGCGATAGACAGGGCTGTGATCTTAAGAAGTTCTGCAGCTTTGGTCATGCGATAGCTGATCAGGAATTCCTGGGGAGAACGTCCGATGGTGTCGTGGAAGATCTTACCGAAGTAGCTTCGGTTCAGGCCGCAGCAGACTGCGATATCCTCAATGGAAATATCATTCTGGAAATTCTGTTCAATAAAAGAGAGCGCCTCCTTGATATAAAAATCACGGATACTTCCATCCTGTTTCATGCGGACAGTTTCAGTAGAGCGCATAAAGTAATCCAGAAAAAGCCAGGTATGTCCGATAAGATGAAAGGGTGATTCCTGGGAATTATGGCTGATATAAAGCATTTCCTCCATCATTTTCTGGCGGAGATCTGCAGAGTGGCTGTGATAGACCGGATGGTCCGGACTTAAACCTGCAGTTTCCACGATCTCTTTTGCCCGGAGCCCGTCAAATTCCACCCAGGTGTACTCCCATGGAAAGTAGGTATCTGCAATGTAGGTGTTGATCTGACCGGGAAAAAGCATGAAACCCTGGCCGCTTTTTACCTGATAGGTGATGGTCTCTCCTGCGGAATTGTCTGCCATCAGAGTTCCTGTACCGGAGATCACATAATGAAAAATATAATGGTTTCGTGCTGCCGGGCCGAATGAATGTGCCGGAGCGCAGTGCTCCCAGCCATATTGGTATAGTCCGATATCAACAAAGTTTTCATTTGGAAAAACGGAGAAGAGAAGGTCATTCATATTTTTATCCTTTAGGCGTATGATTTTGTCTGGTTTCAGTAACATTATATATTAAAACATCAGGGAACATCAATATATGTATAAAAATGCAATTACAAAAACAGCCTGTAAAATATACAAAAAAGAGAAAAATAATCGAGAAAACTTTGTGAGAAAATTAAGTTTCGCGAGAAACCTATTGATTTTCGATGAATCAGGAATATACTAATTTTAGATAAAAGTAGTGATATAGGTATAGAATATATCAAAATGCTAGATGACTTTAATGAAGACAGAGAAAAATTGCATTTTGATATAAAACAAGAAAAACGCTGCTATTTATGCAAGCATAAAGCTATGTTAAAATAGCTTTCAGAAAAAAGAAACCAGAGAATAAGTATTGGAGAACCCGAAATAACCATTTTAGCTAAAACGGGTGATATCCGACTTATCAAATAAAGGGAAAAGGAAGGAGAATAACAAGATGCGCAACAGAAGTAAATGGATCCTCTGTATGGGACTTGCCTTTACCACGGCAGCTTCCGTTACATTGAGCGGATGCGGCACAGGTAAAAAGGACAGCGGAAAGACAGAGATCGAACTTGTGCAGTATAAACCGGAAGCGGTTAAGGCATTTGAAAAACTGGAAGAAAAATTCAATGCCACTCATGATGATATCCATCTTACCATCGAATCACCAAACGATGCTATGACTGTATTGAAGACAAGATTTATCCGTGAGGATAATCCGGATATCATTGGAATCGGAGGCGATGTTAACTTTTCCAATTTTATTGATTCTGATATGCTGATGGATATTTCCGATTATCAGGGACTGGATTCGATCAAAGATGCATATAAAGAAATTGATAAAGCGCTGGAATTCGTTCCGGAAGACGGAGTCTATGCGGTTCCTTACGTGGCCAATGCCGCCGGAATCCTTTACAATCGTGAGCTTTTCAAGGAGCATGGCTGGCAGATCCCGACTACATGGGATGAATTTATGAGCCTTTGCCAGGAAATTCAGGATGCAGGTATCCAGCCGCTTTATTTCGGATTTAAAGATACCTGGACCTGTCTTGCACCGTGGAATTCCATTGCGGTAGACCTTGCACCATCTGATGTATGCCGTCAGGTAAACCAGGGAAACACTACTTTTGAAAAAGAGTATCAGGAAGTAGCAGACCGTATGCTGGAGCTTATCCAGTATGGACCGGATGATCCCTTTGCCTATGATTACAATGGTGCCTGCACCGCTTTTGCAAAAGGGGAAGCTGCCATGTATCCCATCGGAAGCTATGCGATCCCGCAGATCCAGAGTGTAAATCCGGATATGGATATTGATTCCTTTGTGACACCTGCAAGCAATGATCCGTCAGAAAACAAACTGAATTCCGGAGTTGACCTTCAGTTCTGTGTGATGGATGACTGTGAGAATAAGGAAGCTGCATATGAAGTGCTGGATTTCCTTCTTGAGGATGAGAATATACAGACATATCTGGATGACCAGAAGGCAGTTCCCTGTAAAGAGGGTGATTTCACACTTCCCTCTACTCTGGATGGTATGAAGGAATATATAGAAGAGGGAAGGATGGCCGACTACCAGGATCATTATTATCCTACAGAGATGGCTGTGGATGCACAGATCCAGACCTTCCTGATGAAAAAGGATAAAGATGCATTCCTGAAAAAATTTGATACAGACTGGACAAGATATAACCGTGACATTATCCGTAAAGTACAGGACTATGAGGAGAAGAACGGGGAAGGAGAGAACTGATCATGGGAAAAAAATCTATGAGTGGAAGAAAGCTGACCTTTCTTCTGATCACCATTCCGATCGTGGCATTATTTTTCTGCTTTAACACACTGCCTCTGATCAAGGGTGTGATCTACAGCTTTACGAACTTTAAAGGCTATGGAAGCTATGACTGGGTAGGACTTCGAAACTATAAGGATCTTTTTACAGACAGCCGTGTTGGCGGTTCCTATCTGTTTACCTTTAAGCTGGCCATCGTGGCAACTATCGTAACGAATGTACTCAGCCTGATCCTGGCACTTGGACTGAACAGCAAGATCCGTTTCAAGAGTGCAATGCGTGGAGCTTATTTTATTCCTAATGTACTTGGCGCACTGGTCGTAGGATATATTTTCAATTATTTCTTTACATATATCCTGCCTGCATTCGGAAAGATGATCGGAAATAAAACATTGTCTTCCAGCATGCTTTCCAGTACGAGCCTTGCATGGGTAGCCATCGTGATCGTTTGTGCATGGCAGTCCATCGCAATGAATACCATTATCTATATTTCGGGCCTCCAGACAGTGCCGGAGGATGTATACGAGGCAGGCGCTATTGATGGTGCTACCGGATTCAGTAAGTTCCGTTACCTGACATTCCCGCTGATCGTTCCGTTTTTCAGCATCAACATGGTTCTCTGTGTGAAAAACTTCCTGATGGTATTTGATCAGATCATGGCTTTGACAAAGGGTGGTCCTGCACAGAGTACAGAATCCATTTCCTATCTGATCTATAACAATGGTATGAGTGGAGGACAGTTTGGATTCCAGAGTGCCAATGCAGTGATATTCTTTATTGTGATCGTGATCATTTCTGCAGTGCAGTTGACTATCACAGGGAAAAAGGAGGAGCAGCTGTAATGAAAACGAAAATAAGAGAAAAAGCGAACTGGCCGGTAACGATCCTTCTGATCCTTGGCCTTATCACAGTGGTATTTCCGCTTTATATGACAATTGTGATCGCATTCAAGCAGCCGACAGAGATGACCAACAGTGTAGCCGGGATCCTGTCTCTGCCAGAGAAATTCAGTCTTGCCAATTTCAGGGAAGCTATGGAGGTAACAGACTTCTGGCATTCTCTTGGAAACAGTGTATTGATCACTGTGATCACAGTGGTTCTTGCTATTGTAATTCATTCACTTTTAGGTTATGCTATAGCCAGAAACAAGAGAAGTAAATTTTATAAATTTATCTATCTCTATGTAGTGAGCGGTATGTTTGTTCCGTTTGCTATCCTGATGATGCCGCTTGTAAAGCAGACTGCTGAGATGGGCCTTGATAACAAAGTCGGTGTGATCATTCTTTATACGGTATTTTATATGCCTATGAACGTGCTTCTTTATTCCGGATATCTGACAAACATTCCAATGGCCCTTGAGGAGGCTGCCTGTGTGGATGGAGCCAGCACCTGGAAAACATATTGGAAGATCATCTTTCCGATCATGAAGCCGATGCATGCCACAGTGGCAGTTCTGACAGCACTTGGAACCTGGAATGATGTTATGACTCCATTGGTTATCATGTCCGGATCTACGGGTGGAACCACATTGCCTCTGGCACAGCTGAATTTCCAGACTCAGTTCGGAACAAACTATAACCTTGCGTTTGCCTCTTATCTGCTGGCACTGCTTCCGATCCTTCTGTTTTATCTGATCTGCCAGAAGCACATTTTAAATGGTGTTGTAAACGGTGCCGTAAAATAAAAACACAAGAAAAAGGAGGATTCACATATGGGAATCATCTACTGCGAGAAAGACAGAACGTTTACCCTGCAGACAAAAGAAACTACATATCAGATGCAGGTGGATCAGTACGGATTTCTTCTTCATCTCTATTATGGTAAAAAGGCAGAAGGCTGCATGGATTATCTTCTGACTTACTATGACAGAGGATTTTCCGGAAATCCCTATGATGCGGGAACAGACAGAACCTATTCCATGGACTCTCTTCCACAGGAGCTTTCCTGCTACGGAAACGGAGATTTCCGCAGTGCATCACTGATGCTGGAAAACGGTGACGGAAGCATGAGCTGTGATATGCGTTACAAGAACTATACTATCCGTGACGGTAAATACAGCCTTCCGGGGCTTCCGGCGGTTTATGCGGATAATGAGGAGGCACAGACACTGGAGATCGTTCTGGAGGATCCGGCTACCGGCGTGGAGGCCATGCTTCTTTACGGTGTACTTCCGGAACTGGATATCATTACAAGAAGCGTCTATGTCCGCAATCAGAGCAGTGAGAAGATCTATGTGAACAAGGTGATGTCCGCAGAACTGGATTTTCTTTACGGAGATTATGACCTGCTTACTTTTTACGGAAGACATGCCATGGAGCGGAATCTGCAGAGAGTACCGGTGGCTCATGGAAGTCAGATGATCGGCAGTGTCCGTGGCACATCCAGCCATCAGTATAATCCGATGATGATCCTGGCAGAGAAGGACACAACAGAGGATCATGGAGGCTGCTATGCTATGTCCTTTGTATACAGTGGGAATTTCCAGGGTGAGGTTCTTAAAGATCAGTACAATCAGACAAGAATGCTCCTTGGTGTACAGGAGGAGTGCTTCCGGTATCCGCTGGAAGCTGGGGAGACCTTCTATGCACCTGAGGTGATCTTAAGCTACACAGATCAGGGAATGAACCGTCTTTCCCAGAATCTGCATAGCTGCATCCGTCATCATATCTGCCGTGGTAAATATAAGACAGAGGTTCGTCCGGTGCTGGTAAACAGCTGGGAGGCAGCATATTTTGATTTTACAGGGGAGACTTTATATAATCTGGCAAAAGAGGCAAGGAGCCTTGGTATCGATATGCTGGTTCTGGATGACGGCTGGTTTGGAAAACGTGACGATGACAACAGTGGTCTTGGGGACTGGTATGTCAATGAGAAGAAGCTTGGAGAGACTCTCGGCGGACTGGTAAAAAGAGTCAATGACCTCGGAGTGAAATTCGGTATCTGGATCGAGCCTGAGATGATCTCTGAGGACAGTGATCTTTACCGTGAGCATCCGGACTGGGCACTTATGATTCCGGGAAGAAATCCAGTGAGATCCAGAAATCAGCTGGTACTTGATTTTTCCAGAAAAGAAGTTGTAGACGGAATTTTTGGACAGATCAGTGCGGTATTGGATAATGCCAATATTGAGTACGTTAAATGGGACATGAATCGAAGCCTGATGGATGTATTTTCCGTAATGACAAAGGATCAGGGACGTGTAATGTATGATTATGTCCTGGGATTGTACGATTTTCTGGACCGTATGGTGAACCGTTATCCGGATCTTCTGATCGAGGGCTGCAGCGGCGGTGGTGGAAGATTTGACGCAGGCATGCTGTATTACACACCGCAGATCTGGTGCAGCGACAACTCTGATGCTATTGACAGGCTTCGGATCCAGTATGGCACTTCCTTCGGATATCCGGTATCGGCCATGGGAGCACATGTGTCTGCAGTGCCGAACCATCAGACAGGAAGGATCACCCCGTTACATACCAGAGGTGTGGTTGCCATGTCCGGAACCTTCGGCTACGAGCTGGATCTTCTGAAGCTGACTGAGGAAGAAAAAGACGAGGTCCGCAGCCAGATCGGGGAATTCCGTAAATATGCGCCACTGATCCAGAACGGACGGTACTATCGCCTGACAGATCCGTTTAAGAGTGAGGTCTGTGCATGGGAGATCGTTGGAAATTCTCAGGAAGAAGTTCTGCTCAATGTTGTCATGGAGGAGATCCATGGAAATATGACTGTGAATTATGTGCAGCTTCGCGGCCTTGATGAGAGTGCACTTTATAAGGAACAGACTACCGGCAGGATCTATTCCGGAGCTGCTCTGATGCATGGTGGAATGCCGCTTCCTGCAGAGTTTGGGGAGTACAGAGCTTATCAGTATCATTTTGTGAGAGAATAAGAGCGTATGAGACAGTAAGATAAATAAAAGGATCCGTCATACAGACAGCTGAAAAAGCCGATGTATGGCGGATCTTTTTTATCATAGCTCAGTGTACGGTGATCTGATAGCTCTTGATAAATTCCTCATCCGGTTTCAGCACATTGATATTTGCTTTTTCGGAAAGAGGCTTTTCAAAACCACAGTCATCACAGCGTCCCATCCACGGCTCCAGGCATACGAAGGGAGCACCGGGTACGGACCAGATACCGAAATTCGGGAAGCCCTCACTGGTAAGTGTCAGATATGGAGTTCCGTCCGGGAAGAGGATACCGGCCTTTTGGATCTGGCCGTTATCAAAAACAAGAGCGTCTTTATCAAACATGTGAGGAGCAATGGAACAGGTTCCGTTTTCAAGGGAAAGTGTATGTGGCTCGTCAGCAAGGACTGTTCCTACAGACGTATCGATAAGGAGATAGGTAAGAGTGTCCAGGCCTTCAAAAGCAAGACGGTAATCACTCTGGGATTCGCCTTCACGTACCGGAACACGGAATGCCGGATGGCCGCCGATGGTAAAATACATAGTTTCAGAATCATTATTAACTACTTCCCAGCATACTTCCAGGTCGTGCTTCTTCAGAGTGTAGGTGATCTTCAGAGCGAAAGCAAACGGATAAACATTCAGGGTTTCTTCAGAGGACTTAAGGACAAAGGAAAGGGAAGTATCGGTGATATCCGTGCAGATAAAATCGCTGTCTCTTGCAAAGCCGTGCTGGCTGGAAGGATATTCCTTTCCGTTCAGACGCCAGATATCTTTGTAGTTACGTCCCACGTTGGGAAAAAGTACAGGCGCATGGCGTTTCCAGTAAGCCGGATCTGCCTGCCAGAGGATCTCCCTGTCATTAGTCTTGTCATAGATGCCGGTGAGTTCAGCACCGTGATCGGAAACGGAAATCTTAAGAAAGCTATTTTCAATCGTTCGTGTCATGATAAACCTCCTGTATGACAGCATTCGGGTAATATTACCTCGGAATTGCTGCATGTTTTTTTCTATTTTAGCACATTTTTCAGATGATAACGAGAAAAATACAATCTGTGAAAAATATAACTGGAAAATCTGTCATATTTCACAAGAGAAATTGCTGTTTTTTGGAAGAATAACCTTGACTAATGAAGGATAAATCTATAAAATAATTATGTGCGTAGAAAACATACATTTTTTATGTTTTAAAGAACAATAATTAGGAGGAAAATGTAAAATGGCAAAATGGGTTTACATGTTTACAGAAGGTAATGCTACTATGAGAAATCTTCTGGGCGGCAAAGGTGCCAACCTTGCTGAGATGACAAACCTCGGTCTTCCTGTACCGCAGGGCTTCACAATCACAACAGAGGCCTGCACACAGTACTACGAGGATGGCAGATCCATCAACGATGAGATCATGGCTCAGATCATGGAAGCAATTACCAAGATGGAAGGAGTTACCGGTAAGAAATTCGGTGACAAAGAAAATCCTCTGCTTGTATCCGTTCGTTCTGGTGCGAGAGCATCTATGCCTGGTATGATGGATACAATCCTCAACCTTGGTTTAAATGAAGAAGTTGTTAACACTCTTGCTGAGAAATCCGGCAATGAGCGTTGGGCTTGGGACTGCTACAGAAGATTCATCCAGATGTATTCTGACGTAGTTATGGAAGTTGGTAAGAAATACTTCGAGGAGCTCATCGATGAGATGAAAGCTAAGAGAGGTGTTAAGCAGGACGTTGAGCTTACAGCTGCTGACCTGCATGAGCTTGCTGACCAGTTCAAAGCTGAGTATAAATCCAAAATCGGTTCTGATTTCCCAACTGATCCGAAGGAGCAGCTGGTAGGTGCGATCAAAGCCGTATTCCGTTCCTGGGACAACCCACGTGCGAACGTATATCGTCGTGACAACGATATCCCATATTCCTGGGGTACAGCTGTTAACGTACAGATGATGGCATTCGGTAACATGGGTGACGACTGTGGTACAGGTGTTGCCTTCACACGTGACCCTGCTACAGGTGCTAACGGTCTGTTCGGTGAGTTCCTTACCAATGCACAGGGTGAGGACGTAGTTGCAGGTGTTCGTACACCTATGCACATCTCCGAGATGGAGCAGAAGTTCCCGGAAGCATTCGTACAGTTCAAACAGGTTTGCGAGACTCTTGAGAAACATTACAGAGACATGCAGGATATGGAGTTTACTGTAGAGCATGGTAAACTGTATATGCTTCAGACACGTAATGGTAAGAGAACTGCACAGGCTGCCCTTAAGATCGCTTGTGACCTCGTTGATGAGGGAATGAGAACTGAGGAAGAGGCCGTTGCAATGATCGATCCTCGTAACCTTGATACACTTCTTCATCCGCAGTTCGATGCAGCTGCTCTTAAAGCTGCTACACCGATGGGCAAAGGTCTTGGTGCTTCTCCAGGAGCTGCTTGCGGTAAGATCGTATTCTCTGCAGAGGACGCTGTTGAGTGGGCTGCAAGAGGAGAGAAAGTTGTTCTTGTTCGTCTTGAGACATCCCCAGAGGATATCACAGGTATGAAAGCTGCTCAGGGTATCCTGACAGTTCGTGGTGGTATGACATCTCACGCAGCCGTAGTTGCTCGTGGTATGGGATCCTGCTGTGTATCCGGATGTGGCGACATCGCTATGGATGAGGAGAACAAGAAATTTACACTTGCTGGTAAAGAGTTCCATGAGGGAGATGCAATCTCCATCGATGGTACAACAGGTAACATCTATGACGGACTTATCCCGACTGTAGATGCTAAGATCGCTGGTGAGTTCGGACGTATCATGGGATGGGCTGACAAGTACAGAACAATGAAAGTTCGTACAAACGCTGATACTCCTGCTGATGCTAAGAAAGCTCGTGAGCTTGGTGCAGAGGGAATCGGTCTTTGCCGTACAGAGCATATGTTCTTCGAGGGCAACAGAATCGATGCATTCCGTGAGATGATCTGCTCTGAGACAGTAGAGGAGAGAGAAGCAGCACTTGCTAAGATCCTTCCGGAGCAGCAGGGAGACTTCGAGAAACTCTATGAGGCACTTGAAGGAAATCCTGTAACAATCCGTTTCCTTGATCCGCCACTTCATGAGTTCGTTCCTACAGAGGAAGAGGACATCAAGAAACTGGCTGACGCTCAGGGCAAGACTGTTGAGCAGATCAAGACAATCATCGCTTCCCTTCACGAGTTCAACCCGATGATGGGACATCGTGGATGCCGTCTTGCTGTTACTTACCCAGAGATCGCTAAGATGCAGACAAGCGCTGTTATCCGTGCAGCTATCAACGTTAAGAAGAATCATCCGGATTGGAACATCAAACCGGAGATCATGATTCCGCTTGTTGGTGACATCAAAGAGCTTAAATATGTTAAGAAATTCGTTGTAGAGACAGCAGATGCAGAGATCAAAGCAGCTGGTTCTGACCTTGAGTACGAGGTTGGTACTATGATCGAGATCCCGAGAGCAGCTCTTACAGCTGATGATATCGCTAAAGAGGCTGACTTCTTCTGCTTCGGTACAAACGACCTTACACAGATGACATACGGATTCTCCCGTGATGATGCTGGTAAGTTCCTTAACGCATACTATGATGCTAAGATCTTCGAGAACGATCCATTCGCTAAACTTGATCAGGTTGGCGTTGGTAAACTTATGAAGATGGCAATCCAGCTTGGAAAACCGGTTAACCCGAAACTTCACGTAGGTATCTGCGGTGAGCACGGCGGAGATCCGTCTTCCGTAGAGTTCTGCAACGAGATCGGACTTGACTATGTATCCTGCTCACCGTTCCGTGTACCGATCGCTCGTCTTGCAGCAGCACAGGCAGCAATCGCTAAGAAGAACGCCTAAGCAGAACTTCATATTGCTTCAAGGCTGAAACTTCAGCCTGATCAAGCATAGAAAGCTTCTGGCAGTCTGTAGAAATACAGATTGTCAGGAGCTTTTTTTATACAGGGGAAAGAACCATGAAAAAGAAAATTTTTATTATCACAGGAATGATTCTGTGTATCCTGGCAGGAATAGTTATCGTGCCTTCCGTGATCAGAACCAGACAGGCAGTAAAAGAATTTGAAAAAGATTTTCATGCATCCGCCAATTCCGGGGCAGATTCTGCGGGGATAGATTCTGAAGATGAGCCAGCTGCGGAGAACGAAGAAGTTTCAGAGGAAGAAGAGAAGAAAGCGTTTGAGCTGGATACGTATTTGGATCACAGAGATATGACTCACCGGTTGTATATTTACGACATGGATTATATTGAAAAGGCCATTTCCTTTGAGAAAAAAAGCCTTCAGGATTTTGAGGAGGTGATCAGGCAGAATCCGAAAATCCCGGATAAATTCAAACCACTTATGGAAGAATACTGCAAATGTGTGTTTGAAAAATATCCGGATGTGGAACTTCGTCCTTTTTATCAGAATCTTCAGAGCCTGGAAGTTGTGGAATGTACAGAGGATGAACTGTTAAAAGTCAGCTGGGATGTTTATTCCTGCGGATGTTACGTGAAATCAGAGAATAAGATTTATGTGCTGAAAGATAAAGAATACGAAGAAGGAACCTGGGATTATCAGGTGATCTTCCATGAACTGAGCCATTGTCTGCGGGACAGCCATTATACAGATGAAGACGGAAACAAAGTATACATTCAATTTGCCGGACTGAATTATTATGATGTTCCCAATGCGGAGGCAATCAATTCCCTGTTTGCGGTCAGCCTTTTTGATTATGAGGAAAACGATATTGCCTATCAGATGCAGAGCAATGCCCATAAAATAATGATCGAATGTATGGACAATTATTCTCTGGATGATTATGTGAATCACAGTCTTGGATATTACGCAAAACAGCTGGATGAATATAATCAGGATGACAACTATGCAACGACGATCCTGACGCTGATGGATGAGCAATATCATGATTACTACGATGAAAAGACGGCAGAGAACCCGGAAAAATATTATCCGATCTATGATTATATTTCCAACATGTATCTGGGAAAACATCTGAAAGCAGGGATGAGCCAGGAAGAAGCCAGAGGGATTATGGATGAGATGCTGGAAAAACTCCTCTTTGACGTTCCGGAGGAATATCATATAGACAGAGACCATTTTTATGAGTATCTGGAGAAGTATTATACAGAGAAATTTTCTGCTGCATAACTGAAAGTTTTCTGCTGGGGTGATTCCGGCAGTTTACGAAAAAAAGGATTCATGGTATCATGAAAGAAACAGGGCAGATCATGCCAGAGGATAAGGAGAATTTTATGAACCAGGAATCACAGACACCGCATAAGAGGCGGGTACGATATAAAGGAAAATATCCGAAGAAATTCGAAGAGAAATATAAAGAGCTTCAGCCTGAGAAATATAAAGATACTATTGAACATGTGATTAGCAAGGGGAATACACCGGCGGGAATGCACATTTCCATTATGGTGAAGGAGATCATTGATTTTCTGGAGATCAAACCGGGGCAGATCGGATTTGATGCGACACTAGGTTATGGCGGACATACGAAGGCCATGCTGGAATGTCTGAAAGGCCAGGGCCATATGTATGCCACGGATGTGGACCCGGAAGAATCCGCCAAGACCCGGAAACGTCTGGCAGAGCAGGGGTTCGGGGAAGATATCCTGACAATTAAGCTCCAGAATTTCTGCACCATTGATGAGATCGCGAAAGAAGTCGGGGGCTTTGATTTTATCCTGGCGGATCTTGGGGTATCTTCCATGCAGATCGACAATCCAAAGAGAGGTTTTTCTTTTAAAGTGGACGGACCTCTGGATCTAAGACTGAACCAGGAGTCCGGGATCAGTGCGGCGGAGCGTCTGGATACCATTTCCAGAGAAGAACTTGCCGGAATGCTGGATGAGAATTCCGATGAGCCGTACTGTGAGGAAATCGCCAGAGCCATTACCGATGAGATCCGTAAGGGCAACCGCATAGATACCACCACGAAACTTCGGGAAGTGATCGAGAAGACTCTGGATTTTCTTCCGGAAAAAGAGAAAAAAGACACGGTCAAAAAAACATGCCAGAGGGTTTTCCAGGCGTTGCGTATCGATGTAAACCGGGAATTCGAGGTTCTCTATGATTTTATGGAAAAACTCCCCGGAGCTTTGAAACCAGGCGGACGTGTGGCAATCCTTACCTTCCATTCCGGAGAAGACAAACTGGTAAAGAAAGCACTGAAACAGGGATACAAAGAAGGAATTTATTCTGATTATTCCAAAGATGTGATCCGACCGTCTGCTCAGGAATGCGCTCAGAATGGACGTGCCAGATCAACGAAGATGCGCTGGGCGATAAAAGCATAAATGATGATCTCCATAAGCCATGGCAAAAAATAAGCCATGGCTTATTTTTTGAAAAAATTACAAATTTCTGTTCTGTATTTTGGAATAATTCCATACAAATTAAAAAATCACTGTGTTATCATGTTAAACAATTACAGTGACCTGGAAAAGTTAAAGATCAGATAAATATTTTTCGGGACACCACGAATTGGAAAGGAAAAAACATGGATATCACACTTGAAACAGCAGCAGATAAGCTGGTAAAAGAAATTTTTGGCGTGAAGCCTGAAGAAACTGTGATCATCACAGCAGATGATGATTCGGATGCATCGGTTGTAGAAGCAGTAAAAAACAGTGCAAAAAATGCAGGAGCACATGCAATGGTAATTTCAGTTCCCACACCAGGGGGAGTAGGAAAAGCAGCAGATCCGGATCTTCCGGTCGATGCGTTAAGTGCAGCACTTCTCTGTGCAGATGTATGGATCGAATTTAATCATCAGTGGCTTCTTTATTCCACACCATTTGAGCGTGCAGAAGCAGAGAACAAAAAAATGCGTTACATGTGTCTGGTAGATTTTAACCCTGACCTCATGATCCGTACCATCGGCAATGTGGAGACAGAGCAGCTCAAAAAATTTATGCTTGCGATCACTGAAAAAACAAAAAATGCAAAGAACATGCGTGTCACAACTCCGGCTGGATGTGATATATCATTTGAAATCGATCCTGGCCATTATACAGCATGTGACTGCGGAAACGCAACAGTACCAGGAATCCATATGCTTACAGGACAGATCAATGTTGTGCCGCGATTTGGAAGTATCAATGGCGTGATCGTTTTTGACGGATCTGTAACCCCACCTTTTGGAACCACACCGGATGCGCCGATCCGTCTTACAATTGAAAACAGTAAAATCGTAAAAATTGAAGGAGGCCGTGATGCAGCCATTTTTGAAGAGCATTTGAAAAGCTTTGAAGATGAGGGAATGTTCAAGCTTGCACATATTGCGTATGGGTTTAATCCAGGAGCGGTTCTTACCGGCAATATTGTGGAGGATGAGCGTGTATGGGGATCCACAGAGTGGGGAATTGGTTATGTCAGCCCATTTGACGCTCCGCCGCACGGACAGGATGCAAAATCCCACTGTGATGGCATTTGCCTGAATTCTTCTGTATGGCTTGATGGTGTACAGATCATGGATGAAGGGAGAATAACAGATCCATATCTGAAAGAGCTGGCTGCATTCAGAGAATAAATAATATGAACATATCTTTATTGCAGGTTTTAAATGCACCTTTGTTTGAGAATGTAAAAATTTTGTCAGGACGGGCCGGACTTGGCCGGATCGTAAAGCGGGCATCTGTTTTTGATGCGCCATTTAAAGAGGATGTGCTGGAGAAAGATATTCTGGCACCTGGAGATTTTTTTATCACATCTCTTTTGCAGTTTCAGCCGAAATCAGAAGAACTGATGCAGGTTCTGGCGCTTCTTGTAAAAGGAAACTGCAGTGGGCTCTGTGTGATGATGGAGGAGAGAGCAGAGCTTTTTTCGAAAGAAATGCTTGCTTTCTGTGAAGAGAAGCAGTTTCCTGTGATCTGTATGAGGGAAGATATTTCTTATGCAGAGGTCCTTGGAGTTATTAATCAATGTATCCTGGAAGAACAGACAAATGTGCTTAATCAGCTGAAACTGGATAAGATCCTAGCATCGAGGACTCTGCCCCAGGAGCGAATGAAGATCCTTTTTAGCATTAATCCGGGGATCAGGGAGTACGTACAGGCTGTTTATATCCGGGATGAACGGCGGAAGATCACACAAAGAAAAAAAACAGGAGAAGTCTGTTCATCTTTTGATATATTTATTCCGGCGGATAACTATGATATCTGTATTTTGAGTGCAGATTCCAGGAAGGAACTGGAACAGCATAAAAATGTAGTGTGTGAACAGCTTTTGAGAAGCTATCATAACCGCAGACTTGGAATTGGCAGACCTTATGCCAGATACAGAGTAGAACGAACACTTCTTGAAGCAGGAGACGCCCTGGACATGGCACAGGCATCGGACCGGAGGCAGCAGGTCTATGATCCATTGTCTCCGCAGCAGCTTCTTTTGCCTATCAGGGGAAGTCGGGAAATGCAGGAATTTTATGACGAATTTTGTCGAGAGATTGCGGCGAAAACAACGGAAGAAGGCATGGAGGACATGCTTCTTACAACAAGGGCGTATGTACAGTGCAATGGAGATTTTAAAAAAACTGCCAAAAAACTGAAACAGCACGAGAATACGATCCGTTATCGTATTAACCGTCTGAGAAATTATCTTGATGTGGAAGAACAGCCGTTGCTTTTTCATGAGATCATTTCTCTGGCTGTGCGGATCGAATCTATGCTGGAGATAAAAAAGAATAAAGAGGTATGAGAGTGGAACAGGAAAAGAAAACAGGAAATGTGGAATCTGTCACATTGGAACAGGTTCCGATGGAAGAGAGAAAAAGCTGGGCAGATGTTGCCATGATCCAGGCGGGAATTATGATCTGTGTGCCCAGTCTGATGCTGGGAGGAATCCTGGCAGAGTCTATGCCGATGTCTCAGGCCATCTGGTCAGGGGTAATCGGATATGCAGTGATCGTGGCGTTGATGATATTTTGTGGAATCATGGGAAGTGATCTTGGTGTACCGACATGTGTTGTTGCATCTGGCGTTTTTGGAAAACAGGGATCATCAAAGCTGATCTCTGCATTATTTATGATCTCCATGATCGGTTGGTTTGCAGTGCAGAACGGTGTCTGTGGCTCTGCATTTTCCAATCTGATCGAAGCAAGCACAGGAGTAAAAATCCCGATTCCGGTATCAACGGTTGTGTGGGGAATAATCATGCTGGTTACAGCTGTATATGGAATCAATGCTCTGGATAAACTGAATAAGATTGCCATTCCTGCACTTGTGATCGTAACTGTGATCGGGTGTGTGGTAGCAATCCAGCGTTTCGGAACCGGAAATTTAAGTATGACTATCGAAGATCCGGCCATGAGCTTTGCAGATGGAGTTGTACTTACTATCAGTTTTATGGCCACCGGCGCCTTGAATGCACCTGATTTTACCAGATATCAGAGAACAAGAAAAGATACAGTCCTTTCTTCTGCTATCGGTGTGATGCCGGCAGGAATGGCTATGCTTATTCTCGGAGCGGTAATGACGAGAATTGCCCAGCAGTATGACATTTCACTTGTATTTTCTAATATTGGCCTTCCGTTCCTTGGAATGGTCGTACTGATCCTGGCAACCTGGACAACGAATACTACCAATGCCTACAGTGCAGGCTTAAATGCAGTTATGGTATTCAATCTGAAAGAAAGCGGCCGTTCTATGGCAACGGTTATACTTGGAGCTGTGGGAACAGTTCTGGCAGCTGTTGGTGTAGCCGGAAATTTTGAGGGATTTCTTACACTTCTTGGAAATGCGTTTATGCCGATCATTGCTCTGTTTATTGTGGAATACTGGAGCCTTGGGAAAGGAAAAGCAGAGAACTTTACATTACGTGAAGGATGGTCAGTGGCTGGAATCGTGACCTGGGCTCTTGGTTTTGCAGCTACGTTTTTGACTGTGGGAATTTCTTTTATCAATGGAATGCTGGTTTCCGGAATCCTGTATCTGGTGTGGAGACTGGTAAAAAAAGGTGATAAATAAATGGCTAGAGAATATGTAGAAAAAAATACAGCGGAAATGGTCAGATGTCTAAAAGAACTGGTAGCTATTCCCGGGATTTTTGAGGATGCACCATCTAAAGGAGCACCTTTTGGAAAAAATATCCAAAAATCTCTGGAGTACGTCCTTAGAATGGGACAGCAAATGGGATTTCAGGTAAAAAATTATGATGGTTATGCCGGAGAGATCACTGCCGGAGAGGGAAACAGGATGATCGGAATCCTCTGCCATACAGATGTGGTCAGTGCAGGAGAGGGATGGAACACAGATCCGTTTGATCCTGTGGAAAAAGATGGAAAGCTTTATGGAAGAGGAACTTCAGATGATAAAGGCCCTCTGGTGTCTTCACTTTTTGCTATGAAATATCTTGCAGATAATCAGTTGATTCCAAAAGATACCTGTCTTCGCATGATTGTGGGAACCGATGAGGAAGAGAGCTGGCAATGTATTCGTTATTATCTGGATCATGCAGAAATACTTCCACAGGTATCTATCGTACCAGATGCTAATTTTCCACTTTTATACTGCGAAAAAGGACTTCTTGACTTTGATCTTTCTTCTGTGGAATCTGTGGATGAAAGAGCAGAGATACAAATTGTGGAATTAAAAGGTGGACGTAGCAGAAATATTGTTCCGGACGAGGCGTCCTGTCTTCTGAAATGTGAAGATCCGAAGGCGGCAGTAAAAAGCATTGCGCTTCCGGAACAGGTTACAGCAAAGATCACAGATGGATTTTTGAAATTGTCAGTCAGAGGGATCAGTACACATTGTATGAGTCCGGAAAAAGGGTTTAATGCAGTTTCCTGTCTTCTGGAAACGCTGGGACAATTTGGCGAAAAACTTTCTCATGCTTCTTATATGAAATGTTTTCATCAGGCCATAGGAATGGATTATGACGGAGAGCGTCTGGGCTGTGCCATGGAGGATTCCGCAGGGGCACTGACGTTTAATGTGGGAACTGTGAATATGGATGAAAATGGAAGGATTTTTCTGCAGTGTAATATTCGTTATCCTGCATCTGTGGAGTATAATGATATTCGGGAGCTGCTGGAGAGACAGCTGAAAAAATATGGCTTCTTTTATAATGAAGTAGATTATCTGGCTCCGGTGTACCATAAAAAGGACTCAGCACTGATCCGGTGTCTGATGGAGGCCTATCAGGAAGTGACAGGGGATATGGATACAGAGCCAATGGCTATTGGCGGAGCTACCTATGCAAGGGCACTTCCTAATGCTGTGGCATTTGGGCCGCTGTTTCCGTATGAGGAAGAACTGGCTCATGAAGCAAATGAATTTTTAAGCATTGAGAGTCTGCAGAAAATGACCGAAATTTTTGTAAAAGGTCTTTACAAACTGATGACAGAATATAGATAAAAACATTAAAGAAACAAACTATAGAAATATCCTGGAATGCGTTGACATCCAGGATATTTTTTGCTATAGTATACAAGTTTACATATGACAAAGAAGAAAGGATATGGATATGGAGGAAAAGAAAGACATTTTTGACAGACTGATGCATCTTCCTGTATTGAACATATTTGAACCTTTTTATAAAAAACATAAGGAAGTTCTGATGTATCTGTTCTTTGGCGGGATCACATTTTTTCTGAACATAGCACTGTATGCATGGCTGGATGGCATGCTCGGAATAAATGCGCTGATCGCCAATGTGATCTGCTGGGTAGTCTGTGTACTGTTTCAGTATTTTACAAACAGGACCTGGGTATTCGACGGTCAGGTAGATTCGGCAGCCGGATTTTTAAAGCAGATGGCTTCGTTTTTCGGAGGAAGACTCTTTACTCTGGTTGTGGAAGAAGCGATCCTTGCAGTATTCATTACCTGGCTTGGATTTAACAGCATGGCAGTGAAGCTGATCGCTCAGGTGGTTGTGATCGTATTGAATTATATAATCAGTAAATTAATTGTTTTTAAAAAATAAAAAATGTTTATATTTACGAGAAAGGAGTTGAGTTAAAAAATGGCAAAAGATAAGACCAATGATATGACTGTGGGAAATCCGGTGAGCCTGATCATCCGGTTTATGATTCCCATGTGTCTTGGAAATATTTTTCAGCAGTTTTATAACATTGCGGATTCCATTGTTGCGGGTCAGTTCCTGGGAGTAGATGCGCTGGCTGCAATCGGAAGCACCGGTTCACTGATGTTTTTTGTTACCGGATGGCTTAACGGACTGAGCAGTGGCTTTGCCATTCTGGTATCCCAGTGGTTCGGGGCGAAGCAATATGATAAGATGCGTCATTACGTAGCTATGTCCATTTATCTGGCAGCAGCCTTTGCCATTGTGATGACCATTGGCTTTGAGGCTTTGAATGAACCGATTCTGCGGCTGATGAATTCACCGGAGGATCTGATGGGATCTGTGAAGGGATATATGGGAATTATTTATGCAGGCCTGATCGTAACAGCGGCATATAATTCACTGGCAGCGTTTCTCCGTGCACTTGGAGATTCAAAATCTCCGCTGTATTTTCTGATCATTTCGGCAGTGATCAATGTGTTCCTGGATATTCTGTTTATTGTAAAAATCGGGATGGGAGTGGAAGGCTGTGCCTATGCTACGGTTATCGCGCAGGCAATTTCCGCAGTCTGCTGCCTGATCTATATTATCAAAAAGTTCCCGATCCTGCATCTGAAGAAAGAAAACTTTGAAGTTTCTTTTACCAGCTTCCGTTATCTGCTGGCCCTTGGTATTCCCATGGGACTTCAGTTTTCCATCACAGCGATCGGAACCATTATTGTGCAGGGTGCGGTAAATATTTACGGTTCTGTATATATGGCAGGATTTTCCGCTGCGGGAAAAATACAGAATATCATTGCAACTGTATTTGTAGCTTTTGGTGCGACGATGGCAACCTATGTAGGACAGAACCGGGGCGCCGGAAAGATGGACCGTGTAAAAGCAGGAATGAAATATACCCAGATCATGGTCTTGATCTGGAGTGTGATCACTATGATCATTATGTTCTTTTTCGGAAAGTACATGACCTGGCTATTTATTGACAAATCCCAGACGGATGTTATTAATGTTTCTGTTACTTATTTTCATACGGTATTCTGGGCATATCCGTTCCTTGGAAGTATCTTCCTCTACCGAAACGGACTTCAGGGACTGGGATATGGCTTGGTTCCCATGCTGGGCGGTGTGTTTGAACTGGCGGCAAGAAGTGCGATCGTTATGTTTGTTGCAGGAAAAACAAGTTTTGCAGGTGTATGTCTGGCAGATCCTGCCGCATGGATCGCAGCGCTGATCCCTCTGATCCCGTATTATATTTATGTGATGAAAAAGTGGAGCAGGGGAAAAAAGGAAACTGCTGCCTGAGTGGGTATAATACAGAAAATGAAAAGAATAAATTTAGGCTTGCAATTATGGAAGATACAGTTATAATGATATTATAACTGCGGAAAAAACCAGGAAACCAGGAAACCGGGATTCCGGGTAAGATTACAGATCCAGAAGGGAGAATATAGATCATGGAAATCACAAAGGAAACAACAATGGGCGAGATGCTTGCATACGATGAGAAGATCGCATACATCCTTATGCAGGAAGGAATGCACTGCATCGGCTGTCCGTCTTCTATCGGTGAGTCTCTTGAGGAGGCATGTATGGTACACGGACTTGACGTAAACGTAGTACTGGCAGACATCCATCATTATGAGGAAACCAAGAAACAGAAATAATCAGTACTATCACTGATCTTATAACGTTATAACGTACAGATTACGGACCGTAAGGGATAACGACTGTGCATGTCTTTTTGGCATGCCATCGTTATCCCTTTCTTTTTATGTGTAAGCAGTAATAAGAAGAAAAAAACGACTATAAATATCCACTTTTATATGGAGGAAAAAACATGTATATAATGATCGATAATTTTGATTCATTTGTATATAATCTGAAGGCATATTTTCAGGAACTGGGAAGAGAGATACTGGTTAAACGCTGTGATGAGATCACTCTTAAGGAGCTGGAAGAGATGAACCCGGAAGGGATTATTCTCTCGCCGGGACCGAAGCGCCCCTGGGATGCGAAGCTCTGTGTAGATACGGTAAAAAAATTTCAGGGAAGGATTCCGATCCTGGGTGTCTGTCTGGGCCATCAGGTTATCGGCCACTGCGCGGGAGCAGTAGTGGAAAAGGGAGCACGTCCCATGCACGGAAAAGTAACAGAGATCCACAATTACGGAACCGGTGTGTTTGCAGGCCTGCCGGAGAAATATAAGGTTACAAGATATCATTCCCTGATCGTACGGGAAGACAGCATCCCGGAAGAATATCAGGTAGATGCTGTTTCCGATGACGGAGCAGTTATGGGAATTTCCCATAAAACACTGCCTCTGTATGGCGTACAGTTCCATCCGGAAGCTGTTCTTACGGAATATGGCCATGAGCTTCTTGAGAATTTCTGTAAGATCGCAGAGGAATTTCATCAGGAGAGGGAAGAAGAACTGGCAGAAGAGAAAACTGCTTAGATCAAAAAATAACCCGGAGATGAATGCAGCTCGCCTGCACTCATAAGAATATTACAGGGTGCAGTGAGGATACCTGATCCGCTCACTGCACAGATAAAACCGGGAACACACAGGAGTAAAAACATGTACAATAATCAGCGAATCATAAAAGAACTGACCCCATATATCCCGGCAGTGGAGATTTTCTGGATCTACGAGAGAGAGCCGGGAGCTGCATTTCTGGATTCCTCCCTTGTGAATGAACTGGGACATTATTCCGTGATCGGAAGGTGCCCCTATCTGAAACTGGTAAAAGACGGGAAGACCTTTACCATCAATGGAAAACCGGAAACAGAAACAACCTTTGAAGACTACATGCGGGAATATTTGAATACCCATGAGGACAAAAATGACAGCAGACTTCCCCTTGTGTCCGGAGCTGTAGGATATTTTTCCTATGATTACGGAAGGAAACAGATGGGAGTACCCTCCGGGGAAAAAGATCTTGTGACGATTCCGGAAGCAGTTCTGACGTTTTATGACTGTTTTGTTGTGGAAGACTGTCAGGAAAAAAGGACGTATCTTGTGTCAAATGGAATCAGCGGAAATGCCGCGGCGCAGATCGGCGCAATGGAAAAAGCAATCCTGGAATCTGCAGAGGCTGGCAAACCGGAAGAACCGGAAATCGGAGAAAAAAAGAAATTCGAAAATGGGATGATCACGGAAAATTCTCACCGTGAGAAATTTAAGATTCAGGTCCATCCAAATTTTGAGAAAGAGGAATACAAGCAGGCAGTGGACCGGATGATCCGGTATATTATAGAAGGTGATATCTACATTGCCAATATGACACAGCAGCTGACCATTGAAAGCGAAAAACAGCCGCTGGATGTTTTTTATGATCTCCGGAAAAACAATCCCTCTCCTTTTGGCGGATATCTGGATTTCGGAGAGTATCAGATTATCTGTGCCTCTCCGGAGCGGTTCCTGAAAATGAAAGACCGTCATGTGAACACCCGTCCCATAAAAGGGACACGAAAACGTGGCGAAACGCCTGAGGAAGATGAAATGCTCCGCCAGGAACTTGCAGATTCCGGAAAAGATAAAAGTGAGCTTCTGATGATCGTAGATCTGGAACGAAATAATCTGAACCGGGTATGTACACCGGGAAGCGTGAAAGTAACTGAACTTTTTACAGTGGAAGCATATGCCACAGTATTTCATCTGGTGTCGGATATTGAGGGAACACTGGAAGATGGAAAAAATGTGATGGACCTTCTGGAAGCTACGTTCCCCGGTGGTTCTATTACCGGTGCACCGAAATACCGCGCTATGGAGATCATTGATGAACTGGAGCATGGAAAAAGAAATCTCTATACCGGTTCCATCGGCTATCTGACACTGGATGGCAGCTGCGATTTTAACATCGTGATCCGTACAGCCCTTCATAAAAACGGGAAATATCATCTTGGTGTCGGTGGCGGGATCACGGCAGAGTCAGATCTGGAATTTGAGTATGAGGAAACACTGCAGAAAGCGAAAGCAATCCTGGATGCACTGCAATAGGGGACATACGGAATAACGGAAGACTAAGAAAGATTCTGCAGACGGGCCGGGAGACCTGATGCAAAAGGGAGGATGGAGATGAACGTAACATTAGATGAATGTTTTCAGTTTGGCCTGGGAGCATTTGAAACCATAGGGATCGAACAGGGAATTCCCATACTGCTGGATAAACACCTGAAAAGACTGGAACGTGCCGCAGATTTCCTGAAACTGGGAAGCTTGTCAGAACGGGGGATCACTGCACGGAAGATTGAAAAATATCTGGAAGAACAGAAAATGCGCACAGAAGTACAAAAGGAATTTGGAAACCTGGAGCACTGTGCATTAAAGATCATGCTTACCAAGGAAAACATGGTTTATTCTCTTCGTGCCAATCACTATACACCGGAAAAATATGAGAAAGGTTTTTTCATAGATATCAGTGCGGTAAAACGAAATGAAACCTCACCGCTGGTATATCACAAAACCATGAATTACGGAGACTGTATCCTGGAAAAAAGAAACGCCACGGCAGCAGGAATGGATGAGCGGCTGTTTCTCAATACAAAAGAACAGGTTTCTGAAGGTACGGTAAGTAATGTATTTTTTGTGAGAAACGGCGTGATCTGTACGCCACAAGTCAGTTGCGGCCTTCTTCCGGGGATCCTTCGGGAGTATCTCTGTGAAACAGAAGATGTGGAAGAGACAGACATCTATGTTCAGGACCTGAAGCGGTATCAGGAATGTTTTGTTACCAATTCCCTGATGGGAATCATGCCAGTGCGTCAGATCGGGGGAATTCGGTTTGAGGAAGACCGAGTGACAAAGGAGCTGATGAGAAAATATCAGGACATGGTACAGGAGACGATAAATAAGAAGAAAGACAGATGAAACGATATGGAGTGCCAGATTCTGTGAATGACCATGACTGAAATGAATGAAAATGACTGAGATAATCAGGGATAAAAGTGTATCAACCTGGAAAAACTAGGATTGATGCACTTTTTTTGTGCAAACTCAACCAAAAACAGTCATAAATTTTGTGAAGTAGTTTGATTGACTTTGAATGAATTTGGAAGTATACTAAGTTCAACAAATGAGAAACAACAAAAAGCGGTCAGAAACCCGCAGAATAAAAGATATGGGGAGGAGAAAGAAATGATCTGCACAGTTACTTTTAATCCATCTCTGGACTATATCGTTTCCGTAGAGGACTTCAAGCTTGGACTTACCAACCGTACCAGTTCTGAGCTGATGCTTCCGGGCGGAAAAGGAATCAACGTTTCCACCGTGCTGATGAACCTTGGAATTGAGAATACAGCACTTGGTTTCATGGCAGGATTCGTAGGAGATGAGATTGTAAGAAAGCTTGAGGAGATGGGAGTGAAATCCGATTTTATCAAGATCCCGGAAGGCGTTTCCAGAATCAACCTGAAGCTGAAATCCATTGACGGAACCGAGATCAACGGAATGGGACCTAAAATCAGCGCAGAAAAAGTTCAGGAGCTGATGGAGAAACTTGACACACTGAAAGAAGGAGATGTGCTTTTCCTGGCAGGAAGCATTCCATCATCCATGCCGGATGACATGTACGAGAAGATCATGGCGAGACTGGACGTAAGAGGCGTGATGATCGTTGTGGATGCAACAAGAGATCTTCTTGTAAACGTTTTGAAATATCATCCGTTCCTTGTGAAACCCAACAACCATGAACTGGGAGAAATCTTCGGAGTCGAGCTTAAGACCCGTCAGGATGTGATCCCTTACGGAAAGAAACTCCAGGAAAAAGGTGCCAGAAATGTACTGATTTCCATGGCCGGTGAAGGAGCTGTCCTGGTAGCAGAAGACGGACAGGTATTTGAGAAACCGGCACCGAAGGGAACACTGGTAAACGGCGTAGGAGCCGGAGATTCCATGGTAGCAGGCTTTATGGCAGGCTGGATGGAAAAACAGGATTACGAATACGCTTTCCACATGGGGATTTCCGCAGGAAGCGCAAGTGCATTTTCTGAAAATCTTGCCACGAAGGAAGAGATTCAGGCGGTATATAAACAGGTAACAGAGGGGTAAATAAGAAAGGAGAAGGGAAGATGAGAATCACAGATCTGCTTGACAAACGAAGCATATCGCTGGATGCAGCACCGAAGACAAAATCCGAAGCGCTGGACATGGCCGTAGATCTTATGGTAAAAAGCGAAAAGATCAGCGACCGGGAAGCTTATCGGAAACAGGTGTATTTAAGAGAGGAAGAAAGTACAACAGGAATCGGTGAGGGAATCGCCATTCCCCATGGAAAATGTGATGCGGTAAAGAAACCGGGACTTGCTGCCATGGTAGTAAAAAACGGCGTGGAATTTGAGGCACTGGACGATGAGCCGGTTACGCTCCTTTTCCTGATCGCGGCACCGAATACAGAAGACAACATTCATCTGGATGTACTCAGCAAACTTTCCGTGATGCTGATGGATGATAATTTTACAGAGTCCTTACGTAACGCGAAATCTGTAGATGAATTTATGGAGATCATCGACAAGGCAGATGATGAGAAAAAAGATATCGACGAGAGACTGGCAGATACAGGAAGTTCCGAAGGAGCCAGAGCCAAACTGCTGGCAGTTACTTCATGCCCCACAGGTATTGCCCACACCTACATGGCAGCAGAAGGACTGGAAAAAGCAGCGAAGGCGAAAGACTGTTTCATTAAAATAGAGACAAGAGGCTCCGGCGGAGCAAAAAATGTACTTACGGATCAGGAGATCCAGGAAGCAGACTGCATTATCGTAGCAGCAGATGCCAAGGTTCCTATGGACCGTTTCGATGGAAAGAAAGTCATCGAATGCCAAGTTTCCGATGGAATCAGCAAGGCAGACCAGCTGGTTGAACGTGCGATCTCCGGAGATGTTCCGGTATATCATGGGGCAGCAGGCAGCCAGAACTCTTCCTCAAACGCAAAAGCAGGCGGCGGGGCAGGCCACAAAATCTACATGCAGCTGATGAACGGTGTATCTCATATGCTTCCACTGGTTGTTGGCGGTGGTATCCTGATCGCTCTTGCATTCCTGATCGATGGTTTAAGTGTAGATTTAAGTTCCCTTCCGGCAGACCAGAGAGCAAACTTTGGTACCATCACACCGGTAGCGGCTGTTCTGAAAAACATTGGTGGAACCGCATTTGGTTTTATGCTCCCTGTACTGGCCGGCTTTATCGCAATGGCCATCGGTGACAGACCGGCCCTTGCAGTTGGCCTTGTAGGCGGTATGATCGCAGCAAACGGAAAATCCGGTTTTCTTGGAGCTCTTCTTGCAGGTTTCCTTGCAGGATATCTGATCCTGGGACTTCGTAAAGTCTGTGATAAACTTCCGGAAGCTCTGGAAAAAATCGCACCGGTACTGATCTATCCGGTTGTTGGTGTCCTTCTTATGGGACTTTGTATGACATTCATTGTAGAGCCGATCATGGGTGGTATCAATACAGGATTAAATAATGCCTTGACAGGCATGGGAAATTCAAGTAAAGTAATTTTAGGACTGGTTCTCGGTGGCATGATGGCCATTGATATGGGAGGCCCGTTCAACAAAGCAGCATATGTATTTGGTACAGCGGCCATTGCGGCAGGTAACTATGACATTATGGCAGCAGTTATGGTAGGAGGCATGACTCCTCCATGTGCTATCGCACTTGCATCCCTGCTGTTTAAAGACAAATTTACAAAAGAAGAGCGTGAGGCAGGACCGACCAACTTTATCATGGGACTTGCATTTATCACAGAAGGAGCCATTCCTTTTGCGGCATCTGACCCGATCCATGTACTCCCGTCCTGCATCGTCGGCTCCGCAATAGCAGGAGCGATCTCCATGTTCTTCAACTGTACACTGATGGCACCACACGGCGGAATCTTCGTATTCCCGGTTGTAGGTAATGCACTGATGTATCTGGTCGCACTGGTTGTGGGAACTCTGATCTCAGCTGTACTTCTCGGTGTACTGAAGAAAAAAGTTGCTTAAATTTTAAAATTAAAAATAAAAACCTGGAGGATAAAAAAATGAAAGAATTCAAGTATGTAGTAACAGATAACGAAGGAATCCATGCACGTCCGGCAGGAGAGCTTGTGAAACTTGTAAAAGGCTTCGAGTCCAAGATCACAATCGAGAAAGACGGTAAGACTGTAGAGTGCAGAAAGCTTCTTGCACTTATGGGACTTGGCGTAAAGAAAGGCCATGAGGTTACCTTCACATTCGATGGTGCAGACGAGGATGCAGCATACGAGGCAGTAAGCAAATTCATGCAGGAGAACCTGTAATTTCTGAATGAGTGAACAGAAGACATCCCGGTCCGGCTGATCGGGGTGTCTTTTTTAAAGGAGGAAAAACATGCTGACGGAGCAGAGATATGAGATCATACTCGGCCTTCTCAGAGAAAAAAACAGTGTTACGGTAACAGAACTGAAAGATATCCTGAATGCATCGGAATCCACGGTTCGCAGAGATATCACAGCACTTTACAAGGCAGGAAAACTGACCAGGGTTTTTGGCGGCGCAGTGGCACTGGAGCATACAGTCAATGCTTATGAGCCTACCGTAGCCCAAAAATCCGAGCTTAATATCGAGGAAAAAAAGAAGATCGCAGCTTATGCGGCATCTCTGATCCAGCCGGAGGATTTTGTATATCTGGATGCGGGAACGACGACCGGATATATGCTGGAACATCTTAACGGCTCCAGGGCGACTTTTGTGACCAACGGTGTTTCCCATGCAAGGACCCTGGCCCAGATGGGAATCCGTGTGCTGCTGATCGGCGGGGAGTTGAAAGGCTCCACGGAAGCGGTGATCGGAAGCCAGGCCATGCAGATGCTGAAGAATTATCATTTTACCAAGGGCTTTTTTGGAACCAACGGAATGACCCAGAGAGAAGGCTTTACCACACCGGAGGCCAATGAGGCACTGGTAAAACGAACAGCTATGGAGCAGTGCCTGGAAAAATATGTAGTGTCCGACAGTTCCAAATTCGGACAGATCAGTGCGGTGACGTTCTTTTCATTTGAAGGGGCGGTAATCCTGACGGAAAACTGTTCCAGAGAATATAAGGACTGCAGAAATATTCAGATCGTATCATAGAAAATTATAAAATGAAAAGATTATAAAAAAACCGGTTTGGAAGAAAATTCTTCGGAACCGGTTTTTGCGATCAGTTTTCCTTGGAGATCATGGATTCCAGATCTTCCACAGAAATGTCTTTCTTATGCATCAGTTTGAGAAGACGTTTCAGATCTGCGGCTTCGTCTGCTTTCTTGGCTGCTTTATGAATTTCCTCCAGCTGAGCTGCAAGAGCAGTTTTCTCATCTTCCAGAGCTGCAATCTTCTCTGTGTAGGCAGCAATCTTGGAATCTACTTTGGAAATCTTTTCGTTCAGTACTTCTACTTTGGTACGTCTCTGTCCCATATGAAACCTCCTGATAAAATATTATTACTTATACAATAGCATAAAAGGTCTGAAAATACAATTATCAATTATATTTCATATTGACTTAGTGGGGAAAGTATGATATCTTAACGGAATGCGAACAGGAATGATCGTTTCAGATAAAAATAAATGGCAGAATTGTAATAGAAATTAAAGAGGTGAAGAAAACAATGGAAGAAAAAGAATTACAGGAAGCATTAAAAAAAGAAGAAGATCTGAAAGCCTATTTCCGCCAGCTGAAAAGCGTGGCGGTTGCCTTTTCCGGAGGTGTGGATTCCACCTATCTTCTGAAAACAGCTCATGATACTCTTGGAGATCAGGTGATCGCGGTAACTGCAAAGTCCTGTTCTTTTCCGGAGAGAGAACTGAAAGAGGCGATCCACTTCTGCGAAAAAGAAGGCATCCGTCACTTTGTATGTGAATCCGAGGAACTGGACATTGAAGGCTTTTCCCATAATCCGAAGAACCGATGTTATATCTGTAAGCACGAGCTGTTTGAGAAGATCATCAACATCGCAAAGGAGCAGAAGATCGCATATATCGCAGAAGGCTCCAATATGGATGACAACGGAGATTACAGACCAGGGCTTCAGGCAGTGGCAGAACTTGGGGTGACAAGTCCTCTGCGCCATTCCAAGCTTGCGAAAGAAGAAATCCGTATCCTGTCCAGAAATCTGGGACTTCCTACCTGGGATAAGCAGTCTTTTGCCTGCCTTTCTTCCAGATTTGTTTACGGAGAAGAGATCACAAGGGATAAACTTTCCATGGTAGATAAAGCAGAGCAGCTTCTTCTGGATCTGGGATTCCATCAGGTTCGTGTGCGGATCCACGGAATGATGGCCCGCATTGAAGTGGAACCGGGAGAATTTTCCAAAGTTCTGGAAAACCGGGAAAAGATCACAAAAGAGTTTAAGACATATGGCTTTACCTATGTTACAATGGATCTGACAGGCTACCGGACAGGAAGCATGAACGAAACATTGGGAGAGTAATATGAAAATAATTGCAAGGATCAGAAGTGATTTTCCAACAAAATTTGGAATCCCGCGCCAGAGCGGCCGTGTGGAAGAACTGACAGCCCGTGTTGTTTTTGAACCGGAATACCGGGTACGGGAAGCGGTAAAGGGAATGGAAGATTTTTCTCATATCTGGCTGCTCTGGGAGTTTTCCCAGGCGATCCGTGAGAACTGGTCACCTACGGTACGTCCACCGCGTCTGGGTGGAAATGAAAGAATGGGCGTATTTGCTACCAGATCCCCCTTCCGTCCAAATCCGGTAGGGCTGTCCTGCGTGAAACTGGAAAAGATCGATCTGGAGAGCAAAGAAGCCCCTGTACTGATCGTATCCGGTGCGGATCTGATGGACGGAACCCCCATCTATGATATCAAGCCATATCTGCCGGCGGCAGACTGCCATCCGGAAGCTCTGGGCGGCTTTGCGGCAAAAGTGGAGCAGCATTTCCTGAAAGTGGAGATCCCCGAAGAATGGAAGGCAAAGATCCCGGAAGATAAGATCTCTGCCCTGGAAGGGGTGCTTAAAGAAGACCCAAGACCTGCATACCAGAAAGATCCGGAGCGGATATATGGAATGCCTTTTGCAGGAATGGATGTACATTTCCAGGTAAAAGAGGGCATACTTACTGTATGCGGGATCACAGAATATAAAAAATCTGACAAAATTTAAAATTACCTTTGACAAACTTTTTAAGGCATGGTATTATAATAAACGAGTTAGCAAATGCTAACTCAATATTTTAAACCAAGAGTTAGTTAAAGATAACCAGTAACAGTTATATAAAAAAAGTTCAGAGATCAAAGGAGAGTGAATTATGAGCGTTGTAATCGTAGGCGGTAATGAAAGAATGGTATGTCAGTATGAGGATATCTGTAAGGGATTCGGATGTAAGGCAAAAGTTTTTGCAAAAGAAAAAGGAGCCATGAAGAAAAAGATCGGTGTGCCGGATCTGATGATTCTGTTTACAAGTACCGTTTCCCACAAAATGGTAAACTGTGCAGTAGAAGAAGCAAAGAAAAAATCCATCCCTGTATGCCGCTGTCACACAAGCAGCGCTGCAGCTCTTGAGAATATTCTGAAACAGTACTGTGCATAAGAAACAGGTCAGGAGATACTTTTCTCTTGTATAATTTGACTTTTTTGCGGAAATGTAACGGAAAGACTTGCAAAATCATGAATTATTCAATAAAATAGCCGTAGGTTTCTGTGGTAAAGCGTTGCAGTGAATCGTGAATATGCAGCGCTGGAAGTCGAAATTACAGGTGAGAGGTGTTATCATGAAAAAAGTTGTAAAATTCGGTGGAAGTTCTCTTGCAAATGCGGAGCAGTTTCAGAAAGTGGGCGATATCATCCGCAGCGATGAGAGCCGCCGTTATGTAGTTCCGTCAGCTCCCGGAAAGAGATTTGACGAAGATATCAAAGTAACGGATATGCTTTACGGATGCTATGACGCAGCATCCAAAGGTGAGGATATCACTGAGAAACTTAATGCCATCAAAGAGAGATATTACGAGATCATCAAAGGTCTTGGGCTGAGCCTTTCTCTTGAAGACGAGTTCAAGAAGATCGATGAGGATTTCCGTGCACAGGCGGGAATTCAGTATGCGGCGTCCAGAGGAGAGTTCCTCAATGGTAAGATCATGGCTGCATACCTTGGATACGATTTCGTGGATGCGGCTTCAGTGATCCGTTTTGATAAAGACGGTAATCTGGAAGCGGAGGAGACAAATAAACTCCTTTCCAAGAAGCTCAGCAAATCCCAGCATGCGGTTATCCCGGGATTCTACGGAGCATGTGCGGATGGCACGGTGAAGACATTTTCCAGAGGTGGTTCTGATGTAACCGGATCCCTGGTTGCAAAAGCCATCCATGCAGATATTTATGAGAACTGGACCGATGTTTCCGGTTTCCTTGTAACAGATCCGCGTATCGTTCACAATCCGGAACCGATCGAGGCAATTACATACAGAGAGCTTCGTGAGCTTTCTTATATGGGTGCAACTGTTCTTCATGAGGATGCGATCTTCCCGGTTCGTAAAGAGGGAATTCCGATCAACATCCGTAACACAAACAGCCCGGAGGATAAGGGTACACTGATCGTGGAGAGCACCTGCAAGAAACCGAAATTTACCATTACCGGTATTGCCGGAAAGAAAGGTTTCTGTTCTATTAACATTGAGAAATCCATGATGAACAGTGAGATCGGTTTTGGCCGTAAGGTTCTCCAGGTATTTGAGGATCAGGGAATCAGCTTTGAGCATGTACCGTCCGGAATTGATACCATGACTGTATATGTTCACCAGGATGAATTTGAGGAGAAAGAGCAGCAGGTTATCGCAGGCATCCACCGTCTGGTACAGCCTGACTTTGTGGAGATGGAATCTGACCTCGCGCTGATCGCAGTTGTAGGCCGTGGAATGAAATCCCAGAGAGGTACTGCAGGAAGAATCTTCTCTGCTCTTGCTCACGCAAATGTAAACGTAAAAATGATCGATCAGGGTTCCAGTGAGCTGAATATCATCATCGGCGTTGAGAACCGTGATTTCGAAAAAGCTGTCAGAGCGATCTATGATATTTTTGTTCTGACACGGATCTGAACAAAATCCGAATATCCGCTTGACTCCGGAAGCAGTATCCGCCACAGGACATGTAACATACAGTCCTGTGGCGGATTTTTCTGTTAATCTGACCTGTTTATCCAAAAAAAATCCAAATAAATCTGACAAAATTTCCAAAGAAAAAGCAAAGATATTATACATTGTGTCGAAAAACACCTGACAGGAAATAAACAGTATTGACAAAAACTTAACTTTTGTGTAAAACAGACATATACAAAAACTTCAGAAAGGCAGGCGGTCAGCAATGGAGAAACAGATCAAACTGGATGAAAAAAGCGCACAGGAGTTTGTCAGTGCAGCCAGCAGATGCAATTTTGATATTGATGTATTTTACAACCGCATTATCATCGACGCAAAGTCAATCCTTGGACTTCTGAGTCTGGATCTGACAAAAACCCTGACAGTAAAGTGTTACGGAGAGGATGAAAATTTTAACCAGGTTCTTTCCAAATATGCGGTAGGCTGAGAAATATGAATAAAGAAAAAAGGTAATAAAAAGGCGCAGTTCATGAAAAGTAAAGCAGAACATGCGTCTTTTTTGATTGCAGAGAGATTTTTGTATGTGTTTTTGTGGTATAATCTTGAAATACAGCATTGCAGAAAAGGACAGCTGCAGGGTGAAGAACTCTGACAGCTGCAGGAGTAAATTATGGAAAAACCAAAAGTGCGGATTTCTGTCAGAAACCTGGTGGAATTTATACTGAGAAGCGGAGATCTGGATAACAGCCGTGGATCATCCGGAGATAAAGAAGCCATGCTAAAAGGTGGAAGACTTCACCGGAAGATCCAGCGAAGTATGAAGGGTAATTATCAGGCAGAAGTTTCCCTGAAAAGAGAAAGTGAATATGAAGATGTAATCATCCAGGTAGAAGGCCGCGCAGATGGAATTTTTACTGAGGACGGGGAGTTCTGGATTGATGAGATCAAAGGCACCTATGGAAATCTTCAGGCAATGGAGGTACCGGTACCTGTCCACCGCGCACAGGCAATGTGTTACGGGTGGATTTACGGAGAAAAAGAAGGCCTTTCCCAAATTGGGATCCAGATGACCTATTCCCATCTGGATACAGAAGACACCAGAAGGTTTCGAGAAATTTTTTCCATGGAGGAACTTAAAAACTGGTACCAGAAACTTCTGGATGATTACCATAAATGGATTTCCTGTTCGCTTTCCTGGAAAAAAGAACGGAATGCATCCATGAAAGATCTGCAGTTTCCGTTTCCTTACAGAGAAGGGCAGAGAGAGATCGTCAGTGGTGTATATCATACGGTTTCCAGTAAGAAAACGCTGTTTGTCCAGGCACCTACCGGAGTGGGAAAAACCATGTCTGCAATTTTTCCATCTGTACGTGCCATCGGAGAGGGGAAGGGCGAAACACTTTTTTACCTTACCGCAAAAACCATTACAGGAACAGTTGCCTGGGAAGCGTTCCATACTTTGCGTGAAAATGGACTGAAATTTAAGGTCACAGCCATTACCGCAAAAGAAAAGCTTTGTTTCCTAGATTCACCGGAATGTACACCGGAGAAATGCCCCTATGCGAAAGGACATTTTGACCGGGTGAACGATGCAGTCTATGAACTTTGGACAACCGAAGAGGTATATTCCAGAGAAGTGATCCGTGCTCATGCAGAAAAATGGCAGGTATGTCCTTTTGAGATGTGCCTGGATCTTTCCGTCTGGGTAGACGGGGTGATCTGTGACTATAATTACGCCTTTGATCCCAATGTCCATCTGAAACGCTTTTTCGGGGAAAATATTTCCGGAGATTATATTTTTCTCATTGATGAAGCGCATAATCTGGTAGAACGCGGAAGAGAAATGTACAGTGCGGAGATATCCAGACAGACACTTTTTACATTGCGGAAAAAAATCCGGAAACATTTTCCAAAACTCGCCAGGGCACTGGATAAAGCCAGCAGGCAGATGCTGGAACTGGAAGAGGATCTTAAGGCATCCCAAAATCCGTATCAGGTGCTTTCCAACCCAGGTGTACTGCCGGTTACGTTTCTTACCATTTCCGGTGAGCTGGAAGAAATTCTGGAAGAAAAAAATCTGGAAGAGGAGCTTCGAAAGGAGATCCTGGAATTTTATTTTGTTGTGCGTGATTTTCTGAATGTGTCAGAACTGGTGGATGAGAACTATGTGGTCTATACGGAATACTTTGGGGAAAATGATTTCCGGCTGCGCCTGTTCTGCGTGAATCCGGCTGCAAACTTAAGTGAATACCTGAAAAAGGGAAGAAGTGCGGTATTTTTTTCCGCAACACTTTTTCCGATGTTGTATTACCGGGAACTTCTTACAACAGAAACAGATGCTTATGGAATTTATGTGCAGTCCCCGTTTTCGGCAAAAAACAGGAGAATTCTCATTGGAAGCGATGTAAGCAGCCGGTATACAAGAAGAAACCATACAGAGTACCGTAAGATTGCGGAATATATTTCCAGGTGTGTATGGCAGCGCCAGGGGAATTATATGGTGTTTTTTCCTTCCTATCGTCTGATGGAAGATGTATATCAGGTTTATGAGGAGGAATTTTCGGTAGACTGGGTGCGCTGTATCCGGCAGAATTCTGATATGACCGAACGGGAACGGGAGGAATTTCTGGAAGAATTTCAGAGCAGGGAAGGAACACTGGTAGGTTTCTGCGTACTTGGAGGAATTTTTTCCGAGGGGGTTGATCTTACAGGTGAAAGTCTGATCGGAGCGATCATAGTGGGAACCGGACTTCCGCAGATCGGCAGTGAGCGGGAGATCCTGAAAGAATATTATGACCGAAAGAAACAGAGCGGTTTTGATTATGCCTATCGTTATCCTGGTATGAATAAGGTTCTTCAGGCCGCCGGACGTGTGATCCGGACCAAAGAGGACAGAGGTGTGATCCTGCTTTTGGATGACCGTTTTCTGGGACGGGATTACGGAGAAATTTTTCCGAGGGAATGGAAAGACCGGAGCAGCTGCAGACTGAATACTGTAGAAGAGGCAGTAAGCAGGTTCTGGCGGTCGTTTACTTGACAGACGTAAGAAATCCGGTATACTGATAGAGAATTTATCCACATTGCAGACAGGAAGATATGAGACCCGGATAAAATCAGTAACTGTTAAATCCAAAGATAAGAAAAGTGAAAGAAGTATATGAGACAGAAAAAAATATTAAAAATACTGGCAGTGTGTTTCAGCACGGTAATGCTTACTCAGCCGGCATCAGCGGCGGCGCCGCAGCAGACGGCACAGGGCAGCCTTGGGTCTGTTACGGAGGAGTCCCAGATACTTCCGATTCCCGATGGAAGTGGGAAATACATTTTAAAAAGCAGTGGTTTTTACTGCCTGAATGAAGACGGAACCAGAGAAAATGCACCGGCAGTGCATTATTTTGATCATTTTGTGATTGATGGTACGGTATTTGACGGATATTATTATCATGATGAAAACGGTAAATTTGCAGCAGGAAATCCGCATATTGTCCAGATCAGAAATCTGACTGCCCCCACAGAGGACGGGAGCGGGGCGGAAGTTTCTTTTGATGGCTGTTATATGGTGAATAATCTGGGAAAACTCAGTGCTTCGCCGCAGGTGCGGTATATGGACAATCTGGTGGTGGATAAGACTACCTATAATGGTTTGTATTATTTTGATCAGTATGGAAAGATGGTCACAGATCCCGGAATACATTATCTGGAAATGAATGCGGCAGGACAGATGTTTGATGGCTATTATTATTTTGGCGGAGAAAACGGAGTCCTGGTGCAGGAAGAAGGTACCACACCGGAAGGCTTTCCTGTTGATGGAACAGGAAAGGTAGAAACAAAGGACCTGGGTATGGAGGGCCTGGAAACCAGGCTTACGGAACTTTTCGGTTCCTATGACGGTATCTGGAGTGTATATGTAAAAGATCTTACCAATGATAAGGAATTTCAGCTGAACAGCCAGCCCTTATATTCGGCCAGCCTGATCAAGGCGTTTGTTATGGCACAGACATATGCCAATATGGATACTGTTCTTCAGAGTGAAGCCGCAAAAATGAAAAAAGATGTTTCTGATCCGGCAGTCTCGACAAAAGTTAATGATCTTCTCTGGAATATGATCACAGTCAGTGATAATGAATCTTTTAATGAGCTGGTACGCCTGCAGACGACATCCGGTGTTTTTAAAGACGGGGCAGAGGCAGTGAATGCTTTCCTTGCGGAAAGTCAGTTTGCGGATACATCGGTACAGCATACCTTGAGTCCTTCCGCATCCAAAGATGCGGGGCTGGGAGGGAGAAATACCACTTCTGTAAAGGACTGTGGAGAGCTTCTTTCCCGGATTTATAAAGGGGAATGTGTATCAAAGGAAGCTTCGGAAGCAATGCTGAACCTCCTTCTGAATCAGCAGGTGACAACCAAGATCCCCAGTGGGATTTCCGCCTCTGTGGAAATCGCAAACAAGACCGGGGAGACGGATACAGACCAGCACGACATTGCCATTGTATATGGGGAGAAGACAACCTATATTCTCTGCGTAATGTCTGAGAACTGTAAATCCGGGGATGCAGTTTCGCACATTCGTGATATTTCAGGGATTGTTTACAATTATCTGAATATGCGGCTTGACCAGGATTGATTTGTGAGCTAAAATGAAAATCAGCCGAGCGGTATCTGAATGTTTCATACAAAACAGGAGGATTTCACGAGCTCACGAAAGGAGATTTTTATTATGAAGACAGTACATACAGACAAGGCACCGGCAGCCATCGGACCGTATTCCCAGGCAATCATCCATGGAGATACTCTTTACACATCCGGTCAGATCCCGGTTGACCCGGCAACCGGAGAAGTTGTGGGAACAACCATCGAGGAGCAGGCAGACCGCGTAATGAAGAATCTTGGTGCAGTTCTTGAGACAGCAGGTTCCAGCTATGAGAAAGCAGTCAAAACTGTATGCTTTCTTGCAGACATGAACGATTTTGCCGCATTTAACGAAGTATACGCAAAATATTTCGTAAACAAACCGGCACGTTCCTGTGTCGCAGTTAAGACACTTCCGAAGAATGTACTCTGTGAGGTAGAAGTAATCGCGGCAGTATAATATAAAACGAGCAGTAAATCCCCTGTCAGGAAGAGATGATCTTCCGGCAGGGGATTTTTTGCTGTGATTGATTTTTAAAAAGAAATCCTGTATAATACCAAACTGTAATATTGTATCATTCAGCGGATTGAGACGTACGCTGTGAATTATCAAGATAAGTCAGGAGGATATAAATACATGCGAGTCGATGCGGACGATTTTGCCCGACCTTGCAGCTGCGGGAGGGAGCACCACATAGACGTTAAGGAAATTGTAATTGAATCAGGAGCTATCGGGAAACTGGAAGAAGAAATGTCAGACGGAGATCTGAGAGAATACATTTCCCCGCTTCTGATCTGTGACACAAACAGTTACAAGGCAACAGAGGAACTGATGGAAGATATCTACGACCGGTGCCAGGTGCTGATCCTGGATGCCGAAGATCTTGAGGCAGATGAACGGGCCGTGGAAATTGTGGAGAATTATATGGAAGAGGACATTGATCTTGTTCTTGCGGTAGGCGCAGGTACGATCCATGATCTCAGCCGGTTTGTGGCCCATCAGTACCGGATTCCTTTTGTCTCTGTGCCCACCGCAGCCAGTTCAGACGGATTTACTTCTACAGTAGCAGATATGACATGGAACGGTGTGAAAAAGGCAGTAGCAGCATCTGCGCCGCTTTTTGTTTTTGCGGATACGGATATTTTTGCAAAAGCACCGAAGAGACTTACCGCTGCAGGTGTGTCGGATATTCTGGGGAAATATATTGCTCTGGCAGACTGGAAAATAGCCAGCATTCTTTCGAAAGAATATTACTGTGCAGAGGTGGTAAATCTGGAAACAAAAGCTGTCAGGACTGTGAAGGATAATCTGAAGGAGATTGCGGCTGGCGAAGAAGAAGCATGTGAGAAACTGATGTATGCCCTGGTGCTGTCAGGGCTTGCCATGCAGATGACCGGAAATTCCAGACCTGCATCCGGAGCAGAACATCATCTGGTACATCTCTGGGATATGGAAGTTGTGAACGGGCATCTGGATGCGCTGCACGGTGAAAAAGTTTCTGCAGGAACCATGCTGGTACTTCTGGAGTACAAGAAAATTGCGGATGCCATCCGAAAAGGAAACTGCAAAGTGCATACCTGTACAGAGGAAGACCGGGAACTTCTCCAGAGTACTTTTGGAAAAAAAGGAATTCTTGGAGCAATCGAAAAAGAAAATACGCCGGAACTTCTGGATGATGTGAGCACGAAAGAACTTTCCGATACGCTTCCCGGAATTCTTAAGATCATTGATGCACTTCCGGCGGTTACAGATATGCAGGAAATGATGAATACAGCTGGTTGTGTAAGCAGAGTCCGGGATATCGGACTGCCGGGAGAGGTGATCGAAGAGAGTCTTCGCCTTGCACCGTATACAAGAAGAAGGCTGAGTCTTTTAAGGCTTCGGAAGATGCTCACATACTGATCAGAAAAAGATCACAATAAGTTCTGTTGACTTGGCATAAATTTCAGGAAAGGCAGTGAGGAATGGTTTGATAAGAGTAGGAATGGGATATGATGTACATAAACTGACAGAAGGCAGAGATCTGATCCTTGGAGGAGTAAACATTCCCTGGGAAAAAGGCCTTCTTGGTCATTCCGATGCGGATGTGCTGATCCATGCGATCATGGATGCACTTCTGGGAGCTGCGGCTCTTGGAGACATCGGAAAACATTTTCCGGACACAGACCCTGCATATAAGGGAATTTCCAGTGTAAAACTTCTGGTACATGTTGCCGGACTTCTGAAAGAAAACGGCTATGCGGTGGGGAATATTGATGCTACGATCATTGCCCAGAAACCAAAGATGGCACCACATATTCCAGAGATGAGAGAAAACATTGCGAAAGCACTTGGAATTGAAATATCACAGCTGAATATCAAGGCAACTACAGAAGAGGGCCTTGGTTTTACAGGACAGGGAGAGGGAATTTCTTCTCAGGCGATCTGCTCCCTGTATAGAATCGGGAAATTGGAGGAAGAGTAACATGAAGATTTTTAACACACTCACAAGAAGAAAAGAGGAGTTCGTACCTCTGGAAGAGGGCAAGGTAAAAATGTATGTCTGCGGACCTACGGTTTACAATCTGATCCATATCGGAAATGCCCGCCCCATGATCATTTTTGATACGGTACGAAGATACATGGAATATAAAGGATACGAGGTTAACTATGTATCCAACTTCACAGATGTGGATGACAAAATTATCAAAAAAGCCATTGAAGAGGGTGTTTCCGCAGAGGAAATTTCCACCCGCTATATCAAAGAGTGCAAGAAAGATATGGCAGACATGAATGTAAAACCTGCCACAACCGCACCTCAGGCAACACAGGAGATCCAGGGCATGATCGACATGATCCAGACCCTTATTGACAAGGGATACGCGTATCCGGCAGCCGACGGAACCGTATATTTCCGTGTAAAGAAATTCAAAGAGTACGGCAAGCTTTCTCATAAGAATCTGGATGATCTCCAGTCCGGTTTCCGTTCTCTGAAGGTATCCGGTGAGGACCAGAAAGAAGATCCGCTGGACTTCGTACTCTGGAAACCGAAAAAAGAGGGCGAGCCGTCCTGGCCGTCACCGTGGTGTGACGGACGTCCTGGCTGGCATATCGAGTGCTCTGTCATGTCCAAAAAATATCTTGGAGAAGAGATTGATATCCATGCAGGCGGAGAGGATCTGATCTTCCCGCATCACGAGAATGAGATCGCACAGAGCGAGTGCTGCAATGGTAAGATTTTTGCAAGATACTGGATGCATAACGGTTTCCTCAACATCGACAACCGCAAGATGTCCAAATCTCTTGGAAACTTCCGTACTGTACGTCAGATCGGTGAGCAGTATGATCTTCAGGTCCTTCGTTTCTTTATGCTGAACGCGCATTACAGAAGCCCGCTGAATTTCAGTGCGGATCTGATGGAAGCAGCCAAGAATTCTCTGGAGCGTATCCTGGAAGCAGCAGGCAAGCTCAGCGACCGTAAGGACAATGCGGCAGTGGAGAATATCACAGAGGAAGAACTTGCACTTCTCAAAGAGGCAGAAGGCTTTGTTACCAAATTTGAAGCTGCCATGGATGATGATTTCAACACTGCAGATGCACTTGCTGCCATCTTTGAGCTTGTTAAATTTGCCAACACGAATGTAAACGAAAACAGCTCAAAAGAATTTGCGGCAGGTCTTTATGAGGAACTTTTCAAACTCAGTGATGTGCTGGGACTGAAGATCGAGAAGAAAGAGGAAATCCTTGATAAAGAGATCGAGGATCTGATCCAGGAGCGTCAGGCTGCAAGAAAGGCTAAAGATTTCAAGAGAGCAGATGAGATCCGTGACGAGCTTCTGAAAAAAGGTATCATTTTGAAAGATACAAGAGAAGGTGTGAAATGGCAGAGAGCTTAAGGGAGCTTAAAGAGCTGTTTGATCTGAAAGACGCAGATCTTCGGACCTATTCACCTCTGACACTGGCCTATATCGGGGATGGTGTTTATGAACTGGTGATCCGTACCATCCTTGTGAAAAAGGCAAACTGCCCGGTAAACCGTCTCCACAAAAAGGCCAGTAGCCTTGTAAAAGCGTCTGCGCAGTCTGGCATGATGGAAATTCTTGAACCGCTTCTGACAGAAGAGGAAAAAAGTGTATACCGGAGAGGAAGAAATGCCCATTCCGCTACCATGGCCAAACATGCGACTATGGCGGATTACCGGCGTGCTACAGGCTTTGAGGCACTGATGGGATATCTTTATCTGAAAGAGGATTTTTCAAGGATACTGGAACTGGTCCACGCAGGACTTGAGAAGGAGGAAATTTAAATTGACTGAAATGATAGAAGGAAGAAATGCAGTACTTGAGGCATTTCGTTCCGGCAAATGTGTTGATAAATTGTTTATTCTGGATGGCTGTCAGGACGGACCGGTTCGTACTATCGCAAGAGAAGCCAGAAAACATGATACCATCGTGAAATTTGTTCCGAAGGAACGTCTGGATTCCATGAGCGAGACCGGTGCCCACCAGGGTGTGATCGCGCAGGTTGCGGCTTACGACTATTCCACAGTGGAAGATATTCTGAAAAAAGCAGAAGAAAAAGGAGAGCCTCCTTTTATTATTCTTCTTGACAATATTGAAGATCCTCATAATCTGGGAGCGATCATCCGTACTGCCAATCTTGCCGGTGCCCATGGTGTGATTATTCCGAAACACAGAGCTGTAGGTCTGACAGCTACTGTCGCAAAGACTTCTGCCGGTGCCCTGAACTATACGCCGGTTGCCAAGGTTGCCAACCTTGGACAGACGATTGATGAGCTGAAAGAAAAAGGAATCTGGTTTGTGTGTGCGGATATGGACGGAGAAGTGATGTACCGCCAGAACCTGACAGGTCCCATTGGCCTTGTGATCGGAAACGAGGGAAATGGTGTCAGCCGTCTTGTAAAGGAAAAATGTGATTTTACTACCGCGATCCCGATGAATGGAGACATTGATTCCCTCAACGCTTCTGTAGCGGCAGGAGTGCTTGCATTTGAGATCGTGAGACAGAGAATGGCAAAATAACAGATACAGCTTAAGCTGTTCGGAGAAAAAATGTGCCGATATAATGAGACAGAGGACGAAGTTCTTATTCAGAGGCTTCGTGCCGGAGAATCCATGATTGCAGATTATCTGATGGAAAAGTACAAAGGTCTGGTCAGAAAAAAGGCAAGGGCCATGTTTCTTATTGGCGGGGATACCGACGATCTGATCCAGGAGGGTATGATCGGGCTGTTTAAAGCAGTCCGGGACTACCAGCCTGACAGGGAAACATCCTTTCAGTCCTTTGCGAATATGTGTATTGACAGACAGATCTACAGCGCGATCAAAAGTTCAAACCGTCAGAAACATCAGCCGCTGAATACGTATATATCCTTAAGTGACAGGGAAATGGAAGAAAATCTCAGAGATTCCTGTACGGAACATGATAATCCGGAAGCAATCCTGATTGACCGGGAAAATGTAACAGCGCTGAAAAAAGAAATGAAAAAGAGCTTAAGTTCTCTGGAAAATCAGGTGTTTCAGCTGTATATTGCGGGAAATAGCTATGTGGAGATCGCGGAAATTCTGGGTAAAACGCCGAAGGCTGTTGATAATGCCCTGCGAAGAATCCGCAAAAAAATGAAACGTTGTTTTGGAGAAAGTTAATTCCCCTCTTTTCTTTTGGATATAAAAGTATTAAAATGATGTTAAAAACAGCGGAACAAGAAAGGAGACCAATTATGGCAAAGATTAATAAATACTGGGGACTGGTTGCAGTAGGAGCTCTTACTGCGGCAGCAGCAGGAGCTATTGCAGCGATCATATCCAGAAAATCTGTATGTGAAGACGATTTTGAAGATGACTTTGACGATCTCGATGATCTTGAAGAGGATGAGAAGAAAGAAGAAAAAGAAGAGAAAGAAGTTTTCCAGGACTGGGACAAAACCGCATCTGAGACTGTAGAAGTTTCCAAAGAGACAGAAGAAGAGGATACAAAAGAAGCACCGGCTGAAGAAGAGACGGAAGCTGAAACAGAGACAGAGGAAGCTGCAGCTGATGAGGCGGAAGAAAAAACAGAAGAGGCAGAAGCTTCTGAGGATGCAAAATCAGAAGAGTAAAAAGAGAATCCTGTGCGCTGTGTCCGGGGACTGCAGTACACAGGATTTTTATGCGATAGTCATGAAAATACAAATTTTTAAAAAAATAAAAATAAAGTATTGACAATATGAAAGTCATCTGATAATATAAACAACTGTGAGCGGCACAAACGTCGCGAAACAAGCTGCTGTGGCTCAGTCGGTAGAGCGTCGCCTTGGTAAGGCGGAGGTCACGGGTTCGATTCCCGTCAGCAGCTTTTTTTGTGTCCAAAAACAGACAATTTTTTGTTTAAATACAGGTTTTGCGGGTTTCAAAAACTCCAAATATATGATAAGATAAAACATCAGGACGATATCTAGGAGGGAGAATCATGGACAACGAGACAGTTTCCAAAAACTTTATTGAGAATATTATAGACAAAGATCTTGAAGAAGGCGTTTATGACACTGTGCATACACGTTTTCCACCGGAACCGAATGGTTATCTTCATATCGGACATGCTAAGTCCATTCTTTTAAACTATGGGCTTGCAAAGAAATACAACGGAAAATTTAACCTTCGTTTCGATGATACAAACCCGACAAAGGAGAAATCCGAATTTGTAGAATCCATCAAGGCTGATGTAAAATGGCTTGGCGCAGACTGGGAAGACAGACTTTTCTTTGCTTCTGATTATTTTGACCAGATGTATGAGGCCGCTGTGAAGCTGATCAAAAAAGGCAAGGCATTTGTCTGCGACCTGACTGCAGACCAGATCCGTGAGTACAGAGGAACTCTTACAGAACCAGGTAAAGAGAGCCCATACAGAAACCGTACTGTAGAAGAGAACCTGCAGCTTTTTGAGGAGATGCGTGAGGGCAAATACGGAGACGGAGAAAAAGTTCTCCGTGCAAAGATCGATATGGCATCTCCGAATATGAACATGCGTGACCCGGTTATCTACCGTGTAGCACGTATGACACATCACAACACTGGAGACAAGTGGTGCATCTATCCGATGTATGACTTTGCTCATCCTATCGAGGATGCGATCGAAGGCGTGACTCATTCCATCTGTACTCTGGAATTTGAGGATCACAGACCGCTCTATGACTGGGTTGTAAAAGAACTGGAGTATCCGCATCCACCGAAACAGATCGAGTTTGCCAAACTGTACCTTACCAATGTTGTCACCGGTAAACGTTACATCAAGAAACTTGTTGAAGACGGAATCGTAGATGGCTGGGATGATCCGAGACTGGTATCAATCGCCGCACTTCGCCGCCGCGGATTTACACCGGAATCCATCCGTAAATTCGTAGAGCTCTGTGGCGTTTCCAAGGCCAACAGTTCTGTGGATTACGCAATGCTTGAGTACTGCATCCGCGAGGATCTGAAACTGAAACGTCCACGTATGATGGCGATCCTTGATCCGATCAAGCTTGTGATCGACAATTATCCGGAAGGACAGGTTGAGTACCTGGAAGCTCCGAACAACATGGAGAACGAGGAACTTGGAACCAGAAAGATTCCGTTCAGCGGAGAACTTTATATCGAACGTGATGATTTCATGGCAGAGCCTCCGAAGAAATACAAACGTCTTTATATCGGAAATGAAGTCCGTCTTATGAATGCATATTTTGTAACCTGCACAGGATATGAAGCAGATGATGACGGAACGATCCGTGTGGTTCACTGTACTTATGATCCGGAAACCAAAGGTGGAAATGCACCGGACGGACGTAAGGTAAAAGGAACCATCCACTGGGTGGAGGCATCCAATGCAGGTAAAGTTGAGGTAAGACTTTACGAGAACATCGTAGATGAAGAGAAGGGTGTTTACAATAAAGAAGACGGATCTCTCAATGTAAATCCAAACTCTCTCACCGTGACGAGCGCTTATGTTGAGCCGGAGCTTCTGAAAGCAAAAGGCTACGACAGTTATCAGTTTGTCCGCAACGGATTCTTCTGTGCAGACATCCATGACTCCAAAGAGGGCGCACCGGTATTTAACCGTATTGTGTCTCTTAAGAGTTCTTTTAAACTGCCGAAGGCATAAGATCAAAACAGCAAATTATATATAAAAGACAGTACGCCGGGATGTACAGAAATCCCGGCGTATTATATTTTATGATCCGGAAGGAATTCTCTTTTGACAATTCCGGTTGCACCTCCTTCCGTAAAAGGTTATACTGATAACACAGAAAGAGAGGAATACACACATGAGAAAGATTGTGCTTGCTTCTGCATCTCCCAGGAGACGGGAGCTTTTAAGCAAGGTGGGAATCACATTTGAGGTAAAACCTGCCAGTGGTGAAGAACGGATCACCAGCACAGAGCCCTCGAAGGTGGTTGAGGAACTTTCCTTCCAAAAGGCCATGTTTACCGCACATGCGCTGGAAAAAGAACAGGCGGATGATCTGGCGGACATTCTTATAATCGGAGCGGATACCATAGTCTCCTATGAAGGAAAGATCCTTGGTAAACCTTCAGACCCGGAGGCAGCAGTGAAGATGCTGAGTATGCTGCAGGGAAATACACACCAGGTATATACGGGTGTGACAGTTCTTGTAAGAGAAGAAGAAAACTGGAAAGTTCATACGTTTCATGAATGTACAGATGTAATTTTTTACCCGGTAACAAAGGAAGAGATCGCAGAATATGTAAACAGTAAAGATCCTATGGATAAGGCAGGAAGCTACGGAATCCAGGGTGCCTGGGGTGCTTATGTGAAAGGAATCCGCGGCGATTACAACAATGTAGTCGGACTGCCTGTGGCAAGGCTGATCTATGAGACAAAGAAACTTGGAATAAACCTGAGAGGATGAATGACAAAATGATAAAAGCTTGTATCTTTGACCTGGATGGAACGATTGCAGATACACTGGAGTCCATGGCATATGTGGCAAATGAGATCATGGAAAAGTTTTCCCTGAAACCGCAGCCGACAGATAATTTCCGTTATTACAGCGGTGAAGGCGCGGATATGCTGATCAAAAGATGTCTGATCGATGCCGGAGATCCGGATCTGGTCCATTATGAAGAAGTCCGGGAACTTTACCGTAAAAAATTTGATGAAGATCCCCTGTATAAAGTTGTACCATATAAGGATATGCCGGAAACCATTCAGAAACTAAAAGATGCGGGATTAAAAATGGCCGTATGTTCTAATAAACCGCATATTGCGGCACAGAAAGTCGTAAAAGCGATCTATGGAGATGTTTTTGACGAAGTAATGGGACAGCAGGAGGGAATCCGAAGGAAACCGGCACCGGATGGTCCGTTAAAGATCGCGGAAGAATTCGGAGTAAAACCGGAAGAATGCATGTATATCGGAGATACAAAAACGGATATGCAGACAGGTAAATCAGCCGGAATGTATACAGTAGGTGCACTCTGGGGCTTTCGTGACCGCAGGGAACTGGAAGAAAACGGCGCAGACATTGTAGCAGCGGTACCGTTGGAACTGGTTGCTATTTATGAGAAGAAAAATAATAAATAAAGGAGGACTTTTTTAAAATGTATAAGAAAGAATATGTCCAGACATTTCTGGAAAAACAGGGACAGCTTTTTGATGAGCCGGTAGCAGATGATTTTGAAGAGGCAGAGGCATTTCTGGAAGACTGTATGGCAGTAGTGCTGGATTCTCTGAAAGATGTAAAAAAATATCTGGATGGAATGGGTGCAGATGTAGAGGGACTTTCCCTGAAAGAACTGGAAGAAGAAAGTGAAGTGTTTAAACTTCCAGATGGAAAATATCTCATTGTTGAAGGCTGAGAGAAAAAACGGAAAGCAGAAATTACATCCTTGAAAATTAAATATGGTAAACTTGCATCAACAAAGGAAAGAATGCATAAATCTGAAAATGCAGGAAAACATAAGGATGTAAAGGAGGATGGAATATGAGGAAAAACAGAGTACTGGCAGTGATCATGGCCGTGCTTATGATGGTTACATTACTTCCATCTATGGTGTTTGCCGCTGCGGTTCCCCAGGGAGCTCTGGATGGCAAACTGAAAGTTAAGGGAACAATTGCAGTAGGTGTTACCTTAAGCGCAGATTATTCCAAGGTAAAGCCAGAAGGAATTACAGATGATTATGTGAGTTTTTCGTGGTCGCTGAAAGATGGTGATGTGCTCACCGAAGTAGGAACAGATAAAACCTATAAGGTTGAAGAAAAGGATCTGGGATTTCCCATTGTTCTTAAGATCACAGGAAAAGAAGAAATGGGAATCAGTGGCGAACTTACTGTAACAACACAGGAAGTTTCCGCAACGGAGGAAGATGCCAAAGCTCTTGCACAGCAGAAGAAGACAGAAACATCTACCAGCGAGAGCGGATCAGATGAGACTTTGGAGCAGGATTCTCAGGACAGCACCATTACGATCACCGGATTGGGAGAAACTGATACAGATTCCGGAAATACCGAAGAGACAGAGGATTCGACAGAAGATCAGGCAGAGGATTCATCAGATACGACAGCCGGATCTGATGAAAAAACTGTTGAGACAGGGGAAACGAAAGCACAGAATGGTGACAGTGCTTCAACAGAAGAACTTACATATTCCGCAGTTGTATCCACAGAAGACGGAAGTGGTGTTTTAAATTTCGGAACTGTAACAGAAGGTTACACAGAGATACCGGAAGTACAGTATGTTACGATTACCAATACCGGAACTGCAGATCTGAATTTTAAAGAAATTTCTCCGGAGAATTTCATGGCTGAAGATATTAATGGACAGCCACTGAAAAGCGGAGAGCAGATTACGGTATGGGTAAAACCAAGAGAGGGACTGAACGCCGGAGAATATAAAGATCTGATCACATATCAGACAGAAGAAGGTGTGGATGTTTTCTTTGAGGCGGATCTCACTGTAGAAGCACAGACAGATGACGGGAATAACGGGAACGCGGATGCGGGGAAAGCATCGGAACCATCCGACAGTGAAGAAGGACAGTATGAACTGACAGCAGATCCTGCAGAGATTCCTTTTGATGACCTGACAGAGGGCTATACGGAGGTTGATCAGACAAGAACTGTAACCATAAGAAATACAGGTACAGAAACGGTAACTCTGAAACAGCCGCAGTCAGACAATTTTGATATTGAACCTGTCAGTGAAGGTGAAAATAATGGAGAAATCATGCTTGCCCAGGGCGATGAGCAGATGTTTACAGTTCAGCCAAAGCTGGGACTGGAAGCAAAAGATGATCCATATGAGGAAGATCTTGTTTTTGCCACGTCGGACAATAAGGCGTCAGCAGCTGTGAAAGCAAGCGTATTGGTAAATGGGGACAGTTTCACTGAAAATTCTGTAGATATTACCCCAAAAGATCTGAATTTTGGAGAGCTGGAACAGGGATATTCCAATGCCCCGGAAGCACAGACTGTAACAGTTACCAACACAGGTACGGAAGCGATCCGTCTGGTACAGCCAACAGCCAAGAATTTTGAAGTAGGAGCTCTTTCTGCTGAGGTACTCAATCCGGGCGAAGATAATCAGGCAACTTTTACTATCCAGCCCAAAACCGGCCTTTCTGCAGGAGAATACAGTGGCAAGATCAGAATTGCAGATAAAGATGGAAATATAGATGAGAACGTTTCGGTCTCCTTTACTGTAACGAAACCGGAACCGGTGTATGATCTTTCGGTCAAACCGGAAGAAGGTCTGAATTTCGGTACGGTGAACGAAGGTTATAAAGATCTTCCGGAAGCACAGACTGTAACAGTTACCAACACCGGTAACACAAAAATCACACTGCAGCAGCCAACCGGAAAAAATTATACCGTAGGAGCTCTTTCACAGACAGAGCTTGAGGCGGGAAAAAGTGCAACCTTTACAGTGCAGCCGAAGAAGGGTCTTTCCAAAGAAGAATATCTGGAAGACATTGTAATTTCCAACAGTGCAGATGTATCTGCTTATATTACTGCGTATTTCAGTGTTCGAAAAAATACTGATAACAGTGAGAAAGAGAATGATCTTACCGGAATCCGAAAACCATCATCGATCACAGATCTTCCAAATGGGACAGAGAAAACACAGAAAGCGCTGAAACTTCCGGAAACTGTGACGATCACAACAACAAAGGGAGAACAGAAAGCTTCTGTGAAATGGGATGTGAAAGGCTGTTCTTATGACCCTTCCTCTGTGGACAGACAGACATTCAATGTAAAAGGAACTGTTACACTCCCCGATGGTGTGAAAAATCCTGACAAGATCAGTACGGTGATTGCGGTAAGTATTACTGTAAATGCATATAAAGGTTCCGGGGTAAAGGAATCTGATAACAAGATCACGGGAATTGATCCCAATGGAAAATATGATACAAACACGAAAATCACTTTCACAGCGGTAGGCGCTGGTATGGATAACAGCAATCCGGTGAAGGGAGATACCCGTTTCCAGCCAAGGAGCTGGCAGATTACGGAAAAGCGTGACTGGGATTCGGAACCATATACAGCAACTTTCCGCGTAAGCAAACCAGGCGAGTATACACTGAAAGTCAATTTTGTGCAGCAGAGATATGACGGCTCCAGATGGACAGATACAGATGTCCAGTCTGAAAGCAAAGTTACATTTACTGTGTCACAGGCGGAGATCCTTACAGCAACACCAAGCCCTGCAGTTACGCAGTCCAGCCAGAAATCAGCGGTACAGACAGGAGACAGTACACCGATCATGACATTTGTGATCATCCTGATCGCTGCAGTTGTATGTATTGGAGGAATTCTTATATACCGCAGAAAGAAAAAATAAAAGCAGAATTATAAAAGATTCCCCTCGTGCATGAGAAATGTGTGAGGGGAATCTTTTTGCGTATGAAAAATTTATAGCCGACATTGTTACTAGCACTCGAAAATGGCGAGTGCTAAATTTTTCTTGACTTTTGCAAAAAGTCGTATTAGTATATATTTATTGAAAAAAACAACAGGTTTCCGGGTTTACCGGAACATAGGAAATAAAAAACAAAAGGAGAGTGACATACATGTCAGCAAAACATGGAAGTTTATCAATCAACAGTGAAAATATTTTTCCGATCATCAAGAAATGGTTATACTCCGATCATGACATTTTTGTAAGAGAAATGATCTCCAATGGATGTGACGCAATCACCAAACTGAGAAAACTGGAAGTTATGGGTGATTATACATTCCCGGATGGCTATAAACCGGCAGTAAATGTTATCGTAGATCCAGATCAGAAAACCCTGAAGTTTATTGATAATGGTATCGGTATGACTGCAGATGAGGTAGAGGAATATATTACACAGATCGCTTTTTCCGGTGCAACAGAATTTCTTGAGAAATATAAGGATAAGACAACAGATGATCAGATGATCGGTCATTTCGGACTTGGATTTTATTCCGCGTTTATGGTTGCGGATGAGGTACACATCGATACGCTTTCTTATAAAGAAGGATCTGCACCGGTTCACTGGACCTGTGACGGTGGTACAGAATATGAGATGACAGATGGAAACAAGACAGAACCAGGAACTGAGATCACACTTTTCCTTAATGAGGAGAGCCTGGAGTTTGCCAATGAGTACCGTATGCGTGAAGTGATCGAGAAGTACTGTTCTTTCATGCCGGTAAACATCTATCTTTCCAAAGCAAATGCAGAGCAGGAGTATGAGACTATCGATGAGGCAGATCTCCGTGAGGATGATGTAGTTGTTGAACATATCCACGAAGATGCCAAGACAGAGGAGAAAGAGAACGAAAAAGGTGAAAAAGAAGTTGTAGAGGTATCTCCGGCAAAGGACAAAGTAAAGATCAACAAACGTCCGGTATCTTTAAGTGATACACAGCCGCTTTGGATGAAACATCCGAATGAGTGCACAGACGAAGAATATAAAGAGTTTTACCGTAAGGTATTTATGGATTACAAAGAGCCACTGTTCTGGATCCATCTGAACATGGATTATCCGTTTAACCTGAAAGGTATTCTGTATTTCCCGAAGATCAGAACAGAGTATGATTCCATTGAGGGAACAATTAAACTTTATAATAACCAGGTATTTATTGCAGACAATATCAAAGAGGTGATCCCGGAATTCCTTCTTCTCCTGAAAGGTGTGATCGACTGCCCGGATCTGCCACTGAATGTATCCCGTTCCGCACTGCAGAACGATGGTTTTGTAAAGAAAATCTCCGAGTACATTACCAAGAAAGTTGCGGATAAACTGACTGGAATGTGCAAGACAGACAGAGAATCTTATGAGAAATACTGGGATGATATCAGTCCGTTTATCAAATTTGGCTGCATCAAAGATGCGAAATTCGGCGAAAAGATGAACGACTATATCCTTTTCAAAAATCTGGATGGCAAATATCTTACTCTGAAAGATTGTATTGAGGAGAATAAGAAAGAAGAGAAGACAGAAGAGAAAACTTCCGAGGAATCCAAGAATGAGGAACCTGAGAAAACAGTGATCTATTACGTAACAGATGAGGTACAGCAGAGCCAGTACATCAATATGTTCCGTGAGGCCGGTAAAGATGCGGTAATCCTTAAACATGTGATCGATTCTCAGTTTATTTCTCATCTTGAGCAGCAGGATCAGAACGTACAGTTCAAGAGAATTGACGCAGATCTTACAGAAGAGCTTCGTGAGGATGGCGAGACAGATGAAGCAACGGTTAAAACTCTGACCGATGTATTCCGTAAAAATCTGGGTAAAGATAAACTGGAAGTAAAGGTAGAAAAGCTGAAAAATGAGGGAACAGCAGCGATGATCACTCTTCCGGAAGAGAGTCGCCGTATGCAGGATATGATGAAGATGTATAACATGTACGGAATGGATCCGAATATGTTCGGAGGACAGGAGGTACTTGTTCTGAATGCAAATCATCCACTGGTGAAATTTATAGCTGAGAATCAGGAATCTGAACATGTGCCGGTAATCTGCGAACAGCTTTATGATCTGGCTATGATGAGCCATAAGCAGCTTTCTTCTGAAGAAATGACAAAATTTGTAAAGAGAAGTAACGATATCCTTATGGTTCTTACCAAATAAAAAACATCAAAAAAAGGCTTTGCCCCTGTGGCAGAGCCTTTTTTGGGCTGAATGTGGATTTCAGATATCCGCTTGGCGCGGATTCGATTAAAAATTTCCTGCAATACATAAAAATTTCGAAATTACAGAAAATATCAGAGAGAATGTTACAATAACATTTACCATATGTTAATTTTATGTTATATTTGTAATATGGATCTATAGAAAAGTGGATATCTGTTATCCAGAATAAAGAGAGGTATATAAGTGAGAGTATTGCAGGTTGGCTTAGGTAACATAGGAGGAGGCTTGGAAGCTTTCGTCATGAATTATTACCGGGAGCTTTCGAAAATGGATGTGCAGTTCGATTTTGTCTGCATGTATGGTAAGATCGCTTATGAAAAAGAAATAAAAACACTTGGAGGCAGGATTTTCTATGTTCCCAATGTGAAAAAGAATTATCTGGGATATGTGAAACGATTTAAACAGATATTAAAAAAAGGAAATTATGATGTGGTGCATGTGAATATGCTGTCCGCAGCCAATATTGTTCCATTGCAGCTGGCATCGAAAGCCGGAGTCAGGAAGGTGATCGCTCATTCTCATAATTCTTCCTGTCCGGGAATGGTACGAAAATTCATGCACTGGTGCAACCGTGCCCGCATCAAAAGATATGCCACAGATTTTTTTGCGTGTTCGGAGGTGGCGGGAAGATGGCTGTTTGGGAATGAAGATTATGATGCCGGTAAGGTAGTTATCGTACACAATGCGATATCTATGGAACGCTATCTCTTTTCGGAAGATCATCGTGCGATTGTCCGCAGTGCGTTTGGCTGGGGAAACCGGTTTGTTGTAGGTCATGTAGGACGGTTTGATCCACAGAAAAACCATGAGGGGCTTCTGGATATTTTTAAGGAGATCCTGAAGAAGAGACCGGATGCTGTGCTGGCACTTGTAGGAAGCAGAGGCGGTCAGTATGAAAATATTCTGGAACGGGTAAAGAGTGAAAACCTGGAGGATAAGGTGTTTTTTCTGGGAAAGAGAACAGATATCGGAGCCTTTCTGTCTGCGATGGATGTATTTCTTTTTCCTTCTCTTTACGAAGGATTGCCCTTTGCACTTGTGGAAGCGCAGGCTAACGGACTTACCTGTGTGATTTCAGATACAATTTCCAGAGAAGTTAATGTGATTCCCGGACAGTTGAAACCACTTTCTCTTGGAACATCTCCCGAAAAATGGGCAGAAACTGTGGTAAGAGCAGGAAAAAGGCCGCGAGTCGGGAAGGAAGAGATTTATCAGGGACTTGTAGAAGGACATTTTGATATTTGCCGGGAGGCGCGACGATTGAAAAAACTGTACGGAGAATAAAAAATGGAAAAAATTGATTTTGTCATTCCCTGGGTAGATGGATCAGATCCGGCCTGGAGAGAAGAATTTCAGCGTTACAGTCCGACAAAGGGGACGGATGCAGGAGAGAACAGATATCGGGACTGGAATAATCTGAGGTACTGGTTCCGCGGAGTAGAAAAGTTTGCGCCCTGGGTAAATACAGTATGGTTTGTTACCTGGGGACATGTTCCGCAATGGCTTGACAGAAATGCGCCGAAGCTTCGGATCGTTCGCCATGAAGATTATATTCCGTCAAAATATCTGCCGACTTTTAACTGCAATCCGATTGAATTGAATTTTCACAGGATTCCCGGTCTGGCAGAGAAATTTGTGTATTTCAATGATGATATGTTTCTCCTGAGGCCTGTAGAGCCTGAGATCTTTTTTAAAAATGGTCTCCCAAGAGATTGCTGTATTGAAACCGCAATTGCACAGGATGATATCCGAAATCCTTTTGCGCATATTCTTCTTAATGATATGGCACTTGTAAACATGCACTATAAGAAACGAAAAGTTATCAAAAAAAATTTCAGAAAGTGGTTTCATCCTTCTTATGGAAACATGCTGTTGAGAAACATTCTTATGATTCCTTATCAGGAGTTTTCCGGGTTTAAGTATACCCATGTTCCAAGTGCGTTTTTAAAATCTACATTTGAAGAGGTCTGGAAGCGGGAGGGGGAAGTACTGGATGAGGTATGCAGGAACCGTTTTCGCAGTGTATTTGACGTTAATCAGTATCTGATGAAGTACTGGCAGTATATGGAAGGAACTTATGAACCGCAGTCTCCGAAAATTGGCCGTTTTTATAAGACAGGACTGGAAGACCAGAAGATCCTGGAAACGATCGCGGGGCAAAAGGCGGCTATGCTGTGCATCAATGATGAAGGAGGCAGCCAGGAAGAGTTTTTGAAAATGAGGGAGGCTGTAATAGAAGCCTTTCAGAAAATCCTTCCGGAGAGATCGTCCTTTGAACAAAAATAAGTATTTTCATGCTTGAAGATGGTATCAGGAAATTTATCTGGTATCATCTTTTTTATATGCACATATTGTTATTTTAATGACAATGCGTGCATCTTTAACACAATTATATCTGTTTTATATAAGATAATGGATATTGCACTTGAATTATAGAAATAATATAGAAGATAATTCAAATCCGTATCTAATATGTAAAAAATAAATTTTCAGAAGAAAGCGAAAAAATCAAATAAGTGTCGTATTATATATGAGGATATTTTCCTAAAAAAGAAAATGCGCAGAACGGAGGGAAGATGTATGAAAAGAATATATGGACTGATCAGAAAACTTGGAGCGACTTCAAAATATAAGGGGTATTTCTTTGTAGCAGAAGCTGTAAAGATTTCCATGCGGCATCAGTATAAACCTATGCATATCACAAAAGATATTTATCCATGTCTGGCAACAAAATATAAATCGACTCCTACGAATATAGAACACGATATCCGAACATTGATCAATGTCTGCTGGGAAGGAAATAAAAGTTTTCTGGATGAGATCGCGGGATATCCTCTGGAATACAAGCCTACCAATAGTCAGTTTATTGATATGCTTGCATATTATTTGAGAGAAATGGAAGAAGAGAACTGATCACAGTTTTTCAAAAAGTATCTGATTCTGGTTCAGAAAATGGAGAATCATATCATCCCAGAACTGTTCCGGCTGTTTGGTCATTAAAAATGTTTTGAGAGAGGTTCCGGTAGTACAAAGAAGCGCGTTATTTTTAAATTGGAGATTTAAGTAGAATCCGTCAATCTGCTCGGAAGAAATTCCCAAATCTGTATTTCTCATAGCAGCCTCAATTCCATTACGGCTTAAGTGCAACACAATCTTAAAGCTTAAGGGAGTGCGTTTTCCACGTATTACGGACCAGCAGAAAGGTCTGATTTCTTTCCACAGAGAATGGGTCCGTCCATGTTCCGTAAGTTTATTCAGGCTGTCTGTGTCAAAAAAGTCTCTTTGAAGTCTGCCGTCGATCGTAAATGTGTTGAAGGTTGTTATCGATGCTTCAGACAGGCAGAATTTATCAAATACTTCTCCTATAAAAAGCTTGTTTGTAAAATCCCGGATATCTGTGATTTTTAATGCCAGCATGTTACACTTCCTTTCTTGCTTGATTATGTGTAGACATTATAGCGCAGATAACGAAAAAAGGACAGACTTTTTAAAAAACTCTTTTCAAATACGTGTTTATGTGATACCATAAATGTGGTATTGAATACTACATATAATGGAAAAGAGGACGATATAATTGAGTTATAAGATTGCGATAGATAGCTGCGGAGAACTGCTGAATGAATGGAAAGATGATGAGAGAATTGAAGCTGTTCCGTTAACATTGATGGTTGGTGGCGAGAGCATTATAGATGATGAAACTTTTGATCAGAAAGATTTTCTGAAAAAGGTTGCCGCATGCCCGGAATGCCCGAAATCTGCATGCCCGTCTCCGGAACGCTACATGAAAGCTTACGAATGTGAAGCAGACCATATTTATGCAGTTACACTTTCTTCTGAACTGAGCGGCTCCTACAACAGTGCGGTTCTTGGAAAGAGTTTGTTTCTGGAGGATAACCCCGGGAAAAAAATCCATGTATTTAATTCCAGGTCTGCATCCGGTGGAGAAAGCCTGATTGCCATGAAGATCGTGGAATGCGAAGAAAAGGGACTTTCTTTTGAGAAAATTATAGAGACTGTAGATAAGTATATTGAAGAAATGAGTACATTTTTCGTACTGGAGAATCTGGAAACTCTGCGTAAGAATGGACGTCTGAGCAGAGTAAAGGCTCTGGTGGCCAGTGCACTGAAGATCAAACCGGTTATGGGATCTACTCCGGAGGGAAGTATCTGTCAGCTTGATCAGGCCAGAGGAATGAACAAGGCAATTGTGAAGATGGTGGAACATGTTGGAGAAAAAGGAATCAATATCCATGAAAAGACGGTTGCCATCACACACTGTAACTGTCCGGAAAGAGCGAAGATGCTGGAAGAAGCTATCCGGGAGAGACTGAATCCTGCGAAGATCGTTGTTATGGATACTGCAGGGGTCAGCAGCATGTATGCAAACGATGGAGGCGTTATTGTGGCTGTCTGATCTTATGACAGCAGAAGCTTTTGGTCTGCAGTTCAGAAAATTATCACATTTCTTTCTGGAGTTGCTGCTTTCCTTTTGAAAACAGATGTGCTATAATAAACGAAGTATTTGAATCGGCAAAGGAGAACAACAATGAGCCAGAAGAAAGTTGACAAATATAAAAACAACAAATTTGGACGAAGCAGTGCTCAGAAGAAAGAACGGGTGGAATTTGTTCTTGAGATGGCGGCGTGGATTCTGATCGCAGCACTGTTTGTAGGCTGGATCGGCTATTCCGCTTACGCGAAGATCCAGGCGAAAGAGGCCAGTGTGAAAGTAGATACAGTAATGGATACATCAGCACTGACAGATTATATTTCAGGATTATCATCAGACAGCGCCGAGTAAGGGATTATTTGACCGGATCAGGCAGCGAAGGCAGATTACAGATATTTGTTTGACGACAGTGACAGAAATAGCTAAAAATGAAGAGATCTCCAGGATGTATAAATGAGCATCCCGGAGATTTTTTTGTATAGAATAATATAATAAAAAAACAGGTCTGCTCTGGAGCAAACCTGTTTTGACTTATACGTTTCTTATGGTTATAGATTTATCTGGTAAATTATAACTTTGTAACGTTAGCAGCCTGCATTCCGCGAGCGCCTTCTGTTAAGTCGTAGGATACAGCCTGTCCCTCTTCAAGAGATTTGAAGCCTTCACCGTTGATTGCGGAGAAATGTACGAATACATCCTGTCCGTCCTCACCTGTGATAAAACCATAACCTTTTTCTGCGTTGAACCACTTTACAGTTCCCTTGTTCATTTTGTGTTACCTCCATAGAAATAAAAAAGTTAAAATAGCCTTCTGATGATAATAAAAAATCACCAGATTTTACAGACTATATTCATGTAAATATAATCTCTAAAAACTAGTGATTTTACATTAAATATCTTGCCATGTTCTGATTATATAACCCGTGTTTTGAAATGTCAAGGAGAAAATTCCGGCAATTTCAGTACATAAAACAGGACTGAATGGCTTTGTAAAAAAATTCTTTATAAAAAGAGAATTTTCGTGTATGATATAATAGAATGTAAGCGGATTGAAATATCCACTTGATAAAAACCAGGATGAGAGGAGAACATAAATGGGGATTCTGATTCGAGGAGGCCGGATCGTGGATGCGGCCACAGATACGGATAAAACAGGCGACATTTATCTGGAAGACGGGATCATCACGGAAATAGGGCAGAAGCTGAAAAAGAAAGATGGAGACCGTGTGATTGATGCAAAAGGAAAGCTGGTCATGCCGGGAATCATCGACCTTCATGTCCATTTTCGTGATCCGGGACAGACACATAAGGAAGACATTATGAGCGGTGCGGCGGCAGCTGCCCATGGAGGTGTGACAACAGTAGTTGCCATGCCAAATACAACTCCTACCATTGATAATCCGGACAGAGTAAATTATGTACATAATAAAGCGGCCCAGGTTTCCGGCATTCATGTGCTTCAGGCAGGTGCTGCCACGAAGGGTGAGAAGGGAACGGAGCTTTCGGATATCGCAGGAATGGTAAAGGCCGGTATCCCGGCAGTTTCCGAAGATGGTAAATCAGTGATGAATACAGCACTCTGTAAAGAAGCAATGAAAATTGCAGCAGAATGCGGAGTTCCGTTCTTTGATCACTGCGAAGATATTGATCTGCGTGGGGACGGCTGTATGAACGATGACGAAAATGCCAGAAGACTGGGGCTTCCGGGAATCTGCAATGCGGTGGAGGATACCATTACGGCCAGAGATATCATTCTGGCGCTGGAAACAGGTGTGCATCTTCACCTCTGCCATTGTTCCACTTATGGTGATGCCGAGATGATGAAGTTCGTAAAAGAAAAAGGATATGATAATATCACGGCAGAAGTGTGCCCTCACCATTTTATCCTTTCATCTGATGATATAAAAACCGATGATCCGAATTACAAGATGAATCCGCCTCTTCGTACACCGAAGGATGTGGAAGCGCTGAAACAGGGGTTGAAAGATGGTACCATTGAGGTAATCAGTACAGATCACGCACCACACAGTGCAGAGGAAAAAACAGGTTCCATGAAGAATACGCCATTTGGAATCGTAGGACTTGAGACAAGCCTTCCGCTTACCTACACAGAGCTGGTAGAAAAAGGTGTGATTACATTAAAACAGATGGTGGAGAAGATGTGCCTGAACCCTGCAAAGATTCTGGGACTCGAAAGCGGAACGCTGCAGGAAGGCCACCCGGCAGATGTGATTATTGTAGATACGGAGCAGGAGTATACTATCGATAAAAATAAATTTGTTTCCAAAGGTCACAATACGCCATTTGACGGATGGAAAGTAAAAGGAAAAGTCCTTTATACCATCTGTGACGGAAAAATTATATTTGAAAATCAGGAGGAGAAATAATCATGATTAACAAACTGATCAGCAACATTCGCAAAACAAATGCACCAATCGTTGTAGGACTGGACCCTATGCTGAATTATATTCCGGAACATATCCAGAAGAAGGCTTTTGCAGAGTTCGGGGAAACCTTGGAAGGTGCTGCAGAAGCAATCTGGCAGTATAACAAAGGAATTGTGGATGCCACCTATGATCTGATTCCAGCAGTAAAACCACAGATTGCCATGTATGAGCAGTTTGGTATCCCGGGGCTGATCGCATACAAGAAGACCGTTGATTACTGTAAATCCAAAGATCTGGTTGTGATCGGTGATATCAAGAGAGGTGACATCGGATCTACATCTGCAGCCTATGCAGTTGGACATCTGGGACAGGTTCAGGTAGGTTCCAGGAAATATGCAGGCTTTGACGAGGACTTTGCTACAGTAAATCCATACCTTGGTTCTGATGGTGTGAAACCGTTCATGGATATCTGCAAAGAGGAGAAAAAAGGTATTTTTGTTCTGGTAAAAACTTCCAACCCGTCAAGCGGTGAGTTCCAGGATCGTGTTATTGATGGCCGTCCGCTCTATGAGCTGGTAGGCGAGAAAGTTGCACAGTGGGGCGATGAGCTTATGGGCGACGAATACAGTTATGTAGGCGCTGTTGTAGGTGCAACTTATCCGGAAATGGGAAAAGTATTAAGAAAAATCATGCCGAAGACATTTATCCTTGTTCCTGGATATGGGGCACAGGGTGGAAAAGGAGCAGATCTTGTTCACTTCTTTAATGAAGACGGACTGGGTGCTATTGTAAACTCTTCCAGAGGAATCATTGCTGCATACAAGCAGGAAAAATATAAAGAGTTTGGTGCTGAAAATTATGCAGATGCCTCCAGAGCGGCAGTAAAAGATATGATCGCAGACATCAGCGGCGCACTGGAGAACAGATAATACAGGAGGCATTTTATGAGCACATCAGAAAATAAGAAAACAAAAAAGTCCTGTAAGATTCTAAGCCAGGAATGTATAGGTACAGATATCTACAGCATGTGGCTGGATGCAGGGGAAATTGGGAAAAATGCAGTGCCGGGACAGTTTGTATCTCTTTACAGCCGTAACGGCAGCAAACTTCTTCCAAGACCCATCAGTCTCTGTGAGATCGATAAGGAAGAGGGAAAACTGAGACTGGTATATCGTGTTACCGGAAAAGGAACTGGTACGGAGGAATTTTCCAGACTTCATGCAGGAGTACCTGTTGAGACATTGGGACCTCTTGGAAATGGTTTTCCACTGGATGCGGTGAAAGGCAAAAAAGTATTTCTCATGGGTGGTGGAATCGGAATCCCGCCGATGCTGGAAACTGCAAAACAGCTGGATGCAGAGAAGATCATGGTTCTCGGATACAGGGATGAGCTGTTTTTAAATAAGGAATTTGAGGCTTACGGAGATGTCTATATTGCAACAGAAGATGGCTCTGCCGGAACAAAGGGAAATGTCATGGATGCCATCCGTGAGAATGGCCTTGAAGCAGATGCGATCTTTGCCTGCGGACCGGCACCGATGCTCCGTGCCATCAAGGCATATGCGCTTGAAAAGGGTATTCCCTGCTGGATTTCCATGGAAGAGCGCATGGCCTGTGGTGTAGGTGCGTGCCTTGCCTGTGTATGCAAATCCAAAGATGTGGATGCCCATTCCCATGTGCATAACAAGAGAGTATGTAAAGATGGACCGGTGTTCTTAAGTACGGAGGTAGAGTTATGAGCAGAATGAAGGTAAATCTTGCCGGCGTAGAGCTTAAGAATCCGGTAATGACAGCGTCCGGAACATTTGGTTCCGGAGCAGAGTACAGTGAATTTGTGGATCTGAATAAACTTGGCGCAGTTGTGACAAAAGGTGTGGCCAATGTACCGTGGCCGGGAAATCCTACACCAAGGGTGACTGAAACAGCGTCCGGAATGCTCAATGCCATCGGCCTTCAGAATCCGGGAATCGATGTATTCTGTGAGAGAGATATTCCGTTCCTTAAGAAATATGACACAAAGATCATTGTCAATGTCTGCGGAAAATCCACGAAGGATTACTGTGAGGTTGTGGAACGCCTTGGAAATGAGCCTGTGGACATGCTGGAGATCAATGTTTCCTGTCCGAATGTCAAGGAAGGCGGGATTGCCTTTGGCCAGAATCCGAAAGCTCTTGAAGACATTACGAAAGAAGTTAAGAAATATGCAAAACAGCCGGTGATCATGAAGCTGAGCCCCAATGTTACCGATATTACCGAGATGGCGAAAGCAGCAGAAGCCGGTGGTGCAGATGTGCTTTCCCTGATCAATACTCTGACAGGAATGAAGATCGATATCAACCGTCGTACATTTGCGCTGGCAAATAAAACAGGCGGAATGTCCGGCCCTGCAGTAAAACCGGTCGCTGTCCGCATGGTATATCAGGTGGCAAATGCGGTATCCCTTCCGATCATCGGGATGGGTGGTATCGCAACCTGTGAGGATGCACTGGAGTTTATCATGGCAGGCGCTACTGCCGTATCTGTGGGAACCGCAAACTTTTTCAATCCTTATGCAACAGAAGAAATTGCGGAGGGAATCCAGGCATTTCTTGAAAAAGAGAAGGTTGAAGATATCAATGAACTGATCGGTGTGGTGAAATAACGGGAATTTCCATAATTTGCAATTCTGTTATACATATGTTAGAATGAACGCGGATAAGCAAAGTGATTGCACACACGAATCACAGCAGAACAAAGAATGAATATCCGTTTTGCTGTGTACATGAAAAATATGGAGGATTAAATAAATGGAACAGTATAAGCAGGAATTTATTGAGTTTATGATCGACTGTAATGTCCTGAAATTTGGAGATTTTACTACGAAATCGGGAAGAAAAACACCATTTTTTGTAAATACAGGATTTTACCGCACCGGTGCACAGCTTCGTAAGCTGGGCCAGTATTACGCAAAAGCGATCGAGAGCAAATTCGGACTGGATTTTGATGTGCTGTTTGGACCGGCATATAAAGGAATTCCTCTTTCTGTGGCAGCAACCATGGAAATCAGTGAAATGTACGGAAAGGATATCCGTTACTGTTCCAACCGTAAGGAAGTAAAAGACCACGGAGATAAGGGAATCCTTCTTGGCAGCCCGATCCAGGATGGGGATAAAGTAGTGATCATTGAGGACGTTACGACTGCCGGAACATCCATTAAGGAAACACTTCCGATTATTAAGGCACAGGGAGATGTAAATCCGATCGGTCTTGTGGTTTCTGTTGACCGTATGGAACGTGGTCAGGGAACCAAGAGTGCTCTGAAAGAGATTGAAGAGAATTATGGTCTTCAGACTACAGCAATTGTAACCATGGCGGAGGTGGTTGAGCACCTCTACAATAAAGAATACAAAGGCCGTGTTGTGATCGATGATAAGCTGAAAGCAGCCATCGATGCATATTATGAGCAGTACGGTGCAGAATAATACTGGTACAGAATATCATAATAAAAGAGCAGCGGATTCCGAATGTCCGCTTTTACTGGGAGGACACAGACTTATGAATGAAAAAATTTATAAAACCATGGCGAGCAGCGGGGCGGGAAGTCTTGCACTCGGTATTGTCGTTCTGGTGACGGGACTTGTCACAGGGATTCTGATGATCGTGAACGGTGCGAGACTGCTCAAAAGAAAATCAGAGATTTTGATCTAGGAAAAATATAAACAAAAATTCCGGAAAGCCGCACTCTGTTTCGTGTGGCTTTTCGGGCATTTAAGCAGGGGAGAATATTGAAAAAGGGGACAAAACACAGAGTAAAAAAACTCGGGACAGCTTTTTTTGTGCTGTATGTCCTGATACTTGTATACCTTCTTTTCTTTTCAGAAGGTTATGGCCGGGTAGCAGACGCGGAAAGAGAATTTCGATATAATTTTGTTCCGTTTGTTGAAATCAGGCGTTTTTGGGTCTACAGGAAACAATTAGGGATGTTTGCACTTTTTACAAATATTTTCGGAAATGTGCTGGGATTTATGCCATATGGGTTTGTTCTTCCGGTGATAAACCGAAGAATGCGAAATGGCTTTTTTATTATATTATCCGGTTTTTCCATCAGTCTGACGGTGGAGGTGATCCAGCTGATCACCAGGGTCGGATGTTTTGATGTGGATGATATGATACTGAATACTCTGGGCGCGGCACTGGGATATGGAATTTACGCAGTCTGCGACAAAATTAGGAGAAAACATTAATGGCAAGAAGATATCGATATGCATTTGCAAAAAAAAGAGAAGCTGCGAAAGGAAAGTGGTCCGTAGGACTGGCAGCAGCTTCCCTCGTGCTGTTTATTGTGGCAGTTGTGCTTGCACTTTTTCTTGACGGAAAGCTCGGGGGCCTGATTGGCGGAACCGGGCTTTTTGCGATGCTGCTGTCAGCATACGGCTTTGCACTGGGCCTTTCCAGCTTTTCAGAGGAAAACCGGAAACACCGGACAAGTATGATCGGATCGATCTTAAACGGTGTGATTCTGGTAATCTGGCTGGGACTTTTTTTATCAGGAGTATAAAGAATGGAAGAAAAAGAACGATTAAAAAAACAGCTTGATTTTATCCTGGAAGTGGATAAAGTCAAAAATATTTTCCGTCAGACATATCTTGCAGACGGAAACAGGAAAGAAAATGATGCGGAACATTCCTGGCACCTGGCATTAATGGCAGTGCTTCTGAAGGAGTATTCCAATGAAGAAGTGGATCTGTCAAAGGTGATTCCCATGGTACTGGCACATGATCTTGTGGAGATCGATGCGGGAGATACCTATGCATATGATGAGAAAGGCGCAGCTACCAAGGACGCCAGAGAGCGAAAAGCAGCGGATCGGATTTACGGACTGCTGCCGGAAGATCAGGGACAGTGGCTGAAAGCACTTTGGGAAGAATTTGAGGCTTATGAGACTCCGGAAGCAAAATTTGCCCATGTACTGGATAACTGCCAGCCTCTTTTTCTGAATGATGCTTCCAACGGAAGAAGCTGGGAAGAACATCAGGTAAAGAAAAGTCAGATCTATAAGAGAAACCGGAAAACAGGAGAAGGATCTGAAGTGATCTGGGAATATATGAAAGAACTGATCGACAAACATATTGCCATGGGGCATGTGATCGATGATGAAAAAGATGGGAGATGAAGTTTTGGACGAATGCATGAGAGAACGTTACGGACTTGCAAAAGAGCGGATCCGTGAGATCAGAACGGAAGAAACGGTGAAAGAACCGTTTGGAGATTTTTTCAGAAAGATGGCACAGTTTCTTTCCATGACAGCAGATGTGATGGATGAGGAGTCTGTGGAACTTACCCTGGAGGAACTGAAGGAGCGAAATCATCACTTTTATCAGGATATCCTCCCGGAAAACTATGAAAGCAGTTATGGAAATCCGGCTTATGCAGTAAATAAGCTGGGAGATTATGGAAAAGCTTTCAGTTTTCTGTATGCAGAACTTGCCGGGACAGTGGCTTATGCACATGAGAAAAGGCTGTGGGATATGACCGTATCCATGGAACTGTTTCTGGAAGTATATTCTGCATTTTGTGAGGAAGAGCTTCCCGAGGCTGCAACCGTAGAGGGAATCCTTCGTTCCTATGTGAATGATTACTGCCAGGATATGATGGAACAGAGAATTCGGGAAGGGGTAGATCCGGAACTTGACTTTGCAACAGATATCATCCTGAATTCTGATCTTTCTGATCTGAGATATCTGTATCGCTATGGTGAGTTTGTTTCTGAGAATGAGACAGGAGTGGCAGAGTTTCTGAATTCTCTTTCCCAGGAAGAGATCGATAAGATGGCTTCCACTTATACAGAAGGCTATCGGATCGGATTTATCACCGGACGAAAAGATATCACAAAGAAGAAAACTGTAAATATCCGTTACAGCCTTGGATTTGAGCGTATGGTAAAGGCAGCGATCCTTCAGTTTGAAAAAATGGGACTGAAACCGGTGATATATCGTCATGCAACTCATGCAGTAAATAAAAGAGGCACAGTACGTGTGGGCTATACCGGCGGCGTTGCCAATCCGCAGTACGATTACGATCATCGTCAGGACAGTGCACTGTTCCTGGACGGAGATTTTGTGCAGCGAAAACTCCGTGCCATGCAGACTTCTTATGAGAAGTACAGAGAACTGGCAGAGGTACATGGAGGCCCGGCCTGCATTGACACGTTTGGAGAAAATCCGTTCTCTCCGGTAAGCAAACCGGAAGCTTACGCATTAAGTGAGGCACAGCAGAAACTGCAAACAGAGCTTGACAATGAATCTGGACAGATCGTAAACCGTTACATTAAAGGTGATGAGAGAAGTTTTACCATTATTGCCTATCCGGTTCCTGAGATCGGTGGAAATTATGAGGAAATTTTCCGTGAGATCGTAAAGATCAATACTCTGGATTATCATCTTTATCAGGAGATCCAGCAGACGATCATCAATACTCTGGACACCTGTGAGTGGGTGGAGGTCAAAGGCCGTGGAGATAATGAGACGGATCTTCTGATCCATCTTCATGAGCTGACAGATCCGAAGAAACAGACGAATTTTGAGAACTGTGTGGCAGATGTGAACATTCCGGTAGGAGAAGTTTTTACCTCCCCGCAGCTTGCAGGAACCGGTGGGATCCTTCATGTGAAAAAAGTTTATCTGAACGGGTTGCAGTTCCGTGATCTGAAACTGGTATTTGACTGTGGTCAGGTGATCGATTATACCTGCTCCAATTTTAAAACAGAAGAAGAAAACCGGAAATATATCGAGGATAACATCCTCCATCATCATCCAAAGATCCCGATGGGCGAATTTGCCATCGGTACAAACACCACAGCTTATGTGGCTGCATTGAAATACGGAATTGCGGATAAGCTTCCGATCCTGATCGCAGAGAAAATGGGACCGCATTTCGCAGTAGGTGATACCTGCTACAGCTGGGCAGAAGATACACCGGTATACAATCCGGACGGAAAGGAGATCATTGCCAGGGATAATGAGATTTCCGAGATGCGTAAAGATGATGTAAGCCTTGCTTATTATGGATGCCACACGGATATCACCATTCCTTATGATGAGCTTGGAAGTATCCGGGTGATCGATGATGAGGGAGAAATGATCTCCATTATCGAAAATGGAAGGTTTGTTCTTCCTGGAACCGAGGAATTAAACCGTCCTTTTGAGAATCTTCCATTAAATATTAATATAAGTTAATTAGTAAATTTACAGTTTTTCCGATCGTATTGACAGAAAGTGAGAATATACGTAGAATAACCATAACAATAGTCAAACAACTACAGGTAAACATTCAGTTGGTGTACCACGAAAGGAGAACACAATGGCAAAAGTAGGAATTGTAATGGGTAGTGATTCAGATATGCCGGTTATGAGCAAAGCAGCAGATATCCTGGAGAAACTGGGGATTGATTATGAAATGAAGATCATTTCCGCACACAGAGAACCGGATGTATTTTTCGAGTATGCAAAGACAGCAGAAGAAAAAGGCTTCAAAGTAATCATCGCAGGCGCAGGAATGGCAGCTCATCTTCCGGGAATGTGCGCGGCGATCTTTCCAATGCCGGTGATCGGTATCCCGATGCATACAACATCTCTGGGAGGAAGAGATTCCCTTTACTCTATCGTACAGATGCCAAGCGGCATCCCGGTTGCCACAGTAGCGATCAACGGCGGTGCCAATGCGGGGCTTCTTGCAGCCAAGATCCTTGCAACTTCTGACGCAGAGCTTCTTTCCAGACTGAAAGCGTATAGCCAGGATCTGAAAGAACAGGTTGAAAAGAAAGATGCAAGACTCCAGGAAGTTGGATACAAGAACTACTAAAATTTTTTACCATAAAAATAAAAGAGTGTTGTCATAAGGAGGACATTATGGATTACAAGACTTCAGGCGTAGATATTGAGGCAGGATACAAATCAGTAGAGCTGATGAAAAGACACATTGCCAAGACAATGAGACCGGAGGTACTTGGAGGAATCGGTGGATTCTCAGGTGCATTTTCCATGGAGAAATTCAAAGATATGGAAGAGCCTACTCTGGTTTCCGGAACAGATGGATGTGGAACCAAGGTTAAGGTAGCCATGGTTATGGACAAGCATGATACCATCGGAATTGATGCCGTGGCCATGTGCGTGAATGATATTGCATGTGCAGGCGGCGAACCGCTGTTTTTCCTGGACTACATTGCCTGCGGTAAAAACTATCCGGAGAAGATCGCTGAGATCGTAAAAGGTGTTGCAGAAGGCTGTGTACAGTCCGAGGCAGCGCTGATCGGTGGTGAGACAGCAGAACATCCAGGGCTCATGCCTGAAGATGAGTATGACCTTGCCGGATTTGCCGTAGGAATTGTTGACAAAAAGGACCTTCTTACTGGCGAAGCTCTGAAACCTGGCGATGTTCTGATCGGCATGGCTTCAACAGGTGTTCACAGCAACGGATTTTCTCTTGTACGTAAAGTATTCGACATGACAAAAGAATCCCTGGATACTTATTATGATGAACTTGGAACAACTCTGGGAGAGGCACTGATCGCACCGACCAGAATCTATGTAAAAGCACTGAAGAGCATCCGTGAGGCCGGAGTGAAGATCCATGCATGCAGCCATATCACAGGCGGTGGATTTTATGAGAATATTCCGCGTATGCTGAAAGAGGGAACCAGAGCTGTTGTCAAGAAAGACAGCTATCCGGTACTTCCGATCTTTAAGCTCCTTGCAGAAAAAGGAAATATTGATGAGCATATGATGTACAATACATATAATATGGGCCTTGGAATGATCCTGGCAGTAGATCCGGCAGATGTTGACAAAACAATGGAAGCTATCCGCAAGACCGGTGACAAACCATATGTGGTTGGAAGCATCGAAGCAGGAGAAAAGGGAGTGACCTTATGTTAAAGATCGGTGTTCTTGTTTCCGGCGGAGGAACGAATCTTCAGGCGATCATGGATGCCATTGATGCGGGAGAGATCACAAATGCAAAAGTGGATATTGTGATCAGCAACAATGCTTCCGCTTATGCGCTGGAAAGAGCCAGAAAACATGATGTAGAAGCGATGTGCATTGCACCGAAAGACTATCCGGACCGGGAGGCTTTTCATAAAGCACTGCTTTCCAAACTTCAGGAGAGGGGAGTAGACCTGATCGTTCTTGCAGGTTATCTGGTTGCGATCCCGCCGATGATGGTGGAAGCATATCCGAACAAGATCATCAATATCCATCCATCCCTGATCCCGTCTTTCTGTGGAAAAAGTTTTTATGGACTGAAAGTTCATGACGCAGTTCTTGCAAGAGGAGTAAAAGTGACGGGTGCTACCGTTCATTTCGTAGATGCGGGTACAGATACAGGCCCGATCATTCTTCAGAAAGCAGTGAAGGTAAAAGACGGAGACACATCCAAGGAGCTTCAGAGACGTGTAATGGAAAAAGCAGAATGGAAGATCCTTCCGGAGGCCATCAATCTTATCGCCAATGACAAGATTACAGTAACAGATGGAATTGTTTCTTTAAAGTAATCACAAAACAGATGAAACAAAGGAGTAGACAGATGAAAGTATTGATCGTAGGAAGCGGCGGAAGAGAACATGCAATTGCATGGAGTGTTGCAAAAAGCCCGAAAGTTGACAAGATTTACTGTGCACCGGGAAATGCGGGAATTGCAGAGTATGCGGAATGTGTAGATATCGGAGCAATGGAATTCGAGAAACTGGCAGCTTTTGCCAGAGAAAAAGAGATCGATCTTACCATCGTGGGAATGGATGATCCTCTTGTTGGCGGAATTGTAGACGTATTTGAAGCAGAAGGGCTGCGCGTATTCGGACCGCGCAAAAACGCTGCTATTCTGGAAGGTTCCAAGGCTTTTTCCAAGGATCTTATGAAGAAATACGATATTCCTACTGCAGCTTATGAGAATTTTGATGATCCGGAAAAAGCTCTGGAATATTTAAGAACGGAAGCAAAATTCCCGATCGTTCTGAAAGCAGATGGCCTTGCACTTGGAAAAGGTGTTCTGATCTGCCAGGATCTTTCAGAAGCAGAAGCCGGCGTAAAAGAGATCATGGAAGATAAAAAATTTGGAAATGCCGGAAATACCATGGTAATTGAGGAATTCATGACAGGCCGTGAAGTTTCCGTACTTTCTTTTGTAGATGGAAAGACCATCCGCACCATGACATCCGCACAGGATCACAAACGTGCCAAGGACGGAGACCAGGGACTGAATACCGGTGGAATGGGAACATTTTCCCCAAGTCCGTTCTATACTCCGGAAGTAGATGAATTCTGTAAGAAATATATTTATCAGAAGACTGTAGATGCTATGGCGTCCGAGGGACGTCCGTTTAAGGGAATTATCTTCTTCGGACTGATGCTTACCGCAGATGGCCCGAAGGTACTGGAATATAATGCAAGATTTGGTGATCCGGAAGCACAGGTTGTTCTTCCACGTATGGAGAATGATATCATTGAGGTGATGGAAGCCTGCGTAGACGGAAAACTGGATCAGATTGATCTGAAATTCGAGGATAACGCAGCAGTATGCGTCGTTCTTGCAAGCGATGGATATCCGGTAAAATATGAAAAGGGAATTCCGATCCAGGGCTTTGAAAACTTCAAGGATAAAGACGGATACTACTGTTTCCATGCCGGAACCAAATTTAAAGATGGCCAGATTGTCACAAACGGTGGCCGTGTCCTTGGCATCACTGCCAAAGGAAAAACACTGAAAGAAGCAAGAAAGAATGCATACGCTGCCACTGAATGGATCAGTTTTTCAAACAAGTATATGCGCCACGATATCGGAAAAGCGATCGACGAGGCGTAAGTTCGTCAATTTTCACAGGCACAGCTTGACGAAAACAGGGGTTTCATTGTACAATAGTAACAACTATGAAACACAGTGAGTAGTTACACATAATAATAAAGCTGGATGCTGACAGGACACAACAGGAAGTAACCATTTTCTTTGATGAGGTGTCGCATCCAAGTGATGAGGCAGAGAGGACAGAAAAATGGGAATCAGTGTAGAAGAAGCAATTCATGAACTCAGAAACAGGGAGGAAGTATTTGTTGCGTATTCACAGGCAACCAAACTTCCGTATGTGACCTGTGATGAGGAAACATTTAATGACCAGGCAAGGATTTTTGCTACCGAAGAAGAAATCAAAGAATATGGAAAACAGCTCCTGGAGGATAAGATCCTTCTTATGGGTATGAAATATGAAAAAAAAGATTATCCGAGACTGTATGGTACGCTGTATGCGATCGGAGTAAATAGTGTACTCTGGATCGACGGAGAGAATCAGACCGAAGTTGAACTTGAGAGGATTGCGACTCAGAGAGATATGAGCCAGATCGATCCTTCCAGAAGACCGCTTCTGAATCCTTCTCTGGAACTTTCAGGCATCTATTTTATGCAGGAGCTTCGTCGCCCGGTGAAAGCAGAAGAGCATAAGAATATCCGTGAGCTTGAGGAAGAACTTATTGCTAATCTGCGGAAAGCAGAATTCCTGATCGCGATCAATGCAGAGCAGGAAGAAGACGGAAAGCTTCATATTCCATATCTGAAAAACAAAGAGGACAAGATCATGCAGCCTGTGTTTACAGACGTTATGGAATTTGAGAAATTTGGAAGAGGGAAGAATCTCCGAGTTGCAAAAGTGACTATAGACAAACTTCCGAGCCTGATGATTCCACAGGCAAATGCATATGTAATAAATCCGCTGGGCATCAATCTGGTCCTGAATAAAGAGCAGATTGAGAAAATTGCAGGAATCAGTAAATAAAAACAAAAATTACAGCAGGCTGCCAGGATAAAACTGTGCAGCCTTTTGCTGTTGTAGAGGAGAGATTTACCCGATGGTGATAGAAATCGATTTTAACAGTGATGAGGCGATCTATATGCAGATCACCAATCAGATCATAATGGGGATAGCTACATCAAGGCTTCATGAGGGGGATGCTCTGCCTTCTGTACGGCAGCTTGCAAGTATTGCGGGAATCAACATGCACACAGTAAACAAAGCATATGCACTGCTCCGGCAGGAAGGGTTTGTAACCATCGACAGACGGAAGGGTGCAGTGATTTCCATTGATGCGGATAAAGTCAGAGCACTGGAAGAAATGAAACAGAATCTGACGGTGGCAATGGCATGGGGCTGTTGTAAGAATGTAACAAGAGAAGAAGTCCATCAGCTGGTGGATGAGATTTTTGACGAGTATGACACAGACAGATAGGAGGAGACATCATGCAGGAACGATATACAAAACAGGCAGAGAATGTTCTTGCTCTGGCAAAACAGGCAGCCAGCTCCTGTGGACATAGTTATATTGGCACGGAGCATCTGCTGGTCGGGCTTGTAGAAGAAAAAGAAGGAACTGCCGGAAGAGTGCTGGAAGAATTTGGAATCCAGGCGGATAAGACTATGGCGTTGATCGACGAGCTGATCGCACCGCCGGGAAATATATTAACTGCACAGCAGCCGGGATTCAGCCCAAGGACGAAAAGAGTTTTGGAAAATGCCTATATAGAGGCGGAGGCCATGCATTTTGAAAAGGCAGGTACGGAGCATCTTCTGCTGTCCATGTTAAAGGAAACAGACTGTGTAGGTACAAGGCTGCTGTATACAATGGGAGCGAATATCCAGAAACTTTATGCTGCAGTTCTTACAGCTATGGGGATGGACAGTGATGCTATTGCAGAAGAATTTCAGGCAGTGAAAGCTTCCAGGGGAAGAAATGGCAGTGTCACACCGACTCTCGATCAGTACAGCCGTGATCTTACAGAGATGGCAGAAGAAGGTAAACTTGATCCGGTGGTAGGAAGGGATAAGGAAATTGCCAGACTGATCCAGATCTTAAGCAGAAGGACCAAGAATAATCCATGTCTGACGGGAGAGCCGGGAGTCGGTAAAACAGCTATTGTAGAAGGTCTTGCACAGCGGATCGTTACCGGAATGGTCCCGGATACTGTGAAGAATAAAAGAGTAGTGGTTCTGGATCTTTCCGGAATGGTAGCCGGAAGTAAATACAGAGGCGAGTTTGAGGAACGTATCCGTAATGTCATTGATGAGGTGAGAGAACAGCAGAATATCCTGCTTTTTATTGATGAGATCCATACGATCATCGGGGCAGGTGGAGCAGAGGGAGCTCTGGATGCGTCCAATATCCTGAAACCATCTCTTTCCAGGGGAGAGATCCAGCTGATCGGAGCGACGACTCTGGAGGAATATCGTAAATATATCGAAAAAGATGCTGCACTTGAACGGCGATTCCAACCGGTTATGGTGGAAGAGCCTGATGAAGAGGAAGCAATTGAAATCTTAAAAGGCCTGCGCCCTTATTATGAGAAACATCATGGGGTAGAAATTCAGGATGAAGCACTGGAGGCCGCAGTAAAAATGTCAGTCCGTTATATCAATGACCGGTTCCTTCCGGATAAAGCGATTGATATTATTGATGAAGCGGCATCCAAGGTTCAGCTTGCCGGATATCATCCGTCCCCGGAAGCAGAAGAACTGGAAAGAGAAATCCATGAGATCCTGAAAGAAAAAGAACAGGCCGTTGTAAACGCGGACCTCGAAAGCGCCAGAAAGGCTCAGGCCAGACAGAACAGCGTAGAGGCTGAGCTTGAAAAACTCCGCAAAAAGGCTGAGCGTAAAAACAGGCGGAAATCTCCTGTAGTTGGAGAAGCGGCTGTTGCAGATATTGTATCTGACTGGACGAAAATCCCGGTGCAGCGTCTGACAGAAGGGGAATCCCGACGCCTGGCAAATCTTGAAAAAGTTCTGAAAAAGCGAGTGATCGGTCAGGATGAAGCGGTGTCAGCAGTTGCCCGGGCTGTGAAACGAGGCAGAGTTGGTCTGAAAGATCCGGCTAGACCAATTGGCTCTTTCCTGTTTCTGGGACCTACCGGGGTTGGAAAGACAGAACTTTCCAAAGCTTTGGCAGAAGCAGTGTTTGGAAGTGAACAGGCAATGATCCGTGTGGATATGTCTGAATACATGGAAAAACACAGTGTATCTAAAATGATTGGTTCTCCTCCAGGATATGTAGGATATGAAGAAGGCGGACAGCTCAGTGAAAAAGTCAGAAGAAATCCGTACAGTGTAATTCTTTTTGATGAGATCGAAAAGGCACACCCGGATGTATTTAATATTCTTTTACAGGTGCTTGATGATGGGCATATTACAGATGCCCATGGTCGGAAAGTGGATTTCAAACAGACGATCATTATTATGACGTCTAATGCCGGAGCACAGATGATCATGGAACCGAAACATCTTGGATTTATGTCCGGAGACACGGAAAAACAGAATTATGACAGGATGAAATCCGGAGTAATGGAAGAAGTACGAAGGATGTTCAAACCGGAATTTCTCAATCGAATCGATGAGATCATGGTATTCCATTCTCTTAATAAAGAAAATATCCGCAAGATTGTCACTATTCTTCTGAAAAACCTGGAAAAAAGATGTCAGGAACAATTGAATATCACATTGAAAGTCACAGGAGCGGCAAAAGATCTTATCGCGGATGCCGGTTTTGACAGCAAATACGGCGCAAGACCGCTTCGCCGTGCAATTCAGACGAAGATTGAAGACGAGATGGCAACAGAGATTCTGGAAGGCCGGATCAAAGCCGGAGATACTGTACAGGTAAAGGTGAAAGATAAAAAAATCTGTTTTGTATCCCAGAAATCACAGGAGTAAAAAGCCGTTTTTTGAAAAGTATAAGATTTTTTTCACTTCCTATGGCAAAAAGAAAAGAAATAAGTTATAATTAACATCATCGTAATGATACAACAAAAGAATTTCAGGAGGACATAAGATCATGGCAGTGGTACAGGAATTGATCCGTACAGAAGATAACGGTACTATCAGTTTTGGAGATTATGAGTTAAATCAGAAATCCAAACTGTCGGATTATCAGTATCAGGGAGATATGTATAAAGTAAAAACATACAAGGAGATCACCAAGCTTGAGCGCAATGGAATGTTCGTATATGAGTCTGTTCCGGGAACAAGCGTATTCCATCTTGAGCAGGATGGAACAACCATGAGTTTTGAAGTACAGGGATTTGAGGATTCTCAGATCACAGTTGAGCTTGAGGCTGAGACAGAATATCAGGTATTTATTGATGGAGCAAGCACAGGTACTATGACTACGAACCTGGGCGGCAAGCTTTCTTTCAGCGTTGAGCTGGATACGAACACCAAAGCAGAAGTAAAAATCGTAAAATGCTAAAAAATAAAAAAACAGTATATTTCTGCCAGGAATGCGGATATGAATCAGCCAAATGGATGGGACAGTGTCCGGCATGTAAGGCATGGAATACATTTGTAGAGGAAACTGTTTCATCCAAGAAGTCAGCTTCCTCCAACGCAAAGATATCACAGAAAAAGACAGAACCTGTAATTTTGCGAGATATCAGTCTTTCGGCTGACGAACGCCAAAGTTGTGGGATCGGTGAACTGGACAGGGTGCTGGGAGGAGGAATTGTTCCTGGCTCCCTCGTTTTAGTGGGCGGAGATCCTGGAATCGGAAAGTCTACATTACTGCTTCAGGTTTGCAGGAACCTTTCTTCACAGGGCGTGTCTGTATTATATATTTCCGGTGAAGAATCTTTGCGCCAGATTAAGCTGCGGGCGGACAGACTTGGAAGTTTTAATGATAAACTGAAACTTCTGTGTGAGACTAATCTGGAGAATATCCGTGAGATCATTGAACGGACGAAACCGGATGTGGCAGTTGTAGATTCTATTCAGACCATGTTTCATGAAGATATCACGTCTGCACCGGGAAGCGTTTCGCAGGTAAGAGAATCCACGAATGTTCTGATGCAGATCGCAAAAGGTATGGGCGTATCCATTTTTATTGTCGGTCACGTGACAAAAGAGGGAAATGTAGCAGGTCCCCGTGTGCTGGAGCATATGGTAGATACTGTGCTTTATTTCGAGGGAGACAGACATGCCTCTTACCGGATACTGCGGGCGGTGAAGAACCGTTTTGGCTCCACTAATGAAATCGGAGTTTTTGAAATGCAGAATACAGGTCTGGAAGAAGTAAGGAATCCTTCAGAATTCCTGCTAAATGGAAGGCCGGAGAATGCATCCGGTTCTGTGGTTGCATGTTCCATGGAAGGAACAAGGCCTATTCTGGTGGAGATTCAGGCGCTGGTGTGTCAGAGCAATTTTGGAATTCCGAGAAGAACAGCAGTTGGTACGGATTTTAATCGTGTAAATCTCCTTATGGCAGTGCTGGAGAAGAAAGCAGGAATCCATCTTGCTGCTTCGGATGCTTATGTGAATATTGCCGGAGGAATGAAGATGACGGAGCCCGCTATTGATCTGGGAATCTGTCTGGCAATCATTTCCAGTGCAAAAGATATTGTGATCCCTGATTCTGTAATGGTTTTTGGCGAGATTGGCCTGAGCGGCGAAGTCAGGGCAGTCAGTATGGCTGGTCAGCGGGTGCAGGAAGCAAAGAAACTGGGGTTTGAAACTGTGATCCTGCCGGAGGTGAACCGGGCAGCTACAGAGAGCATCAGGGGAATTCAACTGGTATATGTTGCCGGAATCCGTGATGCGATTTCATATATAATGAGGTAAGAAAGTATGAAAAAGGTTTTGTCAGTAATTATTCCAGTCTACAATATGGAAAAATATATCCGTCAATGTCTGGAATCACTGATGATTAAAGAAGTTCTGGATAAAATAGAAATTCTGGTAGTTTTGGACGGCTCAACAGACCGGTCTGAAGAGATTGCGATGGAATATGCAAAAGCACATCCATATTCCGTCCGGGTGATCAGTAAGCCCAATGGGGGCCATGGATCTGCAATCAACACAGGTATGGATAATGCAGTTGGGGAATATGTGAAAGTGCTGGACAGTGATGACTGGGTAAACGAAAAAGGCTTTGTCACACTTGTGGAAAATCTTGAAAAGGCAGAAGCAGATATTGTGTGGAGCAATTTTTTCTGGGTCTATGAACAGACCGGAAAAAGAAGTGTTCAGAACAGACATCCTTTTCAGGGGGTGGAATATGGCAGAAAATACGATTTTCATGATGTTGCGGAAAAAACGTTTGTTAAAATGCATTCCATGACCATACGAACAGAGCTGGTCCGCAGAACAGGTATGCGGATCGATGAGAACTGTTATTATGTAGACGTGGAGTTTGTCATGTATCCGATCCCGGAAGTCAGGACTATCGTATTTCTGGATGAGTTTGTATATATGTACAGACTGGGACGGCAGGGACAGAGTATGACTCTGGAAAAAATGCGTAAAAATCACCGGAATCATGAGAAAGTTCTGAAGAGTCTTCTGAAGTACTATCGCAAAAAAGAATCAGAGGGAACTGACAGGGAGTATCTTGTGTATCTTGAAAAGGGAATTGCCAATGTTCTGAGCAGCCATTTCAAGATTTATCTGAGTTTTCCCTGCTCTGTGAAAATGTGCCACAGACTGCGCAGAATGGATGGGAAAATTCGTGAGTGTTATCCAAATATCTATAATTCAGTCGAAAATAAATTTGTATGGGCTATCAGAAAGAGCAGATATCTGTTATACTATCCGGGACACTTTATCATGAGACTGAGGGAGAAACTAAATGAAATATAGAACAGTGCAGACAATGATGCTTCCGGACTGTGCAGAAGAAAACTACGGACTTTATTATCAAGGTACGGGAGGAATTCAGGTACAGCAGGGTGAAAAAAAATCATTATCCGTACCGGAAAATGAGAAAGCAGATCTGTTTACGTATTTTAACGGGTTTTACCCGAAACAGTGGTCGCAGTATGCACAGCTGGACGGATTGCGGATAAAAGTTACAGTTTCAGGAAACTGCCGGGTGTTGCTGTGCCATATAGATGGAAGCAGAACGGTTGTGGATGAAGAAAAAGAAAGCAGGACTGCGGCAGATATTAAAAACGAACTAGTTTTTGAAGTGTCAGATGTTATTGAAAATATAGCAGCTTTCTGGATCTGCGTAGAAGGACTGGCGCAGGGCGGAGTTCTTTATGATGTTGATTTTCAGTCGGCAGTTGAAGTGCAGCAGGCAGTTCGGCCGGCAGTGGTGATCTGTACCTGCCGCCGTGAAAAAGAAGTTATCAGTAATCTTGAACGGATTTCCAGAATGGATCTGGAGGAACGGCCGGGGATTTTTCTTATAGATAATGGAAATACTCTGACAGAGGAGATGGTTCCGGACTGGGTTCATCTTGTACCAAACCGAAACTGTGGCGGTGCTGGTGGTTTTACCAGAGGAATGATCGAAGCTTTGAAAGACCCGGGATTTACTCATGTGATCCTCATGGATGATGATATTGTCCTGAATCCGGAAGTACTGACGAAAACAATGCTGTTTTTATCTTCCGTAAAAAAAGAATGGCAGGATGCACCGCTGGGTGGTTCCCTTATTGAAAGAGATATTCCCTGGAAACAGTTTGAATGTGGAGCTTTCTGGAACAGAGGAAGGATTCAGGGATGCGGCCAGAATATGGATCTGCGAAAGAGAGATGCTCTTCTTAAGAATACGGAATCTCAGAACTGGGATTATGGTGGCTGGTGGTATTGCTGTATACCGGTATCCGCAATCCGGGAAAAGGGTCTTCCGTTGCCTGTTTTTATTCACAGAGATGATATCGAATATGGAATTCGTATGGGTAAGCTGATGACTCTCAATGGAATCGGTGTGTGGCATGAAGCTGTCACCAAGAAACTTCCTCAGATCGGAGAGTATTATGATATTCGAAATATGGCGATCTTAAATGCAATCCATTATGATGACTGGGATAAACGCCAGTGGAAAAAATTTCTTGTCAAATGGACGGCAGGAAATCTTTTAAGAGGAAGGTATGACTATATTTATCTGAATATCTGCGCTATGCTGGATTTCCTGAAGGGAGAAAAGTGGCTGGAAAACACGGATGGAGTGGAAATTCATAAACAGGTGGCCAGTCGACTTCCAAAACTGGAAAAACTGGACAAAAAAGAAAAGAATGTATTTTACACGACACCAAATGTTAGCGTTTACACTGTGGCAAAAAAGAAACATATTGTTTATGAGGACTCTGCAGGCTTTTGTCTCAGAGCAGACAAAAATCTGCCGGAAACTATACGTCTGAGCATATATTTATTACTGGCATTGAGAAAAACAGACAGGTACTTTGAAAGAGCCAGGGAGAGCTACGGCAGGAACTGGAAGAAATTAATAACAGAAGAGTTCTGGAATAATTATTTGGAGATTAATAAAGATGAGTAAGAATTATAAACTGCAGAATATCCTGTTCTGCGACAATGACAGACTGGAAGCATACTGGGAGATGTTCTTTAAAAGCAGCCGTCCGGTATACGACAGAGAGAATAAGACGATTGTTTTGGGAGTAGGTCAGGTAATTGATTTCTGTACCTATTTTAACTCGATTTCTCTTTTAAAATGGAAAACATACACATATGCAGAAAAACTGATTCTGAGATTACGTGTAAAAGGAGAAATGGAGATCCTTCTTACAGGTTATGAGAAGAAAGATACACAATATATCCGAAAAGTTCTCCGCAGAGCAAAAATCTCAGCAGAAGAAGCACAGGAGATCTGTCTTGAATATCCGGAGAACAATTTGATGCTGGCTGGTTTCGAAATTCATACACATGGTATTTGTGTAATCTATAGTGGTGAGTATATCACAGAGATTGAGGAAGACCAGATGCGTCATGTATCACTGCATCTCTGTACAACAACATTTAAGAAAGAAGACTATATCCTTCCGAACATTCAGCTTCTGAAAGAGACCGTCCTTGCGGGTAATGACAGCCTTGCAGAGAATTTGTGGATCCATGTGGTAGACAATGGCCGTACACTTCCGGCAGAAGAGATTGAGACAGAGCACGTAATGGTACATCCGAACCTTAATGTAGGTGGAGCCGGCGGATTTACAAGAGGTATGCTGGAAGCGATGGATCATAAGGAAAAACCGACCCATGTTCTTCTTATGGATGATGATGTTATGATCCTTCCGGAGAGTCTGATCCGTACTTATAATCTTCTGAAGATCATTCGTCCGGAGTATGAACATCATTTTATCAGTGGAGCGATGCTTTTCTATGAGGAGATGAATTTCCTGTATGAAGATGTAGGATTTATGGATCATGAGGGAACTTATGGCCCACTGAAAGACAGGGTAGATACCCGAAAGATTGAAGATGTTCTTCGCTGTGAAGAGATGATCCATGAGCCGAAGAATGCTTATGCAGGCTGGTGGTACTGTTGTATCCCTATGGAATTTGTGCGTAAAGATAATTTGCCTCTTCCGGTATTTGTACGTGGAGATGATGTTGAATACAGCCTTAGAAACAAGGCGAAGTTTATTACACTCAGTGGTATCTGTATCTGGCATATGGGATTCACCAACAAGTTCAACGGCGCAATGGAATTTTATCAGGTGCATAGAAACACCCTGATGCTTCAGGCTGCCAGCGGAGTATGCCAGAATGCGGATATTATGACCCGTATCCGCAAGCTGGTCCGTGTAAATCTGCTTCGTTTTAATTATGACGGTGCAGAGCTTCTTCTGGATGCAGTTGAGGATTATATGAAGGGATATAAATTCTTTATGAAGAATCAGGGGGAGAAGCTCCTGAAAGAAAAATCTCAGAAAAATGAGAAAATGGAGCCGCTTTCTAATTTCCCGGAAGCACCGACGAAAGTATACAGCGTTTATGCACAGGATCTTCCGCGTAAATCACTGGAGACATTCCTCTACAGAATTACTTATAATGGTCATTTCTGGCCAGAAAAATGGCTGAAAAAGGGAACTGTGCCGATTGCCTATGACTGGTATTATACACCGCACAGATACTTTTTCAGAAAAAGACTTCTTGCGGTTAATCCACATCTGAAAATGGGTGCGTACAGGGAGATGGACAAGAAAAGATTCTTTGAACTGTTTAACAGGGAACGAAAACTTTTCAGTCGTTACAAGAAGATCCATGTACGTCTTGAAAAAGAATACAGAGACCACAGAAAAGAATTCACTTCAGAAAGTTTCTGGAGAAAATATTTGGAGATGGATAAATGAGTGTAAAACATATAGGGGATTTAAAGAAAACAGAGTGCTATGGCTGTAGTGCGTGTGTTTACAGTTGTCCTTTCGGGGCAATTACAATGGAACAGGATAGAGAGGGCTTTCGCTATCCTGTTGTAGACGAAGAAAAATGTACAGGATGTGGAAAATGCAGAAAAATCTGTCCATCCATCTGTCCAAAAGATATGAGCAATGCTCCGGAACCGGAAAGTTATGCGGTATGGGCGGAAGATAACGTTCGAAGAGACAGCAGTTCCGGCGGATTTTTTACAGTACTTGCACGTTCTGTATTTGCACAGGGCGGAGTTGTCTGTGGCGTTGTGATGGATGAGGATTTTAAGGTATTCCATACAGTGGCTACAAATGAAAAAGAGTTTGTTCCTATGCGTGGTTCCAAATATGTCCAGAGTGACCTGAGAGATATTTTCCCAAAAGTTAAAGAGTTTCTTGGGAAAGGTAAAAAGGTGCTTTTTACAGGAACACCTTGTCAGGTTGCTGGATTAAAAGCTTATCTTGGCGGTGAAGAAGAAAATCTTCTTACAGTTGACCTGATGTGTCATGGTGCTCCATCTGAGAAAGTATTTGAACGTTATGTTGACGAAACATTTGGTAAAGAAAATCTGAAAGAGTTTCATTTCCGTACAAAACGCTATGGATATAATTGTACAACCTGTGAGGCTGTATTTAAAAACGGAAAGAAATATGTAGGCGGAATAGAGTTTGACCCATTTGTTCTGGGATTTACAAGAAGTCTTTTCTTAAGGAGAACATGCGAGAGCTGCAAGTATGCTTCTTTCCCGCGTCAGGGAGATCTTACAATGGGTGATTTCTGGGGGATTTCCCTGTATAAGAGAGATCTTAATGATGGACGTGGTACTTCTCTGGTTCTGGCCAATAATGCAAAGGGAGCGGCAGTTCTGGAGTCTGTTAAAGACAGTGTAAAACGCATTGAGAAAACGCCGCTGGAAGCTGCTGTCAAGAAAAACCGTTTTGGTGAGAAAATGCAGGTTCATTCCCAGAGAAGAAGATTTTTTGAAATGCTTGATTACACAAGCATGCATAAAGCGGTTAAATATTGTATGGAAGGCCGTTATGATGTAGGTATTCTTGGCGTGTGGTTTGGATGTAACTACGGAAGTATTGCGACATATTATGGCCTGTCTAAAATTCTGGAAAAGATGGGCTTGTCTACTCTTATGATCGATAAACCGGGATTTGTTGGCCAGGATCGTGAGCTGGATAAGAGTAATCACAGCCGTATTTTTGCAGATACTCATTTCCATGTGAGCAGAAGGTATCGATTAAATGAGATGCATATGCTGAACCATATCTGTGATTCTTTTGTTATTGGATCAGATCAGGTATGGAATCATGGTATTGCCCGCAATTTTGGAAACAGTTTTCTTATGGATTTTGTTCGTGACGAGAAAAAGAAGATTGCGGTATCCGCTTCCTTTGGACATGATCGTGATTTCCGACCGGATCGTGAGCGGATTATGGCCAGTGAGTATTTTAAACGGTTTGATGGAATTTCTGTTCGTGAGGAGTCTGCAGTTGGCCTGATGAAGAAGGTATTTGGTGTAGATGCGACCAGAGTTTTGGATCCCGTATTTGCGGTAGATAAGAGTGTGTATGATGACATAGCGGCGGAATCTGACCGTAATGAGACAGAACCCTATATGCTTACCTATATTTTGGATCCAACTCCTGAGAAGAAAGAGGTTATTAAGTATCTGTCAGAAAAGTTGGGTCTTCGTACATTGCATATTCTGGATGGAACTCCATGGAATTTCCAGGAGAATAAAGAGAAAATGGGAATGGATACGGTTCTGGAGAATATTACGTTCCAGGATTGGATTTACTACTTTAAAAACAGCAGTTATGTATTAACAGATTCCTGCCATGGTATGAGTTTTGCGCTTATATATGGTAAACCGTTTGCTGGTATTGGTAATGCGAAAAGGGGTATGACGAGATTTTCTTCTCTGACAAAACTGTTCCATGTTGAGAATCGTTTGGTGACGAATCCTCTGGATATTATGAAGAATGAGCTGTTTCTGCAGGATCCGGATTATAATGAGATTAATGGGATTATGGAAACAGAGAAGGTTCGTTTCCATGAGTGGCTTAACGGGGTGATGTTCTCTGAGAAGGAAGTTAAGACTTATCAGGCGTTTCCTGTGAAGGTTGCTCCGGTGATCGAGGATGATATTAAATTAAAGATCGAGGGTCCTGCTCCGGTGCAGGCTCGTCCGACTTTCCTGCGCAGGGTTTATTATCATCTGCCGTCTGGTATTCAGGATAGAGTGAAACCTATTGTTAAGAATTATATCAAAAAGAGAGCACAGTAATTTTTGTGATGTAGTTTTATATTGAGTTTTGGCAGCCGCTGTACGTTTTGGGTATGGCGGCTGTATATAGTGAAAGGGAGTGTTTATTTATGGGTATTGGTAATTTTGGAAATATGATGAAGGTTATGAATGCCTGGAATACGTTTAAACAGAATCATCCGAAGTTTCCGGCGTTTTGCAGTGCTGTTTCAAAGCGTGGGATTTGTGAGGGGAGTATTCTTGAGGTGACGTATATTAGTCCTGAGGGGGAGAAATTGACTACGAATATTAAGGTTCAGGCTAGTGATATTGAGCTGCTCAGGCAGATTTCTGGGGGGGATTAGAGGAGAGTTGGAAGGACGCCGCGGGGGTGGCGTTCTTTTTTTCTGGGCTGGAATGTACGTCAGAGGAAGGAGATATTGGCCAGGATAGGATACCGGACGCCAGAGGGATGAGGCATCGATTCGGGCAGGGCTTCGTGAGACGGGGAGAAAGCCGGGCGCCAGAGGGAGAGGATATCGGCCCGGGCAAGGACTCCGTCGGGGGATACAACTAAGGTTCCGTGAGATGGCTAAAACCATTGCGGCAGGGCCAGAACTCGCCAGTGGCTCAGACAGCTGACCCTGCCGCAATAACGCCCTCTCCCGGGACCTAAGTTGTATCACCCCTCCTCCGCAACAGCCCGAACCGATATCCTCTCCCTCTGGCTGACACTTCCAGCCGGTAGGAAAAAAGATAAAACCCGAAAGGGGACGGAAGCGGACGCGGGGCGTCCTGTCCTGGGATTGTGGGAGTGTAGCTGTATCGGCGTAGCGTCTTAGCTGAAATACCGAAGAGCCCAGAAGAAGGATTGGCATAACGATTCATTATAAATATTGAAGAGTTTGGAAATCAGGTCAGTATAACGTTCCACAGTAAATATTGAAAAATTCGGAAACCAGGTCAGTATATAAATATTGAAGAATTCGGAAATCAGGTCAGTATAACGCTCTATTGTAAATATTGAAGAGTTCGGAAACCAGCTCAGTATAACGTTCCACTGTAAATATTGAAGAATTCGGAAACCAGCTCAGTATAACATTCCACTATAAATGCCGAAGAATCCAGGAACCCAGATCGGCACAGCGTCCCACTCTGGATACCGCAGCATACAGACAAAAGTCAACCGTGTTACATATCGAAGATGTAACACTCTTTCCGTGCCCAACGGGGTGGGAGCGCGAGGGAGGGCGTTCGGGCTTCGGAACTTTGAGATCGCCTTCCCTCGCACTTACCGCATTGAAAATGCGACCGCCGTAGCGCCACCAGCGAATGGAAGA